>Ga0209064_1000006_pt1 | contig 468817 bp, 382 predicted proteins | sample Inofromicrocosms_FD_187498 | JGI IMG/M metagenome (GOLD analysis project Ga0209064, IMG submission 187498) | Mouse cecum microbial communities from Vienna, Austria - Inoculum for glucosamine and mucus D2O microcosms (SPAdes) (version 2) | ecosystem: Host-associated > Mammals > Digestive system... | reverse complement strand
GCCTCGAGCAATCTCTGGTACGCCGTCATTGAAAGCAGGCACGCTCCAACTAAGATATGTTGCAGTACGTATTGGTTCGATAAGCAACGGTTGCTTATGCAGGTCTTTCAACTTGCGCTGCTCCCAAGCGTAATCGGCAGACAACGAATGAGATTTGACTCGCGGATGACCGAATGTGCGATGCCCCTCCTTGCAAGGGTATCAACGGTCGTGAACCATCGAGATCATCGCGCTCCGTACTGCATCGGCGACGCTCAATGCACGTGATGGTCCCGCCTCCTAGTACAGCATGCCGTCTTTGCCTGACGGTGTGGGACCGATGGCGAAGATCGCTAGCACCGATTTTGACCTCGCTCCTCCGCCATCATCGTCCCATCGGCCGATATCAGTCGTCCGCGAGCGCATGCGACGCTCATTGACGGCCTTCGGATCGGCTGTCATGGCGTATCGTCTGTTCGTGGGTTGCGCACGGCGCCGATGAACAGGGGCAGCTTGTCGCGTGTCATGAGGGCGTATAGGAACGGACGGTTCACGTTGAATGTGATTCTGTGTCCCAGTTGCGGCGCCGCACCGGGTACGACGACGTCCGTGTAGGCGGCGGCACGGGCCCCATGCTCGTTGATTTCGATGTGTGTGCCCTGCATGATGCCGTTGATGGCGGCCGGTCCGTCGCATAGATGTGAGAAGTCGGCGTGCGCGGGGTCGAACGCGTCGGTGATGCCCGATGCGCGCAGTATGCCGACGAGTGGTGCGGCCCCGATGGTGCTGTCGATGTCGAAGCGTGGCAGTGCCACGTCCGCTGTGACGGTGTTCGCATAGATGGGCATGCTCGCAGGGTTCTTTCGTGCGGCGAGCTTGGCTTTGAGCCTGTCCATTCCGACGGGTTCGCGCCTGTCCTCCTGCGGCATGGCGGACGTCCGTTCCGTAGCGAACGCGCGGCGCAGCGCCACGGGGTCCGTGAGTAGGGTCTCGAGGTTGTCCGGGTCGGGCAGCACGATGCGCAGTTCGCCGTCGTCATCGAAGGGAATGTCGAGCCGTTCCCAGCCGTAGATCTCGTCGCACAGGTAGAGGACGTCCTTGCATAAGCCGTGCATGAACGGGACCTTCGCATCGGCGTGGTCGCCATGGAACACTCCGGACGTGGTGTCTTCGATCTTGAACGGCTGCTTCCAACGTCCGTCGGCATACACAGTGTTCACGATGGCCAGCGATTCGGATCCGTCGCATTCGACGGTCGGGCGCAGCAGCCCCTTGGTGTGTCTGCCGATCCAGTCGCCGATGATTCCGCCGGCGACTGGATCCGAGAAGTCGATGCCGTTGACATCCGCACCGAACATGCGGTTCATGTCATCGACGAATGTACGGCGTGGCGTCAGCGTATCCCCGACCCATACGGAACCATGTACCGCCGTCATCGACCTGGCGTTCGGCTGGTGCCGGTTGAATGATGCGACGAGCGCACGGTACTGCTCCGCATCCAATCCATCGATGCTGAGCGTATCCGTCAGTTGTTCGAGCGTGCGCCCATGCGCGCCCTGTGCGGCCATCGCCAATGCGATCCACAGCGATACCGGCGAATAGTTCACGTTTCCCCTGACGTCCGCGATGGACGTGAGCACGCTCGCCGCCGAACGGTATGCGAAGCCGACACGTGTACCGTTCCCCTCGTCGCGGTCCCTGAGCACATCGAAGATGCGATCGTCGTCTTCCATCACTCCCCCAATCGTCGCCGTATCCGATATGGGAATCCGCCCGGCTCATCCTGATTGATTCAATGAACCGGACGGATTCCTTGCATACGTCATGCGTATTCGAACGTAAGCCCCTCTCTCACGCTCCGTACTGCGTCAGATACTCCTCGGCGGCCTTGGCGATCTCGTCAGTGACGTAGGGCTGGCCGTGTTCGCCGATCAGCTGCCGTCCAGCGGCGAAGATCTCCTTCACGTTCGCAATGGCGAACACGGGGATCCCGAACTCGCGTTGCACGTCCTGCACGGCGGAGAGATCGGAGTCCTTCGTCTTCTCCATGCGGTCGACGGAGAGTATGAGGCCCACGATGTTGACGTCGGCCTGCGCCTTGAGCTTGGGAACGACCTCGCGTACTGCGGTGCCGGCGGTCATCACGTCGTCGACGAGTAGCACGTTCATGCCGTCCTCGAGTGGCTTGCCCACCATCATGCCGCCGTCGCCGTGGTCTTTCTTCTCCTTGCGGTCGAAGGTGTAGCCGATGGAGGCGTTGAAGCGGTGCTGCATGGCGATTGTGGTGGCCACGGCCAGCGGGATGCCTTTGTATGCCGGGCCGAACACGGTGTCGATGCGGGCGGCCAGATTGCCTGCGGCGATCTCCTGTTGGATCTTCTCGGCATAGAATTCACCGAGCGTGGCGATCTTCGCACCGTCATCGAAGGCGCCGGCGTTGATGAAGTAGGGCGACTGGCGCCCAGACTTCAATGTGAACGAGCCGAACTTCAACGCCTGCGATTCGAGCAGGAACTGGGTGAAACGGGTATCCAATGCTTCAGTCATCTGTGATTCTCCCTTTTGCAAACGGATGCAAGAATAATCTGCGTATTCGGGACATCCCCGAGTTCGATTTGTCTCGAATACGCAGATTGACGGTTATGAATGGGTTCGGAACGGCGGATGGGCATCGCCGACGGGTCAGCGCCAGGTGTCGCCCTTGACGAGCTTGTGGGCCAATTGCGGGCGTGAGTCCAGCAGATCGTCGAGTTCACGCGCCACGCGAATAGGTGCGGTCGGGTCATAGAGCGCGGCGCCGCCCACCTCGACGGCGTTGGCACCTGCATACAGGTATTCGAGCGCCTTTTCACCGGAGTCGATGCCGCCGATGCCGATGATCGGCACATCGGGCAGCGCGGTGCGCACACGCCACACGCAGGCCAGACCCGCCGGGAACACGGCAGGTCCGGAGACACCACCGGTACGGTTCGCGATGATCGGTTCGCCGGTTTTGATATTGATGCGCATGCCGACCAGCGTGTTGATCATGCTCAGCGCATCGGCACCGGATTCGACAGCCGCCTTGGCGATGGCCGTGATATCGGTGACATTCGGCGTGAGCTTGACGATCATCGGCTTGTCGGTCATCGGGCGCAAACGCTCCATGAGCCGGCTCAACGCCACCGGATCAGTGCCCACGCTCATGCCGCCGTGGGTCACGTTCGGGCAGCTCACATTGATCTCAAGCATGTCGGCATCTGAGTCGGCGAGCTTGGCAACAACCTGGGCGTAGTCGTCGTCGCAATGACCGGCCACATTCGAGATGACCGTGGCACCCATGTTCTTGAGTTTGGGCAGGTCGTATTCGAGGTAATGGTCGACGCCCGGGTTCTGCAAGCCGACGGCGTTCACCGTGCCGGCCGGGCATTCCGCCGTACGCACACCGGGATTGCCGAGCCACGGCACCGGCGAGACCCCCTTCGTGGTGACCGCGCCAAGCTGGCTCACATCGTAGAACTGGCCGCAGGCATCCACCTGGAACGTGCCGGACGCGGTGCCCACCGGATTCTTCCACGGTATACCGGCCACCACAGTGCCATGCTTCCACTCATGCGGTTCGTACACGCTGGTTGTGGTCTCGTTCATCGTCTCGTTCTCCTTCACCCGCTCGTCCATCTCACGCATCGGCGTTCGCCTCGGCATCATCGACGTCCCAACCCAATTGGTGCGCGGTGAAGACCGGGCCGGCCTCACACACCTTCTCGCGGCCGGCACGTGTGTCGATTGTGCAGGCCACACAGGTGCCATACCCGCATCCCATGCGCTGCTCCATGCTCAGTTGGGCGTCCACGCCACGTTTGGAGGCCCAAGTGGCGACGGCTTTCATCATTGGCGTCGGACCGCAGGACAGAATGATCGTCTTACGCGCGCTTTCCTCCAGTGCAGGCCACAGACGTTCGAGCAACGTGAGCACATTGCCCTCTGACTCGTCGATGCTGTGCACTTCGTCGGCGTACTTGGCAGCATAGATGTCGGCGAAATGCTCGTCACGATAGCCAAACACGGCGATCGCCCGCGAATCCGCCTCATCACGCAGGCTCTGCGCGGCCTCAAGCAGCGGTGGAATGCCGAGACCTCCGCCGACGAGCACATAATCCGCAGCCTCATCGAGATTGAAGGGCGTGCCCAACGGGCCAAGCACATCGATGGTGTCCCCCGCCGTCAGCTTGCTGAACTCGTCGGTGCCGAAACCGACCACCGCGAAGATGAGGCTCACCTCGTCGCCATCCACCTCGCTGACTCCGAAAGGACGCGGCATGAGGTGCATGGGGTTCGACGAATACAGATTCACGAACTGCGCAGGTCGAACATGGCGGGCGATGTATTCGTCACGGAAGGTGAGACGGACGATGCCTGCGGTGAGTTGCTTCACGGCGACAATGCTGACGGTGCGCCTGGTCGGGGTGAAACCGGCCTCCTGGGCCTGTTCCACCGTGTGGGTGAATGCGGTTGGCATGAATCTCCTTGGTTGTTCGGTGTGCGAGAATCCGTACGGACGGCTATCGCATACAAATCTATATCGGTTATGCAAGGGCGACGCGCAGCTGGTCTCGCATATCGGCCGCCGCTGCGCGGGCGTTGACGGCTACGAGTTCCAGCGCGGATTCCGGTTCGAGTGAATCGCTGTATTGCTCGTCGTTACGCCAGGCGCCTATGATGCCGCGGGATGAGTTCACAATGGCGCCGGAACCGTTGCGGTCGAACATGCCGGCCACGCTTTGTGCCGTGCCGCCCTGTGCCCCGTACCCGGGCACGAGGAAGAACGTGTGGGGCATGCGCTCGCGCAATGCGGCACCCTCCTTGGGGTGCGTTGCACCGACCACGGCTCCGGCCCGGGAATAGCCGAAACGGCCGATGGAATCCTTGCCCCAATCCTCCACCAGATCGGCCACATGCTCATACACCCGGCCGCCATTGGCCAATTCGAGCTCCTGAATCTGCGAGCTCGATGGATTCGAGGTGCGCACCAGAATGAACATGTCGCGATCGGCTTGCTCGGCGGCCTCCATGAACGGTTCGATGCCGTCGGACCCCAGGTACGGGTTCACCGTCACCGCGTCCTCGAACCACACGTCATCGCCTTGGAAACCGGTGAGATGATGCGCGTAGGCGGCTGCGGTCGAACCTATGTCGCCGCGTTTGACATCGCCGATCACGTACAGGCCGCGGCTTTGCGCATATTCGCATGTCATCGTGTAACAGTCGATGCCTGCGGGGCCGAGCGCCTCATACATGGCGATCTGCGGCTTCACTGCAGGCACGATGTCGTACACCGCATCGATGATGGCGCGATTGAATTCGAAATACGCCGCTGCGGCAGCGGTGGCTGCCAGATTGTCGTCCGACTCCACCTGTTCCTCAGCTTCGACGGCATAGGCATGCATCACGGGGGCCGGAACGAGTTTGTCGGTGGGGTCAAGGCCCACGACACTGGGATTCTGCTTGTCTTCGATTGCTTCGATGAGCCGGTCCATAGTCTCTACTCCCCTGTTTCCGTTTCGGTTGCCTTGTCAAGTCCCAGTCGGTCGAACACCAGAGCGGATGCGATGATCGTCGCATATGGCTTGCCGCTCACATCCCAGCCGTTGAATGGCGTGTTACGTGCCTTCGACAGGAACCGGCTTGCGTCGATGCTCCACTGCTCCGTGGTGTTGAGAATGTTCAGGTCCACGAGTTCCGGGTGTTCCACTTCGGCCAGATTCAGCGAGCGCTTCACCGCGCATTTCGACGAGGTATTGAGCAGTGCGGCGATGTCGGTGGAATGCCGTCCCATCAGTTGGGCTGGATTCAGCGACATGAGCTCGATGAGTCGCTGGTCGCTGATGTGTCCGCCGTCGACGAGCACCTTGTGGCATACGGCATAGGCGCATTCCAGTCCGATGATGCCGTTGGGTGCTTCGAGGAATCCGCGGTCCTTCTCTTCGAGTGTGTGCGGGGCGTGGTCGGTGGCGATCATGTCCACGGTGCCGTCCTCGATCGCCTTGATCGTGGCCGAGCGGTCCCGTTCGCTGCGCAGTGGTGGGTTCATCTTCGCGAGCGTGCCGTATTCGAGCAGTGCCTCGTCGTTCAATGCCAGATAATGCGGTGCGGTCTCGCAGGTGATCGGTAGCCCTTCGGCCTTCGCTTTGCGAATGGCGTCGAAGGAGATTGCGGTGGACACGTGCTGGAAGTGCACGTGCACGCCGGTTTCGCGCACGAGGTCGATGTCACGTTGCACGATCGCCAGTTCGGTGTCTTCGGGGATTCCCGGCACGTTCAGGGCACGGGATACGGGCCCTTCGTTCACGGCGCCCACGTCATGGTGTTCGCAGTGCTCGATGAGGTATAGGCCTGTGCTCTTGACGTTGTCGAACACCTGGCACAGCACCGGTTCCGGCACGGCTGACCCGTCGTCGCTCATTGCGGTGACGGGGTGGGCGATCTGTGCGGGGTCTTTCTCACTGTCATGGCCCGGCATGTACCATGCCCAGTCCTTCGGGTCGGTCGGTTCGAGCCCGGCCCGGCCTTTGGTGGCGCATACGCACAGTTCGTAGCGTACCGGCAGCGTGACGTGGTGGATCTGTTCGTAGTGCTGCAGATAGTCGATCACCGTGTGGTAGCCGGCATTGAGAATCTCCTGCGCGCCGGGTTCCCCCTCGTGTACTTGAAGGCCGTCCATCGCCGGCACGGTGTTCGGCATGATGAGCACGTTCGTGTAGCCGCCCGATGCGGCGGCCATGCATCCGGAGACCATCGACTCCTTGTAGGTCTGTCCGGGATCGCGGAAGTGCACGTGCGGGTCTTCGAAGCCGGGCGCCACGGTGAGCGCACTGGCGTCGATGGTGACGTCACGCGGGTCGGGGACGGTCAGGTCGATGCGTTCGCCCGTGTCCCACACCGTGATGTCGGTGAAGGTGATGGCCATTTAGAATTTCGCCTCCTCATCGCAGTAGCGGCAGCGATACACCTCGTCGTCGGTGTGGTCGAGGTAGAACACCTGGTCGATGCCGGGTTCGGTGGTCGTCACGCAGCGCGGGTTCACGCAGGTGATCACATTGACCACGCGTTCCGGCAGTGTCGGCGTCTGCTTGTTCACGATCTGGCCGCCGTGGATGATGTCGACGGTGGCTTGGCGGGCCACCAGTCCGAGCACGTCGAGGTCGACGTCCTGGGCGTCCTCGATCTTGATGATGTCTTTCGAACCGTACCGCCGGCTCGTTGTGTTCATGATCAGCGCGAGCTTCGTGGTGGCCGGGTCGATGCGCAGGTATTCGAGCACCTTGAGCGCGGTGCCGGCAGGCACATGATCGATGATGATCCCATCCTGGATGCTGGTGACTTCCATCAGGCTTCGACCTCCTGGTTCGCATACTGCTCGTAGCCGGGCAACTCGTCACCGAGCACCGAGCTTTCCAATGCCATGCGCATGAGCATGCCGTTCTTCACCTGTTCGAAATAGGCGGCACGAGGGTCGGCGTCCACCTCCGTGGCGATTTCGTTGACGCGCGGCAACGGGTGCAGCACCGCCATCGTGGGCTTGGCCTTCGCGAGTTTGCCCTCGTCGAGAATGTAGGTGTCACGCAGGCGCAGGTAATCATCTTCGTTGAAGAAGCGTTCCTTCTGCACGCGCGTCATGTACAGGGCGTCCAGATCCCCTATGACCGAACTCAAGTCGGTGACCTCCTCGTACGAGCAGGTGGGCGTGGCGTTGATGCGGTTGAGCACGTATTGCGGGGTGCGCAGCTCCTTCGGTGAGATGAGCACGAAACGCACGTTGCAGAAGCGGCATAGCGTCTCGATGAGCGAGTGCACGGTGCGGCCGAAGGTCAGGTCGCCGCACAGGCCGATCGTCAGGCCGTTCACCCGTCCGAATCGCGACTGCAGCGTCGCGAGATCGGCGAGCGTCTGCGTCGGGTGCATGTGGCCGCCGTCGCCGGCGTTGATCACCGGCACCGCGGAGGCGTCCGCGGCCACCAGGGCGGCGCCTTCCTTCGGGTGGCGGATCGCCACGACGTCAACGTAGTTCGACACGGTCTTCAACGTGTCCGAAATCGATTCGCCCTTCGTCGCGGAGCTCAGCTGCGATCCCGCGAAACCGATCACCTTGCCGCCCAACCGCAGCATCGCGGTCTCGAAGCTCAGTCGCGTGCGCGTGCTCGGCTCATAAAACAAAGTGGCCAACACCCGTCCGTCACAGGTGTGTGCCACTTCCTTGCGATGCGAATCGATGTACTGCGCTTTATGCAGCAACTCCTCGATTTGCGTGACTGTGAGATCGTCGAGGGTGATGACGCTGGTTCCCACTATGGACTGTCCGTCGGCGTGTTGCTGAACGCTAGACAATGGCTCACCTTTCATGCATGTGCTGTTCCAGGTGATCACCGAAGTGACCTCTCCAACTATACCCCACTGCCCCGCCGGCTCGACACGCCCTCATAATTCCGGCTGCACATACCGGGGAGCCTTGGCATTACCCGCTTTCACGCGCCTGGCACCGGCCTGTGCAGAACAGACGCCCGCAACTGTGCCCCGGGCCGGATGATTCGTCAGATCCCTGTCGATCCAGGCCATGACGAGATCGGCCAGTCTGTTCACCTCGGCATCGGTCAACGGCCGACCTTTGGCAATGCCATGCCGCGGCAGCATGTCGCCGTCGCATGCTGGGCGGTGAACACCGGATGCCCGCGCCAAGGCGTCTGCCTGCCGTCGTTGGACGGTTGCGCCTCGCCCACGCGTGCGCGCAGCATCTCATGCGCATGCCTGTCGATGACACATCTGCCCTTGTCACGCGCATACGACCGATCGACCTCGCTCAACACGAACTTCGCACGGAATCGTGATTCGCCGAGCCGCACGAGGGTGTGCTCCACCCACACGGATTCGCCATCATGCCCATTCATACCCGCCAGCGTATCTCACTCCTCAACACCGTAGAAGAGCCGTTCGCATACTTCACGACTCTTGCGCATCTGCGAGAGAATATCGTTCTCGAACTGCTGACCGCGATCCGGATCGTAGCCAAGATACGTGGCGATGCCACTCAGGTCGAAATGCTGGTCGGGCAGGATGTCGGCGCGGTTCGCACGCCCGTTCCACAGATAGTTGCCATTGCGCGCCGCCGTGCACATCTGCCAGGCGTCACGCAGTATCTTCGCGTCCTCCATGACGATGAGCCCATGCTCCACCAAGACGTCAAGGGCCTGCATCGTCGAATTCACCTGCAACGCCTCAATGTCATGCGCATGCTGCAATTGCAGCAACTGCACGGTCCATTCGACATCCGACAGGCCTCCCCTGCCGAGTTTGAGATGCCGGTCGCGCCGCACACCACGTGGCAGACGCTCCGCCTCCATACGCGCCTTGAGTCTGCGTATCTCCTGCAACTGGTCGTCGGTGAGGCGCTCGGCCGGGTATCGGAACGGGTTCGCGACATTCGCAAGGAAATCCTCGGCCAGCTCCTTGTCGCCGGCGGCGAATCGGGCGCGCAACAGCGCCTGGCGCTCCCACACACTCGCCCACGCACGGTAATACTCCTCACACGAGGCGTACGAGCGCACGACGGGCCCATTCTTGCCCTCAGGGCGCAGGTCCATGTCGAGTTCGATCTTCGGTTCGGTTGACACCGGACCCATGAGCATCATGCGCATCTGCTCCTGCACCTTGCGGGCGAACGAATTTGCGGCGGCATCGTCAGCGCCGTGCGCAGGACGGTAGATGATGATGACGTCGGCGTCGGAGCTGAAATTGACCTCACGGCCGCCATAGCGCCCCATGCCGATGACGGCGAGATGCGCAGCCGGTTCATCCATGCCGTTCACCCGCATCGTATCATGCACCGCCCATTGCAGCGAGGCCTGGATGATCGAGTCATACACGTCGGTCATACCGTTCAGGGCCTGCGCCGAATCGATCACATCGGTCATCCAGCCGATCCCGATGCGCTCGATCTCATGGCGGCGCAGGGCGCGCAGCATGTTCGCCGCGTCGGCCAGTGAATCGTCATAACGTGTGATGATCGCCTGACAGCCCACATCCAACGATTTACGTGTGCGCGCATGCAATTGGTCGTCATCGCCGAGCCAGCGGATCGACTCCTGCGACTTGGTGAGCGCGTCGCCGAGGAATCTGGAATTCGACAGCACATGGCACAACCGCTGTGCGGCCGACTGCGAGTCGCGCAGGAACCCCAGGTAGTCGCTGCCGGACCCGAACCGTTCCTCGAGGTTGCTCCAGCCCAGCAGTCCCATGTCGGGGTTCTGCCCTTCACCGAGCCAGCGCAGCACCGCGGGGAGCAGTATGCCGTTGATCTTCGCGGCACGGGTGATGCCGGCGGTGAGTGCCTGCACATGCCGCAGCGCCGCCTGCGGGTCGGCGAAACCGATGGCGGCGTAACGATCCATCACCGCCTGCTCGCTCAGTTCCACGCGTTCGTCGCCCGAGATCGCGCTGATCGGCAGCATCGGACGGTAGTAGATGTCGTTGTGGAGCCGACGGATCTGCCTGCGTGTCTCGTCGAAATTGTCCACCAGCTCCTCGTTGTGCCAGCCGAACACGCGGGCGAGCCTGTGCAGTTCGGCATTGCGCGAGAGCTCCTCCACATTGACCGTGCGCTTCTTCTCCAATCCGCCGGCGTTCGCATTGCCCATGTCGGGGAACAGATGGGTGCGTTTGAGCTGCCACATCTGCTGGCGGTGTTCGAGCACCCGTTCGAAACGGTAGTCGTGGGAAAGCACGCGGGCATGGCGGCGCGAGACGTAGCCGCCATCGGAAAGCGCCTGCAACGCCTGCAGTGTGGAGCGAACCTGCAGGGTCTCATCGGCGCGGCCGTGCACCAGCTGCAGCATCTGCACGGTGAACTCCACGTCGCGAAGACCTCCGCGGCCCAGCTTGATCTCGCGGTCACGCAATGGCGCCGGGATGAGGCTCTCCACACGTTCGCGCATGCGCTGGCAGTCGGAGACGAAGTTCTCACGCCGCGAGGCCTGCCAGACGAATTCGGATGCCATCTGCATGTATGCCTCGCCAAGAGGCACGTCACCGGCCACGGCCCGTGCCTTGAGCAGCGCCTGGAACTCCCAGCTCTCCGCCCACTGCCGGTAGTAGGCCTTATGCGAGTCCAGGCGGCGCACCAGCGGACCGTCCTTGCCTTCGGGCCTCAATGCCCCATCGATCTGCCACAGTGCGGGCTCCGTCACACCGGGCATCACCGACTGGCAGATCTTCTGCATGAGCATGGCGATCTTCGAACCGACCTTGACCAGCTGCGGTTGCGACATGGTCTCGGCTATCGGCTCCACCACGTAGATGAGATCGACATCGGAGACGTAGTTGAGCTCCTGTGCGCCGAGCTTGCCCATGCCAATGATTGTGAAGCGCAGAAGTTCGGACTCCTCCGTGTTGCTCTGCGCAATGGCCAGCGCGCTTTCCAGGGCGGCGTCTGCCAGATCCGACAACGCGCGGGACACCGCCGGTTGAATCGCAATCGGGTCGTCGTGCGAAACATCGTAGGCCATGATCGCAGCCAGTTGTTCGTAATAGTTGCGGCGTAACCTATTGGTCGCCTCCGCCAACGGCACGTCGGTGACCAGGCGCCGGAACGAGGAGTCCGAAGAGTCCGCGGTGCCAAGCCGCTCTTCATGGGCATCGATCGCCGCCAACATGGTCGCACGTCTCGCCTCGCCGTCAAATCCCGCGCTCTGGAGGGGATCGACCGCCGCTGCCTCGACGAGTTCGGGTCGCGAGCGCATGAGCACGCCAAGCTGCCGGCTGGCGCCGAGCACCTGCAGCAATGTGCGCGGGGACCTACCGTGCAGCAGTCCGTGCAGTTTGCCGGGACGGTCGGCAAAGCTGATGATCAGTTCATGCAATGCGTCCAATGCCACGTCCGGATCCGCACAATGCGCCAGTTCGCCGAGCAGTTCCCGCTGGGTGAGTTCGAGATCCCCCGCCGAGCACACCTCACCGAGCAGTTCCTTCGCACGGCCGAGATTCTCGAATCCGGCATGAATGATGTCTCGTGTGCTTGGGGTGGTGTTCTCGTTGATCTCCATGCCTGTCAATCTAGCGTGTTTTTGTTGCGCTGGGAAATTGGGTCACGCTTTTTCGAACAGATTGCCCACGTTCTGCCATATTCTGCGCGAGACCGACGGATGGTTCATCGTGTACAGGTGCACGCCGTCGACTCCCTGAGCCACGAGGTCGCTGATCTGCTCGCTGGCGTAGATGATGCCCGCCTCGCGTAGCGTCCTGGGATCGTCTCCCCACTTCTCGAGCATGCGTTCGAGCTTGCGTGGGACCCGGGATGAGCACATGTTCGTCATGCGCCGCACCGATTTCGCATTGGTGACCGGCATGATGCCCGCCTCTATGGGCACGTCGATGCCCGCGGCCCGTGCTTTGCCGAGGAATGCGATGAAATCGTCGTCGTCGTAGAACAGTTGGGAGATCAGATGCGAGGCGCCGGCATCCACCTTGGCTTTGAGATTCGCCACATCCTCGTCGAGCGTGGCCGCTTGCGGGTGCTTCTCCGGATAGCAGGCGCCGTAGATCTTCAGATTCGGCCTGCGTTCGCGAATGTAGCATACCAGATCACTGGCATGGGTGAACACGCCGGCCGGTTCGCGCTCGCTGTTGCGGTCTCCGCGCAACGCGAGCACGCCGCTCACTTTCGCCTCGTCGAACATGGCGAGCGCCTCGTCGGCATCCCGGGCGGTGAGGTACTGTGCGGTCAGGTGGGCGACCGCGTCGATGCCGTATTCCGAGCGTATGGTGTGCGCGATGCGTGCGGTGGCTGTGCGGTCCGCTGATTTGCCGGTGCCGTAGGTGACCGAGATGAAGTCGGGTTTCATGTCGTTCAGCCCGTCGAGGGTGTCGTAGATCGTGCCGACCGGCGATGTGCGTTTGGGTGGGAATACTTCAAGGGAGAACATTGGCGTGTGCATTTGCTGGGTCTCGTGCTGTGTGACGTGTGCAATCTGATGGGATGCGCAGCATGTGATGCCACAGTGGGCGGATGTGCCGCCATGGCATCACATGCTGCGATTATGGTGTGCTGCGGACTGTGCGTGGAGGAGCCCGAGATCAGTCGAGGTTGGCACGCACGGCTTTCGCCGCCTGGACCATGTGCGTCAGGCTCGGCCAGGTTTCGTCATTGCCTCGGGTCTTCAGACCGCAATCGGGATTGATCCACACCTTGTTCACATCCATCTTCGCAAGGATCTCGCCGATGCGCTCCTCGATCTCTTCGACCGAGGGGATGCGCGGGGAATGGATGTCGTACACGCCCGGACCGGCCTCGGTTTCGAAGTGGGCGTCGTGGATGGCGTCGAGCACCACCAGATCGCCGCGGGAGGCTTCGAATGAGATGACATCGGCATCCATGGCGTCGATGTCCGAGATGATGTCGTTGAACTCCGAATAGCACATATGCGTGTGGATCTGCGTGCTTGGCTGCACGACGGAATGCACGAGACGGAATGCGGGAATCGCCCAGTCGAGGTATTCACGATGCCAGTCGGATTCACGCAGCGGCAGTTTCTCACGCAGGGCGGCCTCGTCGATCTGGATGATCCTGATGCCGGCTTTCTCGAGGTCAAGGACCTCGTCCCGAATCGCCAGGGCCAACTGCTTGGTCTGCTCCTCATGGGTGATGTCCTCACGGGGCCACGACCAGTTGAGAATGGTGACAGGGCCGGTGAGCATGCCTTTCATCGGCTTGGCGGTGCGCGACTGGGCATAGGAGCTCCATGCCACGGTGATCGGCTGGGCACGGCTCACATCGCCCCAGATGATTGGGGGCTTGACGCAACGGGTGCCGTAGGACTGCACCCAGGCGTTCTTCGTGAACAGGAAACCGTTGAGGTTCTGGCCGAAGTATTCGACCATGTCGTTGCGCTCGAACTCCCCATGCACCAGCACGTCGAGTCCGATCTGCTCCTGCTTGGCCACCACATCGTCGATTTGACGTCGAATGAATTCGTCGTATTGCTCCTGGGAGATCTCACCCTTGCGAAGGCGGGCGCGTTCGGCACGCACCTGCTTGGTTTGCGGGAAAGAGCCTATCGTCGTGGTGGGCAGCAACGGCAGGCCAAGCGCCTCACGCTGGAGCCGCTGGCGTTCGCCACGCTCGGGCCGGCGCACATAGTCCGCATCGGCAAGGGCGGCGATGCGGGTGCGCACGACTTCGTCGGCGACCACACGGCTGCCATCGAACAGCGCCTGGTTGGCGGCGAGCGCAGTGGACTGACGCTTCGCATCGTCGTCGAGCTGCACGAGGTCTGCGATCTCGCGAACCTCCTCGAGTTTCTCCACGGCGAAGGCGAAGTGGCGCAGCACCGTGTCGCCGAGCTGTTCCTCCCCCTTGGTGCTGAACGGCACATGGAGCAGAGAACAGGCCGAGGCGACTGCGACGTTGGCGGTCACCTGCTGGAGTGCCTCCACCAGTGCGATGCTTTCCGCATAGTTGTTGCGCCAGATGTTGCGGCCGTTGACCACGCCTGCGAAGAGCGTGGTGCGTGCTGCCACACCATGGTGTTCGACAGCCTTGAGGTTCTCGTCACGCCCTTCGATGAGGTCGAGTCCCACCCCGTCGAATTCGAAGAGCTTCACTGTTTCGTAAATATCGGCTATGTTGCCGAAATACGTGTTGAGCAGCACCTTGACACCGCTGTCCCGCGCCGGCAGCAGACGCGAATAGAGCGATTTGAACAATGAGACGTCACCCTCGTGCTTGTCGAGCACCAGGTATGGTTCGTCGAGCTGCACCCATTGCGCGCCCAGCTTGGCGAAGCGCCGAAGCACCTCGGCGTACACGCCGGCCACGGCATCCACGAGCCCCTCGTCGATGGTGAGCTCCTGGGCCTCGGCATCGCGGGAGAGTTTGAGGAAGGTGTACGGGCCGATGAGCACCGGCTTCGTCTCTATGCCCAGCGACTTCGCCTCCAAGTACTCATCGAACGGTTTCGTGCCGTTGAGCCGCACCTCGGTGGAGGCGTCGAATTCGGGCACCAGGTAATGGTAGTTCGTGGTGAACCATTTCTTCATGGGCAATGCGGTCACATCGCCACGCTCACCCTGGTACCCGCGGGCCATGGCGAACAGTGTCTCCTCAGGGTTGTCGAAACCAAGGCGACGGTATCGGGCCGGAATCACATTGAGCAGGACCGCAGTGTCGAGCATCTGGTCGTACAGTGAGAAATCATTGCTCGGGATCAGATCAATGCCTGCGTCCTTCTCCAACCTCCAATGCCGAACACGAAGCTCGCGGCCGGTCTCACGCACATCGTCGAGCGTGGCATTGCCTTTCCAATAGGCTTCGATGGCCTTCTTGAGTTCACGGTCGCGTCCGATGCGGGGGAAACCCGAGATGGATGTGGGAATGGTCATGGATCCTCCAGTCGTGTCGATGCAATGGAGACCACGTTAGCAAACCGGAACCGGTGCAAGCCTGAAATTCTTAAAAACAGCGCATAGGAGTTTTCTTTCAAAGGCTATAAGGCACACTTATAGCCTGCCGTCGACGCCTGCGCATGCTACTTTTCGAACTCCTTCGGCGTGAGCACCGCAATGAGATTCGCCTCATGGGTGCCCCATTTTCTGAACGGCGCATTCGAACCGAATATCGCCACGCCGGCAGTCGCCATGCCAAGGTTCAGCAGATCGACCTGGCCCGGATCACTCTGTTCGCCTGCCAGCCACTGGCTCGCCAGCGAGACGGTGGGCTCATGGCCGAGCACCAGCAGCGTATGGCGTTTGTCCTTGCAGGCAGCGAGCATGTCGAACACCGCCTGCATACCCTGCGCATAGAGATCCTGGTAGTAGTCGACTTTCGGAGCGTCGCCGAACACCTTGAGCATGCGCTCGCATGTCTGCATCGCCCGGGTGGCGCTTGAACAGTCGATCTGATCCGGCATCAATCCCATGTCGCGCAGACCCTTCGCCACGCGCTTGGCCTGCTTGAGTCCTTTGTCGGTGAGCACACGCTCAAAATCGCCCTTCGCGTTGAAGGCCTCCGTCTTCGCATGGCGCATGATGATGAGCACGTACTTGTATTCCTTGGCCCTCTTCGCCACTTTCTTCAGATTCACGCTTCCTCCATGCATCCCGCCGGGCCCGCCCGACCCGCACCTTTCCCATTCTAATTCCAGCCATGCTGCAGTGCATCGTGTCGCGCCCGGCGATAACCGGTCATTGAGAATCCAAATGACCTCGTTGTTCGTCCAGATCCCTGAGCACCTTGCGCAGCTTGCGGTCGGAGATGTCACGAAGCTCAAGCTCCTCGAGCGATGCCTCGCGCTCCTCTACGGAGAGTGAGTCGATATCCGTCGTCGTGTCCTTCGTGGCACGGTCACGCTTGCGCAACGCCTCGTATCCGGGAGCCATCGCCCGGGAGACGATGAGGAAACCGGTGTGGCCGATCATCTGGTGGTCGGGACGCACTGCAAGACCCTGCGCTTTCCAATTGCGCTCCATGGTCTCCTGGATCTGCGGTTCGGTCCAATGCTCACTCTCCCGCAGCGCTTCGGCCATACGGCTCATCTGCGTGGTCGTCGTCACATAGGCGACGAGCACGCCACCTGGCGCGATCACCCGATACGCCTGTTCCAGTCGGTTCCATGGATCGAGCATGTCGAGCATGATGCGGTCGAATCCGTGTTCCGGCAACGTGGAGGCCACCGCATCGAAATCGCCGACCAGAAGATTCCACCAATCCGGTCGGCGCCCGTAATACAATGTGGCGTTCGCCTCGGCGATCCTCGCGAAATCAGGGCGCATTTCGATCGTGGTCAGGCAGCCGCCCTCACCCACCGCGTCGAGCAGGTGCAGGCTCATCGCACCCGAACCGGCCCCGGATTCCAGCACGCGGGCGCCCGAACGTATGTCGCCGAGCTCAATCACCTGCGCGATGTCCTTCGGATACATGATCTGTGCGCCACGCGGCATCGACAGAACATAGTCGGCCATGCGCGGCCGCATCACCGCGAACTGCCAGCCGCCGATTGCGCGCGCAGCCTTCCACGGCTTCGCCGTATCGCGTTCCGGGTGCTCCCTGTTGAATTGGTCCTCACGCTTGGCGGTGACGGTGGTGACCACGCTGCCCTCGTTCCTGCCGATCACATCGTCATGCAGGATAATGCCATGTGAGGTCTGTGTGACGCCGCCCGCAACCAATTGATCGGTGATCTTGTTCGACTTGCGGTCGGTGAACTGCACTTTCTCACCGGATTGCAACGGACCTCTGCGCATACGCTCTCGACTCCATGCTCTGTTTGCTCATTGGACGTAAATCCACTGTAGCCAAGCTCGTCTACACCATCCGTCGGCTTCCTCGTCGCCGACATTGCTCATATTGCTCATATTCGGGCGAAGGCGCTCCATCGGCCGTCGATGTGGTGCACGTCGAGCGGCATGCCGAACAGCCGACTCAGCCGTTCGGCCGTCAAGCCATATTCGAGATCACCCGCATATTCGATCGTTCCCGGTGCCGGATCGGCAGAGTCGGGTTGCGACGTGACGGTTGACTGGCGTCCCATGATCGCAATATGGTCGAAACCCTGAGGGATCTCCTCGAGATGATGCGTGACGATGATGATCGTACGTGGGTCGTCATGCAGCGACGACAACGCGTGAATCGTGATCTCGCGCGCGCCGAGATCGAGTCCGGTCGTCGGCTCGTCGAGAATGAGCAGTTCGGATTGGGCCATGAGCGCACGGCAGATCAGTGTGCGTGTCCGCTCCCCCTCGGATAGTCGGCCGAACTGCTTGCCGGCAAGGTATGCGATGCCGAAATCTTCCATGAGTCTGCGAGCGCGGGCATATTCGTCGGATGTATAGGTGTCCTTCCAACGGCCGGTCGTCGCGCTGAGCGCGGTGACCACGACGTCAAGCGGGTCTTCGAACGGCGGAAACGCGCGCGACAGCTCCGCCGAGCTCAGTCCGATCAGGTGGCGGTACGAGAACACGTCGACCTTGCCAAGGCGCCGTCCGAGCACGTCGATGTCGCCGGATGTGGGGAACGCGCGCGTGCTCATCATCGAGATCAGGCTCGATTTGCCAATGCCGTTCGGCCCGAACAGAATCCACTTCTCGCCGCGTCCGACCTCCAGATTCACGTCATCCACGATCACACGGCCATACCGCCGCAGATGCACGTTGTGCATGGCCAACGCCCGTGTTTCGCAGTCCAGTCCTTCCATTGCACCCCCATATGAGGGCTGGATCCCGTTGCATGGGATCCAGCCCGTTCCCTCTTGCTTGGCGTGCCGCGAACTATTCGCCCTGTGCCGCACGCTCCTCGAGCACACTGCGGTACACGGCGACGGTCTGGTCCGCAATCGACTCCCAGCTGAACTTGTCGCGTGCGCGTTCGCGCCCACGTTTACCCATGTCCTTGGCCCGCTGCGGGTCGGCGAACATCTCATTGATCGCATCCGCCAGGTCGTGCACGAACCGTTCGGGATTCGTCGGCGTGCCGGTGCCGTCGTGCTTCTGTTCGATCGGCACGAGATACCCGGTCACCCCGTCGACGACGACCTCGGGAATGCCACCCGTCGCGGTGGCGACCACCGGCAGACCGCACGCCATCGCCTCGAGGTTCACAATGCCGAGCGGCTCGTAGATGCTCGGGCAGATGAACGCATCGCAGCCGTGTTCGAGCGCGTTGAGCTCGTGCTTCGGCAGCATCTCCTCGATCCAGATGATGTTGCCGCGCTCCTCATTGAGCCTGGCCACAGCCTCCTTGACCTCCTTGCCGATTTCCGGGGTGTCCGGCGCGCCCGCGCAGAGCACCACCTGAATGTCCGGGTCGACGAAGTGCAGCGCCTGTAGCAGGTACGGCAGCCCCTTCTGCCGGGTGATGCGCCCGACGAACAGCAGGGTAGGCTTGTCGCGGTCGATGTGGTAGCGGTCGAACACCGCCCAGCCGGTATCATCGGGGGCCGGCGTCTCGAAATCGGCAAGCGTGATGCCGTTGTGCACCACGACCACCTTGTTCGGATCCACGTTCGGGTAGGCGGCGAGAATGTCCTCACGCATGCCGCCGGACACGGCGATGATGCGGTCGGCATGCTCATAGGCGTCACGTTCGGCCCAGGAGCTCAGATTGTAGCCGCCGCCGAGCTGCTCGCGCTTCCATGGGCGGAACGGTTCCAGCGAATGGGCCGTGATCACGAGCGGGACGTCATGCAGCAGTTGCGCCATGCGCCCGGCAAGACACGTGTACCAGGTGTGGGCGTGGACGAGTTCGCCGTCGACGTCGTTGGCCATCTGCAGATCCACACCGAAGGTCCGGATGGCCGCGTTGTCGCCATCCAGCTCTGTCGGCACATCATAGCCGATCACACGCAACGAGCCGCGTTCGTCGTGCTGCGCCGCCTCGGATTCGCGCGGTCCGTCGAATGCGCGCACCGTCACGTCGATGCGTTCGGCCAGCACCTTCGCCAGCTCCTCCACATGCACGCCGGCGCCGCCATAGACATGCGGCGGGTATTCGCGGGTGAGAATGTCAACTTTCATAATCGCCTCTTCCATGAGTTCCATGCGTACGACTGCATACACCACAATACGACCTTCGGAGGCGAGAAACACAATGGATTGTGTATATTGGAACGATTCGTTCCGCCGGCGCCGCGAACCACACACCAAAGCAGATGGTCATCACGTCGCTTTTTGCCTAATTGATTTCCGGGCGTTCCCCCGACGCGCGAAAACTACTCTATTCGCGTATTTGCCCATACAGACCCCGGGTTCGGGTCTAGGTTGGAGGCATGAGTGAAAACAACATTGTACGCCTGAACAAAGGCGATAAGGCACCGAATTTCGAGCTCGAATCGGACGAATACAAGCACTATGCGCTTGCGGACTTCAAGCACCAGAACGTCGTGCTCTACTTCTACCCGAAGGCGGGCACCTCGGTGTGCACGCGTGAGGCCAAGGACTTCCGCGACAACCTCGAGCGTTTCCAGGCCGAAGGATATACCGTCATCGGCATCTCCCCCGACGATGTGAAGGCGCTGCAGGAGTTCCGCGAGAGCAACGACCTCAACTTCATCCTGCTCTCCGACCCGGAGTTCACCGTGCACAAGCTGTACGGCGCAGCCAAGGAGCATGAGAAGGACGGCAAGAAGACCTACGAGACCATTCGTTCCACCTTCGTGCTCGACGGAGACGACAAGATCCGTTTCGCCGGCTATGACGTGAACGTCAACGGCCAGATCGACGAGCTGCTCGAGCAGATCGAGAAGATCAAGTAAGGCATTCGTTCTCGGAAGGGGTCGCGGTCATCGCCGCGGCCCCTTCCCTTTTGCCCGGCCATCGCCATCGCAATACATGCAGGGGCCCCGACCTTTCATGAAAGGTCGGGGCCCCTGCATGCGTCTGATCAGACGGCGGTTCCATTCTGATTGAGGTTCGGGTTGTTCTTCGAATCACCAGCCGTGAAGAACAGGCTGATCACACCGCAGGCAAAGACAGCACACACCGTGATGATCACCCACATTGGCAGGTTGGGCACCCACATGACCACGAAAAACGAGATGGCGGACACCACGATGACGATCCAGCTGAACAGACGCGCCCATTGGCGGCCGGAGTGTGGGGCGCGAAGCACCTGTGGCGGGTTGTAGTCGTCTGGATTCGTGTCGAGCGCGATCTCCTCGTACTTCTCAAGTTCGCTGCTCGATGGCTTCCACGGGCCCTTCTTGCCCTCCTTCAGCCGGCGGGAACGCTCCTGCAACTGCGACTCGTCGATCATGCCACTGCGACCACGACCCTGTGTCGAGTCATACTGCGAGGGCATTCCCCCGTTGCTTTTCGAACGACGTTGCGCACGATTGGCCATGTCTTCTCCTTTGTAAAGTCCAACACCCATACTCTAGCGCACCGAGGGCATGAACTAGCGCTGTCCGGCGTGACTTAGCCCGTAGACGCAAAAGCGGTCCCGACCCGGGACCGCTTTTGCTTCGGGGGCGTGCTCCTCTCGATCAGCGGCGAGGCAACGCCATCGGGCGCTCCGAGGCGACAATGGGGGCCGGAAGCTCGGTGCATCCGGTCAGATACCTGTCGACGGCCGCAGCGCAGGAACGGCCCTCGGCGATCGCCCATACCACCAGGCTCTGGCCGCGTCCGGCATCACCGCACGAGAACACGCCATCCTGCGAGGTCTGGAATGCGTCGTCACGGGCGACGTTGCCACGACCATCGAGGTCGACCGGCAACTGCGCTTGTAGGGTTTCGGTATCCGGGTGCAGGAATCCGACCGAGATGAGCACCAAGTCGGCTGGGATCACACGTTCGGTGCCCGGTTGGCGGGTGAACGGGCCATCCTTGCCGGGGGCCACCGACACGACCTTGAGGCCGGTGACATGACCGTTCCCATCGGAGACGAAGCCCTCGGTCTGTGTATTGTCGCTCACCGTGATCTTGGCGGCGTCCTCCTCGGAACCCACGAAGTTCACCGAATCGGTGTTGTAGACGTATTCGCCGCCCTCCTCCATGGAGGAGGTCTTCTGGTAGAGGCGGGCGAAGGTCGGCCAAGGTTGGTTGTCCGGGCGCTTCGTCGGTTCCTGCGGCATGATCTGCAACACCGTCACATCCTTGGCCCCCTGGCGAATCGAAGTGCCCAGGCAGTCGGAACCGGTGTCGCCGCCGCCGATGATCACCACATGCTTGTCCTTGGCCGTGATGTCATGGATCGGCTGCTTGCCGAACACACGACGGGTCGCGTCGGGCAGGAACTCCATGGCGAAATGGATGCCGTCGAGATCGCGGCCTGGAATGCTCATATCGCGGGGAACGGTGGATCCGATGGCCACCACCACGGCGTCGAACTGGCTGCGCAGATCGTCCCAGCCGAGGTCCTTGCCGATCTCGGTGTTCGTGCGGAAGCGGGTGCCTTCGGCCTCCATCTGCTTGACTCGACGGTCGAGGAGCCCCTTTTCGAGCTTGAAATTGGGGATGCCGTAGCGCATGAGGCCGCCGACCTCGTCGTCGCGTTCGAACACGACGACGGTGTGCCCGGCACGGGTGAGCTGTTGTGCACAGGCGAGGCCGGCCGGCCCCGAGCCGACGACGGCGACGGTCTGGTCGCTCAGACGTTCGGGCGGCAGCGGCTTGACGTATTCGAGATCCCACGCCTGGTCGATGATGGTGACCTCGTCGTTCTTGATCATTGTTGGCGGCTGGTGGATGCCGAGCACGCACGCCGATTCGCACAGCGCCGGGCATATGCGCCCGGTGACCTCCGGGAAGTTGTTCGTCATGGACAGGCGATGGTAGGCGTCCTCCCATTGTCCTTGCCGCACCAGATCGTTCCATTCGGGAATGATATTGCCCAGCGGGCAGCCCGACATACAGAACGGGGTTCCGCAATCCATGCATCGGGCGGCCTGCTCCTGCGTCCAGTCCCGCAGACCGGATTCCGCATGAACATCAAGCCAGTCCTTGATGCGTTCCTCAACGGGGCGTTCGGCCAGTTCCCTACGGGACCTCACCTTCAGAAATCCACGTGGATCACCCATGTCAGCGCGCTCCTTCCATCACGTGCTCGTAAGTTTCCTCCCACACACCGGGCTCGTTGAAATCGATGTGCTCCGCCTTGGCCTTGTCCATGGCGGCGGTCATGGCGACGAACTGCTTCGGCACGAGGTGCGTGAAGCGCTTCGCCGACTCACTCCAGTGCTCCAGCAGCTCCTTGGCGAACACGGAGCCGGTCTCGGCGGCATGGCACTCGACCAATTCGCGAACAACAGCCGAGGCATGCTCATCAAGCGGTTCGATCTGCAGCGCACCGGAGGCGGCCTGGGGGTTGAGCTTGTCCCTGTCAAGGTCAAGCACATACACATGGCCTCCGGAGAAGCCAGCGCCGAGATTGCGCCCAGTGGAACCGAGGATCACCACGGTGCCTCCGGTCATGTACTCGCAGCCATGGTCGCCGACCCCTTCCACCACGAAGGTGGCACCACCGTTGCGCACGCCGAAGCGTTCGCCGGCACGGCCGGCCACGAACATCTCGCCCGAAGTGGCGCCGAATCCCAGCACATTACCTGCGATCACATTCGTATGCGGATCGAAGGTGATCGCGTCGGTCGGCCTGATCACCATGCGGCCGCCGGACAGGCCCTTGCCTGCATAGTCGTTCGTCTCACCGACGATGCGAATCGTCTCGCCACGCGGAATGAACGCGCCGATGGATTGGCCGCCGGTGCCGTTGAGCGTCAGGTCGATTGTGTTGTCGGGCAGGCCCTCCTCGCCGTATCGCCGGGTGATCTCGTACCCGAGCATTGTGCCCACCGTGCGGTTGACGTTGCGAATGTCGGCGGTGATACGCACTGGCGTGCCGTTCTCGAGGGCGTCGTGCGCCTGTTCGATGAGCACGTTGTCGAGGGCCGTATCAAGCTCATGGTTCTGTTCGATCGTCTGGTGGAGCACCGTGCCGGGAACCGGACCGCTCTGCATGAGCACATGGCCCAAGTCGATGCCCGCGGACTTCCAGCGCTCGATGGCGTCGTTCTGGTCCAGGCACTCCACATGCCCCACCGCTTCCTCGAGCGTGCGGAAGCCGAGCTGTGCGAGCAGTTCACGCACTTCCTCGGCAATGAACATCATGAAGTTCACCACATGTTCGGGTTTGCCGGTGAAGCGTGCCCTGAGCTCCGGATCCTGCGTGGCGATACCCTGTGGGCAGGTGTTCTTCTGGCATGCGCGCATCATCACACAGCCTTCCACCATAAGAGCGGTGGTGGCGAAGCCGAACTCCTCCGCTCCCAGCAGCGCCGCGATCACCACGTCACGGCCGGTCTTCAGTTCGCCGTCGCACTGGACGACGATGCGCGAGCGAAGACCATTGAGAATCAACGTCTGCTGGGTTTCCGACAGACCGATCTCCCATGGCGTGCCGGCATGGCGGATGGCGTTGAGCGGGGCCGCTCCGGTACCGCCGTCATAGCCGGAAATGAGCACCACGTCGGCATGGCACTTAGCCACACCGGCCGCAATGGTGCCCACACCGAATTCGGACACGAGTTTGACATGCACGCGAGCCTTCGGATTGGCCATCTTCGCATCGTTGATGAGCTGCTTGAGATCCTCGATGGAGTAGATGTCATGATGCGGAGGCGGCGAGATGAGCTCCACGCCAGGTGTTGCGTGGCGCACCTTGGCGATCCACGGCGGCACTTTGGCCCCCGGCAGATGGCCGCCCTCACCGGGCTTGGCTCCCTGCGCCAGTTTGATTTGCAAATCGGTGGCATGCACCAGATAATCGCTCGTCACACCGAAACGGGCGGAGGCGATCTGCTTGATTTTGCTGCACAGCTTCGGATCGTTGAGCCGTTCCGTTGATTCGCCGCCCTCGCCGGAATTGGAGCGCGCGCCAATCGAATTCATTGCGATGGCGAGCGTCTCGTGGGCTTCCTTCGAGATGGAACCATAGCTCATGGCACCCGTGGAGAATCGCTTGACGATCTCGGTGGCCGGCTCGACCTCACTGATGTCGATCGGTTTGCGCACCGTATTGAACTTCATGAGTCCACGCAGCGTCATCAGACGGTTCGATGTGTCGTTGATATGCGCGGAATAGCGCTTGAACATGTCGTAGTCGCCACGTTGGGTGGACTGCTGGAGCAGGAAGATCGCCTCGGGGTCGTTGAGATGCTCCTCACCGGTGCGGCGCCACTTGTATTCGCCGCCGGTGCGCAGCACACGGTGCGGTGTCGCCGTCCATTGGTTTGGATATGCCTCGCGGTGGCGGATCGCCACCTCCTCGGCCAGGTCGTCGAGCCCGCAGCCCTCGACACGGGATACCGTACCGGTGAAGTACTTGTCGATCACGGCGCTGTCGAGCCCGACGGCTTCGAACAGCTGTGCACCACGGTAGCTCATGATCGTGGAGACGCCCATCTTGCTCATGATCTTGAGCACGCCGGTGGAAAGCGCATTGCGCAGATTCTCGATTGCAGTCTCGGGGTCGACCGTCACATAGCCGGTGCGGGAAAGCTCCTCCACCGATTCGAATGCCAGGTACGGATTCACTGCGGCCGCGCCGTAGGCGATGAGCAGCGCCACATGGTGAATCTCACGCACATCGCCGGCCTCCACCACCATGGAGATCTGAGTCCTCGTATGCTTGCGCAGCAGGTGATGCTGTACAGCCGAGGTGAGGAGCAGCGATGGGATCGGAGCCATCATATGGTTGGAGTCGCGGTCGGAGAGCACGAGGAAGTTGCTGCCGTCGGCGATGGCCTGGTCGATTTCGGCGAAGATCTCCTCCAGACGGGTCTCCAAGGCATTGCCGCCGCCGGTGACCTGATACAGTCCCCTGATCACATACGGCTTGTAGTAGCCTCCGAGCTGTGAGGCGCGATCCAAGCGCTTGAGCTGGGCCATCTCGTCGGAGGTGAGCACCGGCTGCGGGATGATCACCTTCTTGGCATGCAGGGCACAGTCTTCGAGCAGATTCGGTTCGGGGCCGATCGCCGAGGCGATCGAGGTGACGATCTTCTCACGTTCCCAGTCAAGCGGCGGGTTCGTGACCTGTGCGAACTTCTGCATGAAGTAGTCGAACAGCATGCGACTGCGGCTGGAGAGCACGGAAAGCGGAATGTCGTTGCCCATCGAACCGAGCGGCTCCTTGCCTGTATTGGCCATGGGAGTCAGCACCATCTTGAGCTCTTCCTGCGTGTAGCCGAAGGCACGCTGACGCCGGTGCACGGAACGGCCGGAATAATTGATGTGCTGACGCTGCGGCAGCTCCTTCATCTCCACCGTGTTGTCTTCCACCCATTCCTTATAGGGATGCGCAGTTGCCAGTTCATGCTTGATCACGTCGTCTTCGATGACCTCGCCACGCACGGTGTCGATGAGGAACATCTTGCCGGGCTCCAGACGCCCCTTGCGCACAATGTGCTCCTCACCCACCTGGGGCAGCACGCCGCTTTCCGAGGCAAGCACCACGTAGCCGTCATCGGTGATCTGCCAACGGCCCGGACGGAAGCCGTTGCGGTCAAGCAACGCCCCCACAAGCTCGCCGTCGGTGAAGACGATGTCGGCTGGGCCATCCCATGGTTCAATGAGCGTGTTGTTGTATTCGTAGAATGCACGGACGTCCGGATCGAGTTCCTTGTTGTTCTCCCATGCCGGAGGCACCATCATCAAAATGGCATGTGGCAGGGAACGACCTGCAAGGTGCAATAGTTCAAGCACCTCATCGAAGGTGCCTGAATCGGAATACCCCGGCGTGAGAATAGGCAGCAGGTCCTTCATGTCGCCGAGCAGCTTTGAGTTCAGGCGTCCCTCGCGAGCTGAGAACCAGTTGCGGTTGCCTTGGATCGTGTTGATCTCACCATTATGGGCGATGAGGCGGAAGGGCTGTGCCAATGGCCAGCTCGGGAAGGTGTTCGTGGAGAAGCGCGAATGGACTATCGCGATCGTGGCCTTCATGCGCTCGTCGGACAGGTCCGGGAAGAATGGCTTCAGCTGCATCGTCGTGAGCATGCCCTTGTAGGTGATGGTCATCGACGAGAGCGATGCGAAATAGACGCCCACCTCGTGTTCGGCGCGCTTGCGCACACGGTAGACCTTGCGATCGAGATCCACGCCCGCCAAAGCCGATTGCGGATCCGCCAGCACCAGCATCTTGAACGATGGCATACTGGCCAGTGCCTGCAGTCCCAGACCATCAGGATTGGTGGGCACCACACGCCACGCCAGCACCTCAAGCCCCTCCTCGGCGGCGATCTTGGCAATGGCCTGCTCCTGCTGGCCACTGGTGGCGATGTCACGATCCAGGAACGCGATGCCAGCCGCATAGTGCTTCGGATCCGGCAGCGGCGCATCGATGACGGCACGCATGAACTCATCGGGCATACTCATCAGAATACCGGCGCCATCACCGGTGTTCTCCTCCGCTCCGACGGCCCCGCGATGGTTGAGGTTGATCAGCACCTCGATGGCATCGTCCACGATCTTGCGTTCCGGTCTCGTGTTGAGGGTGGTGACCATACCGACACCGCAGGCATCATGCTCGGCAGCGGGATCATACATCCCCTCCGGGCGATGAATCGTCAAATCTAGCGGGCTCGCAAAAGTCACCGCAATCACCTCTCCTTCATGGCAATCCATGGGCAGTTGTCCAGCTTAGGTTAGCGGGCGTCGGCCCGTTGCCGCCACTTGAGTCCACATACCGAAGAACGCACTGGATGTCAATGGGCGAATTTCACGCTCCGGAAATCTAAGCTCCATGCATTCTATTTCCCGCGTTATTACGGGAGTATGTCATGCCGTCACACGGCGAACATACGTCCGAATGATGAGATTCAGTCATGGAGGGCGGCATCCATGAGCCGCTCGATCACCAGATCGTTGAGCAGTCTGCCCTGCAATGTCGCAATCAGCGCGTCGTCCGAACGGGTGAGCAATCCCTCGTTCACCAATGCGTCGATTGCCGTGGAAGGAATCTTCATGCCGGTCCGTTCGGCGAAGGCGGAGACATTGAGCCCTTCCCGCAGACGAACACCGAGCATGAGCAGCTCCTCGGCGTTCTCATCGCAGTCGATGAGTTCGAAGTCCTGCCATGGCACACGACTGTGCTGAAGAGCCACCGCCCAAACTCGTGGATGAGGTATGTCCCATGCGCGCATGGACGTCCATGCATCCCGTACCGGAGCACCGTGCCCGTTGGCACCTACCGGTATGCCCGCCTTAGAATCATGGCCGATTCCCGTATCCATGCGGCGTACCGCATTATAGTGGCTATGTGCCCCCGGTCCGATCCCGGCCCAATCCGCGTTGCGCCAGTACCCCAGGTTGTGCCGACTTTCATGGCCGGGGCGCGCCCAATTGGATATCTCATACCATTCAAGCCCCGCAGCGCTCAGCAGCTGGTCGGCAAGCTCATATTTGGCAGCCTCGCCATCATCATCCGGCGCCTCGAGCTCACCGGCGGCGATGCGTCTGCCCATCTTCGTATGGGGTTCGACCGTCAATGCGTAGGCGGAGATATGGTGCACGCCCAGATCAATGGCCGATCGCACGCTGTCGCACCAGTCCTCGGTACTCTCCCCCGGCGCTCCGTAGATCAGATCGACACTCGTCTCCAACCCGAGCCGGTGTGCAGCCTCGACATCCGCAGCCACATTCGACGGGTTGTGGGTGCGATCCAACGTGCGCAGCACATGCGGCACACTCGACTGCATGCCGAATGAGATTCGGGTGAACCCGCCGTCCCTCAGTATGCGCAGATACTCGGAATCGACCGAGTCGGGATTCGCCTCGGTTGTGATCTCGGCATCCTCACGAATGCCCCATATCTCGCGCACGGCGTCCAGCATCGCCACCAGATCGCCGGCAGGCAGCAACGTCGGAGTGCCCCCGCCGAAGAAAACGGTGGACGCAGGCGGCTCCGCCACACCATGCGCCAACTGCCATTCATGCACGACCTGCATCTCGCGGATGGCCAACGTCGCATAGTTTGCGCGCGAAGCGCCCTCCCCGAGATCGAGGGCCGTGTAGGTGTTGAAATCACAGTAGCCGCAGCGGCGAATGCAGAACGGCACATGCACATACACCTCGAATGGCATGGTGGTCGAAGCTGGCGGATGCGCCGTGAACGGCGCTGCTGCATCGGACATGGCCCGATCAGCCTTCGCTCTTCTGCGCGGCGCGGATCTTGTCTTTCGTATCGCGGTCGTTGCCGCCTTCGCCGGTCGACAACGCGGCGACGAAGGCCTCCTGCGGCACCTCGACATGACCGAGCATCTTCATGCGCTTCTTGCCCGCCTTCTGCTTTTCGAGCAGCTTGCGTTTACGGGTGATGTCACCGCCATAGCATTTCGCCAGCACATCCTTGCGCAACGCACGTATATTCTCACGCGCGATGATGCGGGAGCCGATCGCGGCCTGGATGGGAATTTCGAACTGCTGGCGCGGAATGAGCTCACGTAGTTTCTTCGTCATCATCACGCCATAACTATAGGCCTTGTCGCGGTGCACGATTGCGGAGAAGGCATCGATCTTCTCCCCCTGGATCAGAATATCCACCTTCACCAGATCGGCCGCCTCCTCGCCATCCTCGTGGTAGTCGAGCGACGCATAGCCTTTCGTCCGGCTCTTCAACTGGTCGAAGAAATCGAACACGATTTCGGCGAGCGGTATGCGGTAGTGCATCTCCACGCGGTCGGTGGAGATGTATTCCATGGTGCTCATCGTGCCACGATGTTCCTGGCACAGATCCATCACGGCTCCAATGAACTCCTTGGGGGTGATGATGTCAGCGGCCACCATCGGTTCGACGATCTTCTTGATCTTGCCGTCCGGGAACTCGCTCGGATTGGTCACACGATGCACGGTGCCGTCTTCGGCGGTCACCTCGTACGGCACGTTCGGGGCCGTGGAGATGAGATCGAGACCGAATTCGCGGCTCAGCCGCTCGGAGACGATCTCCATGTGGAGCAGACCGAGGAAGCCGCAGCGGAAGCCGAATCCCAACGCCACCGATGTCTCCGGTTCATAGATGAGGGCGGCATCGTTGAGCTTGAGCTTGTCAAGGGCCTCACGAAGCTCGGGGAACTGGGCGTTGTCGATCGGGAACAACCCCGCGTAGACCATTGGTTGCGGGTCACGGTAGCCGGGAAGCGGCTCGGTGGCGGGATGGGCTGCGGATGTGATCGTGTCGCCCACCTTTGACTGGCTCACATCCTTGGCGCCGGTGATCACGTAGCCCACCTCGCCGGCACCCAACGCGCGCGTCGGCATCATATCGGGGCTGATCACACCGATCTCAATCGGGTCGTAGGTGGTGCCCACGCTCATCATATGAAGTTTCTCACGTGATCTGAGCTCGCCGTCTACCATGCGGATATAGGTGACGATGCCGCGGTAGGAATCGTAGACGGAATCGAAGATGAGCGCACGGGCGTCCGCATCGGGATCACCGGCGGGTGCCGGCACGTCGACGACGATGCGGTCGAGCAGCTCGCGCACACCTTCCCCCGTCTTTCCGGAGACGCGCAGCACGTCGCTCGGCTCGCAGCCGATGAGACCGGCGATCTCCTCGGCGTGTTTGTCGGGTTCGGCGCTTGGCAGATCGATCTTGTTGAGCACGGGGATGATGGTGAGGTCGTGGTCGATGGCCATGTACAGATTGCTCAGCGTCTGCGCCTCGATTCCCTGCGTGGCGTCCACGAGCAGCACAGCCCCCTCACATGCCGCCAAGGCTCGCGAGACCTCGTACGTGAAATCGACGTGTCCGGGGGTGTCGATCATGCCGAGAGTGTACTCCTGACCGTCATAGGACCATGGCACACGCACGGCCTGCGATTTGATCGTGATGCCCCTCTCCTGCTCGATGTCCATGCGGTCGAGGAACCGGTCGCGCATCTCGCGTTCGGGTACGATTCCCGAAAGCTGGAGGATGCGGTCTGCAACGGTTGATTTGCCATGATCAATATGCGCGATGATGCAGAAATTACGGATCAACGACTGATCGGTGAATCCCGGCTGGTTATGCTGCTCGCTCACGAACCCTCCTATACGTTGGTAACTGTATGATTCTACCCATACGCCACGGCAAGCCCACGGAATCCGACACCTTCCGTTTATCCCCGCATCATGGTATTCTTTTCATTTGTATGTCCTTATAGAAACACTTCGTTTGGAGAATAGATAGTGGCAAACATCAAGTCGCAGAAGAAGCGCGTTCGCACGAACGAGAAGGCGCATCAGCGCAACGTTGCGGTCAAGTCCGCTCTGAAGACCTACATCCGTCGCACCCGCGAGGCCATCGCTTCCGGCGACAAGGCCGCCGCTGAGGCCGCCTTCGCCATCGCTGGCCGCAAGCTCGATCAGGCTGCAGGCAAGGGCGTCATCGCCAAGAACCAGGCTGCGAACCGTAAGTCCAGCCTCGCTCTGCAGATCAACGCCATGTGATTCGTTCGCATATGCAAAGGCCCCGGTCCAACCGCCGGGGCCTTTGCATATGCGTATGCGGATACCTGGAAGAAGCGGGCACCCGCCCGATCAGCTTGACGCCGAATCACCGCGCCGGGGTTCCGGTGCATCCCTGGAATCCGGTGTGGCTTTCCGACGCTGTCCGTCGGTGTCCGTCTGCGCCCTCTCTCCTCTCAGCAGCGTGGCCGGCAGATGCACACAGTGTCGTTGCACCGCGCCCGGCAGTCGAATGTTGAATTTCACCGAGCAAATGCGCAACATGATCACCACAAGCACGATCACCACATCGAGGAGCATCTCCGTATTGTCCCCGATCAGGCGACCGGTATGAGCGCGCCATACCCATACGGTGAAGATGCTGCCAAGCACCGCCGGCACCACATAGAGATGGGGATCGCGCACCACCATCGGCACCTCATTGACGAGCATATCGCGAATCACCCCGCCGCCCATCGCCGTGAACGTGCCCAGAAACACTGCGGTCATGCCCGAGGTGTTGTACAGGAGGGCCTTGCCCGTGCCGTTCACGGCGAATAGGCCAAGTGCCAGCGCATCGATGGTGATCATGGACCACTTGAGTTTGTCGACCTCCGGATGTATCACGGCGACAACCGCCCCGGCAGCGAACGCGGTAAGCACCGATCCCATGTCGGAGATTCCCACCGGTGGTAACGCCCCGAGCAACACATCACGTATGATGCCGCCTCCGAGCGCGGTGATCCATGCGATGATGATGATCGATGAGACGTCATAGCGCTTGCGTACCGCCGTCAGTCCCCCGGCCATACCGCAACAGAAGATCGCAAGGTACTCGACAGCCTGGAAGAACGGTGTGCTCTGCAACGCTATTTCCATGAATCAGACTTCCTGTTCCGTCAGTGCGTATACTGCACATTCAAGACTACAACGGAAAAGGGCGATGCCGTGAAGCATCGCCCTTGCACGCCGCATATGCGGTTGTCACTGGTGTCGGCTCAGCACACCTTCCACATCCAGTCGTGCGGATCGGCGATCTCACCGAGCTGGATGCCCAGCAACTGATTGCGAATCGCCATCGTGAGCTCGCCCGGTTCGCCGTCGCCGACGGTGACATCGAACTTCTCGGACTTGAAACGGCCGATCGGGGTGACGATCGCCGCGGTGCCGCAGGCGAAGACCTCGGTGACCTTGCCGGACTTGATGTCGTCGAGCAGCTGGTCCAAGGCGATCATCGTCTCGACGACGTCATGGCCATCGTCCTCAAGCAGCTGGATGATCGAACGACGAGTGACGCCGGGGAGGATGTTGCCGGTCAGGCTCGGGGTCTCCACATGGCCGTCCTTGTACACGACCATCATGTTCATGCCACCGAGTTCCTCAAGATAGGTCTTCGTCGCGGCATCGACGAAGCAGACCTGTTCGCAGCCCTCGGAGATGCCACGGTACTCGCCGAGCAACGATGCGGCGTAATTGCCACCGCACTTGGCGAAACCGGTGCCACCGGGACCGGTGCGGAACCACTTGTCCTCCACCCAGATGCTCACCGGCTTCACACCACCCGGGAAATACGGACCGGACGGCGAAGCGATCACACAATACTCGACCTCCTCGGGCGCACGCACGCCGAGGAACGCCTCAGAGGCGAAAATGAACGGACGCAGGTAGAGCGTGTATTCACGGCGGCTCGGCACCCATTTCACATCCTGCTCGACAAGCGCGGCGCAGGAACCCAGGAAATCATCGATGGGCACTTCAGGCAGATACAGGCGCTTGGCGGAATTCTGCAGACGTTCCGCATTGCAGTCAGGGCGGAACAGCCAAGTGGAGCCGTCGGCATGGCGATATGCCTTGAGCCCCTCGAAACACTCCTGCGCATAATGGAGCACTGAGGCGCCCGGATCCATCTTCAGCGGCGCATACGGCTCGATGCGGCGGTCGTTCCAGCCTTCGCCCTTGGTCCAGGTCATGTGGGCCATGCTGTCGGAGAACACCTGGCCGAATGCCGGCTTATCGATGAGCTCCTCTCGTTTCGCATCGGATGCCGGGTTCGGATTGGGCAGAACGGTCCAGTCCTCGGCAAGCTTGTCGAGAGCTTCTGGATTGTGATGAGAATCGTTGGTCATTTTCTCGCTTCTTTGAATCATTCGTGGAATGTGTTGGCTTTGCAGCGCTTGTGGCACCGATTTGTCTGTTACTGTAAACACACCCCGTTACGAATGCGCAAAGCCGGTTCATATTTTGAAATATCTCACCGTTAGCGAACGGACGTCTCGATTCCATATGCGAAAAAGGACCCGCCGAAGACGACAGGTCCTTTACACGGATTTGCGAATGGCTCAGGCCTCTGCGCCTGCGTCCTTCTCATCTTCCGCCGGAACGGCATCTGCCGGCTCAGCGGTCTCGAAATCGGCAGGAGCCTCCTGCGGGATTTCGATGGTGACCACGGATTCCTCCGGATCGGCGATATCGAGCTCGACACCCTCCGGCAGCTCGAGATCCTTGGCGAAGATGTTGTCGCCATCCTGCAGGCCCTCGACGGAGACGACGATGCGCTCCGGCAGGTTGGAGACATCTGCGCGGACCTTGAGCTCCTGCGCATCAACCACTGCGATGGCGCCACCCTTCGGGGTGCCTTCGACGAAGACCGGAACCTCGACCTCAATCTTCTCGCCGGCCTTGACCTCATAGAAGTCGATGTGCTCGATGATGCGCTTGACCGGGTTGCGCTGCACATCCTTGACGACGGCGAGCTTGGAGTCGGCGCCGAACTTGATGGTGAATAGTGCGTTGGTGTGGCGCAGGGCCAGTGACGTCTCACGCATCGGCAGCTTCACATAGACCGGCTGGTCGCCACCTGCGTAGATGGTCGCCGGGATCTCCTTGGCAACGCGCATGCGACGGGCAGGGCCCTTGCCGAACTCGGTGCGCAGTTCGCCTTCGAGAACAATGCTGTTGTTAGCCATGTTGCATTCCTCCTTGTTTCCACTTGACGCATCAACGAGCCAAAGCGGCCCCAAGGAGCCCACTTTTTGCCGAGTCGATGACGGAGGCCGACCGGCCTCCCCCGCCAAAGCAACTCCTCAACGTTACCGGCATGCCGCGACATGATGGAGAGCGATACCATATATATTCGTTGTGCAGTACCATGCAATCAGAACGCCGCGGCTCCGGCATGACAACGGAACGACTTGCGGGTGTGGAGGCAGACATGACGAAACGAATATCGAACGCATGGCCATATACATATATAGGAGCCGCAGCCGGAACGGTGCTGGCCTGTGGCATGATCCTCGCCGCCGGGGAGACGATCTTTTCCGTCACCTTCGACTCGAAATCCAGACGCTCGGTGTTCCGCAACAAGTCTCGCGGCACCTTCGCCCAGCATGACCCCGCGCATCAGGCCACCGAGGACACGCAGGCGCAGCTGTGGTTCGAACAGACCAGACATGCTGTGCAGATACGCAGCTACGACGGGCTGAAACTGCATGCATGGCGTTTCGATGCGAACACGGCCGCGCCACTGCCCCATACCTATGTCATTTGCATGCATGGCTACACCGGAGGTCCCGAGGAGATGGCACCTTGGGCATACCATTACGCCAATCTCGGCATGAGGGTGCTGGTGCCGGCGCAACGCGCCCACGAACTGAGCGAGGGCCGCTTCGTCGGCATGGGCTGGCTGGAGCGTGAGGACCTGCTGCGCTGGGTCAACTCGATTGTGGCCAGTGACCCTGACGCCCGCATATTGTTGCATGGCAATTCGATGGGGGCCGCGACGATACTCGACGTCTGCGCCGACTCGCGTCTGGCTCGCAACGTGGTGTGCGCCGTCGTCGACAGTGGGTTCTCCAGCGAATACGACCAGATGCTTGATTCGGTCTCTGCAATGCTTCATATGCCCAAATGGATGGCCAAGCCGATGGTGGATTGCGCCAGTCTGGTGAACAGACTCAGGCTCGGCTTCGGATTCCGTCAGGCGAATGCCATTGAGCAGCTGCATCGCACCACGCTGCCGATTCTGTTCATTCAAGGCGATCAGGACGACATTGTCAGCCCGCATATGCTGGGCAGACTCTATGCCGCATGTGCCAGCCCCGTGAAGGCGAGATTGCAGGTTCATGGCGCTGGCCACACACTCAGCCTGACCACCGATAGGAATCTGTATTGGAGCACGGTGGACGCCTTCCTACGCCGCTGCCTGCATATGGAAGACTGATCGCCGATCCCATCCCAAATAGCGATAGATGGGGGCAGGGTCCCGCTGTGGCGGGACCCTGCCCCCATCTATCTATTCAATATTTCAATCCATGGAAATGGCCGCGGACTCAGCCGAGCAGCTCCTTGACAGCCGCGATGACGGACTGCAGGCTCTGCTTGGCATCGCCGAACAGCATCTGCGTGTTGTCTTCGTAGTACAGCTCGTTTTCGATGCCGGCGTAGCCCTTGCCGCGGCCACGCTTCATCACGACGACGTTCTGCGACTTGTCGACGTCGAGGATGGGCATGCCCGAGACCGGCGTACCGGGTCTGCGTGCGGCCGGGTTCGTCACATCGTTCGCGCCGACGACCAATGAGACATTGGCGGTCGGGAACTGCGGATTGATGTCGTCTAGATCGACGAGCTCGTCGTAGGGCACATTCGCCTCTGCGAGGAGCACGTTCATGTGACCGGGCATACGACCGGCCACTGGATGAATCGCATATTCGACCTCAACGCCATGCTCCTTGAGCAGTTCGCCCAGATCGGCGAGTTCACGCTGCGCCTGCGCCTGCGCCAGACCGAATCCAGGTACGAAGATGACCTTGTCGGCATAGACGAGCTGCACCGCGAGATCGTCTGCCGACGTTTCCTTCATCGTGCCTTCCGGCCCCTCGCCCTCACCGGCGGATGCATTGGAACCGCCAAAGCCGCCGGCAAGCACCGACATGAGCGGACGGTTCATGGCCTTCGACATGAGCACGGAGAGCGTCACGCCGGCAGAACCGACGAGGGCGCCTGCGATGATGAGCGCCACATTGTCAATGGCCAAGCCGGACATTGCGACGGCAGTGCCGGTGCACGCATTGAGCACCGAGATGACCACCGGCATGTCGGCACCGCCGATCGGAATGACGAACACCAGGCCGTAGCACAAGGCGAACACGGTGGTGAGGATCGCCCACAGGAGGCGCTGTTGCGGGAACACGCACAGCAGCACGAACGAGGCGACCATGAGCACGATGAACAGGATGTTCCAGAGGCTCTTGCCGGGCAGTGAAAGGTTCTTCACCCACTTGACGCCTTGCAGCTTGCCGGCGGCGATAAGCGAACCGGTGAAGGTTACCGAACCGATCATGACGCCCAGACCAGCGGTGATGAGCACGACGATGCTCGGGGTGCCCTCCCCGGCGAGGATGTCATTGAGCGCGACAAGGGCCGCCGCACCGCCGCCCACGGTGTTGAATACGGAGACGAGCTGCGGCATGTCGGTCATCTTGACCTTCTTCGCCGAGGCGACACCGGCGACGGCACCGATGATGATGCCTGCGATCAGCAGCCAGATGGCGATTGCATTCTCGAATCCGGTGATGAACAGTTTGACGAAGGCCATGACCACGGCGACCACCATGCCGGCCGCCGAGATGAAGTTGCCCTTGCGCGCCGTCTTCGGGGAGTTCATGTAATGAAGACCCATGACGAACATCACGGCGGACAGCAGGTATACGAACCATGCGATGATATCGATTGGCGTGGCGCTCATTACTTGTCGCCTCCCTTCCCCTTGGCGTCATCTTTGTTGCTCTTGAACATCTCGAGCATGCGGTCGGTGACCACATAGCCACCCACGACGTTCATTGTTCCCAGCACCGCCGCGAGGAAGATGAACACGTAGGAGAGCCAGTTGTTGGCCTCGGCGGCCACGATGACGACACCGACGATGACGATGCCGTGGATGGAGTTCGCACCCGACATCAATGGCGTGTGCAGCGTCGCCGGCACTTTTCCGATGACCTCTATGCCAATGATCAGTGCGAGGATGAACAGGGTGATCGATACGACCAGATCAGGCATCGTCACTCCCCTTTCTTCTTGTCGTCGTTGCTGTCGGCATGCGTGTGGGCGACCACCATCGCATCGTCGAGCTCTTCGCCCTGCCTCACTTCGAGTCTGCCGTTCACCAGGAAGTGGGCGAGGACATCCGCCACGTTGCGGCTGAGCAGATTGGAGGCGGTGGTGCTCACCTCGCTGGCCAGATACGGGGCGCCGATGACGGTTACGCCTCCGTCGGTCACCTGCGTTCCTATTTGCGAGCCCTCCACGTTGCCGCCCAGCTCGCTGGCCGCGCAATCGACAATGACACTGCCGCGGTGCAGACCATCCACACCGGCCTTGGTGAGCAGCATCGGGGGTTTACGGCCGGGAACCTTGGCGGTGGTGATGATGATGTCGAATTCGGCGGCCTTTCGATCCACGGCCGCCTGCTGCTGCGCCTGCTCCTCGGCGCTCAGCGCACGGGCGTAACCGCCCTCGCCCTGTCCACGGGACAGGTCGATACCGAGGTCGAGGAACTTGGCACCAAGCGATTCCACCTCGGACTTCGAGGCGGGACGAACATCGTACGCCGTCACCACGGCACCGAGTCTTCTGGCGGTGCCAATGGCCTGCAGGCCGGCGATGCCGGCGCCGAGAATGAGCATCTTGGCCGGGCGGATGGTGCCTGCGGCCGTGGTCATCATCGGCAGGAAGGAACCGTAGGCGTTGGCGGCCACCAGCACCGCCTTGTATCCCATCACCGAATTCTGCGAGGTTATCTCGTCCATCGACTGGGCGGAGCTGAGCTGGCGCGGCAGACGTTCGATGGCGACGGCGGTTATGCCGGCGCTTGCCAGTGCCGCCACATAGTCCTCGTCGGTGAATGAGCCCAGCATGCCTATGACCCAGGTGCCCGGCTTGATGCGACCGATCATCCGCTCGGATGGCCGATCAACGAAGCCGAGGGCATCGGCCTTGGCGAAGATATCGTCGGCAGTGCAAACGGTGGCGCCGACCTTGGCGTAGTCCTCGTCGGTGTAGGCGGCCGCGTTCCCGGCGCCCTGCTCGATCATGCATGTGACCCCCGCCTTGCGCAGGCGGGTCACGGTATCCGGCGTCAACGCGACGCGGGATTCATGGTCTGACGTCTCATTAAAAACGCCGAAGACCACGTTGGCTTCTGGTGTTTGAGCCATATGAACCCTTTCTATGCATCCCCCGGATGGGAATGGTGAACATACAGCGCCCCAGTCTAACGAAACATGCATGTAACACCATGGAAAAGTCCATGTATCGAATACTTTTGCCGACCGCCCTACCACGGCACGGTCCCCGACTCCCCCTCATTCGTCCAAGGCGTGACTAATTACGCCAGAAGTCATCATTACGAAAGCGTAAGGTGACGGCGGACGATTTTACGGCTAGACTTCGCGTAGAAGGTTTTATCAAACGGTTAGGAGTGTCATGTCCGTTTTCTCGAAGGTCAAGAAGTCTGTGTCCGATGCGACGCAGAAGCTGCTGCAACTGGGTGGTGATTTCTCGCACCCGATCAACGCCGATGGCGACACCCCGGACTATATCGATCCGCAGACCACTCCACAGCACCATAATTATGAGGACCTGCCGCATGTTGATTTCTGGGGTCCAGACAGGCCGACCACCACGTTCATCGATGCCGACTCCGATTTCATCACGGCCAACACCGAAGGCAACAAGCCGCTGCCGGAGAACTTCAGCATCTACAACATCTACGAGGATCGTGCCGATCGCATGCCCGATGAGGGCCTGTACACCTTCAAGCAGGGCGATGAATGGGTGACCAAGACGGCCCGCGAGACCTTGAACGACATCCGTCAGGTGGCCAAGGGCCTCATGCATCAGGGACTCAAGAAGGGCGACGGGGTGGCGTTCATGTGCCACACCTCCTATGAATGGGATGTCTTCGATGGCGCGGTGCTCTCCATCGGCGGTGTGATCGCCACGATCTACGACACCGATTCCGCCGAGCAGATCCGCAACATCGTCGACAACTCCGACGCCAAGCTTCTCATGGTCGAAACCAAGGACATGATGAAGAAGACGAATCTGGCGAAGGAGGACTGCCCGACGCTCAAGAACGTCATGTGCCTGGAGAACGGGGCGCTCGATGAGTTGAAGGCCTACGGCTCGTCCATCTCCGACGAGAAGCTCGACGAACGCATTCGCAGCGTGAAGAAGACCGATCTGTGTTCCATCGTGTACACCTCGGGTTCCACGGCTGCGCCGAAGGGCGTCGAGATGACGCAGGCCCATTACTGCTCCACCGCCACGAACCTGCCGGATTATATGCCCGATTTGCTGCATAACAAGCGCAATCGCGTGCTCCTGTTCCTGCCGCAGGCACATTCGTTCGCCCGTGCCATCAACTACATCTGCGTCGCCAGTGACATCCATATCTACATCGCCCGTGGCATCAAGACCCTGACCGCCGACCTCAAAGTGGCACGTCCGCACATCATGATCGTGGTGCCGCGTGTGCTCGAGAAGGTCTACAACGCCGCCTCGCAGAAGGCCGGCAACGGCCCGAAGGGCCGCGTCTTCGCCGCCTCGGTGGTCGCCGCTCAGAAGTACATGCAGGAGGTGAGCGAGAAGGGCAAGGCGAGCCGCTTCGTCACCGCACGACGCAACATGTTCGACCCGATGGTCTACTCTTCGATTCGCGACGCCCTCGGCGGCTGCGCAAAATGGATTGTAACCGGCGGCGCACCGCTCGACCCCGATCTCATGGCGTTCTTCCGCGGCGCCGGCATTCCCGTGTATGAGGGATACGGACTTACCGAAACCACCGCCCCTTGCGCCTTCAACCCGCTGACTGTGCCATACCACCAAGGTTCGGTTGGCATCCCGTTCCCGGGCTTCCAGGTGCGCATCGGAGACGGCAACGAGATTCAGGTCAAGGGCGTCCCGGTGTTCAAGCGCTATCACAAGAACGAGGAGGAAACCGAGCTGAGCTTCACCGACGATGGCTGGTATCGCACCGGCGATCTTGGGCGGCTCGATGACGACGGCTTCCTGTTCATCATCGGACGCAAGAAGGACCTTATCATCACCGCCGGCGGCAAGAACGTCTCTCCGGGCCCCATGGAGGAAGTGATCAAGCGCTGCCCGTTCGTTTCCCAGGCGTTGGTGCTCGGTGATAAGCGTCCGTTCATCTCCGCGCTCATCACCTTGGATGAGGACTCGCTGCGCCCATGGCTTGCCAAGCAGGGCCTCGATTCGGGCATGACCATGGAGGACGCCGCACAGAACGCCGCCGTGCGCGCGGAAGTGCAGAAGTGGGTCGATCAGGCCAACGAAGGCGTCTCCCGGGCGGAGTCGGTGCGCAAGTTCATCATTCTTCCCGAGGAATTCACGCAGGAGAACGGACTGATGACCGCCTCCATGAAGATCATTCGCCCGAAGGTGCTCAAGCGCTACAACACACTGCTCAACACGCAGATGTACACAAAGCGCAAGCCCGCTTCCGAGGATTCTCAACGAAGCTGATACCGCTGCATCCATTGATATGGGAAGGCTCCCGTCATATGTCATATGACGGGAGCCTTCCCATATCAGTGGACTAGAAGCCCAATCTGTCGAGTTTCTTGGGGTCGGACTGCCAGTTCTTCGCCACCTTGACATGGAGGTCAAGATTCGCCTTGCGTCCCACAAGACGATTGACGGGGGTGCGCAATCGCTTCTTGATGCGCACAAGATGCTCGGCGTGCCTGCCGATGATGATCGGCTTCTGCGAATCGCGTTCCACGTAGATGGACACCATCACACGTGCTTTGCCATGCATGGCCTGCGCATCGTCCTCATCCATGTCTTCCGGCATGTCGATGGAATCGACCACGACGGCGAGGGAATGGGGCAATTCATCGTCGAGTTCCTCGAGCAGCACCCCGCGCACCAGCTCGGCGATGGCATCCTCCGGGCGTTCCTCGGTCACCTGATCCGTCGGGTACATCTGCGGCCCCTCCGGCAGATGCTCGATGAGCACCGTGCGCACCTCCTGCAGATTGTCGTCCCCGAGCGCACTCACCGGCACGATGTCGGCGAAATCCGCGAATTCATTGATCTCGATGAGCTTGTTGACGAGTTCGGTGCGGTTCAAACGGTCGATCTTCGTCACGATGGCGATAAGCGGCACCTTCCATTTGAAGGTACCGTCATCGTTCTTCGTGGCGAACTGGGAACGCAGTCTGCTCAGGATGCGCCGGTCACCGGGACCAATCTCCTGATCCGCCGGCAGCAGGAATGCGATTTCGTCGCTGTCCGCCAATGATTCGTCCACCACATCGTTGAGACGTTGGCCAAGCAGCGTGCGGGGCCTGTGTATGCCCGGCGTGTCGACGAGCACGATCTGAGCGTTATCGGTGGTGAGCACGCCGCGAATCGCCTTGCGGGTCGTCTCCGGCCGTGATGACGCAATGGCGATCTGCATGCCGATGAGCGCGTTGATCAGCGTCGATTTGCCGACATTCGGGCGTCCCACGACGGCAACGAAGCCGGAACGGTAAGGAGTAGCGCCGGAAACAGCGTCGACCCCCTTGGTATGTGTCTGGTCAGCCATATCAATCCTGTTCTTTCTTGGTGGAGTTCGAGTCCGGGGAATCAGCCTCGGATTCCAAGGTAGTCTGATCAACATCGGACTCCGGTTCGACAACAATGGTGGAGACTTTCTTGCGGCGCCCCGCGGAATCCACTGCGGTGAGACGCAGACCGCGCGTGACGGCACTCGACCCCACAATCGGCACACGTCCCAGCAGTTTGGTGAGCAATCCGTACACGGTATCCACGTCATCTTCGTCGAGATCGATCTCGAAGATGTCTTCCAATTCGGCAATCGGAGTGCGTGCTGGCATGCTCCACTTATGTTCGCCTATCTGACGCGGCTCGCCATGCTGGGTGTGATCATGCTCGTCCTGCAGCTCCCCCACGATCTGCTCGAGCGCATCCTCTATGGTGACCATGCCCGCGATACCGCCGTACTCATCGACGACGACGGCAACATGGTGGCAGGTCTGCTGCATCTCATGGAACAGATCGTCAGCCGGCTTCAGCTCGGGCACGAGCATGGGCTTGCGCATAATCGATTCGATGGGCCGGCTCAACGCGGCATTGTTGAAGATCGTCGCACGCACGGCATCCTTCATATATGCGATGCCGAGCAGGTCGTCTATGTCATTGCCAATCACCGGAATGCGCGAATAGCCGGAACGCGAGCACAGTTTGAGGAAGTCCTCCAGCGTGTCGTCCTTTTCAATACAGATCATGTCGGTGCGAGGCACCATGATCTCGCGCGTGAGGGAATCGGATAGCGCCAGCACATTGTGCAGCATTTCGGAGACCTCTGGGTCGAACCGATTCGTCTCCAGCACACGATTGATGGCGGCGCGCCCCTGCTCAAGATGAATCTCCTCGAGCTCCTCGTTCTCCGAAAGTTCGGTCTTGCGCGCGCTCTTCGACTTGCGCGGGTGCAGGAACGGCGCACAGGCATAGGCAAATGAGGCCAAATGGGAATATGCCAGCAAAATCTCCAGCGGCTTGTCGGAACCCACGGAACGCGGTCTGGCCAACACCGACACGAACGCGACCACCAGAGCGGCAAGCACGCCATAGATGAGTTGCAGCCATACCGGACTGGCGAATATGGCCGCAATGCATACCACACAGGCCCCGATGAGCACATTGCTCAGAATACGCAGAAACGCGCAGGCCGAAGACGTGGCATGCCGGTTTGCAACGAGATGCTGTACGCGATGGATCTTCGCGATCTTCTTCTGCCGGGTGAACTGGCTCAATTCGGAATCGGTCTGCGCCTCGATCATCAGGTTGTTCAGATTCGCCCTGGTCACCCGCACAATGGCGCTTTCAAGCGACGCCATGAGCAGTGATTGCCAGAACAGTACGATGGCCACGACAACCAGCGCCACCACCGTGACGATTCTCAGTTCGTCCACTTCAATGCCCCCCTATGTTCAGTGTCCAAGCTCACGGTTCGTGCCGTATTTGCGTTCGTACACCTCGAGTTCGTTCACCGATCCGGAGGGAAGCGTCGCCGACCAGGCTGTGCCATGGTGCAATGCGAAGAACGTGAGCAGCAGCTGGCGCTGCAGCCCGAACATCTGCCGTTCCTGCTCCCGTGTGTGATGGTCATACCCCAGCAGGTGCAGCACACCATGAATGGTGAGCAGCATCATCTCCTCCATCGTGCTGTGACCGGCCGCCTGAGCCTGTTGCTGCGCCACCCACGGGCAGATCACAATGTCACCGAGCATCCCCTCTGGTTCGGTGCGCTCGTCTCCCGGGCGCAGTTCATCCATCGGGAAGCTCATCACGTCGGTTGGCCCCTGAAGGTCCATCCAACGTTCATGCAGCTCTGCGATCGGTTCCGGGTCCACGAAGGTGATGGTGAGCTCGGACTGCGTGCTCACCCGCATCTGGTGCATGACCCACAGGCCGAGTTCCGAGAATACCTTGGGATCCAACTGCCATTCCGTCTCATTGGCGACTTCAACACTCATCGTCTACCACCATCGCATTCCTGTCATCATCACCACGACCAGGTACCGCCGTGTGCGATGCTCTCACATCCTTGCCGCCCCTACGCCTCCGTGCCGCGTCATCATGCGACTCGTATGCGGCCACAATCTTGCCCACCAACGCATGACGCACCACATCCGAAGCCCCCAGATGCACGAACGCGATGTCATCTATGCCTCCAAGAATCGATTCGATCGAGGCAAGCCCGGAACGCGGCACATCGAGGTCGACCTGTGTGATGTCGCCGGTGATCACCATCTTCGTGTTGAACCCGAGTCGGGTGAGGAACATCTTCATCTGCTGGCTCGTCGTGTTCTGCGCCTCGTCGAGAATCACGAACGCGTCATTCAGCGTTCGGCCACGCATGTACGCCAGCGGAGCCACCTCAATGGTCCCGTCGTCGAGATACCGCTTCATCCGTTCAGCGCCGAGCATGTCGGAGAGCGCGTCGTACAGCGGCCGCAGATACGGATCCACCTTCTCGTTGAGCGTGCCCGGCAGGAAGCCGAGGTTCTCCCCCGCCTCGACGGCTGGGCGAGTGAGGATGATGCGCCTGACACGCCCCTCCTCGAAGTCGCTCACGGCTTTGGCAACCGCCAGATAAGTCTTTCCGGTACCAGCAGGACCAATGCCGAATGTGATCGTATTCGATTCTATGGCGTTCACGTAGGAGACCTGACCGGAGGTCTTCGGCCGCACCGGATACCCGGCGGCATAGGCGATGGTCCCCGGCACGCTCGGCTTGCGATGAACGGACTCAATCTGTCGCGACTGCATACGCTCATGCTCCTTGAAGCGGCGCAGTTTCTGCACGACCGGACCATGACCGGGCACCTCGTCGCGTACATCGTTATGCAACACCTGCTGTTCCATCATGCGGCGAACCGCATCCGCGTCGAGCGGACTGGTGTAGGCGGCATCGATGAGTGCGCGAATGAGCTCCTGCGCCTGTGACGCCTCGCGCTCGCCTTGCCGCGAGGTGGAGGTGATGGTGATGCGATTGCCGCGCACATGCACGGTAATCTCCTTGTATTCGCGCTCGATCTCGCGGATCACCTCATCGTACACTCCGAGTACTTTCACGGAATCCAGCTGTTCGGGAATATCGACCGTTCGTGTTGTAGTCGCCAACTGCTCCTCTTCTATACGTTCTATACGTCTGTGGTCTCTTGGAAAGGTATCGTGTCATTCTTCCATGGGCTCGCCGGTGAGCACATGTGCATGCACATGGAACACCGTCTGCCCGGCGTCCTCACCAGTGTTGAAGATCAAGCGGTACGAGCCGTTATATGCGTCATCGGCAATACCCTGGGCCACCTCGACCATATGCGCCAACAATGCCGGATCGGCCTGCGCCAATGCGTCGACGTTGCGGTAATGGTCGCGAGGCACCACCAGCACATGCACCTTGGCCTTTGGATTGATGTCTTTGAACGCATACACCTGCGCGTCTTCGAACACCTTCTCGCTCGGCACCTCGCAGTCAATGATCTTGCAGAACAGGCAATCCGCGTCTTTCATACCGTCTCACTCCTTGGCGTGATGGATTTTTCCTCTGCCCATACTACCAATCCGCGCGCATATTCATTCCATGAAGGAACGCGTCGTCCGCTCAACGGTACCTGCCTATCGCACGGCTCAGCAGCCCAAGCGCCACGGGGCCTGCAGCCGAGGCGCGCAGGATGTTGCGCCCCAGCACACAGACCAACGCGCCCGCCTCGGCGAACATTTCGACCTCCTGATCGCTGATGCCGCCTTCAGGCCCCACAACCACACTGACCGTCCGTTCCTTGCCGTCATCCAGGCATTTCGCAGCAAGCTCCTCCACTTGGCGTTCGACGTCCGACCATGTGGCGTTCGCGTCCTGATGGAGCACGATGACCAGATCGCCATGCACCATGGCACGCCGAATCATGGCAAGAACCTGCTTGCTTGTTGCCATGTCGTGCAGTTCGGGAATGAATGCGCGCCGAGATTGCTCGGTGGCCGCACGCAGCGTCTGCATCCATTTGCGATCGGTGCGCCCCGCTTTGAATCTTGCGATGGAACGGTCCGCCTGCCATGGTGTCACCTCGTCCACCCCAATCTGCGTGGCCATATCGATCGCCTGCTCATCGTGCCCATTCTTGGCCAGAGCCTGAATGAGGCCCAATCTGACCACAGGGCGTTCCTCCTTGGTGAATCCGAGCACCCTGACGATGCCCGACTTGGGATCGTCCACCACGGCCTGGATGCGCAACCCCGTGCCGTCGGAAAGCTGCAGCTCATCGCCTTCCTTCAGGCGCATGGAGCCGATGGCATGTCGCCTCACCTCCTCGGGCAGTCGCAGGGTCCACCCGGTCTGCAGTTCATCACTGCTCAGCGGAGCATCGTCACTGGTCGTATCCACCACAAACATTGCGTCGGTCATAGTTGTACCCTAGCGCATATGGGTAACCGTTTTCCCCTGAATTCCAACCCTTTGGCCTCGTTCTCAAAAAACGACACGCCGAATTTGCATTGATCCGTATATTCGCGTATATTTTCTTTTTGTTGCGCTGCAACGCACCTGTCCGGGTGGCGGAATGGTAGACGCGCTAGCTTGAGGTGCTAGTGCCTATTTTATACAGGCGTGCGGGTTCAAGTCCCGCTCCGGACACCAGCTGCCGGCTCCTTTGGGAGCCGGTTTTTTATTTCTCCATTCGGAAAGGCAATCATGCAGCTGGTGCATCTCGAGTCCATCGATGACCCTCAGGTGGAGGCATACACGAATCTCACCGAACTTCAGCTACGCAACCGGCTCGAACCAAGCAAAGGCATATTCATAGCGGAATCGCCCAAGGTGATCACGCGTGCATTGGCCGCGGGACGTCAACCGATTTCCCTGCTGGTGGAGGAACCATGGATCGAGGGCATGTCCGACATCTTCGCGTTCATCGATGAACACTGGGGCGACGACATTCCCGTCTACGTCGCCTCTCCCGAACAGCTCAGACGCATCACCGGCTACCGGTTGCACCGCGGGGCGTTGGCTGCCATGCGTCGCTGGGAGCTTCCCACTGTGGCGGAGGTATGTGCAAATGCCACACGCATCGCCGTGCTGGAGAACATAGTAGACCACACTAACGTCGGAGCCATCATGCGTTCGGCAGCGGCGTTGGACATCGATGCGGTGCTGGTCACGCCTTCATGCTCAGACCCGCTGTATCGCCGCGCCATCCGCGTGTCGATGGGCACCGTTTTCCAAGTGCCATGGACGCGCATAGGGGGCGATGACGTGCACTACTGGCCGTGGCAGGGTCTGGAGGAACTGCATGGGCTCGGCTTCACCACCGCGGCGATGGCGCTATCCGATGACTCAATCTCGCTTGACGATCTCGTGTGCCGTCTCTACGCCGACGACAACACGCATATCGATAAGCTGGCGCTGATCTTCGGCACGGAGGGTGACGGCCTGTCACGACATACGATCGCGAATGCCGATCTCACCGTGAAGATCCCCATGAGCCATGACGTGGACTCCCTCAACGTCGCCGCATCAAGTGCCGTCGCATTCTATAGCACGCGCGACCTGAAACACGTCCACTGATTCGAAGCGTGGGGACACATCCTCCGAAAACGGTTCCATATTATGAAACGTTTTGAGCTTTTCTTGCAAAAACGACGGCGTTTTGGGCGATTCGGTTTTACCTCACAGCGAATCTATGCAATTATTGAGGTGTCTTCAATGATGAATGCTGAACAGATTAGGTTCTGTGGATCCGCAGGAAGGAGCTGCTATGGCGAAGAAGAACCCCAAGATTCTTTCCATCGTCCTCGCAGGCGGCGAAGGAACGCGTCTCATGCCGTTGACCAGGGATCGCGCGAAGCCCGCCGTCCCATTTGGTGGTGTATACCGACTCATCGATTTCCCGTTGAGCAATCTGGTGAATTCCGGATACAGTCAGGTGATTGTGCTCACCCAGTACAAGTCGCACTCACTTGACCGCCATATCTCGCAGCTGTGGCGCTTCTCCACGTTGCTGGGCAACTACGTCTCCCCCGTCCCCGCACAGCAGCGGCTCGGCAAGCACTGGTATCTCGGCTCAGCGGACGCCGTATACCAGACGATCAACATCATCGAAGATGTCCAGCCTGACATCGTGGTGATCGTCGGGGCCGATCACGTCTATCGCATGGACTTCGAGCAGATGGTGAACCAGCACATCGAATCGGGCGCTGAGTTCACCGTAGCCGGCATTCGCCAGCCGATCGAGCAGTCCAGCCAGTTCGGCGTGATCGAGGTGGACCCCGAGCACCCGAATATGATCAAAAGCTTCCAGGAGAAGCCGAAGGAGACGACGGGGCTGCCAGACAACCCGAATGAGATCCTCGCCTCCATGGGCAACTATGTGGCGAACACCGACGCGTTGTTCAACGCGCTCTCCATCGACAGCAAGGCCGAGAACACGAAGCACGATATGGGCGGCGACATCGCCCCGTTCTTCGCCGGACGCAACGAGGCCGGCGTCTACGACTTCAGCAGGAACGAGATTCCAGGGGCCACCCCCACGGATCATGCCTACTGGCGCGACGTGGGCACGATCAGGCAGTTCTACGATGCGCATATGGATCTCATCTCCTGCACACCCGAATTCAACCTTTACAATATGGAATGGCCGATTTATACGAATTCAGGCAATCTTCCGCCGGCCAAGTTCGTGCATGCGGCCGGCGACCGTATCGGCCATGCCACCGATTCCATCGTCTCCCCCGGCGTCATCGTATCGGGTGGCGAGATTCACCATTCGGTGATCTCACCGAATGTGCGAGTGCATTCATGGTCGCAGGTCAATGACTCGATCCTGTTCGACAATGTGGAGATCAACCGCCGGGCCCGTGTGAATCGTGCCATTCTCGACAAGAATGTGGTGCTCACCGAGAATTCGACTGTTGGTCTTGACGTCGAACACGACTTGGCACGTGGCTTCACCGTGACCTCCGACGGCATCACCGTGGTGCCGAAGGGAACGGTGGTCGACGACTAGTCAGCCACATGTGACGTGCTGCGGTATGTGGAAGGGGCCGCCTCCAATATATTGGAGGCGGCCCCTTCCACATACCGCAGCTCAGTATTGTGGCATATTGTCGAGGTTGAAGCCCAATGCCGCAAGCTGGTCACGGCCTTCCGGCGTGATCTTGTCGACGGTCCAACGAGGTGTCCAAGTCCAGTCAATGCGGAACTCCTCCACCAAGCCGGCCAAGGTGCTGGCGCATTCGTCTTCAATCAGGTCGGTCAATGGGCATGCAGGCGTCGTCAGCGTCATCGTGATGATCGCGCGGCCGAGCTCATCGATTTCGATGCCATAGACCAAACCCAGGTCGATCACATCGATGCCCAGTTCCGGATCGATCACCTGATGCAGGGCCTCCTTCACATCCGCCGCAGTGGCACGGCCGATCTCATCGACACCTTTGAGCTCGATGCCATCGGATCGGCATGCGCATTCATGGTCTTGCGACCGGGCGGCATGGCCGCCACAGCACTCTGACTTGACGGCAGATGCGTCGTCGTTGCCCAGAATGTCCTTCGCCAACGATGGATTCGCAATGATCGCCTGCGCCTCATCCTCATTGCCGATGACGGCATTGACCGCATCGAAGATGGTAGATTGCGGTTCGGGAACCAAATTGCCGCTCATATCAGTCCTCCTTCATCTCGTCATGCTCGGTTGCCTCGGAGTGCTGGGATGCGAGGGCCTTCGCCAATGAGTCCCTGAGCCCCTCCCAACCGAGCAATGCGCATTTGATGCGCATCGGGTATTTGGAAACCCCTTGGAATACTGCGGCATCGCCCAACGCATCCTCTGCCTGTTCGTCATCGAGACCGGCGCCTCGCGATTCCATCAGCTTATGGAATTGGCCGAACAGCTCCATGGCCTCATCGACGGTCTTCCCTTCCACGAGATCGACCATGATCGACAGGCTCGCCTGTGAAATCGAGCATCCTTGACCATCCCAGACAACGCTTTCGATGCGGCGGGGTTCACTATCGCTCACTTCGACATGCACGGTGACCTCATCGCCACAGGTCGGATTGAATTGGTGTGACCGTGCCGCGGAGCAGGACTCATGCACAGCGGTGACTGTCGCCTCGCCCCCGATTGCCGCGGGATCGCCCTCCGATGTCAGTGTGCCCCTGCCATGTGGATGACGCGAGGCATCGAGAATCACTTCCTGGTACATCTGCTCGAGTTCCTGGCTTCCCAAATCCGCCATCCCGCTCCTTTCCTTCATTCCTACACAAGCAACATATATCGTTCGGGACTATTCCCCGCCTGTTAGGTAGCCCGAAGACTCCTACGCCTTCACCGCAGGAAGAAGCGACGCACGCCTTCCACCGCCTCAACCAACGCCTGTGCATCCTCGGGTGTGTTGTATATGCCCGAAGACGCACGGTTCGAAGCGAATACACCGAAATGCCTGTGGATGGGCTGGGCGCAATGATGCCCTACACGTATCGCGATACCTTGGGCGTCGATATACTGCCCCACATCGTGCGGATGCACCCCATCCACTTCGAAGGCCACCGTGCCGATGCGGTTCGTCCCGTCCTGAGGGCCCAGAATGCGAACTCCATCAACTTCGGCAAGCCGGAGCAGTTCTTCGGTGATGATGCGTTCATGGTCGGCAATCGTCTCCATGCCGATGTCCATCATCCAATCCGCCGCCACGCCGGCTGCGACCACTTGGGCCACCGGCTGCGTCCCGGCCTCGAACCGTGCCGGAGGCGCCATGTACTGGGCAGGCCTGTCCATGAAGGCAAGCTCGACCATGGAACCGCCGAACTTGGCCGGAGGCAATGCCTCCAACAAATCGCGCTTGCCGTACAGGAAGCCCACGCCAGTGGGACCGTACATCTTGTGGGCGCTGAACACTGCGAAATCCACGTCCAATGCATGGAAGTCGACCGGAATGTGAGGCACCGATTGGCATGCGTCCAGAATGAAGACGCCCCCGACCTCATGGGTGCGCCTGACAATCGGGGCAATATCGGTTATGGCACCGGTGACATTGCCCACATGGGTCACGGCCACCACCTTGGTCCGTTCCGTGATGACCTCGCCTGCGGTGTCGGAGAGGATGCGACCGTCGTCATCCAGATCGAACCATTTGAGGGTGGCGCCGGTGCGCGAGGCAAGCTCCTGGAATGGCAGCAGTACGGAATGGTGTTCCGCGCGAGAGACGACGATCTCGTCGCCCGGTTTCAATGCGAAACGCTCAGCGACCTTGCCGCCACGCCCCAATGAGGCGTTGCCGAACGCCGTGGCCAGCGTGTTGAGTCCGTCGGTGGCACCCATAGTCACCACAAGCTCCTCGTTGCCTTCCTCAGCTGAGGCGCCTACGAGTGCGGCCACCTTGGCACGGGCCTGTTCGAAGGCGACGGTGGACAGACCTGCCAAGGTATGGGCTCCGCGATGCACACCGGCGTTGACCGTCTCATAGAAACGGGATTCGGCGTCGATGACGCACTGCGGCTTCTGCGCTGTGGCGCCACTGTCGAGATACACCAGCGGATGGCCATTGATCTGCTGGTCGAGAATGAGGAATTGCTCGCGAATCGCAGTGATATCCGTCATCACAACACCTTACGAATAGTCATGGGTCATTCACGCCAAAGCAGATTCGGAATCTGAACCCTCCGGCAGGTACATGTCGTAACCGGTCTCCTCCAGCTCGTCGGCCAACTCCGGGCCTCCCGTCTTCACGAAGTGACCCTGCGCGAACACATGCACGACGTCGGGCTTGATGTACTTGAGAATACGCGTGTAATGGGTGACCATGAGGATGCCGAAGTCGTTGCTCTCCTTGGCACGATTCACCCCCTCAGACACGACGCGCAGCGCATCGACGTCAAGTCCGGAATCCGTCTCGTCGAGAATCGCGAACTTCGGCTTGAGCATCTCGAGCTGCAATACCTCGGCCCGCTTCTTCTCACCCCCGGAGAACCCTTCGTTGACGGAGCGCGAAGCGAATTTCGGATCCATCTTGAGATCCTTCATCGCGCTGGAAAGCTCCTTCGCCCACGTACGGATCGCCGGCGCCTTGCCAGTGACCTCGGTGACGGCGGTACGCAGGAAGTTCGTCATGGAGACGCCGGGAACCTCGACCGGATACTGCATTGCCAGGAACAGGCCCGCCTTGGCGCGTTCATCCGGCGTCATCTTGAGAATATCCTCGCCGTCGAGCAGCACTTCACCCGAATCCACCTCGTATTTCGGGTGGCCTGCCAGAGTGTAGGCCAGCGTCGACTTGCCTGAACCGTTCGGTCCCATGATCGCATGGGTCTCGCCCGAGTTCACCGTGAGATTGACACCGCGCAGAATTTGCTTGCGGCCTTCCTTCGTCTCCACCGATGCGTAGAGATCCCTGATTTCCAACGTCGACATTACTTCTCCTCCAAAACGTTCGTCATTGCTTCGTTCTCACCGCGCACCAGGCGACGGTCGATGGCCTGCATGAGATGCGTGGCGATCTCATCGATGCCGATCTCCTCGACGAGCTCGCCGAAGAAACCGCGCACGACGAGCTTTCGAGCCTCTTGCTCGGGGATGCCGCGCGATTCCAGGTAGAACAGTTCCTCGTCGTCGAAACGGCCGACCGAGCTGGCATGCCCCGCGCCCACTATGTTGCCGTTCTCGATCTCCAGATTCGGTTCGGAGTCGGCAACGGCTCCCGGCGTGAGCACCAGATTGCGGTTGAGTTCGTAGGAGTCGGTTCCCGGTGCGGTGGGCTGGATCAGCGCATTGCCCACCCACGTGGAATGGGCGCCCTTGCCGCTCAACGCACCCTTGTAGACCACACGGGACTTGCATTCGGGTTCGTTGTGCACGACCATCGTACGGTGTTCGATATGCTCGCCCGGATCGACGAAGTAAATGCCGAGCATGTTGAGCTCGCCATGCTCGCCGCCGAAATCCTGATCCATGCGGATGCGTACCACGTCGCCACCGAGCGTGACCTGCGAATGACGCAGCGATGCCTCCTTGCCCACATGGATGCGATGGTTGCCCACATGCTTGGAGCCACGGTCCCATTCCTGAATGAAGGTCGTGCTGATGTGGGAGTCCTCGCCGGTGACGATCTCCACGCCTTCGGCGAGTCTGGCATTGCCATAGTGCTCCACGACGACATCAGCATGGACGCGAGCGTCGGCTGCGATGACCAGATGCAGGGCATCCAGAGCGTCATCGGTTCCGAACACCTTGACCAGCACGGGATGCTCGAGATCCTGCTTGAGTTCGATGATCGTGGATTCCCTGGCACTGTTCCATTCGACGCAAGAGACACGGTCATTCGGCATGCTCACGGTACCGCTCAGGTTTTCGCCCATGTTCACCGTGCGCACATCGACCTTGGACCCGTCCACTGCGGAGCCATCGATCATCGTCACGCTCACCTGCGTTCGGCCGCTGGGTTCGAACACATCGAAGAATTCACTGAGGCGGTCGACGGGCGTGAATCGCCAATCCTCCTGCTTGCGCGTGGGCACCGGGAACGTCTCCACTTCGAATGAGCGTGGCGCCGTGTCGGCACTCGACGGCATGGCGGCGGGAATCGCATACGGGTCATTTGGATCCGCCACCGGGATGTTGATTTCCTTTGGGTCTGCCATAGGTCAGCCCACCGATCCTTCCATCTGCAATTCAACCAAACGGTTGAGTTCGAGCGCGTATTCCATAGGCAGCTCACGGCTGATTGGCTCGACGAATCCACGCACGATCATCGCCATGGCCTCCTTCTCCTCAATGCCGCGGCTCATCAGGTAGAACAGCTGGTCCTCGGAGACCTTCGAGACGGTCGCCTCATGGGCCATCGAGACGTCGTCCTCGCGTACATCCACATGGGGGTAGGTGTCGGAGCGTGAGAAGTCATCGACCAGCAGCGCATCACACACCACATTAGAGCTCGACCCTTCGGCGCCGTCGACGATCTTGACGAGTCCTCGATAGGCGGAACGCCCACCTCCTCGCGATATGGACTTCGCGACGATGGTGGAAGAGGTATGGGGGGCCAAGTGAATCATCTTCGCACCGGTGTCCTGGTACTGCCCCTTGCCTGCGAAACCCAGCGACATCGTGGAGGCGCTGGCGTAGGGTTCGGCAAGGATGCAGGCGGGGTATTTCATGGTGGCCTTCGAGCCGATGTTGCCGTCGACCCATTCCATGGTGGCACCCTCGCGCACGTAGGCGCGTTGCGTGACGAGATTGTACACGTTGTTCGACCAGTTCTGCACGGTGGTGTACCGGACGCGGGCGTTCTTCTCGACGATGATTTCGACGATTGCGGCGTGCAGCGAGTCGGTCGAGTAGATCGGCGCCGTGCACCCCTCCACGTAATGCACGTAGGAGCCTTCGTCGGCGATGATGAGTGTGCGTTCGAACTGCCCCATGTTCGGGGTGTTGATGCGGAAGTAGGCCTGCAACGGAATGTCCACATGCACGCCCTTGGGCACATACACGAACGAGCCGCCCGACCATGCTGCCGTGTTCAGGGCCCCGAATTTGTTGTCTTCAGGGGGGACGACCGTTCCGAAGTATTTCTGCACCAGTTCCGGGTACTCACGTACGGCGGTGTCGGTGTCGACGAAGATGACGCCTTGCTTGGCAAGATCATCCTGAATGGAGTTGTAGATGACCTCGGATTCGTACTGGGCCGCAACACCGGAAACCAGGCGGCTCTTCTCGGCCTCGGGTATGCCCAGCCTGTCGTAGGTGGTTCGGATATCCTCAGGGAGGTCCTCCCAGCTTGCGGCCTGCTTGCCGACGGGCTTGACATAGTACTTGAAATCCTGTGCGTGGAATCCCGAAAGATCCACACCCCATTTCGGCATCGGTTGCTCGATGAACGCCCGGTAACCACGCAGACGCATGTCGAGCATCCACTCAGGTTCGTGCTTGTCCGCCGAGATCTCACGGACCACGTTCTCATCGATGCCTTTTTTCGCCGCTTCTCCTGCGGCGTCGGAATCATGCCATCCGTAGCCGTATTCGCCGAACTGCTCGATGATCTCGTCGTCCTGTCGCAGCTTGTCTTCATTGACGCGACCGCGATCGGCGATGTACTGATTCATCTCCACATCCCGTGCGGCATGGGGCGCCTGGTTGTCTGCCACTTGCGCTGCCTCCTATCAAATTCGTTCCTGTCTTAACCTAACAGAAGGAATGACAAAAATCTAGGTTTTTCATCACTTTTCTCCCGTAATGTTCATCACGTCTGCAAGACTCGACGACGATAGCGGCCGCCCCATGTGGCATGCTTTCAGAAACGAAGGCCCGGCGAGTTCTAGAACTCGCCGGGCCTTTCTAGTTTTGTTGCCCCTTATTGCTGGACGTGCACGCTGGTGCCATCCACGCACCAGTTGTAGAACCATTCCGCCATGTCCCAGCCGATGCCGACGCAACCGTGGGAGGTGTTCTCACCCAAGGCCTGAATCTGCGCATCGGTGTATGGGGTCTGCGTGGCAATGCGATGGATGGCGCAGCCGCTCTTCGAGAAATAGTTGACGAAGCCGACGTTCTTGACGTCCCACGTCTCCCTCTTGCCGTCCGAAAGCGTCAACGTGCCCGACATATTCTGAGATGGGTATTTGAGCCAGATCTCGAAATCACCTTCCGGCGTGCACATGTCGCCCGAGGCCTGGCATTTGCCGGTGGCATAGTCGTTGCCTTGACCTGCGGACATATGCATCGTCTTCACCGCGTTGCCGTTCTCCAAAGCGGTCACGGTGTGATCCGAGAGATCGACCACAACGTGCCGTTTTGTCTCCTTCACCTTCATCGGGTCGAGTTTGCCGGAAACGGACACGGTCCCGTTCCCCTTGCCAAACGCATCGATCGCCTTGGTGCCGATGTTGGCGTCTGTACCATCGTCGAGTGTCACACCATCATGGCCTTCCTTGATCACTTCGATCTCGGTGCCGTTGTTGTTGACGATGACCTCGCGATCTTCCTTGGTGGACTTGATGTTCGGCTTTATCTGCTCGTCATATGCCTTCTGCAGGACAGTCGCATCGTAGACGACGTTGCCGTTGCGGATCTGGCCTTGTGGCAGCGTGCCGTTGCCGTTCGGGTCGATCGTCGTCGCGGCGAGGATCATAGATGGTGTGAATGCGGCGAACCGTTCCTTGCCAATGTACACGCCCGGCTTCTGTGCCATCAATTTGTCCAACGTGGATTTGGCCTTGTTCGCCTCATCGGTGGTGATTGCCGGCGAGATGGTCTTGAGCTGCACCTCCACGGTCTTCGGTTCCTGCGCTCCCAGGGACTGCACGACACGCACCGCCTCGTTGGCGGTCTCGGTCGGATCGGCGCCGTGACCCTCCGTGCCTTCGATGACCGTGATGGTGCTGCCATCATCGCCCACCTGCAGCTTGGCGTCGACGGGTTTGATGCTGTTGGTGCCCAGCTGCTCATCGAGGACTTCCGGATTCGCATCCTTGGCATCAATGGCCGGGTTCACGTCATGCTTCGCCCATGGTGCATATCGGGCGAATACGTTCTCATGGCGTTTCGCATCCACTGCCTCCTGGGCGATTTGCTGTGCATCGACCTTGACGCCGAGGTCCGACAGCGTGACCGACCCGGTTTTGCCCTCGTAGCTCACCGGAATCTTGGTGCCGTCCACCTCGTTGGAAATGGTCTGGGCAATCTGCTGCTGCGTCTTTCCGGACACGTCAACTCCCCAGAGCGTGGTGCCGGGCAGCGCGCGGATATTGAAAAACGCCACAAGACCGGCACAGGCGCCTGCCAGCACGACGACCAGCGCCACCACGATCCATGGCCATACATGGTGCCTCTTTCCTGCGGCAGGCCCATTCATGCCTGCCTTGGAAGCGTGCTGCTGTGGGGGCTGTGGAGGCAGTGGCACATCCTGCATCGGCGTGAACACCTGCGTCGACTCGAAATCACGCATGTCGCTGGCATCCGATGGCACCTGATTGTTGGCTCCGTTCGAAGAGAACCCACCATTGCCGGATGGAAAAGTCATATTGCTCCTTGAAAACACTCCCCAAAGAAATCCCAAAAGGAATTGGGCCTGTCCATATTATGCAACATGGTCATGAACAGCAAGCGGTTCATGACCATGTTTCGTGCATTCTTCATAAAGCCGCCTCACCGACGGCACGCAGGCCCTATTCGGCAGTGGCCTTCTTGGTGTCACGCGCCTCCTGATGGTCCAACGCAGCCTTCACCAAACCGGCAAACAACGGGTGCGGCTTGGTCGGGCGCGATTTGAACTCCGGATGCGCCTGGGTGGCGACATAGAACGGGTGCACATCCTGCGGCAGTTCCACGAATTCGGTGAGCTCGCCGTCGGGGCTCTGGCCGGAGATGACCAGACCGCCCTCGCGCAGACGATCCTTGTATGCCACGTTCACCTCGTAACGATGACGATGGCGTTCGGTCACATGGGTGGTGCCATAGAGCTTGGCGACCAGCGAATCTTCGAGCAGTTCCGCCGGATAGGAGCCCAGACGCATCGTATGGCCCATGTCGCCATTGCCGGCGACGATGTCCTTCTGCTCCTCCATCGTGGCGATGACGGGATTCGCGCACTCCGGGTCAAACTCTGAGGAATTCGCATCCTTGATGTCGAGCACGTCACGGGCATATTCGATCACCATCGACTGCAGCCCCAGGCACAGTCCAAGTGCCGGAAGCTTGTGCTCGCGTGCGAAACGCAGGGCGCCGATCTTGCCGTCGATGCCACGAATGCCGAAGCCGCCCGGAATCACGATGCCGTCGACATTGTTGAGGGCCGCAGCCGCACCGGCCTCCGTCTCGCACAAATCAGCGGCGACCCATTTCACGTTGACCTTGGCCCAGTTGGCAAAACCTCCGGCCTTGATGGCCTCGGTGACCGAAAGGTACGCATCGGGAAGGTCGATGTACTTGCCGACGATGGCGATGTTCACCTCATGCTTGGGGTGGTGCACGCGTTCGAGAAGGTCCTCCCACTCGTCCCAATCAACGTCGTGGAACGGCAGGCCGAGCTCTCGGACCACATAGGCGTCAAGACCTTCGTCGAACAGCACCTTCGGCACATCGTAGATGCTGTTGGCGTCCACACAGTTCACCACGCCCTCGGAGTCAACGTCGCACATGAGCGAGATCTTGTCTTTGATGGACTGGTTGAGCGGACGGTCGCTCCTGAGCACGAGTGCATCAGGCGAGATGCCGAGCTGTCGCAGCATCATCACGGAATGCTGCGTCGGCTTCGTCTTGAGCTCGTGGGCGGCGGCAATGTAGGGCACAAGCGATACATGGATGAACATGCAGTTCTCGGGACCGAGATCACGACGCACCTCACGTGCGGCCTCCATGAACGGTTGCGATTCGATGTCACCCACCGTGCCGCCGATCTCGGTGATGATCACGTCGACGTCATCGGAGGCCTGCGCACGCATACGGGATTTTATCTCGTTCGTGATATGCGGGATCACCTGCACGCACTGGCCGAGGTACTCGCCGGCACGTTCCTTGCGAAGGACCTCCTGGTAGATCTGGCCGGTGGTGACGTTCGCCTTCTGTGAAAGGAAGACGTCCAGAAAACGCTCGTAGTGGCCGATGTCGAGATCGGTTTCCGCGCCATCCTCGGTCACATAGACCTCACCGTGCTGGAACGGGTTCATGGTGCCGGGATCGACATTGATGTACGGGTCGAGTTTCTGCTGCAGCACACGCAGTCCCCGGCTGCGCAGCAGACGTCCAAGAGAGGAAGCGGTAAGACCCTTGCCAAGGGAGGAAACAACGCCGCCAGTGACGAAAATATGCTTGGTGACGTGTTCTTGAGCATTGCCATGTTGTCTTCTAGCCATGGGTCTTCATGGTATCGCTCTGGCATGACATACACAAAGGGATTTTTCTCGACGCTGCGTTGCATCATCTTCGCTCCAACAACAAGAGGGCGCACCTGCGAACACGCCCTCTTGTATTTCGCCTATTCAGGCGCCTGTCTCTTGCCGGTTCAATGTTCACTCACTGGAAGAGTGAGCCCTGATCAGCATGCCGGAGCCAGCGATGAGCAGCACAATGACCATCGCAATGATGACCGCGATCGACGAGCCAGTGGACGCCGTGCCGCCATTTGGGGCTGACGAGTTGTTCGCACCATTGGCAGCATTGTTGGCGCCATCATGAGCGTTGTTGCCACTTGGCTTGTCAAGCTGATCCGAATGATCCGAATTATCCGGATTATCCGGATAATTCGGGTTAGTCGGGTTGTCGTCCGGCTCAGTCATCGCCGCGGTTGGGCCGAGCAGCAGGGCGCTCTTGGCAGGAACCGCAATGGCATCGCCGTCCGCGATTTGCACGGTGCTGCCTGCCTTCGAGACATCCTTGCCGGTATCCGCTGGTGCGGCATCAGCTGCAGCTGCCGTCGTATCGGAGACTGCTGGATGCAGATAGGTCTTGCCATTGGAGACCAGCACGCCATACTTGCCTGCGGTGACACCATTGAGATCAGTTGGCTGATCATTGTGGTTGAGCACAACCACGTAGTTCGCGCCGTTGCCATCCTTGACCTCGTATGCGACGAGGCCATCGGCGGACTTCAGCACCTTCGCGTTCTTGTTGATCGTGTCATAGGCGCCGACACGGAGCACAGCGTTGCACTTGCGAATCTTGATCAGATCGCGCATGTACTGCGCGTTGTCCGCGTACTCGGCGTCGTTGAGGCGATCCCAGTCGAGCTTGTTGGTGTCATCGCCAGCATTGTAGCTGTTCTCGTCGCCACCCTTCGTGCGCAGCATCTCCTGGCCCACCTGGAATTCGGAGACGCCATAAGCAAGGAAGACCGCTGAATCAGCGAGCTTCGAAACCTTGATCTTCTCGGTCTTCTGCGCTGCGTCAAGCTCATCGTCGGTCTTCTTGCCGAATAGCGAGACATTGAGCTTGTCGCTGAGCGTCAGATTGTCATGGATCTCAACATAGTTGACGATCTGCCCTGCATTGCCGTATTTCACGTTCGCGTTGCCGTTCGTGCAGAATGAGCCTTTCGAGATGCCTTCCAGATTCTGGCAGCCGAGCATGTTGTTCAGGATCAGACCCTCGGTGTTCGGCTTGCCGCTTGCGAAATCGGTGTCTTCCGTTGAGAACACGGAACCCTTCAGACCGTCGCGGATCGAATCGTTGAAGAACGAGACCGTGGAGTTGCGGGTGTCGAGCTCGTAAGCATTCGGCTGGATCTGCACGTGCGTGACGCCGAGTTCCTTCAGGTAGTCGGCGCCAGTCGCTTTGCCTTTGGAGTTCTTCGTGCCGTTCTCAATCATGCCGAGATACTTGCCGCGGTGCGCTTCGGAAACGCCGGAGTTGGCGTTCTTCGTCAGATCGCGAATGTGGGTTTCAGCGATGACGGCGTCGGTGTTCTTCGTGAATGGGGCCATTCGCCTGGAATTCTTGACGGTCGTCACTGCGTTGGACAGAACGACGGAGCGGCGGCCATTGACTACGGATGCGCGGGCATACGGGTCGGCGGAATCGTTCGTCGTGCCGTCCGCGAAAGACACACGGTAGATGTAGGCAGTGCTGGAAGGAACCTTTTCGGTAGCGTTCCACACGCCCTTCTCACCAAGTCTCATTTCCACGACAGCGGCCTCTTCAGCGTCCGCGGAATCAGCGGACCTGAAAGTGACGAGCTCAACCTTCTGTGCCGTCGGAGCCCACAGTTTGAAGACGGTGCCATTCTTGTCGTATGTCGCGCCAAAGTCGTCGCCGTTGTATGCATACTTCCTGTCGAACTCATCGGTGCGCACCACGGAGCCTGCAACGGCGTCAGCGGAACCTAAGTCGGTGATTTCGAGTGCGTACTTGCCCCTGATGTCAAGATCCTGGTCAAGGGTGACGGTGACGGTGGTACCGTCGGATTTCACGTCCTTGACATTAAGTTTCCGGCCGCCGGCATCGGTGACGGTGACGTCGGATGCCTTCACTTCGGCATTCTTCGAAAGCTTGGCTGAGATCTCGCGCATTGCGGAGATCTCCGCGGAGGTGATGCGCGTACCAAGGGCCTAACGAGCGGTGTAGACCGTGGAATCGTCCTGCAGCATCCAGACCTCAGCCTTGGCGCTGTTCGTCGCCTTATCGAAGACGAGCGCGCTTGCCGTCATCTTGATGTCATCATCACCGCCGTCCTTCCTCTTCCACTCATCGGCGCCATAACGGCGCAGCATGCCGAAGTCGGACGTGCCATCGGCTGCAGCTGGGTAGGCGTAGTTGTTGAAGGACTCGAGGGCGAGCCCACCCCAATCGTCATGGCTCTTGAATTTCGCCGCGAATCCGTTCGTGTTGAAGTTCCAGGTCCACACATCCCACTGAGGAACCTTCGTGTCGGCGTCTGCCGCGTTGAAGTACAGGCCGTCGTTGCGCATGTAGTGGATCGTCACGTCAACCTTCTGCGCTGTGCAGCGGTAGTCGGCTGGCGCCTTGTCGAGCGTGACATCGTCTGCACCGGTGCCGTCCACCCACACCTCGGCGGTGCCATCGGCAGCGACCTTGGCCGAACGGTCGCCACCGAACTTGTTCCAGCCGTCGGTGGTAATGATGAAATTGAGGTTGTTGAATGTACCGTCGAACTTCGGCTCGGCCACCTTGCCATAGCAATCCTCACCGGTGAATGCGAGGTGCTGTCCCGCGAGCTCGGCTCCCGCGGCATCCTTGCCCCAGACGTACACACCACGGTTTGCAGTGAACTCGTCGGACGCCGGCTTGTAATGCACGAGCAGACGTGTCTGACCTGTGACGGCTTCAGGGTTGCCCACACTAAGCGCGCCATTCTCGACGCCGACCTGCGTGATGCCTTTGGCGATCAGATAGTTCTTGCCGTTGTCACTGTCCCAGTCGCCGCCGCCATCGTTGAAGCGGATCTGGTGCTCCTCGCCCTTGGTGTCGATCGTCTTCTTGTAGTAGCCCTGCGCATCCCGACCTTCCATCTGCTCGCCCGGAACGGCTGTCCAGTCGCTGCCGGCACCATGGTGCACGAAGACCTTGCCCCACTTCTTGGTGGGCTTGTACCAGACGGTCGTCGTCTGATCGTCGGGCTTGACGGTGTTGTTCGGAATGACGACGTCCGGAGTGCTCGGATCAACGGCCACCTTGAAGTCGGGGTGCGTCGCCTTCGTGGCACCTCCATAGATCGCTATGGCCTGCATGGCCGGCACACTCGCCTTGATCTTGCCGCCGGAGACGGTCACGGTCTTCGAACAGTCCTGTATCGCGTAGACGTCGCAGTACTCGCCGTCGGGCATCGTGGTCGAGTATTCCGCCTCCTTGCTCTCAGTTGAGTTGTTGATCGCAACGAAGCCCTTGCCACCGCGCGAGAACGCGATGCTGTTCGCGCCGTCGTCCTGCCAATGCTCGGCGGCGGTACCATGCACGTAGTTGTGGAACGCGATCATGCCGCGCGTCGTCGTCCAGCGTTGCTGGCAGTTCCAATCGGCGTCCTTCGTCGAGCACGTCTGGCTGAAATCAACGTCCGGCACCGCGGTTTCGGTCGCACCCGGCGCGCCGTTGTCGTTGACGTCGTACTTATAGTCGGAGAGCAGACGCGGCGTGCCGTAGTCGTAGGCGAGCATGAACGCGTTCGCGAGCGCGTACATCGAACCGTTCTTGTACGTGATCGCGCCGTCGTTGCGGGCTGTGTCCCAGTTCGTCACGAAGACGTTCGCATCCTTGGATTCAATCGCGTTCGGGTTTTGCGATAGGTCGCCGATGCGCGTGGAAAGGTCTTTGAGTGCGGCGATCTTGCCTTTGAATTTGGCGTTGAGGTCCGACTTGTAGTCGAACTATGTGACGGTTCCTGTTCCAAGATAGTTGCGCGGCTGGATGCCGGGTGCCTCGTTCGCGTTGCCAATGACCTCTTGGATCCAATAGATGTCGTCGGCGCTCGTGCCAACCTTTCTGGCCATCTGGTCCTTGATGGCCTTCATGTCCTCGTTGTTGATGTGCTTGACCGCATCCATGCGGAAGCCCTGTACGCCCATGTTGTAGAGTTTGGCCAGGTAATCCGACTGAATCTGCCGTACCTTCTCGCTCGACGTGTCGAAGTCCCACATCGAACTCAAACGGCCTTCCTGCACCTCCTGCTGGTTCTTGTAATCGGAGATGCTCGCGCCGTTGTTGTAGTCGTGGAAGTCAGCGGCGGTCACGCCGTCGGGGTACCGGTTGCTCTCGCCGGTGAATCCTGGGTAGTCGCCGGTCGTACCGTTGTATCTGGTGCCTGCGACGCCTGTTTGCTCACCTGCGGCGACGTCCGACCCGGTCGTCTGGTTGAGCACGACGTCGGCGATGATGCCGACGCCTGCCGCATTGCACTGTTCCACCATGGCCTTGAACTCGGCTTCGGTGCCGAGTTTCGAATCGAGCCGATAGCTGACCGGCTGGTAGGAGGTCCGCCACGGGGCGCCTCGGATCGATTCCTGCGGAGGAGACACCTCCACATACCGAATCCCCTCGGCACATACCGAATCCCCTCGGGCCCATAGGTGCGCCAGCATTCTTCCGCGATGGTATTCCATGTTTGCTGGAATGCGATCATCTGTATGCGCGTGGCCTTCGGCAGCTGGGGACTGCCGGTGCCGGCTGGCGCCGCATTCGCCGCATTCGGTGCCGCGATCACCATACCGGCGCACAGCGTGGCCAATGCCACGCCGATGCCTGCGGTCCGGCGAAACGCGGTGTGCATGTGCTGAATCACCATGTCGTTCCTGTCCTTCTAATCCAGTGGCGATGCAATGCAAATGCGCATATGCAATCGCCTCTTCCCTGACGTATGCATCTTGCGCGCGGCCATGCGCAGATTCCACAGGTGTTCGACAATGAACGCATGCATACGTTTGCATGGAATCCCCATCAATGTATTACGTTTTCCGATCGTGTGCATCCTCCAACGCATTTTCGTCGCTTTGCACTGCGTGTTTGAAGCCCCCCGCGCTACGCATTGCACGCATGACCCATGGCTTGCCGTACCGGAGTCCGCAACCGATTGCATTCGGATGTCGCGTCATTGCAGGCATCCGGAAACCATATGATCGATGCCATCAGGCATCATGCGCACGTTTGCACGAAAAATCCCCGCCGCGGATGCGACGGGGATAATCTGGGCGACCAAGGGAGGCGCCCTATCTCATCAGTTCTGCGACGGCCTCGAGTGCGAGCTTGTATCCCAGGTAACCCAGTCCCGTGATCGTGCCGGTGGCCACCGGGCTGATCACCGAACGCTTGCGGAACTCATCGCGTGCGGCCGGATTCGAGATGTGCACCTCTATGAGCGGCAGGTCCGCGTCGAGCACCATGTGCGCGGCGTCGGCCAACGCATAGGAGTAATGGGTGAAGGCGGCGGGGTTCATCACCACGGCGATGCGCCGGTCCGCGGCCTCGTGCATCCAATGCACCATCTGCGCTTCGTCATCGGTTTGGCGCACATCGACGTCAAGGCCATATTCGACCCCCCACTGGGTGCAGAGTCGACGCAGCTCCTCGAGATCCTGCGAACCGTACACATCCGGCTGGCGCACCCCGAGCCGCCCCAGATTCGGCCCATTGACCACCATGACCTTGATCGGCTGTGACTTCGTTGCCATTGTCCCTCCAATTCGTTGCCGTTGACTGCTCTCCACTATAGCGAGGCCGGAGCGTGTACGGGCGGTCGGCTCCCCACTTTGCATTCTGGGCGTATATTCACCTCGCGCCTGCCAGACCGATTCCATTCACGGGTTCTGCACGCGGTGGAAGGCCTCCTCGACGACCTCCGAATCGGGGTCATTCAGATGGAAGGGCTCCCCCACACGTTCAAGGCCCACGAACCGCAGCGTGTTGCCACGGGCCTTCTTGTCACGATGCATCAATGCGAGGACCTCATCGAAGCCGGCGCCGTTCCACGATGTAGGCAGACCGAGGCTGGTGAGCAGGGACCTTGTGTAGTCCACCGTGTCACGGTCAAGGTGCCCGGTCAGGCTCGACAGCTCGGCGGCATAGACCATGCCGACGGCCACGGCGTTGCCGTGACGCCAGCGGAAATGCTCGAGCTGTTCGATTGCATGACCGAAGGTGTGGCCGTAGTTGAGGAATTCGCGCAATCCGGCCTCCCGGAGATCTGCGCTCACATGGTGTGCCTTCACACGGACGGTGCGCTCGATGAGCTCACTGACCACGTCCTTCAGAGGCGTGCCCAGGAATGTCTCGCCATTGAACGCGCGTAGTTCGGCGGCATGGTCCTCGAGGATGCGCAGAATCTGCGGGTCCATGATGAACCCGGATTTCGCCACCTCGCCCAGCCCTTCGATGAAGATGTCGTTGGGCAGCGTGGTCAACGTGCGGAGGTCCGCCAGCACGCCGGCCGGCGTGTAGAACGAGCCGACCAGGTTCTTGCCTTGAGGGGTGTTGATGCCGGTCTTGCCACCGGTGGAGGCGTCCACCATGGCGAGCAGCGACGTCGGGCAGTTTACGTAGCGAATGCCGCGCATCCACGTGGCAGCCACGAATCCTGCCAAATCCGTGCAGGCCCCGCCGCCGATGCCCACAATGGCATCCGAACGGGTGAAGCCCTCCGTGCCCAGCCGTTGCCAGATCCCATTGGCCACCTCGATGGTCTTGCCGGCCTCGGCGTCCGGAATCACAATGTCCGATACCTCATAGCCTGCCTGACGCAGCAGTCCGCGAGCACGGTCGCTATGGCGCTGCACGGACTGCGTGTGAATGAGCGCCACGCGCACAGGCTGCTTGCCCAGCACTTCAGGCAGGTGGCTCAACGCTCCTTCCCCAATGCGCACATCGTAGGGTTCGATTCCCTTGCCATCCACATGTACAGTATGCTCTGCAACCATTTCTATCATCCTTTTCGCCGCGGCTTTGGGTGTCATACCCCGCGTTGGTACGACCAGATTCGCCACCTGGCGGTATACGGGGTCGCGTTGTCTGAACAGCGACATCCAGCGTTTCTCGGCATCGCCTGTGAGCATGGGGCGACCGCCTCCCCGGTTGGCACGTTCCATGGCCTCATGTGGGTCGGCCTTCAAATACACCACCTTACCGCCCTGCGCCACATACTGTGCCAGACGCCGACGTATGGCCTTCGTCATCGGCGCTCCGCCCCCCAAAGAGAAGATGCCGCCGAAGGAATCCAGAATATCGCACACCACATCACGTTCCACCTCGCGAAACGCCGGTTCCCCATATTGTGCGAAATAGTTCGGTATGCTCATGCCGATCTCGCGTTCGATCTCCACGTCGGCGTCGAGAAATGGCAGACCGCGCATCTGCGCCATCTCCCTGCCGAGTCGAGTCTTTCCCGCACCCATCATGCCGATGATCACGGCCTGCGGTTGCCTGCGGGGTTTGCCCGCGTGCCTGTAGTTATGCGCCATGCCCTGCAACCGCCTAACGCATGTGCTCCGGCCATGAGGCCAGATAGCTTTCGATGTTGCGGCGCGTCTCTTCGATGCTGTCGCCTCCGAATTTCTCCAGCAGGTGCTGTGCCAGTGTCAGACACACCATGGCTTCCGCCACCACGGCGGCAGCTGGGACTGCGGTGCTGTCAGAGCGCTGATTGATGGCTTGGGCTGCCTCTCCAGTGGTGATGTCCACGGTGCGCAGGGCGCGCGGTATGGAGGGAATCGGTTTCATGGCCGCGCGCACCCGAATCGGCTGCCCGTTGGACATACCGCCCTCGATGCCGCCGGCCCGATTCGACAAGCGTGCAATGCGGCCATCATCGCCTGGCGCCATCTCATCATGTGCCATGGAACCGGGGCGGCCAGCCTCGAGGAATCCGTCGCCGATCTCCACACCCTTGATTGCCTGGATGCCCATGACCGCGGCGGCCAGGGCGGCGTCCAGCCGACGATCCGATTCCACGTACGTGCCGATGCCTGCCGGCACACCATATGCGATGACTTCGATCACACCACCCAACGTATCAGCATTCGCCTTGGCCTCATCGATGCGGGCCACCATGCGCTCCTCAGCATCCTTGTCCAGGGTGCGCACCGGAGAAGCATCGAGGGCAGCCACGTCATCAGGGCCCGGTAGCGGCGTGTTGTCACTCTCCACGCCGGCACCACCAATCGAGATCACATGGCTCACGGTTCGAATGCCCGCCACCTGCTCCAAGAACAGCGCGGCCACTTCGCCGAGCGCCACGCGCGATGCCGTCTCGCGGGCGCTGGACCGTTCGAGCACCGGACGAGCATCGTCGAAACCGTATTTGCGCATGCCGGTCAGATCGGCATGCCCCGGTCGCGGACGGCTCAGCGGCGCATTGCGCCCCTCGCGCGCAAGTTCATGGTCAAGTGGGTCTGCGCTCATCACCTCGGTCCATTTCGGCCATTCGGTGTTGCCTATCTCGATGGCGATCGGAGACCCCAACGTGCTGCCGAATCGCACACCGGTCAGCAGGCGCACCTGATCCTGCTCGAACTTCATCCGAGCCCCACGGCCATACCCCAGACGGCGTCGCGCCAATGCATCGCGAATGTCCTGCGATGTCACGCGCACACCTGAGGGCATCCCCTCGATCATCGCGACCAACGCCTCGCCATGGGACTCGCCTGCGGTCTGCCAACGCAACATGCCTACTCCTTTTGTTCTACGTCAATCCCGACTATCTTAACCATATGCATTGGCTAATCACTATACCGAGCTTGGTCTGTGGACTCGCGATCTCGGTCACCGACCTGAGGCGCCGCATTGTGCCGCGCCTATGGGTCCTGGCAGGTGTGGCCGTGCAATGCGCGGTCTTCCTGGCAGCGGGGATTCGCTCGCACGACCTGTGGCCCTTCGTCTGCGCCTGCTTCGGGCTGCTGGGTGCAGTCGGAGTGCAGCTTTCGCTTGCCGTGGCGATCCCCCGTCATGCGCTTGGTCTTGGTGATGTCACGGCCAGTGGCATGGCGGGATTTGCCACGGGGTATTTCGGACTCGAATGCTTTCTGTGGTTCTGGCTGTGCATGGGCGTGCTCGGTGTAGGTTGGGTGCCCGCCTATTCCGCGTATTCCCGGGTACGTTCGCGTGGACGCACCGGTGATGGGGTGGGACGTCTGCGGGTGCCGTTCGTCCCGGTGATAGCAACGGCGGCTGCACTTGCCGTCATGTGTTGTACATGACGGGGCGCAGCCGCTGTGGTCAGCTGAAATTTCAGGTCCCGCATCCGCTCGTCAGTTCGCGTCCGGGTTGTTCCTCCGGTACTCCTGCACAAGCTGCTGGAACTGTTCGTCGGTGTCGGCGAATTTCGTCTCGCCGGTCTTCAGATCGGTGGTCACGAAGTACAGCCAATTGCCGTCGGCGGGGTGCATGGCCGCTTCGATGGCGTCATCACCCGGATTGCTGATCGGTGTCGGCGGCAGACCTCGATTCACGCGGGTGTTGTAGGGATTCGAGGTGTCCTGCAGTTGGTCGTTGGTCAGTTGCATGCCGTTGATGCCAGCGCCATAGGCCACGGTGCTGTCCATGCCGAGCGTCATGTCTTTGTCGAGACGATTGTAGATCACTCTGCTCACCTTGCTGTAGTAGTCCGATGAGTTTACCTCCGCCTCCACAATGGAAGCGATGATGAGCATGCGCTCGCGTTCCGCGCCTTGGGGAACGCCCATCTCGTCGAGTTTGCGAATGCGCGCGTCCACCATCTCTTTGAGCAGCCGCTCGGGAGCGGTCGCGACATCCCCCACAGTGTAGGTGCCAGGCTCCAGCCAGCCTTCGAAGTTGCCGTTTGCCTCTGCGGGAAGGATCTTCGACGCCTCGTCCCTGTTGTTGGCAATCGCTTCGAACCGTGTCTTGTCGATGTCGTTATCGGCGCAGATCCGTTCGATCACGGTGGACACTCGTTCGCCCTGCCGCACCTCCGCGAAGCCTTTCGCGTTGCCTTGGTCGGAGAGTATGTCCGCCGCCTGTGACGCCTTCATATGCGTCTTCAATGCATAGGTGCCCGGATACAGCGTCTTGTCGTTCGAGGAAACGTAGGTGGCGAAGGTGTCTGCCGACTTGACGATCTGCTGTTGCACCAGATTGGCACCCACCTCCATGATGCCCTCGCCCTGCTTGACGGTGAAGGCGACATCGGTGTCTCCCGGTCCCGGATAATCCTCAACGAGGGATTCATGGGCCATGTTCGCACGACGCCAGTTCCGTGCGGCCCGGTATGCGAACACCCCACCGACCGAGATGAGGGCGAGGGCGATGATGACGAGGATGCAGATGATGAGATTCCTGCGTTTCCTCATCGCGCGTTGGCGTCGCATCTCGCGCCTGCTATGGGGAGGGGTGGGTGGCATGGGAGCCGGTTCGGCGCCATCGTCCCAGGATTCGTCGGCATTGAAGAAATCATGCAGGTCGTCGGACACTTCAAAACTCCTCTGTGTTATCGCGTGCACGATCAAGAGCCGTCTGGAGGATCTCAACCGCCGACTGCTGGTCGACGACGGCTCGGTGTTGCTTGCTGCTGACATTCGCGTCGAACAGACGACGGTGTGCGTCGACGGTTGTCAATCGTTCATCGATGAATATGATATCCGGCATCACGCCGATGTGAGAGCCCTGGTCTTCCATTTCGGACTCGAGTCTTCTGCGCAACGACTTCGCCCACCGCTGCGCCTTTTTGGCGCTGCTTCCCGCGGAACCGTCCATCTGCAGCGGCAATCCTATGGCGATGGCCGTCACGGGTGTGCCTTCTTCGGCCTTGTCTTCGATAAGGTTCAGTACATCGTCGAAAGCCTGGAAATAGTCGCCGTATACGCGAATGTTGCCCTCGGGGTATGCGAAGGAACGCTCGGGGTTGGAGGCAGCAACCCCCACCCGAGCGTTCCCGAGATCAAGTCCTAGCCAGATTCCCGGCATCAGGCGCGCATCGCCTCTTGCGTCAGGGCTTCCAGCGCGGCATCGATCTTCGAGGCATCGGCACCGCCACCCTGGGCGAAATCGGGCTTGCCGCCGCCACCGCCGCCAAGCATCTTGGAGGCACCACGAACCAGATCGCCGGCCTTCACCCCCGCCTTGCGGGCTGCTTCATTGGTGGCCACGGCAATCATAGGCTTGTCGTCCTCATTCACGCCGGCGAGGGCGACAATCACCGGCTTGTCGTCACCCAACCGTCCGCGAATGTCCATGACGGTCTTGCGCAGCACATCGAACGATCCGAAGTGGCCGACGTTCTTCGAGACCACCACCACAGGGGCGGTCGAATCGGCGGCGGCCTCAACGAGTTCCGGCACCGACGACGCCAGCTGAGCCTCGTACATCGAGGCAAGGCGGCGGTCGGAGTCTTTGAGTTTGGCCAGCAATGTGTTGATGCGATCGGCCAGCTCATCGGGACGTGCGTTCAACGTGTCGGAGAGCTGGGAAACCAGTGCATGCTCGCGGGCGTTGAAATCATAGGCGCTCTGCCCCACCAGTGCATCGACGCGTCGCACACCGGAGCCTACGGATGCCTCGGAGAGAATGTTCACCTGACCGATCTTGCCGGCGAAGTCCACATGCGTGCCGCCACACAGCTCACGGCTCCAGCCATCGTCGCCAATGGTGACCACACGCACCACATCGCCGTACTTCTCACCGAACAGATGCATGGCGCCGAGTGCAATGGCGTCGTCGAATTTCATCTCCTCGGTGCTCACATGCAGGTTGTCGCGCACGCGGTCGTTCACGCGGGCCTCGACAGCGCTCATGAGCTCCTTGGTGGGTGCCTTCGACCATTGGAAGTCGAATCGCAAGCGGTTGGGGGCATCCTCCGAGCCACGCTGGGTGGCCTGAGGTCCAAGTTCCTCACGCAGGGCCTTGTGCACGATATGTGTGGCGGTATGCGAGCGGGCGATGGCACCACGACGTTCGACGTCGATGGTTGCCGTGGCTTCGGCTCCCACCACGAGCGTGCCCTCGATCAAACGGCACTGCTGCACAATGAGGTCCTTGATCGGCTTCTGCACATCGTCCACCTCAAGCACGGCACCATCATCGGAGATGATCTCACCCTGATCGGCAAGCTGTCCGCCGGCCTCGGCATAGAACGGCGTGCGGTCGAGAATGATCTCCACAGTTGCCGGCGCACTCACAGCCGGCACCGAACCGACACCCTCAAGCATAATGCCAAGCACGCGGCTGCGGGTGGAGACCTCCGTGTATCCGAGGAACTCGATTGGCTGCTGCAGCTTGTTCTTGAAGTCGTCGTATTCGCTCAGATCGACATTGTGACGCTTCTTCAGAGCATCCTGACGGGCTCGGGACTTCTGCTCGTTCATGAGCTCGCGGAACTTCGCCTCGTCGACCTTGACCCCCTGCTCCTGCGCCATCTCCAGCGTCAGTTCGATCGGGAAGCCATAGGTGTCGTGCAGGGTGAACGCGGCATCGCCGGAAACAACCGGGGTGGTTTCTCCCTTGGTTTCCTCGGCCGTGCTCTTCGCCTTCGCCACGGCCATGTCGAAGATCTCCAGACCGTTGGTAAGCGTGCGCCGGAACGCGTCTTCCTCGCCGTATGCCGCCTCCGACACATCGTGGAAGGTATTGGCGAGCTCCGGATAGTTCGGTTCCATGGCCTGTTCCGACACGGGCAGAAGCTGGGGCATGACCGGATCGGTCACACCGAGCACACGCATGGCTTCGATGGTGCGGCGAATCAGACGGCGCAGCACATAACCACGTCCCGCATTGCTCGGACGCACGCCGTCGCTCATGATCATGAGCGCGGAACGAACGTGGTCGGCCACGACGCGCATCCTGACGTCTGTCTCCTTGTTCTCGCCGTACTTGATGCCGGTGATCTTCTCGGCTGCCTCGATGACGGGGTACACCTCATCGGTCTCGTAGATGTTGTTCTTGCCCTGCAGCAGGTATGCCAGACGCTCCAGACCGGCACCGGTATCGATGTTCTTGTGCTTGAGCTCACCGGCGATGTGCAGGTCTGTCTTCGACTTGACGTTGTCCACCATGTAGTTCTCGAACACGAGGTCCCAGATCTCGATATACCGGCTTTCGTCGGCGATGGGGCCGCCTTCCTTGCCGTATTCGGGTCCACGGTCCACGTAGATTTCCGAGCAGGGGCCGCCGGGGCCGGGGCCGCCGGTGGTCCAGAAGTTGTCTTCCATGCCGAGGATCTGGATGTGCTCCGGATCCACCCCTTCGTTGCGCCACATGGCACGGGCCTCATCATCGTCCGTGTAGGTGGTCATCCATAGCTTCTCCGGGTCGAATCCGAAGCCGCCGTCCTCGCGCGGCGAAGTCAGCAGATCGTATGCGTAATGGATGGCCTCCTCCTTGAAGTAGTCGCCGAAGGAGAAGTTCCCGAGCATCTGGAAGAAGGTGCCGTGACGCGTGGTCTTGCCCACCTCCTCGATGTCGAGGGTGCGCACGCACTTCTGGTTGCTGGCCATGCGGTGGCTTGGCGGGGTCTGCTCCCCCATGAGATACGGAATGAACGGGACCATGCCGGCAATGGTGAACAACGTGGTCGGATTGGGCGAGATCAGCGATGCGGATGGCACCACCAGATGATCCTGCTTTTTGAAGTAATTGAGATAACGCTGTGCGATTTCAGCGGTGCGCATGTGATGCGGCTCCTTGCATTGATGTTCTACTGACGATATTGGCTTCGCGTGTTTCAGCTCAGCCTTGCGGTGTATTGCCGGTTGAGCTCCTCTTCACGTGCCTGCTGGGCCTGCCTGAACTGATCGATGAGGCCCTGCAGTGTACGCATCCCCACATTCTCCTGATCCGGCCCCAGGAGGAACTGCCTGGCTTTGTCCGGGGTGTTGGCCCTGACGTACGCGGTGGCCTTGGAAACGGCGAGTACGCCTAGCACCATACCGGTGGCGACCCAAAACACTCGTTTGAACATCACTCGCCCTTGCCTTTCTGCTCCGCCGATGCGGGCTGGTTTTTCTTCCCTTTGTTCATGAACGACGCCGCTGTCACCTTGACCGCATAGAAGGTGGATGCCAGCTTGATGATCGGCTTGCCTAGGAAGGAACCGTATAGGTTCGTCAGGGCACCGAGGTTGTTCATCGTGCTCGAGGCCGCCCCGGAGATCTCATTGACGTCACCCAGTGACTTGTTGACCTGCTTGACGGTGGTCACACCCTCGTCCAATGCGGGGAGAGCATGGTCGCCGGTCTGCTTCACCGTTTCGGCGATCTGATCGAACATCTTGCCCAAGCGGATCAGCGGGTAGATCAGAAAACCGGCAAGGATCGCAAATGCGATCGCCGCAATCAGTCCCGCAATTTCTCCAGCACCCATGGCGCCCTCTTTCCTAGCAGTTTGCGTCTACACTTATACGCGTTTAGCCTATCCAATCACCCAGACCTGAACGGCTAGCGTCGATTATACGATATGACCTCAATGGCATCGTCCAGCGGCTTGACGGTATTGAAGTCAATCATGGTCACGGAGCCGTTGGCCGGTCGTTCACTCAGGTCGTACCCTGCAGGAGCGAAGCGCTGCATCAATGACAACAGCGTATTGCCGTGCGAGATCATGAGCACATCGTCGCCGTCCCCAAGGTCTGCATTGGCGGCAATGAGGGCGAAGGCGCCATCGACTCTCCGCCAGTACTCCTCGTCGGACTCGGCATCGTGGAATGGGTCCGCCTCCTTGAGGAAGTCCCGGGTGGCACCCAGTCCGAACTGCTCGACTATGGCATGGTAGGTGGGAGCACCGTGCGGACCCCCGGCCGCGAGCCAGGCCGCTCCCATGTCCTGCCCTTCGAAATAGCCGTAGAACTGCTCACGGAAGTGCATGTCGGCATGAATCGCCGGCACGTCATGCCCATTGGCTGCATTGATGTCGAGAATCGTCTGTGCCGTCACCTGCGCTCTGGTGGTGTCCGAGCAATACGCTGCGGCGAAGGTGATGTCTTTCAATGCATTGCCCGCGTGGATGGCGTCGTCGAGCCCGGATTGCGTCAATGGTGAGTTCGACCAACCTTGGAGCCTGTTGTAGCGGTTGAAGAATGTCTGTCCGTGACGGACGAGATGAATATGCACGATCATGCTTCGATTATGGCACGGCACGACGCCCGGACGCCGTATTTCGTCGGTGGACGTCTTCGGGCATAATGGGGTGATGGGCAATTTTCTCATTCGATGGTTCATTCTCACTATTGCGGCGGCCGTGATGGTGGTGCTGCTTCCCGGCATGCAGGTGGTGGGTCATCCACCCATTCTCGGCATCGCCGCCTTCTCGCTGTTCATGGCTCTGTTCAACGCCTCGCTCAAACCCGTGGTGCAGATGCTGGCGTTGCCGTTCAGCGTGCTCACCTTCGGCCTGCTGGCCTTGGTGATCAATTGGCTGTTCATGGAGCTCGCCTCCTGGCTTGCCATCAATCTGTTCGACGTAGGCGTGACGATCGGCGGATTCTGGTGGGCGGTGCTCGGCTCGCTCATCATGTCGCTGGTCAGCGGAATCGTGAGCGCCGCAGTCGGCCAATGAGACGCCGGCTCGCGAATACGAAGAGGCCCGCGGGCAAGTGCCGCGGGCCTCTTCGTGTATGTATGTCCTTATACCGTATGTTCCTACAGTATGTTGATCCAGATCAGCGGGCGTAGAATTCGACCACGTACTGGATGTTCACCTGAACCGGGATCTCCTCCGGCTCCGGCTTGCGGGTCAGCGTCGCCTTAAGGGAGGCGAGGTTCACATCGAGATAGCCCGGCACCGGCGGCAGGACGTCGCGGTGGGTGCCTTCGGCTGCGATCTGGAACGGAACCATCGTCTGGCTCTTCGGCTTGACCTGGATGGTCTGGCCGGGCTTGACGCGGTAGGACGGGCGGTCGACGATGTTGCCGTCGACGAGGATGTGACGGTGCACCACGAACTGGCGGGCCTGTGCGGTGGTGCGGGCAATGCCGGCACGCAGCACGAGGGCGTCGAGGCGGGTCTCCAGATCGGTGAGCATTGCGTTGCCGGTCTGGCCTGCGGTGTGGGTGCCCTTTTCATAGGCAGCGCGGAGCTGCTTCTCCGAGATGCCATACTGAGCGCGCAGACGCTGCTTCTCGCGCAGACGGACTGCGTAATCGGACTCAGCGCGGCGGCGGGTACGGCCATGCTCACCCGGGGCATACGGACGCTTTTCGAAGATGCGCTGTGCCTTCGGGGTCAGCGCGATGCCGAGGGCGCGGGAAAGACGCACCTGACGGCGGGAACGATTCGACATGATGTTTCCTTCGTTGTTCTGTCGTTGTCTGAACGGAATCCGGCAACCATACGGCGTCGGACTGAGCCAGCCTCTCCAGTGCTTCCTCGTGCCAAGCACGAACAGTCTTGCGACTGCCGACCCACTGATGGGCTAAGACTCCCAGACAGTGCCCCATTGCATAAGGCACCAAATGGGCATTATACCGTGAAGGTGTAGACTTCGGCGCTCCGATGCCAGATTATCGGAGCTACAGCTTCTCAATGGGCGCCAGACGGAGCATGAGCCGTTTGACACCAGTGGAACCGAAATCTACGGTGATCACCGAGTTCTTGCCCTTGTCTTGCGTCTGAACCACCTTGCCCAATCCGAAACGGTCATGGGTGATCCTGTCCCCCACGTGGAGATCCGCGATATCGAGATTATTGTCGGTGGCAATCTGCGAAATGGGCATCCCCTGTGATTGAGGTGCTTTTGCAGTGGTGTGCCTGGTATGCACAGCACCCGAACGGGAAGCCGAGGAACGGGATGATGAGGAACCTCCATGCGACCAGCGGGCTCCATATGCACCCGTAGAGGATCCGGAGCCTCGTGAGCGGCCCGAGGAATACGATTCCGAACCATATGCAGAGTGGCCCGAACTCGATTTGAACGTCGCGGCGCTCCCCCATCCGGTGCCTGCAGCGACGGCATTCGACGCGGTACCCGAGGAACCATAGGCATGGGAGCCGAAATCCGAACCCGAGGAAGTGCGGGAGCGACCCGAGGAACCATAGCTCGAGCGCCCATAGGCGCCTGCACCATAATCAGAGTCCCCGTCATCCCATCCGCCGAATTCGTCGGAGAAGCCGTCGTCGAAACCATCGTTGCGCCAGCCGGAACGCATGCGCTCCATACCGGCTTCGCGACGCTTCCAGTCGATGAGGGAATCGGGGATCTCGTCGAGGAACTGGCTCGGCATCATTTCGCTCTGACGCCCCCACTGCGCGCGCACGGCTGCGCGCGTCAGGTACAGCCTGCGTTTCGCACGCGTGATGCCAACGTAGGCGAGCCTGCGTTCCTCGGAGAGCTCATCCATGTTCTCCATGGCGCGCGAATGTGGGAAGGTACCCTGCTCCATGCCCGTGAGGAACACAATCGGGTATTCCAGACCCTTGGCTGTATGCAGTGTCATCAGCGTCACCTTGCCGCTGTCGTGGCCCTCCCCCGGCAACTGGTCCGAATCAGCGACCAGCGCGGTGGTCTCGAGGAAGCCGGCAAGGGTGGTATCCGGTGTGTTCTGCTCGAACTCCGCGGCCACCGACTGCAGCTGGGAAAGGTTCTCCACACGCGATTCGTCCTGCGGGTCCTTGGATTTGCGCAGCAGCTCCAGCATATGCGACTGCTCGAGCACCTGCGCCACAATCTCGCTGGGCTTGGAGTCATGCTCTCCGGCGAATGCCCGCAGCGACGTCATGAGTTCACGGAAGGCACGCACCGCATTCGCCGTACGGGCACTCATGCCCTCGATGTCCTCAAGATGCTCGATCGCCCACCAGAACGTTTGGCTGTGCTCGTTCGCGAACAGCGTGAGTTGTGATTCCGCACGCGCGCCAAGGCCTCGCTTGGGCACGTTGAGGATGCGGCGCATGTTGATGTCATCTGCCGGGTTCACGATTGCCTGCAGGTAGGCAATGGCGTCCTTGACCTCACGGCGCTCATAGAACTTCGTGCCTCCGATGAGCTGGTACGGGATATGCGCCTGAATGAGCCCCTCCTCGAGGGAACGGGACTGGGCGTTCGCTCGATACATGATTGCCATGTCGCTGTAAGGCAATCCCTTCTCCTCATGCAGGTGGAGAATCTGTTGGGCTATCCAATGCGCCTCGAGTTGCGCGGTGTCGGCCGCGTACCCGATGATCTTGTCTCCTTCGCCGAGTGCGGTCCACAGTTTTTTCGGCTTGCGCGCGCTGTTGTGGGCGATCACGGCATTCGCGGCATCGAGAATCGTCTGCGTGGAACGGTAGTTCTGTTCGAGCATGATCGTGCGCGCATCCGGGAAGTCCTTCTCGAAATCCTGGATGTTGCGTATGTCTGCTCCGCGGAATGCGTAGATCGACTGGTCGGAATCACCCACCACAGTGACCCACGCCGGCCCGCTCTTTCCGGCCCCCGTGGCCGTGGGATCACTCGGTTCATGGGCATCCACACCCGCGAGCTCGCGCACGAGCACATATTGGGCATGGTTCGTGTCCTGGTATTCGTCGACGAGAATATAGCGGAATTTATGCCGGTAGTATTCGGCGACATGCGGCTGGGTTCGCAGCAGCTCCACCGTGCGCACGATCAGATCGTCGAAATCCACGGCGTTCGCCAGGGCGAGACGATACTGGTATTCGGCATAAACCACTGCATACACCGGTTCCGGATTGCCTATCTGCCCGAAGGAATAGTGACGCATGCCGGGTTTGAAATCGGGGGCATACTGAGCCAAGGCCGCGCTCGCATCGGTGAGCTGGTTCTTGTAGTCGCTGATTCTGGCGAGGATGGATCGCGGGGTGAAGCGTTTGATGTCGATGTTGAAGTCAGCGCAGATGAGCTTGATGAGACGCTCGCAATCCGCGGTGTCGTAGATGGTGAAGCCAGATTTGAGACCGATCTGCTCACCGTCCCGGCGCAGGATGCGCACGCACGCCGAGTGGAACGTGGAGACCCACATGCGATCGGCAACGCCGCCGATCAATGCGCCAAGACGTTCGCGCATCTCGGTTGCCGCCTTGTTCGTGAAGGTGATGGCCAGCACTTGGCTTGGCCATGCCCCGAATTGGGTGAGGATCCACGCGATGCGTCTCGTGAGCACGCGCGTCTTTCCCGATCCCGCGCCGGCGCCGATCAGCAGCGCGGGCCCGCGGTACTGCACCGCCTGGGCCTGCTGCTCGTTCAGATCGCCGATGAGCTCTTGGGGTGGACGGGCGATGAAATCAACGTCCTGTGGCAACGCATGTCCTTTCTCCACATCACGAATTCGGCTTTCAGTTGTACCACAGTCCGTGCTCAACACAACGCCATGGCCCACCCGTATGCGCATGGTCATTTGGGCGGCGTATGCTATGCGCCATACGGACGCCATGTCATGGCGTGTTTCACGGTCAAAACAGCAGAGCAAAGGGTCGACATGCAGGAACTTGAAGAACGTATTCGCGAACAGGGCGTAGTGAAACCGGGCAATGTGCTCAAGGTGGACGCCTTCCTCAACCATCAGTGCGATGTGCGGCTGTTCGACCATATGGGTGCCGCCTGGGCCGAGCATTTCAACAACAAGCACATCACGAAGATCCTCACCATTGAGGCATCGGGGATCGGCATCGCCTGCGTCGCCGCCACCCATTTCAACGACGTCCCGGTCGTGTTCGCCAAGAAGGCGCAGTCCATCAATCTCGACGGCGAACAGTACGTGACCCACGTCTACTCCTTCACCAAGCAGAAGGAGTTCCCGGTGATCGTCTCGAAGAAGTACCTCAATGCAGGCGACCGCGTTCTACTCATCGACGATTTCCTCGCCAATGGCAAGGCCCTCAATGGGCTCATCGAACTGTGCGAATCGGCGGGGGCGATCGTGGAGGGTATTGGCATCGCCATCGAGAAGGGATTCCAAGGTGGTGGCGACGCCCTGCGTGAGGCCGGTTATGATCTGGATTCACTGGCCATCGTGGAATCGATGGATGCCGAGACCGGGGCGATCGAATTCCGCCACTGACAGAACGCAACATACCGGCTGTAGCCTGTTACCTGTTCCGCAACGAATACACGCATATCGACGTCGATCACGCTGATATGCGTGTATTCGTTTTGGTATCGAAGAACACAGAGAGCAATAGAAGAAAAAGAAAAGAGAAACGGCAGAGGAATGAGCAGCAACGCCAACCCCACCGCATCTGACGCCAACACGCGCTCGGAGGAAGATCAGGAACGTACATTCGTCACCCCCGAGCTGGAGCGCGACGAGCGTGAATCCAAGGCGGAAGTCGCCGAGGAAAAAAAGAGGAAAGGGTCCATCTCCTTCGAAGCGCTGTCCAGTCTCGACGCGCCCGTCTCGTTCTGGAAGGGCATCCCATTCGGCCTGCAGCATGTGCTTGCCATGTTCGTGGCGAATCTGGCACCGATCTTCCTGGTCGCAGCCGCCGGGCATATGAGCCCGCAGAACTCCGCCAAGATCATTCAGGCCGGCCTGCTCGTCGCAGGTCTGGGCACGTGCCTGCAGCTATACGGCATCTGGCTGTTCGGCTCCAGGTTGCCAATGGTCACCGGCATCTCCTTCACCTACGTCGCCGCCGCCATCTCCATTGTGAGCCACAAGGGCTACGGTGCCGTGGTCGGCGCCGTCATGGTCGGCGGTCTGCTCGAGGTGGTGCTCGGTCTGACCGCCAGGTACTGGCAGCGTTTCGTGCCACCCATCGTCTCGGCCATCGTGGTCACTTCGATCGGATTCTCATTGTTGTCGGTGGGAGCCGAGAGCTTCGGCGGCGGAGCGGGTGCCGAGGATTTCGGCAGCTGGCAGAATCTCACTCTGGGCCTCATCTCACTAGTGGCATGTCTGGCGTTCCAACTGCTCATGAAGGGGACCGCCAAGCAGCTTTCGGTGCTGTTCGGGCTGGTGGTCGGTTATATCGTGGCCATCTTCTTCGGCAAGGTCGACTTCTCCGGCTTCTTACACCTGCAGGCGGTCAACGTACCCACGTTCATGCCGTTCAGGCCTGAGTTCGACTGGGGCTCCATCATCTCGATCGGGTTGCTGTACATCGTTTCCTCAGTGGAGGTGCTCGGAGACACGGCAGCCCTGACCAAGGTGGGGCTCGACCGCAAGCCGACTGCAAAGGAGACATCCGGCGCGATCGCCGGCGATGGCCTCATCTCGTCCGTCTCCGGCCTCTTCGGCTGCCTGCCGCTCACCTCCTTCGCACAGAACATCGGTCTCGTGGCAATGACGAAAGTGGTCAACCGCAAGGTGATTCTTTCCGGCGGCCTGCTTCTCGTACTCGCCAGCTTCGTGCCAGCCATATCCGAGGTGTTCAATTCCATGCCGCAGGCGGTGCTCGGCGGATGCACGATCATGATGTTCGGCAACATCATTCTCTCCGGCTTCCAAATGATCTCCGATGCCGGATACACCCAGCGCAACATCACGATCGCCGCGCTCTCCCTCACCATAGGCATCGGTTTCACACAGGTCTCCAGCATCTTCGTGCATTTCCCGCCGCTGTTCCAGTCGATCTTCGCGCAGAACTGCATCGCCGTGGCATTTGTGGTGGCTGTGGTGCTCAATCTCGTGCTCCCGAGCGAGGACCGTTTCCTGGCCGCTCCTGCAACCAACCGGAAGTGAACGGAATCGGGAAGGATTCGGATGAATGCGATGGGCCGACGGTGTGATGCCGCCGGCCCATCGCATTTCACACGCTGAAAGATTGCATACGCCATTCCCCACACGCATGCCGATGATGCCAACTTCGAATGAGGCGACGACGAAATCGAGGAATCCGCAAGTGCCGCACGCGTATTGTATGAGATACACGAGTTTGAAAGGATGCTATGCAAGCGATTACGCAACAGCTGCTCAGCGGTGAACGCGCACTGTTCCAAGGTCGTGATCTTCAGATCACGGATTGCGTGTTCGAAGACGGCGAGTCGCCGCTCAAGGAGTCACACAACATCGTGGTCAAGGATTCGGTGTTCCGCTGGAAGTATCCGCTGTGGTACAGCGACGGCGTCGAGGTGGAGCACAGTCTGTTCGAATTCAATGCCCACGCGGCGTTCTGGTACTCGAAGAACATGACGTTCCACGACTGCACCATCTAGGCACCCAAGGAATTCCGTCGCAATGAGCATGTGACCGTGGAGCGCACCGCATTCACCGATGCCGCGGAAACCTTCTGGGAATGCAAAGACGTCACACTGCGCGAAGTGAGCGCGGCAGGCGACTATTTCGCCATGAACAGTGAGAATGTGAACATACGCGATTTCCAGCTCACCGGCAACTACTGTTTCGACGGCGCATGGAACGTGACGGTGGATCATGCCCGCCTGATTTCGAAGGATGCCTTCTGGAACTGCGAGAATGTCACGGTGCGCAACTCATTCATCAGCGGGGAGTATTTGGCATGGAACACGAAGAACATCACATTCGAGAACTGCACCATCGAATCGCTGCAGGGACTGTGCTACATTGACGGGCTGACGATGCGCGACTGCCGTCTGATCAACACGACGCGCTCGTTCGAATACTGTTCCGACATCGACGCCGACGTCACCACACGCATCGACAGCGTGGTCAACCCGATTTCCGGCGTGATTCGAGCTGCCGCATTCGGCGACGTCGTGCAGAACGACCCCGCGATCGACACGACGAAGATCCAGCTCATCAGCACAGACTTATGATTCACGGAGTAGCGAGGCACAACATGGACATTGACGAGCGCATTGCACAATTCGACTCCCCTGTCGACCGCACGGGCATCTTCTCGATGAAATGGGACGTGGCAGATGGGGAGTTGCCGATGTGGGTGGCGGACATGGATTTCCGCACGGCTCCGGCGATCAGCGAGGCATTGACTGAACGCGTGGGCAACGGCACCTTCGGCTATACGGATGTTCCCCGGGAATGGAACGAAGCGGTCGCGGATTGGTGGCTGCGTCGGTATGGCGTGACGGTGGATCCTGAGCATGTGGTGTTCACCACCGGTATGATTCCGGCAATCTCCTCACTGGTCCGCTCGCTGACGAATGTGGCCGAGAAGGTCGTGCTCCAACCGCCGGTCTATAACATCTTCACGAATTCGATAGTGAACAACGGGCGCCGGGTACTGTGCAACCCTCTGCGTTATGAGCACGGCGCGTACTCGATGGATTTCGACGACCTCGAGCACAAGCTCGCCGATCCGCTCACCCGTCTGATGATTCTGTGCAATCCGCAGAATCCGAGTGGCAATGTGTGGAGCGACGGCGATCTGGCGCGCGTAGGCGAGCTGTGCGCAAAACACCATGTGACGGTTGTTTCCGATGAGGTGCATGGCGACATCGTGCGCCCGGGTGTCACCCATATGCCATTCGCCGCGGTCAATGAGCTGAACCGTTCAATCTGCGTGACCTGCTCGTCACCATCGAAGGCCTTCAATGTGGCCGGACTGCAGTCCGCATATTTCATCTGCGGCGATGACGGTCTCCGGGCACGTGCCGTGCGCGGCGTGAACACCGACGAGGTGGCCGAGCCGAACGATTTCGCCGTGTTCTCCGCGATCGCCGCCTATACCGATGGAGGCGCGTGGCTCGACGATCTGTGCCGTGTCGTGCAGCGCAACAAGGACTACGTGTCGGCGCAACTTGACGAGCATGCGCATGACATGCTGCATATGGTGGCCTCGGATTCCACATATCTGGCATGGATCGACTGCTCGGGCCTTCTTGATCGTGTGGGCGACGCCAATGCTGAGCGCTTCTGCGGTTTTCTGCGTTCACATACCGGTCTTGTGCTCTCGTATGGCGGCATCTACGGCGAAAACGGGTCCCGGTTCGTACGCATGAATCTCGGCACCCGCGCCGATCTGGTCATCGACGGCACGGCGCGCCTGCTCGCCGGCGCCGCGGCGTATCTGGGAAACTAATCGAAATCAGGTTCGTACCGCCGCCGCGCATAGCGGATCACGAACCATCGCATGCACAAAGCGATGCCGATCATCACAACGAGTGGAAGCCAGAAGTACGGTGAACGGAAGGTGGGCAGGAAGTAAAGCCCCAGCGCTCCGAGCACACCGATGGCCACGGTGAAGTTGGTGAGCGACGACGATAAGTCGCATAGCCTCTTCTCTCCGAGTCTCATCTCACGGCGCGCGTCGCTTTCGCTTTTCCCCAGCTCGTAGACGTTGACTTGGCGCAATGCGCGGAAATTATAGAGGAACAGATCGGTGCGCGTTGCGTACAGGCCCCCATACACATAACACCACACCCCCGCCGCGATGCTGGTCTGCGCAATGCCGGCGGCGATGCCGTCACCCATGCCATGACCGTAAGCCAGCAGCAGGCCATGGGTAACGAGAATCACCACGGTGCCCAGAACCACCAGAACCCCGCAGCGAATCCACCCCGGCGTCTCTGCGAGACTGTGTAGAACTGCTCGATCCGATTGAATGCGGCGTCGTATTCCCGGCTGTCCTCATGCGCATGCTTGAGAATCGTGTAACCGATCAGGATTCCAACGATTTCCACGATGAACGATTCCGGATGCTGCTGGATATGCGGCAGCTCCACCAATTCCTTGGTCATGAGGCCAATCAACCGATCGAGCCCTTTGACCACCTCCTGCACGTCGGCGGTGTTGCGTTCCGGCAATGCCTGCAGGAAGCTTCCAAGGGCGAATCCGAGAATGATGACGGTCACACCATTTGCGATGCTCAGGGCCCGGTTGGTCGCATGCCTGTCATAGCCGAAGCGGTCATCCTCCTCGGCTAGCGCCTGCATCCGGTGGGCTTGTGCGTGTATTGCCGCATTGTGGGCGTGCGCTGCCAAACCATCCTGTGCCCTGGTTCCGCTTCCTGGATTCTGCGCATCGGGAGACACTGGTGAATCTGCATTGCCCTTGTGTTGCTTCGTCATTGTCTCCCTCTCCTCCCCGGTGTCAACCTCTACAGAGAATAGCGCATAGCTGGCCGGTTATTCCTAGTCTAGAGGCATAGACTCCGTTTGTGCCGCACCTATGCTCTCAGGCGCATGCAATCCCATCTGCGGGCGTGCCGGACAACGCTTCCAGCATCACCCCGTAATCGTCCGCATCAATATAGATGGCGCATGACCGCGGTGGGCATCGCACTATGCCCTGCCCCTGTGTGTCAGTCGTCGCCGGGGCATCAGGATGGCATACGTCGATAAGCGTGTGCGAGGCGAGCGCCGCATTGCGAACCTGTCGATGGACCTCGCTGCTCCCGGTGTTGAGCACCACGCACACCGGATGGTTTCCTTCCACCACCCAGCACAGCGAATGGGCGGTGTCGCCCGGCTGCGCCTCCACCTGGTCCCCCAGCAGATGCGCGCGGATCCACACCATGTGCGGCAGGAACCTCATTGGCGGGATGAGATCGTGGGGTACGCCGTAGTAATCGCCGAAGAACACGCAAGGCAACACGGTGTCGCGTAGCAGAATGCATGCGTACGCCAACGGTTTGAACCATGGTTGCACCCAGGATTCGAGCGCCTGACCGGGTTGTGTGTCATGGTTGTCCACGAAGGTGCATGCATACGTCGGTTCACGCTCATACAGCGTGTCTGCGGCAAGTCCCCGCAGATCGAATCCCTCTGGGTTCTTTGAGGCCTGTTCGAAGCGGAAATGGAGTGCGACATCGAACAGCATCATGCAATGGTTGCAATCATGCAGGTACGAGGTCAGCTCGCCCGCGTCACCCGACCAATACTCCCCCACGGCAATGCCGGGATGATTGCCGTATCGTTGCATCGTGCGCAACCATGGCGCGAAGAATCCGGCGTCGATGCTTTTCACCGCATCGAGACGGAAGCCGTCCACTCCTGTGGTCGTCGTATACCATATGCCCCAATCCGTAAGCTCCCTGGCGACCTCAGGTTCGTTGACATCGACGTCATCTCCCATGATGTAATCGAAGTTGCCGCGTTCATGGCTCACATTGTCGCTCCACTGCTTGCCGTCGAAACGCATGATGCCCGTCGTGCCATCATCGGTCGTGTAATCGGTGCCGGTGAAATCGCTCCAGTTCCATTTGAATGTCGAATACACGCCGCCGCGTTCGGGGAAATCGTATACGGTGTCCAAGGTGCGTTCGACCACGGTGGAGTCGCTTCTCGTGCGGTCGTCCACATTCACTTCATGTGTGCGCACAGGTTCCGTTCCATCGGCACCCATGCGGTGGTTGAACACGATGTCCGCGAATATACGAACACCATTGCCCTGCATCGCGCGAATCGCCTGAAGGTACTCCATGCGGGAGCCATATTTGGTGGGAACAGAGCCTTTGGCATCGAACTCCCCAAGATCGTACATGTCATAGACGCCGTATCCCACGTCTGAATCGCCGGCCTGCCCCTTGTACGCAGGTGGAAGCCAAGCTGTGGTGAATCCGGCATGGGCCACGCTCGACGCCTGCGATGAGAGCCATCTCCATAGGTTGTGGCTTTCGGGCAGGTACCATTCGAAGCATTGCAACATGGTCTCATGGTTTGGTTTGTCTATCGCCATATCCGTTCGCGTCCGTAAGTGTCGTCAGTTGTCGTGTCCTGTTGCCTCCATGCTAACGACATTTGCATCCAATACGCCCGTAGCTTGTGGCATATTGGTCAATCTCAGAGTGTGCAGACGTTCACGAAGGAGCGGAATATGCACCTGCTTGGTTCGTCTACTTTATATAAATGTTCAGGGTGCCATTGCACAGCACGATAGAATGCACTTCGAGGTCTGTAGATCGCTTCCACGAGACCATCCTCGCTGATCGCCATCGGATCCAACCTCTCGCCCAGCTTGCAGATGGCCTGATGATGTCGGCTGTTGACCGCAAGGTCGGTGTCGTGTAAATCTTCTCGCAGGGGCGTCCTGCTTAGAATGTGCACATGGTGAGCCGGCCGATCATAGGGTGGGTGCTGATGATGATCGACGTCGCTGGGATGTTCGCTCGGCAGATCCTGATACAGCGTCCCTCCGCAGAAGACGTTCATGATCTGCAGACCACGGCATATGCCGAGCACCGGTTTGCCGCTTGCAACGGCACGTTCAAGCAACGCGAGTTCCATCTCATCCCGCGCATCGCAGCAGTGCAGATTGCCGTATCGGTCCGATTCGCCGTAGCATTCCGGATTCACGTCATGCCCACCAGTCATCACAAGACCGTCGCACATGCCGAAGATCTGGTCGATCTCCTGTCGATCGGTCGTCAATGCAGGCATGAACGGCATTGCACCGGCCTGACGCAATGCATTCATGTACCCGGGAAGCATCCATAAGCTCCGCCGTTCGTCATCCACCAACGGCATCACCGCGACCACTGGCCTCATATGCCCTCCGTTCCCTCATTGCCATGCAGACATGAACATGAGCACGATAGCCAAGAGAGGGACATTCTCGGTGACATGACGATTACGAATCCATTTCAGCATCGAGGTGCATGGATGCCAACCCGGCCGTAATCCGCTACCTGTCAACACCAAAGAATTACGCGGCTGAGATGAACCTGTAACCGTGGCCCGTGTGCCCGATGAACCCGAGCAGATCCTCGTATTCCAGACTCACCGTCTTCGTGTTCGTATTCGGGTGCATGAGCAGACGCTGGCCTGCGAGCGCGGTATCGACCAGCACCTCGACCTGCTGGTCGGCATCGTTGATGAGTGCGAGCGGAGTCACCGATCCGGGTTCGAGGTTCAATACGCGCCGCAGTTCGTCGGCATTCGCAAACGAGAGCCGGCCCGTACCGATGATCTGTGCAAGTGCCTTGAGATCCGCTCGTCGATCCTCGCTCATCAGCACGAGATAGTAGTTTCCTTTTCGATTGGTGAGGAACAGATTCTTGATCGGGGTGCCGTCGATGAGCGTTTTGACGAATTGTGCGGCCTCCATTGTCGTGACCGCGGGGTGTGTGACTTCGGTGTAGTCGATACCGAGTTCGTCGAGAATATTATAGAGCGTCACAGTGCCGAGCATACCCAAGCCGCCTCCCAGACATTCCCTATGCCATGACAAGTCCCTCATGCCTCTGCGTGCATGAGGGGGTGTCTGCATCACAAACCGCAGTTTCCGACAATCACCATTCGGCTCTGCTGAGTATGCGGTGGGATATCGATACTGATGTGACCGTGCACACCAAGCAGACAACGCCGCCAATCAGTATCAGCATGCCGTTTGGGATGGAGATCAGAGCGACGAGGATGCCCTGATTGTTCGTGACGGAAACGACGAGTACGCATATCGTGAAGATGACGGCCATCGCCACGATGCGCATCACCGCGGCACGGTCACGGAAGGCGAGACTGATAGGGATTTCAACCGCCACCGTCACCGACACCGTCGTCAGGACCATCACCAAGGCAACAGGCACCTGGTTCCATGCCATCTGCGGGCTCAATGTGCCGAGGGCCATGAGCACAAGCGACAGGAGCATCGGAGGGATGATGGCGCCGCAGTACTTCTCGATGAGATAATCGCGGGCATTAAATGGCATCGTGAAGAACATGCGCCGACATGCCCGTGACACGTCGTTCTGCACTGTCTTGCATACCAGCATTGCCAGCATGAGCGGCAGGAATGCCACACCGAATGCATAGAGGTCGGAAAATAGGTAGAACACGGTCAACGCCAGCATGCACACCAGCAGCATGCGTTGCTTGCCAAGCCAGATCGCGTCTCTGACGAACAGACCTTTCATTGCATTGTCCTTTCCTGCATCGTTGTGGTTCGCGGGTCGGCACTCATCAGCGTGATGATCTCATCGATGCTTGCCCCACAGATCCCCGCTCCGGGCAAGTTCTCCTCATAGAATCCACGTTCGTCGGTAACGGCTTTCCAGCCGCCGGGCGTGCGCTGTTTGGCGAGTATGTACCGTGGGTCTGCCGCTGACATCTGATCGTCGGTGAGCGTGAGCACCGCATATTCGTCGTGCAATGCATCGATGGTTTCGTGCATGCGAATTCGGCCGCGGTCAATGAGGTAGAAGTCGTCGCATAGATTCTCCAGGTCGGTGGCGATGTGCGAGCTGATGAGCATTGAACGGCCTGGGATCTCCATGTATTCGCGGAGCAGGTCGAGCACTTCGTTACGGGCGATGACGTCCAGACCGGTCGTCGGCTCATCGAGGATCAGTAGTTCGGGGTGATGTGCCATTGCCATGATCGTTTTGCATTTGGCAAGCATGCCCGTGGAGAATTCCTGAATCTGCCGGTTCAGCGGAAGCAGGAACCTCTGTAGCTGTGTCCTGCACCATTGTTCGTCGAATGTCGTATAGAAGCGTCTACGTTCGTCGATCTCATTGTTCAGCGTGAAGGTCGGCACGAACGTGCTGTCGCCGAAGGTGACGCCGGTGCGCGATTTCACGTTCACTCCCACCCGGCGGATGGGGTCACCCAGAATGGTCCCATCCCCTCCGTCCGGCCTGGCAAGTCCGAGCATGAGCCTGAATGTGGTGGTCTTGCCGGAGCCGTTGGTGCCGATGAGAGCGGTGATGGTGTTGTCCGGCACCTCCATCGTCACGTCGAGGTCGAAATCCAGATAGTGCTTTGTCACATGGTCAAGTGCAATCTTCATGATGCTCCTTCAGTCCGTTCGGCGGCGCCGCCCGAATCCGCGGAGGCGTCTTCAAGCAGCATGACGACAAGCTCGAGGATCTCCTCGCGGGTCAGCCCAAGCCGCTGGGCTTTGGCGATGGCCTGCGCGAACTGCTCCTCGACCTGGCGGTTGAGCTCCTCGGCGACGATGTTCGGCGAGATCTGCGCAACAAAGCTGCCCTTGCCCTGAACGGTGATGACAAGTCCCTCCCGTTCAAGTACGTCGTATGCTTTCTTCACCGTCAGTGCGGAGATTCTGCAGGCACGAGCGAGAGAGCGAACCGAATCCAGCGGCTCCCCTGCCTTGAGCTTTCCCTCTTTGATGAGCGCACGTATCTGATCGACAATCTGTTCGTAGATTGGCGTCATCGAGGTGGTACTGATCAGAAGCTGCATCTCCCCTCCTTTCGAACGTGAGAATACAATGTGTCCAAGTTCGATATATAACAGTATATAACAGATAAAACAGTGCATATCTCTGGCGTGTTGGCTCACAGGCATGCTCACAGACACATTGCGCGACATTCCATATGACAAGATGGGAACGCGCTGATGAAAGACGCGAGCAATCATTGGAATTCCAACGATGCAACCGCAAGTTGACATCAGATCGCCGGTTGCCGGAGCGAATGCAACCGCAAGTTGGTGGCGCGCTTTCCGCATTTCGGGCATAGTAGGGGCATCGGCACCCGTGACGGTTGCCGAAACGAGTAGGCGCGAAGGAAAAGGACAGGACCATGAGCTTCAAAGACAATCTGCAATATCTGCGTGGATCGCGCAATATGACGCAAGAGCAGCTGGCAATGCTGATTGGCGTGTCACGGCAATCAGTGAGCAAGTGGGAAAGCGAGAAGGCGTACCCCGAAATGGACAAGCTGCTCATGCTATGCGATATGTTCGGCGTGAGCCTCGATGACCTGGTCATGGGTGACGTGCGCAATGCAATGGTCACATCGGCAGATCACGGCGGGGATGGGCACCCAAAAGCACCGATGCCTGAGGTGGAAGGCTCGGCGTTGCCTCAGGACATCACCGGCTACGAGGAGCATATGCGCAAATTCGACCTGATGATTCCCACCGGTGTGTTCGCCATCATCTTCGGCGTGGCCGTTGGCAGCCTGTTCGATTCGAGCAATTCAATTCTGGGTGCCAACAACGCGAATGAGGTGCTGATATTCCTGTGCATCGCCATAGGCACGCTTGTCGGTCTCGCCCTGCTCATCCCCGCCGGACTGGCACACAGTGCGTTCAAACGTCAGCATCCCTATGTGGAGGACTTCTATACCGAGTCGGATCGTGCCGCCGCCCGCAAAGTGCTCGCCATAGCATTGATTGCAGGCATCACCCTCGTCATGGCCGGCATCGCCATCAACGTATGGGCCGATGAGGTGCTCAGTATAGACGAGGGATGGCCCAACACGGCACTCCTCATATTCGTCGCAGTCGGCGTGTGGTTCATCGTATTCGGCGGCATGCAGTATGGACGGCTCAACATCGCCGACTACAACAAGGAATCGGAGGAGCAGCATGCGCAGGAGAACGCGGCGGAGTCAATCTACGACAAGGTGAACGGGGCGGTATGCGGCATCATCATGATCACGGCCACCCTAGTCGGCCTCACGTTGCTGTTCTGCTTTGACGGTGGACCGCACGGCATGTTCTGGATGTCTTGGGTGATCGGCGGTTTCCTCTGCGCAATCGCCTCGATTGTCACAGGACTCATCAAATCCACCAAATCCGTCTGAACGGCGTCCTGGCACAACATGGAGTGGGTAGAATATGGGAAACCGATATCGCAATGGAACGAGGAACATGGTGGACGGGAAAATCAGGCAGGCATTGGAGACGATGCCGAAAAGCGAACTGCATCTGCATATCGAGGGAACGCTCGAACCGGAGCTTGCGCTGACGCTGGCGGACCGCAATGGGGTGACATTGCCTTGGAGGGACATCGATGACCTGCGGGCGCAGTATGAATTCGAGAATCTGCAGTCGTTCCTCGATCTCTACTATGCGCTGATGAAGACGCTGAAGACCAAGGAAGATTTCAAGGATCTCATGCTCGCCTATCTCACACGGGCGCATGCGAACGGGGTAAGGCATGCGGAGATCTTCTTCGACCCGCAAGTGCATGTGTGCACGAACGGACTGGATTTCGACATGGTGCTCGACGGCCTTCTTGAAGGATTGGAAATCGGACGGGAGCGCTTCGGCATCAGCGGCGGTCTGATTCTGAGCATCGTACGCGACATGGATATCGATTCGGCGAACCGGATCCTCGACATGGCGGCGCCGCGAAAAGCCGAGATCCTCGGCATCGGGCTCGATTCGGCGGAAGTCGGCTACCCACCGGCCGAATTCATCGATCAGTTCGCGCGGGCAAGGGCCTTTGGCTGGCACTGCGTGGCGCACGCCGGCGAGGAGGGCCCGGCGGCGTATATCCGCGATGCGCTCGATCTGCTGCACGCCGAGCGCATCGACCACGGCATCCACATTCAAGACGACCGCGAGCTGCTCGAGCGCGTCGCACGCGACGGCATTCCGCTCACCTGCTGCCCGTTGTCGAACCTCAGGCTGCAGGTCGTGCACGATATGCGCAAGCATCCAATTCCCCGTTTCCTGAACGAAGGGGTCACGTGCACGATCAATTCGGACGATCCGGCGTACTTCGGCGGGTATGCCGCCGCGAACTACGCCGCGCTCGCCGACATCGGCATGTCGATGGAGGAATTGGCGGCGCTCGCCGGCAACTCGATCGACGCGTCGTTCGCTTCGGATGGGCGCAAGGCGCAGCTCCATGCGGAGCTCGCCGCGTGGCGCACGCAGCATGGTCTCTGATCATGCCATATGCATATCATTCGCCGGTCTCATATGGTTCGACACGCACCGGCAACGCACGCTTGATATACGCATCCATACCGGGGACGGTGAACGCCACCTGACCCCGCCGTGGTGCATAGATCAATCCCAATTCGATGAGTTGATTGCGCACGTTCGTCAACGAAGAGTTCGGCCGACCAAGACTTCGGGCCACATCGGCGGTGTCCACAGCATCGGCGTCTTCAGCGGCCATCGCCGCCATATAGTCTCGTCCCAATTCGCTTGCACGCTGCCAACGGGAGATGTAGAGGCCTTGGTCCAACGTACGCCATGCTCCCGGCAGGCCGCGTTCGACCGCATCTATCGTCATCGGACTTGAATCTGCAGCGTCCCATGTGGCCGAACCATACGCCTGAATGAAATACGGATACCCCATGCTGCGTTCCACCAACTCGGCCAACGCCGTATCGTCGAACGACCTGCCCGCCTCCTGCGCGGGGCTCTGGAATCCCAGCGCACTCGCCTCTTTCGAGAGCGATCCAAGCCGATGGTATGTGAACAGGCGTTCCGCGTAAGAACGTAGTTTGGTGAGCACGCCCGGCAGATTGGGCAATCCTGCGCCCACGATGAAGAATGGAAGATCCTGCTGCCCCATACGGTGCTGGATGCCGATGAGCGTGCCAAGCACTTCGTCGGACATCTCCTGCAATTCATCGACGAACATGAACAACCCGCTCTTGCACGCCTTGAGCTGCCTCGACAACTCCTCGACAAGCAGCTCCAAACGGTACGCATCGGTCTGTATCTGGGCGTCCTGCGGTTCCGTATCCACCGTCGCCTTGACGATGCCGAAATCGAATGACAGGTCCTTCACATACGAGAATGCGTTTTTCAACGCCTCCCTCAACGCGCGGTCGCGCATGCGTTGCGTCGCCATCATCAATTCATGGAAGATGGCATCGTATTCCTTGCGCGCGTCCCCGTTCGCCTCGCATTGCACAACCATCATGCCATGCGCGCGGGCCTGTTTCGCGAACTGCAGCAGCAGCACCGTCTTGCCCATGCCACGCAGACCGCTGTAGATCATGCCCCGATCGACGAACCCCAGCTCCGTACGGACGAGCAATTGTTCCATATCCGCCAAATCGGCATCACGCCCGACAAGATCGCGCGGCGACTTGCCCGATCCCGGCATGAACGGGTTGAGCGCCTTCGTGGAAACCTCCATGTCATCTCCTGTGTGTGAGTTGTATGCAGTTTCATTTCCATATATCACTGTATATTGCACTATATTCAACTATATCAGTATATATTCGCATATATCATCGTATATACACGGACGTCTGTACACACCACATATCCATCGCTGTACCATGACATCATGAGCGCACATGAGATAAACACCCGTCTGATCATCGTCGAAGGACTGCCAGGCAGCGGCAAGAGCACGACGGCCGCAATGGTCGCCGCCGAACTCGAAGCGCGGGGGAAGGACGTCGTCTGCGTCGACGAAGGAGCCGCGAACCACCCCGCCGATGTCGGCGACTACGACTTCCCTGATTTCGCGAGCGAACGCGCCACGATACTCGATACATGGCGCGCGTTCGCAGCCCACGCCGAACCTGATACGACCTACGTGTTCAATTGCGTCCTGCTGCAGAATCCGATGTGCGAGACGATGATGCGGTTCGGCATGAACGAGGATGAGTCACGACGGTATATCGGTGAAATCACGGCGATCATCGCGCCGCTGCATCCCGTCATCATCTACATCGACGAACCGGACGCGAAGTCGGCTATTGATGGTGTCCTCGACGAACGCGGCGATGGTTGGCTCAATGCCGTCATCGACTACCACACGACACAAGGGTACGGTGAAGCGCATGGGTTGCGCGGATACGAAGGGTACATCGCGTGCCTTGAAGAGCGCAGAGAGCGGGAGCTGCGCATCCTACGTTCACTTCCGGTTGACAGCCACATCATCGCGCCATTGAGCGATGCCAAACGGATATCGACGGTGGTGGATGCGATACCGTGACACGGCCGCGCACTACAGCCACTGGATGAACGCGGTCTTGTCGGTGCTGTTGTAGCCGGCATGACGGTAGAAATCGAGGGTCTTCGGATCATGGGAGCCGGTGAGCAGCATCATCTTGTAGCAGCCGGCCTGTTGTGCGAGCGCTTTCGCATGGTTGAGGCATGCGGTCGCATAGCTGCGACCACGCGCATCGGCGCGCGTCACGACGTTCTCAACGAACGCATACGGACGTACGCCACGCGTCAGATTTGGAATGATGACGCATACGCATGAGGCGACGATGGCCCCATCGTGCTCGCATACGATGAGATGATGGTCGGGATCGGCGAGGATGCGCACCCACGTGTCATGCAGATGCCTGTCATGTTCCGGAATCGACTGTTCATGCAGGTCGAGGTACAGCTCGAGCAATACGTCAAGGTCCCCTTCGTATGCTTCCCTGATATCCGTCATGCCCCGTCTCCTTCATCATCATGCCCGCCTTCTGTATGACCGCCCATATTATCGCATCACGCAACGGCGCGTCCATGCCATCTTATGACCGTGGCGGCTTCCTACAGACAAAAACGCCTTTCATATTCTCCGTCTCATTGTGCACGCCGAAGATGAGCCGCTTCTCTTCCTTGATGCAATCGATCAGAATCTTGATCCCTGAATCCCTTTTCACCAGATCCGCCACACAGATGATCGCATCGATGCCGCACAAGCCTGTTCCCACCCAGACATCGATCCCGCTTCCGTCCATCGAGGCCGTATCGCGCAGATACCCATAATCAACCGGATAGATGGAGTCGGGGTATCGCGGATGGCTTGTCCCTTTCGGCCTATCAATCACGATCGTCGACGTGGCGGCCAACCCATCTAGGATTCTCCAGTAGCCATCTTCCTCCATCGTACCGGCGCGCTGTGCTCCCATCCCCTCGGCCTCCCGCATCTTCCGTTTCCCCTCCCGGTTCATTCGTAATGACGCCCAGTATGCCGCATAGAGACAACATGATGGATGCGCCAGCCATGCTCTTTCCCGTCTCCCGTTTCAAAACCGCTTGGAATGTCGGCAAGCGTTTGCGTCAACTCCTCCCGCGACGTGAATGTGCGGATGCGCACATCGTGATGCGCAGCGGCCTCGTCCAGTGCGGCGATCATCTGCGGACGCCGCCGGGTGGGAAAGCCGATGATGTACCGCCGGAACTCCTCATCGAATTCATGCTCAACCCACGGCATATCCTCATGCTTTATGCCAATACGCCGCTCGACACCCTCAAGGCACACACCGGTGGGGAAATCAAGGAAGAACACAGTGTCGCAATATGCAAGTCGCATCGGCAACGTCCGGGCGAAATTGCCGTCGATGATCCACTCGTCCTGCTCGAGGATCATCTGCAGACGTACGTCGAATTCCTCACGCGTGATGGTCGTGCGGTCTGGCTTATGCCACAGCATGTCCAGATAGTACAGCGGCAATCCGGTCGCATCGCGCAGCCGGCGCGCGAACGTGCTTTTGCCCGCACCGGGGCATCCGATGACAAGTACGCGTCTCATATCCCCTACTATGCCATGGCCTTTTGTCCATCCCGGTCCACGCAGGAGGCATGCGGCTGCTATCATGAAGCTAAAAAATCACCCGGAACAGGAGATGCGCCATCAACGAACCATCCTTCTATCAGCTTCTTCAGATGGATGCCCATGGGCTATGGGCGAAAGTGAAGGCGACCAAGGAACCGCGAACAAAGGCTCGTCTCATCTTCGCCATGTCAATCAGGAGCATTCTGCTCGTCTCCTTCGCCGTCGTGTTCATCGGCGGTTTGTCGGCGGTGTTCGGCCCCGATAACTCCGGGCTGGCCGTGGCGGGATTCTGCATCCTGCTCGGCATCAAGCATGTTCCTTATGGATACCGCGCCACGGACAGTGTCATCGCTCTGGCGTTCGTCTTAGCGGCCATGGTGTGTGGGGGACTGGCGGCCCAGGCATGGCCGCCAGTCCCCTGTCTGATGGTGAACTTCCTGCTCATCACCGTCATCCTGGTACTCGTTGCCGACGAGCCACTGATGGGGAACGCCGGGCTCTATGTGTTCGGATACCTGTTCGTGAGCCAGACGCCTGTGAATGGGGAAGCGCTCGCAAGCCGGTGTATGCTGGCGTTGCTGCTGTGGCTGGCATGCAGCGCCGTGCTCCTGCACAAGCACCACGGGAAGTTCCAGAATGTTCGTTTGTATGACATGCTGGCTGCATTCAGCGTATCCAGCGCAAAGGGACTCTGGCAGATCAGACTGTCCGCAGGGGTGGCCATGGCTTTGCTCATCGGGGAACTGGCAGGACTGCCCCGAGGCGTATGGGTGGGCTATGCCTGCATGTCGGTGCTTCTCCCCTTCGGCGAAGCGGGAACGAGCCTGCCAATGCGAGCGCTGCAGCGCATAGGCGGAGTTGTCGTGGGATCATTGCTATATGCCGGATTCTCGCTTGTGGTACCGGCCGGGTCCCGCATCCTGTTCGGCCCCATCGCAGGCATCTGTATGGGATTCTCCAGCAAGTACATGGTAAACAACGCCCTCAATTGTTTCGGCGCCCTCCTGCTTGCCGAGAGCGTCTACGGCGTCTCCGGATCTGTGACGTTGCGGATCTACGACAACATGATTGGTGTGCTCTTCGCGGTATGCTGCACCGTGCTGTTCTCACTTCTGGAACGCCATGCCTCCTCCGATGAAGCACCGGCAACCAACCGCACCAAGCCGTCGACGAATATATAATTCCCATTCCAGACGGTGCCTGTCACAGTGCGCATTCATCCAAAAAGAAAGGCCTGCCGAACGTACTTCGGCAGGCCTCGTCATGCGGAGCACAATCCATAAGGACGGCAGTTCATGCGTTCTCCCATGGAATGGACCCAATCATGCTCGATGGAGGGGCAACTCAGAAGTGTTCCCAGACCAGAGCGTCGCACTCACTCCCACTCAATCGTCGCCGGCGGCTTCGACGTGCAGTCGAGCACAACACGGTTGATCTGGCGGCATTCGTTCGTGATGCGCGTCGAGATCGTCGCGAGCACGTCGTACGGCACGCGCGACCAGTCGGCCGTCATCGCGTCCTCGGAACTCACGGGACGCAGCACGATCGGCATGCCGTACGTGCGTTCGTCACCCTGCACACCCACGGAGTGCACGTCGGCGAGCAGCACGACCGGGCACTGCCAGATGTCGCGATCCAGACCGGCCTTCGACAGTTCCTCACGGGCGATCGCGTCGGCGTCGCGCAGAATGTCGAGTCGTTCCTTCGTGATCTCGCCGATGATGCGGATGCCGAGGCCCGGGCCCGGGAACGGCTGGCGCCAGACGATCTCGTCCGGCAGGCCGAGCTCGGTGCCGATCGCGCGCACCTCATCCTTGAACAGCGAACGCAGCGGTTCGATCAATTCGAACTTGAGGTCGTCGGGCAGGCCGCCCACATTGTGGTGGGACTTGATGTTCGAGGCGCCGTCGCCGCCACCGGATTCGACGACGTCCGGGTAGAGCGTGCCCTGCACGAGGAACTTGACCTCCTTGCCCTGGGCACCAGCCTCTTCAATCACCTGACGCTGCGCCTTCTCGAAGGTGCGGATGAATTTTTCGCCGATGATCTTGCGCTTCGTCTCAGGATCGGAGACGCCCTTGAGCGCATCGAGGAAGTCCTTGGAGGCATCGACCGCGATGAGCTTGATGCCGGTCGCCGCGACGAAATCATGTTTGACCTGCTCGGCCTCGCCCTTGCGTAGCAGACCATGATCCACGAACACGCAGGTGAGCTGGTCTCCGATTGCGCGGTGCACGAGCGCTGCGGCCACGGCCGAATCGACTCCACCAGACAGACCACAGATGACCTGTGCGTCACCGACCTTCTCACGAATCGCAGCGACCTGCTCGTCGATGATGTTCCTTGCGTTCCAATCGGCTTCGATGCCGGCGCAATCATGCAGGAAATTCTCGATCAGATCCTGTCCCAGCGGCGTGTGCTTGACCTCAGGATGCCACTGCACGCCGTAGAGCTTGCGTGAGGGATCCTCCATCGCAGCCACTGGCGCCCCTTCGGTATGCGCGGTGACTTCGAATCCGGCGGGTGCCTTGTTCACGGCGACACCATGGCTCATCCAAGTGGTCTGCAGGGATGGCGAACCGTCGAGAATGCCCGTGGCATCGTCCACCACTGCTTCCGTCTTGCCGTACTCGCCGAGCGCCGCCTTGTCGACGTCGCCGCCGAGCTCATGGGCCATAACCTGGAAGCCATAGCAGATGCCAAGCACCGGCACTCCGGCCGTGAAGATGCTCTTGTCAATGGTAGGAGCACCGGGTTCGTACACCGACGCCGGGCCGCCTGACAGTATGATCGCGGACGGCTTCTTGGCCAGCATCTCCTCGACCGGCATCGAATGAGGCACCAATTCGGAATACACGTTCGCCTCGCGCACGCGGCGCGCGATGAGCTGCGCGTATTGCGCTCCGAAATCAACGACAAGGACAGGACCTGCTGCCATTACGCTCCCCTTATATAGGTTCATTACTCGGGCATTACAACACATCTATTGTGCGCAGGCAAGTAGACATTGAAATTCGCACATGCCACGGGTCGCATCGGTGTCGCCTCAAGCGCTCAAGCACTGCGATCACAAGGATTTTCCAGATTGTTCGCTTGTTTTCAACACGCCGCGCAATATCCTCACAAACCGCACGCGACAACGACGGCGAAAATGCTTGCATTCGTTGGAATCTCAACGTTTCTCGCCTTTATTCACTGATTTTCCATTTTCACAAATCGCTCGAGCAATCGCCCAAATTCGCAAATTATGCGCACAGATTCGCCCACACTGTTTCAAAAACTGCAAAAAGGTCAGCGTATTCGCGTAACATAATCAGCGATCGGACACGGAAACCGGCCTGCAGGACAGCACCGAAGCCCGTGTCCAATGGAATAAACAAATCGCACATTTATGTGCAGGAGTACAGGAGCACACATGACTAATCCTGTTATTGGTACCCCATGGCAGAAGCTGGACCGTCCGGTTTCCGAAGAGGCCATCGAAGGCATGGACAAGTACTGGCGCGTCGCCAACTACATGTCCATCGGCCAGATCTACCTGCGTAGCAACCCGCTGATGAAGGAGCCCTTCACCCGCGATGACGTGAAGCACCGTCTGGTCGGCCACTGGGGCACCACCCCGGGCCTGAACTTCCTTCTCGCCCATATCAACCGCCTGATCGCCGATCACCAGCAGAACACCGTGTTCATCATGGGTCCTGGCCACGGCGGCCCTGCAGGTACCGCTCAGTCCTACATCGACGGCACCTACACCGAGTACTACCCGAACATCACCAAGGACGAGGCTGGCCTGCAGAAGTTCTTCCGCCAGTTCTCCTACCCGGGTGGCATTCCTTCCCACTTCGCCCCGGAGACGCCAGGCTCCATCCACGAAGGCGGCGAGCTGGGCTACGCCCTGTCGCACGCCTACGGCGCGATCATGAACAACCCGAGCCTCTTCGTCCCGTGCATCATCGGTGACGGCGAAGCCGAGACCGGCCCTCTGGCCACCGGCTGGCAGTCCAACAAGCTCGTCAACCCGCGCACCGACGGCATCGTGCTGCCGATCCTGCACCTCAACGGCTACAAGATCGCCAACCCGACGCTCCTCGCCCGCATCTCCGACGAGGAGCTGCACGACTTCTTCCGCGGCATGGGTTACCACCCGTACGAGTTCGTCGCCGGCTTCGACAACGAGGATCACCTGTCGATCCACCGTCGCTTCGCCGAGCTCTTCGAGACCATCTTCGACGAGATCTGCGATATCAAGGCTGCGGCTCAGACCGACGACATGACCCGTCCGTTCTACCCGATGCTCATCTTCCGCACCCCGAAGGGCTGGACCTGCCCGAAGTTCATCGACGGCAAGAAGACCGAAGGCTCCTGGCGTGCACACCAGGTCCCGCTGGCTTCCGCCCGCGACACCGAGGCCCACTTCGAAGTCCTCAAGGGCTGGATGGAATCCTACAAGCCGGAGGAGCTCTTCAACGCCGACGGCTCCATCAAGGACGACGTCACCGCATTCATGCCTAAGGGCGAACTGCGCATCGGCGCCAACCCGAACGCCAACGGCGGCCGCATCCGCGAGGATCTGAAGCTCCCTGAGCTCGATCAATACGAGATCACCGGCGTCAAGGAATACGGCCATGGCTGGGGCCAGGTCGAGGCTCCGCGCTCCCTCGGCGCGTACTGCCGCGACATCATCAAGAACAACCCGGATTCGTTCCGCATCTTCGGACCTGATGAGACCGCATCCAACCGTCTGAACGCGACCTACGAGGTCACCAAGAAGCAGTGGGACAACGGCTATCTCTCGGCTCTCGTCGACGAGAACATGGCTGTCACCGGCCAGGTTGTCGAGCAGCTCTCCGAGCATCAGTGCGAAGGCTTCCTCGAGGCCTACCTGCTCACGGGCCGCCACGGCATGTGGAGCACCTATGAGTCCTTCGCCCACGTGATCGACTCGATGCTCAACCAGCATGCGAAGTGGCTCGAGGCGACCGTCCGCGAGATCCCGTGGCGCAAGCCGATCTCCTCGGTCAACCTCCTCGTCTCCTCGCACGTGTGGCGTCAGGACCACAACGGCTTCTCGCATCAGGACCCGGGTGTCACCTCCGTCCTGATCAACAAGACGTTCAACAACGACCACGTGACGAACATCTACTTCGCGACCGACGCCAACATGCTGCTCGCGATCGCCGAGAAGTGCTTCAAGTCCACCAACAAGATCAACGCGATCTTCTCCGGCAAGCAGCCGGCTCCGACCTGGATTACCCTCGACGAGGCTCGTGCCGAGCTCGAGGCCGGCGCCGCCGAGTGGAAGTGGGCTTCCAACGCCAAGAGCAACGACGAGGTCCAGATTGTCCTCGCCGCCGCAGGCGATGTCCCGACCCAGGAGATCATGGCTGCTTCCGATGCCCTGAACAAGGAAGGCATCAAGTTCAAGGTCGTCAACGTTGTTGACCTCCTGAAGCTGCAGTCCCCGGAGAACAACGACGAGGCCATGTCGAACGAAGACTTCACCGAGCTCTTCACCGCCGACAAACCGGTTCTGTTCGCCTACCACTCCTATGCCCAGGACGTTCGTGGTCTCATCTACGACCGCCCGAACCACGACAACTTCAACGTTGTCGGCTACAAGGAGCAGGGCTCCACGACCACGCCGTTCGACATGGTCCGCGTCAACGACATGGATCGCTACGCGCTCGAAGCTCAGGCTCTCGAGCTGATCGACGCCGACAAGTATGCCGACAAGATCGACGAGCTCAACGCGTTCCGCAAGACCGCGTTCCAGTTCGCCGTCGACAACGGCTACGACATCCCGGAGTTCACCGACTGGGTGTACCCGGACGTCAAGGTCGACGAGACGCAGATGCTCTCCGCGACCGCGGCGACCGCTGGCGACAACGAGTGAGCATAGTCTCATCGCTTAGCCGATGAAAGGCCCGGGTGCCAGCACCCGGGCCTTTTGCTATCCATTTGCTATCCATCACACAACGTCGAATATCCCATATCCATACAGAATGTGACCTGCATCACATTCTCGCGGCATTTGCAAAATAACCGGTCTGCCACGCCCCCCATTCCAGTTACAATGGTCTGCGTGCACAACGCAGTCGCACGTCAGGCAGATTATCGATTTCAAAGGAGTCATCGTGAGCCTCAAAAACGTGAGCATCATCAGTCCCGAACCTGGAGACGGCCGGAACGTAGTGGCATTGGGTGTGGTGGATATGCTCGCCCACACCGCGAAGACCAGCATATTCCGGCCGGCGGTGCAGGCAGGCGAAAAGCTCACCGATGCCCTCCTCTCGGTGGCGAGCGTGCCGCAGACCCGCGAACAGGCCGTTGGCGTCACACTGCGTGACGCACGTCTCGACAAAGACAACGCCCGCCAGCAGATCGTCTCCAAATTCATCGACACGAATGCCGAGATCAATCCGCAGATCCGAGTGATCGTCGGATCAGACCGCACCAATGTGGGCGATCCCGAACGGTTCACCTTCAATGCGGACGTCTCCGCCGACCTGCAGTCTCCGGTGCTGCTCTCAGTGAGCTCGATGGGGCGCACGGCGGAAGAGATTCGCGAGACGATAGACGCATGCCGCGAGGTGGTCATCAACGCAGGCACCCAAGTGATTGGCGTGTTCATCACCGACTGCACGAATTCGGCGCTGCCCACCCTCACCGACGAATTCGTGAGCTACGACCTGCCGACCTGGCCTCTTCCCCTCGTGGAACTCGGTTCCGATGGCACGAATGTCAAGGCCGCACTCGATGCCTTCGACGAGCATGTCGACAAGGAATCACTCCTCAACGTGCTTGACACACCTTTCGTACCGCCGACCACACCATTCGCGTTCCAGTACGATCTGCTCGCACGTGCGAAGAAAGACAAGAAGACGATTGTGCTGCCAGAAGGAGAGGATGACCGCATCATCACCGCCGCGAACTACCTGCTGCAGTCGAATGTGGTCGATCTCGTCATCATCGGCGACCGCGACGAGATTCTTGCCCGGGGTGAAAAACTCGGCCTCAAGGCGCTTGACCAGGCGAAGTTCGTTTCCATCGACGACAGGCATCTGCTCGACACCATGGTGCCCAAACTGTGTGAATTGCGCGCCAAGAAGGGCATGACCCCCGACGTGGCTCTGAAAACGCTCAGAGACACAAACTACTTCGGCACCATGCTCATCGTGCTCGGCATGGCCGATGGTCTGGTCTCAGGTGCCATCAGCTCCACCGCCAACACCGTGCGCCCCGCGCTCCAGCTCATCAAGACGAAACCCGGTGTCTCCTCCGTATCGGGTGCCTTCCTCATGTGTCTCAAGGACCACGTGTCGGTGTTTGCCGATTGCGCCATCAACCTCGATCCCAATCCGCAGCAGCTGGCCGACATCGCCATCCAGTCAGCCGAGACCGCCAAGGCATTCTCCATCGATCCTAAAATCGGTTTGCTCTCCTATTCCACCTTGGGTTCCGGTAAGGGACCGGATGTCGATCTGGTGGTCGAGGCCACTTCGATCGCCCAGAACAAACGACCGGACCTACCCATCGTCGGGCCCATCCAGTTCGACGCCGCCTGGTCGAAGACGGTTGCCAAGGTCAAGGCCTTCGGCAACCCGATCGCCGGCAATGTCACCGTGTTCGTGTTCCCGGATCTCGATGCGGGGAACATCTGCTACAAGGCAGTGCAGCGCACCTCCGGCGCCGTGGCGATCGGACCGGTGCTTCAGGGGCTCAACCGGCCTGTCAACGACCTGAGCCGAGGCGCCTTGGTGCAGGACATCATCAATACCATCGCCTTGACCGCCATTGAAGCGCAAAGCAACGAATAGTCCACACCGTCTCGCGAATTCATGACGTGGATGGGTGCTCTTTCGAAATGTAGAACGGGAGGGCGCCCATTCACCGTTTTGTAGCAAACGTTGAGTAATCTTGTGTGTTGGAAAGCCGCGTAGCGGCAGAGCAATCACCAATGGAGGATGCCACAATGGCGAAAACCGTCCTTGTTATCAATTCGGGTTCCAGCTCGATCAAGTACCAGCTGGTAGATCTCGAGTCCGGCGAAGGAATCGCATCGGGTATCGTCGAGAAGATCGGCGAACCGATCGACGGACACTACAAGTACGAATACAACGGCGAAAAGCACGAGCTCGACGAGAAGGTCGAAAACCATGAGCAGGGCCTCAAGCGCGTGCTCGGGTTCTTCGAGGAATACGGCCCGAGCCTTGAGGAGGCCGGCATCATCGCCGTTGGACACCGAGTCGTCCAGGGTGGCGACACCTTCCCGAACCCTGCCTTGGTGACCCCCGACACCACTGCCAAGGTCGAGGAGCTAGCTGTGCTCGCTCCGCTGCACAACGGCCCGGAGGCCAAGGGTGCGCGAGTCATGCGCGAGCTGCTCCCCGAGATTCCCCAGGTCTACGTCTTCGACTCCTCCTTCTTCCAGCAGCTGCCGAAGGCATCGAGCACCTATGCGTTGAACAAGGAAGTCGCCGACAAGTACAAGATCAAGCGTTACGGCGCACACGGCACCTCGCACTGGTTCGTCTCCTCCCAGATCCCAGCGTTCCTCGGCATCGACGCCGAGGCCGCCAAGGGCCTCAAGCAGATCGTACTGCACATTGGCAACGGCGCCTCCGCCTCCGCAGAACTCGGCAGCCGCCCCATCGAGACCTCCATGGGCCTCACCCCGCTCGAAGGCCTCGTCATGGGCTCCCGAACCGGCGACATCGATCCAGCCGCCGTATTCCACCTGATGCGCAATGCCGATATGGATGTCGATGAGCTCGACGACCTGTTCAACAAGAAGTCTGGCATGATGGGCATGACCGGCTTCGGCGACATGCGCGAAGTGCACCGCCTCGTTGCGGAAGGCGACGAGAACGCCAAGCTCGCCCTCGACATCTACGTACACCGCATCGTCAGCTACATCGGCGCCTACACCGCACAGCTCGGCGGCCTCGATGTGCTCACCTTCACCGCCGGGGTCGGCGAGAACGACGAGATCGTTCGCCGCATGGTGTGCGAGAAACTGGCACCGTTCGGTGTCAAGCTCGACAACGACAAGAACGACACCCGTTCGAAGGAACCGCGCATTATCTCCACGCCGGATTCCACTGTCACCGTTGTCGTCTACCCCACCAATGAGGAGCTCGCCATCGCACAGCGCGCCAACGAGATCGTCACCGCCGGAGAAGACACCTACGGCAACAAGATCTGATCTCCACAGGAGAATGTGAGGGGCTGCAAGACCGTTCGTCTTGCAGCCCCTCACATTTTTCCGGGCGCCTACTGTCACCTGCCGCGCAACATGCCATTCCACATGCCCACGAAATCCGGAATCGTCTTACGCGTGGTCTCCACATTCCTTACTTCAATGCCATCAATCGCCAAACCGAGCATTGCGGCGAAGGTGGCCATACGGTGGTCGGCATAGGTCTCCATCACTGCGCCGTGCATCAGGTCCCGTGCAACCGGTGCTATGGAGATGCCCTCCGCCTCCTCCTGAGCGTCGGATCCCACACGATTGATCTCGGTGGCCAACGCCTCCAGACGATTCGTCTCATGACCTCTCAGGTGTCCGATGCCCACCAGCACACTCGGTGCGTTTGCGAATACGGCTATGGCGGCAATGCTTGGCGTTATTTCGCCGATTGCCGAAAGGTCACACTCCCCCAGACCTTCGATTACACCGTCGCTGCTCACTTCCAAAATACCGTTGTAATCATCGGGGAAGCATTCGCAATCGTTCACTTCATTGAATGGTTCGCCTCCCAAAGTGATGGTGGCACCGAACCGATGCAGAATATGCGGCAGGAAACCACCTGGCTGCGTGGTATGTGCCGGCCAGTTCGGAATACGCACCGAGCCGGATGCGATCAATGCCGCACCCAGGAATGGTGCTGCATTCGACAGGTCCGGCTCCACCACCGCATGAGCCGCCATCTGCAATTCGGCATGGTCCACAATCCATCTGCCCCGTTGTGGCATGTCGATGTGGCCTCCGGCTGCATCCACGTCTTCCATCGTCATACGGATATGGGGCATGCTTGGCAATTGCGCACCGGTATGCTCAAGAATCAAGCCATCAGGCAGTCGCGATCCAATGAGCAGGAGCCCCGAAATGAATTGTGAGGAAGCCGATGAGTCGATGCGCACCTTCTGTGGCTTGCCTTTGAGATTGCCCAGTTGTGTAGGCGGCGTCACCGTGAATGGTAGATGGCCCTCCTCGCCTTCGAACTCTATGCGAGCGCCCAGCTGCCGCATCCCCTCAAGCACCGGGCCCATAGGGCGTGCGTAGGCCTGCTCGTCACCATCGAAACGCACCGGTCCCTTGGCGAATAATGTCAGCGGCGGCACGAATCGCATCACGGTGCCCGCAAGGCCGCAAAACACCTCGGTATTGCCAGTGAACCCTTCGACGGGAGGCGTCACCGTAACGGTGGTGGGCTCGCTCTCGTCTTCCTGGAAGGCCACGCCCAAGGCCCTCAATGCCCCCATCATCAGTTCAGTGTCACGCGATCGCAGCAGACCCTCGATGCGCACTGGCTTGCGAGATAGTGCCGCCAGAATGAGGAATCGGTTCGACAGCGACTTGGATCCGGGAATGGTCACCGTGGCGTCGATAGGCGCGGTCGCCACAGGTGCCTTCCATATGGTTGTGTTCTGTTCACTCATACTCATATCGTATCGTTACCGGTGAAATACCGTGTGAGAATGCTCCTGAGAGGGGCACATATGGAAAACTCCCGGCAATTGCGGGAGTTCTAAGTCGGGCTGACAGGATTTGAACCTGCGACATTCTGCTCCCAAAGCAGACGCGCTACCAAGCTGCGCCACAGCCCGAATGTACCTTCTCGGGTCGTCGAAGCCCGTCAAGCACAGGAAATAACTATAACACAGGGTCTGACATTGTGCATACAATGGGGTGTCGGAAGATCGAGGTGATATGGGACGTCATCAACGGGCAGAGGCCTCCGGCCTCATCTCATTCGTGATTTGCGCCATCATAGGCGGATTCGGCATGTATTGGTACATGCAGGCGGCTTCAGCCTTCTGGCAGATCTCACAGCGCCGGTTCATGGCCTGCGCCGGAATCGTGGCGGCCTGCGGTGTGGCCTCGTTCATCGCCGGATATCTGCGGCGCAGGAGCTACAACACGTTCCGTGACATTTGGATGTTCCATCTGCGTCGCATATTCGAGGTGCTCGCCCTTTCCGTCGTCTACGCCTTCACGCTCTTCCTCACCTCGTACATGCTGTTCAACGTGATGAACGGCGCTATGGGCAAAAACGTATTCAGCACTTATATTCCGGCCATATGCGCGGCATTCGCTGGGGTATCGGGTTACCTCACCTTTGTGCAGGCGGAATTGATGGATGCCAAGACGTTGGCGTCTCTGCTGCCCTTCTTCATTATTTCGGGCGTCTGCACTGCAAGCTTCACCACCAACGATCCCTATTGGTTCAACAACAATTTCTCGCAGCTGGGTGACCGTACCACTTTTGCTGCCCGTATGTTCAACTCGACGCTCATTCTGGGCGGCACCTGCATCATCATCATCAGTTACTTCGCGGTTTCCGAGCTCATCGCCACCTACCGAGTGAAGGGTCCTCACGGCACCGTGCACATGCGCAATCCGCATTTCTCATACCATGTGCCGAAGTTCAGGGCGCGCATCATCACCTTGTCCATACTGCTGGTGCTGTGTGGCGTGTGCTTCATCGGCATCGGCTGCTTCCGCTATACCCCTCATCCGATTCTGCATAATGTGTTCGCCCGTGGCATGCCGTGCGTGATGTTCGTCATACTCATCGGACTGCCTTGGCTGGCACCGCAGCTGTCGAGATCGTTCTTCGTCATTTCCGATCTCGCCTTGGTGGTCTGCGCCGTGGAGGGTGTCATGTGGCTCAAAGGTCACAATACGCTGACGAATGTGGAGGCGCTGGCAGCCATGTTGTTCCTTGGCTGGTTCATCGTCTTCTCTCGGCAGATCGCCTCCATTGAGGCCGACCGCATCCAGCAGCAGTTGCTACGCAGGCAGACAGTCTCGCTCGATGAGCTCGATGCGGATGAGGCTTTGGATGACGCCGCGGAGACGGAATTCCAGACCGTGCTCGACGAGAATCCCAGCATTGTGGGCAACGATTCGAAGGGTGTACCGACCCAACGGTCATAATGCCCTTATACCGACGCATGTTGCGTATGCGAATGGTATTCGCATACGCAACATATCTCAATGCTGGTTATGATCCGCTTTACGGTCGCTCATGAGCATGAGGAACGATCTCGACTGGGCCGTGATGGCGAATCCCGCCTCGTAATTAAGCTCGGGTCCCTTTGGATTGTGTGTGTCGACGATGAGCCTCCATTTGCGACCATACTGCTCGCTGGGCAACGTGAACATGATCGGCTCGTAATGGGCATTGAAAATCAGAATGAAATCATTGTCCACCATACGATTGCCGTACCAATCCGTCTCCGGCATTCCCCCGCCGTTGAGGAACACCATGATGGACGAGGCATGCGTATTCGACCAGGCCTCGGCATCCATGATCTTGCCGTTATGCTCGAACCATTCCACCTGAGGCACTGCATCCTGCGGCATATCGCTGCTGCGTCCCGTGAAGAAGCGCCGGCGATGCAACACAGGATGCTCAAGCCGTATATGGATGAGCTTCGTGACGAAGTCCAGCATGTCCTGCTGGTAGTCTTTGAGGTCCCAATGGGTCCATGACAATTCGTTGTCCTGGCAGTACGCGTTGTTGTTGCCCAACTGCGTGCGGCATACCTCGTCGCCGCCGCAGATCATGGGTATGCCCTGCGAAAGCAGCAACGTGGCGAACATGTTGCGCATCTGGCGATGCCTCAATTCGTTCACGTCGCGAATGGTGGTGGGACCTTCCACACCGCAGTTCCAGGAGCGGTTGTTGTTCTCGCCATCCCGATTGCCCTCCTCGTTGGCTTCGTTGTGCTTCTCGTTATAGCTGACGAGGTCGTTCATGGTGAAACCATCATGCGCCGTGACGAAGTTGATCGAGGCGACGGGCTTTCGGCCGTTCTTCTGGTAAAGGTCGGAGGAGCCCATGAGACGGCTGGCGAGCTCGGGCAACGTCGATGGCTGCGAGCGCCAGAAATCGCGCACACAGTCGCGGAAGTGACCGTTCCATTCCGACCAGTTCGGAGGGAATCCACCCACCTGATACCCGCCGGAACCCAGATCCCAAGGTTCCGCGATGAGTTTGACCCGTGAGATCACCGGATCCTGCTGCACGATGTCGAAGAACGCGGAGAGCTTGTCGACCTCCTGGAACTGGCGTGCGAGAGTCGCAGCCAAGTCGAAACGGAAACCGTCGACATGCATCTCCTCCACCCAGTACCGCAATGAGTCGGTGATGACCTGCAATGCGTGAGGCGAGCGCATCAGCAGCGAGTTGCCGGTGCCGGTGGTGTCGAAGTAATGCAACGGGTCGTTGTCGACCAAACGGTAATACGCCTGATTGTCAATGCCCTTGAAGCTGAGCGTCGGCCCCATGTGGTTGCCCTCCGCAGTGTGGTTGTACACCACGTCGAGGATCACCTCGATGCCGTTGCGGTGGAACTCCTTGACCATGGCGCGGAATTCGTTCACCTGCTCCCCGCGCTGGCCTTGGCTTGCATATGCGTTGTGCGGTGCGAAGAAGCCAATGGTGTTGTATCCCCAGTAATTGTTCAGGCCCTTCTCCTGCAGGAACGGGTCGTTGACGAACTGGTGGATCGGCATGAGTTCTATGGCGTTCACGCCGAGCTTCTTCAGGTATTCGATGACGCTGGGATGTGCGAGACCCGCATAGGTGCCGCGGATCTCCGGAGGCACTTGTTTGTTCAGATTGGTCATGCCACGCACATGGGCCTCGTAGATCACGCAATCCGAATAGGGGATGTACGGGTGCTGGTCATTGCCCCAATCGAAGAACGGGTTGATCACGGCGGCCTTCATCATATGCGCCGCGGAATCGAGATCGTTCATGTTCCCGGGGTTGTTCGGGTCGTTGAACCAATACGAGTATAGGCTCTCATCACCGTCGATATTGCCTTCGATCGCCTTGGCGTACGGGTCGAGCAGCAGCTTGTTCGGATTGCACCACTGCCCCTGCTCTGGGTTGTACGGCCCGTGGATGCGATAGCCGTAGCGCTGTCCCGGTTGGATCCCGGGCAGGTAGGTGTGCCATACGTACGAGTTCTGTTCGGTGAGTTCCACGCGCGTCTCGTTGTCCTGATCGTCGAACAGACACAGCTCCACGCGTTCGGCTACCTGGGAGAACAGCGCGAAGTTGACCCCCGCGCCGTCGTAACTCGCTCCGAGCGGATACATTAAACCTGGTCGTGCTTGCATGTGTTCCAGTATCTCACAATCTTGTAGGCAACGGGTGATTTAGCTTCCCAACTACTTTGCCGACCATTCACGCAGTCTGCGAATCTGTTCATGCTGAATCGCGATGATCGAATTCGACGCGGTGACCGGCAATGCCAACAGATCGTCCCAACCGACCCACGCCGACTCAACATGCTCATCACCGTCGAACTCAGTGTGTGTGGCATGCCAGGCATGCAGATGGAGCACGAAGATATGCGCCAGCTCATCGGTCATGCCCTCCGAGGAGTAGTAATCGCCGACGATATCGAAATGCACGTCACCGTCGGTGTCCGCAACCACACCCGTCTCCTCGCGTAGCTCACGCAACGCGGCGGTATGCGGGTCCTCGTCATGGTCGATCAGCCCGGCGGGGAGCCCGTAGGTGAACCGTCCGATCCCCGCGCGGTACTCGCGTTCGATCAGGTAGGTGTCGCGCACGCAATCATGCACGAGCATGACCACACAGGGCGCGTGCACCAGCACCTGTCGGCGAATGACAATCTGGTCGCCGTTGTTCCGCGTCAATGCGATTCTACGATCGTCGACATGGAATATCGCACCCCTGTATTTGGTCTCACTGTCCAGTACTCCCGCGGGGATGTCCATGTTCACACCATCTGAACTACGGTTAAGCATGGCATCGATGATCTCAGACTCCACATTCCGCTCCCTGTCGCAGCCCATGGGTCACCTACCGGCTTCCGGCAATGGACCGGGATGGCCGCAGACGCCTGGAAGGAGCAGATTCCATGGGTCGGTGCTCGTCGTGTTCCAACGCACGTCGATAATGTCTCCCGTAACTTCCTGCACCATCCGCGGAACGTCTTCGAGCGCATAGTTGAACCACATGCTCTCTATGGCGCTGTGCGGGGTGTTGATGAGTGCGGGGCGCATGTGGAGACAATCGGACGGCCCGCCCAAACCAATCCCCTCCCTGCGCATGGCGGCCTCGTAGTACGATTCCTGAAGCTCATCGGTGGCAGGGTGGTGGCGCAGGTCGCTGGTCACATACACATCTGCGTGCAATGCATGCACATTTGCGAACATGGAATCACCGGAACCGGGAAGCACTGCAACCGTGCGAATCGGCATATCGAGTGGACCGGCCACCTGTATGCCGTATTTCGTGAATGGCAGCACCTGGGCCACAAGGGAGGCGAAGCGTTCCAATGTCGTCGGCGTACCAAGTCTGCCGAAACGGCCAATGCCCACCGCATGGGAGGAGGTCGGATCGTCAATCGGCACTATCGGCACCTGATCCTCAAGCCCGAATGCGTCAGCGGCTGCCTGCGCAACACCGCGGTAGGCGGCATCGGCATTCGTGTGTCCCACCCACAACGCACAGTCGTGCTTGGCAAGCAGGTTGACTATGCGCCCGCGGAATGTGCGGCCTGAAACCTCGTGCACGGCGCGGAAGAACAGCGGATGGTGCGTCACCAGCATGTCGGCTCCACTCGCGATGGCGTCTTCGACCACTTCCATGGTCGGATCAGCCGCGAACACGATGTTGTTCACCGTATTGCACAGATCACCCACAATGAGTCCGGGATGGTCCCAATCCTCCGCATATCGCAATGGGTACAGCGTTTCCAGCGCACCCATCACATCGTATACCGTGGTCATATTCACTCCTTATTCCACGCCGCCCTGAACTTGCTCAGTGGGCAGCCTGCTGCCAATCGGACCCCACGCCTGTGGACACGTCAAGCGGCACGGCGATGTTGACCGCATGCTCCATCGCATCACGCACCAGCTCAGTCACACGCTTCTCCTCGCCGGGCGCCAGCTCCACCACCAGTTCATCGTGGATCTGCAACACGATGCGGCTGTTCAGGTTGCCGTCCCGCAAAGCGCGATCCGCGCGGATCATCGCGATCTTCATGATGTCTGCGGCAGTGCCCTGAATCGGGGCGTTCAGTGCACCCCGTTCTGCGGCATCGCGTGCCACCCGGTTGGCCGAGGTCAAGGCGGGGAAATAGCGCCGCCGGCCGAACATCGTCTGCGTATAGCCGGTATTGCGGGCATTGAATACCAGCGACTCCAGATAATCATGCACTTTGCCGAAGGTCTGGAAATACCGCGATCGCAGTGCAGCCGCCTCCTTCGACGGGATGCCCAGCTGCTGCGAGAGCCCATAGGTGCTCAACCCGTAGGCCAGCCCATAGCTCATCGCCTTCACGTGGCTGCGTTGGTCGGGCGTCACCTCGTCGATCGGGATGCCGTACACCATACTGGCCACATACCGGTGGAAGTCCGCCCCTGACTTGAATGCCTTGATGAGCGTCTCGTCACCCGACAGATCCGCCATGATGCGCAGCTCCACCTGCGAATAGTCGGCGCTGAGCAGGTCTGCGAACCCCTCACTGGGTACGAAGGCCGAGCGGATGTCACGGCCGGCAGCATTGCGGTTCGGAATGTTCTGCAGATTCGGGTCCACGGAACTCAGACGTCCCGTTGCGGCAACCGTCTGCGTGAACGTCGTGTGAATACGCCCATCGCGCGGATTGATGGCGTCGATGAGCGTCTGCACGATCTGACGTAGTTTGTTCACCTCACGATGCCGCAGCAATGCTCCGAGGAACTCGTTGGGGCGGCTCCCCTCCTCGGAGGCCGCGTACAAGGTGGTGAGCGCCTTGGCATTGGTGGAGTACGAGCCTCTTTTCGTCTTCTTGGTGGGATTGAGCTTCATCTCTTCGAACAGCACCACACCGAGTTGCTTGGGACTCTGCAGATTCACCTCATGGCCTGCGGCCTCATAACAGATCTGTTCCATGCGGTCGGATTCGTCGGTGAACATCTCCAGCAATTCATCGAGACGGGCACGGTCCACGCTGGCTCCGGTGTGCTCCATATGGAACAGCACCACCGAGGTGGGCAATTCGATATCGCGCAACAGGCTGTACTGGCGGCGTTGTTCAAGCGGCCGAGCCAACGTGCGGGCCAGCAGGCTCGCAATGGCGACATTGCGCACCACCTTCCGGTCACGTTCGGCGCGTTCGTCATCCATTTCGATATCGAGGGTGCCCTGTTCGGGTTCCGTCACTTCCTCAGCGTGCAGATGCAGGAAGTGATCGGCACAATCCTGCAGCGATCCTCCTTGGAAATCTGGGTCTATGAGATATCCGGCGAGGTTGGTGTCGAACAGCACCATCGGCAATCGCAGGTTCACAGCACCAAGCATGTGCAGATGTTCCTTGTACCCGTGGACGCTCAGCGTGGCAGCATAGGTGTCGAGAATACGCTGCAGAGCCGTATGGTACTGCTCGTCATGCGGGTCAACCACCACCGCATGACCGTCGGCCATCAACGCCAGTCCCGAGATCGAAGACCGGCCCGGCTTGGGGCTTCCCGATGCGAACAGACTCCAGGAACCATCCACGGCATCGACGCATTGCTGGCTCTGTGCGTCGTATTCGCCCACCACATCCAATGTGGTTGACGAGATGCCCTTGCCCGAGGCGATGGGACAGTGTTGTTGGGCCCACACCTCGAGTGACGCGGCGTCCCCGATTTCATCCACCACGGGTTCCTGCACCCTCACCGATTCAGGGGTGTCGAACGACCCGTCGTCAAATTCCCCGTCGAATTCGAACCGTTCCGCGGCAGAGGCCTTTTTCGCGACCGGGTGGCCGGGATCCCCCTCATTGAAGGTTTTGAGCAGTTTGCTTCGAATGCGTGCGCCGAAGTTGAGTTGGTTGAACAGCTCCTCCGCCTTGGCGGGATCCACTTTGCCGAAGGTGAGGTCGGCAATGTCAACACCTAGGTCCAGATCACGCACCAAGGCGTTCACCTTGCGGTTGAGCCTGACCTGTTCAATGCTCTCACGCAGCGCGTCGCCTTTCTTGCCCTTGATCTCGTCGGCATGTTCGATCACACCGTCCAAACCACCGTATTGGTTGATCCACTTGGCGGCGAAGCCGTCACCCACACCCGGCACACCCGGTATGTTATCGGCGGTCTCACCGCGCAATGCTGCCAGATCGGGGTATTGGCGCGGGGTGACATGGTATTTGTCCTCCACGGCCTGCGGGGTCATGGCCTTGAGTTCCTTGAAATGATAGCCCGGGTACAGTACCGTGATGTCGTCATCGATGAGCTGGAATGCATCACGATCTCCGGACAGCACATAGGTGCGGTAATCCGCATGCTCCCCCATCGTGGCCAGCGTGGCAATCACATCGTCGCCCTCGTATCCCTGCTTGGTCACATAGGTCACACCGAACGCCTCAAGCATATCCTGGATGAGCGGAATCTGCGAGATGAGTTCTTCAGGGGCTGCTTCACGTGTGCCTTTGTACTGGGTGAGCATCTTGTTGCGGAAGGTGCCCCCCTTCACGTCGAAGGCCACGCCGAGCAGATCGGGCTTCTGCGATGCAATGACCTGCGAAAGCATCGTGAAGAAGCCATAGACTGCATTGGTGGCCTGACCGTCTTTGGCAGAAAAATTCTCCGCTGGCAGTGCGTAGAACGCACGGAATGCCAGCGAATGGCCATCGATCACCAGCAACGTTCCCTTGGTGCCCTGTTCATTCGTTTCCATTACCCACCCGTTCCGTCGATTTGTCGCCATATGAAAACGTGACGTGCAATGCCTTGCACGTCACGTTGAGCGCCATAGGTCACTCCCCATCGTTCGGCTTGTCGCTGTATTTCTCGATGATGGCCTGTGCAAGGCGTTTCTTCGGAATGCGCTGGTCCATCGAGGTCTTCTGGATCCAACGGAACGCCCCGGACTCCGAGAAGTTCGTTTTGTCCATGAGCAGCCCCTTGGCACGGTCTATGAGCTTACGTTCCTCGAGGGTCTCCTTGGTCTTGCGCAGTTCCTCCTCGGCGTCCCTCAACTGCTCCTGGGTGGTGCGCAATTCGCTTTCGTTGCGTTCCACGCTGTCAAGCAGATCGTTGATCTCGGCGAAACGGCCCATAGCCACCGCCAGGGCAGGCAGCAGCTTGGATTCCTCATAGGGCTTGGTCACATAGGCCATGGCTCCGGCACCAATGGCCTCCTTCACCAGATCGGCCTGGGAGAACGCCGTGAGCATGACCACAGGGGCCAGATTCTCATCGCAGATCACACCCGCCGCGGTGATGCCGTCCATATGCGGCATCTTGACGTCCATGCATACGACATCAGGACGCTTCTCACGGGTGAGTTCGATGGCCTCCTCACCATTGGCAGCCTCGCCCACCACCTCATATCCGTTGTCTTCGAGCATGGCCACAAGATCCATGCGGTTCACCGATTCATCTTCGGCCACAACCACGGTGGGATTACGCTTGGGCTCCTTCTTGGCGACCTGGGCTTCAGCCCCCTCGATCGCATCGGCGGCGTGGTCAACCGTCGGCTCCTCGGTGATGCTCTCCTGCTCTTCGTTGGACATACAAGCTCTCCATTCATTATTTCATGCCCGCGCTCCATATACGCATACACATGCGGGCCATGACATGTTCCTGTCGGACGTATTCAGTACTCCAACAGCACAGTGTAGCGCACTTATGCGCTAACATGCGTGTCAGTCTCGGGCCGGCGCTTCGTCGTCCGGGGAAACACCAATCATGTTGTTCGGCGCCATATACAGGCGTTGGATGGCGATGATGGACTTGGCATCGAGAATCGTTCCATTGAGCACCAGATCATAGCATTCCTGCGGTGTGAGGAAACGAACCTGCGCGCGGGCCTCGTTGGCGTACTGCTCGCGTTCGTCGATCGGTTCGAGATCATAGGCGAAGTAGAGGGCGGTATGCTGTGTGGAGTAGCTTGGGGTGTTGATGAAGCGGCAGAACTGTGTCATCACCCCCGCTTTGTACCCCACCTCCTCGGCAAGCTTGCGACGGGCCACATCGACTGGCTTCTCGTTCTTGTCTATCGCATGTCCTGCGGGAATCTCCAGAGTCCACCGATGCACGGGGATGCGGTACTGTTCGATGAGCGGCACCCTGCCGTCCTTCGTCAGGCCGATCACCCCCACGGAATCGCCATTGTTCTTGTGCAGGATGAGCCGTTCGAAATGCCCCACCGTCGGCGAGGCGAACGACACGCGGTCGATGTTGAAGTAATGGCCACCGACGATGGTCTCGCGCGCCTCCTCATGGATGGGGGTGCTGCGCCATGGATCGAAGCGACGGTATGTTTGCTTGCTCATGCCAGTCCTTTCTGGTTGCCTGCGGCTCATCTGCCTGTTTCCCATTGTATACAGCGCGAACCGCGACGTTCCGTTAACAGCGGATAACATACGATGAAAAAAGGCTCGCCATGAACGTTCACGGCGAGCCTGTCGGTGCCCCCGGTGGGACTCGAACCCACACTGTACAGATTTTGAGGCTGTCTCCTCTACCAATTGGGATACAGGGGCAAAAGCAACCTATATGAATATAGCACATACCTCGGCTTTTGCCAATTCAGACACTCCGAGCCGACAACATGGGGGTGTACATCCGCGGATGCACACCCCCATGAGCGTCCTGCCCGTCATGCGCTTAGGATGCTGACGGGTATATGCAATCAGTCGCAGGCACCCACGGTGTGAACGTAGATCGAATCGGTGCGGCCGGGCAGATGCTCGCCCTGGGCGGAGCTCAGCACAACGATCTTGTCGCCGTTGGCGACCTTGCCGTTCTTGCGCAGCACCTCGTCGGTGAAGGTCATCAGATCCTTGCGGGACATGTCGTGGTAATCCTCATCGAGCTTGATGCCTTCGGTGCCCCAGCTCAAAGCCAGCCAGTGGAAGGTGTGCTCGTTGTTGGTGAGACCATAGATCGGGGTAGCCGGGCGCTCGCGGGAGACGCGGTGCACGGTGGATCCGGTCTGCGTGTAGGCGACGATGGCCTTGGCATTGAGCTTCTCTGCCAGGTCAACGGCTGCGGACGACACGGCGCCGGTGCTCGACATATCGAGGTCCTTGAGGTGAGGGATGCGATCGAAGCCGTGCTCGGTGGCATAGCCGGAGATGCGGGACATCGTCTTGACGGTCTCGACCGGATATTCGCCGACGGCGGTCTCGTTGGAGGTCATCGTTGCATCGGCGCCGTCAAGCACGGCATTGGCGCAATCGGAGGCCTCTGCACGCGACGGAACCGGCGAATGCACCATGGAGCCGAGAACCTCGGTCGCCACGATGACCGGCTTGGCGTACTGGCGGGAAAGCTCGATGCAGCGCTTGGTGACAAGCGGCACCTCTTCGAACGGCATCTCAACAGCCATGTCGCCACGAGCGACCATGATGCCATCGAACACCTTGACAATGTCCTCGAGGTTCTCAACGGCCTGCGGCTTCTCGATCTTCGCGACGACCGGGATGCGGCGACCCTCTTCGTCCATGATCTCATGGGCGCGGTCGATGTCGGTGGCGAAACGCACGAACGACATGGCGATGATATCGGCGCCGGTGCGGATGGCCCAGCGCAGGTCCTCCTCATCCTTGGCGGTCAGCGCAGGCAGCGAGACGGCGACGCCCGGCAGGTTGATGCCCTTGTGGCTGGAAACCGGGCCGGCCACGACGACCTTGGTGTAGACGTTGTTGCCCTCGACCTTGGTGACCTCAAGACGGACCTTGCCATCGTCGATGAGGATCGGATCTCCGGGATGGCAGTCGCCCGGCAGGCCCTTGAACGTGGTGGAGGTGATGTGCTCGTCGCCTTCGACCTCATCGGTGGTGATGATGAATTCCTGGCCCTCTTCGAGCTGGACCTTGTCTTCGCCTTCGGCGTTCTTCTTGAACCAACCGCAGCGGATCTTCGGACCCTGCAGATCGACGAGGACGGCCACGTTGCGACCCGTGGTCTTCGAGGCCTCGCGCACGTTGTTGTACACGCGAAGATGATCCTCCGGGGTGCCATGGGAGCGGTTCAGACGAGCCACGTCCATACCGGCTTCAACGAGTTCCGTGATCTTCTCGAGAGATTCGGTGGCTGGACCGATGGTATCTACGATCTTGGCTTTACGCATGAATGCCTACCTATTCTTTGACGGTTGTGCTCCTTGGAGAGCACATTCAACATTGCTCTAGCTTACTCCTTTTTCGCTTTAGCTTGTCGCAAATAGCGAAGAAGTCTGTGAGCGCTCACAACCATTGTGCCGCAGGTACACACCATATGGCTCACCGGCATGTCGCCTTAGGGGCGCTCCTGAGGATTCGAAGGTGCCGCGGCCTGCTTCGCGTCGATCGACTTCATCTTGATGACACTGGCTAATGCCGAACCGCCGATGCAGACGATGATGACCACCAGCGACAGCCACGTGGGCACTTCCGGCACCATGCCCAACGGTTGGCCGTGGTTGATGAACGGAAGCGTGTTGCCATGCAATGCCTCGAGAATGAGTTTGACACCGATGAACCCGAGGACAAGCGACAGGCCGACCGGCAGATACACCAGCTTGTCAAGCAGGCGCCCCAGCAGGAAGTACAGCTGCTGGAGGCCGAGCAATGCGAACACATTGGAGGTGAACACGATGAACGGATCCTTGGTGAGACCGAATATCGCCGGAATCGAGTCGAAAGCGAACATGACGTCGGTGGTGCCGATCGTGATGAACACGATGAGCATGGGAGTCCAATACTTCCTACCGTCGATGGTGGTGCGCAGCCTCTCGCCGTCGTATTCATTCGTGATATGGGAGAATCGCCGCATGAGGCGAATCAGTCCGTTCTCATGGAACTCCTCATCGTCGTCCTCCCCTATCGCCACTTTGACGGCCGTATAGATGAGGAAGGCGCCGAAAATGAAGAACACCCAGGTGAACCGCGACACCAAGGCGGCTCCGATGAGAATAAACAGCCCACGGAGCACCAATGCGATCGTGATGCCAACCGAGAGAACGAACTTCTGCAGTTTCTTCGGCACCGCGAAGTTCGACATGATGATGACGAACACGAAGAGGTTGTCGATGCTGAGTGAATACTCGGTGAGCCAGCCCGAGTAGAACTCAACGGCCGGCTTGGCCCCGGCCACCCACCATATCAATCCGCCGAAGACGAGCGCCATGGCGACGAAGAACGCAATGTGCTGCACGCATTCCTTGGTCGACGGTACATGAGGCCTGCGCCCCAGGACGAAGAGATCCACGACGAAGAAGACGACCAGCACGACATAGGTGCCGATCATGAACGAGATAGGGGTTTCTGCCATACAGGTCAGCTTAGCGCAAGCCGTCCGAAATGGGTTGTCTACTGCTGTGCCTGTGTGATGGCCCGCAGCTCCTTCTTGAGGTCGCGAATCTCGTCACGCAGGCGCGCCGCCAGTTCGAATTGCAGCTGTTCGGCCGCGGTATGCATCTGATCGGAAAGCTGGCGAATAAGGTCTGCGAGATCCTGCGCGGGAAGGCCGGCCTTGAGAATCTCCTCATGGCGCCTGTCGGCTTCCTCGGGCGTCGTGTTCGGCAATCCAAGATGCGAGTTACCTGCCTTGCCGGAATTGCGGTAGCCGCCCTCGAGCAGTTCCTGCGTGTCCACGTCCTCCTTGGCGAGCATGTCGTTGACGTCGCTGATCTTCTTGATGAGCGGCTTGGGATCGATGTGATGCTCCTCGTTGTACGCCATCTGGATCTCACGACGACGATTGGTCTCCTCGATTGCCTTGCTCATCGAGTCCGTCATCTCATCGGCATACATGATCACCGTACCGCTCACATTGCGTGCAGCACGTCCAATGGTCTGGATGAGCGACCGGTACGAGCGCAGGAAGCCTTCCTTGTCGGCGTCGAGGATCGCCACGAGCGACACCTCCGGCAGATCCAGCCCTTCACGCAGCAGGTTGATGCCCACGATGACGTCGATCTTGCCCTCACGCAGTTCGCGCAGCAGTTCAACGCGCCGCAGCGTGTCGACGTCGGAGTGCAGGTATTCCACCTTGATGCCACGTTCCAGCAGGTAATCGGTGAGATCCTCAGCCATCTTCTTCGTCATCGTCGTGACGAGCGTGCGCTCCCCCGCGGCCACACGATCTTTGATTTCGGCAAGCAGATCATCGATCTGGCCTTCGACCGGACGCACATCGATCTTCGGATCGAGCAGGCCTGTGGGTCGTATGATCTGTTCGACCACGCCATCCGAAAGCCCCAGCTCGTAATCTCCCGGCGTTGCCGACAGATAGACGGTCTGGCCCACCCGATCGAGGAATTCCGGCCATTTGAGCGGACGGTTGTCCATTGCCGAAGGAAGCCGGAACCCATGCTCCACCAGCGTGCGTTTGCGGCTGGCGTCGCCTTCGTACATGGCGCCGATTTGAGGAACGGTCACGTGTGATTCATCGATGACCAGCAGGAAATCGTCGGGGAAGAAGTCGAGCAATGTGTGCGGTGGCGTGCCGGCCGCACGGCCATCGAAATGACGTGAATAGTTCTCCACACCCGAGCACACCCCCACTTGCGAGAGCATCTCCAGATCGTACGTCGTACGCATGCTCAGACGTTGCGCCTCAAGCTCCTTGCCCTGCTTGCGCAGCTCGGCCACGCGCTCGTCGAGTTCGCGCTGGATCGAATCCAACGCCTTCGCCATGCGTTCGGGACCGGCAACGTAGTGCGAAGCCGGGAAGATGTGCACGTCACTGACCTGCTCGATCACGTCGCCAGTGAGCGGATGCAGCGTGGAGATGCGGTCGATCTCGTCGCCGAAGAACTCGATGCGTATGGCCAGCTCCTCATACACCGGGATGATCTCCACCGTGTCCCCGCGCACCCGAAATGTGCCGCGGGTGAATGCTATGTCGTTGCGTTTGTACTGCATGTCGACGAAGGTGCGCAGCAGATCGTCTCGGTCGATCTGGTCCCCCTCATGCAGGAAGAGCATGCGGCCGGCGTACTCTTCGGGCGTGCCCAGGCCATATATGCAGGACACGGTGGCCACGACCACGCAGTCGCGGCGTGTGAGTAGATTCGCGGTCGCAGCGTGGCGCAAACGCTCGACGTCGTCGTTGATGTTCGAATCCTTCTCGATATAGGTGTCGGTCTGCGGAATGTAGGCCTCGGGCTGGTAGTAGTCATAGTACGAAACGAAGTAGCTCACCGCGTTGTCCGGCATGAGCTCGCGGAACTCTGCACATAGCTGGGCGGCGAGCGTCTTGTTCGGTTCGATGATGAGCGTGGGCCGTTGCAGCCGTTCGATGAGCCATGCGGTGGTGGCGGTCTTGCCGGTGCCGGTAGCACCCATCAGCACAACGTCGTTCTCGCCGTTCTCGATACGCGCGGCCAGCTCCTCGATGGCCTTCGGCTGGTCTCCGGAGGGCTTGTACGGCGATTTGACCACAAACGGCCTGTTCGTGCGTTCGATATTGAATCCCATGCGCCCTCCCGGCTACTTCCCCTCCATCTCGCGTCGCCACGAGCTCATGAGGGAATCGACTTGTTCGAACATCTGTTCTATGGATGTGCTGCCATCGATAATAACATCGCTGATCCGTTCGCGCCAGCGGTCGTCGGTCTGGCTGGCGATTCGCGCCAGCGCCTGTGCCCGGCTCATCCCACGTGTGCGCATCATGCGCTCGACGCGCAATGCCACCGGCGCCTCGACGGTCGCGATGTGGTCGAAACGGAACGGCAGCTCGTCATACACCTCGGTGAGCAACGGGATGTCATGCACAATGACCACATTGTCGCCAAACCGCCCGAGAATCTGACGTTCACTCTCACTGGCCGCGCGATAGATGAGCGGATGCAAAATCGATTCCAATACATGCCGTGAGCGAACCGCCTGCTTCCCGTTCGCAGCGAACACATGGGCGGCCATCCAGACACGGTCCAAAGCTCCCTGCTCGGTGATTGCCTTATTGCCGAACGCCATGCGAATGAGTTCAATGGCAGGCGACCCCGGTCCGCTGAGATCATGTGCGAGCTTGTCGTAGTCTATGACCTGCGCCCCAGCCTCGGCCATTCGCTCTGCCACGGTGCTTTTACCCGCCGCAATGGCACCTGTCAATCCGATTCGTCTCATACTTGAGGGATATCAGGCAGCCACGATTTTGCAATGTCCGAATTCCTCCCACCCCATATCCATATAGTCATGCAAAAGGCCCCGACGCTATACGTCGGGGCCCTCATCTCACAACCTAAAAGCTATGCTCACTTCTTCTCACTCAGCAGCTGCTCGCGAAGAGCGGCAAGCTGGTCGGAATCGGCGAGGGTGCCGTTGGATTCGGACTCGGAGGAGTAGTTCGAAGTCTCTTCGACCTTCTCTTCCTTGGCAGGAGCCTGACCGTCCTCCTGAGCGGAGGCTTCGGCATTCTCGAGCTCCTTGCGCACGAACTCCTTGTGCAGCTCCCACAGACCGTGAGCCGAGGCGTACTGGGACTCCCATTCCTCACGCTGCTTCTCGTAGCCCGGAATCCACTCGTTGGTGTTCGGGTCGAAGCCCTCCGGGTACTTGTAGTTGCCGTCCTCGTCGTACTCGGCCGGCATACCGTAGAGCGCCGGATCGAAGTCCTCGGAGTTCGGGTCGACGGAATCATTGGCCTGCTTGAGCGACAGGGAGATGCGACGACGGTCGAGATCGACGTCGATCACCTTGACGAAGACCTCTTCGCCCGGCTTGACAACGGTCTCCGGGTTCTCGACATGGCGGTTGGCGAGCTCGGAGATGTGCACCAAGCCCTCGATGCCGTCCTCGACGGAGATGAACACACCGAACTGGACGATTTTCGTGACCTTGCCACGCACGATCTGACCCGGAACGTGGGTGCGTGCGAAGCGCTGCCACGGATCCTCCTGGGTCGCCTTGAGCGACAGCGAGATGCGCTCGCGGTCCAGATCGACGTCGAGTACCTCGACGGTGACCTTGTCGCCGACCTTGACGACCTCGGACGGGTGGTCAATGTGCTTCCAGGAGAGCTCGGAGACGTGGATGAGGCCGTCGACGCCGCCAAGATCGACGAATGCGCCGAAGTTGACGATGGACGAGACGACGCCTTCGCGAATCTGGCCCTTCTTGAGCTGCGAGAGGAAGGTCTCGCGAACCTCGGACTGGGTCTCCTCGAGGTACTGGCGGCGGGACAGGACCACGTTGTTGCGGTTCTTGTCGAGCTCGAGCACCTTGGCCTTGATCTTCTGACCGATGTACGGCGAGAGATCGCGCACGCGGCGCATCTCGACGAGGGAGGCCGGCAGGAAGCCGCGCAGGCCGATGTCGACGATCAGGCCGCCCTTGACAGCCTCGATGACAGTGCCCTCGACGACGCCGTCGTCTTCCTTGATCTTCTCGATGTCGCCCCAGGCACGCTCGTACTGGGCACGCTTCTTGGACAGGATGAGACGCCCTTCCTTGTCTTCCTTCGTGACGACAAGGGCTTCGATAGTGTCGCCGACCTTGACGACATCATCCGGATCGACGTCCTTCTTGATGGAAAGTTCGCGGGAAGGAATTACACCTTCGGTCTTGTAGCCGATGTCCAGGAGAACCTCGTCGTGATCGACCTTGACGACGGTGCCCTCTACCAGATCACCATCGTCGAAGTTCTTGATGGTGGAATCGACTGCCTTGATGAAGTCGTCAACGGTGCCGATGTCGTTGATGGCGACCTTTTCGACTTCTGCTTTGTTTTCTGCCATTAATGTGGTTTCTTCAAATAGTTGGGTGGATAATATCGATATTCAGTTATTCAGGCATATGCTCGGCGGCTGGATACACCAAGCCCCAAACACATGCAGATTCGATTGTAGGCGAAGCACTGGCCAAAACGTGCATTTCTCCCGGCGTGTCGCGTACCCAGAGCGAATGGCTCACGAATCTTCACGAATGCCGGCCATGCGCTCAGCCTGTTCCACGACGTTGGCAAGCAGCATGGCACGTGTCATGGGCCCCACTCCTCCCGGATTCGGGGAATACGCACCGGCAACGGCATGGGCCCTCGAATCGACGTCTCCGACTATGCGCATTCTGCCAGCCTGTTCGTCGAATACCCGCGATACACCGACATCGATGAGCACGGCCCCCGGCTTGACGTGCTCCATTTGGACGAACCCCGCGACACCAACCGCGGCAATGACAACGTCCGCCCGGCGAATGTGCTCCTCAATGTTGCGGGTGCCCGTGTGACAGAGCGTCACCGTGGCATCGACACCGCTCCTCGTGAGCATCAGGCCAATGGTGCGACCGATGGTGATGCCGCGTCCGAGTACGCATACGTTCCTGCCTGCCAGTTCTATGCCGTAGGCGTCGAGGAGGGCGAGCACCCCGCGGGGAGTGCAGGGCAGTGGAGTGGTGATGTCACCCCGAACATGCAGCACCAGTTCCCCCAGATTGTAGGGGTGCATGCCATCGGCGTCCTTGACCGGATCGATGGCGCTGATGATGGCGTTCGAATCGATGTGGGCAGGCAAAGGCAGCTGGATGATGTAGCCGGTGCATGCCGGGTCCTCATTGAGGTCGCGCACGACGGCAAGCACGTCTTCCGTCGTCGCGGTCGCCGGAAGCTGCCTGCGTATCGAGGCGATTCCCACCTCCTCGCAATCCCTGTGCTTGCCCTCCACATACTTCATGGAACCCGGATCGCCACCAACCAGCACAGTGCCCAGACCGGGCACCACACCCATCCGCGCCAAGCCGGCCACACGCGAGGCGAGGTCGGCCTTGATCTGACCGGCCACCTTCTTTCCGTCTAATACGATTGCCATATGAATGTCCCTTTCGCACTCGGTGGAGTCCTTCCTCGGCCATGTCCCGACCTATTATTGCAGAAGAAACGAGGAATCGACATCAAGCACCCATATTAAGGAACGTCATGCGTACATTCGGCAACAGACTCCGCGCCATCGTCGTCATCTTGGCCGGCATCGCACTGATTCTGGGTACCAGCGCCTGCAGCTGGTTCGATTCCCGGCAGACGAACGAGCCAACGCCAAACGGCTCCACCACCCCCGCCTCGAAAATCACCGTCGTCGCCACGCTGAACCAATGGGGGTCATTGGCGAAGCAGATTGGCGGCAATCAGGTGGAGGTCTCGTCGATTCTCTCCCCCGACACCACCAACGCACATTCCTTCGATCCGAATGCCAAACAGGTCACCCAGATGCGCAAGGCCCAAGTGCTGCTGACCAACGGCGCAGGATACGACACCTGGGCAGACCGTTCGCTTCCCCGGAGCGTTACACGGGTGTCCGTGGCCGACACGGTGGGTGCATTGGATGGCGACAACCCGCACCTGTGGTTCTCGCGTGACGCCCGACAGGCCGTGGCCAAGGAATTGACAGAGGTGTTCAGTAGGATCCACCCTGAATACAAGGCGTACTTCGAAAGCAATCTGAAAACATGGCAGGGCGACGAGGACGAGCTTGAATCCCAGATGAGGGAACGCAGCAGGTCGCTCAAAGATCCCACCTATGCCGCCACGGAAGATGTTGCGTATTATCTGATGAGCGACTTGGGATTCAGGGACGTTACGCCGAAGGACTACGCCAAGGCCATGCTCGACGGCGCCGAGCCCGACGAGAAGGATATCAAGGCGTTCAGCGACGTGCTGCAGGACAGGCAAGCCAATCTGCTGGTCAACAACCCGCAGCAAAGGGCGCAAACCGACGCCACGCTCACCCAGGCTGCGCACAAGGCAGGCATCCCGGTGGTCGACATCACCGAGCAGATGCCCAAGGATTGCAAAGACCTCACCTCCTGGATCGACACCCTGAGCGAATCAATCATCTCCAAAGTCTCCCAGGAACAGGAACACGACACCGCATCATCACCTTCTCCGAACGCCGGCGCACAGCAGGAGACTCCTGCCACGAAGTAGACAACGTCATGCATCTGCCTCCATCGACCAGCGGCCCTCTTATTGAGAATGATTGTCAATACCGATTGGAACACTGAATTCGTCGGATATGCGCACGCCGTTGGCAGTCGCATACGAATCCAAGAAGAAGAGGTGAGCGAATGGCCGATCGGACGACACCGACGCAGCCCTGCATCGTATGCCACGACATCGCGATCTCACGCGGGGGGCGAACAATTTGGAGCGAAGGCACCTTCACCATTCCACGCGGCAGCGTGACCGCCATAGTCGGCACAAATGGCGCGGGCAAAACCACACTGATGAAAGCGGAGCTCGGAGTCATACCGCTTTCCCACGGCACGATGACCGTGCTGGGCAAACCGGCCGGTGAGATGAATGCGCACATCGGTTATGTACCGCAAAGCTACACCTCCGACATCGACTCGTCGCTGACCGCTGAACAATCAGTGCTGCTCGGTCTCACAGGCACCCGTTTCGGCTTCCACATCGTCTCGAAAAAGGAGCGGGACAAGGCACGTGAGGCGATGGAATTCGTGGGCGTGCTCGACAAGGCCTCATACCGTCTCTCCCAGCTTTCAGGCGGCCTGCGTCAACGCGTCGCCATAGCCCAGGCCTTGGTGTCGGACCCGGAGCTGCTCATGCTCGACGAACCCTTGGCCAATCTCGACCTGGCCAGCCAACGCTCCACCGTGCACATTCTGGCCAAGCTCAACAGGGAACTCGGCATGACCATCCAGGTGGTGGCGCACGACCTCAATATGCTGCTGCCGATTCTCACCGGCGCCGTATACCTGCTCGACGGGCACCCCCACTTCGCCAAGCTGAACGAGGTGCTCGACTCCAAGTTGCTCACACACCTCTACGGCACCCAAGTGCAGGTGGTCACCACACCGCAGGGAGACATGTTCGTCACCCCGAACGCAGACAACATCGGATACAACGATCACCCGGACATGCACCCCTCGTCTGACGTCGCACAATTCCACCACCATGAGGATGCAAGCCGCACGGACGACGACCACACGCACATCGACAGGAAAGGCAATGGACAATGAGCTCGTTCTTCTCCTACGACCCGCTATGGATGCAGACGCTTACGATGCCCTTCATGCGCAATGCCTTCCTCGCAGGTCTGTGCATCGCGCTGAGTGCCGGCATCATCGGCTACTTCACCATTGCCCGCAACTCCACCTTCGCCTCGCATGCGCTTGCGCACATCGCATTGCCCGGAGCCACCGGCGCGGCGCTCCTGGGCGTTCCCATCGCCTTCGGCCTGGGCGTGTTTGCCGTGGGGGGCGCATGGGTGATTGCGGCCCTGGGCAAACGGGCCGGGGAACGCGAGATCGCCACGGGTACCGTGCTCGCGTTCGCCACCGGCCTCGGCCTGTACTTCGCCAGAATGTCAAGCTCCGCATCCCAGCAGCTGCAGGCCATTCTGTTTGGGTCAATCCTCACGATCACATCGGACCAGATTATCGGTTTCGCCATTTTCGACGTCGTGCTGATCATCCTCATGTGCATCGTCTATCGGCCATTGCTGTTCAGCTCGCTCGATGAGCAGGTGGCGCAGGCGAAAGGCGTTCGGGTCGGCATCATGAATGCACTGTTCATGACCGTCCTGGCCGGGGTGATCACCATCGCGGTGCCGGCGGTAGGAACGCTGCTCATCTTCGCGCTCGTGGTCACGCCGGCTGCCACGTCCATGATCATCACCGATTCGCCGTTCAAAGCCATTGTGATGGCCATGGTGCTGTGTCTGGTGAGCATCTGGGGTGGTCTGGTGATCTCCACGATGTTCCCCGCCCCTCCGAGTTTCGTGATCGTCACGTTGTCCACACTGTTCTGGGGCATTGCAAAGGGCATCGAAAGCGTTAGAAACCACCGGAACGGCGACTGACGAGATAGGAGCAACCCAGATTCAGCTGATACGTTGAGTGCGCCGTGACAATCCTCGTAGATTGTCACGGCGCACTCGCACACATGCCTCATGATGACCTGAGACTGCTCACGCAAACGCGACCGTTTTCCTCACCAGTACGCTGGCGATGGCGGCCAACCCCTCGCCTCTGCCGGTGAAACCCATGCCATCGGTGGTGGTCGCCGTGATGCCGACTGGGCAACCGCAGATCTGTGACATGCGTTGCTGGGCCTCATCAAGGCGACGACCGATCTTGGGGCGGTTGCCGATGATGCTGATCGACATGCTCACCGGTTCGAACCCGTGGGCGTGCACCAGCCCGAGGGTTTCACGGAGCATCGCTTCACCGCGCATACCGGCTCCCCGGGAATCCGCACCCACACCGAACAGCGTGCCGATATCACCCAATCCAGTGGCCGACAACAATGCATCGATGGTGGCATGCACGGCGACATCGCCATCCGAATCACCCTCGACGCCATTGCCTTCCCATTCCAGACAGGCAAGAAAAAGCGGTCTGGGATTGCGGGCATCGGCGAACCGATGCGCGTCGAATCCCAAACCGCTGCGCAGATCAGACGAATCGCTCACTTCTTCTTCGACTTCTTGCTCTCGGACTCGAGACGGGCCAACGTGTCTTGTGCCGGCTCCTCGGGGGCCTCGGTGTGATGCTCGGCATCGCCTTCCTGCGGCTCGGTGTAACCGAGGTTCACATCGAGCAGGCGCTGCGTCTCCTCCTCGCTGAGTTCCTCCGACAGGGCGATCTCGGAGGTGAGTATGCTGCGCGCCTTCGTGAGCATGCGCTTCTCACCTGCAGAGAGCCCGTGTTCATCCACGTCGCGCTGAGAAAGGTCGCGCACCACTTCGGCAATGTTGTTCACGTCGCCTGTGGCGATCTTCTCCACGTTGAGCTTGTACCGGCGTGACCAGTTCATCTCCTTCTCGACGATCGGTGTGCGCAGAATCTCGAACACACGGCTCACCTCGTCGCCGTCCACGATGTCGCGCACACCCACCTTCTTCAGGTTGTCGACCGGCACGAAGATCTCAAGATCATCGGATGAGAGCACCGAGAGCTTCAGGTACTCCCGGGTGACGCCCTTGACGGTCCGCTGCGAAATCTCTTCGACCCTAGCCGCACCGTGACGCGGATATACGACCATATCGCCGACCTTGTATCCCATGAATCCTCCGTAAGAGCAATGCAAAAACCCGTATAAGTATGCCCTATCGCTTGGACTTGCAAGGGTTTTGGGCAAAAAAGACGCTTTTTTACGCAGAATGGCTCCCGAACCCCGTGTTGCATGCTTATTCTCTATGTATGAGTAACAATCATTTCAACAAAGATGCCATCGTTGCGGTGGATCATGACCAACTCGGCACCGTGAGCGAGGGTCGATTCTACAACCCTCACGAGATTCTCGGCGCCCACCTCGGTAGCGGTGAATACAGCGACACCGCCACCGTCCGCGTACTTCGCCCCGACGCCAAGGAAGTCGTCATCGTCACCCCCGACGGCGAGGCCAAGGCCGAACCGGAATTCAACGGCGTCTATGTCGCCGTGGTCCCCGCTGTGAAAACCGACAAGGGATATTCGGTTCCCGACTACCGCCTGCGCATCACCAAGGAGGACGGCTCCACGGTGGTGGAGAACGACCCGTATCGATACCTACCGACCGTGGGTGAGATGGATCTTTACCTGTTCGGCGAAGGACGCCATGAACGCCTATGGGAGGCCATGGGCGCCAACGTCAAGCGATATGAGGACTCCATGGGCGGCAATGACGGCACCCAAGGCGAACCGGTGGTCGGCACTGCGTTCACCGTCTGGGCGCCGAATGCACATTCGGTGCGAGTGGTGGGCGATTTCAACGGATGGAACGGCATCTGCCATTCGATGCGCGAACTCGGCTCCTCCGGCGTCTGGGAGATCTTCATCCCGGGTGTGACGGCCGGCGAGAAATACAAGTACCAGATCCTCAACGCGTTCAACAATTGGGAGATGAAGGCCGATCCGATGGAACGCTCGCACGAGGTGCCACCGAACACGGCCTCGATTGTAGTGGAGTCCGAATACCAATGGAATGACTCCGACTGGATGGCCAAGCGCGCGAAGACCGACCCGCACCAGGGCCCTGTGGCGATCTACGAGGTGAATGCGAACAGCTGGCGCGACGACGTACACAACTACCGCGAACTTGCCGACAAGCTCGTGCCGTACGTCGCGAAGCTGGGCTTCACCCACGTGGAATTCATGCCGCTCGAGGAATACCCGTACCTCGGCAGCTGGGGCTACCAGGTGACCGGCTACTATGGCGTGGACTCCCGCCTGGGCTCCCCCGACGACTTCAAGTATCTCGTCGACAAGCTTCACGAGGCGGGCATCGGCGTGATCATGGATTGGGTACCCGCGCACTTCCCGAAGGACGCCTTCGCATTGGGCCGTTTCGACGGCACGCCATTGTATGAGGACCCGGATCCGACCCGCGGCGAGCATCCGGATTGGGGTACGTACATCTTCAACTTCGGCCGTCGCGAGGTGCGCAACTTCCTAGTGGCCGACGCCTGCTTCTGGCTCGATGAGTACCATATGGACGGCCTGCGCGTCGACGCGGTCTCCTCGATGCTCTATCTCGACTACAGCCGTCAGCCCGGTCAATGGCATCCGAACAAGTTCGGAGGACGTGAGAACCTCGAGGCCATCGACTTCATCAAGGAAGCCAACGCCACGGCTTACAAGAACAATCCGGGCATCATGATGATCGCCGAGGAATCCACCGCCTACCCGGGCGTCACCGCCCCGACCGACCAAGGCGGTCTCGGTTATGGACTCAAATGGAACATGGGCTGGATGCACGATACGCTTGAATACCTGCACGAGCAACCAATCAACCGCAAGTGGCACCACAACGAGATCACATTCTCCATGGTCTATGCCTATTCGGAGCATTATGTGCTGCCGATCAGCCATGACGAGGTGGTGTACGGCAAAGGGTCGCTGTTCGGTAAGATGCCGGGCGACGATTGGCAGCGCTACGCCGGAGTGCGTTCGCTGTTCGCCTATCAATGGGCACATCCGGGCAAGAACCTCACCTTCATGGGCAACGAACTCGCCCAGTACGGTGAGTGGGACTACAACAGCCAGCTTGACTGGGATTGCCTGAACTGGCCTGATCACCGTGGCGTGCAGCAACTGGTGGCCGACCTCAACGCGCTGTACAAGAAGTCCCCCGCCTTGTGGAGCCAGGACTTCACCCCCGACGGTTTCCAGTGGCTCACCAGTGACGATTCGGACCACAATACGTTGAGCTTCGTGCGAATCGGCAAAAACGGCGAGCAGATGGTCGTCGTGGTCAACTTCTCCGGAACGGCATGGCAGGACTACCAGGTGGCGCTCCCACAAGGCGGCCGTTGGCGCGAGGTGCTCACCACCGACGACAGGAAGTACAGCGGCTCCGACATCCACAACACCGATATCGAAGCCAACGCCGGCCCCTACCATTCGCGCGATTATTCTACGAAGATAACCGTACCGGCCCTCGGTGTCGTATTCTTGGAACCGGATAACAACTGACACAAGTAGGAGGAGGGGAGCAATAGCATGGCTGCTCCTTCGAATGACAACGAAGAACGACGCACCATACTCGTGGTCGAGGATGAACCCACGCTGGCTACAGCCATCGCCCAGAGGCTGACCAATGAAGGCTGGACGGCCCGTGTCGCCGGAGACGGCGACACAGCGGTGAAAGCCGCCGACAAGCTGCATCCGGATCTCATCATCATGGATCTCATGCTGCCCGTCATGGACGGCATCGAGGCGACGAAGCGCATCGAGGCACAGCATCCCATTCCGGTGCTCATGCTCACTGCGCGCGATGATGAGGCGGATGTGGTGATCGGGCTCGGCGCCGGGGCCGACGACTACATGAGCAAGCCGTTCTCGATGCGCGAACTTGTCGCACGTGTGCGCGCATTGCTGCGTCGCGTGGACCGGGCCAAGGTGATCGCACATAAGAGCGAGAATGATCGCATCCTCGATTTCGGCACGTTGGTCATAGATCCGGCCAAACGCCATGTGACACTCGATGGCAAGCAAGTGCATCTGACTCCCACCGAGTTCGACCTGTTCACCACACTCGCCAAACAGCCGCATTCCGTGCTCACGCGCGAACAGCTGCTCGAAGAGGTGTGGGATTGGGTTGACGCCTCCGGCACCCGCACCGTCGATTCTCATGTGAAGGCGCTGCGTCATAAGCTCGGCGCCTCCACGATTCGCACCGTGCATGGTGTGGGGTACGCCTTCGAACCGCCAGAAGCGTAAGGCTCATGACGGACGAGGCATACAACCGCCGAATGAGGCGCTCGCAGCATCGTAGGGATGCCAAGCGGCGCCTCGTTCGCTACTGTTCCACGCTCAAGGTGGAGATCACGGTGCTCATTGTGGTCGCCACCGTGGGCGCCTTCCTGCTGGCATGGGTGTTTTCGAAGACCAGAATCAACGATTGGCTGGCGCTGCCCATCACCCTCATCGCCATTCTGGTGTTCACCTACGCGACGTCGCGGCATCTGACCGATCCTTTGGGCCAGATGCGCGATGCCGCCGAGCGTCTCTCCGACGGAGACTACACGGCACGTGTTCCCGACTTCTCGAACAAGCACGATGAAGTGGGGCAACTTGCCCGCGCCTTCAACGACATGGCCGAGGAACTGCAGCATGAGGACCAGCTGCGGCGCGACATGATCGCGAATGTGGCGCATGAGCTGCGCACACCCGTCTCCGCACTGCAGGCGATGGTGGAGAACATGGCAGACGGCGTGGTGGAGCCGAACGAGAAGAATATGGAGAACATTCTCGCCCAGACCCACCGACTCACCGACCTGATCTCCTTCCTGCTCGATCTATCGCGCATCGAGGCCGGTTCCTCGAGCCTCAACATCGAGGAGTTCAACTTCGCGGATTTCATCGACGAAACGATTGCCCCCTTGAAGCTCCTTGACAGCAGTCGCGGGCATGACATCGAGATGCACATTCCCTCGAACATCGTAATGGAGGGCGATGTGGACCGCCTACGTCAGCTGTTCACGAACATCATCGCCAACGCGCTCAAGCATTCCCTCGACGACGCCAGTGTGCTCGTCGAGGCGCATGTGGACGATTCGCGTGATACGGTGGTGACGCACATCGTCAACTTCGGTTCCCAAATTCCTGAAGATGTGCGCCACAAGATCTTCCAGCGCTTCGTCAAGGGCATCACCACACGCGGTAGTGAATCCGGCGGCACCGGTCTTGGACTGTCGATTGCGAAATGGGCTGCCACGTTGCATGGTGGTTCCATCCATGTGGTTGACGATTCGAGAGGCGTCGATTTCGAGATCGTGCTGCCGCTGCATCCCGACGTCGAGGACACAAGGTCTCGTAACTAGTCGGTGTCCCAGAGGGCAAGTCTACGGCTTCCCTCACCATCTCCTTCTACGGCTTCCCGCTCCTCGTGGTCGGGAAGCCGTTCCTATGCCGTCAGGCAACCATGTACCCGTGTTTCGAGGGGGTATAGGCCAGTGCCAGTGCGGTGAACACCGTATATCCATGTTCGGTGAGCACGGTGGCACATCGATTGATCGTGGCGCCGGTGGTCACGATGTCATCGATCAGGATCACCGTGCGGCAGGCTTCCGTCTCCTCGGCGTGGATGGCACGTTCATTGATGCAGATCGTCCGTCGCGCACGTTGCGCGCGTTGGTCGGCGCCGTTCGTCTCGACTGATTTGCTATTGGCGCGTACGATGAGCAGCGGCACGACCGCTGCCCGTACACCCCGTGCGTTGGCGTGTGCACACAGTGCCTTGGCCAGTGGCGCCAGCTGACTACGACCTCGCGCATGCAGTGAGGAGGCGGAGGACGGTGCGGAGACAATCAGCACTTCACGGGGAATGACCGCATCCGGAGAGTGCTCGCCCACTCGCCCGCAGCCTGCAAGCAAATCATCGAACAATCGGTTGAGGGTCGCGATGAACACCCCATCGCATTCCTCGTCACCGTGATCCTTCCAGTTGAGAATCGCATTACGCACCACGCCACGGTAGAGCGCGCAGGCGAATCCCGACCGCAGCACACCGGCACGCAGCCGGAACGGTATGCAGTGATGGAATTGTGCCTCGCATCGGCCGCAAAGCACTGCATCTGGTGTATCGCACCCTGCACATCCGCGTGGGAACAGCAGATACCCCAGCTCCCTGAGCAATCCTGCGGTGGCCGCACACCGTTCCCGAACGAACGATGCACCCATACCGCACTCCTCACGCCTGCCGACTACCGTGAATTCCTGTTATACCAGTCGATGATGCGGTTGCAAAGCTGCAGGGTGTCTTCCGGACCGGTGACCCGAATGGCGATCGTGCCGGCCAAAGCTGCCGGATAGTCATTACCATCGGGATCCATGCGATCTCCGACAAAGGCGATCTGTCCGACCGTCACACCGAGCATGCCGGCGAGCTTGCGCACGGCGTATGCCTTATCGACGCCCCTGTTTGAAATGTCGACGCTGGTGGAGCCTCCCGAACGCACTGCGAGATGGGGCACGTCTTTCTGCACGGCTTCGGCGAGCCGGTTCTTCTTCTCATTAGTGGGATCCCACGCCTCCTTAGCTTCCACGGGGGCCTGCTGCCCGAGGGCCGAGAAGGTGATCTGGCTGCCTCGGTCTTCAATGCGAGGCCCCCAGGTATGCGACTGCCAAATGCCGAGCTCACGAGCGTGGCGTTCCAGTGATTCAATGACCAGTTTACGGTCCTCGTCACTCAGGTTGTGCTCGTACACCTCCTGCCAATCGGCACCCTCGGGGTTCCAACGATAGTAGCGTGTACCGGATGTGGGCATGAGGTGCATATGTGAACGGTCGGATTCTTCGGAAAGCATATCGGTGACCTGCGAGCGCACGAGGTCGATAGTGCCTCCGGAGATGATGGCCACCGGCAGCAGGCGTGTCAGCTGCGACAACGCGTCAGCCATGGGCTTGTGCATCGGTTTCTTCGAGCGGGCGAGCGTGCCGTCGAGGTCGAAGGCCATCACCTTCATCGTGGCGCATAGCCGTTCGATGTCGACCTCGTTCGCCATGGCCATTGAGACTGACTGTGACATGTTCGCCTTACTCCTCGCGTTCTGTTCCACTAGAGTAATATACCAAAGACGGTGCGATGCCCTACAGTGGAACCATGATTCGCGCACCATGGGAAGAGAAGACGTACCGCAATCGCCACGGCAGGGGGATCCGCACTCCCCCATTCGGCCGGCGCCTACCGCGCTACCGCACGCGCAGCGGCATGTTCGACGATATGGCGATTGCCCAGATTCGCCGTCTCAACGATGCTTGGCCTCAGCTGCTGGCACCGTTGCAGTTCGCCGTCGAAGACGTTCCCCCCTCGTCACCGGCTCCTTGGGAGACGAATCCGAGGCTCAATTCTCAGGCATTTCCCGCTGCGCATGGCATTCCGGCCCGTGTGGTGCTCTACCGCATGCCATTGCAAAGCCATGCACGGTCCCGCATGGACCTGCAGCTCGCCATTCGCGATGAACTGGTGCTGCGCATAGCGGAACTCTACGGCCGCAGGCCGGAGGAAATCGACCCACAGTGGGGTATGTGACGACTCTAATGCACGATGGTGGCATCGTGCATGGCACGCACCGTCTGTTTGGCCACCTCGAGTCGGTCGGCGCCGATATAGGCCAACCCACTATGGTCTGATGAACTGACCTTGTCGCTGGTGAGGAACGCGCCCCACACCACGTCATTCCCCTCGTAATCTGTGGAGAGTGCGACGGCATTCTTCGAGATGTCCGTCGGGCTGAACATCACCGCGGAATCGCCGTCCAAATGGATATCGCGGGTTCCAACCGACTCGCCATGCTCATCGTATGCCGTGAGCGACAACTCAATCGACTTGGATGAGGCGTTGACCATGCTCACATGCGCCTGAACCCCGGAGGGGAGGGCCAAGGCGGATTGCGCGTAGGGACTTGCCGCATTCACGAAGGCGAAATCACGGGATCCGCCATCGGAAACGTCGATGCCGGCCGCAGCCTGGAAGTCAGCGTCACTTTCGATGAGCAGCCCCAAGGCATCGTCAGGGATGTCATTCAATTCCATGACGTTCACCACATTCGCCTTCATGGCTCGCTTCCCTGCGCTTTTGACACCGGATTGCGTGATCCACGACAGGTTGAGGGAAGCCGCTTGGGACGCGTATGCTCGTAGTGTCATCGCATTGCGGGAATCCCCCATATTGACAATCTGTGTGGTGGAGGCAGGATTCAAGGGCAACGTGAAATCATTGCCATCAGGATCAAGTCCCTTCATCGAGACCGTTCGTATCACCGATGCCACCGGCGACTCCTGCGATACCAGATTCACTCGGAGAGCATCCTGACTAGGTGCCGCGGCTGCCAGATCCACGGTCCTCTGTTCGCCGGCGCCAACCACGACACTGCTTTGCGTGGCCATCACAATCTGCCCGGGCTTCGTCCCCGTCATGGAAAGCTGCACAGTCGTCGACTTGTCTGTAGGATTCGCGATGAGCAGTTGCTGGGTGGTGCCCTCCTTCGTCCCTGAAATGAGGAAGCTCTGGTTCAATTGCGTGTTGATGCATGTAGAGGCGGCCACACCGGCGATATCGCCATTGCTCGCCCAAGAGGCCATGGATCCACTCGCCCCTGTTCCTGCACTCGCTCCCAGCAGTCTCGTCTCGAACACCTGCGGGGCTTCGGCGGAATCGGATGACGCCACCACGACCGAATCCGCAGTGGAATCCGCATCATCCGACTGTGGTCCCTGCAACACCGTGGATTTCGAATCGTCGCCCAATGGGGAAACCTGTGCGTGGAAAATCGAACCGAAGGCCGCATACCGTGCACTCGAAGCCAGATCCCCCACGCTAGCTTGGAATTCCTTGTCTCCGTAAGTACCCGTATCCGCCAGCCCCATCTGCGCCGGACAATACTGGTCCATGACCTTCGGACTCACTTCCTGCACCACCGAGGCATTAGCCGGATTGGCGTTGCCGAAACTCAGCTGCCGTCCGGGGATGAAGGCCATGACCAGTAGTGCGCCAGCCACCACGCATGCGGAAACCGTGGTGGCAGCGACTTTCGTCACCTTTGAATGCTTGGATGAACCGGACTCAAGGTGCTTGCTCATGCTTCCTCCTCGTTACTCGCATGGGTGCGTGGAATGGCGACGATGCAATACAGGAACACGATGGTTCCGAGGCACCACAACCATGCGATCCTCCATGGGTTGTGGCTCTGCTCCACAATACCGGCATCATCAATGTGCTGTTCAGCGGGTGGATTCAAGGTGAACCGGTAATAGGTTCCTTTTGCATTGCTCACCACGGACTGCACTCCAGAGCAGGAGGTGATGTTCGCCAGCAACTGCGCACTGGCTCGTCCGCTGACATCATGACCATCGGTGACCACATAGATGCCTCCAAACCCCAGATCCGAGAGCTGAACGATCGCATCATCGTCGTTCTGTGCCAGCAATTGGGCTCCTGCACGGGCTATCTTGGTTTGACCCGCACCATCAGCGAAACCTTCGACGGCTTCGCGGGCACGCTGCGCAGGCGATGAGTCGATGAGATCACCGCTACCTGTGCGCATCACCGCATACTCGATCGTGTCAGCGCCTGTGGCCTCCAACGCCAGAATGCGTCGGTTTGCATCTGCACGCAAATACTCCTGTGCGACCTGCGGCAGCGCATAGTCGCTTTGGCCTATGCCGTCACGGTAGGCAATCTGGTAGCCATAAAATATTCCGGCGAAGGATGTCAAGGCCAATACGAACGCCACTGCCGCACGACCTGCGATGCGCGCCGTCCCGTTTGAAACATGCTCCACAACAAGACGGGTGAATTGCTTGGTGCCCGACCCTGCCAACACAGCAACATTGGCGATGATGCCACACAGCGCCATGGCGATTCCCGGCAGCACCGAGCCGGCGGCCAGGCCATATGGCTCTGCGGCGATCACCACTGCCGCAGAAACCATTGCCAGCAGCAGACCGCATAGAGAGACCGTCCACAGGATTCTACTTGCGCGGAACACCGAAGGACGCAGCAATGCGAGCACGGCAAGCATAATGATAAGGCATGCGGCAATGAACAGCGCCGCGTCACGGGCGCCATTCAGCGTGAGCCATGTGCCCCATTGCGTGGGAGGTGCAATGCCGAAAGCCTGCCAGGTCAACTCGCTCAAGTTCATGAGACGGGGAGCACCGTTGACCTGCTCGACAGGCACCATGACATCGCCGAACAATTGGCGCATCATGCCATTGCCCGCATAGCGCACCGCATTCACCAAAGTGGGGGCGATGGCGAATGCAGACGGGAAGGGGATGAGCACCAGCATCATACGGTGCTGACGCACGAACACCAAAAAAGCCACGAACACGACGATGAGAGCGAGCAGTAATTGCGGCTCCGCCGCCACCGCCGGAATGAACATGAGCGCGGCGGCAGCGGCAGCCTGCACAGAAGCACGGGGATTGACCGGCTGTTCGGTGCGGTACATGCCCACAGCCTTGAAACATAGGGCGAAAGCACCCGGCAGGAACACCATGACAGTCAGCATCGGAAGGTTCGCGCTGGAATACAGGCCCAGCGACAACGCCGTGGCGAACCACAGCAGGCCGCAGAACACACGAATCTCATCGGAACGCGTCACCACGCCCGCCAGTGCCCAGAAACTCAAGACGCATGCAGGAGCAGAGAGGAAGAAGATCGACGTCACCGCCGCAGCCACATGACCGCCGGTGAACACCGACGCCACCATGAGCACCAGAAGCCAGGGGGCGGGAGGCGCAGCTACACCGGTACCGGCACCGAAATTCCATGTGGTGGTGGCTGCCTCCATCAGCTGCCGGAATGTGGCATCAGTGGCCGGCAACTGATTGGAATACAGTGACCCGCCAGCGAATGCCGGACCGAACAATGGCCAATACATCACCATGAGACAGAGGAATGCCACTACGGAGGCAAGAAGGGAGTACGTCCAGCGACGTATGAGTCGGCGATGGAGATGGGACTGCGCCAATGGATCAAGCACCACGCCACCCTGTTCATCGGCAAACGCTTTGCTGCGCGCATTCCAGATCTTCAGTTGGGCCCTGTCTGCCACCAGATTTGACAGCTGGCTTCGGGATATGGTCTGAACCAGTTTGAGCCTATGTCGTGCCACCAATGCAGGCGGCACATTCAACAATGCCAGCACCGGCATACACAGCATGCACCACGCACGGTAAGGCTGTTTGCGAAACAGGAGTCTGAGCGCTTGGAATAGGAATGCAAACACACTGCCGACCCAAAGCAGAGGCCACCAGCTGGCTGTGACATCGGTGTACAGGTATTTCTGCTCGCCGCTCAACTGTGGCATCGATGTGTCGATGATCCTGCCGTCTGAGGTGGGCTGACCGTCATGGGTGCGAATGCCTTCGAACCTTGCACGTCGATGCGCGATACGGGCCGATGGAACGACCACCACGCGTTTGCCTGCTCGACATAGGCGCCGGCAGAAATCCGCCGATTCGTCGTAAGTGGTGAACCATGCATTGATGCCATGCACACTGCGCCATGTATTCACCGGAATCAGGGCGCCGGCGAGGGAGACCGCGAACATGTCACTGCGGGAGTCGTACTGTTCCTGATCGGGCTCACCGTCCACGACCAACGACACCACCTCATGGTGTGATGCATATTTGCCTACATCGTGCAGACGCACGGCATCCCAATCCAATTGTTTGCAGCCGATCAACGCGGCAGTCGGCGTATTCGTCCACGTGTCGAGCAGCTGTTCCAGGCAGATCGGGTCAGCGGGCCGTGAATCGTCGTGCAGCAGCCATAGGGTCTTCGCCGTCGTATCAATCTGCGCATTGCGCAGTACCTTCGCCACCGCATCGCCGAAGGAACGCGCCTGCGCCACCTTAAGCACCTGCACGTGCACTGTATGCTCCTGAGGAACACCATGCAGCGCATCAGCCTGCGTGGGGATCACTTTGAAACTCGTCTGCACCGACTGCAGAGTCTGCCCTGAGCAATCCGCAATCACAATGGTCGACGGCAGTACGCTCTGTCTCAGCACGGCGGCAAGGGTGTCCGAGAAGAATCGCATGTCACTCTCCACCGTGATCACCGCCACCACATCGTCACGCACCGTTTGGTCGTGGGAATAGGGCCGTTGCGCCAAGGTGTCGCTGATCAGCTGCTGAATCTCGCTGTCGCCGGAAAGTCTCATACACGCCAGTGTACGCAACAGGGTCTATTCAAGGCATCTTGGGGTGAAAAGCGTGCAGATGCGCCCATTCCCATCTTTTTCTCAAGCGAGTACCTTATAATCATGAAACTGAATCGACATGTACGTGTGCACGCAGCGCGCGGGCGGCGCCGGCACTCCCCGGCGGAGACGACGAACAGAAAGGTATGAGCTTTGGCTTCACATACCGACGACAGCAAGCGTATCGTGAACATCGGCGGTCCTGTTGACGAGCATCCGCGGCACAGCACCGTGCAGGTCAGGCACGTGCGATACCGGATCCTCAAGATCATCGCGATGGTGCTGGTCGCTGTGCTCGTGTTCGCGGGCTCTGTGGCCGCGGCCACCTGGCTCAACATCAACAATGCGGTGCAGAGCGGCAAAATCAGAAGTCTCATCGAGGGCGGGTCAGACGAAGACGCCTATCTCGATCCCAATTCAGGCAAGCCAATCAACTTCGTGCTCATCGGCCAGGACACTCGCGATGGCGACGGCAACGGTGATGTCTCCGGAGACGGGGCCACTGAGGGAGGGCTACACAACGCCGACACCACAATGGTGGTGCAGATCGGGGCCGACAGAAACTATGTGAATCTCGTCTCCATTCCGCGAGACTCCCTGGTCGACGTGCCGGCATGCCATACCTCCAAGGAGACGATTCCGGCCCAATATGGCGTGCAGTTCAACTCGATCTTCGCGAATGCCTATTCGGTGGGAGGTGACCTCTCCTCCGCCGCCAGCTGCACGGTCAACGCCGTGAATGCGCTGACCGGACTTCATATCAGCAACTTCATCGTCGTCGATTTCAACGGTCTGAGCAAGATGATTGATTCAATCGATGGCGTCGACCTGTGCTTCCCCTCCGACGTGGACGACCCGAACACGAACATGCATCTGAAGAAGGGCATGCACCATCTCAATGGCGTGGAGGCGACCAATTATGCACGCCGTCGCCACGGCAACGACACCGACGGCTCCGACATCATGCGCACGACACGTCAGCAATACCTCATCAAATCCGTGTTGCAGAAGGCCATCTCCCGGAACCTGTTCACGCAGACCAGCCAGCTGTACCAGCTGGTCATGAATGCAATCCGTTCACTCAACTTCAGCTCGGGCATGGCCGATACCAATGCATTGATGGGTCTGGCCTTGAGTCTGCGCAATCTCAAGGTCGACCGCCTGTATTCCCAGACTGTTCCGATCATGTCGGCCCCTCAGGACCCCAACCGCGTGGTTTGGACCGAGGATGCCAAGGCGGTGTGGGCCAAGTTCAAGGAAGCCAAGCCGTTATTCGGTTCAGATGACTCCGCAGGTGCAGACAAGCAGGAGGAGCAATCCCAAGCTCCCGCTTCCGAGGAGCCGACGGAGCCCGCGCAGACCGAAGACCCCTCACCACAGCCGTCCGATGACTCGGGTTCGCCGAGTCAGGAGGAAAAGCCCAGGCTTGATGAGAAAACCGGGCTGCTAGTGCATCCCGATGGCACCTTGACCGACCCTGAAACCGGTGGCGTGGTGGACCCGGACGACGGATCGATCAAGGATCCGAACACGAACCAATACGTCGGCATCTCCTATCGTTACCTCAACAACACTATCTGCAAAGTGCCGGAGCACAGCGACGACTGAAACGGCGAAGGGGTCGGCCCAATGGCCGGCCCCTTCGCATTCCGCTGGATCTCGTTGGTCCATAATATCGGTATATCTTGGCAATATAGGCTTCTCAAGGAAAATCAACAGGCGAGGGCATATGACGAACAACAATGCTACAGGCAATGATCTCCCACCGAGCTTTGCCCCTTCCCATTCCAAGAAGGGCTCCGCGCAGCCTCCAGTCACATCGGCGCCCAACGCTTCCTCGCCAACGCCCCCCAGCTTCGCCCCAGGCCACATCTCATCACCCCATACTGGCAGGACCTCCTCGGCCGTGCCCGCATCATTCAAGCCGGAGCACAACCGAAATCCGCGCAGCTCATCATCGTCATCCTCGGTGGTTGGTTCCGATTCCCCCCGACAGCCTTCCCCCACAACCGCGCCATCCTATGCCCCACGCTACTCACCAAGTCGGCACCAACACTCACATCAGATTCCCACGAACTCTCGAAATGGACGATTCCCCGCACCGGCCGCCATGCGTAATACGGCGACCGCCGCAACCATGAAACCACACCGCGTGCGCAACATGGTACTTGGTGTGCTGCTTGTCATCGTCATCGTGCTCGGCATAAGCGGCATCGGCACCTACAACTGGGTCAATTCCAATCTGCGCAAGGAAGCGTGGCTTACCACAGGCTCCGACACTCCCGGCACCTCCTGGCTCATTCTGGGTTCCGATGAACGTGACGGCACCACCGGTGCCGATGACACCCCAGGTGAGCGTACCGACACGATTCTCATACTGACCAAGCCGAAGCACGGATCCTGTTCACTCATCTCAGTGCCCCGCGATTCCCTCGTGCAGGTCGGCGACCAAATGCTCAAGATCAATGCCGTCATGCAGGTGTTCGGCAAGAAGGAACTCGTGACACAGGTGGAATCGATCACCGGTCAGCACATCGACCATGTAGCCAAGCTCACCTTCGGCGGCCTCACCAAGGTGGTGGACGCCCTGGGCGGCATCGAATTGTGCTACGACCAGGATGTGGATGACGAGAAATCCGAGTTGCATTGGAAATCCGGTTGCCATGTGGTGGACGGTAGGACGGCCTTGGCGTTCTCCCGTATGAGATACTCGGATCCACGCTCCGACTTCGGCCGTTCCGACCGCCAGCGCCAGGTGATCGGCGCCATCGCACAGAAGGCCACATCGAAAAGTTCATTGCTTAACATCGGGAAACTGAAGAAAGTGGGCGAGGCCGCACTTGGCTCCCTCACGGTGGATGACAAATCCACTCCATGGACGATGCTGCAGATGCTGCTCGCCTTCCGCGACGCCTCGGGATCCAACGGCATCACCGGAAGTCTGTACTGGACAGATCCCGGGTATTATGTGGACGGCGTGGGTTCCAGCGTCTTGCTGGACAACCAGAAGAACCTCGAGCTTTTCAAGCAGCTGCATGACGGCGACCATGCCCCGGGTCAGGTGGGCTCAACCTCCGAACAACAATAGTTATCCACATACCCGGGTCGCGCTTGATTCACCCCGATAACCGGCGCATAGTGGACGCATGGGCATTGAGACACCATATCGGGCGGTGCGCACCGCAGTCGGCCGGAAACGGTGGAGGCACAGGGGACACCTCCTGCGTGCAGCCATGCCTGCTCTCGCCCAGATCATCGTGCTGACGGCGTTGCTGTTGCAACGTCAATGGCTATTCGCCCTGATGGTCTCTTCAGGCATATTCGGCATGCTGGCGTCATTTACCCTGACATACACCCCCGATTCTCCGCATCACTCTCCCCCGATCGGATCATACGAATCGGATGGTGCATGCGAGCCTCATCACCACAACATGAATCGTATTGCCCGCATGCCCACACCGCGTGATCGGGACTTCATGACGATCTTCGGATTCGGCGATGACGAGGCTCCCATGCGCACAATCTGTCATCGATGGTGCGTCGCATCTCACACCTCGGGGTTGCGGGCGACTCTTGGCGTAGATGCCAGCGGGAGGCCGCTCAGCGTGGATATCGACAGCGAAGGGCCGCATGCCATTGTGGCAGGCACCACGGGTTCCGGCAAATCGGTGCTGCTGCAATGCTGGTGCCTGGCGCTCGCCGTCACCTACCCACCCGACAGACTCGGATTCGTGTTCCTTGACTTCAAGGGCGGTTCCGCTCTGGATTGCCTGGCCGCACTTCCCCATGTCCGTGGATGCGTCAACGACCTCGACCTGTCATATGCCTCCAGGGCATTGCGTGCCTTGGAAGATGAGCTGTCATGCCGCGAGCATCTCGCCGCCCGCCATCATGTGAGCGATATACGTCAGCTACCGGATGCACCGGCACAACTCATGATTGTCGTCGACGAATTCCATATGCTCAATGAACAGTTGCCCGGCTATATGGACAGACTGCTTCGCGTGGCCTCGCTCGGTCGTTCGCTTGGCATGCATCTGGTGGTGTGCACGCAGAATCCGATGGTGGAGATCAACGCCTCGATGAAGGCCAATATGAGTCTGCGCATATGTCTTCGAGTCCAGGATGCCATGCAATCCCAAGAGATGATCGGATCGGCACTGGCTTCGACCATTCCCGCGGATTGTCCCGGAACGGCAGTGCTGAACCATGAGGGTGGGTGCGTGATATTGCAGTGTTTGCAGCCTTCGAATATCAGGGCATTGACCGTGCAGATACACCAATCCGCCCGTTTTTTCGGTCAGACGAACCGTGCGATGCTGTTCACTCCTCCGTTGCCATCAGACATCGATAAGGATGAACTGTCCTGCATGCACATCGACGCATGCAGCGATGCCTCACGTATACTCATTGGCGTCGCAGACACTGGCGTCTCGTTCGAACCGGCCTTCATCGACCTTTGTGCCGGTTCCGTCGCCATCATCGCACCGCCACACCGCGGTGCGCATACACTGCTTGAACGCATCCGGCGGGAGGCCATGCGTCATGGCACACCGGTGGACTGTTTCCCCGATGCGGATGAGGCCTTGGAACCGATGACGTATATGAGCGGTGACAATGCCCTGCAGCTCAGCATAGCAGACACTTCCACGCTCACCGTGTTCAGCCTGCGCACCTCACGCCCACTGCGCATTCCCGACCATGCGTCCGTACGCATCGTGTTCGCCTGCGGAGACAGGAACGCAGATCTTGCAGATGGCATCCCCGCCGCCATGCTTGCGGACCATGCGGCTTCCGAGCTCATGAGGCCCGGTCGCGCCGTGCTGCTGGAACAAGGGCGTGCCCGACTTATTCAGTGCATACGAGACAGGCCGGGAACATGATATTTTCCGCCTTTTTGAACGAAACCCTTGAAAAATCCATGAAGGTTGCATAGTATAGCGATTTAGCGTTACCACTCGAGCGTGAGGATTGACATGAGCAGTGCTTTCGATTGGCGTGCCAAAGCTGCATGCCGTGATAAGGATCCGGAGCTTTTCTTCCCTGTAGGCAACACCGGCGCGGCCTACCAGCAGATCGAAGAGGCTAAAGCAGTGTGCCGCACCTGCAAGGTGATTGATGCCTGCCTCAAATGCGCTCTTGACACAAATCAGGATTACGGCGTATGGGGCGGTCTGAGTGAGGACGAACGACGCGCCTTGAAGCGACGCGCCATGCGCGCGCGTCGCTCCCAGTCGCTCCAGATGCAGATTTGAGCTTCTACGTTCGCATCCCCTATGCGCAAGGTGCCCGGCATCCAATTGGATGCCGGGCACCTTGCGCATAGGGGATGCGTCATCTCAGGCTGCACGCAATATCATGTCGAGAATCACTCTGGTGCCACCATCACGCCCATGTTCCCAGCGCACATTGCCACCGAAGTCGTTGGTGACGAAAGTGTTGATGATCTGCGTGCCAAGGCCTGATCCTGAGGCCTTGGCCATGCCGTTGCTCTCCTCCTGGTCCATGCCGTTGCCATCGTCTTCCACCACGACATTAAGACATTTGCCCTCACGCCCCACCGATACGGTGATGTGCCCCTCCTTGCGTCCCTCGTAACCATGTTCCACGGCATTCGTAATGAGTTCGGTGAGCACCAACGACAACGGGGTGGCATCCTGCGCGGGCATCTTGCCGAATTTGCCCACGAAGTCGATGGTGATATGTTGGTCCCGCATCGAGGCCAGGTCGACGCTCATGCGCAGCAGATTGGAAATCACCTTGTCGAAATCCACGTTCTCATCGGCGGTCTGGCTGAGCCCCTCATGCACTATGGCGATTGTCTGCACGCGACGCATGGCCTCCTGCAGCTCCTTCTTCACCTCTTGGGACTTCGTCTTACGCGCCTGCAGTCTCAACAACGCAGACACTGCCTGCAGGTTGTTCTTCACGCGATGGTGAATTTCAGAAATTGTGGCATCCTTCGTCTGCAACTCCACTTCCCGGCGGCGCAGTTCGGTGATGTCACGGCACAATACAATGGCGCCCGTGCGCCCATGGTCGTCCATCAACGGCATAGAACGGATGGAGACCACTGAGTGATTCGCATTGAGTTCGGAATCCACCGGCGCCTTGCCCAACAGCACCAACGGCAAAGACTCCGGCACCGGATCGTTCTGGTGAATGAGACCTGCACCCACCTCACCGAGGTTCTTTCCCTGCATCATGTCGACCATACCCAGGCGCCTGAAACAGCTGATGGCGTTCGGCGATGCATACGTGACGTCGCCATCCACCGTTAGGCGCATGAAGCCGTCGGACACACGTGCATTATGCCGTTGGTTCATCACGGCATCGCGGTATGGGAACTGCTCGCGGGTGATCATGGCGAACAGCTGGCGCCCCACCTCCAGACTCTCCCATTCATACCGGCCATTGGATTCCCGGTTCTCCAGATTCGTTTCGCGGAGCACCAATCCCAAGGTCTTACCGTTGTGACGGATGGGCGCATAGGTGTTGCAGATGTTCATCCCATCGATATGCTGCAGATTCTGCGATCTGTAGACGCCATCATGCTGCATAGCGGCCGCACATTCGTTCCTCATCCATGCATCGACCTGCTGGCCCACCACATCGTCCACCCGCATGCTCACCACCGTGGATGGCCTGCACTGCTCGGCGAAGATATAGCTTCCATCGCCTTTCTGCAGGATGAGCAGAAGATCGGCGAAGCTCAGGTCGGCGATGACCTGCCAATCCGCCACCAAATGGTGAAGCCATTCCCGATCGCTGTCGTCGAAATCCGGTCGCGTCGCGAGTATCTGTGAAAAATCAGCCATGGCTTCATCATAGCCAGCAACGCGCACAAGAACAGCTACGCAGATACGCAGTGTAAGGACGTGCCACCTGTCATTATGCTACGGTATCGTAACTTACGGTAGCGTAGGATTGGAGGTAGGAAGGAGACGGCATATGACACCGGAGCAAGTCGAACGCAAGCGCGCAGCCGTGATCGAGGCCCGTGAACAGGCATTGGAGGCAAAGGCGAATCTGGTGCGTACGAAAGCGCATGCCAAGGCCGAGAAGATTCGTCGCAAGGCCGACAACAAGGCGAAGAGAACGATAGCCAAGGGTGAGGAGAAGGCCGCTAAGCTCGAGGGAATCGGACCTCGGGAAATCGAGCGCAAGATCCGCCTCGATGTGCATGGGCGAGAGAAGCCCGCCATGCGCGGTTGGATTCACGCAGGCGCCGCCCCGTTGGCCATCGCGGCTGGTATTGTGCTCATCTGTCTGGCCCATGGGGCAGCACTCAAATGGGCTTGCGCCGTGTTCATGGCATCCTCTGCATTCCTGTTCACGAACTCCGCACTATACCATCTCGGCGACTGGTCGCCCAGGGTCACCGACGTGCTGCGCCGCATCGACCATGTCAACATCTTCCTGCTCATCGCCGGCACCTATACGCCTGTCTCCTTCGCCCTCGACGATTTCTGGCGCAAGGCGATCATCATCGGCATGTGGTCCTGCACACTCATCGCCCTGATCATTCATGTGGTGTGGATCAATGCACCGCGTTGGCTCTATGTGCTGGTCTACATCATCTTCGGCGTCTCGGGCGTGGCGTTCATGGGCTTGTTCTGGATGTCACCGGTGGCCGGCCCTGCTGTGGTATGGCTGCTACTTGCCGGCGGCGCATGCTATATCGCCGGCGCCGTCGTCTATGCCAAACGGTGGCCCGACCCATGGCCGAAAGTGTTCGGCTTCCATGAGATATTCCACATCGGCACCGTGTTCGGGTATGCCTGCCATGTGGTGGCCATCTACTTGGTCGTATGTCATCTGGCCGCCCTCGCCTGACGGGGCCTCTCTACCAACCGGGAATATGGCAGGGCCCGCGAACACATGCATGTGTTCGCGGGCCCTGCCATATTCCCGGTATCAATTCAATGGCTTGGATTCCTTGATCGTGACCGAGATCTCACGACCGTTCGGCGCCTTGTACGTGACCACATCCCCCACCTTGTGGCCGATGATTGCATCGCCGATCGGCGACTCAGGGCTAATCACATCGTAATCGGTGGCCACCGTGATGTCACGCGAACCAATCACGTACTGCATCTCATTGCCACCCAAATCGATGGTGACCAACGAACCATTGCCCACCTCGCCGGCCTTGGGCGCCTCTATGATCTTGGCATTGCGAAGCTTGACGATGAGTTCGTTGATGCGCCCCTCATTCTTGCTCTGTTCCTCGCGCGCGGCCTGATATCCGCCGTTCTCCGAGAGGTCGCCCTCTGCGCGGGCCGCGGCGATGCGTTCGGTGATCTCGTCGCGGTACTCACCCTCGCGATGAGCGAGCTCCTCCTTCATCTTGTCGTACGCTTCCTGCGTGAGCAGCACGACCTTTTCTTCCTGTTCCATATGACCCTCCATATGACGCGGCTTATGCCGCCATTGTACAGCAAGGGCACCGGCATTCCACCGGTGCCCTTGAAAACCCGTTCGCTCAGCGCGTGGAGATGATGTCCACCACGAACACAAGCGTGTCATCGCCGCCGATACCGGCCTGAGGCGCACCGTTGGCCCCATAGCCGTATTGCGGCGGAATCGAAATGAGCAGACGCGAACCAACGTTGTGCCCCGGCACGGTCTGGTCCCAACCCTTGATTACCTGTCCGACGCCAATGCCGAAACTCGCCGGATGGTGCCTTTCGAAGCTTGAATCGAACGCCTTGTCGTTGCCCCACACCTGACCATGGTAGTTCACGGTCACCGTGTCGCCACGACGTACAATCGGCCCGTTGCCCTCTTCGAGCTCCACGACCTTGAGCCCCTGCGGGGCCTGCTCACTAGGGAATTCGATTTGCGGCGTATCGCCGAATGCTCCCTTGACCACAGGCATATCTGTTGCCATATCAGTCTCCTTTGCTCGGAATACCACAGCCTAGCATACCCCCGTCCTAGCATATGCGGGCATTTCATTCACCACCGCATGCAGGCGCTAGCATTCCACCACATTCAAGGCGAGGCCTCCGGTGGCGGTCTCCTTGTATTTCGCCATCATGTCTTCACCGGTGTCTTTCATCGTCTTGATCACCTGATCGAGGGTGACGATATGCGTACCATCGCCGAGCATGGCCATACGCACTGCGGATATCGCGGTGTTCGCCGCTATTGCGTTGCGTTCGATGCATGGAATCTGCACCAATCCGGCGATGGGGTCGCATGTGAGTCCCAGATGGTGCTCCATGCCGATCTCCGCGGCGTTCTCCACCTGCCGAGGATTTCCCCCGACCACGGCGCACAGGCCAGCCGCAGCCATGGAGCATGCGGATCCCACCTCCCCCTGGCATCCGACCTCGGCCCCTGAAATCGAGGCATTGCGCTTGATGAGGTATCCGATTGCCGATGCGGTGAGCAGGAACTTCTTCACCCCCGCCATATTCGCATTCGCGATGAAATGCCAATAGTACATGAGCACTGCGGGAATCACTCCCGCCGAACCGTTCGTCGGCGCGGTGACGATGCGTCCTCCCGCCGCGTTCTGCTCATTGACTGCCAGGGCGAACAAATCAACCCAGGCCTCGTTCGACGACTCGAGCTCCCGCACGCTGTCGGCCGCCGGCTGATTGAGCAGGTCTCCGCTGCCCGCAAGCCGGTCATACATGGCGGGTGCGCGCCGCGGCACATTGAGCCCACCCGGCAGCACCGCTTGCCGGCTGGTGCATCCTTCATGGATGCAGTCGCACATCGTGCGGAACACCGTTTCGATATGCCGGTCGATCTGTTCGGCAGGTCGTATGGCAGTCTCATTCGCCCAGACGACCTCGTCTATGCCTAAACCGGTACGTACGCATATGTCGATGAGCTCGGACGCCGTGGAGAATGGGTAGGGCAGCCCGGCCATGCTGTCACCTTCCACCGACAACGCAGTCTGCTCGCTCATCTGCTCCTCGGAATCACGCTGCACAGCTGGGGGGATTTCCGCGTGAATCGGCACAAGCGGATCCGTGGCCAAACCACGTTGGATGAATCCACCGCCGATCGAATACCACACCTGTTCGAGCAGTTGCTCACCGTGCTCGTCATATGCCGTGAACCGCATGCCATTCGGATGCGCGGCGAAACGTCGCCAGTGGTCGAACTCGACATCGCGTCCATATTCGAATGCGATCTCGTGTTCGCCGTTCAGATTCAACGTGCCACGCTCATCACAGATCTCATGGATGCGCGCGAGATAATCCGTATCCACCGTCTTCGGCTCGTTGTTTTCCAACCCGACCACGGCGGCACGGTCAGTGCCATGCCCGAGTCCGGTCAATGCCAGCGACCCATAGAGCGTGACATGCACACGGGTCACACGGGCAAGCAGATGCCCGTCTGCGAGCGCCTTCGAGAAACGCTGTGCGGCGAGCATGGGGCCCACGGTATGCGATGAGCTTGGGCCCACACCAACGGAGAACATATCGAGCACACTGAACACACACGGCATTGTACACGCGTCTGCGAGCGACAAGCCGGTTCGGAGGGGATCAGGCATGCACGGACTGGTACATCGCCGCGAATAGGAAGCCTCCAGCGATGGCGAGCAATACGGTGATCACACCGATGGCGATCATCACCTTCGTGTATTTGGCGAGGCGCTCACCCAGCGTGGATGCGAAGAAGAACGAGGCAAACCCGAGAATCGCGCCATTGACACCGGCGACTATGGTGTCATGGTGCAACACGGTTTGGCCGAGCACCGGCCCCGCGATCATGTTCATGAATCCGAGCACGACCCAAATGGTCCACACGGCGAAGCCGACGGCACCGATAAGCGAATAGACGACCGGCTGCAGTTTGCGCTTCATGCGGTAGGCGAACGATTCAGCGCACCACAGCAGCGCGAAGCCCACGACATATGCGAACGCGACGGCGAGCAACATGGCCACAAGCACCCATGAACCAATCGGGAACAGACCGGGTGTGAATGAAAGGTAGATCGGTGAGCATACGAGTTCGCACACACATAGCGTGGCCGCGATGATGATGGCCTGCACGAGCATGACCGGCATGCCACTCTCCCCGTGCACTTGGACGGAGCTACCCGCAGGAGTGACTGTGGACTCGTGCGTATTCGATGCCTTGACTGCGGTTCCCTTGGATGCCATGTTCCTCCCATGCCCTGGAGCGTGATCTGTCATATGAGTGTAGGGAACAGATGTATCAGGCAGTTTTCGAACATGCGAAGAACCACAAGGTTCTCACAGTACGGACATATGGCCGTACCGCATGCCGTGCCCGGTGAGGAGGTGCCCCTGGCGGGACTCGAACCCGCAAGCCGAAGCGACCGATTTTAAGTCGGCTGCGTATACCATTTCGCCACAGGGGCTTCGGGACGCACACGCCCCAAAACAGACATTATGTCACACTCACCTGATTTACGTCGATCACGGGAGTGCGCCATATCGGCGTTCAGTGTTCTGTAGGGCGCTCGTTGCAGGTCTCAAGCGTCCTGCGCCCCAGATCGATGATGAGCCCGTCAAGCAAGCCGTGCTCGCTGGCCACGTAGGAATCGATGTGCTGGCCGTGGTCGAGCAATGCAGACTCGGCCACGCGGGCAAGCACACGGTTCCACACCAGCGCGCCGCCGCCGACAACGTCGATGCGTCCGGGATGGATGGTCTTATGGGTGGCACGTTCCGCACGGGTCATATTGAGGAACCGGTCATCGACGGCGAATGCGGTTTCGAAGTCCATGCGCACACCGTCCACAGCCGCATGATTGTATTCGGTCAGTCCCATGGCAAGCGCCGTCATTGTGGTCACGGTGCCGGAGACGCCGACTATCGTATGCGTCCTGCCGGCGGGCACATACCGGAATGCCTCGGTGATATGCCTGTCGATGTCACGGACGGCCTCGTCGATCTCCTGCTCGGTCGGCGGGTCGTGATGAAGATGGCGCTCGGTCATACGCACCGAGCCGATGTTCATCGAGAATGCCGCCTGCACCTTCGTGGCTGGAAGCGTATCGCCATCGCCGCCAAGCACCAGCTCACACGAACCGCCACCCAGATCGACCACCAGATATGGAGCCTCGACGTCGGACAGTGATGAGATGGCACTGCTGGCTGCCAGAAAACTCAGATCCGCCTCCTCGGTGCCCGAGATCACCTCGGGGCGGACTCCCAGAATGGATTCCACCGTGTTCTCGAATTCCTCGCGATTGTCGGCATCGCGTGTGGCGGAAGTGGCCACGAAGCGAATGGCGTCCACCGCATGCTCATCGAGAACGTTCTTGAATTCGCGAACGGCGGCATAGGTGCGTTCCAAAGCCTCATCGGAGAAGCGGTGAGTCTCGTCGACCCCCTGCCCCAAGCGCACCACGCGCAACATTCGCGGCACGACGTCAGTGACCCCATGCTCGTCGACCCGCGCGATTTTGAGTCTAATCGAATTGGTTCCGCAATCGATTCCGGCCACTGTCACTGCAGTCATCTCTACCTCCCTCTCGAGTCACGCATACGGCCGATGCCGTCAGCGTGCCTCCCGTCCGTCGGGTTGCGCCGGCGCACATCGGCATACCGTCGGATCGAACTCATCGCGCATGCGTTCCAATGCCATGTCGCCGATCGGGTTGACGCCGGGGCCCATGACCAGCGACTGCGCCACCAAGGCATGCAAACACTTCACACGCACCGGCATGCCGCCGGCGCTTATACCTTCGATGTGCTCCTCGCTCTCATTCAGCCGTTCGGCAAGACCGTGGCGAAACGTCAGGTACGCGGCATGCGCCCTCTCGTATTGAGCACGTAGACCGGCATCGTCGGCCAGCATTTCGTTGTATTGTCTCATGAGTCCATCGGCTTCCAGATGCGATGCGGCCTTCACCGCCTCCGGACTGGTCAGGTACATGGTCGTGGGGAATGGAATGCCACCGGGCAATACAGGCCCGGTGATCACCACCAGCGGGGTGCCGTCCACGGCGCAACGCGCTCCGACAGCCACCATGCCGCGCGGATACCTGCCCAGCTGGGTCTCGACGGTGGCGATGTCATTCTGCGTCGCCGGGTGCTCCATGACCCGCTGCAACGTCTCTGCGGCCAACGTCTCTATGCTGTTGGCGTTCCGGCTTTCTATGCTCATGCTTCCTTCCGATCTTGGTCAGGGAATCGAACGGGCCATCGCCCGCATGGTGTGTGGGTATGTCGAATGCGCTACTGCCCTGCCGAACCGCCATCCTGCGGGGCATCGGTGCCGGTGGTGGCATTGGGAGCATCCTGTTGTCGCGATTCGGCGGTGTTGCCGTTATTGGTGGCATCGGGTTTTCTGGCATCCGATTCCTTGAACGAATAGGCGAGCTCACTGTACCAGGGCAGGTTCGATTGGCCAGTTTCCGTGTTCGCATTGGCATCGGACTTCGGCTGTTCGCCGGTCACCGCCTCGGGATGCTCCACCTTGATGGCCTGCTCTCCCGGGAACACATACCCGAGCCGTTCCCTGGCCTGGGCGGTTACGTATGCAGGGTCGTCCCAGCGGGCGATGTCGTTTTCGAGATCCTTCTTCTGTGCGGCGAGCACGGACTCCTGCTTCTTGAGCGAGTTCAGCTCGCTCAGATTGATCGCATACGTGTGGAATGCGGAGATGATCTGGATGGAGCCCACCGCGATGACGAACAGTGCGATGAAGAATGCGATGGGGCCGGTGTTCGCTCCCCTTGTGCGCGTTCGCTCCTTCTTGGACGAGGAGGGCGCAGACTGTGGTTTCGAAACATGTGGCCGCTTGCTCATAGGAACGAAAATACCCGCCACATTCGACGTGCGGCGGGTATTAGCGAACCAAGGTCCCTAAGGACGGGTCACCCGGTCAAACCAGAATGCGTTTCGAATCACATGTACTTCTGGCATGCCTTGAATGCGCTGTAGCCAGCGTATTCGGCGGTCGAACCGAGCTCTTCCTCAATCTCGAGCAGGCGGTTGTACTTGGCGATGCGCTCGCCACGTGCCGGGGCTCCGGTCTTGATCTGGCCGGTGTTCTTGGCGACGGCGAGATCGGAGATCGTGGTGTCCGGCGTCTCGCCAGAACGATGGGAGACCATAGAGGTGAAGCCGTTCTTCGTGGCCAGCTCGATGGCGTCGAGGGTCTCGGAAACGGTGCCGATCTGGTTGAGCTTGACCAGCAGGGAGTTGCCAGCACCCATGTCGATGCCCTTCTTCAGGCGCACCGGGTTGGTGACGAACAGATCATCGCCGACGAACTGCAGGCGGTCGCCGAGGGCCTTGGTGATCTTGGCCCAGTCTTCCCAGCCTTCCTCCTGGAACGGATCCTCAATGGAGACGATCGGGAACTGGTCGACGAGCTTCTCGTAGAAGTCGAGCATGTACTCGGAATCGCGGTCCTCACCATCGAAGTGGTACTTGCCGGTCTCCTTGTTATAGAACTCGGAGGAGGCGACATCAAGGGCGATGCCGATCTGCTTGCCCGGCTCATAACCGGCGGCGGAGATGGCGTCCATGATGTACTTGAGGGAATCCTCGTTGGTCTTCATCTTCGGAGCGAAGCCGCCCTCATCGCCGAGACCGGTGGCCAGACCCTGCTTCTTCAGCACGTTCTTGAGGGTGTGGTACACCTCGACGCCGGCCTGCAGAGCCTCGGAGTAGGTCTGGAAGCCGTACGGGGAGATCATGTACTCCTGGATGTCGGTGGCGAAGTCAGCGTGCGCGCCGCCGTTCATGATGTTCATGTTCGGAACCGGGAGAACATGGCCGTTGGTGCCGCCGATATAGCGGTACAGCGGCAGTTCGGCGCTCTCGGCGGCCGCGTAGAGGGCGGCGAGGGAGACACCGAGAATGGCGTTGGCGCCCAGACGGCCCTTGTTCGGGGTGCCGTCGAGCTCGATCATCAGGTCATCGAGTGCGCGCTGGTCGGTGGCGTCCATGCCGATGACCTTCGGGGCGATCTCCTCGTTCACTGCCTTGACGGCACCGAGGACGCCCTTGCCCTGATAGACGGACTTGTCGCCATCGCGACGCTCCCAAGCCTCGGCTTCGCCGGTGGAGGCGCCGGAGGGAACGAGACCCAGGCCGCGAGCACCGTCATCGGTGTCGAGCACGACCTCAACGGTCGGGTTGCCGCGGGAATCAAGAATCTGGCGTGCGTACACGCTTTCAATTGCTGCCACAACTTCTCCTTAATGTGCATAGGTTGTGATGACAGTTTCCAGCGTAATGAGATTGTTGGACGATTGACGGGGGCGGATCAGGAAAAATGTGAGCGCTCTCACGATTCCTCCCGACTACGACACGCGTATTGTCCGAGCCTTCCGACAACGTGAACAGCGACACGGGGTGCCCGGGCCAAGACCTTCAAACATGCTGGAAGCGACGCCAAAGCGGGTCGGCTGGGCTGAGATCACACTCGTTGAACCTGACATAGACAATGCTATCGAAGGGAATGTCATGACCCAGTCTGTAACGAACGAGTCCGGGAACCCTTACCGGGATGCCAGTTCGATGGGCACGACCGGTGCACCGGCACCCTCCGCCGCATACGCCGTGCCCGCAGCCGAACATACCAAGACCGCGAGCCGGATCGGCACGCGATTCATTCCGTGGCATCATGGCCGCGTACCCCGCTTCTGCACGCTGTGGGCTTCCACGGTGCTCATCGTGCTCACGTGGGCCTTGGCCACCAGAGGCCCCGCGCACAACCGTTCACTGCCCTCTCCCGGCGAAGTATGGCAGGCGCTCGTTGCATTGCACAGCGGGGGGCTGTTGCTGCCATCCATAGGCATAAGCCTCTACAGAGTGTCTCTCGGCGTGGCCCTGGGTGTCGTGACGGCCGTGCCAGCCGGCATCATCGCCGGGTCAAGCACCATTGGCCATGCAATCATGGACAAGCCCATACACATGCTCAGGGCCGTGCCGTTCCCGGCGCTCTCCCCACTGCTCATCGTGCTGTTGGGCATCGGGGAGGCGATGAAGGTGGCATTGATCGCCATCGGCGTGTTTGCGCTGATCTATGTGAATGTGCGCGACGGCGTGCGCGGCATCGATCCGAAACTGCTCGAATTGGCGCAGGCATACCACCTGCCCAAACGCACCGTGTTCGCGAAGATCCTGCTGCGGGGCACGCTCCCGCGCTTCATGACGGGGCTGAGGTTCGCACTCACCGTGTCTTGGATCGCATTGGTGACCTGCGAGACGGTGAATTCCTCGGCAGGCATCGGCTACGTTCTCTCGCGTTCCCAACAGTTCTACCGGACCGACCAGATGGTGCTGTGCATTGTGCTCTATGCATTCCTGGGGCTGTTCAGCGAATGGCTGGTGGGTGCATTGGAACAGCTCGTCGTTCCATGCGCACACTGATGCGCCATATAGCGCCAATCAGGTTCACCTCTGCAATGACCAATCCCATGAGACATATGGGTATGCCCATATGCACCCGAACAAGGAGAATCATGTCACGATCTACCATGCTCAGATTCACGTCCGCCGCATGCGCAGCGTTGCTTGCACTGTCATGCTCGGCCTGCGGCGAACCGAATGCCGCGGATTCCTCTACGACCATGCGCGTGGCCTATCTGTCGACTGCGAATTACCTGACCACCGTACGCGGAGAAGACTTTCTTGACGAAACGATGCAGCACACCAACGTCAAATTCACCGGCCCATACAACCCAACGGATGCTTACTCCGCAGTGTTGTCGGGCAATGCCGATGCCACGAGTACCGGCACCGGCTCGTACATCAACTTCGTGGCGCAAGGTCAACCGTGGGTGGCCTTCGCAATCGAGTATTACACCGGTGATTCGCAAGGAATCGTGGCCTCGCCGAAATCTGGGGTGAACTCACTTGAAGACCTCTACGGCAGGAACGTTGCGATCATAAAGCGCGGCGGCACCGGCGATTACGTGTTGCACAAGGCATTCGAGCATGCCGGACTCGATGTAGACAGGGTGAACATCGTGGAGATGAGCCCCTCCAATTTCCAGGCGGCTTTCACTTCGGGACAGATCGACGCATTGAGTTCCTTCGACCAGAATCTGGCCGCCGCAATGGCGACCCCGAGCGCGAAACTGCTCGTGAATGCAACGGAATACGGGAATAAGAATGTCTCGATTCATCTGGTGTCGAAGGATTTTGCCACCAAACACCCCGAAGCGGTGAAAGCGATGTATCGGGCGCTCGTCAGGGAATCCGACGCGGCGCAGGCCACGCCGTCGATCATCACCGACGCATACCGGGAATTCGGCGCATCCGATGACGTGACCGAACAGATCGCAAAGTTCAATGTGCCGGTGATCAAGCCGATTGACGCAGAGGGATTGAAGATGTTGGAGTCCCAGGCGCAGGAGTATGTCGATTTCGGATTCATTGACGCAATGCCGGACTTGCAGGCGGCGTCGATGGATTGCTCGGCCTGATTGCCTCATCGGAGGCTGCGGGGAGCCGACCGGGGAAGCCTTGCTCCGTTGAGATGTCTGCATGACGCGGCTCCGCTGCGTCGGCAGCACGCTCCTCAGCAAGGCTTCCCCGGCCGGCTCCCTGCAGCCTCCGGCATATGCAGGTTGTTTGAATTGGAAAGGGAGTGTTTCCATGGCACCAGTTGTGAACATGGACTCGGCGTCCAAGAGGTTCGACGGGCACCCCGTGCTTCGCAATGTGACCCTCACGATTCGCCAAGGCGAATTCGTGTCGCTCATCGGGCGCTCGGGATGCGGCAAATCAACGTTGTTGCGCATGATCGCCGGGCTGGTTCCGCCGGATTCGGGGCGCATCGATGTTTCCGGCGAGTACGCCTTCGGCTTTCAGGATGCCCGTCTCGTGCCCTGGCTCAAGGTATGGGACAACATCACATTGGGGATTGACGCCAGGCGCAAGGTCCGCAAGGAGGCGGCCATGCTCGCGTTGCGGCACGTGCAGTTGCCGGACATGGCCGATGTGCTGCCCCACACGCTTTCCGGCGGTCAGATGCAACGGATCTCGCTCGCCCGCGCATTGGTTCGTCAGCCGAACCTGCTGCTACTCGATGAGCCATTCGGGGCCTTGGATGCCCTCACCCGTTGGGACATGCAGGATTTGCTGCTCAGATTGCGGAACGAACACGGGTTCGCCACCATCATGGTCACGCACGACATCGGCGAGGCCCTGCGTCTGTCGGATCGTGTGCTCGTGCTGCGAAACGGCACAATCCGCGAGGAACTCCGTATCGATCGCACCGAAGTGGACGCAAACAACCGGCCTTCTGGTTTCGCCGCATTAGAACGTCGGCTGCGCGACGCGCTTCACGAATAACACCGCCTGTGCGTTCGCGTGCCTGAGGAGAGATTCGATGGGTTCGGATGGGTGGGGCCTGAGCGGGGCACCGTTGAGGAGCGTGCTGCCGGCGTAGCGAAGCCGCGCCATGCAGGCACCTCGACGAAACGGTGCCCCGCTCAGGCCCCACCCTTCCAAACCCATCCGCCGCTACTTCACAGACTTTGCAGACCACGCTAGATCGTCGAGGAGCTGCTCGGTCCAACGCAGCACCTCATCCGATTCCATCGGACCGGAACCCATCGAACCTTCGAACGGCGTGGGGATGGTGTATGCGTTCAACATGGGCCGGTATTGGGCACCTGGGTAGATGCGCGAGATGCGCAGCTGCACCGATTCGGCAGGGTCGATCTTCGAGATGCGCAGCTTCCTGCCCTGGCCGATGATCTCGCTGATGCCAAGCGCACGTGCCTTCTCACGAAGACGCGCCACGTCGAACAATGATTCGAACACCTTCGGCGGCTTGCCGTAGCGGTCGGTCAGTTCGTCGCGCAACTCGTTCAGGTCCTTCTCGCTGCGGGCACCGGCCAGCTTGCGGTAGACCTCTAGCCGCAGCTTGTCGGAACCGATGTAGTCCACGGGTATCGATGCCTCGATCGGCAGGTCGATGGTGACCGCAACCGGTTCCGTGCGTTCCGGATCCTTGTAATCCTCGATCGCCTCGCTCACCATGCGCACATAGAGGTCGAAACCCACGCCTTCGATGTGTCCGCTCTGCTCATCGCCCAGCAGGTTGCCGGTGCCGCGCAACTCGAGATCCTTCATGGCCACATCGAAGCCGGAACCCAATGCGGTGTTCTGCGCAATGGTGACCAGACGTTCGTGGGACTGCTCGGTCATCGGCTTGCTCGGATCGTACAGGAAATAGGCATAGGCACGATCACGGCCTCGACCGACACGTCCACGGAGCTGATGCAATTGGGAGAGGCCGAATCGGTCGGCACGATCCACAATCAGCGTGTTCGCATTCGAGATATCCAGACCCGTCTCGACAATCGTCGTGCACAGCAGCACATCGATGTCACGATGCCAGAAATCGCGGATGATCTGGTCGAGCTGCTTACGTCCCATCTTGCCATGGGCAATGCCTATCCGGGCCTCGGGAACGAGGTCCTGCAGGCGCTTGGCCTTCTCCTCTATGCCCTCGACACGGTTGTGGATGTAGAACACCTGACCGCCGCGCAACAGTTCACGTCGAATCGCCGCGGTGGCCTGCGCGTCCTCATAGGCGCCCACATAGGTGAGCACGGGCAGGCGGTCCTCGGGCGGAGTCGCCAGCGTGGACATCTCGCGAATGCCGGTGACGGCCATCTCCAACGTGCGTGGAATCGGCGTGGCCGACAGGCTCAGTACATCGACATTCGTGCGTACGGCCTTGAGCGTCTCCTTCGCCTCAACACCAAAACGCTGCTCCTCGTCGATGATCACAAGGCCCAGATCCTTGAACTTGATCTTCGGACTCAGCAGCTTATGGGTGCCTATCACCACATCGACGGTGCCGTCGGTGAGACCCTTGATCGTCTCATTGATCTCCTTCGTGCTTTGGAATCGGCTCATGGCGCGTATATTCACCGGGAAGCCCTCAAAACGTTCGGTGAAGGTCTGCAGATGCTGCTGCACGAGTAGGGTCGTCGGCACGAGCACAGCCACCTGCTTGGAATCCTGCACCGCCTTGAACGCGGCGCGGATCGCGATCTCGGTCTTGCCGAAGCCCACGTCTCCGCAGATGAGACGGTCCATGGGAATCGGTTTCTCCATATCGACCTTGACGTCGTCGATCGTGGTGAGCTGGTCCGCCGTCTCCTGATATGGGAAGGCGTCCTCGAGCTCTTTCTGCCACGGGGTGTCCTTGCTGAACGCGAATCCCTTGGCACGTTGACGCGCGGAATACAGGCGAATGAGGTTCTGCGCGATCTCATGCACATGCTTCTTCGCCTTCGCCTTGGTCTGCGCCCAATCCGAACCGCCGAGCTTGTTGAGCTTGGGAATCTCGGCACCGATGTACTTGCTTACCTGATCGAGCTGGTCGGTGGGTATGAACAGCTTGTCCGGCGGCGCATTGCGCTTGCTCGGCGCGTATTCGATGACCAGGTACTCGCGGGTGGCCTGGTTCTTGCCCGAGCCGGTTGTGCGTTGGCGCATCTCGATGAACCGACCGATGCCATGCTGTTCGTGCACCACGAAATCGCCCGGTTTCAATTCCATGAGATCAATGGATTTGCGACGTTTACGTGCCGTCTTGACGCCTGCAGCGACACTGGTGCGGCCGGTGAGGTCGCGCTCGGTGAGCAGCGCGGTCTTCGACGCGTGGTCGATGAAACCGTCTTGCGCCTGCGAACGAATCGTGTCGAAATGCACGACGCCGATCTCATTGAGCATGCGCTTGAGGCGGCTCAGCGTGCCCTGTGCCGCGGCTGTGATAACGACCGCATAATCGTTGCGAATGAGCTCGCCGAGATGATCTTCGGCCTTCTCGCCACTGCCGTGGAGATCCTGCGGCGCCACCGCATCGATCTGCACGTGCCCCGGCAGCGACTGGTCCACAGTGAACCCGCTCACCTTCCATAGCTCGTGGTTAGAGTAGGTGAGCTGGCCCACCATCTCATCGAGATCAAGGAAGTTCGCGGATTCGAAGGAGATCGGTGCACCCGCGCCATGTCCCGATGCGGCCACATGCCAGCTGGTGGCGAGGAACTCGTTCGCCGTCTTCATCAGGTCATCCACTGCACGACGCAACCGTTCCGGGTCGAACAGCATTACGATGGAATCCTTCGGCAGCATGCTCGAAACTGGTTCGAGGTCGTCCACCAATGCCGGGATGAGAGACTCCATGCCCTCCTGCGGGATCGCGTTGGCTATCGATTCCAGAAGATCGTCGGCATTCGGAATCTGCCCGATCAGCGATTGCGCACGCTCTCGTATGCCCTCGGTCAGTTGCAGCTCACGGCATGGTGTGGCCCACACCGACCTGATCGGCTCACCATAGGTGCGCTGGTCGGAGGAATGGAAGCGGCGGATCGTGTCGATCTCGTCACCGAAGAACTCGATGCGCACCGGATGCGGTTCGGTGGGGACAAACACGTCGATGATGCCGCCGCGCACTGCGAACTCGCCACGGTCCATCACCAGATCGACGCGCGTATAGGAATTGCGGACGAGGCCCTGCACGGCATCTTCAAGGGCGATTTCCTCACCTTGCGCGAAAACGAGCGGCTTCACGTCGCCTATGCCGGCCACCACCGGCTGGATGAGCGAACGCACCGGCATGACCAGAATGCGTATCGGCCCGAACATCTCGCTGTCGGACTGCGGGTGGCACAACCGGTAGAACGTCTCCATGCGGTTCGCCACCGTGTCGGCGCGTGGGCTAAGCCGCTCGTGGGGCAGCGTCTCCCATGCCATCAGCTGTGCCACTTCATTCGGATCGCCGTCATACCACGATCGCAGATCGCCGACGAGATCCTCCGCCTCGCGACCGGAGGGGACGACGATCACCACTGGCTTACGGTCCGCACTGGCGGCGGCCAGCGCTGGACGAATGCCGTTGGGAGCTCCGACGAGGATGCTCGGGTCGGCGTCCTCGCCCGCATCCACACGGCCCTCCACCAAACCGGCGAATGCCTGATCCTCCAAAAGACGCTGCCTGAGGGAGAGGAGCGAACCGTTCATCAGCTCGTTGTAGGTCTCCTCCGCCGATCGGTTCGCCTTGCTGTGCCTTGCCTTGTCATCGGGCATTGAATTTATCCTGAGCTTTCGTGAGGCCTTCGAATACGATTGTCTCCGCGGCATCCGCACCGTCGGCAAGGAACTCGGGAAGTTGCTTGCGCTGTGCGGCATTGAATTCGCCGAGCACCCAGTTGATCGTGTTGTCGTGGGCGTCGCCGGATCGGCTGGCATGCCCGACACCCATGCGCACACGCGCATAATCGGGGGAATGCAGGCAGCGGTCGATTGACTTGATGCCATTGTGGCCTCCGGCCGAGCCACCGGACTTCAATTTGATGCGGCCGAATTCAAGGTCCATGTCATCGTGGATCACCACGATGTGGTCGAGATTGATGTGGTAGTACTCACGGATTGACTGCACGGCCTGCCCGGAATCGTTCATATAGGTCAATGGTTTGCACAAGAACACTTTCGCCGTCTGGCCGTTGAGACTCATCGTGCCTTTGCCCAGATCGGCCAGTCCCTTGTGGTTGGCGAAATGGATGCTCCAGCGCTTCGCCAACTCGTTGACCGTCATGAATCCCATGTTGTGCCGGGTGTTGCGGTATTTCACCCCCGGGTTGCCCAATCCCACAATCAGCCAGAATTCGCTTGCCATGTGCTCTCCTATCCTCCGGTATCCTGGGTCCTCGTTGCCGTCACCGCCGCACGATGCCCTCTACTGCGCCCGTGGCCTTTATCGGGGTCAGATCGAGGCACCAGTAACTCATGTCGTGCAGCACTCCTCTGGAATCATACGCAGCTTCGGGCATTTCACCGAATGGCTCAAAGCCGAAGGACTCCACCAGCGCGTTCGATGCAGTATTGTCGGAGAAGATGATGGCGCAGGCCTTGCGCATCGCACGCGCGCGGCATTCGTTCAGCAGCGCGCGCAGTGCGAATCTGCCTACTCCCCTGCGCTGCCATCGTGCGGTCACATAATATGCCAGATCGCATACGCCGTCGTAACCCGGACGGTCGTAGAACACCGATATGGCGCCGAATCCCACCTCCTCGGCCTCACCGTCGTCGGTAATCGCCTCGAACACGAGCACCGCATATGGATCGACGTGGGCCTCAATCCATCGCCGACGCGCCTCATAGGTGACCGGCACCGTGTCGGCCGTGGACCCTCCAGCCATCACCGCTTCGTTATAGATGTCGGTGATGACCGCGACATCATCCATTGTGGCAAGGCGATATCTGAATTGCTGCATGGCTCCAGCATATCGGCACAGCAGACCGCGCACATCCTGTTCATGCGTGAGGGGCGCGGCCACAGGACCGCGCCCCTCACGCATGGGCATGGGATTGGCATCATGTCACTTGTCGAGTGCCATCGCCTTGTCGAGCGCCTCTTCGAGACGCTTCTGCGCCTCCCCATAGCCGCTCCAGTCGCCCTTCTTCATTGCGGAGTCGGCGTCTTTCATGGCCTTTCCGGCATCCCGCAGAGCCTGCGAAAGCTCAGGATTCCGGTTTGTATTCGCTGTGGAGCCCGAACCGTCCGCCTTGTCGTCGGCCGCACCGGAATCGGACGGATTCCCGCTACTCCCCTGATTCTCGCCATCGCCGGCCTGAGCGCCCGAATTGCCATCGAACACCTGGTTCAACGCCTCGTTGAGCGTATTGGCGAAACCGACCTGGTCTCCAAAGGCGACGAGCACTTTCTTGAGCAACGGGTAGCTGGTCGCGCCGGAGGACTTCACGTACACCGGCTCCACATAGACCAGGCCACCGCCCAGCGGCAACGTGAGCAGATTGCCGCGTTCCACTTGAGTCGAACCGGATTCGAGCAGGTTGAGCTCCTTCGACACATCGGCGTTCGCGTTGAAGTTGTTCTGCGCCTGCCCAGGTCCGGGCACATTGGAATCCTTCGGCAGCTCCTGCAGGCGTATCGTGCCGTAATCGGGTCCTCTGACGCCCTTGGTGCGGCCGGCGTCCGAGTCCACCGACAGGAACCCGGTGAGAATCTCACGGGTGCTCGAACCCGCCGGAATATATGTGGAGGTGAGCGAGAACACCGGTTCGTCGGAACCGCCGGTCTGCAAAGTGAGGTAATACGGCGGCTGCAGCACATCGCGGGACTGCTCGCTCTTCGATTCGGTCGGATCGACCGGGGTCTGCCAGAAGTCCTCGCCCGAGAAGAACTGTGAGGCCGAGGTCACATGGTATTTGGACAGCAGCTGGCGTTGCACCTTGAACATGCCCTCCGGATAGCGCATATGCGCCATGAGGTCGCCGGAGATCTCGCTCATCGGGTGGTATTGGCCCGGGAAGATGCTCTGCCACGCCTTGAGCACCGGATCGGAGTCATCCCAGGTGTAGAGGTCCACCGAACCGTCGTAGGCGTCGACGGTGGCCTTCACCGAATTGCGCATGTAGTTGACTTCCTTGTCCGTCAGGCCCTGCACCGTCTGGGAGGAGATGGTGGTGGAGTCCTGCGTCGCCTCGGCAAGGTCCGTCTTCTGCGAGTACGGGTAGTTGCTCGAGGTGGTGTAGCCATCCACAATCCATTTGACCCGGCCGTCCACCACCGCCGGATACACTCGTCCGTCAAGGGTGAGGTACGGCGCGACCTTGGCGACACGTTCCTTGGGGGAACGATCGTAGAGAATCTGGGAATCCGCGTTCACACGGTCGGAGAACAGGATCTGGTCGGAGCCGAACTTGATCGAATAGATGAGCCGGGCGAAGATGTTGCCGATGCGCGGGCCACCATTGCCATTGAAGGTGGTGGTGGCTCCCTCGGAACCCGTTGGGTAGTCGAATTCCCACGACTGCGTGCCCTGTGGCGCGCCGACTATCGAGTACTCGGGTGCTTCCGGTGAGAAATAGATGCGCGGTTCGTAGTGCTGGGTATCGGTGAGATACCCCTGCGTCGGAATGCCGTATTCGAAGAACTGCGGCTGCCCGTCGCTCGTCACTTTGTTGCCGTAGGCGGCGACGATGCCATAGCCATGGGTGTACACGGTGTGGTCGTTCACCCAATTGCGGTTGTCGTTGCCGTCGAGGTTGATCTCTCGGGCTGCGATCACCGTGTCCTGATTGACGCCATCGATGTCATATTTGTCGACCGCCAGCGTGTCGGCGAACGTATAGTACTGCTTCATCTGCTGAAGCTGCTTGAATGTAGGCGAGACGATCTGCGGGTCGAGCAGTCGAATCTGCGCCGTGGTCTCCGCGTCCTTCTGCAGGGCACCGGCCTGCGCCTTCGTGGTGGCCTTGTACTCCTCGGTCTTCACCGCATCCAGCCCATAGGCAGCCCGGGTCGCGTCGATGTTGCGCTGAATGTATGCCGATTCCATCTCCTGTGCATTCGGATTCACGCGGAACCGCTGGAGCAGCATCGGCCATAGCGTGGACAGCAGTATACCAACGACGAGCGTGGACGCCACGGCGATGGTGGGCACGCGCCATTCACGCCATGCGGCGGATGCATTCGCCGTGGGACGCGATACGGCGTCGTCGAATACATGGGTGGTCATGAGCCACACACACAGCACCACGCCGAGGACGGCTGTGAGCACCGCCATGATGATGGTGACGGGAATGCCGGCAGTCACCGCGGTGTAGTTGGCGCCGGTGAATCGATCGCCCTGTGCGGTGAGCGATGAAAAGACCGAGAGCCCTTGGCTCACTGCCCAGGACAGCATCCACAGCACCAGCCAGATGCCGATCTGGCGACGGGCACGCTTCGTGATGGCGAACAAACCGTGGCCATGCACCGGCATCGTGAAGCGAATGCCGCCCATGGCGACATGCGTGGCCACGCTGAACACCAGCGCCACGAACATGAGCAGTGTGAACGCGGAGACGAGCATGCGCAGTCCCGGCAGCACGAATACGTAGAAACCGTTGTCCAAGCCGAACTGAGGATCGACGGAGCCGAAGCTCTGGGTGTGGAACATGAGCAGGATCTCGGTCCAGTTCGCATTGACCTTGGAACCGAAAATAATGCCCGCGATCAGCGAGATGACCACCGCCACGCGGCGAGCAGTGCGCGAGCTCACGCTCTTGCCGATCTCGATGGTGTCGCCGTTGATGCGGATTGTGGAGCCATCGGCGAAATCGGGGCGTGCACGAATGGCCAGAGTAGCGGCAATGTAACTGACGAGCACCATGAGGGCTGCATAGAACACCCACAAGCCCACACGGGCGCCGAGCAACGTCCAGACAATGCTCTGGAAGCCGAGCTGCGAATACCACATGACGTCTGCTGCGAATGACGAGATCGCGAAGAACAACGCCACTATGATGGCAATGGCCACGACGACGGCAATGGCCACCCGGCGCCCGTGGTTGCCATGGGGTTTCGCCGGCTTGCGAGTGATGCGCGGAGAGCGGGGCGTGCCGTTGCTGGCGCCTGCAGCATTCGAATGCGGGGGCTCGCCGTCGGTCTCGATGTTGATGACGATCGGATCGTCATCATTCGATTGCGATTGTGATCGCCGGGTGCCATGCCCGGCACCGAAGAATGGGTCGAAGAAAGACATTCGGCCATTCTACCAATGAACGTCTCCCCGACCAAGGGCGTTGGAGGAAGCACTTGGTTTCTCTTCTGTACCTACACGTTTGCCTATGTACTTCCGGGTCCTCTCCCCCTGACATGTGTAGAGTCTCCGGATTGTGGCCGGTGGGGCGCCGGATGCCACGCTTCGTCAAGGTGTCTGCGCGCTTCGCGCGTAGCACGCTCCTCAGCGTGGCATCCGGCGCCCCACCGGCGGCAATCCGTGCCTGCGAACTGTACAATGGCAGCAGCCATTGCAGAAACCGAGGACCCATGATCCAGCACAACGACAAGCCGCAGCCGAACCCGAACAGACGCATGGTCCGGATTGTCACGACCGTCGTCGTGACAATGGCAATCGTCGCCATTGCGATTGGGGCATCCATACTGGTCCGCCATGCTACCGATTCCGACACGACGAATGCCGAAGCCGCACCGACATCGGCCCCCAGCCGCACATCACCGCCGGCTCCCAGCACGACCACTTCCATACCGCAGACGGCGTCGCCCGCACCCACCACCAAGACGGATGCCACCTCGAATCGGGCCAAACGCATGGTGGCGGCGATGAGCCTCGACGAACGCGCCGGGCAACTGGTGATGGCCGCATTGCAATACGGCAATGACCCTGCCACCTTGCAATCGATGATTCAGGAGCAGCATGTGGGGAACGTGATCCTGATGGGCAACTGGGTGAGCGGCGTCGAAGGCGTGGCGCGTGCCACACAGGCGCTGCAGGGGTTGAACGCCTCCACCGGATTGCCGGGGTTGCTCATCGCCACCGATCAGGAGGGCGGCATGGTCCAGCATCTGTCGGGACCGGGATTCGATGCGATGCCCAGTGCCACGGCTCAGGGCCAGATGTCACTCGACCGGCTGCGCGCAGCCGCGCAGGATTGGGCCCTTCCCCTCAAACAGTCCGGTCTCGCCATGAATCTGGCTCCTTCGGTGGACACGGTAACGATCGAGCGTGCCGCCAATGAACCGATCGGTGCGCTCTACCGTGATTTCGGCCTCGACGCCCAGCGTAACGGCGAGCATGCTGCAGCTTTCATCGAAGGCATGCACGCCGGCGGTGTGGGCAGTGCCATCAAGCATTATCCGGGATTGGGATCGGTGAGAGGCAACACCGATTTCACGGCAAACGGCATTGTCGACGACACGACAACCGAGAATGGCACGGGGGTGAATGCATTCACCACTGCGATCCGGCACGGCAAACCCGCCATGGTGATGGTGTCGCTGGCCACCTACAAACTCATCGACCCCAACAATCCTGCGGCCTTCTCCCCCGCCATCGTCACCGACATGCTGCGCAGAGGCGCCCCGTTCGACGGCGTGGTGATCTCGGATTCCCTCTCGGCCGGTGCCGTGAGCTCAATCGCACCACAGGATCTGGGCGTGCGGTTCATTGATGCGGGAGGGGACATCTGCTGCGTGAACGCCGCAAGCTATACGCAGCCCATTCTGGACGGCATACGCAACCGCGCCGCTGCGGACAAGGGTTTCGCCGCCAGGGTCACTGCGAGTGCCGAACGCGTGGTCAGACTGAAAATAGAGCTCGGCTTGGTGCAGTGAAACCGTAAACAGGAAGCGGGTGCGTCCCATGTGGGACGCACCCGCTCGGATGTTGTTGGTCTCAGCAGCAGCACCCGGTGGGATGCAGGCGCTCGTACTCGTCACGTGCATCGTTGAACTCACGCACGCTCATCGGCACGCGCCCTGGATGCTCGGCGCGCAGATGCTCGACATAACGGTCGTATCTCGCCTCGCCGCTCACCTCCCGCAGATACCAGACAATCGCACGCCATACGCGGCGTGTCAGACCTGCCATCCTTTGGAACCATCGGGATATATGCATTGCCATATGCACCTCATGCCAGCTGCGGTTGGAGGCCGAGCGCGACCTCGTCATCGGAATCGTCGGGCTCCACAGACCTCTTAGACGGCAACGCACCCGAGCGCACCGCATATTCGCGGGCCACACGTTTCTCCAGATCCGTGGCGAGCAGCCCGGAGGGGGCGAACCATGCGGATTGCACGAACGGTTCCTCGGTGGACATGTCGGTACCGTACTCCTTAGCTCGCACCGTGTTCACGATCACGACGGCGCCGACGACCAGGAACGTGGCCATCATGAGGAAGAAGAAAACGGAAAGCGCACCATCGAGGTAGGCGTTCGACAGCGACGCACGCGCGTTCGCCAACGCGTCGCCCTCGAGGGTCCCCGAGGCGATCTGTTCACGGTATTTTGCGGCGGCGGCGAAATAGCCGAGCTTGGGATCGAAGATCTTCTGGAAGTCCGCGGTGAATGTCACTGCGACATCCCACACCAACGGCACGATCGGTATCCAGGCATACCGATGCAGCCCTTTCTTGAACACGCATACGGTCACCAGCATCAGGCAGCCGGCTGCGAGCAACTGGTTCGAAATACCGAAGATCGGGACCATCGCGTTGATGCCGCCATTCGCATCGGAGACGCCCATGTACAGCATGGATCCCCAAGCCGCTGTGGCGATGAACGTGGTGATGAGGTTGCCGGGCTTCCATGTGGGGTCGGAGAACTTCCGCAGCTTGCGTACATTGCCCAGCAGGTCGCCAATCTGGTATCGGGCCACACGTGTGCCGTTGTCGACGGTGGTGAGAATGAACAGGGCCTCGAACATGATGGCGAAGTGGTACCAGAACGCCATCGAATCCTCGCCGCCCATGTATGACTTGAGGAAGTTGGCCATGCCGATGGCGAAGGTGGTGGCACCGCCGGTACGCGAGACGATGCTCTCCTCGCCCACATCATGCGCGGCCCGGGTCAATGCCTCCGCGCCCTCGTACGTGGTGCCGTGGGACTGCCACGTCACCTTCATCTGGTTGCCTTCGATGTCTTTGACGTTCATGTTGCCGACGGCGGCCACCGCGTTCTGTTCGGGGGAAGCGGAAGCGGAGTATGCCGAACCAGCGGTCGCCTCGATCTGGGGCGCGCTCATGTTCAGCGAGAAATAGGGGTATGTAAAATCTCTGGTTGAATGACGGGTTTCGAAGAACGTTCATCCTCTAAGTTCCAGAAGGAACCGTCTGGTTGAAAATCGTTTGAGACGTGTTTCCGTTTCAACCAGAGATTTACCGTTAGTTGAGTATCTCGCCGGTGGTTTCGTCCACCTCGTATTCAGGTTCGGGGAACGGCTCCCATTCGTCTTCCTCGTTGCTCTCGTCTTCCGCTTCGGTGGTGAACAGCGCGCCTTTGGTGAGGATTCGGGGACCGATGCTTATGCCGCCGCTGTTGATGATGTTGAGGAGGTTGGTCTTTCGGTACAGGCTTCTTCCCCGCAACGTTTCAAAGGAGTATCCGCGTCCTTTCATGTTGGATTCGCGTATGAGTCTGTTGGCGCATTCGGTGTAGCCGTTGCTTATGGCTATGGGGCAGTCCCAGTATTGGAAGATCTGGGTGTAGAAGTTGCGTACCGTTTTGGCGAGGGTTCTGAACGAGTCGAACAATTCGCCTTCGGGAATGTTGTTCTCCCATGTTTGGAACGCTTTCTGGGCGTTGCGTTTCGATGTGGGGTTCTCGTCCCAGATGTCGAAGAAGTCCTCCTTGACGTCGAAGGCCGTGGCGAGGGGCTTGAGCTCGTCGACGCCGCGCAGCAGGCGTATTTTCTCGGCCTCCTCGCCTGTGAGGTCGCGACGTCGGGTTTTGAGCGTGTAGGCAAGTCCGCGCTTGGTTTTGATGCGGTCCTTCTTGGTCATGGTCGTTTGCAGGGACCGTCTCACGGAGTCGACGGCTTCGTTGGCCTTCATGACGACGTGGAAGTGGTCGATGGCCCAGCGTGCGTTCGGCATGGCCGTGGCGATGCTTTTCTCGAATGGCCGATACATGTCCGAGCACACCCACATGACCTTGTCCCTGTCGGGCATGTTCATGAAGTATTCTGTGAGGGTCCTTTGGTTTCGGCCGTTGAGCATGTCGTAGAGCGTGCGGTGTTCGAGGTCGGTGATGACGGTGACCTCTCCGATGCGCTTGATCTTGATCTCGTCGATGCCGAGGAATGCGGGCGTGCGGAACCGCAGCTTCTCGTCATAGTCGCGGATGTATTCCTCGAACACGTTCTTGACGGTCACATGGGTCAACGCGTAGTCGACGGCCACGTCGCGGAACGTGGTGCGCAGGGAACGTTGCGCAATGTCCGCGTAGGCGCGCGAGGTCATCATGCGTTTCTGGTTCACGCCGTCGATGTCGGGCTGCCAGATGTCGTTGCACTGGCTGCAACGCCTTCGGGGAAACTCGATGATCAGGCGGGTTGGTACGCCTCCCATGGGGGTGTCCGCGATTTTGAGCGCGCGTCTGCCGTGGCTGTACGTCTTTCCGCCGCAAACCCCGCAAGCCTCGGGCACCGGACCGCAGTACGCGAGCCGTATGTTCTTGACCCGCTTGCCCTTGTCGATCGTCTCCTCGGTGCCCGTCAGCTCGCAGTCCGCGATGCCGAACAGGTCCTTGACGATGGAACCGGAATCATTGGCTGTCATGATCGCGCTCCATCCGCTTCATATACTCCTGAAGTTTCGGGATGTCGTAGCGTTTTCCGGAACGTAGCTGGTCATAGGCCTGATCGGCGAGGGAGTCGATGGCCTGCGGGTCGTTCATGACCTTCGCGGCGAGGTCTCCCAGCTCGTTGCTCACGAGGTTCACGAGGCCCGCCTTGACGATGCTCTTCAGTCTTCCGTCGTTGAGTATGGACTCCTTCGAGTTGTTGGAATTCGTGATTCTGGTCTGGGTGATGTTGTCGCCCGCCACATAGTCGGAGATGAAGTTCACGGCCCTCGCGGCGGAGATCACGTTCACGTCGGTGCCCCATGTCTCGTTGAGCTTTTCGACGATCCTCTTCAGACTCTGCTGCTTGGGAGCGGTCGAACGCCCGAGGCCGGCCCCCATGGGTTTGAGCTCGCGGTCCTGCTGGTCGTCGGCGCGACGCAGCCTGTTGATCCTGTAGTCGGAGAGCACGAGGCCCTTGATGTCGATCTCGTCGACGCTGGTGTTGCTGATCCGGTGATAGAGCAGTTTCGCGAACCCGTGGAACACTTCCAGATCCGGTTCTCCCAGATCGACGATCTGGCTGATGAACATGTAGGCGGAGCAGTAGCGTTTCAGGAGTTTGCGGAACGTGACGAGACCGTCGCGGGCCTCCTGTTCCTCGTCCATGCGCTGCTGGGCGTATCGGATGGTCTCCTTGTCGCCGTCGGCTTTGGCGTGTTCGAGGGTGTCGGCCCATGTCGCGTATGCGGTGGTGTGAGCCTTGTATTCGCTGCTCCAGCGTTCCGCGGGAAGGCTCACGGCCTTGTAGAGGCGCTTGCGGTACGAGTCCCGTTCCTCTCCCGTGGAAAGCTGCGCTATGGCCCGGTACTGGGCGTCGCGGTACTGAGAGAAGTCCTCCTGCGTGTAGATTCCCGTCTTATCGAGCCGCTTCTTGATCTCGTACACCATGTTCGGATCCTGCGCCTCGCTCATGGCCGCGCCGGTGTCGTATTTGCGGAACGCGTTGACCACGGTGTCGGCCTTGTTCACAAAATCGAGGATGAACACTTGGTCCTTGCCGGGGTAGATCCGGTTGACGCGCGAATAGGTCTGCACGATCTCGATGTCGTTGGCGATGGGCTTGTCGATGTACAAGGCGCAGAGCTTGGGCTGGTCGAATCCGGTCTGGAACTTGTTCGCCACGATCATGAGCCTGTACTGCGGGGTGTCGAACGCGTTCTCGATGGTCTCGTAGCCGAGGTTGTTCATGTTCGACTCGGTGTAGTCGTAGTCCGGGTTGATCGCCGCGAACGGGTTGTCCCTGAGGTATTCGTCCTCCGGGACCACGCACTGGGAGCCCTTGACCTTGTCGGAGAACGCCACCAGCGGCTCTCCGGGAACCTTGAATTGCAGGTGAGGCTCGATCCTGCTGCGGTCCAGTTCGGGATGGGCCCGCAGGTACGCGTCGAACGCATACTTGTAACGGACCACGGCCGGGCGCGACGGCGTGATAATCATGGCCTTGGCCTGACCGTCGAGCAACGGAGCCACGTTCCTGACGAAATGCTCGATGATCAGCGCGGTCTTCTCCATCACGTTCGTCGGATGCAACGCCTTCCACTTCGCGATGACGCGGCGCGCGGCGTTCTCGTCGACGAGTTTGTCGGGCGCGTACTCCTCGGCGAGCCTGAACGCGGTCGAATAGGGCATGTACCCGGACAGCGGGTCGATGATGTACCCTTCCTCGATGGCTTGCCGCATCGGGTACTTGTGGAACGATTCCGGGATGCTCCTGCCCTTCTTGTCGAGCTTGTCTCCGGGACGGCCGAACAGGGTCATGGTCTCGGCCTTCGGGGTCGCGGTGAACGCGAAGAACGACACGTTCCGCGGCATCACGTTGCCAGCCTGCATGCGGGTGAAGTACTCGGAAATCACGTCCTCGTCGGTCAGGTCTCCCTCCTCGCCGGTCTCGGAGGGCAGGGGCCGCGCCTCGGGAAGGTTGAGCTTGTCCGCCGCCGCGTTGAACGCGCTCTTCAGCGCCGCGGCGCTGCTGCCTTCCTGTGAGGAGTGGGCCTCGTCGATGATGACGGCGAAGTCCCGGCCCGTCAGACGGGGGTCTGCGGCGATCATGGGCCATGCGTACAGGAACGTCTGCAAGGTGACCACGATGATCTCCCTGCGGTCGCCCAACGCCTTGGCCAGCTGCCGGCTCTTCGCCGCGTCGGACGTCCGACGTCCCTCGGAGTCGGTGCCGATGTCCATGACGTAACCGGGGGCGTTCCTCAGCTGGCCTATAGTCTTCTTGATGTTCGTGTCAAGGCTCAGACGGTCGGTCACGACCACCACGCTGGAGAACAGTCGTTCTCCGTTGTCCTGCCTGACGTCGGCGAGCTCGTGCGCGGTCCACGTGATCGTCTCGGTCTTGCCCGACCCCGCGGAATGCTCAATCAGATACCTTTGCCCGGCCCCGTTGGCGCGCACGTCGGCGATCATCTTGGTCACGGCGTCCCACTGATGGTAGCGGGGGAAGATCTGCGTGCAGCGCGTGCGCATGCGGCCGGTCGCGTCCTCCTTGCGGCTGGTCTCCTCGAACACGAAGTTCTGGAAGATGTGCAGCCAGTTGTCCCTCTGGCAGATTTCCTTCCAGAAGTACGAGGTCCGATAGCCGCCGTCCTCGGCGGGGGGATTGCCGGCGTGCCCGTCCGCGGTGCCCTTGTTGAATGGCAGGAACCGGGGCACGTCCGCCTCCAGATTGGTGCACATCCACACCTCGTCCTCGCTGATCGCGAAATGCACCACCGCACCGCTCTTGTACATCAGCAGCCAGTTGCGCCGGTTCGTGCCCGGTTCGATGGGCTTGCGTTCGGTCTGGTACTCCTCGATGGCGTCCTGCACCGTCTGGGTCAGCTCGGTCTTGACCTCCGCGGTCGCCACCGGGATGCCGTTGATGAAGAACACCAGATCCAGCGATTTGTTGCCTTGCGTCTGGTAATGCACCTGATGCATCACCCGCAGGATGTTCGCCTCGTAGTCGACTTGCGCGTTCCTGATGCGCTTGTCCGCCGGATACGGGGCCGAACCCATGATCGTCTGATAGCCCGCCATTTTGAATCCGTGGCGAATCACGTCTATCGTGCCGTCGTCCCGCAAGGCGGAAACCAGCTGCATGCGCAGGTTGTTCTCCCAGTTCCCGCCCATGGACGCACGCATCTTCTCCAGCTTCTCCGGCGCGACCCGTTCCTGGAACTCGATGAAGTCCGGCATGTACAACGCCGTTTGCGGGTCGAACCCCGTATCGTCCGGGCTCACCCTCCAGCCGTTCTCACCCTCCAGCCCCGCGATAGAACGCGACAAGTACCGTTCGAACGCATCCTCCCTGTGCAGACTGTCGTTCACGCTCATCACGCACCTCCCATACAATCAATACGACCAGTCACCGCATGGAAAATCAGACTCCTGCGATACTCCTCAAGCCTCGCAATCACCTGTTCCTGACGATCAACACCCTCATCAATCGCAGCACACTTGTAATCAAGTTGGGAGATGATTTCCAATTGGTCTTGACGAGGCGGAACGAAAACTTTTAAATTCCCCAGTTCCTGCTGGTTAATCTTCGGCATCTTGATTCGTATGTCTGATACCAGCCCTGCTTGTTCGACGAACTGATCTGAAAGCATATAATATTTAAGCCACTCAGGAAATTGACTGGTTGAGATTGGATACATGTCGGCACTACATAATCCATCATCCGGGGCTATTATCACCTTATTTAGTCTCGGTCTTACTTTCGAATAAAGAATCGCGCCTTTATGGAATAGATGATTGCAGCTAGTGACGCCATCTTCGTAGACGGTGCTGGTACGCAGCAGCCTTCCATTTCCCTTGCTTATTGATTCTGGAGAAATATGCAACCAATGCTGATAGTTATCCGGTTCGACTAAGTTGGAATCTACGTGTGCGATGAACTTGAATCTCTTCCATGTCCAACGGGTATTATCCAAACCGTTTGAATCTCCGGCGACTGTGTGCGAAATGACGGCCTTCCGATAGTCCTCCAGCTTGTCGATGATCATCCGATGGCGGGCGATGGCCTCATTGATCGGCTTACACCGCGAATCCAAGAAAGCAACAATCGAACGCTGAACATCGCGAGGCGGCACTACCACATAAGTTTCTTTCAAATCTCTGGGATTGACGTGAAATACTTTAACATCAACAAGATTTCGGCGAATCTGAGATCTCCAATTATCAGTCGAAAACAAATATGCAAAATACTTGTTATCGAAAGTCTGTAGCGGAATCAGCTGCGTCGTATCACCTCCTGCATACACTTCAATATTGCTATCTAGATAGATGCAATTTCCGCAACCTTTGAGGTCTTCAGATGTACTTGCAAAGATGAAACCACCTTTGCTAATTGGAATAGTATTATCTGGAATTATGTCTGGTGAGACATATCGGATTAGCTCTCTATGGATAGAGAATCCATCGTTGAGCTTTGAATGAACTTGTCCGTAATTAACAACTGGCACACCGTGTTCAATCAAATCGGCCTTTGTAACCGTGATTCCTTTTCCAATGGAAAACAAACTCTTCAAAGGCTTCATTTCCCAACCGTCGGGCATATGGCCGAACCATTCGGTGTTGTTGATTTCGTTCCGGGTTCTCATTTGAGGAATTCTTTCATGAAGTCTTCGATGCCGTCTTCGAGGTTGAGGATTTCCGCTGCGATGTCCTGTGGGTCGCGTGGCTGTTCGTACTTGTAGAAGTATCGGTTGAAGCTGATGTTGGTGCCGACCACGCCGGTCTGTCCGTCCTGTAGCGGCCCGTGGTCGTCCCTGACCTTGTAGTCGATGACGGCGTCCGGCGCGTAGGGAAGCACCTCCGTGACCATGTATTCGTCGAAGTCCATGCCGTAGGGGATGTTTTCCTTGTCGCTGGCCTCGGGGTCGTAGACCGTGTCGCCTTCCGGCGTTCGGGCGGCGTCGGCTTCGGGATCCCGGACGCCGAACACTCTGACGATGGCCTTCTGGAGCTGGTCTCTCGTGGGTTTCGGCTTGTCCATGAGCTTGCCGAGCTCCTTGCACGCGGTGTGCGACCATTCGTAAGTCCAAGTCTCGCCAGCGTGCTCGGCGAAGTAGTTCCTGATCGCCTGCTTGTTGGCCTCCGACAGGTTCTTCATGGGCTTGGAGGACTCGAACAGGTCATCGGTCCTCGACTTGTCGATGGTGATGTACATGAGCAGGGGACGCCGCGTGGTGACTTGGCGGTACATGAATTCGCTGGCGGGCACGATGACGCTGTTGCCGTGGTCATGCCCGTCGATATAGGTGCGGGTGATCCAGTCGATTTGCTCGTCGCTGATCTCGTACCGTTTGTTTCCCAGATTCCTTTTCAAGGGGACGCGTTTGTCCGACGCGTCTATGAGCTGGATCATGCCCCGGCGTCCTTCGGGTTTCTTGTTCGACAGTATCCAGATGTATGTGCTGATGCCAGTGCGGAAGAAGATCTCGGTGGGCAGTTTCACGATGCAGTCGATGTAGTCCTTCTCGAACAGCCACCGGCGAATGTTCGACGGCCCGGAGCCGGCGTCGCCGTTGAACAGGGGGCTGCCGGAAAGCACGATCGCAGCCTTGCCTCCGCCCTGCTCGATGGGGGCGAGCTTGGCGGCCACGTTCTGGATGAACAGCATGCTGCCGTCGCTGATGGCAGGCAGCCCAGCTCCGAAACGGCCCTTGAAGCCAAGCTTGGCCTCCTCAAGCACCGCTTTTTTCTCTTTCTTCCATTCCTTGCCGTAGGGAGGATTGGTCAGCTGATAGTTGAACGTCTCGCCCTCGAATTTGTCGTCGGAGAGGGTGTCCCCGTGCATGATGTGCTCGGACAGGTCGCGCATGGAGTCGAACTTGTCCTGCCCCGCGTTGCCGACATTGCGCAGCAGCAGATTCGTCTTGCCCACAGCCCAAGTCACGCCCTCCGACTCCTGACCGTAGGGGATGATCGTGGCCGGGGCCTTCGCGTTCGACCGGGTCTTCCATTCCTCCAGCACGTCGAGCGCGTCGCTGATGAACCCGCAGGTTCCGCAGGTGCCGTCGTACAAACTTCGCATGCTGCCGTTGTCGGAATTGAGGAATTCGTCCTCGTTGGCGAAGATGAGGCTGACGGCAAGCCTGACCACGTCGCGGGGCGTCATGAAGTCTTCGGCCCCCTGCGCGATCTCCTCGCCATACCGTTGGATCAGATGTTCGTAGATGTCGCTCATCATGCGGTCGGGAACGGCTTCCGGACTCAGATCGAAGCCCGCGAAACGCATGCACACCTCGTGCAGCATGCCCTCGTTCTGAAGATCTTGGCACGTCTCCCGGATCTTGAACTTGGTCAGGATGTCCCTCGCGTTAGGGCTGAACCCGTCGACGTATTCCATGAGCGCGTCAAGGGTGCGATCGATTCCCAGATCGTTGAGCCGGAAGCTGGTCACGTTATAGAAGGACTTGCCCGAGAACGTGCAGTAGATCTCGTTCTCACGCCCCAATGTCGGCTCGTACTTCTCCACGGCCTTGCACACCGCGTCGCGGGTCGGCTCCAAGGCACATTCCAGTCTCCGCAGCAGCGCGAAGGGAAGGACGAGCTTGTTGTAGTCGGCTGGGCGGATCACGTCGCGCACATATTCGGCGATGCTCCAAATCTCACTGACGTAATCGAACGCGCTTCTTTGCTCCGGCATATCTGACCCTTTCTGTCAACCACAGATTTTACAAAAGGACTCAGACTTTTCAACCACAGATTTACCAAACACGCTTTTCGTTGGCGCATGACTACCGGCTAGACGCCCACCCAATTCCAACCTCAGATTTTACATACCCAGAAATAGACGCCTTGGCTGATTGTGATGGCGGCAATGAGCGCAATGATGGCAGTGAACGACTCGACGAGCATGGAGCCGTAGCCGATCATGCGAATCTGGTTCTCCTTCCCCACGGCCTTCGGCGTCAGACCCGAGGAAACCGCGCCATGGAAGCCCGAGAGCGCACCACATGCGATGGTGATGAACAGGAACGGGAAGAGGTTGCCGGAAAAGGTCGGGCCATTCGACTGGCTGGCCAGCGTGCCGATCCCCGGCATGCTGACCCGCGGATTCGAAACGGCGATGCCGACGACGAGCAGCGCCAGCGTGCCAATCTTCATCAATGTGGACAGGTAGTCGCGCGGGGTCACCAGCAGCCAGTGCGGCAACGCTGCGGCCGCGAACGAGTAGACGATGAGCGCGACGACGAGCTGCTTGGCATTGAGCGTGAAGATGGGTGCAAGCGTCGGGTTCGAAGCGACCCAGCCACCGCCAACAATGGCGAGCACCAGCAGCACAAAACCGAGGATGGTGGTCTCGATGACCTTGCCCGGTCGCAGGAAGCGCTCATAGCAGCCCATGACCAGCGCGATCGGGATCGTCATGCCCAGCGAGAACACGGCCCACGGTGAGCTTGCCATGGCCTTGATGGCGACGAGCGCGAGGAACGCCATCGCAATGGCGGTGACCACGACGAGGAACAGCGAGATGATGATGCCACCAAACTTGCCCATCTCATCGGTGGCCATCTGGCCGAAGGAACGGCCCTGTCGTTTCGCCGAGATCCACAGCATGAGCATGTCTTGCACGGCGCCGGCGAAGATCACGCCGAGGATGATCCACAGGACGCTTGGCAGGTAGCCCATCTGCGCCGCCAGAATCGGTCCGACAAGAGGTCCGGCTCCGGAGATCGCCGCAAAATGCTGTCCGAAGAGCACACGACGGTCCGCCCGCTCGAAGTTCGCACCGTCATGCACGCGCTCCGCAGGTGTGGCGTTCGCGTCGTCGGTGCGCATGATCTTGATCTGGATGTAATACGCATAGAAACGGTAGGCGATGGCATACGAGCACAGCGCCACGACGATGAACCAGATGGCGCTGATCTGTTCGCCGCGCGCCACCGCCAGCACCGTCCAGCCGACCGCGCAGACAATGGCGACAAACGCCCACGCCACCGCCTTCTTCCACGTCCATACCATCTTCGGCCGAATGCCGACAGGCAATCCGTTGCCGTCACGAATGATTCGCGCCTCCTCGGCGTCGTTGTATGCCACGCCCGGCGCCGGTTCCGATGCCGCTGATGTCGCAGAGACCATCTGGAAACCTCCCTGTTCTTCTCTCCTATATGCACAACCGACCGCTCGTGTCTCTTCACTGAGCGATCGGTGTGAGCAACACAGTAAGAAACACCGGCGCACGACATCTCAGGCGTTTCAGTATATGGTCACATTGGCCCGTCCGACGTTTCGGGCTACGCGAGCATCACGCGAACTGCGAATTGTACAGATTCGCATATGCCCCGTCTTTCGCGAGCAACTGCTCGTGGGTGCCATGCTCAAGAATGTCGCCATGCTCCATGTACAGAATGAGGTCGGCGTCTCGGATCGTGGACAGTCGGTGAGCGATGACGAAACTCGTCCGGTTCGCCATCAGCATGTTCATCGCCTTTGCAATCGCCTGCTCCGTGCGGGTGTCCACCGAGCTTGTTGCCTCATCGAAAATGAGCATCGCCGGGTCTGCGAGGAATACACGCGCAATCGTGAGCAGCTGCCGCTGCCCCACCGACAGATTGTTCGCCTCATTGTCGAGCACCGTGTCGAGACTGAACGCGAACGTAAGCGCAACGACGAAGATGAACGGCACCGGCAGCATCATCATGATGACGTTCGTGATGGCCACCTGAATGCTCACGACATCGGCGGCCATCAGCACGAGGGTCAACGCCAACAGCCAGCCGTGCGGTTTCATGAAACGCAGTATGAGTCTCATAGTTCCTCAGAATGGGTAGAAAAACGGCGTCATTCGACGAGGTCTGAAATATTGTCCCATATTGGGACATTTAATAGACTAAACTCTATCGTCCCCGAGTGGACAATTTCTCTTCACAAGGCGCCCGCACCCGGCTGCGAAGACCAGACAAAGAACCACGACACAACAGGTTGCCGGAAGCGACGTCACCGTCCCTCGTCCGCAAACAGATGACGCAAGAGCACGCCCCTATGATTGATGAACGATGCGGTGATGCGGTGGGCGTCGGTGTCCTCGTAGTCACACGGGCGAACGCCATCATCATCGAATTGAAGAATCTGCGCTCCCGGCAGCCCGAGCAGTATCGGTGAATGGGTGGCGACGATGAACTGTGCGCCCTGTTCCGCCAACCGATGCATATGCGCCAGAAGGGCCAGCTGCCGGCCGGCGGACAATGCGGACTCGGGCTCATCCATGAGATAGAGGCCGGGCGCATTGCGTGACAGCATGATCTCGAGGAAGCCTTCGCCATGCGACATCTCATGCAATGCAGACATCGCGCTGCGACCTCGATCGTAATCACGCGCCTGCGTGGCCATCGTGAAGAAGCTCTCGGCGCGCAGGAAGAAACTGGATGGCGGAATCGCTCGTTTGCGGTAGAGAACAAGCGCGTCAGCCAGATCTGAGCAGTCATCATAAGTGCTGAAACAATAGTTGCGCGAACCACCCTCCGCACTGAAGCCGCATACCACCGCGATTGCCTCCAGCAGCGTCGATTTGCCGCTCCCGTTCTCTCCGGTCAGAAACACGACGGGTGAACCGAACTCCAGTTCGTCGAGCGAGCGCAATGCGGGAATCCGATTCACATATGAGGCACCAAGCCGCCTCCAATCGACACGGAATCCGGAGATAATCAAATCGTCCATCGGCACCCATCCAATCGCGAGCTCCGGCAAAACAAAATATATGGCAACAGACGCATAGACCACCTTATCGTGGACGCATGCCTCCCGCACACCACACTCTACCGGTGCGGACGAAACAGAACACTGGGCACCACAATGCTTCGTGTCAGGCGTCAATGCCGTCGATTTGCTGTTCCAATGCGTTCATGAACTTGTCGACATAGGTAATCATTGCACGGCGTTCTGCGGGTTCGAGTGTGGACATCGCACGCACTTCGGCCTGACGCAACGGTGCAATCATGCGCTCCCGGTAACGCTCCCCCTCCTCGGTGAGGTGGATTCGCTTGATGCGCTTGTCGCGATTGCTGCCCTGCAATCGGAGCAATCCTTGTGCGACAAGCGAATTGATCACATTGTTCACGGTCTGGCGGGGCAGCAACGTATAGGCGCAAATCTCCCGCTGCGACGTACCGTCGTTCTCGCAGATGTAGTCGAAAATGAGATACACGCTGAACGAGAATCCGGAACGACGCCCATACGCGCCGTAGATCAAGTCGACACGGCGGAACTCCTCGAAGAACGCGATGAGCTGTGTATCGAGATCGCTATGGGCCGCCTGCGCATGCTCGATCACATCGGCGCGAGGCGGCTCGAATTCTGCTGTATGCTCAGTGGACATTAGACATGGCGGGGCCGGCCACAGACCGGCCCCATCGACTCTCAGTGCTGGTCGAGGTCCAGCGGCTTGACACGACCCGAATCGAGCAGGCTCTCGAGATCGGCGGGGCCATCGAGCACGGCCGTGGCGGCCTGATCCACCATCAGACTGATGCGACCGTTCGGCAGAATCCCCTCGCAATAGGCATACACCGGCTTGCCGAGCGCATACCCGTAGGCGAGCGCGAAGACGGCGCCCGCATCGTTGTCGTCCATATTGGCAATCACGGCCCGGGAATTGGCGATTGCGGCAATACGATTGTCGAAGACCGCCTGTGGGCCCGAGACGTTGACGTCCATGGCGAAACGCGGACGGTACATGCTCATGCCGCGGTCGTTGAGCACCTTCTCGAGGCGCTCCATGCTCTCTACCTGTTCCGCCGTCTCATATGGCCCCGCCACATAGAAGTCGTAGACGGGCTTCGAGGAAGTGAACTGAATGGTTTCATTGGAATCGAAATTGCTCATAGCCCTATTGAACCTCTCTCCCACCGCGATTCCGGCAAGTTGGCTGTAAGCAATACTACTCCGGGCCAGTCCAGCGGACCGCTCCTACAATGGTTGCGTCGGCCCAGAGCATGGAACGCCTCCGGGAATGCGGGGCAACAGACCGCCGGGCTTGTGGAAAGGAAAAGGCAGAAGCATGGATTCGACCAGACAGGCTGCAGAAACGCGGCTGGAACACGACGTCATAGGCACAATGGAGATTCCTGCCGACGTGTACTGGGGCATCCACACCCAGCGAGCCATGGGCAACTTCACCGTCACCGGCATCGCCGACGGCTCCCATACTGCGCTCATCCGAGCCTACGCCACCGTCAAACGCGCCTGCGCCATAGCGAACTACCAATTGGGCATGCTCGACGCTCGCAAGGCCCATTACATCGAGCAGGCCTGTCTGGAGATCGAGAACGGCGCGCTTGCCGACCAGTTTCCCGTTGACGTGCTGCAGGGCGGAGCGGGCACCAGCCTGAACATGAACATGAACGAGGTGATCGCCAACCGCGCGCTTGAGCTGGCCGGAAAGCCCCGTGGCGACTACGGGTACATTCATCCCAACGACGATGTGAACCAAAGCCAATCCACCAACGACACCTATCCTGCGGCCTGCAGGCTCGCCATCCTCCAAGGTCTCAAACCTCTGCGCGAGGCCACGCAGCGGCTTCGTGAGGCATTCCACCTGCAGGCAGACCGCCATAGCAACGATATAAAGATCGGTCGCACACAACTGCAGGATGCGGTGCCCATGACCTACGGTCAGGAGATACACGCTTGGGCGAGCTTCCTGGCGACCGATTTGGAGGCCATGAATACGTTGGCGAAACGGCTGTGCGTATTCAATCTGGGGGCCACGGCAATTGGCACTGGCATCTGTGCCGATCTTCGCTTCCGCCACACCGCCACCGCCGTGCTCGCCGAAATCACCGACCTGCCCATCACCGCAGCCTCGGATCCCGTGGCCGCCGTCACCGACACCAGCTCCTACATCGAAGCCAGTGCCGTGCTCAAGAATCTTGCGGTGCACCTGAAGAAGGCGGCCGACGACCTCCGCCTGCTCAATTCCGGCCCACATTGCGGCTTCGGAGATCTCACGGTTCCCCCGCGGCAGGCAGGCTCCTCGATCATGCCCGGCAAGATCAATCCGGTGATTCCCGAGTGCGTGGACCAATGCTGCTTCACTATCTTCGGCATGGATGTGACCGTCAACTGGGCATGCGCGGAAGGCCAGCTCCAACTCAACGCCTTCGACCCGCTCATCATTCACGAGATACTCACCGCGATGACAATCGCCATCAACGCCATGGACATGTTCCGCACGAAATGCGTCGACGGACTGAGAATCAACGTCGAGCAGGGACGGAGAGACGCGGAGATGTCGCCATCGATCTGTGCCGCGCTGAATGGGAAGATCGGGTATGAGCAGGCGATGAACATAGCCAAGGAAGCCGTCGCCACCGGCAAATCGGTGCGCGAAGTGGCCGGGGAACGCACCGACATCGATCGCACCGAACTCGATTCACTGCTCGACATCGCCGCCATGTCGCGAAAACTCGGACAGACCTGCCGTGACGTGGATGCCGACGGCAACGTCATCTCACCGACAACGGACTGAAGAGCGGCCTCATACGAAGTGGGGCGAGCCTCGCGAAGGCACGCCCCACCTCTTTTCATACCGAATACTGAGCAGTCCATGACCAAAATCTGAGATTATTGCCTGGTTTTTGCATACAAACTCTTGACTCGCGAACCATTCCGCGCTTTCCTGAAACCATGAGTTCAACATCGCCATCCCACTCCCTCACGTTGGAGACCTGCCCCCTCAACACCGACGTGGTGATCCGAGACATCGCGCTCGATGAGCGCCATCGGTTCCGCATGCTCGAGCTGGGCTTGCGCGACGGCGTGACCGTACGCGTGGTGCAGAAGTCGAATTTCGGAGGGCGAGTGGTGGCCAAGGGCACCGAACGCATTGCACTCGACGAGTCCACGGCACGCAGCATCCATGTCACCACAACCACCGCGCAGACCGCGCATTGAGTACCATTCCATCTGCGAAATTCCACGATTCCCAAGGTTTGGACCGATATGAGCAACGAATCACATTCCCAGCACTCACGCGGCTTCGCCGCCATACTGCCCCGCAAACACGACGGGCATGGCAGCCGCCATACCAAGCCATGCTGCGACACCGGCGGTCACCGCATCTCAGCGAATGACTCGCACCGACGCATCGTGTTCATTGGCAATCCGAACGTCGGCAAATCCTCGCTGTTCAACGCGATTCTCGGCACAAAAAGCCGTGTGATGAACGCCCCGGGCACTACGGTGCTGCTCGAGGAAGGCGAATACACGCATGATGGCGACACCTGGGATCTCATCGACACACCGGGCACCTATTCCCTTCTTCCGCTCTCCCCCGATGAGAAAGTGGCGGCCGACGCCGTGATGGGTCTGGATGGGGAGAAGGATCCCGACCTCATTGTCACCGTGCTCGACGCCACGAACATCTCGCGCTCGCTGTATTTCCTTGCCATGGTTCTCGAACTCGGCAAACCCACCGTGGTCGCATTGACCATGAACGACCTCGCACGCAAACAGGGAGCGGGCATAGACCCGAAGGAACTCTCGCACACACTGGGAGGCGTCCCGGTGGTTGAGGTGGACGGCCGTTCCGGCGAAGGCAAGCGTGAGCTCATGGATATGGTCGGCACCCACTTCTCCGGTACGGCGCTGCCGGCTGGACTCACCGCCGTCGACCCTCATACCGTCGACGTGCCGCAATGGGTGGAGGGCAATGCCGACGCACGATTCGACTGGGCCGCACAGGTGCTTTCACAGCTCAATATGCAGGCACGAGACCGCGTGACGGTCTCCGACCGCATCGATCGCGTGCTGCTCAACCCGTTCCTGGGCGTCATCGTGTTCCTCGCCCTCATGTATGCGATATTCCAGGCCACCACGGTATTGGCCGGCCCTGCCCAGGATTGGGTGGACGGCACCGTGCGCGAATGGCTCACCGCAGGCGTGGACTGGGTGTTCAATCTATTCGGGCCGCATGCCGTAGATGGCTGGTTCCACTCACTCGTCGTCGACGGGCTTATCGACGGCATCGTCACGATCGGCACATTCGTTCCACCAATGGGCATCATATTCATCTGCCTGTCGTTGCTCGAAGACTCCGGATACCTCGCCCGCGCGGCCTTCGTGATGGACAGGGCGATGCGCTGCATGCATCTCGACGGGCGCGCCTTCCTGCCGATCGTCATCGGGTTCGGCTGCAATCTGCCGGCGCTCGCCGCGACCCGCACGCTGCCCGATTCGCGCCAACGCGTGATGGTGGGCATGCTTGTGCCGTTCTCAAGCTGCACCGCGAGACTGTCGGTGTATATGGTGCTCGCCTATGCATTCTTCCGCGAGCAGGCGGGTCTTGTGGTGTTCCTCATGTATGTGATCTCCATCGTGCTCATTCTGCTGGTGGGCATCCTGCTGCGCAAGGTGAAGTTCACAAGCCTGACCTCCGAGCCTTTCGCAATGAGTCTGCCGCCATACCAGTGGCCGCGTCTCGTCGTGCTCATTCGCTCGGTGCTCATGCGCCTGTGGGGATTCGTACGTGGCGCGAGCTCGATCATCATCACCATGCTCATCGCCATGTGGCTGCTGCAGAGCATTCCAGCGACCGCGACGGCCGGCTCGTTCGCTGCGGTGGATGATGTGCATGATTCGGTGTATGGCGTTGTGGCCGACACCGTGGCCCCTGTGTTCAAGCCCGCGGGTTTCGACGACTGGCATGCATCGGCCGCCTTGATGACCGGCTTCGTGGCCAAGGAGGTCGTTGTCGCGTCCATGGCGCAATCGTACAGCATCAACACCGGCGATGAGGACGAGCAGCAGCAGGGCGAAGGCTCGCTTGGCGCCCGTCTGCGCTCGTCGTTCGACGAATCGTCCGGAGGGCACGGCAAGGCCGCGGCCATTGCGTTCCTGGTGTTCACGCTCGCGTACACACCATGTCTGGCCACGGTGGCGGAGATGAGACGGCAGTTCAATATGAAGATAGCGATGCAATCCGTGGGCATGAGTCTGATCATCGCCTATGTGCTCGCCGTGCTCGCGTTCCAGTTGCTGAGGTTCATCTGGTGAGCGCCGGTTTCCGTCGGACGGGCGCGCGCCCGACTACCGACAGCGGCCGAGCGGACGGTGTGGTAGAACGCACCATCCGCTCGCTTGAATCGGGTATGTCGGTGGGCGAGGTTGCACGCGCGAGCAATCTGCCGCGCGATTTCATCGAACAGATCGCGGTGTTCGCACGCGAGCGCGGGCGGCTTGACTTCGTGTCGCTCTCGGCAGACTCGGGATGTGGAACCGGTTCATGCACGCCCGATCCCGATTCGATCATCTGTGCAAGCTGCCCGCTCGCGCCACCTGCCGCAAAGCGAGGCTATACGCCTCTGGCCCATATCGTGTCAACTGTGCGCAATGCCTTCGGCCGCAATAAACGTTCCTAGGAACGCGGATATGCCAACACCAGCCATCGTGTACCGCATGCATATTCCCCATGCGTTTGCATAGCGCAGGCACATGTGTATAGCGATAGGCTGAACAGGCGAGACCCCGCTCCCCTGCTCAGGTATTACTATGAACACTATGACTGAACACACAACGCACATTCCCGGGGACTCGCCCTGGGTCAATCCGTTGCGCGACCCACGGGATCTGAGGCTTCCCCGCATCGCCGGGCCATGTTCGATCGTGATCTTCGGTGTCACGGGCGATCTGGCTCGTAAGAAACTGTTGCCGGCGATCTACGATCTCGCAAACCGGGGCCTGCTGCCGCCAAGCTTCGGTCTCACCGGTTTCGCACGGCGTGATTGGACGGAGGATCATTTCCGTCAATTCGTCAAGGAAAATGTGCAGCAGCATTGCCGCACGCATTTCAACGAGGTCACCTGGAACCAGCTTGCAGAGGGCATACGTTTCGTGCATGGCACCTTCGAGGATGCCGATGCGTTCGAGCGCCTGAGCAACACGGTGGCCGAACTCGACAAGGACCGTGGCACACGCGGCAACCATGCCTTCTACATGTCGATTCCGCCCCGTGACTTCCCGCTCGTGGCGCAGCAGCTCGCCAACTGCGGTCTGGCCAAATCGAACGGCGACGCCTGGAGACGCGTGATCATCGAAAAGCCGTTCGGGCACGATCTGGCCAGCGCCAAGGAGCTCGACCGCGTGATCTCCGAGGTGTTCGACCCGAACTCGGTGTTCCGCATCGACCACTACCTGGGCAAGGAGACCGTGCAGAATCTGCTGGCGTTGCGCTTCGCCAACTCCATGTACGAGCCGATATGGAATTCGAACTATGTGGACCACGTGCAGATCACGATGGCCGAAGACATTGGCGTGGCGGGGCGAGCCGGTTACTACGACGGCATTGGTGCGGCACGCGATGTGATCCAGAACCATCTGCTGCAGTTGCTCGCGTTGACGGCCATGGAGGAACCGGTTTCGTTCAACGCGCGTGATCTGACCGATGAGAAGACAAAGATTCTCTCGGCTGTGCGCCTGCCGAAAGACCTTGCCGCGCATACCGCTCGCGGGCAGTATTCAGCCGGCTGGCAGGGTTCCCGTCCGGTTGTGGGATATCTGGAGGAGAAAGGAATCAACCCGGATTCCACCACTGAAACCTATGCGGCCGTCAGACTCGATATCGACACGCGTCGCTGGGCTGGCGTCCCGTTCTACCTGCGTACCGGCAAGCGCCTTGGCCGTCGCGTGACCGAAATTGCGCTGGTGTTCAAGCGCGCCCCGCATCTGCCCTTTGACAGCACCGCCACACAGGAGCTCGGCAAGAACGCCATCGTCATTCGCATCCAGCCCTATGAGGGCGTCACCATTCGTTTCGGCTCCAAGGTTCCGGGAGGCACCACCATGGAAGTGCGTGACGTCTCGATGGACTTCAGCTACGGCCGCTCGTTCACCGAATCGTCACCCGAGGCTTACGAGCGCCTCATCCTCGACGTGCTGCTGGGAGATCCGCCGTTGTTCCCGACCACGCAGGAAGTGGACCTGTCGTGGAAGATCCTCGACCCCATCGAGGATTTCTGGTCCACGCTCGGCCAACCACAGCCCTATCGTGCCGGCACATGGGGCCCCCAGGAGGCGGTGGAGATGCTTGCCCGTGATGGACACCGTTGGAGGATGCCATGATCCTGACATTGACCGATACCCAGACCGATGAGATCTCGGCAAAGATCGACGAGCTCCACGAGGAGCGCGGCGAGGCCGCACTTGGCCGTGTGCTCACGCTTGTGGTCGCAACCGACGAGAAGAACCTCGAGAGTTCGCTGTGCATTGCCAACGAGGCAAGCCGCGATCACCCATGCCGTGTCATCGCCATCTGCCCAAGTCATAGGGAGATGACCGAACCCGAGTCTGAACGCACCTATCTCGATGCGGAACTGCGTGTGGGTGCGGATGCCGGCGCCGGCGAAATCATCATTCTGCGCCCGCGCGGCGGCCTCACCCATCACCTCGACACGTTAGTGATTCCGTTGCTGCTGCCTGACACCCCGATGGTGGTGTGGTGGCCGACCGAAGCGCCGGCGAACCCGTCGCACGACCTACTCGGGCAGATGGCGCACACGCGCATCACCGACGCATACCGCTCATCGAACCCGCAACGCACCATTGAGGATCTACGCCGCAACTGGTCATCGAAGAACGTCGACCTGTCATGGACACGGCTGACGCTGTGGCGTGCCGTGCTCGCCTCAATGGTGGATCAGCCGCCGCATCTGCCGATCCAGTCGGTGCGCATCACCGGCGAGCAGGACTACCTGCCCATGGATCTGTTGGCCGCATGGCTGACCCTGCGACTCAATGTGCCGGTCACCATCGAGATCGAGCCGAATGCGCAGGCAATCACCGGCGTCTACCTCACCCGCAAGGACGGCGAGCTGAGTCTGGAACGGCGTCCAAGTGAAGAGGGCATTGCGCGCATTAGCGTACCCGGCCAGTCACCACAGGCCATGCCGCTGCCGATCCGTTCGATGGTCGATTGCATGAGCGAGGAACTCGGCAGACTCTACCCCGATGAAATCTATGCCGAAGTGCTCACCAAAGGCTGGCAGAAGATTCACCCGAGCATCCGCTAACACATTCCCTGCCCTTCATGCTGCCCGCTTGTTTGAGCGGGCAGCATCTTATTTTTTACCACCCTTTCGAAGACGAGGACCCATGAACCGCGAACACATCTCCTACCCCACCCCCCAACTTCTCGCCGACGCCGTGGCGGCACGCACATTGCTGCTGGCCAATGACATTCTGTGCCGTCCCGACCGCGAACGCGTCGACATCGCATTGACAGGTGGCACCGATGGCATCGCCATCCTCCGCGCCCTCGCAGGCAGTCCGCTGTTTGACGTTCCCGATTGGAGCAAGGTGCATCTGTGGTGGGGGGACGAGCGCTTCGTGGCTGCGAACAGCGCCGAGCGCAATGCCGTGGGAGCATATGACGCGCTGCTCGACATGCTGTTGGAAACGAAACGCATCGCCCGCAATCAGATTCACGAAATGCCTGCAGACCGCCGTTCGCAGGAGGAGCTCACAGCCGCCACCGATCAGGACAACGCCGTGGCGTTGGCGGCTGCGGCGGCCGATTATCAGGACGAGCTCGAAAAGGAACTCGGTGAGAATGGCCATTTGGACATCGCGATGTTCGGCCTGGGGCCCGACGGTCACTTCGCTTCCCTGTTTCCGAATATGCCCCAAGTCGGCATCAACGACCACGATGTGCTGGTGACGGGTGTGACGGATTCGCCGAAGATGCCTCCATTGCGCCTGACATTGACGGTGCCGATGATCGTGAGGACGGATTACGTGTGGGTGTGCGGCTCCCGTGAAGGCAAGGCCGAGGCGATGGGATTGACGTTCCACGCCCAGAACAATCCCGCCCTTCCCGCCTCTTATGCAGATGCTGTGCAGCAGGTGCTTTGGATCACTGACGAGGCGGCCGGCCGGGACTGCTGATACCCGCACAGCTTGTGGTATGGGAACGGGGCGGATGCATGTTCATGCATCCGCCCCGTTCCCATACCACAAGCGAGATCAGTCGGAGATCTTGACTTCATTCTGCTCAGGCGTAGCCCACAGGATGTGGTAGGCACCCGGCATATCGACACGGCCATAGGTGTGTGCACCGAACAGATCACGCTGGCCTTGCGTGAGCGCGGCTGGAAGCCTCTTGGCACGCAGGCCGTCGAAATACGCGAGCGATGACGAGAACACCGGCGCCGGCAGGCCGGACTTGGCCGAAGTGGCCACAACGCTGCGCCAATCCGCCTCGCTCTGCTCTATGCCGCTCTTGAAATACGGGGCGAATAACAGCGAGACATCGGCCTGCCCGGATTCGAAGGCCTCGGAGATACGGTCAAGGAACTGCGCACGAATAATGCAGCCAGCACGCCAGATGCGTGCCAGATGCGCCATGTCAATGTTCCATCCATAGGTCTGTGCCGCGACGCTGATCTCATTGAAGCCCTGCGCATAGGCGATGATCTTCGAAGCATAGAGTGCGTTACGGATCTGCCCGATGAACTCCTCGCGGCTCAGATCGCCGAGATCGATATGGCCGTCGGGACCTGCAAACGGATTCTGCTGTGCCATCTCGCGCAGTATGTTCTGGTCGGAGAGCCCGCGTGCGAACACGGCCTCGGCGATGCCGGTGACCGGAACACCGAGTTCAAGGGCGGTCTGCACCGTCCAGGTTCCGGTGCCCTTCATGCCTGCATGGTCGACGATCACATCGACCAACGGCTTTCCGGTGCGCGGATCCTTCTTGTGCAACACCTCGGCGGTGATCTCGATGAGGTAGGAGTTGAGATCGGTCTTGTTCCAGCTTTCGAACACGCTGCCGATCTCATCGGGCGTCATATTCAGGCCACGACGCATGATGTCGTAGCTTTCGGCGATGAGCTGCATGTCGGCGTATTCGATGCCGTTGTGCACCATCTTGACGAAATGGCCGGCCCCGTTCTCGCCCACATGCATGACACACGGCTCGCCATTCGTTGCCTTGGCCGCAATCGATTCGAGAATCGGCTTGAGACGCTCCCACGACTCATCGCTGCCACCCGGCATCATCGATGGTCCGAGCAATGCGCCTTCCTCACCGCCGGAGACACCCATGCCCACGAAATGAAGACCCTTGGCGCGCAGTTCCTTCTCACGGCGAATGGTGTCTTTGAAATAGGCATTGCCGCCGTCGACGATGATGTCGCCAGGCTCCATGTATTCGGCAAGCTCGTTGATCACCGCATCGGTGGCCGATCCTGCCTTGACCATGATGATGGCAGTACGGGGACGTTCGAGCAGATCGACGAACTCCTTGACGGTCTTCGCCGGGTAGAACGCGCCCTCGTCGCCATGCTCCTCCATGAGCTTCTCGGTACGGGAATAATGCCGGTTGTAGATGGCCACGGCATTGCCATGACGGGCCAGATTACGAGCCAGACTCGCCCCCATGGCAGCAAGTCCTACGACACCCACATTTGCCGGTGCACTCATAAATGTATGCCTCCTGTATTCGATTGTGTTCCGTCACCCAAGTCTAGCCCACATTCTGCCTAATGCACATGCATCTTCCCTGCACTGTGCATGCATTCACGGCATGCATTGCGTAGTCGGCGAAATTGCTCGACCAAAGGCATCGCGGCAATTCGAGCCACATGACCTCGAACGACCAATGCCTGACCATTGAATAGCGGGACATAGTCCTGCTGTCCGGCATGCATGGCGACAATCCGACGTGCGCTGGAGCCCATCGACACCGAGCCGACGTGCGGAATGACATGGAAGCGCGTGAGGGCGAGCCCCCGCATATGCGTATGCTCCCTGTTCTCATCCATCGGTGCAATGTACGAGATGTCGTCAGACGCCACCACCGCCCCAGCCGACTCCCCCACATACGGCACCCCTTCGCGCACCAGCTTGCGAATGACGTCATCCGCACCGGACGCATGCAGATGGTGCATCAAATGGAATGTGTTGCCGCCACCCACATAGATGATGTCGCTGGACTGCAATCGCGCACATACTTGAGCGGCGGGCATACGTTCGGGATCCACCATCTGCACTCGTAATCCAGCGAGCGCGAATCGTATGCGCATGAGCCTGACAAGCACCCCGTACGGCTCCACCGTGCTCGCCGTCGGTATGAACGCCATGCGGACGCCACGCAACGGACCGAGCTCACGTCTCAGCACAGGCATGAGCCCTGTGTTCGACGAGGCCAGAACCAGCGTGGGACCGCATACGTGCGTGTTCACATTCATATGGCGTCTCCTCGATGTCGCTCAAGCGCCACACTAAAACCGAACATACGGCACAGACACGTTTTCCTCTGACAGCGTGCACAAATCTGTCGCATAGGCAGGCACAATAGGAAAGGGACACACGGCACGCAGGAGCAGACATGGGCAAACCGAATCCTCATTCGCACAAGCGACTCGACACACGCCAACGCATCGTCGTGGGCATCACGTTCTTCTCGATGTTCTTCGGCGCAGGCAATCTCATATTTCCTCCCTATCTCGGGGCGCTCGCCGGCAATCGCACGCTCGTGGGCATGGTCGGTTTCGTCGTCTCCGCAGTGGGACTGCCGATCCTCGGCGTGATCGTCGTGGCGCAGGCGGGCGGATTCGGCAATCTGAGCGCCAGGGTGTCCAAACGTTTCGCGCTGGTGCTGGGCGTGGCCATCATGCTCACGATCGGGCCGCTGTTCGCCATTCCACGCACCGCATCCACCTCGTTCGAAATGGCGGTCGTTCCCTTCGCCAGCCAACAGAACCTGTGGCTGGTGCGTCTGCTGTATTCATTGGTGTTCTTCGGCTTGGCGTTCCTCGTGGCCCAGCATCCCGACAAGCTGTCGCAAGTGCTCGGCAAGGTGATGGGCCCCCTGCTGCTCGTCATGATCGTCGTGCTGTTCGCCGCCTGCCTGTTCGCCAAACATCCCGGATTCGCGAATCCGCAGGGCTCCTATGCGCACCATCAGCTGATGCAGGGCTTCATCGACGGCTACCAGACGATGGATCTGCTCGCCGGCCTCTATTTCGGCATTGTCATCTCCGCGAACATCTCCTCGATGGGCGTCGAAGACGAGCATGACAATCGCGCGGAGACCGGCATTGGAGGTATCTTCACCGGCATCATGCTCGCCATAATATATGCGATGCTGGGTTTTGTGGGGGCGGTCTCCGGTTCGTATCAGGCAATCGATGGCGCCACCGATACGGGCGCCACCGTGCTGACCAATCTCACCGACCGTCTGTTCGGCCATGTGGGCACCATGTTCGTGGGACTCATCTTCATTGTGGCCTGCTTCAATGTGTGCGCCGGACTCATCTCCACCTGTTCGTCCTACTTCCACAAGCAGTTCGACACCGTGCTTGACTACCGGGGTTGGACCATCGTATTCACATTCATCGCACTGGTCATTGCGAACATTGGGCTGAGCGCCATCATCAAACTCTCCGTACCGGTGTTGGAGGCCCTGTACCCCATAGCCATCGTGCTCGTGCTGCTCTCGCTCCTGCATGGCGTGTTCACGCGGCATTTCCCCGCTGTGTATTTTTGGACGGTGCTGTTCACCGCCATCGACAGCGTGGCCAATGGCATCGCCAATCTCGTCGCCGCGTTCGGTGGACGGCTGGCATGGCTCGAGACGGCATGCAATTGGCTCCCACTCAACTCAGTGGCTCTTGGTTGGGTCGTTCCAGCGCTCGCCGGTTTTGTCGTGGGGATTATCGTGAGCATTGCCGCACGCACGCACACGCACTGAGCCGGAATGTGATTCCTCACTCGCCGGCAGAAGTGCTCAGCCGCGCGTCGAGCTCGCCTACCAGGTTCCCATAGCCTTCCTCGGCCATCCGATCTCGCGGTACGAATCGCAATGACGCCGAATTCATGCAGTACCGCATGCCGCCACGTTCGCGGGGGCCGTCTGCGAACACATGGCCCAGATGACTGTCGGAATGCACGGCCCGCACCTCAAGTCGCGGGTGCAGCGGCAAGCTGTAATCCTTGACCATGCGCACCGACCCCTGATCGATCGGCGTGCTGAACGACGGCCAGCCACAGCCGGAATCGAATTTGTCGGTCGAGAAGAACAACGGTTCGCCACTGACTCGATCCACATAGATGCCGGGGTCGAACAGGCGATCATATTCGTTATGGAACGGCGGTTCGGTGGCGGACTGCTGCGTGACCGCATACTGTTCCGGGGTCAGGCTCCAGATGCGTTCGATATGACGCTGACGTCCGCGCATGTGGTCGATCACGTTCAGTGGAATATGACAGTAGCCTGTTGGATTGGCGAGCAGGTAATCCTGATGTTCGGGCTCCGCAATCGTGAAATTGCGCAAATCCTCGATCTCAACGGCCGGAGTCGATCCGGAGCGTTGCGTGAGTTCGTCCAACGCCTGCTCATACACCGCGCGCTGCTCGGCGGCATGCGCACCGGCCGGATACAGTCCGGAACGGTATTGCGACCCGACGTCGTTGCCCTGACGGTCGACGCTGAATGGATCGATGATGCTCAGGAACAGCAAGGTCAGTGTTCGCAGACTCACCCGCATCGGATCGTAATCGATGCGCACCGTTTCCACGGCATGGGTCGTTCCCGAACACACCATGCGATAGGTGGGATCCGGCGTAGTGGATTGCGCGTATCCCACCGTGGTGTCAAGGACGCCATCGACATTCTGCATGGCTCGTTCGAGTCCCCAGAAGCATCCGCCGGCCATATAGGCCACATGCGTCTCGGGGGCGGCCGTCTCCGTCCGTTGCATTGTCATCTCACTGCCCGACTTCGTATTTCGCCGGATCCTCGTCGAAAACACCTGCGCAATGCTTGCTGCAGAAGTAGATCGTCCGCCCGTCATAGACGCGGGTGTCGGCGGCGTCCTTCGGATCGACGACCATGCCGCAGATTGGGTCGATGTGTTCCTGATGTGCCATGGTATGCTCCTTATGTTCATGTTCCGTGGTGGATTCATGCTGGCAGTCGGTGTGCGTGTCGCAGGACTGGGGAGTCTGCGACGGCAACGCGAAACGAAGATTCAACGGCGTGCGCGCACCTCTGCGTACAGGCTTAGCATGGTTCGGCACGAAGGCGTGCAGTCTGTTTGCGTTGAGCACAACGGACAATGAGGAGAACGCCATTGCGGCACCCGCGATCATCGGACTGAGCAGCACATGCCATAGCGGGTAGAGCACACCGGCGGCGACCGGGATGCCCAGTCCGTTGTAACCAAGCGCGAAGCCCAGGTTCTGGTGGATGTTGCGCATCGTGCGGTCCGACAGATCGATGGCGGTGACCACCGACTCGAGCGACGAATTCATCAACGTCACATCCGCGGATTCCACTGCCACATCGGTGCCCGAACCCATCGCCATGCCGACATCGGCCCTGGCGAGCGCTGGCGCGTCATTGATGCCATCGCCCACCATGGCCACCACGCGGTGCTGGTTCTGCAGCTCGCGTACAACGGCCTCCTTATCGGCAGGCGTGACCTGTGCGACGACATGGGTGATGCCGAGCTCCCGGGCGATTGCCTGGGCCGTGGCCTCATGGTCGCCGGTGAGCATCACGACGTCGATGTCTCGCGTCTGCAATGCTTCGATTGCCTGGGCCGAGGTCTCCTTGAGCGCATCGGCGACGGCGATGACCGCGATCACGACGCCATCCACGGCAGCGACGACCGGCGTGCGTGCTTTCTCGGCCATCTGGTCGACGGCGTCATGCACCCGCTTCGAAACCGCTGCATCTTCATCAACATGCGCCTGCACGAAGCGTTCATTGCCTACGACCACGCGGTGGCCTTCGACGTGGCCGCTCACACCGCCACCGGGCTCGTTATGAAAATCGCGCACCTGTGGCAACGCCCCATGCGGGGCTTGCACCTCGGAGCGATATGCCTGCACGATCGCCTCAGCAAGCGGATGCTCGGATTTCGCCTCTACTGCGGCGACATACGAGAATCCCGGTATCCTAGCCATATGGGAGACGCCGATCGGACCGCCGTCATCATCGGCCAGGCCCACCACGTCGACGACCTGCGGCTTGCCCACGGTGATCGTACCGGTCTTGTCGAGCACCACGGTGTCGATGCGATGCGTGTTCTCGAGCGCCTGCGCCGAACGGAACAGCACACCATATTGTGCGCCCTTCCCCGTGGCGATGGTGATGCTCAATGGGGTCGCCAGTCCAAGCGCGCACGGGCAGGCGATGACGAGCACGCTGATTGCACAGACAATGCCGTAGAGCACATGCAATGGCATCGGAGCCATCTGCCAGAAGACGAAAGTCCAGACGGCGATGATCATGACGACCGGCACGAACACGCCGGCCACCCGGTCCGCAATGCGCTGGATGGGCGCCTTCGAGGTCTGCGCGTTACGCACGAGCCGAATGATCTGTGCGAGCACGGTCTGGGATCCCACACGGGTGGCACGGTAGCGGATCGTGCCATTGCCGTTGACCGTCGAACCCACCACGGTGGCTCCTTCCCCCACCGCCACCGGCATCGACTCGCCGGTCACCATCGACTCGTCGATGCTCGTGTGGCCGCTCACGACAATGCCGTCGACCGGCAGGCTCTCGCCGGGGCGCACCTCGATGATGTCGCCCACCGCAACGTCGACAGTGGGGATATCCCGCACACCATGCTCCGTGACGACATGCGCCGTGTTCACCCGAAGTCCCACCAACGCCTTGATCGCCGCGCCGGTGCCGGCCTGCGCCTTCGCTTCGAACAGCTGCCCGAGAATCATCAGCGTGATGATCGTCGCCACCGCCTCGTAATAGGGTTCGCGTGACCCCACGGGCAACGCGTCTGGCCAGATTGTGACGAACAGCGAGTACAGGAAGGCCACACAGGTGCCCGTGGTGACCAGCGAGTTCATTTCCGGTGCGCAGTGGGCAATGGCGAGCCAGCCGGTACGGTGGACGGGCCAACCGCAATAGAACATCACCGGCACCGTGAGTACGAGCTGCAGCCAGGGACTCATCACCCATGCGGGCATCGTATGCGCCATCCATGCCCCCACAGCAGGGATCATGGGCAGCATGGCGATGAGCAGTTCAGGCACCGTGAACGCGATACCGACGATCAGTCTTCTCCTGAGCTCGCCGATCTCATGCGCACGCTCGGCGTCGTCCGCCGACTGCAGCTGTTCGAGCTGCTCCGCATCGGAGAGTCCTGTGGCCTCCGACACGCCATTGGATTCGGATGCGGCGGCTTCCCCGTTGCCTTCACCGGTCACCCGCAGCATCCCATGGAGCATGTTCATGCCACAGGCGAACGGGTATTCCCCGGGTGCGAGGGCGGGCAGCCTCACCTCCGTATGGGCGAACGCCTGCAGGGTACGATCTATGCCGAGCTCCGAGAACACGACGTGGGAGGAGCATTCCCCGCTCTCTTTCCTATCGAAGTCGAGTACGATCGGCGTCCCGGCCTCGACCTCAATGAGCGACGGCTCGTAGCCTCCGCGGACGACGACATGCGCGGTCTGCATACCCTGTGAGACCTGCGCCTTGTGGGCTTTCCTAGGGGCGAAGAAGAACCATGCAATGAACGCGGTGAGTGCCACGGCACCTAGAATCGGCCAAACCAACGTCATGTTGCGCCTCCCACTGGATAAATGCCTGCGTTACGACAACGTGGGCGCGCCCACACATATTCCCGCCGTGCTCCACGCGTGGCGGAAAAGCATGCCATGGGCAACCCGCGTGATTAGTGTGGGGCATATCGATGCGCATGTCAATACCCACGCATCAGAACATTGCACGAATCGAGGCATTATGACCACTTTGATCACCGGTGCGACAGGCGGCTTGGGGCGCGAACTGGCGCTGCTGTTCGCCAACGACGATCACGATCTCCTACTCACCGCACGGCATGCGGACCAGCTTGCCGAGCTGCAGGCGGAATTGACCAAGCAGTTCCATGTGCACGTCACGTCGGTGGTGCTCGATCTTTCCGACACCGAGGCCGCCGAGAAACTGTTTCGCTATGCCCAGGAGAAAGGCATCGTGATCGATACGCTCGTCAATTGCGCGGGCTTCGGGGATTGGGCGGACTTCATGCATGAGGACAGGCGGAAACTCAATGCGATGATTCAGGTGAACATGGTTACGCTGGCCAAGCTCATGCGTCTGTTCGGCGAGGGCATGGTGAGCCGTCACGACGGGCGGATTCTCAACATCGCCTCGGTCGCGGCAACGATTCCGGGGCCGTATATGGCCGCATATTACGCCTCGAAGGCCTTCGTGCGCTCACTGAGCGTGGCCGTGGCCCACGAAGTGCGCGGCACCGGCCTCACCGTCACGTGCATCTGCCCCGGGCCTATCAGCACCGGATTCGAAAAGGCCGCCGCCATGCAGGGGCGCAATTTCTTCATGATGGTCAGACCCTCCACACCGAAGGCCATTGCCCAGTTCGCGTACCACAAGATGCAACTCGGCCGTGCGCTGGGCTATGCGGGGGCCTTCGCGAAGGGCGTCGCCTTCGCCACCCGCCTCGCCCCCGAATACCTCAATGCGCTCTGCGCGGGCTTCATGAACGGCGGTGATCCCTCGGCTACAACTTCATCCGAGAACCCCCAGAAATAATCCTTACAATCAATCAGGTGAGGTGTTTGGGGTGGCTGGCAGGCACATTTCGTCACTGTCGTAAGCTCCCTTACGTTCCTCAATGTGCCTGCCAGCCACCCCAAACACAGGCAAGACAGCCTAAACATGCGAGATGGCACTCCCTTTGGCCGTGAGGGTGGGCATAGGTTGAGGAGCGTAGGGGAGCTTGCGGCAGTGACGATACCTATGCCCACCCTCACGGCCAAAGGGCGAACCCGTACACACGTTCAGCGACGACCACGGCCCCCGCGGAACGGATTATCGTTGCGGCGCTTGCCCTTGTTCTTGAACTGGCTGTGCTTGCCTGACTTCCGGGCACGCTTGGGGGCGGTTCGGGTCTGTTCGCGGGCCTCGAGCCTGCGTTCATGGCGCTTGACCGATTCATCGCGGGCATCGAACAGACGGTCGTTGTCGTGGTGGTGGATGCGTTTGCCACCCCGACGCTCTTCACGCTCCTCCTCGCGACGGGCATGGCGCCGTTCGATGCGTTTCTTGCCGTTGTTGCGGTTCTGGCGTGATTTCTTGTAATCACGGTCGTCACCGGCCTCGCCGAACTGCTCGGCGCGACGTTCCCGCCGGTTGCGCGGCCGTTCGTCGCGCCGGCGATCGCGCTCATGGCGGCTCGCCTGTTCTGACTCCGCAGGCTCGGAGTAACGTGGGTTGTCCGAACTCACATCGCCGAGGAACAATGCGGCGAATTCCTGCTGCTCCTTGGCAATCTGGCGTTCGCGTTCGGTGGGCCGATGCTCGCCCTTGCAGGTACGGCGTCCACCACGAGCCGAGCGGCTGCCCCGTTCCTCATCACGGTTCGTGCGACCCCGGTCACGACGCGACTTGCGGCCGCCATTGCTTTTACGCGGTTTGCGTTCAAGCTCGGGAAGCTCCCAGCCATGCACCGGATCGGCTTTCTGCCCTACGAGTTCCTGCACCTGTGGGGACTCGGGGGTGACTTCGACTGGTTTGAGCTTGATGTCGACCTCTTTGAACAGGTGACGAATCTTGCGCTTCTGATCCGGCGTCATGAGTGTGACCACATCGCCGGACTGGCCGGCACGGGCGGTTCTGCCGGAGCGATGGGTGAACGACTTGGGATCCTCCGGCGGTTCGACCTGCACCACCAGACCCACGTTGCTCACATCGATGCCGCGGGCCGCCACATCGGTGGCCACGAGCACATTCACCTGACCGGATTCGAAAGCCTGCAGGTTCCGATCGCGCTGGTGCTGGCTCAGGTTCCCATGGAGTTCGGCTGCCGGGATCCCGCTCTGCGTCAGCGTGTGGGCGAGCTTCTTGGCCTGGAACTTCGTACGCGTGAACAGGATGCGGCGGGCGCGTCCACTGGCGAGCTCCCTCACGACGGCCGCCTTGTCGTTGCGGGATACGAGGAACAGATGGTGGGTCATCGAATCGACATTCGACGTCACCTCATCGACACTATGCACCTTCGGATCGTGCAGGAATTCGCTGACCACCTCGTCGACACCATGGTCGAGCGTGGCCGAGAACAGCATATGCTGCGCGTCGGGGCGAATCTGCTTGAGAATGCGTTTGATCGGCGGCAGGAAGCCCATGTCGGCCATCTCGTCGGCCTCGTCGAGCACCACGATGCGCACATCGGCGAGCGTCAGCGCCTGCTGTTCAATCAGATCTTCCAGGCGCCCCGGGCAAGCGACGACGATGTCGGCGCCATCGTCGAGGTCCCGGAACTGTCGCTCGTACTTGACACCGCCGTATACCGTGGTGACGGCCATGCCGTAAGCATCTGCGAGGGGGGTGAGCACGTCACTGATCTGATTGGCGAGCTCACGGGTCGGCGCCAGCACCAGACCGCGCGGATGCGGCATGTACTTCGAGACGCCGCGCTTGAACCGCAGCGATTTACGCAATGCCTGCGGATCCATGTCACGGGGGAAATCATGGTCGTCGGCACGATCCATATCGGAAAGCCTGGAGACGAGCGGCAGCCCGAAGGCCAAGGTCTTGCCGGAACCGGTCTGCCCTCGGCCGAGCACATCACGCCCGGCAAGTGAGTCTGGAAGCGTGTCCTGCTGGATGGGGAACGCGGTCTTCTTGCCGTCGGCAGCCAGCAGGCGAACAAGCGGCCCGGGCACGCCGAGTTCACCGAACGAGCGCGCAGGCTCCTCATATATGGAGTCCGCATCATTCATAGTGGTATCTAAATCATTCAACGATGGTGTAAGTGGCACGATGGCCTTTCATGTCGTAATACAATGCGCGAGTGCGCAAACTCACCCAGTTTAGCGGACGGCCATAACCAAATTCCTACAAGACACGCTCTGAGAGCGTAACAACCACCGCATTCACGAAGTATCCACAAAATTTTGTTCCAACTAGTGAAATATCCGTCTCATGTACAGAGCAAATGTATTATGAAAACCATGAAAGAATTCTGTAGTAAATGGGCCAAACGCATTGCCACAAAACAGATGGCGCTGATTGCCGTCATCACCTTGGTGGCCACTCTCATCGGCATGTGGGCCGCGCAGTTCGAAGGTCTCAAGATCCTCGGCGCGCTCATTATCGCCCTGCTCATCGGCATGGTGGTTCAGTTCCCGATTCGTGCCTGGTACACCAAGGATGATCCGCAACGTGCGGCAGGTGTGAAGGACGCGGCTGGCCTCATCGCCAACAAGTTCCTCCGCTTCGGCATTATTCTGCTTGGTTTCAAACTCAATCTCGAGCTGCTCTTCACCACAGGCGCGAAGTGTCTGCCTCTCGCCGCGCTCGTCGTGGCCGTCACCGTGTTCGTCACCTACTGGATCTGCCGTTGGATGGGCGTCGACCCGCTCATGGCCATCCTGGTCTCCTGCGGCACCGGCATCTGCGGAGCCGCGGCGGTCATGGGTGTCTCCGGCTCCATCAAGGTCTCCCCGAAACGTGAGAGCGAGAAGGAGAACGACGAAGTCACCGCAATCGCCATCGTCGCCATCATGGGCACCATCTTCGCATTGCTCGAAATCGCCATTCTGCCGCTGCTCAACCTCACCCAGCCCCAGGAGGGCTTCATCGCAGGTGGTTCGCTCCACGAAATCGCCCATGCCGTCGCAGCAGGTGAAGGCCTCAACCGTCCAGTCCCCGCCGGTCAGGTCGATGCGGCCACCATGGCGAACATCATGAAGCTCTCCCGTGTGCTCATGCTCGTGTTCGTCTCGATCATCGTTGCGATTTGGTGGGATAAGCGTCATAGCGAGGTCACCGAGGTGGGCGGCAAGCGCAAGGTCGCATTCCCCTGGTTCATGCTCGGCTTCATCGCCACGGCGGCCATCGGCACCCTGTTCCTGCAGACGGTTCCCGCCAGCGCCGGCTTCATCAACGCGCTCGGCGGCGATGTGGCGAAGATCTTCCTCGGCATGGCCATGGCCTCCCTCGGCATCAACGTGAACTTCAAGGCGATCGCGAAGACCGGCGTCAAGCCGCTCATCGCCAGCTTCATCGCCTCGATCATCCTGGTGCTCATCTGCTGGGGTCTGGCGGTGCTGTTCTTCTGACACCAGTGCTTCGAAAGCTATGTGAAAAGGGCCTTGGAATATTCCAAGGCCCTTTTCACATGCCGTCACTTGCTGTTTCACATATGTCACACAGCGGTTTCCCGCTGCCGCTACAATGTATTCGGCCGGTGGCATAACGCTGGCGGCCGCATTTTCCAAAGCTCAAGAGACCTCAGAGAGAAACGGCGAGGAAATCGTGACATCATTGAAGCAAATGTTCACATGGACGCTCCATGGGAACGGAAAAACACTCAAGCCCGGCGAGATCGTCGAACCGAAGGAGCGCCTCACCTGGCCCCGCACCATCGGTATCGGCGCACAGCATGTGGTGGCCATGTTCGGAGCCACATTCCTGGTCCCGATCCTCACAGGCTTCGACCCGTCGACCACGCTGTTCTTCACGGCGTTCTCCACGGCGCTCTTCCTGCTCATCAACAAGAACCTGCTGCCATCGTATCTGGGTTCCAGCTTCGGCTTCATCGCCCCGATCGCAGCCGTGGCGAGCGCCGGCAAGGGCATCGCCGTCGCCTCCTTCGGCATCCTGTGCACAGGACTGCTGCTTGCGATCATCGGCTTCGTCGTCCAATGGGCGGGAGCGATTTGGATCGACCGCATCATGCCCCCTGTGGTCAACGGCGCCATCGTGGCCATCATCGGCTTCAATCTGGCTCCGAATGTATGGACCAATTTCAAGGCGGCCCCCGACACCGCATTGGTCACGCTTGTCGCCGTCCTGCTCATTGCCGTGCTGTTCAAGGGACTCATCGGCCGTCTCAATATTCTCCTCGGCGTGCTCATCGGCTATGCCTATGCCTGCATTCGCGGGCAGGTCGACTTCCAGGCCATCGAACAGGCCGCCTGGGTCGGCTTCCCGAAGTTCCACCTGCCGCAGGTCGACTTCACGATTCTGCCGATGTTCCTGCCTGTCGTGCTCGTGCTCATCGCCGAGAACGTCGGCCACGTGAAGTCCGTAGCGCAGATGACCGGCCATGACTACGACAACCAAATCGGCACCGCCCTCATCGCCGATGGTTTGGGCACGACGGTCGCCGGCTTCGGCGGTGGTTCGGGCACCACCACCTATGGCGAGAACATCGGCGTCATGGCGGCCACCAAGGTCTACTCCACTGCCGCATACTGGTGTGCCGCGGGCTTCGCCTTCCTCCTCTCGCTCTGCCCGAAGTTCGGCCAAGTAGTCAACTCGATTCCGGTCGGCGTGCTCGGCGGCGTCACATGCCTGCTCTACGGCATGATCGGCATGATCGGCGTGCAGATCTGGGTGGACAACAAGGTCGACTTCGCCAAGCCGATCAACATCATGACCGCCTCCGTCGTCATGATCGTCGGCATCGCGAACTTCGAGTTCAATGTGAACGGCATCCAGTTCAACGGCATCGCCATCGGCTCCATCATCGTGCTCGTGCTCTACCATGGCATGTGCGCGATTGGACGCGCCACCGGGACCATTGTCAAGGAGGCTCCGGAGCCCACACCACAGGAGCGCAAGTTCGAGAATCTCGACGAGCCAATCGATCCGACGCGCTGACACGGCGATTCATCGGTTGCCGACAAGCCGGGTGCGCCTGTATGCCGCCCGGCTTTTCCATATCCGTCTCCATCCGTCTCCCGCAAGAATATGGGCAAGGCATCGGCATACTGTTGAGACATACAGTCTGGAGGATTTATGGAACAGTACAGGAACAATGAGATCCCACCCATCGAATACACACCAGGCACCGGCGAATTTCGCAACGCGGTGATCGATCTGGCACATTACTGGACGGCGATCGCGGAGGATCTGCACACCGACGAACCGGGCAAGCAGGAGCGCACGGCAGCCGCCTGCCTCCGATTCCGCAAGGAATGCGCGATGTTCGACTACGCACGCGCATTGCAATGGCACGATCCGCAAGATGTGTCTGTGCACGCCGACATCCCCTACCTGCCGGACGGCGGCTACCGGGACGGCGAGGTGCGCGGCCACCTACTCGACGCCTACATCCCACGCGATGCCATCGTGCGTGGCGGCAACACATTGCCGGTGTACATAGACATCCATGGCGGCGGATTCACCTACGGATACAAAGAGCTCAACCGCAATTTCAACACGCATCTCGCCGATCTTGGGTTCGGCGTGTTCTCGCTGAACTACAGACCGGCCCCGCAGACCGATCTCGTCGGCCAATTGCACGACATCCAGGCGGCGCTGCGCTGGATCGACGAGCATATCACACTGTTCCCCGTCAGTCCAGACAACATCTTCATCACCGGCGACTCGGCCGGTGCATGTCTGAGTCTGCTCACATTGCTCATCGAGCACAGCGACGATGCCGCACGCGCATTCGGCATCGGACGGGCGTCGGGAATCCACCTGCGCGGAGCTTCGCTCATCTCGGGAGTCTATGACATTACGCCGAGTTCACCAATGCGCGCGCGACTTATCGAAACAGTGGGAAACGAGTTCTTCGCAGGACTTGACGATGCCGCCGTGTTCCTGGATCCCGCGGATTGGCTCACACAGGGCATCGGCATTCCACCCCTGTTCCTGGTGACGAGCAGCGACGACTTTGTGCAGTCGGAGACGCTGGCCTTGGCGACGTCACTCGCCCGCAACGGCCGTGATTTTGAACTCCATGATTTCAAGGTGCCACCCACGCAGACACTCGGCCATGTGTTCCCCGTCGGCATGACGTGGCTTCCCGAAAGCGAACGTGTGCTACACGGCATACGAGCATTCTCCTATCCTTTGGCGCAATAGATTGTTCACCCTGAGAGATACAGAATCAACCCGATTTTTTGTAGAAAACAGCCTTTTCTGTATGTTGCCTGCATGAATTGTCATGAAATAGACAGCATGCATGCATACGGCTTGCATAAATGATTTCTATGATGGAACCATCAGCAAAAGAAAGGTCAACACCATGAACAATATGGATTCGAACAACATGAACAACGGTACGGCCAACGGAGGTTCCACGCCGGGCGCCTCCAGCGACGGCGACCTCGACTTCCAGGGCAAGGCCGACGCAGCCGAGAAGGGCGAGAAGGGATGCGGTTGCAACTGCAGCGCGAAGCAGACCGAGAGCCGCGAACAGTCGAAATCGAATGAGATTCGCCAGCCCGCCGAACCGAGCAATCCGTTCCCGCAGTCCGAAGCCCCCAGCGGTGACGGCACGGGCATCAAGGCCGGCGGCGAGCAGGCCGAGTGATTCCGCTCCCCTATCGCAACATCTTGCGATTCTGGACGCAAATTCAAGCTCCGCTCCGATACGCGGGGCTTTTTTATGCCCTCAGCGGCGGTCGATGCACAATTCGGCGCGCCTTGGCTAGGCTATACGTTCAGGATGTTTGGCAACCAAGGAGGTCATATGCAAATGGACGAACCGGGGATGCAGATGCTCGACGGCGCGGCGGATATGGTGAGCATCCAGCCCGAGGCGACGGTCTCGCGCACCGTTATGAGAACCGAAGGCGGCAACGTCGTGCTGTTCGCCTTCGATTCGGGGCAGGAACTGAGCGAACACACGGCCGCCATGCCGGCGTTCATACAGGTGCTCCGTGGACGCCTGCTCGTCAACGGCGGCGACGACGAACGCGAGGTGGCCCCCGGCGACCTCGTCTATTTGCCGACCCGACTGCCGCACGCGGTGAAGGCACTTGAGCCTTCGGTGATGATGCTCACGATGATCACTGCTGCACGCGCAGCCGATGCCATCGACGGATGAGCCGAGGGTGAAGGAGCACAATGCCGCATGGCCCTCCCGGATCATGCGGCATTGACGTCTTCGGCCAAGGCCATCGGCCATACGCCGATCATTTACTCACATTGAACTTGAACTCGACGATGTCGCCGTCCTGCATCACATAGTCCTTGCCCTCGAGGCGCAGTTTGCCCTCTTCCTTGATTTTCGCCATCGAACCGTCGGCCTCTACGAAATCGTCGTACGAGACTACCTCGGCCTTGATGAATCCCTTCTCGAAATCGGTGTGGATGACGCCGGCCGCCTGCGGAGCGGTCCAACCCTTGTGGATCTGCCAGGCGCGCACCTCCTTCTCCCCCGCGGTGAGGAAGGTCTGCAGGCCGAGAATGTCGAAGCCCACGCGAGCGAGCTGGTCGAGCCCGGACTCATCCAGTCCCGCGTCCTCGAGCATCTCGCGAGCATCCGCCTCATCGAGTTCGGTGAGTTCGGATTCGAACTGCGCATTGAGGAAGATCGCCGGGGCGGGTGCCACCGACTTCGCCAGACGCTGCTTGAGTTCCTCGTTCTGCAGCTCCGAATCGTCCACATTGAACACGTAGATGAACGGTTTGGCGGTGAGCAGGTGCAGGTCGTACACCTCTTCCTTCTTGATCTCGCCGGCCTGCGCAGCCTGATCGATGGTGCGACCGGATTCGAGGATCTCCTTTGCCTTGAGCACGGCATCCATGTAGCTTTTCTCGATCTTCTTGCCGCGCAGGTCCTTCTCAAGCTTCGGCAGCGCGTTGTCGATCGTCTGCAGATCGGCGAGAATGAGCTCGGTGTTGATCGTGTCGATGTCGTCGTCGGGATCGACATGGCCGTTCACATGGATGATGTCGTCATCTTCGAACGCTCGCACGACCTCGCAGATTGCATCCGCCTCGCGAATGTTCGCGAGGAACTTGTTGCCCAGTCCCTCGCCTTCGCTCGCGCCCTTGACGATGCCGGCGATGTCGACGAAAGTGACGGTTGCCGGCACGATCTTGTCGGTGTGCACAAGCTCGGCCAGTACCGGCAGCCGTTTGTCCGGCAGTGGCACGATGCCGGTGTTCGGTTCGATCGTGGCGAATGGGTAATTTTCCGCAAGCACGTTGTTGCGGGTGAGCGCGTTGAACATGGTGGACTTGCCCACATTGGGCAGGCCGACAATTCCGATAGTAAGAGACATAGTGCCTACACTAGCGGCCCGCCAAGTCATTTCACCGGTTTTGCACATCTACGCGAAACGCCGGTGCGGCAGCGTGAGTCACGCTCCCTCGCCGGCGTCACGGCATTCGTTCAGAATACAGACGAGAACGATTCAGCCCTGCTCGATAGCATCGACCGCACTGATGATCGCGCCACGGAACGCACGGTTCTCGAGTTCGGCGACGCCCTTGATGGTGGTGCCGCCAGGGGAACACACCGCATCTTTCATGGCACCCGGGTGAACTCCCGAGTCGAGGTACAGGGCACCGACACCTTCAATCATCTTCGCGGCCAAACGGTATGCGGTCGCACGCTGCAGACCGTACTTGACGCCGGCGTCGCCGAGCGCCTCCAAGTACATGTCGGTGAACGCCGGGGCACAACCGGCGATGCACATCGCGATCCCCATATGCGCGGTATCGACCTCCTCGATGAGCGATATGCGGGAGAACAGGTCGACGAATCCCTGGCATTGGCTCGGGGTGAGGGTGTTCACGTTCTCGCAGATCAACACTCCTTGGGCCACGGCCATCGGAGTGTTCGGAATCGTGCACTGGATGTGGATGCCCGTGGCCGACTCACCGAACAGGGTCTGGTACCTCGCCAGATCCCAGCCTGCGGCAAGGGATACGATCATCTTCGAATCGTCGGCGAGTGCTCCGGCCATTGGAGCAAGCACATCCTCAATCTGATACGGTTTGATTGCCACGACCACCATGTCGGCGGCCGCGACGACCTCCTGCGGGGTGTGCATGGCAGTGCCGCCCACTGCCGCGATGTTGCGTTCCAACTTGTCGAAATGCGCGGCGCATGCCACAATGTCGTTCCCGTCGACCGCATGCGCACGGGTCAATCCCTGTGCGATTGCCTGTGCCATGTTGCCGTAGCCAATGAAACCAATCTTCATACCACTCTCCTGACAGTGTCCGATATGCCAATACTGTATACGGCCTGCGGAAAAACCCGATGCTAGAACAGTTCGTGCAGGTCGCCGCGGTCGCGTGCCTCGTCGAAGAGATGACGGAAGACGATGCCACCGTGCACGCCATCGTGTTCGAACTCGTTCGTCACCCAATAATGCGAGTTTCCTATGCGCGAAAGTGTGTCGAGCTGCAGACCGCTGTCAACATACAGGTCGTCGAAATACACCGCACTGTTGAGCGGCACTGTGTTCGCGGCGAGTTGGTTCACGTCGTATATCACCCCGAAATGCGTGTCCTGCATCAGCACGTCCATTGCGGCGCGGAACGGTCTGAGCGCGCGCTCCTGCTCGAACATCCACGGGAAAATCGCCTCGCCGGTGAACAGCAACGGGCGCGCGTCAGTGCTGAACTGCGGCAGACTCCTATACACGTGGTCCGCCGCCCAATCAATGGGGGCGTCGAGGTCGCCGTCCGCGTAGATGAACTCCTGAAGCGGCCAATACAGCGGATTGGAATAGGTGGCGGTCATCGCATCGAACAGGAACTCGTCGGCGAGCGGGGAATCCGGGTTTGCCGAACCGTCGCCGTCGAGAAATGCCTCGTCGAAGAGCCAATGCACCCGTTCGAATGCCGGTTTCATCCCGAAACTCGAGCCGAGGGTCTGCAGGCGCTCCACTGTGAACGGGTCGCCGTTGGGCAGCGTCACATCGGTGCTGCGCAGAATGTCGGCCACGCAGCCCACGCGTTTCGTCTCGAGCGGGTAGCGTGCGTAGAACTGCTCGGTCTTCGTCTGCATGCGTGGGAAGGTATGCTCGTACACCTCCCTCGCGCTCGCCGGCACATGGGGTATGCCACCGGTGGTGAAACTGGCGATGAGGCTTTGCGGGAATAGCGAAAGGTATGTCAGTGTCAGGAATCCGCCATAGCTCTGCCCGAGTGTCACCCAGCGCTCTCCATCGAACTCGGTGCGCCGCAGGTGCTCGAAGTCGCGCACAATGGAGCCGGCGAGGAATTTCTTCAGATACTCCGCAGCCTGCCGCCCGTCCATATTCGCCACGGTGTGTGAGTCGATATGCGAGGAACGCCCGGTGCCGCGTTGATCGGGCAGCACCACACGGAAATGCTTGATGGCCTCGGCAATCCAGCCATCGGAGTCCGGCGAGAGCGGCCGCGGCGCCGCACCGCCGGGTCCTCCCTGCAGGAATACGAGCAACGGCAATCGGTCGTTCACATGCTCTGGGGCACAGACCACGCGGTAGAACAGGCGAATTGTCTCGCCATCGAATCCCATGCCTGGCTCATGGCCATTCCAGTCGAGCGGCACGTCGATCGCATACTCAGACACATGGAGTCCTGGAACATAGTATTCATTGAGCAGTGCCATCATACTCCCTCACGGCATTTGAACGGTGCAATGCCTTCAATCTCACCCACATGCACCGACAAGGAGGCACAATCATCCCACAGACCCATGTGCAGGTGGTCTGCGGCCTATATGCTGAAGATATGGGAGAACGCTTAAAAGCCTTCTTGGCGACACATCGCATGCTGGTCATCGACACCATGACCACCATGCTGATCTGCCTGCTGTGGGCCATCACCACGATCCCGCCATTTCTGGAGGATGGCCTGCTGGTGCGCTGGGATGCCGACGGGTGGACGCGCATCTGGTCGATCCTGCTCACGTTGCCCTTCGCATTGCGCCGCACGAAGCCACATACCGCCGCCATCTGGTTCGTCGTCACGGTGGCGGTGCAGCTGGTGTTCGGACCGGCATTTCTACTAGCGGATGCCATGGCGTTGCCCATGTTCTATTCGGCGGTGGTCTATGATCGCCGGAACCGGACCCGCGAATACGCGATCTTGGCGTTGGCCTTCGATGTCGCCACCGTCGCCGTGATCGTATTCGCGAACACCCATGGCGCGATCTTCGGGCGTAATCACATGGCAATCCTGGCGGGGGTCTATGCCTGTGCGCCCGAGGGGGCCGGATTCTCAATGCAGTCATGTGCAGCCGCCAGCATGGAATCGAGCCTCCTCTACTTCATCATGTTCACGCTGGTACTGGCCACCACGCTCGTGGCCGCACTATGGCAACGGGCACGCCAACACACGATTCGCATGCTGGGCGAGCGGAATGCGGCCATAGCCGCCCGGGAGCAGGAGGAGAAACTCATCGCGGCCTCGGCCGAACGTGCGCGTATCGCCCGTGACATGCACGACATCGTGGCCCATACCCTTTCGATCATCATCATCCAATCCGATGGCGGACGGTATGCCGCCACCCATGACGTGCAACTGGCGCGGTCGACGATGGACACCATTCGGCACGAGGCCGAGCATGCGATGCACGATATGAAGCAGCTGCTCGATGTGTTCGGGGGCTCATCGCATGCCGACTACCACGACATCAATGCCTTGATCGAGCAGGCGGCCAAGGTCTCCCCCGACATCCACGTGCGACGCGAGCTCGTGGGGAATCCCTCACCGCAGCTATTGAGCGAGCCGGCGAGTGTGGCCATGTACCATGTGGTGCAGGAGGCATTGACGAACGTACGCAAATACGCGGGGCTCAATGTGAACGTCGAAGTGCGTGAGGAGTGGAACAGCGGAACCCTTTCCTTCACCATCAGCGACGACGGACGTGGTGCCTCGGCGGCCATGGATGGGCATAAGGCCGGCTACGGTCTGCTCGGCATGAACGAACGCATCGAAACCGTCGGCGGCACGGTGGAGGCAGGACCCCGTCTCAACGGCGGTTTCGCAGTGCATGCCGAAGTCCCATTGGCCACCTCCGTGCAGCAGGCCGGCATCGGCTCGGAATCGCTCCTGCAGGCAACCGCGATGCACACAGAGCGCGGCGGCCCCTTCGCCGTGGAAGTCTCGGAGGAAAGCTGGGACGGTGATGTGGCCAACAGTACCGGAGTAGACGTGGATGACAGGGATGCTCAGCAGGGCAATGACAAGGGCGACCACGAGATTTGGCCCAATTTCATGCAACTGGGCAAGTCGTTGCGCTCCAAACCCATCGCGCAGGTACACGAGGACGGACACGAGAACTGGATTACCAGACTGTCACATTGGGCCGAGCACCATTATGTGCTCACCGACACGATTCTCGTCGCTGTGGCGACCGCCATCATCGTGACGGTTCCTGGCGGCATGGAGCTGCAGGTCGCCGGCTACCACTTCTCCTCGGCATCCGGCGCCTTTGGGGTGATGATGACCGTACTGCTTATGCTGCCACTGTGCTGGCGCAGGCGTTTCCCTCGTGCGGTCGCATTGGCGTTCGCCATTCTCGTGTTCCTGCAACTGGTTTTCGTGAGACCATTGTTCACCGCCGATTTGGCGGCGCCATTCATCGCCTATGCCGCCATGCTCTACAGCAGCAAACGGGGCACCTGGAAATGGCTCACCGCACTGATTGCACTCGACGGGCTGCTGTTTGCGTTCAAGACGATGCTGCTTGTCGAGGGCCACACCTCGGTCGTCGAGTGGATGCTTCATGCCACGCCTGCATTGCGACCCGAAGATGGCACCGTCAGCATCGAGTTCGCCAGTCAAGTGTTCATCGAATTCGCCGTCGTGGCCATCATGGTCTGCATGTTGGCGATGGTGCTCGGCGCATGGGTCAAGATCAGCGGTGCGAATCCGCAGGTGCTGGAGGCCCGGGCCGACGCGCTGCGCGAAGAGCAGCGCAAACAACGTATCTCCGCCGCCAACCGTGAACGCGACCGTATCAGTGCGAGCATCCAATCTGAGGTGAGTGAAACGCTCAACAGCGTGATTGTCGAGACAACGCAGGAAATATCGATCATCGACCATCAGCTTGCGCAGGGAGAGGAGCCGTCTGCAGAATGGATCAGTCAGGCGCTCGCGGCCATCGGCAGTCAGGGACGCACCGCTTTGAAGCGCATGCGCGAACTGCTTGGTGTGCTGAGGGAAACCGGTGCCAGCGATGAGGCGGATCCTTCGCACAATCAGCTCAATCTGACGCCCGCGAAATCGTTTGATGAGCAGATCTCCGCCGCGCAGAGCCGCGGCGTGGGCAATGCCTAGAATTCACCGCGTTCGCACAGTCCACAGCAGGTATGCATATATTCCACACATGTCTGGAATATATGCATGAAGGCATGCGTTTCGCTAGAGTGGAAGCATGGCAGACGCAAGCAGGATTCGTATAGTCATCGCAGATGATCAGGAACTCGTCCGTGCCGGGTTCACCATGGTGATCAACTCACAGCCCGACATGCAAGTCGTCGGGCAGGCCTCCAACGGCACGCAGGCGGTGCAGCTCGTCGAACGGCTCCACCCCGACATTGTGCTCATGGACGTGCGCATGCCGGGTATGGACGGATTGGCGGCCACTGCGCAGATCACGTCACATGCCGATGGCGAGCAGCACACCCGTGTGATCATTCTCACCACCTTTGATCTTGACGAGTACGTCATGTCGGCAATCAACGCAGGTGCTTCCGGCTTCCTGCTCAAAGACACCGAACCCGAGACGCTGCTCAACTCGATCCGCACTGTGTACCAAGGCAATGCCATCATTGCACCGACCGCCACGAAACGGCTCATCGAAAAGATGATGGAGACGGGCGTCACCCAGGAAGAGCCTGGCAGACAACAGTCAGAGGTCGCCGCCGAATACACGGATCCGGAGCTTGCCACCCTCACCGAACGCGAACGCGAGGTGCTCATCGAGATCGCCCATGGACTGTCGAACCAGGAGATCGCCGACAAGCTGTTCATCTCACTGCCCACCGTGAAAACGCATGTGGCGCATATTCTGCAGAAGATCAACGCACGCGACCGAGTGCAGGCGGTGGTCTTTGCCTACGAGAACCACCTGGTGTAGCCCGTACCGTTCAGACATATGCAAAAACCGGCCAGTTGGAGACTACTGGCCGGTTTTGCCGTGATGCCAGATACAAACTTCATACCCGACATCAGGTATTTGATATCCTTCCAAATCAGGCTTCGGCGAGCGCCTCCACCGGCGGCGTCTTCACTGCACGGCGTGCGGGGAACACGCTGGCGATGAGCGAGCAGACTATGGCGATGGCCAGGATGATCGCGTAGGTTCCCCAGTCGATCACGTAGACGACGTCGGCAATCGAACTCATCACGATGTAGATGCCGAGCCAGCCGAACAGCGTGCCGACGACCATGCCCACCACGCTCGTGACCAGCGAGATCAGCAGGGCCTCGATTGCAAGGGAGGCGCGGAGCTGACCGCGTGTCATGCCGATGGCGCGCAGCGTGGCCGATTCCCTGGTGCGTTCGATCACCGACAGGCTCAGCGTGTTCGCCACGCCGATGACGGCGATGACCACGGCCACAGCGAGCAATGCGACGAGCAGCATGAGCATCATGTTGACCATGCTCTCCCACTGGTTGCGTTCCGCCACCGGGCCTCCGACTGAAACGTTCGGGTAGACCTCAAGATCTTGCTCGATGGTCTCGAACACGTCCGATAGCGACATGTCGGCAGGCACGTTGAGTTTGATGAGCATCGCGTTGCCGTCCGCCTTGAACGTGCCGTTGTCGAACAGCGCCGTGTTCACGAAGGCAACCGCCTCGTTGTTCTGTGAGATGCGCTTGTAGTCGCGCTGGTCCACATGCAGCTCAACCGGATTGCCCGACGGAATGCCTTCTGTATTGGTTGGGTTCAGACGTACCGTGTTGTTTTCGAAGGTGAACGATGTTCCGGTTGCGTTGTTGACGAGCGGCATGATCGCATCATCGGCCCCGAATGCAGGCGCGGGATTGTCGACCGAGATGTTGAGCACCGACTGCAATGCCGCGATGTTGGGCACGCCAATGACCGTCGTGGGCACTGCATGCCCCTGTTCGTCGGTGAATTCCGCGCTCGCGGTCTTCGCATACAGCAGAGAGCCGACGCCCCGTTCGCCTCTCACCTTGTTCGCGGCCTGCTGTGGGATGTTTGGGCCATAGGCCACGACGTCGACGCTGTAGCGGGTGTCGAGTGCCTGATTCATCGTCGCTTTCGCTGCGGCGGCACCGGTGGCCAATGTGGAGATGAGCGTGACACCTATGAGCAGTGCCGTTCCCGTGGCGGCGATGCGTCGCGGATTCTTCTGGATGTTGGCATTGGCGAGCTTGGCGGCCGGCCCGAACATTGAGACAAACGCCCCCACGCCCTTCATGAGCCAAGGCAACCAGAACAGGGCCGTCATGGCCAGGCCGATGAATGTGAGCATGCAGCCGGCGACGCCTGCGAGCAATGCGCTGGCGGAGATATCGCCGTCCTTGCTGTGGTTCATCGGGATGGCGATCAAGGCGAGCGCGACGCCGAGGGCCAGGAACAGGCAGCCGAAGACGGCGCGGCTTACACGGGCCCGATGCTGATTGGAGATCTCAAGGGGTCGCATGGCTTCCAACGGGGTCACGCTAGTGGCGGTGCGTGCGGCGCTCACAGATGCGAGTACCGTCATTGCAACACCGAAGAGCACGGGCAGCGCGATGACCTGCCAGCTCATATTCAGCGTCAGGCGCATGCCACCGAGAGACTGGTCCCGTGTGGCAATGGAGGCCAATGCCATGAGGCCGGTTCCCACGCCCACGCCGAGTACCGAGGATACGAATCCGAGCATACCCGCCTCCTCAAGCACCGACACGTAGAGCTGGCGCCTGGTGGCACCGATGGTGCGCAGCAATGCCAGCGTACGGCGGCGCTGCGCCACAAGCACCTGGAACGTGTTCGCGATGACAAGCGCGGCGACCACCAGAGCGAGCACACCGAAGGCGAGCAGGAACTGCTTGGTCACGTCACCACCGTTGGAGCTGAGGGATTTGATGGCCTGCTCTTCCATATGCGCGCGATCCTGCAGCGTCAGCCCCGGCGAAAGCGCGGCCTTCACCTGCGCGACCACGGTGGATTCATGTGCCGGCTCGATGTACAGGTACGCAGCGGTCGCTGGTATCGCATCGAAGGAGGCGACATCCGAATAGGCGACCATAAGGTCGTTCGAGGCGACGGAGGCACCGTTGTAATAGCCGTATACGTTGTTCGGATCGGTGGTGAGACCCGTGATCGTCGCCTGCACGTCCTGCGCATCGTCGCCATATTGCGCATGCGACGAGATGGTGTCTCCCACCTTGAGGTTCCACTGCTCGGCAAGCTTCCTCGGTATTGCAATCTGACGGACACCATCGGGTTCGGGGGCGTTGCCCCCTACGATTGAAACCGGGAGCAGCTTGGGGTCGGCACTCGTCGACAACGCCACCCCGCTGCCGTGTTGAGAGCCGGTATTCAGCATGACGCTGCGCGTGACATCGGCACGGACGCCTTCCACTCCCCCGATGCCCGCTATGGTATTGAGCTTAAGACCACCAACCGTTGAGTCGTGTGCATCGTCGCCGAATTGTGCATCTGCCGTGACTGCATAGTTCGAGCCGCCGAACTGGCCGGTGGTCTGTTCGCGCAATGCGGCGTCGAAGGCGTTCGTGAACAGCAGCGTCGCGGCAATGAACGCCGTGCCGATGAGAATGGCGATACCCGCGGGAATCAGCATTCTCAGGTTCTTCTTCATCATCTTCATCGTGATTGACAACATGGTATTCCTTCGGATTCAGGATCGTCTGTGCTCTTGGCCTGCATTAGCGACGCTGCTGCAGCGGCTTCGGAGCCTGCATGAGGGTTCCCTGTGCCGGCTGATCGCCGATGCCTGCCGGATTGTTCCGGGGCTGCTGCGCAATGGGTGGATTCTGGTTTGCCGGCATCGTCTGAACTGCGGAGCGCCCAGCGGTCTTCGTGGAACGTTCGCGCTCCTTCATGAGCAGATCACTCATCTGCGCCGGTTGCGGGTCGGAGACGTCGGCGATGATGTGTCCGTCGGAGAATACGATGGCACGGTCTGCATAGGAGGCGGCCACCGGATCATGCGTGACCATGATGATCGTCTGCCCCAATTCCCGTACCGAGGCCTTGAGGAAGCCAAGCACCTCGGCGCTTGAAGCGGAGTCGAGGGCACCGGTGGGTTCGTCTGCGAACACGAGCGACGGCTTGGTGATGAGGGCGCGTGCGATGGCCACACGCTGCTGCTGACCTCCAGACAGTTCGTTCGGACGGTGGCCCAGACGTTCACGCAGTCCAAGTGTGTCCACCAGACGGTCGAACCATGCACGATCCACCTTCTTGCCCGCCAAAGTCAGGGGCATCACGATGTTCTGCTCGGCCGTGAACATCGGCAGCAGGTTGAAGCTTTGGAAGATGAAACCGATGTAGTTGCGGCGCAGCAGCGTGAGTTGCTTGTCGTTGAGCTTCGTCAGGTCGCGCCCCTGGAACACGACGCTGCCGCTGTTGGCCGAGTCCAGACCGCTCATCACATGCATCAGCGTCGATTTGCCGGATCCGGACGGTCCCATAATCGCCGTAAACCGGCCCTGCTCGAACTGCACGTTGACATCTTTCAACGCATGCACCAGGCTTTCACCCGTGCCATAGTCCTTCACCAGATCGATGGTCTCGATCGCCACCGGCGTATGGGTCGGCTGGTGAATCTGGTCAACCATGTTCTGCAACGCGGAATTCGACATATTCTCTCCTTCTTGGGGCCTTCGCCATTTCAATCACGTGCTCTGACGTGCATATCTGCGAATATATGCCCTACAACCATGCCGACCCATCACCCGCAAGGGTGAAAAACATTCGGGGCTCATCCTTGAGGATGAGCCCCGAACACAACATCGTGGTGAATTCACCACCCGAATACGACCATCATCACAATTACGGCAGCGATGTACACCAGCACCAGTATCAGCAGCATCCAATCAAACAGACGCATATGCGCCGGATGCAGATATGTGCGTTTGGCACCCATACGGTCTATATGCGCACCATGAGCCAAAGCTGCGATGCTGCGGGCGCGGTTCAGGTGGCTCATATGGGCTGGTGCCGCAATGATCGCACGAACATGAGCGCTGCACCATGCGGCCGTGCGGGTGAGGGGATTGTGCCTGCCAATGCGCGCATACCGTCCACGAATGTGTTGGGTGAGCACCAGGTCATGCACGGTGGCCGCATAGGTCGGCAGCCACTGGATCGCATCCGTCACGGCGGCCCCTGCCGTGTATGGCAATCCCAATCCTGCCAGACCACTGATCCAGGCGGCACGCGAAGTGGTGAACAACACGGTGAACACGGCGAACACGATATCTGCGATACGGAGCGCCACCACCGCGCATAGATCCATGGTGCCGGAGGTGACCAGCCAGCTTCCCCACTGCCACAAGGTCCAGCCGGGCAGATGCACGGTGAGGAGCATGATGCAGAACACAATGACGATCACCGGCAGGAAGAATGACCACACCTTGAGCGTCTTGCGTGCAGATATGCGGGTGGACAGCAGGAACAGATGCTCCACGAGGAGCATGGCCGTCAGGAATACCCAGTTCCCCCAAATCGAACACATGACGATAACGGCGATCATGGTGAACAGCTTCACACGTACATCCACTCGGTTGAGCCAACCATCAACCGGGACATAGAACTGCGAACGCATCAGACTCTCCCCTCCTGATCATGGTACAATGAGCGCAACTGCGCGGAATGCAGAGGGCCAAAGTCCACTATGCGCCCTTCCTCCATACGCAGGGCATGGGTGCAGTAGCGTTCCACGAGATCATCGTCATTGCTTGCCATGATCACGGTGATGCCCTGCTTGTTGAGGTCCCGCACTAAGGTCATGAACTTCGTTTTGAGCCGATAATCCAACCCGGACACCGGTTCATCAAGCACAAGTATGGGTGCCTGCGTGGCCAATGTGGAGGCCAGTGCCACGAGTCTGGTCTGCCCGGTGCTCAACCGAATGGGATCGGCATCTTCAATGTCGAACAGGTCAAATGCCCGGATGAGCGCATTGACACGCTCGTTCACCTCTTGGGCTGACACGCCCAGGGCACGCGGGGCGAATTCGATTTCCTTGCGCACGTTGCGCGTCAGCATCATATGCAACGGGTCCTGATCGAGATAGGCCACTTCACGGGCCATGCGGCGCACCCGGCACTCGGCGGTGTCGTTCTCGTCCACAATCACATGGCCGCGCGAGGGCAGAATCTGAGAATTCATCATCGACAGCAAGGTCGTCTTGCCGGATCCGTTCGGGCCCACGACGCCCACGAATGAGCCGCGGGGGATCCGCAAGTTCACGTCGCGCAATTGGGGGGCATCGCTGTTCTCGCTGTGCGGATGGAGGTAGTACACATGATCGAAGATGATGATCGGATCGGTCACGTCCTGCGGCTCAAGACGGGCGATTGTCAACGGCGTGTGGTCGTCGCGAGATCTGCTCACGCCCACCGATTCCAGCAACGACGCCTCGCGGAGGAACACTTCGCGTGTGGTGCGGCGGATCACCTCGCCGCCCACCATCACCAACACCGAATCGGCATGCTCCCGCAGCCAACGAGTGTCGAGGTCGATCATCACCACCGACGTGTGGTTGCGCTTCATGAGGTCGTCCAGAATGGCATAGAGATCCTGTGCGCCGTCTTCGTCGAGTACCGCCAGCACCTCATCGAGAATGAGCACCTCGGGCTCTGCTGCGATGGCCGAGCCTATGGCGACGCGCATCATCTCGCCTTCGGAGAGCGTACGCGGATCGCGGTGCCGGAGTCCCTCTATATGCAGTCGGTCAAGCACCTCATCGACACGGGAGCGTATTTCGTCCGGCGCCACACCCCTATTCTCCAAGGGGAATGCGATCTCGTTCTCCACCTCGTTGGTGACGAACAAATCCACCGGGTTCTGGGGCACATACCCCACCTTGGCGGAGATATTAGAGACGCTCGTGCTTTTCACGTTCATGCCAGCCACCCTGATGAAACCGGTGAGCGTGCCGTCGAGAATATGAGGGATGATACCGGTGAGGGCCTGCGCCAATGTGGACTTGCCCGAACCGGTCGGCCCTACTATCCCGGCCAGGGTTCCCTCCGCCACATAACAACTCACATCATGCAGTGCCCCTCTTGACGTGCCGTGCGCCGAGGAGGGCGCATACTGCCAACCCAGGTTCATCACGGTGATTACATCGGTCACAATCGGCTCCATCAATCTCACAACAAGTGCGCTTGGCTGGGTGAACTTCTACCCTACGTTCATACGTAACCGTAAGCATACTATGTCATCTCGTTGATATCTTGCATCGTTCGAGCCGACCCGTCCATGGGCGAACGAATCGCGCCCATGGACGGCGGCACCGACAAACGGGAAATCCCGCATGCCCACGCATGCGGGATTTCCCCAGGAAAGCTGTTGACCATATGCATGGCATACGTCATACATGCTCAATCGGCGAAGCCGGAGGCGCGCACCGCCTCGAATCCGCCTTTCAGATCGTCGATGATGTCGTCGATGTACTCGGTGCCGATCGACAGACGGATTGTTCCCTGATGTATGCCCTGATCCTCCAACTCAGCCTCGGACTCCTGAGAATGCGTCGTGGAAGCCGGGTGAATCACCAGGCTCTTCGCGTCGGCAACATTGGCCAGCAGCGAGAACAGATGTAGGTTGTCAATGAATACCCGGGCTGCATCCTTGCCGCCCCGAATGTCGAAAGTGAAGATGGATCCGGCGCCATTCGGGAAGTATTTCTCGTACAGGTCGTGGTCAGGGCGTCCCTCGATCGATGGATGGGAGATCGACTCGACTTCGGGCACGGTTTTGAGGTAATCGATCACTTTGAGCGCATTCTCCACATGGCGCTCGACGCGCAGTGACAGCGTCTCGGTACCCTGCAGCAGCAGGAAGGCCGAGAACGGCGAGAGCGTGGCACCCGTGTCGCGCAGCAGGACCGCGCGGATGCGGGTCACGAATGAAACCGGCCCGAGCGCCTCATAGAAGTTGAGGCCATGATATGAGGGATCCGGCTCGGTGAGCGTCGGGAATTTGCCTGGCACCGCATCCCACTTGAAATCGCCTCCCTCGACGATCACGCCGCCGAGCGTGGTGCCGTGGCCACCTATGAATTTCGTGGCGGATTCCACTACGATGTCCGCACCATGTTCGAGGGGGCGGAACAGATATGGTGTGGCGAAGGTGTTGTCTACAATCACCGGCAAGTGGTGCCGGTGTGCGATCTCGGTGATTGCGTCAAAATCGGGCAGGTCGGCGTTCGGATTGCCGAAGGTCTCGAAATAGACGAGTTTCGTGTTGTCTGCGATCGCCTCCTCGAATGCGTGGGAATCGTTGGCGTCGACGAAGGTGGTGGTGATGCCGTCGCGTGGCAAGGTGTGGCGCAGCAGATTGAACGTGCCCCCGTATATGTTCTTGGCAGCCACGATATGGTCACCGGCCTGCGTGATGTTACGCACGGCGTACTCCACGGCCGCAGCACCCGAGGCGACCGCCAATCCCGCGGTGCCCCCCTCGAGCGCTGCGATGCGGTCTTCGAACACCCCTTGTGTCGTATTGGTCAATCGCCCGTAGATGTTGCCCGGGTCGGCCAGACCGAATCGGGCCTCGGCGTGGTCGAAATCGTGGAATACATAGCTGGTCGTCTGGTAGATCGGCACTGCACGGGCGTCGCTGGCCGGGTCTGCGCTCTCCTGGCCGACATGCAGCTGCAGTGTCTCGAAATGGTATGGTGTGTGGGTTTCCTGTGCGCTCATGGTGTTCCTTACGCTCATACACGTTGCCGTGCGTCGTTTTCGTCTGGCGACCCTCGGGTCTGGGCAGCAGATTAGAGAACTCGCACAGCACAATGCAAGCCAGACGTTATCGCGATTGGTTATACCCGTTTATCAATCGGCGCTTGCGCACCTGAACATGAGATCCGTCAGCCCCCACGAGACGGAGGCGACACGCCGAGACCCCTGTGGTGTACCACCTCATCCATATAACACGGCAGGAATGCGCTTGGCATATCGTTCACCTATTGTATGAGGCATATATGGTCGATGACTGCAAGGAGCAATATGCCAGAAGTGCTTTACGAACGCAATCGCGAATATATTCCACGCATCGCAGCGGTGCATGACATGTGCGGGTACGGCAAATGCTCGCTCACCGCCGCCATCCCGATCCTCTCGGCTGCCGGCTGCGATGTCTGCCCGGTGCCGACCGCTCTGTTCTCGGCACATACTCGCTACAAGGTGTTCACCATGGAAGACACCACCGACATGCTGGGCGGATACCTCGACGCCTGGCAGCAGGAGGGCGTTGAGCTCGATGGCGTCTACTCCGGATTCCTAGGCTCCCCCGATCAGGTGGCGATCATTCAGCGACTGTATCGCGAGTACCCCAAGTCGCTGCGTTTCGTCGACCCGGTGATGGGCGATGCCGGCGAGATGTATGCCACGTACACGGCACAGCTTTGTGAGGCGATGGGCGCGCTCGTCGATGGCGCGGACCTGCTCATGCCGAACCTGACCGAATCCTCCATTCTCACCGGCACCGAGTACCCCGGACAGGACATCACGAACGAGCAGGTCAGGCAGATCATTGGCAATCTGTTCGATATGGGCGCCAAGAACGTCGTGCTCAAGGGCATCGACCACAATGACGGCCGAATTCGCAACTTCGTGGCCAACGCCAAGGAGGGCGTGGACCGGATGACCGAATGCGTGCATGAGAAACTGCCCTACATGTGCCATGGCACCGGCGACGCGTTCGCCTCCGCCATGATCGGCGGCGTGATGGCCGGACTCGACCTTGCAGCGGCAGCCAGACTTGCCGGCGAATTCGTGCACAACGCGATGGTCCAGACGAAGTTCCAACCCGGCTATCAGGATCGTGGCGTGAGTTTCGAACTGAGCCTGGGAGATTTGACCAGCCTCGTGGATTGAGCAGGTCGTGGATCTGACGCATTCGCCCCGCATGAAAATGCAGGGCGAATGCGTATTCCAATGCCGACACGCACAATGGACATCCCGAATGTGAATAACCGCTTGGGTGTCCACATTCGACACCAATGCAAGCCAGGTTATCCACAAATCTTCAAAGCCGGTTGCATGCGTGCCGCGATGTTGCTGGACTTGGAGCATGGACATTACATCACAGCACAACAGCACATCGCCGACACTGGCGACCATACCCACACAGACAGTCGTGGACGCGGATACCCTCGAGCAATGCAAGGCCATGCTCTTGGCCCCGGACCTCACCGCCCGGCAGATCGGCTCCCGGGGAGAGCGGCTTTGCCGGGCATGGCTGATCGAACATCATTGGCACGTGTTGGCCTGCAACTGGCACTGCCGGTTCGGTGAGATTGACATCATCGCGCTTACCCCGCACAGCACCATCGTATTCGTCGAGGTCAAGACGCGTAGATCCGCATCATGCGGCATCCCCGAGGAGGCAGTGCATGCTGCCAAACAGATGCGTGTTCGTCGGGCCGCAATATGCTGGCTCGGTGAGCATGGATCGACCATACGCCACATCGGAGTGCGTTTCGATGTCATCGCCGTCACCGTCACACCCACCGACGTCTTCATTCATCATGTGCCGGAGGCGTTCTGATGGCTCTGGGAACAGCGTTGTCAGTCGGTCTGGTGGGGCTCAAGGCCTTCGTGATACAGTTGCAGGCATTCATCTCTCCTGGCCTGCCGTTCTTCTCCATCATCGGGCTGCCCGATGCGTCGCTGAGCGAGGCCAGAGAGCGCGTGAAATCGGCATGCACCGCAAGCGGCTTCAAATGGCCCCAGACCCGGGTGACCGTCAACATGTCGCCGGCCTCGATGCCCAAACGAGGTTCCTCACACGATCTCGCCATCGCCGCCAGTGTGCTCAGCGCCTCGGAATTCATAGAGCCCGACGCGTTGGACAACACTGTGCTACTCGGCGAGCTCAACCTCGATGGCACGGTGCTGCCCATCAACGGCCTGCTGCCAATCATGCTGCATATGAAGGAGCACGGCATGAACCGCGTCGTGGTTCCCCGTGCCAACCGCGATGAGGCTGAACTGGTTGACGGCTTGGATGTCATGTACGTCTCGCATCTGGGTGAACTCATCGAACTGTTCGGAGGTCGTGCCAACTACACGGTCCATGAGATTCATGTGGACGCCCGAAGACGCGACCTGCCGGAAGGCAATCTGCTGCCTGTCGGCGACATGAACGAAGTGGTGGGCCAGCACGACGCGAAGGAGGCGCTGAAGATCGCAGCAGCCGGAGGACACCATGTGCTCATGACCGGACCACCCGGCATGGGCAAAACCATGCTCGCCTCACGCTTCCCTGGCATACTCGCCCCGCTGAACCAACAACAGCAATTCGAAGTGGCATCCATTCGCTCGCTCTGCGGTCAGCTGGGCACCCACGGCATCGACAGCATGCCACCATTCGAGGCTCCGCACCACACCGCCTCCGTCGCCTCATTGGTGGGAGGAGGCACCGGTCTGGGAGAACCGGGATCGGTGACACGCGCCCACCATGGGGTGCTGTTCCTCGACGAGGCGCCTGAATTCGCGCCACGCGTGCTGCAATCGCTCAGGGAACCATTGGAGGCCGGGTATGTCGCCGTGTCACGGTCCAAGGGCACCACAATCTTCCCCGCGCAATTCCAGCTCATCATGGCGGCTAACCCATGCCCATGCGGCTACGGGTATGGCACCGGCGAACGCTGCACCTGCAGGGAACGCGACCGCATACGGTATTTCAGCCGACTCTCCGGCCCCATTCTCGACCGCGTCGACATGCAGCTGCAGGTGTGCCCCGTTTCCCACATAGGCTCCCGGCAATTACCGGAAGGCGACAGCAGCGAGCGCATCCGCCAACAGGTCATCGCTGCACGGGATATGGCGGTGGAGCGATTCCGACCATTCGGCTGGACAAGCAATGCCCAGGCTGCAGGGTCGTGGTTACGGGAGCACACCCCCCACCGTGTGCTCGCCGTGGTGAACCAGGCGCTCTCCTCCTATCAGATCAGTCTGCGAGGGGCCTACCGCGTGATGAAGCTCTCATGGACCATCTGCGATCTCGATGGACGTACAAGTCCGAACCTCGACGATGTCGACCGCGCGCTCTCGTTGCGCACCACTGAAGTCAACTGAACCTACTCGGCCCCACCTTGAAACGGAGAAGACATGACCGCCATCACCCATCAGACCACGTCACAATCACACGCGGCACCCGCACAACCCATGTTGAGCGCCAAGGCGCTGCTGCAGTCCGACGACGAAGCGCTCGCCCGCATGTTGCTGACCCACTGCAGCGAATGTGCCAATGCACTCATGACCTCGTTGCTGAAGGGATGCGACAGCGAACATCCAGGCGTGGAGGCACTGCGTGCGCTGCTCATGGTTGCATGCGCCGCCACCGAACAAGAACAGCGACGTGCACGCAACACCTTGGAATGCATGTTCATTCTGGGCACGGCACGCTGGGGCCGCAAGGCGCGCAGCGAAGGCGTGGCCTCCTTCCAGCTGGCCTCACAACGCTGGGTCGGCCGCCTGCTGCAGCTGCCGACCTTCGACCCGGATGCGCTATTCGCTCTGTTCACCGGACAAGGCGCCTATACCGTTGTCATTCCCGGTTCGCCCTACTGGCCAGAGTCGTTGGAGGACCTCGACGTGCGCTCTGATTGGGCGCCTCCACTTGCCTTGTGGGTGCAGGGCGACGCAACGGCCCTCACATCATGTGATCGCCCTGTGGCCGTAGTGGGTTCGCGTGGCATGAATGAATACGGGCGCCACGTTGCGAGAACCCTGGCCTGCCAGACGGCCATGAATGGCCATCTCGTCGTTTCCGGCGGTGCCATGGGCATCGATGCCGCGTCGCATTGGGGAGCGCTCGAGGCCATGAATCAGCTCGGAGCCAAAGTGGCCGGAAGAACCGTGGCGATATTCGCTGGCGGACTCGACCATTGTGGACCCACCACGAATATGCGGCTCTTCGAGCAGATCTGCGCCCAGCATGGGGCTTTGGTGTCGGAATGCACCCCGGGCACGATACCGGAGCCACGTCGGTTCCTGCTGCGCAATCGGCTGATCGCGGCACTGGCCTATTCGGTCGTGGTCGCACAGGCCCGGCTGCGCTCCGGAGCGCTCAATACGGCAGGCTGGGCGAACGAGATGAACCGCAGGCTCTTCGCAGTGCCGGGCGAGATCACGACACCCGCGCATGCTGGGTGCAACAGGCTCATCGCCGACCAGCAGGCGTCGTTGCTCTCCAACACCTCGGATATCGAGCAACTGTGCCATGAGACCCATGCACCGAGCCTCAGACCATAAACGTCAGGCCCTATGGCAGAATCGAGGTATGAGTCCAACCAAGGTTGAAGACATGTATGATGCGGTGATCGTGGGTGCGGGCGGGGCCGGTCTGTCCGCAGCGCTGGGATTCTACCGCAGTCAGGAGGTCGCTGATCTCAGGGATCGGGGCATCGAGCCCAAGGTGTTGGTGATTTCCAAGTTGCAACCCCTGCGATCGCATACCGGATCCGCCGAAGGCGGCATAGCCGCCAGCCTCGGCGACATGGAACCCGACGAATGGCAATGGCATTACTACGACACCGTGAAAGGCGGCGATTGGCTCGTCGATCAGGATGCCGCCAAGTTGTTGGCCAAGGAGGCCGCCCGCACCGTACGTGACCTGGAGCATGACGGAGTCGCCTTCTCCCGTACCGAGGATGGAAGAATCGCCCAACGGCGTTTCGGAGGCCATACCGGCGACTTCGGCAAAGCCCCGGTCAAACGCGCCGCCTATGCCGCCGACCGGGTGGGCCACCAGATTCTGTTCGCCCTCTGGCAGCAATGCGTGGCACAGGGCGTTGCATTCGCTGAGGAATGGTACGTGACCGATCTTGTACTCAACGCCGATCATACGGCCAGCGAAGGTGTGGTCGCCTACGATGTCGCCACCGGCACGACCCATGCCATCGCCGCGCGCAACGTGCTCATGGCGACCGGCGGTGCCGGACGCCTGTTCCATACGACGTCGAATTCCCACGATCTCACCGGCGATGGCATGGCATTGGCCTTGCAGGCGGGTCTTGATCTTGAAGACACCGAGTTCCTGCAGTTCCATCCCACTGGCCTGGCGCACACCGGAATCCTTCTCTCGGAGGCCTCGCGGGCCGAAGGCGGCGTATTGCGCAATGCCATGGGCGAGGCGTTCATGGAACACTATGCGCCTGAACACAAGGACCTGGCCGCACGTGATGTGGTCTCAAGGGCCATTCGCAGCGAGGTCATGGCCGGGCGGGGCGTCGCCGACCCGAAGGATCCGGAAGCGCCCAAGGACTGTGTATGGCTCGATATGACCGGCATCGACGCCACACGAATGCATGAGGTGCTACCACAGGTGGTCGAAACGATCCGGGATTATGCCGGGCTCGATCCCGCCACGGACCTCGTGCCGGTCAAACCGACCGCGCATTACACGATGGGCGGCATTCCAATCACCGTCGATGGCGAAGTCTACATTCCCGCAGCCGACGGGCGACAGATTATAACGGGACTGTATGCGGCGGGCGAATGCTCGTGTGTCAGCGTGCACGGAGCCAATCGCCTTGGAGGAAACTCACTGCTCGACGCATGCCTGTTCGGCACTCGCGCCGGACGCTCCATCGCCACCCGAGTGGCGGCCGATCCGGTTGCCGCATCGGATGTGGAAGGTGACACGCACGCCCTTGCACAAGAACTCGTCGACGCGTCGAATCGACGCAAAGGCATCATCGACACACTGCTCGAATCCGCTGACTCTGCAGAGGAAACGCCGCAGAGCGACAACGCCTATGCGCTCATCGCCGATCTCGGCACCTTCATGGAAGCGCATGCAGCCGTGGCCACCGACGCCACCTTGCTCGACAAGGCAATGGCCGGATTGCGAAACGAGCTCATTCCACGTTCCGAACTACTGCATGCCCATGGCGATTCCAAAGTGTTCAACCAGGAGATCACCGCGATTCTCGAGGCGCGTCATCTCTGCGAGCTCGCGCTGGCCATGCTCGAGGCCACACGCGCCCGCGAGGAGTCCCGCGGCTCGCTCTATCGCAGCGATTTCCCCGAGCGTAACGATGCCGAATATCTCAGGCATTCATTCGTGAACCTCAACGGCGACGTCAGCTGGGCGCCGGTGAACATCGTGGACATCGAACCAGGCTCGCGCTCGTACTGATTCCAGCCGTGACTGGCGCAACCGTGAGAATGTTGCGCCGGTCACGGCTTTTGCATGTGCGCGCATATACAATATGAGACAGTATTCGACACTGTGGAAAGGCATTGCATGAGCTTCCCATCCCCCGTCATCCAAGCGACGGTGACATTGCGTGTGCACCGCTTCACCCCGCGCCCCGAACGGGAGCGCCGACATTCGTCGAGTCCGTTCGGCAGACGCGGCGGCTCGCCGTTCGCGGATTCCGCACGCGCCGGCAGGCCACGCGGCAAATCCTGGGTGCAGGAATACGAGTTGCTCGTGCGTCCCGAAGACACGTTGCTCGACTGTCTGCTCACCATCAAACGCGATATCGACCCGACACTGGCGTTCCGCTATTCCTGCGGCCACGGCATGTGCGGTTCGGATGCCGTCGCCGTCAACGGCACACCCACGTTGCTGTGCACGGCACAAGTGAAGGATTGGGTGCAGCGGCTACCCAACATCTCCTACCCCGACGACGAGGGATTCCGCCGTACCGGCGATGTCGACGACGCAAACGACGTCAACGCATTCGAGGAGGACCTCGCCCATCAGATCGACGAAGGGGATCATCTGGGTGTTATCGAACTCGCTGCACTTCCCGGCTTCCCGGTCAAGCGCGATCTTGTTGCCGACATCGATTCGATGCTTGAACAGATTCGCCGTCTCAAACCCTACCTCATTCACCACAATGCCATCAAGACCCGTGAGGACGGCAAGGTGGATGTGCTGGAGTATCTGCAGAATCCACAGGAACTGGCCAAATATGAGTTGCTCAGCAACTGCATCGCCTGCGGCGTATGCGAAGGGGCATGTCCGGTCTATGCCGGTGGTGAGGCGTTCATCGGCCCGGCGGCGCTCATCAATCAGGCGCGATTCATCAACGATTCGCGCGACACTGCAACCGAGGAACGCCTTGAGGCCCTTGACACCGCCGATGGTGTGCAGGCATGCCAATCGGTGCGGGCATGCTCCAGGCAGTGCCCCCGCGGCATTGACGTGGGCGAGGAGATCTGGCAACTCATTGCGCAGGTGAAAGAGCGGTAAGGAAGAATGAATATGGACAGAACGTCATTCGAAAACCATGCGCGGGCATGGGATTGGATCGAGACCCGCGAATTCGCGCTTGAACCCGACCTGGTGCATGAGGCGCGCATGCTGATGCAGGAAGACAACGACCCTTCGGTCTCCGCATGCGAAGGGGCCATGCTCAGCATGTTCAAGACGATGTCCGGTGCATCGTCGGTCATTGTGATCGGCACCGGATCATTGGTACAGACGGCTCGAATCGCATGTTCACTCAATGACGACGACAAACTCACTGCCGTCGACTCCACACCTCAAGGTCATAGCCAGATCAAAAGACTCTTCCGCACCGCCGCCACGATGACCCGAGCCACGCTGCGCACCGTCAACGCAGATCCAACCCAATTCTTGTCGCGTCTCAACGGCGACGACTACGATCTCATCGTCGTATGCGGCGATGCCTCGAACTACCCTGCCGCCTACGAGCAGGCACCGCGATTGCTGCGCAGACATGGCGCGATCATTTTCACCGATGTGTTGGCCATGGAATCGCCGGATTCCAAAGGCGGTCTCACCAACCCGGCGGATCGCGGCGACAAGGCCGTGGCCATGCGCGAACTCATCGACGCCGTGACCGATGACGACCGCTTCATCTCCGCACTCTCCCAGACCGGCTGGGGTATGCTCATCGCCACATTGCAATAATTCGACATGGTGGAGTGGATCGGAATTGGATTCCCGTGATTCGCACCACCATGCCATATGGATCAGTGCGCACCGGTCTGCCTGGGAACCATGCTGGTGGCGACATCGACGGCCTCGTCGATGTCGTCGGTGATCGTCACCAGATCGGGATCGATGTTCGAGATCATGCCCCGTTCACGCACCGGCCCGCCAATCCAATCGAACAGCCCTCGCCAGTATGCGGAATCGAAGAGCACAATCGGCATTTTCGCCACCTTCTGAGTCTGTACCAACGTGAGCGCCTCGAAGGTCTCGTCCAACGTACCGAAGCCGCCGGGGCAAACAATCGCGCCGGACGAGTACTTCATGAACATCGTCTTGCGCACGAAGAAGTAGCGGAACGTCATGCCGAGGTTGATCCACTTGTTGAGCCCCTGTTCATGCGGCAATTCGATTCCCAGACCCACCGATTTGCCCCCGGCCTTGGCAGCACCCTTGTTCGCCGCTTCCATGATGCCCGGGCCGCCTCCCGTGATGACGGCAATGTCTCGCTCGGCGATCTTCGCGCCCATTGCGGCGGCGGCCTTGTAGTCCTTCGTATTGGGCTTGATGCGTGCGGAACCGAAAATACTCACGGCAGGACCGAGCTCGGCCAGCGATCCGAAGCCATCCACGAATTCGGCCTGAATGCGCAGTACGCGCCACGGGTCGCGATGCAGCCAATCCGTGTCGGAATCATTGCGCAGGAAGCGTTCTGAGGTGCTTTCGCTCGGAATCATCTTGCCGCGCAACAACACCGGCCCCTGCGAATAGGTCCGTCCGAGCGGTTCCTCCGCATGATTCATCATCTGGCCGCCGTTCGCATTCTCCTCATTGTTGGATTGCATACCACTCCTTCGGTTCTGTGGTGTATTTCCAACTGCGAGTGTAGCGAGTGCATACCCCAGCCATGTAACATGGCCACCTCAGCTGCGGGAGTCTTCTTCCTTGAGTTGCGCCAGATCCTGCTCGGCATCCCTACCCATGGTCTGGGAAACCACAACGGTGCCATCCCGGAGCGTGCGCGTGGCCTCAAGGGGGCGTTCCATCGTGGCCAAACGCTCCTCGACGGAGTCCATGCGGGCGAATCTGGCCGACTGCCGGCTCAGCAGCACCGCCGACACCGCAGCCGCCACTAGCGACCCCAGAAGCACGCCGAATCTGGCCTCCGCGGAAAGCTCAGTATTCGCATACGCCAGCGATGCGATGAGGAAGGAGACGGTGAAGCCAATGCCGCAGGCGATCGAAGCCGGGAACATGTCGCGCACGCGCAGTCCCTTAGGCATCGCAAACGGGCCGATGTGCGTGGACAGCCATGCGGTGGCCATGATGCCGAGCGGCTTGCCCACGAACAGCGCCACGATGATGGCGATGACCACCGGGGAGACCAGCAACATTGGGGTGATCGAATCGAAGTGCACACCAGTGGCGAAGAAGGCGAAGATGGGCAATGCCAGCAACGCCGAGAACGGCTGCAGCTTGTCGGCATACCGTTCGGCACGCGGCGAACGTTCGCCGTACATGGCACGTGCGGGCGTGAGCAATCCCACGAGCACGCCGGCCAATGTCGGGTGCACGCCGGCCTCGTACATCATCACCCAAGCCAGAATGCCTATGACGGCCACGCCGAACCATGGCACCTTCTTCATGCGCACTAGGAAGTACCAGGCGACCGCGCAGATTGCAATGCCCACAAACCAGTACCAGGCGTTGAGCGACGAGAAGAACACGGCGATCAGGATGATCGCCAACAGATCGTCCACCGTGGCGAGCGTCATCAGGAAGGCACGGATCGAGCCAGGCAATGCCTTGGCGAACAACGCGAGCACCGCCAGCGAGAATGCGATGTCCGTGGCCGTGGGAATCGCCCATCCGTGTGCTGTCTCGGCAAAACTGAACATCGAACCGTTCGCGATGATGAGGCTGCCCGGATCTCCGGCACCGAAGTTCGAGAACAGTGAGATGACGGCGACGAACAGCACCGGCGGCACCAACATGCCGCCCACCGCACAGAGCATCGGCACCGCGGCCGCGCGTACATTCGATAACGAGCCGGTGGTGAGCTCCTGACGCAGCTCGAGCCCGACGACCAGGAAGAAGATCGTCAGCAGGCCGTCCTGAGCCCAATGGCCCAAACCCATGTCAATATTGGTTCCCGGAATGCCCAGATGGAAATGCGAAAGCTCCTCGAACCAGTGGTAGGTCGCCGGCAGATTCGCCAGCACCAGACCGAGCAGCGCGAATCCGAGCATAATGAGACCCGATATGCGGTCGGATGCCGCCACTTTCCGAATCGATGCCCACACTCCACGCTGCCTGTTGCTCATGCCGTCCTCGCTGTACTCCTATGCCAATATCCAGCTATCCATTATGCCGCATTCACCCGCCATACGCCCAATGGGACGCCCCCGCTCATACACAATCCGCAAAATCCGCAGCCACGGGCGCCACTCCCAGCTTGCAGAGCGCTGCGTCGAGCTGCCTGCACATCCGTTCGATCACACGCACGGGGCAAGCGAGGTTGATGCGTTCGAAACCACTGCCCTCCCGGCCGAACAGATATCCTTCGTCGAAATAGAGCCTCGCCTGTTCGTGCATGAACGTCTCCAGCTCATCATTCGAAAGGCCCAGCCCGCGGCAATCCAGCCATGCCAGATAGGTTCCCTCCGGCTCGATGAGCCGTATGCCGTCGTGGGCGTCGGCGAAGGCACGCACAGTGTCGAGATTACGCCGCACGACCGCGAGCATCTCCTCAAACCAGTCCTCGCAGCGGGCATAGGCAGCCATGCATGCCACCATGCCCAGATGATTCACCGTGCTGCCGCCGGTTTTCGCCGCGGCGATGTCGAACTCCTGCTTCACCTTGGCATTGTGGAAGATCGCGTTCGAGCACAGCAGACCCGCCAGGTTGAATGATTTTGACGGTGCGGTGAACTCGATGAGATGGTCTGCATACCGCTCCCCCAACGTGCCGAACATCGTCACGGCGTACCCGGGGTGTTCCAGATCGCCATGGATCTCATCGCATAGAATCATCACATCGTTGGCCACGCAGATGTCGCCGAGCATACGCAGCTCCTCGGCCGTCCACACACGGCCCACCGGGTTGTGCGGATTGCACAGCATGATCGCCTTGCAGCGCGGGTCGGAGGCCTTGCGTTCCAGATCTTCGAAATCCATCGAATACCGACCGGTCTCCCCATCAAACAGCAGGGTGTTGTTGAGGATCTCCAGACCGTTGTTCATGGCCGCGTTCGTGAAGGGGTAGTACACAGGTCGCTGGATGATCACCGCGTCGCCCGGATGGGTGAACGCACGCAACGCCGTGTTCACCGCCGGCATCACGCCCGCCGAAAGCGAGATGAGCTTCGGATCGGCCTCAAGACCATGGCGGCGGCGCATCCAGTCGCACACGGCGGCCAAGTACTCGTCGGTGGCATAGTCATACCCGAATACATCGTTGCGAGCAGCATCCACGAGCGCCTCGACGACGGCCGGCGGCGTGACGAACTCCATATCCGCCACCGACAACGCCAGCACATCCTCATGACCGGCACCCAGCTCGGTCTCGATCATCTTCCATTTCACCGAAGTCGTGTCGTGCCGCTCTGGCCAGGTTTCGAAATCGTACATATTCCCTTTCCCTCCGTCGCTGCGGTCTGTTCTCCCATACGGTGGGTCAGCTTAACGTCGCCATGTTACGGCAGCAAGACCACAGTTCACGAATGGGTTACGGCCAGCATCGCGCCGCGTGCAATTGGAAAAGCCCTTGAGCGTATGCACGTTCAAGGGCTTGTTGTGCGCGAGACAGGATTCGAACCTGCGACCTGCTGATCCGTAGTCAGCTGCTCTAATCCGCTGGGCTACTCGCGCATGCTATCTGAATCGCACGCATTCGCACACAGTTCACATAGCCAAGTGCGCGAGACAGGATTCGAACCTGCGACCTGCTGATCCGTAGTCAGCTGCTCTAATCCGCTGGGCTACTCGCGCAATTGCTTGCTTCAGGCAACTCGACTAACATACAACGTTTCATGGTCAATCACAACTTCGGCGTGTCGAAATCGTGAAGATGGCAGCATTCACAGGGCATGGATCACACGTCGCTGCTCGGGCCGGACCATCTGCGGAGGCACGCCTTCCGTCACACAATCGGCATTCACCACCACTTCGGTCACATCGTCCATGTTCGGCAATTCGAACATCGTCTCCTCGAGAATCGATTCGATGATCGAACGGAGCCCTCGGGCACCCACTCCCCGCTCCAGTGCGGTGCTGGCGATGGCTTCGACGGCGGCGTCGGTGAATGTGAGCGTGACCCCATCGACTGAGAACAGTTTCTGGTATTGCTTGAGCAGCGCGTTCGTGGGTTTGGTGAGCACGTCCTTCAGATCGTCCACCGTGAGTTCGCCCAGCGTGCACACCACCGGCAGGCGCCCTATGAATTCGGGCAGTAGGCCGAACTCCGCCAGATCGTCGGCATTCACCTGCCTGTATATCTCGTGTTCGTCAATCGGATTCACACGCCACGACGCCCCGAAACCGCTTTCATGCCGACCCAGCCTGCGCGAGACGATCTCGTCGAGCCCCACGAAGGCGCCTCCACATATGAACAGGATGTCGCTGGTGTCGAGTTCCACCGTCTCGCCGTCCTTGTGCCTATGTGCGCCGTCAACCGGCACATGCACGAGCGTTCCTTCGAGAATCTTGAGCAATGCCTGCTGCACGCCCTCGCCGGAGACGTCGCGGGTCATCGACGTGTTGTCGCCGCTCTTGCGCGCGATCTTGTCTACCTCGTCGATGTAGACGATGCCATATCGTGCACGGTCCACGTCGCCGTCGGCAGCCTGCAGTAGGCGTGACAGCACCATCTCGACGTCATCGCCCACATAGCCCGCCTCGGTGATGGAGGTGGCATCGACGATGATGAAGGGCACCTGCATCGCCTTTGCCAATGTCTGCGCCAGGTAGGTCTTGCCCACGCCGGTCGGTCCAAGCAATAGTATGTTCGACTTCGCCACACTCACCTCATCGAGCGGATCGAGAATCGAACGTGCCGAATCCGCAAGCCCGGACTGTTCGAACTGGCGGTGTGCGTTGGCGTCGTGACGTTCGATCTGCGCACGTTTGAAATGGTTGTAGACCGCCACGCTGAGGGTGCGCTTGGCGTCGTTCTGCCCGATCACGTATTGGTCGAGCACATCGCGAATCTGCGAGGGCTTCGGCAGCTTCAACACCTCGAGACGCGAGTCCTTGGCGTTCTCCTCGCTCAGGATCTGCACGCAGAGGCCAATGCATTCGTCGCAGATTGCCACGCCGGCACCGGCCACCAGACGGTGCACCTCATGCTCGCTTTTGCCGCAGAACGTGCAGCGCTGCACGCCGTCGTTATAGCTGACCACACGTCCCATCTTCACCCTCATTCCGCATGCATACAAAACGGGCACGTGCACTGGGCACGCACCCGTTATTCTAGAACAGATCGCAGATTACCGTATTCGTCAGGCTGCGTCAGGAGCGATGCTCGAGCACCTCGTCGACGATGCCGTATTCCTTCGCCTCCGAGGCGGTGAGGAACGTGTCGACCTCGATGTCGCGGGAGATGCGTTCACGGCTCTGGCCGGTATGCTTGGCAAGCGTGTTCTCGAGCCATTCGCGCATACGCATCATCTCCTTGGCCTGGATCTCGATGTCGGTGGCCTTGCCGAAGCCCTGGTCGATTGCAGGCTGGTGGATGAGCACGCGGGCGTTCGGCAGCATGAGACGCTTGCCCTTCGTGCCCGCCGCCAGAATGATCGCCGCCGCGGATGCCGCCTGGCCGAGGCACACGGTCTGCACATCGGGTTTGATGTACTGCATCGTGTCATAAATGGCAGTCATGGCCGTCATCGAACCGCCCGGCGAGTTGATGTACATCATCACGTCGCGATTCGGATCCATGCTCTCCAGCACGAGGAGCTGAGCCATGATGTCGTCGGCGGATGTGTCGTCCACCTGCACACCCAGGAAGATGATGCGGTCGTCGAATAGACGGGTGTAGGGGTTCTGTGTCTTCATACCATAAGGCGTGCGCTCAGTGAACTCCGGCACCACGTACCGGTTCTGTGCGGCCAGAGCTCGGTCACGCGCAGCCGCGGGCTGGAAACCGGCAATGCCTGCAGGGCCTGCGAGACGCTCGGACCTGGCGACGAACTGTGCTTCTTCGGATGCCATGCTTACTCCTTATCGCTGTTCATCGTCTCGTGCGTGGAGACAAGCTTGTCCACGAAGCCGTACTCCAACGCCTCCTCGGCGGTGAACCAGTGGTCGTATTCATTGTCGCGGTAGATCTCCTCGATCGTGTGGCCGGTCTGTTCCGCGGTCAGCTCGCCGAGGGTCTTCTTCATGTCCATAATGAGTTCGGCGTTGATGCGCACGTCGGTGGTCGTGCCGCCGATGCCGCCGGACGGCTGGTGCATGAGCACGCGGGCGTGCGAAGTGAGGAAACGCTTGCCCTTCGTGCCCGAACTCAGCAGGAACTGACCCATCGAAGCGCACATGCCGATGCCCACCGTGGCCACATCCGGCTCGATGAGCTGCATCGTGTCATAGATGGCCATGCCCGCGGTGATTGAGCCACCCGGCGAGTTGATGTACAGCCAGATGTCGCTCTTCGGATCTTCGGCGGCGAGCATGAGCATCTGCGCGCAGATGCGGTTCGCCATGTCATCCTTGACCTCCTCACCCAGCCAGATGATGCGGTCCTTGAGCAGTCGATTGAAAATCGGATCGGCCGGACCCGCCGGCATGTCTTCACCAGCCATGCGAGGGGACGTGATCAAATCACTCACGTTGTCTCCTTAATCTTTGCAGATTTTCCTATGTGTACAAACCAGCTCGCCCGGCAATCTATTCCCCGTCTGCCGAATACGGCGAACAGATTCGCACGTCAGCCGAGCACAGTCACCGGCCGGCGTTCCACCACACTCAGCGTCGCGTGCGAGGCAAGCAGGGAGATCATGGAAATAAACACCACCGGCACGAACAGGTTCATCGGCGCCTCGGTGAGCTCCATCACCAAACACATCGCCATGAGCGGAGCGTTCTGCGAGGCGGCGAGCAGAGCGCAGGCGCCGAGCAGCGCGTAGACGCCGATTGAGTTCGTGCCGGTCATCTGCATCCACAGGATCCCGAGGATGCATCCCATCGATGCGCCGAGTGCGATGCCCGGCGTGAGCACGCCGCCGGAGGCGCCCGCGCGAATCGTGAACAGGGTGATGAGCGCCTTGGCGGCGAATGACAGCAACAACAATGGGATCAGCGACATCGTCGGCGTGCCCGAGAATGCCAGCTGGGCGGTGGCGCGGCCGTTGCCCATCACCTGCGGAATCCAGATCGCCACGATGCCGGTCACTATACCGGCGAGCGGCAGCATCCATAGAATCGCATCACCGGGCGCCTTGTTCCTCTCGGCCCACTGCGACCCTTTGCGGAACAACGCGCCGCAAACGCCCAGAATCACTCCGGCGGGTATGGCGAAGACCATGAGATCCCACGAGAAGTGCGCATCCACATGCCCGATCACATAGAACGTGTGCGTGCCTTTGACGAGGGTGGCCACCCAAGCCGCCAGCGTGGAGCAGAGGAATGAAAGGATCACGGTGCCGCCGCTGACGTCGACGAGCAGAATCTCCACGGCGAAGAACGCACCCGCAAGCGGGGCATTGTAGACACCGGCAAGACCGGCCCCAGCGGTCACGGCGACGATTGTGCGCATGTCGGTCGGATTCAGCCGCAGCATGCGTGCGCATCGCTGGGCGAGCATGGCGCCGAGCTCGCGCGGCGCCACCTCTCGGCCCACCGACAGACCGGTGCCGACGATGAAGATCTGCAGCAGCACATGGGCAACCGTCTGCCAGATAGGCATGAGTCTGCCTGCCAACGCCTGTTTGACCGACGGGACCGCCTTCGATTTCGTGCGCAGGGCCCACCATGCGATGGCAGCGACCAATGCGCCGCCGAACACCGATGCCGCACGCCTCCATGCCGGCGTCAGAAAGGGGCCGGGCAGTTCCGGATGCTCCACGAAGCCCAGGCACAGGTGTTCGATGGCATAGAGCAGCAATGTGAGCAGCCCCGCGCAGATGCCTATGAGTGCGCCGAGCAGCAGTGTGGAGACGAGCAACGAGAAGGCGCGGGAGACGACCGGCGGTCGGCCTTCACCGGTGGCATCGGCACGTGTGTTCGCCATCGTCGCGAAATCGTTGTCGAAATGTCCCTCGCCTTCCGTGCGTGGGGGCTGGGCGAAGGAGGAAGGGGGCGAATCTTGTTCACTGGGAGTAGGCATATCGGGGGTGCTCCAAAGACGTTCGGATATGGGAAGACCCCCGCCGAGGGCAGGGGTCTTAAAGGAAAATGAGATCACTCGGCGTCGGTGCTGTCGTCCGAGGTGAGGTTGTCGGCGACGGCGGCTGCTGCGGCCGCTGCGGCAACTGACTCATCCTCTTCGGCCTGCGCCTCGGCCTCTTCGGAACCGAGGAAGCCGCTCAGATCAAGCGGTTCGCCGTCAACGGTGAACTTCACCTGACGCATGCCAGCGAGCATGCCCTTGGAACGGGCCACTTCCTCGACGGCGGAGCCGATCTGGCCGTTACGCATGAGGGCCTGGATGAACATGTTCGGATCCATGCCGTACTGCTGGGCAATCGAGCCGAGGAAGTTGAACACGTCGGACTGGGAGACCTGCACGTCGAGCTTCTCGGCAAGGGCATCGAGCACCATCTGGTCCTTGAGCATCTTGTCGACGGCCTCCTCGGCCTCCTTCTTCTGATCGGAGGTCGCCTTGTCGGCCTCGACGCCCATCGACTTGAGCTGCTGCTCGACCATGTTGTTGCGCACACCCTTCGGCAGCGGAATGTCAAGGCCTTCCTCGAGGGTCTCGATGAACGCATCGCGTGCGATTGTAGCCTGACGACCCTCCGCATCGGCCTCGATGTTCTTGCGGATCTCGGCCTTGAGCTCGTCGAGTGTGTCGAACTCGGAGGCCTCCTGGGCGAAGTCGTCATCAAGCTCGGGAAGCTCCTCGGCCTTGACGGAGTTGACCTTGACTTTCACCTGGGCCTTCTCGCCCTCATGGTCGCCGCCTTCCAGCGTGCTTTCGAAGGTGGTCTCCTCACCGGCCGACAGGCCTTCGAGCGCCTCGTCGAGTCCGTCGAGCATGGTGCCCGAACCGATCTCGTAGCTCACGCCCTCCTGGGAGTCCACGGTCTCGCCGTCGATCTGTGCGGTCAAGTCGATGTTGGCAAAGTCACCCTTCTGTGCCGGACGGTCGACACCCACGAGGGTAGCGAAACGCTGGCGGAGGGTCTCGAGGCGGTTGTTCACATCGTCATCGCTCACCTCGGCCTTGTCCACTGCAATCTCGAGGCCCTCGAGATTCGGCAGCTCGAACTCCGGACGACGCTCGACCGTGGCGGTGAACTTGAGCTTGATGTCGTCTGCGGCGCTCTGCGGCATCTCCACGACCTCGATCTGCGGCTGGTCCATCGGACGGATGTCCTTCTCGCCCAGGGCCTTGGCATACATATCCGGCAATGCCTTGTTCACGGCCTCACCCGCAACGGCACCGAAGCCGACGCGCTGGTCGACGAGCTTGCCTGGCACATGGCCCTTGCGGAAGCCCGGAACGGTGATCTGCTCGGCGATTTCCTTGCGAGCATCTTCGAGGTACGGATCGAACTCATCCTGGTCGACGGTGATGGTGAGCTTAGCCTTGGTCGGCTCAAGATTCCTTACGCTGATTTTCACGCTTGCGCTCCTGAAAGTTCTGTTCTATTGGTATATCAACTGCCCCTTGGGCAACCGTTACATGATAGCGCGGGTCAGCGACTCGCTGAGCAAGTCGACCTGCCATGGTCTGGCGCCTTGTTGCGCAAGGAATTGGGCCACATCACGACGATGTGGATGGTCCGTCCAGCATAGGTTGCGCAGGATCTGCGGCTTGAGCAGCACGTCGGGGGGAGTGCGGGTGTCCTGCGAGATCTGGTTCAGCACGGCCTTGCACCTCTGGAGCTGCCGGTACCGTTCGGGCTCATGGGTCTGCCAGAATTTCGCGGACCGTGGCGCATTCACCACATCCTCACCGTGTCCAGCCGCTTTGCCGGGAAGCTCGGGCAGCTCGTCGGAAGGCAGGTCCAGCGCCTCCTGGATTGTCCGTTTCCATAGCGACGGCTTGACTTTGCGCTGGATGGGCGCATAGCGTTCGAACATCTTGTCCTGCTCGTTGCCCAGATGCATGCGCACCCGTTCGTTGAGCGAGCGCACTGCACGGAACTGACTGGCATTGTGCGGCTTCCTCTGCGCCGCTTCGATGATTGCGGCATCCGCCAACAGCAGCGATGGCGAGATGTCATATTCGCGGGCGAGTCGGTCCCGTTCGGTCCATAGCGCCTTGGCCACGGCGAGTCCTCGACGGTCGCGTTGCAGCACATTGATATGCGAGATGCGCATCCATGGCACCGGATGCGGTTTGGGAGGCCGCAATCCCTCGTGCAGGGCATAATCGAACTCCTCCTGCGCCCATTCCCACTTGCCCTGCCGTTTCAGCTCATGCGTCATTGACCGCTCGAGATCGGAGAGCAATTCGACGTCGAGTGCGGCATAGTTGCGCCAATCGCGAGGCAACGGGCGGTATGACCAATCGGCTGCCGAATGCTCCTTGGCCAGCGTGATGCCAAGGAAATGCGCCGTCACATAGGCAAGGCCGACCCGATGCAGCCCCAACAGCTTGGCGGCGATCTCGGTATCGAACAGCCGGCGCGGCTTCAGGCCGATCTGGGCGAATCCGGGGAGGTCCTGACGTGAATCGTGCAGAATCCATTCCGCGTCGCCCACAGCCTCATTGAACGCATTCCAATCCACACCCTGTTCATCGAGGGCAATCGGATCGAGCAGCGCTATCGGCGCACCGTCACGTTTGAATTGGATGAGCCAGTCCTCGTGGCCGTACCGGTACCCACTGGCCCTTTCGGCATCGGCGGCCAATGGGGTGTTCACCGCTGTGTATTGTTCGCAGATGAGCTCGAAGCCAGCCAAGGTGTCGGTGACTTCGGGAACCCCTTCCTTCGGCTCGGTCTGCAGCACCGGTTCCTTGTTCACCGAATCCAACGCAGGTCCCTCCTGATGCACGGTTTGCCTTCAACCGTCAAATATAACGAATGCGCTGACACCGGCGTCCGGGATCATGTGTCAGCGCATTCGCCGTCGCTTAGACGTAGACCGTGAAGCCGTGACTCTCGAACTGCTGGCGCACGCGGTCGCGCAACGCCTGGGAAGGTCCCTTCTGGTCCTCCAACGGGTAAGGGATTCGCAGCTCATGCCACTTCGGGCGCCCGAGCTGGTGGAACGGCAGCACGTCTATATGCTCCACCGCGTCGCCGAAGCTCTCACAGATGCGGGCCACATTCTCCACGTTCTCCTCCGACGAGGTGAGCCCGGGAACCAGCACGAAGCGCACCCAGATCTTCTTGCCCCGCCTGTTCAACCGCTGTCCGAAATCGATGGTGGGCTGGAGCACTCCCCCAGTCACCCGCTTGTAGGTCTCCTCGTCTCCGGACTTCACATCGAGCAGGCACAGATCGATGTCGTCGATCATTGCATCCGAATAGTTGGCGTTAAGGAAGCCTGAAGTGTCAAGGCAGGTGTGCACACCCATTTCCTTGGCCGCCCGGAACACCCGCGACACGAATGCCGGCTGCATCATGGACTCGCCGCCCGAGAAGGTGATGCCACCTTTCGTGGCTTCGAACAGGTCCTTGTACCGTTCGATCTTGGCCACCATGGCATCGAGGTACACCGGCTTGCCGTCGCGCATCTTCCAGGTGTCGGGGTTCTGGCAGTATTGGCAGCGCAGCGGACAGCCGCTCAGGAATACTGTCATGCGGGTGCCCGGGCCGTCCACCGACGTATTGATGTCCCAGGAATGCACAAAACCTATGTCGCCGGTTTTCAACGCATTGATGCGGTCACGCCGATCGAGTCCGATAGGCGATTCGAATCCCGACAGACCGCCCATGAGCGTCTGGCGCTGGTACTCCTTCGACGACTTGAGCATGTGCCGGGTCGTGGTGCGGAATGCGGATGCACTGTGATTCGACTCTGAATTCGACATGGCTACCTCCAGTATCACTATAGCCGAATGCAAAGGGGCGGGGCCGAAAAGCCCCGCCCCTACCGGCGAACAACTCGCCTCTGCGTGTCTCAGTCCTCGACCGCGCCCTGATGGAAGGTACGGGAGATGACGTCGAGCTGCTGTTCCTTCGTAAGCTTGACGAAGTTCACGGCGTAGCCGGAGACGCGCACGGTCAGGTGCGGGTACTTCTCCGGATGCTCCACGGCGTCTTCGAGCTGTTCCTTGCGCAGCACGTTGATATTCGCGTGGTACAGCCCATGGCCGTTGCCTGCGTCGAGGATGCCGACGAGGTTGCTGATGCGCTCGTCCTCATCGCGGCCCAAGCCGTCGGGAGTGATTGTGTTCGTCAACGAGATGCCGTCAAGGGCGTCGTTGTAATCGATCTTGCCCACCGAGAACATCGAGGGAAGCATGCCGTGGGAGTCCATGCCGTTCTCTGGGTTCGCACCCGGGGCGTACGGCGTTCCCTTGGCGTGGCCCGACGGGAAGGATCCGGTGTTCTTGCCATACTCGACGTTCGAGGTGATCGTGAGGATCGACTGCGTGGGAACGGCGCCACGATACACCGGCAGGCGCTTGACCTGGCCCATGACGGTGGACACGACCCACTTGGCAATGTTATCGGCACGATCGTCGTCGTTGCCGTAGAGAGGGAACTCGCCCTCGGTGCGGTAGCCGACCACCAGATCGTCGTCCGCGCCTTCGACGTATTCGTACTCGTGACCCGGCATGTCCTTGGCGTCCTTGTTGTAGATCGGGTACACCTTGGCGTACTTGCATGCGGAAAGCGAATCGGCGGCGATCGACAGGCCGGACATGCCGCAACCCAAGGTGCGGTAGACCTCGCGGTCGTGCAGCGCCATCTCGATGGACTCGTACGCATACTTGTCATGCATGTAATGAATGATGTTCAGCGCTTCAACATAGGTCTCCGAAAGCCATTCGAGGGCCTTCTCATAGTTGGCCTTCACCTTCTCGTAATCGAGCGTGCCGTCAGCCTCGGGCTGGATCGGCTCGATGATGCCCTTGTCGATCACCTGCATGCCGGTCATCTCGTCACGGCCGCCGTTGATCGCGTAGAGCAGCGCCTTGGCGGAGTTCACGCGAGCCGCGAAGAACTGCATCTGCTTGCCCACGCGCATCGGGGAGACACAGCATGCAATGGCTGCATCGTCACCCCAATGGTTGCGGATCTCCTTGTCGGATTCATACTGGATGGCCGAGGTGTCAATGGAGATCTGGGCGCAGAAACGCTTGTAGCCTTCCGGCAGCTTCGGATCCCAGAAAATCGTGATGTTCGGCTCGGGGCCCGGTCCCAAATGCTCGAGCGTGAGCGTGTTAAGCAGACGGAACGAGGTCTTGGTGACCATGGTGCGTCCATCGTCGCCGAAGCCTGCATCCGACCAGGTCGCCCAGTAGGGGTCGCCCGAGAAGATCGAATCGTAGTCCTTGGTGCGCAGGAATCGCACGATGCGCAGCTTCATCACCAGATTGTCGATGATCTCCTGGGCGTCGGTCTCGGTGATCTTGCCTTCCTTGAGATCGCGCTCGAAGTAGATGTCGAAGAACGCGGACACGCGGCCGAAGCTCATCGCGGCACCGTCCTGGCTCTTGATGGAGGCGAGGTAGCCCATGTAGGTCCACTGCACGGCCTCACGCGCGTTCATGGCGGGACGCGCCAGATCGAGACCGTACTCCTTGCCCAGGTTGATGAGCTTCTTCAGGGCCTTGATCTGCTCGTCGTGTTCCTCGCGGTAACGGATCCAGTGCTCGATCTCGGTCTCCGAGAAGTCGTTGCGGTACGGGATGGCGTCCTTGTCGCGCTGCTTGAACTTGATCAGCGCATCCACGCCGTACAGGGCCACACGACGGTAGTCGCCGATGATGCGGCCGCGGCCGTAGGCATCCGGCAGGCCGGTGAGAATCTTGTTGTGGCGTGCGACTTTGATGTTCTTCGTATAGACGCCGAACACACCGTCGTTGTGCGTCTTGCGGTACTTGGTGAAGATCTTCTTGATCGCCGGGTCCGGCTCCTTGCCGGCCTCCTTGATGGCTTGCTCCACCATGCGCCAGCCGCCATTCGGCATCATGGCTCGCTTGCATGGCTCATCGGTCTGCAGGCCGACGATCACATTGTCGACCTCCGGGGAATCGATGTAGCCAGCCGGGAAGGCATCGACATCCGCCGGCGTGTGGGTGTCCACATCATAGACACGCTGCTTGCGCTCCACCGCCAGATAGTTGTCGTCGAGATACTTCCACAGGTGCTTCGTCTTGTCGGTCGCATCCGCGAGGAACGATTCATCGCCCTCGTAAGGCGTGTAGTTCTTCTGAATGAAGTCGCGAACGTCGATGTCCTTCTCCCAATTGCCGGGAACGAATCCCTCCCAAGCCTGTTCCTTGATGGCTTCCGGGGACACCTCGGCCACGTTTTCGATTGCTGCCATTGCCACTCCTTCTGGGTGTAGCTTGTATACGACGCCACTTTGTGCCGCATCTCTAACAAGACCCCATAGTACTTCAAATCACCGTGCCGCGACCAGCGGCAAACGAGTGAGCTTGGTCACATTTCCACTTGCGCATCGCCCACATTCTGCACAACACAAAGCGGGCGGCCTCCATTCCGGATGGCCGCCCGTCTCAATGGGTATGCACACAATATGCACATTCAGACTACTTCTTGTCCGTTCCCCAGTTATTCCAGTCCCTGTCCTGGTCCTCCCACCTCTTGTTGCGCTTCTTGGCGATCTCGAGTGCCTTCTCGGCGTCCTCACGCGTCGCATACGGTCCGAGGCGGTTCTGCATCGGTGACTGTGGCCCGAGCTCCACTTCACCGGTCGCCGTATTGTAGTACCACTCCTGAGGTTCCGTCATGTCATTCTCCTTGTCTCACATTATGGAATATAGGTATGCGGTTATTCGCGGAACGCGTCGGTGACCGGCAGGCGGCGGTCACGGCCGAACGCGAGCGCGCTCACCTTCGGCCCCAACGGATACTGGCGACGCTTCCATTCGGCGCGGTCGACGAGACGCATGACGGTGTCGACCGTCTGCTCGTCGAAGTCCGCATGGGCGAGCAGATCGGCCCGCCCTTCGGAATGTTCAATATAGGCGGTGAGCACCTTGTCGAGAATGCCGTATTCGGGCAGCGAATCGGAGTCCTTCTGCCCGGGCCGCAGTTCGGCGCTCGGTGCCTTGACGATGGAATTGTTCGGGATGAGCTCGCCGCTGGCGGGCACGACGACCTCCGCATTCGGGTCGTAGCCGACCACGGGCAATGCCCCGAGCCCCAGACCTTCCTTGAGCGCTTTGTTGCGCCAGCGCGACAGCTGCCACACCTTCGTCTTGAACACGTCCTTGATCGGAGCGTATCCGCCGACGGCATCGCCATATATGGTGGAATACCCGCAGGCAAGCTCAGACTTATTGCCTGTCGCCAAGGCCAGCAGCCCCTTGGAATTCGAATACGCCATGACGATGACACCGCGGATGCGAGCTTGCAGATTCTCGGCGGCCACGCCTTCGAGATCCAACTGCTTCTGGAATGCATCGAATTCCGATTTGATCGGCTGCACATCGTACGAGGCGCCTAGATTCTCGGCGAGTTGGGCCGCATCGTCCTTCGACCCCTCCGACGAGTACATGCTCGGCATGGATATGCCCTGCACATGCTCACCACCCACGGCATCGGCGGCCATGGTGGCCACTAGAGCGGAGTCGATGCCGCCCGAGAGTCCCAGGCATACCCCGTTGAAACCGTTCTTCACCATGTAGTCCTTGAGACCGAGCACGCAGGCCGTGTACACTTCGCCGTCGGGATCCATCTCGGGTGCGATGCCGGCCGGCTCCTGGGTGGCCGCAGCGGAATCGATGTCGATGTAGCTCAGGTCCTCCACGAACATCGGCGAGCGTTCAAGCAACGTGCCATCCGCATCCACAACAAAGGTGCCTCCGTCGAATACGAGGTCGTCTTGGCCTCCCACTTGATTGACGTAGATCACCGGCGCCCCGACCTCGGTGGCACGGCAACGGCACAGTTGCAGTCTGGTATCGGTTTTGCCCTCCTCGTACGGCGAACCGTTGATCGTCACGAGCACATCGATATTTCGTTCGGCGAGATCGGCGACAGGCCCGCCCTCCTGCCAGATGTCCTCACAGATCGCAAAACCCAGCCTGACGCCGTCGACGTCCATCGTCACCGAACGATCGCCCGACGCGAAGATGCGGAATTCGTCGAATACACCATAGTTCGGCAGGAAATGCTTGTCATAGCCCGCCCATACGACGCCGTCGTGCAGTACGACAAGCCGGTTGTATGGTTTCTGCGTGCTGTGCTCGGTGCCCACGGTGCCAACGACCACATAGAGCGAGCCGAGTCCGTCGTCGGCCAGACGCCGCGCCAAGTCATTGGCGGTGTCCCAGGCGGCCTGACGGAAGGTGCGCCGCAATGCGAGATCCTCAATGGGATAGCCCGTGAGGGTCATCTCGGGGAACACCACCACCTGTGCGTTGTTCGAGGCGGCGCGTGATGCGTATTCCAGAACCTTGTCGGCATTGCCCTTGAGGGCGCCGACACAGGTGTCGATCTGTGCGAGTGCAAAACGAAGCTTGGTCATAGCTTCCTAGTCTAGGCCCGTCACCGTTACAACCGCACCGTTCAGCGCATCGCGTGTCGGAAGGAGCACGATGCATCAGTGGCATCAGTGATTGGTGGCGGGCAAACGCGCAGGCGGCGCCCGGCAATGTTGAGGAACGTAAAGGGCGCTTGCGATCCAGTGACGAAGCCTTTCCGGGAACGCTCCGACCCTCCCTCGGCGATCGCCACCTCATGGCACTCAGCTCAGATGCTCGAGCACCTCCAATGCCGAGTTCGCATAGAATTCGGCACCGGTTTTCACCGCATCATCAAGCGCCACGAACTTCGGTGAGTGGAGGTCGGCACAACCTTCGGAGCCATTCGATCCTATGAAGGCGAACAACAAGCGCGTGTGGCCCTCGTATTCCGCGAAATCCTCCCCTGCCATCGATGGGTGAATCGGCTCGAGCTGCGCGTATTCCGGCACATGGTTGATGGCCAACGTCGCCAGATCCGGGTCGCTCACCAGCGGACGCTGGAAATCGTCCCACACATAGTCCACGGCAATATCGTAGGCGGCAGCCGTACTTTCGACGATCTGCCTGAATCGGCGTTCCGCCAGATTGCCGTCCTCACGGTGGAAGTAGCGTGCTGTTCCTTGGAATCCAGCCTCGGCTGGCACCACGTTCCACACGTCGCCGCCGTGCACCTCGGTCACCGAGACGACGAGTGGATGGAATGGCGAGGCATTGCGGCTCACAATGGTCTGCAGTGAAAGGATCATCGCCGCCATCGCCTCAAGCGGCCCGGTACCCCGGTGCGGATACCCGGCATGAGTGCCCTGTGCATGTAGGTTCACCCGGAATTTCACACATCCCGCCATCATGGGCTCCACGCCGACGGCAATCTGACCGGGCTTATAATCGGGGTTGTTATGTGTGCCGATCATCGCGTCGAGGCCGTCGACCAATCCGGCATCGGCCACCGCACGCGCCCCCTGCCCGAGTTCTTCGGCCGGCTGGAACACCAATCGAATGGTCCCGTGGATCAGCTCCCGATGAGCCGCCAGCCAGAATGCCGCCCCCAGCAGTGATGTCATATGGATGTCGTGGCCGCAGGCATGCATGACCCCTTCGTTCTCGGACGCGAAGTCGAGTCCGGAGTCCTCGTGCACGGGCAACGCGTCGATATCGGCACGCAAACCGATCTGCGGTCCATCATGCTCTCCCCTGATCTCACCGATCACACCGGTGTCAAGCGGGTTGTCCAGCACCGTGATGCCGTGTGATTCGAGCAGATTGCGCAGCCTCCTGCACGTCTCGAACTCCTTGAATGAACGTTCCGGATGCCGGTGGAGCTGGCGGCGAATGCCCAGCAGCTCATCGGTCAGTGCAATCTCGACATGCTCAATTTGGTCGGTCATATGCCCTCCTTCGAAGTCGGCAGCGAAGTCACGGAGGCCAATCCGTGTTGCCCATGTGGCATGGGCGTAATGCAAAAGGGGCGCCGAATTCGGGCGCCCCATCGTTCAGTTGTTCTGTGTGCGACGCAGCAGGTGCTTGGCGATCGCATTGGCAATCGATTGCACCACCTGCACGAGCAGGATCATGATGATCACGGCGGTCCAGGTGACGGTCTGGTCGAACTTCTGGTAACCGTAGGCGATTGCGAAGTTACCCAGGCCGCCGCCGCCGATGTAGCCGGCCATCGCCGACATGTCGAGCACGCCGATGAACAGGAAGGCATAGGCGAGGATGAGTGGCGCCAAGGCCTCTGGAATCAGCACCGTGCGAATGATCGTGAATTTCGAGGCGCCCATCGAACGTGCGGCCTCGATCACTCCCGGATCGACCGGCACGAGGTTCTGCTCGACCAGACGTGAGGTCGCGAAGGTGCACATCACGCACATCGGGAAAATCGCCGCCGCGGTGCCGATCGACGTGCCGATCACCTTGATGGTGAGCGGCTGCATGGCGGCGAGGAAGATGATGAATGGAATCGGGCGGATGATGTTCACCAGAATGTCGAGAATGCGGTACACATACCGGTTCTCGAACAGGTTGCCCGGACGTGTGCCGTAGAGTATGACACCGAGAATGAGACCGAGGAAGCCTCCGACGACGATCGTGATGAGCACCATCTGCAACGTCTGCATAACGGATTGTCCGAGCAGGGGTCTCAAGACGCTCCAGTCACTGCGTGAGGCGAGGGTCGTCTGGTCGAATGCGAGAATATGCATCACTTCGTCTCCTTTTGCGCACCGTTCGCGTCATCGGACGCGACACGGGTGTCGGCTTGCGCTCCCGGGGTGTCCTGCCCGTTGATCCGGCTGACGGTGACCACATCGTCCACCTGCTCGAAATCAAGCGCGTTCGTATTCGCATAGTCGTCGGCGGCGCGATTCTCAGGGGCGGCAATTCCCGCTCGCTCCACCGCCTGCGCATAGTCGACCGGTTCCGCGGCCGTGCCGAAATCGACGATGTCGCTGTTTTCGGCGAGCTCGGCAAGGAACGGCCCCACTTCGGCCGCCGGCCCGTCGAAGGTGTAGGTGATCGCGCCGATTGCGACGCCCTGCACGGTGTCGATGCCGCCGTAGATGAGGTTGCTTGCCACGCCGTGCTTCGAGATGAGCTCGGAGATGTTCTGTCCGGAGGCCGGTATGCGTGTGTTCGCATTCTCGTCGTCGATGTCGTGCTGGCGCACGATCACGGTGACGAGGCGGCCGCTCCAATCCCGATGCATCTGTTCGACGCGTGTCTCGTCTGGCAATCCCGACATGGCGGTGGCGATGAACCGCTTCGTCACCTCCTCCTGCGGGGCGGCGAACACCCGGTACACGGTGCCTTTCTCGACGAGGCGCCCGCCGCTCATCACCGCGACATGGTGGGCAATCTGCTGCACGACGTTCATCTGGTGCGTGATGAGCACAATCGTCACGCCGAGCTGCTCATTGATCTTCCTGAGCAATTCAAGCACCTCGGTGGTCGTCTCGGGGTCGAGGGCGCTCGTCGCCTCGTCTGCGAGCAGGATCTTCGGATTCGTGGCGAGCGCGCGTGCGATGCCCACACGTTGTTTCTGGCCGCCGGAAAGCTGTGCCGGATACCTGTTCGCATGCTCGGAGAGGCCCACGAACTCAAGCAGCTCTTTGACCCGCTTGTCCTGATAGTCCTTGCGCCAGTGGTCGAGCTGCAGCGGATAGGCCACGTTCTGCGCAACGGTCTTCGTGGAGAACAGGTTGAACTGCTGGAAGATCATGCCGATCTTCTGTCGTACCGCACGCAGTTTCGACTCGCTCATGCCCGAGACCTGCTGGCCCATCACCGTCACCGTGCCGCTTGCCGGCTTCTCGAGGGCGTTGATCATGCGCACCAGCGTGGATTTGCCGGCTCCCGAATAGCCGATGATGCCGTAGATGTCGCCCTCGTCAATGGACAGCGTGACATCGTCGACCGCTTTCGTCTGCTTCTTGCCACGCCCGGCATACACCTTGCTCACGTGGTCGAATTCGATGATGGCGTTCTTCTCTTGCGTCATTTCCCTCTAACTTCTCCGTTTACGTCGAGGTTCCGTCCGATGCCTGCACTGCGGCCGGATACTCGCATATGGTAGCGCGACCCAATGGCGAGTGTGTGAACGTCGTGCATATAGGAGCAGGTTGGGAATAGCTCTCCCCAACCTGCTCATTGTGTTCAGCGATCTGCAGCCACGCTGTGAAGGGCTCACTTGTTCTTGATGTCCGTCTCGATCTGCTTCAGATAGCTCGCCAGCTCCTGCTGCGAGAACTTGTCGGCGAACACCGCGGTGCCGCCGGACTCCTCCTGCAGGGCGTCGAGGACCGGCTTCGTCTGGTAGATCTCCACGCACTTCTTATACACCTCGTTGTTCACGTCATCGGCGCGCACGGCGAAGATGTTGATGTATGGGCGCGCCTCCTCGGATTCGGCGTTGTCCTGGTAGATCGCATCGGTGGGCTTGAGCCCCGCGTCGGCCACATAGTCGTTGTTGATGACGCCCGCGGACAGATCGTCGCCGCCCGCCTTGAGCGTGTTGGCGATCTGCTCGGCCTTCATCGGCACGACCTTGACCTTCGACTTCGCCTCATCGATGTCCTGCGGAATCGTGAACGCCGTCCAGTCGCCTTTCAGCGTGACGACGCCGGCGGCCTTGAGCACGCCGATCGCACGAGCCTGGTTCGTCTCGTCGTTCGGAATGGCGACGGTGGAGTCAGCCGGCAGGTCCTTGATGTCGGTGTACCTCGGCTTGCCGTCCTTGTCGAACGTGGAGTAGACACCGAGCGGGTAGATGGCGACGCCGCCGAGCGGCTGCAGGTTCTGCTTGTTCTGCACATTGTAGTTGGCCAAGTAGAGCAGGTGCTGGAACTCGTTCATGTCGAGGTCGCCCTGCGCCAGCGCCGGATTCTCGCTCGTGTAGTCCTGGAAGTCCTTGATCTGCACGTACACGCCCTGCTGCTCGGCCTGCTTGGTGAACTCCACCCACTGCGGATCGGCGGCGCCGACCACGCCGATCACCACCGGGTTGTTCTTGGAGCCCTTCGGCGAATCGTCGTTCTTGTTCACCGCGCGCATGCCGAATACAATGGCGAGCACGATCGCCACCACGACCACCACGGCGATGACGATGTTGCGTGTGGTGTGGTTGACGCGCACCGGTTCCTCCGGTGTGTTCGGAGCGGTTGGCTGCGTGTTGTTCGAAGTCATTGCCTTGTCCTCTGTTGTTCCTCTGTTGCTGTTCTCTGTGTGATCTGCCGGAAGATTCCCTCTCCCGAACACCGTGTTCAACCATACGGCATGGGTGTCATGAACTCACGCGTGTTGTTATCGAATCTGCTTATAGTGCGCGCAAACCGAACCGGCCTAAGCGCTCACGGAAAACCTGACACCCGTTAGTCGCCCTGTGCTACGGTGAGAGGCTATGAGCACTATTATCATGCACACCTCCGAAGGTGATATCAAGATCAATCTGTTCGACGAGCAGGCACCGAAGACCGTGGAGAACTTCCTCGGCCTGGCCAGCGGCAAGAAGGAGTGGACCGATCCGTTCACCGGCAAGCCGAGCCATGAGGCCTTCTACGATGGCCTCACCTTCCACCGCATCATCAAGGATTTCATGATCCAGGGCGGTTGCCCGCTGGGCACCGGCACCGGCGGCCCGGGCTATGACTTCGACGACGAGATCGACCCGTCGCTCAAGTTCGACAAGCCGTATCTGCTGGCCATGGCCAACGCCGGCCTGCGCCGCGGCGCCGACGGCAAGATCCATGGCACCAATGGCTCGCAGTTCTTCATCACCACCGTGCCGACCCCATGGCTCAACGGCCACCATACGATCTTCGGCGAGGTCGCCGATGAGGCCTCCCGCGCTGTGGTCGCCACCATTGACGGTGTGGCCACGGACGCGCAGGATCGCCCGCTCGAGCCGGTCATGATCGAGGGCATCGAGATCGTCGACTGATTCGACCCACCTGCATCCCCAATGGGGGCGGCCTTCCACGTGGAAGGCCGCCCCCATTGTCGTTTCATCTCATATGGTGCATGCCGTGGGACTAGTCACGGTAATGGTCGCGCATCCGGCGCATGCGCGGCTCGCTGGAGTCCTTTGCACCGGTGATGCGGTACACGTCGAAGACGCCATCGATCTTGCGCACCGCCGACAGCAGCGTGTTCAGGTGCCCCGGGTCGGCCATCTCGAAGCTGAACTGGCTCGTTGCCACACGATCGGAACCAGTGGCGATCGTGCCGGAGAGAATGTTGACGCCATGGTCGGAAAGCACGCGGGTCACATCGCTCAGCAGATGAGGCCGATCGAGCGCCTCCACCTGGATCTTCACCATGAACAGACCCTTGTTGCTCGTCCAGGAGACGTCAACGACACGTTCCGGCTCGCGTTTCCTCAGGTTGATCATGTTCAGGCAGTCGACGCGATGCACTGAGACACCCTCGTTGCGGGTGATGAAGCCGATGATGTTGTCGCCCGGCACCGGCATGCAGCAATGCGCGAGCTTGACCCACACGTCGGTGACACCCCTGACGGCGATCCCCGGGGTGTTGCCCTTCGACTTCGAAGCCTGCGTGGGCCGCAGCGGCAAGAGCTCCTGCTCGGCCTCCTCGGCCACTTCGTTCGTTCCCGCGTCTTTGACCAGGTGGGTGATCACATTCTGCGTGGACACCTGCCCCTCGCCTATCGCCGCGAGCACGGCATCGGCATTCGGCAGGTTGAGATCGTCGGCAACGCCCACAAGCGCCTCCAGCGTGAGCAATGCGGAGACCGGTAGGTTGCGCTTGCGCATCGCACGCGTGAGTTCGTCGCGCCCCTCCTCAATCGACTCGGAGCGACGTTCCTTACTGAACCATTGGCGAATCTTGTTGCGTGCCTTCGGACTTTTGACGAAGCTCAACCAGTCACGGGACGGGCCGGCGGTGTCGGATTTCGACGTGAGCACCTCGACGGTGTCGCCATTCTCCAGCTTGGTGTCGAGGGGGACCAAGCGCCCGTTCACACGCGCGCCCATCGTGCGGTGACCGACCTCGGTGTGCACGTTGTATGCGAAGTCGACCGGCGTGGCATCGGCCGGCAGCGAGACGATCTTGCCCTTGGGGGTGAATACGTACACCTCCGCGGAACCGAGGTCGTCTTTGAGAGAGCCGAGGAACTCGCTGGAATCCGGGGTCTCGCTCGTCCAGTCGGCGAGCTGCTGGATCCATTGCAGATTGTCCTTCTCCTCGAGGTTCCTGTCCCCGCGCTTGAGATCGGACTTGTCGGGAGCGCTCAACGCACGGCCCGCCTGACCGTTCGCCTTGTATTTCCAATGGGCGGCGATGCCGAATTCGGCGCGCCGGTGCATGTCCCACGTGCGAATCTGAATCTCCACCGGCTTGCCGCCAGGTCCCATCACCGTCGTATGCAGGCTCTGGTACATGTTGAGCTTCGGCATCGCGATGTAGTCCTTGAACCGCCCGGGAACCGGGCTCCAGCGTGCATGCACGGCACCGAGCACGGCATAGCAGTCGCGAATCGAGTCGACGATGATGCGCACGCCCACCAGATCGTAGATGTCAGAGAAATCATGGCCGCGCACGATCATCTTCTGGTAGATCGAGAAGTAGTCCTTCGGGCGGCCGGTCACATAGGCGTCGATGTGCGCGTCATCGAGATCCTCGTGGATCTCCTCGATGATCTGCTTCAGGTACACGTCGCGCTGACCGGCACGACGTTCGACGAGCACGACGATCTCGTTGTAGATCTTCGGATAGAGCACCTTGAAGCTCAGTTCCTCGAGCTCGGTTTTGATGGCGTTCATGCCGAGGCGATTGGCGAGCGGCGCATAGACGTCAAGCGTCTCGCGGGCCTTCTTCTGTGCGCTGGAGGGCTTGACGTAGCGCCAGGTGCGGGCATTGTGCACACGGTCGGCGAGCTTGACGACGAGCACGCGCACATCGCGGCTCATCGCAACGACCATCTTGCGGATCGTCTCGGCCTGCGCCGAATCGCCATAGTCCATCTTCGTCAGCTTGGTCACGCCGTCGACCAGACCGGCCACCGTGTCGCCGAACTCGGCGCGGCACTCATCGAGGGTATAGTCGGTGTCTTCCACGGTATCGTGGAGCAATCCCGCGGCGACGACGCCAGGGCCCATGCCGAGGTCGGCCAGAATCTGCGCCACTGCCAACGGATGAATGATGTACGGCTCGCCGGAGCGGCGGCGTTGCTCGGCATGCTGGATCACCGCGCGGGTGTAGGCGCGTGACAGAATCTCCATGTCCTCATCGGGATGATGCTGTCGGCACATCGCCTCGATCGGCGCCAGGGGGTCAAGTGGATTCGGGCTGATCTCACAGCCCAGCATGTTGGCGGGGCGCAGATCCTCTTCATGCTCGCTCATCGCTCTCAACCCTCCTTGCTCGCATCTGATATGGATTTGAGATTAGTCGTTTTGCCTCCGAAATGCACATCGCGCATCCATGCGCGAAGATACGCGCGTCACACTCCGCTCGAGCCGAACCCACGCTCGGCGCGGTCGGAACCCGGCAATACGGACGCCTCGATGAATTCGGCCTGCACATAGCGCTGAATCACCAGTTGCGCAATACGGTCGCCCGGTTCGAACACCGCGGTGTGTTCCGGGTCGAGATTGATCAACGGCACCTTGATCTCACCGCGATATCCGGCATCTATGGTCCCCGGCGCATTGAGCACCGTCACTCCCTGCTTCACGGCCAACCCCGATCGCGGGTGCACGAGACCGACATAGCCGGCCGGCAATGCGATACGTACACCGGTTGGGACCAGTGCACGCTGGAAGGGCCCCAACTCCACATGTGCAGTCGTCACAAGATCCGCACCGGCGTCCCCCGCATGCATGTAATGCAACTCCACCGGCTGTGCCGGATTGACCGGTGCGACTAATACCTCGGTGCGCTCCGGCTTCACATATGCCTCGTCGAACATCAGGCGGCGCATTCCTTGCATACCGGCTGGCCATCAGGTGTGGTGTACGCCAACTGGCTGCGATGCTTCACCAGGAAACATTCCGAACAGATGAACTCATCACCCTGCATGGGGATCACGGTGACCGATGCGTCCTCATTGCTCAGATCCGCACCCGGCAGCTCGTAATCCTCGGCGATGGCGTTCTCGTCGTCATCCATGTCGTTCGAGGCATTCTGTGAGCTCTTGCCGAGCGCCTGGAGCGACTCCTCGTCCTCGTCCTTGCTGCGCGGGGAATCATAGTCCTGTGCCATGAGAGGATTCCTTTCATTACGTGTTTTTACGTACCCGTATTAACGTGTAATACTACGCAAGTATTCCCCGCATAGGATACACGATTTGGCAACACCGTAAAATCCGACACGAGGGGCACAATGTAAATGTTCACATTTTTCGATGACGACGAAGGCGTGAAAATGGGTACTGGCTCCTTCCCCGCAGCACAATTCGACCATGTGACACCGGACGGTGACCTGGTGTTCACGGCCGACGGCATGCCGTTCCTGGTGCGTGTCGACGACACATTCGAACGGGCCGTGTTGGAGGCCAAGCAAATCCGTTCGGAGAAACGAATCACCACCGCGGTGCACCAGCAACGCACGCTGCCCATTTCGCAGATTCAATCGCTGATCCGCGCCGGCGCCGACCCGGAGCACATCGCCCGGCAGTATGAACTGAGCGAGGTGATCGTGCGCAGATTCGCCACCTCGATCGAAGCGGAGAAGAAGTACGCCATCGAACAGTTCCTGCGTGTGCGCGCACCCAAGGAAAGCAAGGTGCGCACGCTCTCCGAGCTCATTGACCGCACCTTGGCGGCCGCACGGGTGCGCCCCGAATCGGTGCAATGGAAGGCGACGCGGCGGGGTCTGGAACCGTGGCGTATCAGCGCCACCTTCATCTCGGCGGGGCATCGGATCCACGCCGAATGGTCGTGGAACATGCACGACAACACCGTGGTGTGCATCAACAACGCCGCGAGCAAGCTGATCGGCGAGATGGGATCTGCCACAGGCGCCTCGTTCGACGATGCGGGAACCCAGACCGCCCTCGACGAGGCCCTCCCCTCATCCGTCGACCTGCCAGGCGATTCGGCACGTTCGGCGCGCATCGAACAGACCATGCGAGCATGGAATGGGTCGGGGAACGAGGCATCCTCCAATGAGACCGAAACCCACACCGCGGCCAATGCCGCATCGACCTCGGATGCACACGCCGACGCCACCATGAACGCCATGCCGGAAAACGCCGGCACGACACCTGCCGAGGAAGCCTCGCAGTCTGAATCTGCACCATCCGCAGTCGAAGAGCCGGTGCAGAAGGGCACCGACACCTCCAGCCAGTCTGACGCCCCACAGTCCGACGATGCACATGAGCTCGCTTCGTCACAGGAGCACAAACCCGACGAACCGTCACAGCAGCGCAAACGTGTGCCGATCAGCGCACTGTACCCCAAGCAGAAGGCTCCAGCGCAATTCACTCCGAAGAACACCGGGGCCCAGCGTCCTGCCATCAAGCCGGATGCCGTGCAAAGCCAGCCGGAGCAGCATGGCGACGACGACACCCCCACCCAACAACAGCCACAGGTCCACAGGAACGCCTCGGAGCAGCATTCGCCGCACCGATCAAACCGGGCATCAATGCCAAGCTGGGACGAGATCATGTTCGGCAAGGATCCGCACAAGCACGACTGAATATGTCGGATTCAGTCGACGAGATCGATGAGGCAGGGCACATCCATCTCCATCATCGTCTGCGATCCATGCACACCGGGCATGCGGGTGGCGCCTTCGGTTTGCGAGCGCGTGTCCACAATCGTGTTCCCTCTGGCGGCATAGACGAACACATCGCCGAGCATCTCAGGAACGTCGGGCCGCATTGGTCCGAGCAAACCGCAATCAATCACCTGCCGTTTCGTGCGAATCCACGCACGGTCCCCCACTCGCGCACGCCAACGTTCGGCTATGCTCTCGTCATCCACACCATCCTGGGCATACAGCATCGTGGCGCGGGGTTCACCTCCCACCAGTCTCACGCCCTGCTGGAGCACCGGATCTAAGGCTATGTCTATACGCGCCTCGTCACCTTGGTCTGCGGTCACCATGCCATGGTCGGCGATGACCACAATGAGCGTGCCCTTCGGGACTTGCCGGCGCAACTGCCCCAATCGCATGTCGACCCGCTCGAGGGCCACCTGCCATTCGTCACTGTGCCAACCGTATGCGTGGCCGGCCTTGTCTATCTCACGCATGTACAGGTAAGTGAGCCCGGGTTCCTTGGCGGTGTCGGCGGCGATGCGCACGCGTTTGTTCGCGTCGTCATGGCCAATGTAATCGGAGCCGCGCAACGCCGCACGGGTGAGCGGGGACGCCATGAATCTGGTCAGTCCCACGCTGGTGGCGCGGTTGCCGGCATCTCTGATGAGCGAGAACACGGTAGGTTCCGTCTGCAGTTCCTCGGGATGCATGGCACCACGGAACTGGATGAGTTGGCTCAGCGCGCCGGTGCGGGGATTGAGCTGCGTGTAGCCGGCCATGCCTGTCAATCCCGGGCAGGTGCCGGTGCCGAAGGTGGCCATGGCCGCCGTGGTGGTGCTTGGCGAGCATGTGCTGATCGGACGTTGGTTGAGCGGTTCGTTCATGAGTGAGCGCATGTAGGGCGCGTAACCGAGCTTCATGTTGAGATTCCAGTACCCCAGTCCATCCACGAGCACTACGATTGCAGATCTGGCGCACGGCATGCCGAGCCGTTGGCGCAAGCCTTCGGCGTCGACGTGCACATCGGTGCGCACCGGTGTACCGATGGCCGCACTGAGCGCCGGCAGCACCGAGGAGATATGCAGCGCGCCTCCACGGGCTCCCTGCTGTGCACTCCCGAGATCAACCGGCACATCGCTCAGCCGGTCGGTGTCAATCTCATCGCCGTACTGTGCTGTGGGAACAAAGCCGAGGAGTGTGCCGGAATCTGGAATATCTACGCTCATACTGCTATTCAAGCGCGGTTGATGGACTCGTGGGCACGCGTGGCGGAACTCATTTCACCGCATGGGTCTTTCGTCGCGGACGGGGTAGAATGGGACGGTTCATTGGATAAGGGAGAGCAAATATGACGCGTCGTAAGCAGGCAGCGGCCGAGTACGACCCCCGGCAGGTCGAGGAGCACATCGTGGAGACCCCGCTCGCCGAGGAGATGAGCAAATCGTTCCTGGAATATGCCTACTCGGTGATCTACGCGCGCGCGTTGCCGGATGCGCGCGACGGCATGAAGCCAGTGCAACGCCGCATCGTGTACCAGATGGGTCAGATGAACCTGCTGCCCACGCGCCCGTATATGAAGTCCGCCCGCGTGGTGGGCGAGGTGATGGGCAAATTGCACCCCCATGGAGATTCGGCGATCTACGAAGCCATGGTGCGTCTCGCGCAGCCATTCGCGATGCGGCTGCCGTTGGTCGACGGCCACGGTAATTTCGGTTCGTTGGACGACGGTCCTGCGGCATCGCGATACACCGAGGCGCGCCTTGCCCCCGCCGCGCTCGGCATGAACGCCGACATCGACGAGGACACGGTCGATTTCGTGCCGAATTACGACAACAAGCTCAAGGAACCAACCGTACTACCGTCGGCGATTCCTAACCTGCTCGTCAACGGCGCCTCAGGCATTGCCGTCGGCATGGCCACGAATATGGCCACGCATAACCTCGGCGAAGTCGTAGCCGCAGCCAAATACGTGATGAAGCATCCCGATGCCACACTCGACGACCTCATGCAATACGTGCCCGGACCTGATTGGCCGGGCGGCGGGATCATCATAGGGCGACAAGGCATCCGAGATGCCTATGAGACTGGCCGAGGCGTGGTCACCACCCGTTCCGCCACCCATGTGGAGAATCTCACCGCACGCAAGAAGGCCATCGTGGTGACGCAGCTGCCATACATGGTGGGTCCCGAGCGTGTGCTCGAACGCATCTCCGAGGGCGTGAAAAACCATAAGCTCGACGGCATCTCCGGTGCCATCGACCTGACGGACCGTCACAATGGCACCCGCATCGTGATCGAGCTCAAGACCGGATTCGACCCGGCAGCCGTGTTGGCACAGCTCTTCAAACACACACCGTTGCAAGAGAACTTCGCCATCAACAATGTCGCCTTGGTGAATGGGCGCCCCCACACACTCGGCCTGCGTTCTCTGCTCGATGTATGGATCGAACACCGGCGTGGTGTCATCCGGCGCCGCAGTGAGTTCCGCCGTCAGAAGGCGTTGGACCGGCTGCATTTGGTCGAGGGTCTGTTGCTCGCCTTGGTGGACATCGATGAGGTGATTCACGTGATCCGCTCAAGCGACGACGCGGAGGCGGCCAAGAGCGGACTCATGATCCGATTCAACCTCGACGATATTCAGGCGCAATACATTCTCGACCTGCGCCTGCGCAGACTCACCAAGATGAGCCGCATCGAACTCGAATCCGAACGCGACGAACTTCAGTCGTCGATCACCGAATTGGAGCGCATCCTCGGCTCGGCCGCATTGCTGGATGGCGTGGTGATCGACGAAATGGACAAGGCGGTGGCAACCTACGGCACGCCGCGACGGACGATGCTGCTCGATGAGGGCGACGACGGCAGGCTCGTGCCGGTCGTGGCCCACGGCGATGACATGCCTTCCGACGCCGCACTCGATGCCGCACGCCATGCGGAGAACGTACTCGACGCCGCCGATGCGGTGGCGGCAGCCCGTAAGGCCGGCGAAACCGCCGAGGCGCTGCGGATCGAAGACGAACCATGCGTGATCGCATTGAGCGCCTCAGGGCTCATAGCCCGCATGAGCATCGATGCCCTGACCATTTGGGCCAAACGAGGCGCTCACAACGAAGAGCGTGAACCCGACGATGTGATCGTCTCGCTGATACCTGCACGCACCCGTGCCGACTATGCGTTGGTCACCTCCGCGGGTCGCATGGTGCTCGCCCATGTGGTGGAGCTGCCGAATGTGGAGGTGCATGGCCACCTGAGCCTCAAAGGCGGCATTGAAGCCACCGAGCTGCTCACCTCCACCGAAAGCACCGATCCGGTGCCCGGCGAACGGGTGATCGCCACGCTCGCCTTGCGCGACACCGTCGGACAGGACGATACGCCGCAGGAGCTGCCGCCGGTGGGGTTGGGCACGCGTGACGGCGTGGTGAAGCGCTGGAATCGTGAATCCCCCACCACGATGGATTCCTGGAGCATCATCGATTTGAAGGACGGAGACGAGCTGCTTGTGGCGGCAGATGCGCATGACGACGACCGTTTCGTGTTCGTTTCCTCCGATTCCTCGCTGCTCACGTATGAGGCCAGGAACGTACGCCCTCAAGGCCGCACTGCGGCAGGCATGGCCGGCATACGTCTCGCCGATGGATGCACGGTGCTCTCCTGCGCTGTGGTTGCACATGCCGATGTCGAATGGCATGATGCCGAGCACGATGACGCCGGCAATCTGCTCTCCCCCGCCAGCGGAGCCGTGGTGCTCACCGTCGCCGGCGATGTGGATGCGCTGCCGGGCACCGAGAACGGTGCGGCAAAGGTCACGCCATTGGAGCTCTACCCCACCAAGGGAAGAGCGACCGGTGGTGTGCGCTCGCAGCGCTTCCTCAAGGGGCAGAACACGTTGATCAAGGCGTGCGTGGGTCCCTACCCGCTGCTGGCCGCAACGTCGGGGGGCCATCCCGTCGAACTGCCGGCGCCGGATATGCGTCGTGATGGTTCGGGAACCGAGCTGCCGGCACCAATCGCCTACGCGGCCTGAGCGAGATCGCGGGATCGGCATACGACAGGGCCCGGTCAGAGCTGCTCTGACCGGGCCCTGTCGTATGCCGATCCCGCGCCTGTCACGTGGTGGTGTACATGGCCATGAGCACCGCACCTGCCACGATGAGCAATGTGCCGAAGAGTATGCAGATCATCTGATGCCTCGTCTTGTGTTCCTTGAGAATCACGATGCCACCGAAGGTGGAGACGAGCACTCCCAGTTGGGAGAAGGTCGTGGCGATGGCCTGACCGACGTTCGGGTTGGCCGCCGAGATGAAGATGAGGCAGTTGCCTATGGCCCAGGCGAGGCCAGTGAAGATGTTCAGCGCGGTCTTGCGGGTGAAGATGAGCGCCTGGTTATGCTCGCCAAGCACAATGATGGCGACTGCAGTGAGCACCTGCCCGACGGACTGTGGCAGGACCATTGCGGTCATATAATACAGGCCGTTGCCGTCCGGCGCATTGTAGATGGCGTTGTCGATATACCCGGTCTTGTGCAAAAGGTTCGGGAACACGAAGTACATCATGAACCCGATAGTGGAGATGAGCAGGGCGATCATGCCGAATTTCATGTTCTTCGCACTGACATGCACGGCATCGGTGTCGGAATCTCTGGACGAACACAGTATGGCGCCGGAGGTGACGAGAATGATGGCGATGATGCCGATCACCCAGACTCGCAATGAGCGCCACTCCCCCAAAACGATGGCGGCCATGAGCGCATTGCCCACCACCTGACCGGCAGTGGAGATCGGCATCGCCAGCGAGACGCCGAGCGGTTTCAAGGCCGAGAACTGGCCGATGGATCCTATCGTCCAGAATATGCCGGAGCATAGGCCCACCGCCCAGATGCGGGGATTGAACGCGAACGATGCCCCTGCATGGGGAATCGTGTAGCACACGGCCATCAGCACCGCGAAGAGGAATGCCCCGAAGGTGGTGCCCAGCGTCCCCTGGCTTGGCTTGCCGTCGATTTTCGCCGTCATCACGCTGTTCGAGCCGAGGAACAATGCCGGCAGCAACGCAATGAGCATGCCCATGTGAAGTCCTTTCCCTGTACAATGCCAAATCGTTGTACGCAGAACGCAAAACACAAGCATTCTAGGACCTCCACCGCTACGTTCGGACCGCTCTTCCGCTCATAGCGAGGAGACTGCCCGCCACACCCGCCTCATCGATACAGTCGGAGCCCCTGCGGCGACGGGGTGAATCCGGCATGCCGAAGGGCGTCGGACATCGCATTGCCGCCCTGCAACGGCACGCCGTTGCAATCACGGAAAGTGATGCTGGCCCCATGCAATCGCGAACATGTCTGTTCCAAAGCCGTCGCCGCCGATTTGAGCACGCTCGGCGAAGACTCGAACGCCACGATACGACCTGACCCCAGTGCCGCATACAGCACCGCGCGCCCCTGACGCAGCACCACCAATGAGCCCGGGCGTCGTATTGGTTTCACGGCAGCGCGCCGTTTGGAGTCCGTGCTGGCATTGGATTCGAGTATGGCCGGCGCCGGCCATTCCAATGACGAACCATAGAGATTCGCCGGATCGCATACATCCATGGTGACAGTCATGACAGGCTCGGAATCGATATGGTGACGCAGCAGGTCCACCGTCTCTCGTTCGGCGAATTGAGCGGCGCCGAATCCCTTGACGAATACACCTCGCAATAGCGTGCCTTTCTCCTCCATGCGTCTGAGCACTGGGTAAATGGCACTGAATCCACCAGGGACGCCGGCATCCGACACCGTATTGGGCGCAATGATGCCGTAGCGGTCGAGCAGAATGCCTATCAGGTCGATCATCGCCTCCTCATGGCTCGCATCGACTTGGGCGCGCACCAGTGACCACAGACCGCCGCCGAACATACCGCGTGTGGGTGTTCGGGCACGCATGCGGAGGCGATGCGACCGCACTGTGGCCTTGCTTCCACCCGTATGCGTTGACATCGACCGGACTGGCTGCAGCGCTGTGTTGGTAATGAATCCATGCCAGACCAATGACCATAGGGTCTGTTCGAATCGCGAATGGGACCATGATGTGGCCATCACCTCGCCGGTCGTCTCATTTACCTCCGGCTCTGGATTCGCCTGCCATAGGGATTGCGCACGTTCCTCCAACGAGTGCGCCGTGTAGGCGCCTCCGTCGTGCAGGGCAAGCAGTATCGCGTCGCGCACCGTCAGCGGCATGTCGGATTCCGGCGCAGCCGCTCGACCTAGGGAGGATTCCAATGCCTCAGCATGCACCTGCAACTGTGGGGAGTCCACCGGGAAGAACATGACGCGTCCCGCCTCGTCACCCCCTTCGCCGCTGCCCGTGGGATCACCCACCCATACCACATCGCCGGATCCAACCAGCTCGTCGAGCAATGTCGGCATGTAATCTCGCACACGGGCCGGGAACACGTGGCGCTCCCACACGGGCATCGGCAATGCGACACCCTCCAGCTGTTCGATGGCGCGCAAGAGCCCATCCAGACCTTGCAGCCGTTCGCCGCCCACCGAGCCGACGCCTTGCCGATGGACGAGAAACGCCTCGTACCGCTCGGGTTCCACGGGTTTGATTGCCGCCCGGGCCTTGGCCAACGACTGCGAACGAATGCGTTTGAGCACGTCGGCATGCACCCATTGCGCCACACCCGGATCGAGTCGTTCGTCGAAACGACCGTTGATGAGCTCGCCGGCATCGCGCAGTTCTCCAAGCAGTTCGACGGCCGCCTGCGCGTCGATCTCGAGTTCGGAGAGCAGGCGGTCGGCAGTGAACGGCCCATGCGTCTTGGCGTAGCGATTCACGCGTCCCCGCAGATCGTGCTTGTCGAGTTCGTTCCAGAAGGTCTTCGAAGCCAGCTGGCCGGCCACTGAATCAATCACCTGCGTATCGAGCACCTGGGCCAGGTTGTCTGTTCCCAACAGCCGTTCCAGCACCAGCGGATCCATCGAGAGTAGTTGCGCATTGCGTTCGGCCTGCGGCACATCGTACTGGTACATCACCGACCCCACGAAGCCGAACAGAAGATGCTCGGCCATGGGCGATGGCACTTGCGTCTCGCATGCATGCACGTCGATGGCTCCTCCACGTATGCGGGTGAGCACTTCGCGGAGGGCGGGAACGTCGTAGACGTCCTGCAGGCATTCGCGGGCGGTCTCGAGCAGCAGCGGGAAGTTCTTCCTCGTGCGCGCCGCGGCCAGCAGCTGGGCGGCTCTCAGTCTCTGCTGCCATAGAGGCACGCGTTTGCCCGGGTCGTTCCTCGGCATGAACAGCGCACGCGCCGCGATCTCACGGAATCGGGCGGCGAACAGCACACTACCGGAGACCTGGTTCTCCACGATGCGCTGAATGTCATCGGGATCGAAGTCGATAAGCGCGGCGGCATCGATGCCTCCCTCCCCATCGGGCAGGCGCAGCACGATGCCATCGTCGGCGGCGAAGATCTGCCCGTCGAAACCGTAGCGCTGCGTCAACCTCATGTTGATTGCGAGCGCCCATGGCTCATGCACACGGCGTCCGAACGGCGTATGAATGATCACGCGCCAATCGCCCTCCTCCTCGCGGCAGCGTTCGACCACAACCGCACGGCTGCTCGGAATCACACCGGTGCTCGTCCGCTGCTCGGAGAGGAAGGCCGCCAGATTCTCCATGGCGTTGGAGTCCAGACCATCGGCTCGCAGACGTTTGAGAACCACGTCGCTGAATCGGGATTCCGGCACGTTCCCGGCATTGCCGTGCGCCGGTTGCAATCCCGCGGCGATGTCATGCACCCATTCCCCCAGCGACATGCCGAAGGAATAGTCACGCCCGTTGCCCTCCCCGTGCCAGAACGGCAGGCGTGCGCTTCGTCCGGGCGCCGGCACCACGACCACGCGGTCGTTCGTGATGTCCTGTACCTGCCAATTCGTGGTGCCGAGTGTGATGATGTCACCCACCCGCGTCTCATACACCATCTCCTCATCGAGCTCGCCCACCCGTCTCGGACCTGTTCCCGCCTCTGCCTCAGGCAGCACTACCGTGTAGAGGCCACGGTCGGGAATCGTGCCGCCGCTGGTCACCGCGAGGCGCTGTGCACCCGGGCGCGCCGAGATCATGACCGAATCCTCGTCGAACATGAGCGGTGGTCGAAATGCCGAGAAGTCCTCGGAATTGTAGGCACCGGTGAGCATGCCCACCACGGCGTCGAACATCGCCCGGTCCAACGAGGCGAAGGGGGCGGCGCGTCTCACCGTCGCATACCAATCATCGGCGGCGATGGGCTCCAGACTGGCGGCCGCCACGGTCTGCTGCGCGAGCACGTCCAAAGGATTCATTGGCATATGCAACGGTTCGATCGCCTCGTTGAGCATGCCTTCCACACTGGCACCCATGCCGATGATCTGTTCGCGTGTCACCGGGTACATGACGGCGTGTGAGACCCCTCCCACCCTATGGTCGGCTCGGCCCACGCGCTGCAGGCCAGAGGAGACCGACAACGGCGGCGTCACCTGAATCACCAGATCCACCGATCCCATGTCGATGCCGAGCTCCAGACTGCTCGTCGCCACCACGCAACGCAGACGTCCGGATTTGAGTCTCTCCTCTATTTGCTTGCGGCGGTCCTTCGACACCGACCCGTGATGCGCCATGGCAATCTGCTCGTCGGGTGCATGCGCCCCCACCTTCATTGTGGTGGACCCATACGTGGAATGATAGTGGGCCGGCTCGTCCGTCTCGCTGGTCGGCAGCTCCACCGGATTGCGTTTGCCGAGCCGTTGTGTGTACAGATCGTTGATCTGCGCGGTCAGGCGTTCGCATAGGCCGCGCGAATTCACGAACACCAATGTGGTGCGGTGCGAGAGTATCTCGTCGAGAATATGGCGTTGGATCGCCGGCCACGAGGATTTCACCTCCGACGGATCGTGCGCGCCTTCCCGCGCCGGTGTACCCGGCAGCAGTGGATCCCCCCATCGCTTGGCCCTCTCACCGGCGGGTGCAGATTGCAGATCGCCTTGACCATCCCGTTCCTTCGCCTTGCGCTCCGCCAAGCGTTGCATCGCAGGCGTCACGCCGGTGATTGGCGCAGAGGTGCCACCGACCTCTCCAGCACTCCCCTTGCGCCTCCCATTGGCCATGGGCCCGTCACCAAGGGTCTTCGCCGGTTCGACCACCGTGATGTCGAGTGCAGGCTTTCCCCCGGTGGCGATGACCGTCACCGGCAATGCTCCTGCGAGGAACTTCGCGGCACGTTCAGGCGGGTTCACCGTCGCCGAAAGCCCTATGCGCTGCGCCGGCCGTTCCAGAAGATCATCGAGACGCTCAAGGCTCAGCGCCAGATGTGCCCCCCGTTTTGTGCCGGCGACCGCATGCACCTCATCCACGATCACGGTATCCACCGTTTTCAGGATGCCGCGTGCTTTCGAAGTGAGCATGAGATACAGCGACTCCGGGGTCGTGACCAGAATGTCCGGCGGATGCGACACGATCGCACGCCGCTCCTTCGGGGTTGTATCGCCACTTCTGGTGGCGACGGTGACCTGCGGCGCATGCGAACCGAGGGCATCGATCTGTTCGCGAATACCGGCCAAAGGGGCATCAAGGTTCTTCGCCACGTCGACACCAAGCGCCTTCAACGGTGAGATATACAACACGCGCACGCCTTTGCGTGCATGGTCGGCGGCGCTGCGGGAGAGAAGCGAGTCGATGGCGAACAGAAACGCGGAGAGGGTCTTTCCCGAACCGGTCGGCGCGATGACCAGCACATTCTCGCGTCGCCCAATCGCCGGCCACGCCAATTGCTGCGCCTCGGTGGGTTCTCCGAACACGCGTGAGAACCACACGCGTGTGGGTTCGCTGAACATTGCCATACATTCGCACATATGTTCGATTATTTCCTACCTCACTTGCGATTGCAAATGTGACACGCTCATGAGAATGACGGCGGCCAGTATGCCAAGCGACGTGAAACACGCCAAGTACCACGGCAGGGCCGCCATGCCCACCGTGGCAGAGAACACGGCGAACAATGCGGGACTCACCAGTGTGGCCACGGCGATGACGGCGGTCTCCCAGCCGATCATGGTCATCGTATGAACAGCGCCGAACAACCGTGGTGTCATATGCACGACGGCCGGATTAATCGGGGCACACCCAAACCCGAGCATGATCGGCGCGGTGAGAGCGCGCCATGACCCCATGGGCACAATCATCACCACAAGCGCCGCAACAAGTATGCCCAAGCCGCCGCCGAGCAACGCGCCGTCGGACAATCGCAGCGCCAAGCATCCTGCAATCACGGAACCCAGCGTCAATCCAATGAAGAATAGGTTCGCGTAGATACCGGCATAATGGATGCTCATGTGGTCGGCATGCACCATGTAGCTGCTCGCCCACAGCATGGTGCTCTGCTCCACCGAAGCGTAAGCGAACAGAAGCAACAGTGTCGGGAGCGCGCCACGCAATCTCAGGCTCGCACCCAGACGGCCATGAACATGCGCGTCGACACGCCAATCACGCTCGCCGTATGTCTGCATGCCGAATGTGGCGCGCTGGATGGGGGTCAATTCGTCGCGCCACAGCTTCGTGGCACTCACCAACACGATGGCCAGCGCAAGTTGCACGAGGCCGATGCAGCGGTATGCCCACCTCCAGTCGGCATCGTTCGCAATGATCCAACCGAGCATCGTATGACCTGCCATGGCACCTGCGGCCGTCGTGGCATGCATCCAAATAATATGCGCACTCGGCAAGCGCAACGCTATGTATGCATTGAGCGCGAGCGCAAGCAGACCGGAGCCCACGCCATATGGCACGGCGAAGAACAGCAGCAGCCAATATGACGGCGTGAACGAGAAGCCAAGCAATGCCACCACGGTGCATGCCACACCAACATCCACACTGCGCCCCGAGCCCCAGCGACGCAACCAAGGCTCACCGGCCAGCGCAGCCCACATGGCCCCTGCGGCGATAACGACGGAAATCCCGATGACGGCGGCAAGTGGCGCATGCAGTCCTGACCCCATAGCCGGCCACGAGGCACCGAGCAGGGCCTCTGGCAACCCCATGGCAGCGAAGCCAACGTATACCAACGCCACCAACGCCATCGGCATGCCATCGCCCCCCCCTCATTCAGACGTCGTCGGTTCGGATTACACACTGCATATATTTGCCTATACAGTGCATACACGGTCATCGTAAGGCGCATCGACGGCGCATGTGGCACGGCATCGCCTGTTGCGAACATGTCAGACGGCCATGTCATCGCGACGCAATGCGCGCAGCCACTCGTGCATCGCCGCCATGAGCGCGACGAACACCAGCAGATACCATGGCAGCACGGCAATCGTCGTGGCCTGCGCGATCACGCCGAACAATGGTGGCATGAGCATGGTGCCCACATACGCGAACGCCATCTGCACACCGACAATCGCCTGCGATTTATCGGCCCCGAAGTATGCGGGCGTGGAGTGGATGATGCACGGGTAGACGGGCGCGCAGCCGAGGCCGACGAGTATGAACGCCACGGCGGAGAGCGCGGGGTTGTGCGCGGGAACGAGCAGCAGCAGCGCCCCGAGGCCGATCGTCATGGTGCCGATGCGGATCATGGCGGGATCGGAGAGACGCATGGTGAGGAAGCCGTTGGCGAAGCGGCCAACGGTGATGCCGATGAGGAAGATGCTCGTGAACGTCGCAGCCACGTCTTCGGCCATGCCGTCCATGTCGACCATGTAGGAGCTGGCCCATAGCATGGCGGTCTGTTCGATGGCGCAGTAGCAAAAGAACATGATGAGAATCTGCGTGGCACCACTGATGCGCAATACGCCGAGCAGGCCGATTGGTTTTCGGTCAGTGGCCTGCGTGCCTGCGTCTGCGGCAGCGGGGCGCCTCTTCCACAACGGCAGGCTGAAGGTGAGCACGGCGGTGAGCACGAGCTGGATGACGCCAACCGAACGGTAGCCCCACTGCCAATCGTGCTGGCTTGCCATGGCGTAACTCATCATATACGGTCCAATGAGCGCGCCGAGCCCCCACATGCAGTGCAGCCAGCTCATATGCCGGCTCGTGTAGTGGATGGCCATGTAGTTGTTGAGCGCCGCGTCCACGCCACCCGCGCCGAGCCCGTAGGGAATGGCGCACACGATAAGAGCCCAGTAGTTCGGTGCAAAGGAGAATCCCATGAGGGCGGCGGCAGTGAGCGCCACGGAGAACGCCGTCACACGCCCTGCACCAAATCTCAGCGTGAGCCGGTCGCTCAGCAATGCGGAGATGATGGTTCCGGCACTGATCGTCATCGAGATGCCACCGGCCCACGACAGTGGAGCATGCAGGTCACCGCTCATGATGGGCCATGCCGAACCGAGCAGTCCGTCGGGCAGACCCAGCGAGATGAAGGCCAAGTAGATTACGGCGAGCAGCAGATTCGTCATTGCACCTCCAAATTGTGCGCGCCAGTTTCCGCATCGACAGTCCACAATTATATTCTTACGTAAAGAAAATATCCGGTTCTTCGAAATCTGTTCGATGATTAGACTGGTGCCCATGAGCTTGAGAATCGGATTCGTGTTCGACGATACCCTGGACGTGCTCGACGGCGTGCAGCAGCATATCGTGACCTTGGGCCATGAGCTGGCACGACGGGGGCATGAAGTGCATTATCTGGTCGGCGAGACGCATGACTCCCCCATGCCGAACACGCATTCGATGTCACGCAACGTCATGGTCCGGTTCAACGGAAACCGCATGCGCATCCCGCTTCCGGCCAACACACGGCATATCCGCGAGGTGCTCGACGAATACGATTTCGACATTCTGCACGTTCAGGCGCCCTACAGTCCGTTCATGGCAGGCAGGGTGCTCGACCATGCACACCAGCGCACCGGCATCGTCGCCACCTACCACATCGCATCGGCCGACCTTGCCTCCCGGATCGGCGGCCGTGCTCTCGGACTGGTCAATATGCACTCCCACCGCCGCGTCGACGAAGTGATCGCAGTCTCCCAGATCGCCGCGCAGTATGCCGAGCAGACCGCGCATGTTCGCGGTGTCGTCATTCCGAACCCCGTCGATGTCGATCGGTTCGCAGGCGCCTCCCCCACCCATGCCATTGTGCAGGGCGGCACGGCCGGTGCGCACTCGTCTGGGGGACCCCTCGCGGTGTTCCTTGGCAGATTCGTTCCGAGGAAAGGCGCGGAATTGCTCCTGGATGCCATTGAATACGGCGAGGAGCATGATCTGTTCCCGCGGGGCTTCCATGTGCGGTTCGCCGGCAAGGGCCCGCTGCTCGACGAATGCCGTGAACGCGCCTCGCATCTGCGCACGCCGATTGAGTTCCTCGGTTTCGTGGAGGAAGAGGAGAAGCCGAAGCTGCTGGCGAGTGCCGATGTGGCTATCTTCCCCGCAACCGGAGGCGAATCTTTCGGCATCGTGCTGCTCGAGGCCATCGCCTCGAATGCCGGTGTCACATTGGCCGGCGACAATCCTGGCTACCGGTCGACCATGCTCGATGACGAGGACGCGCTCTTCCCGGTGAGTGGAACAGACCGTGCCCGCATTCTTGCCGAACGCATCGCCCGCGCACTCACCGACGAACCTTGGGCGGCCGACCTGCATGCCCGCGAAGCGGGGCTGCTCGATCGGTATAACGTTCGTACCGTGACCGATCAGGTGGAACAGGTCTACGAGCAGGCGATGGCGGCTCGCCACGCCGACTGACCCATATCGTGCGAGACCGATGATGCCCGCAGGGGCCGGAACCCGCGCTGAGGAGCGTGCTACGCGCAAAGCGCGCAGACACTTTGACGAAGCGCGGGTTCCGACCCCTGCGGGCATCGGTTGCACAAAGCGTCAGGTGTCGATCTTCGAACGGTCGAAATCCTCGGCGTTGTCGACAATGAACTGGCGGCGCGGAGGCACTTCGTCGCCCATGAGCAGGCTGAAGATGTCGTTCGCCTGCTCGGCGTCCTCCATACGGATGCGGCGCAGCAGACGCGTGCGCGGATCCATCGTCGTGTCGGCGAGCTGGTTCGCGTCCATCTCACCCAAGCCCTTGTACCGCTGGATGTCGTCGGCATACGGAATGTGCTCGGCGTCGAGCTGCGCGAGTCTGCCCGCCAACTCGTCATCTGAATACGTGTAGATGACCTCGCCCTTGCGTGCCCCCGCCAAAGCGATGCGGTGCAGCGGCGGCACGGCCGCATACACGCGCCCCGCCTCGACGAGCGGTCGCATGTACCGGTAGAACAGCGTGAGCAGCAACGTGCGAATATGCGCGCCATCCACATCGGCATCGGTCATCATGACGATTTTGTTGTACCGTGCCGACTCGATGTCGAAGCTGGCCCCCGAGCCCGCACCGATCACCTGGATGATCGACGCGCATTCCTTGTTCGACAGCATCTGCGACAACGACGCCTTCTGCACGTTGAGAATCTTGCCGCGGATCGGCAGCAGCGCCTGAAACGCCGAATTGCGGGCCGCCTTCGCCGTGCCGAGTGCGGAATCACCCTCGACGATGAACAGTTCGGCGATGTCGTCGTTGCCCGGCTGACAATCCGATAGTTTACTCGGCATGGAAGCGGATTCGAGTGCGTTCTTGCGACGCGTGACCTCCTTGGTCTTGCGTGCCTGAATGCGCGCGTGCATCTCGCCCACGATCTTCTCGAGCACGCGCGCCGACTGCTCCTTGTACCCACGTTTCGCGCCGGTGATGAGCTCGGCGAACTGCTTGTCGGTGATGCGCGTGACGAGCGGCTTGACTGGCGCGGTGCCGAGCACGTCCTTCGTCTGCCCCTGGAACTGCGGCTCGGCGATGCGCACGGTGACCACGGCCACCAATCCGGCGAGAATGTCGTCACGCTCGATCTTCATCTTCGGGTCTTTGAGGTTGACCTTGAGCTTGCGCGCGTTGTCTTCCACCGCCTTGCGAATCTGCTTGGTGATGCCCTGCAGGAAGCCGTCCACGTGCATGCCGCCGCCCGGCGTGGCGACGACGTTCACGAAGCTCTTCAGCACCGTGTCGTAGCCGTTCGTCCAACGCATCGCGATATCGACGTCGCAGGTTCGCACGATCTTCTGCGCATGCAGGTCGCCGTTCGCGTCCACTGCCTGCGTCTCCTCATGGTACGTGCCCTGCCCGCTTATTCGCCACACGGTGGAGACGGCCTCGCCGTGGGAGAGGAAGTCCACGAAATCGACAACGCCACCGGTATGGCAGAATTCCTCCACACGCCTGTGCCCCGGCACTGAGGCGCCCGAATCCGGGGATTGCACGACCGGTATGGCTGCGACTGCCTCTTGCGGATCCTGTGCCTGTTCCTGCGCGTCCTCCGCCTTCGCCCGCTCAAGGCCGATCTTCGCGGGATTCTCGCTGGCCTCGGTTTCCGCCTCGATCTGCTCGACCTGGTCGGATTGCGCCTGCTCGACGTCGGTCTCCTCGAACACGTCGGTGTCGGCGTCGCCTGTCTCACGGATGTGTTCGTCGATCACCGTGATCTTCAGACCCGGCACCAGGAAGCTCGTCTGACGCACACGGTCGATCAGTTGTTCGTAGTCGAATTTCGCGGTGTCATTGAAGATTTCCGGATCCGCCCAATAACGGATGCGCGTGCCCGTGCGCTTCGGAGGCACCTTGCCGATGATCTCGAGCTCGGTGGGGCGGTTCTTGCGCGTTTTCTTGAACGGTGAGTCGGGGGAAGGACGATGTGGGTCCTCGTCGGTATACACACCTGGATGCCCTTGGTGGAACGCCATATGGTAGGTGTGGCCGTTGCGGTCGACTTCGACGTCCATGCGCGAGCTCAATGCATTGACCACCGAGGAGCCCACGCCATGCAGGCCTCCAGCGGCGTTGTACGACGAATTGCCGAACTTGGCGCCCGCATGCAGCTTCGTGAGCACCACCTCGACGCCGGTGAGCTTCGTCTTCGGCTCCACATCCACCGGTATGCCTCGGCCGTTGTCGGCAACTTCGATCGAACCGTCTTCGTGCAGGGTGACGACAATATGCGTGCATGCCCCGGCGAGCGCCTCGTCCACCGAATTGTCGATGATCTCCCACAGGCAGTGCATGAGACCCTGGCTGTCGGTAGTGCCGATGTACATGCCCGGACGCTTACGCACCGCGTCCAGTCCCTCCAGCACCGTCAATGAGCCGGCGCCGTAGCCGTCGGGTTCCTTCTTCGCCATAACCTTCCTCTGTATCTCCTCTTCGATGCAAAAGAGAGCGGAGCCACTCGGCTCACGCTCTCCCTGGCATTGTCATGTCGTCTGGCGTCGGCGCACCCATCGGGGTGCGCCGGCAATGGACGCCGTTCAGCGTCACTGATCGAGGAAGTCGCGCAGCGTCTGCGAACGGGACGGATGACGCAACTTCGACATGGTCTTCGACTCGATCTGGCGAATGCGCTCGCGGGTCACGCCATATACGCGGCCGATGTCGTCAAGCGTCTTCGGTTGGCCGTCCTCGAGACCATAGCGCATCTTGATCACACCCGCCTCACGCGGCGAGAGCGTCTCGAGCACCTGACGGAATTGCTCCTGCAACAGTGAGAATGCGACCGCCTCCGATGGTGCGATGGCATCGGTGTCTTCGATCAGATCGCCGAATTCGGAATCGCCGTCCTCACCCAGCGGCGTATGCAACGAAATCGGCTCGCGGCCGTACTTCTGCACTTCCTGCACCTTCTCCACCGGCATGTCGAGCTCGCGGGCAAGCTCGTCGGGCGTGGGCTCACGGCCCAGGTCCTGCAGCATCTGGCGCTGGACGCGCGAGAGCTTGTTGATCACCTCGACCATATGCACCGGCACGCGAATCGTGCGGGCCTGGTCGGCCATGGCGCGGGTGATCGCCTGACGGATCCACCAGGTGGCATAGGTGGAGAACTTGAAGCCCTTCTTCCAATCGAATTTCTCGACGGCGCGAATGAGGCCCAGATTGCCTTCCTGAATGAGATCGAGGAACAGCATGCCGCGGCCGGTGTAACGCTTGGCGAGCGAGACGACGAGTCGCAGATTGGCCTCGAGCAGGTGGTCCTTCGCCTTCTTGCCGTCGGCGGCGGCCCACTTGAGTTCGCGCTTGCGCCTGAACTCCATCGTGTCGCCCTCGGTGTCGAGCAGATGCTGGGCGTATAGGCCGGCCTCGATGCGCTCGGAGAGATCGACCTCCTGTTCGGCATTGAGAAGGCTCACGCGGCCGATCTGCTTGAGGTAATCCTTCACCGGGTCGGCGGTCGCGCCCGTGGTGACCACGCGGCGCTTCGGGTTCACGCCAGGATTCGCCAGAAGGGCCTCGTCGTCCTCATCGTTGTCGCTGACGACGAACGCGCCCTTCTCTTTGGGCTCCTTCGGGGCCTGCGGCTCTTCGTCGTCGTCTTCCTCCGGCTCGGGTTCGTCCTCCGATTCCTCGTCTTCGAGATCGTCGTCGTTCTCGTCGGCGTCAAGATCCTCATCGAGGTCGAGATCCTCCTCGTCGATCACATCCTCACCGATCATGTCCTCGTCGTCGATCTCCTCGGACTTGGAAACGGCCTTCTTGGCGCCGGTCTTCGAAGCCGCACGCGTCTTCCTCGCCGGCGTCGACTCGCTCTCGGCGGCATCCTTCTTCTTGCGGGCCGTGGCACGCTTGGTGGTCTTGCCGGCGGAGCCCTTCTTCGCCGACGAAGCCTTGGAAGATGCCTTCCTACGGGTGGTCTTGCCCTTCTCTTCGACGGTGGCTTCGTCGTGGGCGCTTTCGGAGGCCTTCTTCTTCGCGGCTTTCTCGGTGCTCGTCGTTTCCTTGGCGACCAAACTGTACCTCCCTGGGTCTTGTGGAACGCGGCCGACCGTCGTATGCTTGCTTTTGGGCATAGCTACAGCAAGGTCAAGCCGCTGACTATGTGAGTTAACCATGTCTTCGGGACGATTATTCCCATGGGCCCTCAGGTGCCTGCGGTCGGTGCGTCCTCTGTCTCGGCGCCGCATGCATGCGCCGGGTAGACGTGTCGGGTGACCGCAGCCGCGACGATCGCCGCCAATGTGACCCGTTCATCTTCCTCGAGCACCCCGAGTGCATCGTACAGCGCGGACTCGTCGCCACGCCACCATTTGAGATAGGCCATCACCGCCCGCAATTGCCTGGTGCATTCGGCGGGAAGACGCCCCGATATGGTGTGAAGCAGTTCGGTGACCCGCACACAGCGCCGTTCGTCCGATTCGGGCTCTTCGAAGGCCGCGGTAAGCATGGTGGACATCGATTGTGCCACATCTTTGTCATGGGGATGCGCGGCGAACCGTGAGATGACGCCTTCGTCCCACTGCGACTCGTCCGCCACCACCGTCATGATGATCGCATCGCGCACCGCCAGCGAGATGTTGAAACCGGTGACCAGCATCAACTGCACCTCATCATCGAGATCCTGCGGCTTCATTTCAGGCTCCCGCAGCCACGTCAGCCATGGAGGCAGCAGATCGGCGATCCACCGTGCCGCCGCCGATGCCGTACCAATGTCGGTCATCCGCTCGAAATACTCGCGGCGCATACCCTCGAGCCGCGCCTCAGGCAGTGAGTGCATGCCCAGACCTGCGACGCCGTCGTCTTCCCGGTTCATCCCCGCCTCTTCGCTGTGTTCGTTGTTCGACACCATATCCGCTCCTTGTCCGTCTTGCATTGCGACCCAAACGGGTCTTGCATCCACTGTGGCGGCAGAACGAAAAGGATTCCATTCCAACGGGCATTTGTGGTCGGAGAACGTGTTATCCACATTGCAGGTCGGCCATATTGTGCATGACCTGCAATGTCGGAATGCTGTGAATACACTGGAACCATGAGCGATTCCAGCAGTATCGGTGCCATCGAAACCCGCATCCGAGAACTTGTGCACGACTACGTGGGGGTGAACGGCACAGATGTACCCATCACCCCGGCTCTGCGCCCGATGTTCCATGCAGTGGCGGATCAAGCGCTCTCCTCAAGCGAAGGGGGCAAACGCCTGCGCGCGCTACTCACACTGGATGCCTACGATGTGCTGGCCGGCGCCCCGGATTCCACACAATCGCAGAGCAAGCGCGCCAAGGTGCTTGACTTCGCCTGTGCCATTGAGGTGTTCCAGACCGCCGCACTGGTGCACGACGACCTCATTGACAACTCGGATCTGCGTCGCGGCAAGCCCTCCGCGCACTGCGCGCTCACCTCGTTTGCCGGCGCACGCAGCATTGGTCGCGGGCTGGGCCTCATGCTGGGCGACATGCTCGCCACGGCATGCACGCTCATCATGGAGGACGCCAGCACCGGTATGGTCGAACATCGACGCTTGGTGGAGGCCTTTCTTTCGATGCAACGTGACGTGGAGGTGGGCCAGGTGCTCGACCTTGCCATTGAGCGCATGCCGCTCGATGATCCGCAGGCGCTTGCCGAAGCGTCGCTCGACGTGTTCCGCTGGAAAACCGCCAGCTATACCACCATTGCTCCGCTGACGCTGTCATTCCTGGCAGCTGGCATGACCAGCGGTGCAGCGAGCCGCCACGCCCATGCCATAGGGCTGCCGTTGGGGCAGGCATTCCAGCTTGCCGACGATCTGCTGGACGTCATCGGCTCCTCCCGCAGCACGGGGAAACCTGTCGGGGGTGATATTCGTGAGGGGAAACGCACGGTATTGCTCGCCGACGCCATGATGTTGGGTACCCCCGCGCAGCTCGTACAGCTGCAGCAGCTGTACGAGCAGCCGTGCCGCTCCGACGCGCAGGTGCACGAAACCATTGCGTTGTTCCATGACACCGGGGCCATCGAGCATTCACGCGAACGCATCGCACAATTGTGGTCGCAAACCCAGGAAGGCATCGAAGCGATGGGGCTCACCGCCGCCCAATCGCAAAGCCTTCGTAAAGCCTGCGAGCGCTTTCTGCCGGATTTCACAGCCGAACGGTAAAATATCCCCCCGAAGGCACACTCGCAATCGGGGCATCACAGCAGAAGGAACACAACCAGCATGGTGGATACCACGGCACACGGCACGGACCACGACAATCTCATTGACGGCCGCTACCGCATTGTGCGCAAGATCGCGGATGGCGGCATGGCCACGGTGTACCAGACCGTCGACGAAAGGCTCGGGCGCAATGTGGCGGTCAAGATCATGCACATGCAGCTGGCTCAGGGCCCCCACCGTGAGCAGTTCATCGAACGCTTCCGACGGGAGGCCAAATCCGCGGCAGCGATAGCCAATCCGCATGTGGTGCAGGTGTACGACACCGGTGAGACGAATGGCTCGTACTATCTGGTCATGGAGTACGTGCACGGCGTGAATCTGCGTAGCCAGATGCAAACGCACACCACGTTCTCGGTGCGCGACACCCTGCGCATCGTCGGCGAGACGCTGAACGGACTCGCCGCCGCCCACGAGATCGGCGTCGTACACCGCGACATCAAGCCGGAGAACATTCTGATCAACGACCGCGGTCATGTGGAGATCACCGATTTCGGCCTGGCCAAGGCCGCCTCGCAGGCCACGCTCTCCTCCACCGGGATGCTGCTTGGCACGGCGGCCTATCTCGCCCCGGAGATGATCGAGAACAATCAGGCCACTCCTCAGGGCGACTGCTATTCCGTGGGCATCATGGCATGGGAGCTGCTGGCGGGGAGAGTGCCGTTCCAGTCAGACAACCCGGTGACGATGGTGTTCAAGCACGTCAACGAGAACGTCCCCTCCATAGGAACGGTGTGCTACGGCATCGACCCCCGGGTTTCGGCCTTCATCTCGTACCTGACCGCACGTGACGTCAATGCCCGTCCGAAAAGCGCACAGGAGGCGTTGGATCGCCTCCGTGAGCTCATGCCCGCGCTGAGCCGCCAGGCATTGGACTATCGCTTCCGCCCCCAGGAACCACCCATCAACAGCACTCGGGTGTTCCCAATGGGTGCGAATGAGCAGGATTCCGCCCGTCCCTCCGTTCCGAGCACATCGGATTCGCCGGAAGAATCCACTCCACCACCTACCTCTGCCGCCGCGCTGTTCACTGCATTGGCCTCCCCCGATCTCACCGACGACGAGGCGGAACAGGCCAGAACGGTGGCTCTCGCCACACCGCCGGACGACTCCTCGACGCCAGGCTCCGAAGTTCCGGCCTCCGGTGGAACCACCGTTCCCTCGTATGGCGGCTCTGCCGGAAGTTATGGACGTAATTCCGGCCGCCCCGGTGAGCCGGGCTCCCCATTGCCCAGCAATGCCCAGACGCAAGTGCAGCCTCGCAAAAGGCATAGAACGGCGCTGATCGTTTCAATCATCGCCGCCATACTCGCATTGGGTGCCGGTGGCGGATTCGCATTGTGGTACTTCGTGGGCCCCGGCAGTTACTGGACACTGCCCAAACCCGAGGGGCTCAGTTGTGCCGAAAACGCGCCATGCAAGATCACAGGTGTGAAATGGGACTCCTATGAGCGTCTGCTCAAAGTCTCGCAGATTCCATACAAAAGCACACAGCAGTATAGCGACACAGTGCCTGCCGGCGAGATCATCTCCACCGACCCGCAATATGTGGATGCCCATGTGAGCAAGCGGGCCAACGGCGAGGTGCATGTGACGGTGTCGCAAGGTGTGCAGCAGGCCACCGTTCCCGAAGACATCATGAGCAGTTCCACCCCTCTGGAGGACCTGAGGAAAGCGGGCTTCACCAACATCACGCACAACGAAGACAACGACGAGTATTCCGAAAGCGTTCCGGAAGGCGAGGTCATCGATATCACGCCCAGCGCCGGCACCACACAGAACCATAACGACGACGTCGGGGTGACGCTCTCCAAAGGGCCCATGCCGGTGGCGATGCCGAATGTGGTGGGCATGACGCGCGGTCAGGCGCAGAAGTCGTTTGATGACGCCAAGCTCAAGGCGACCTACACCGAAGAGTACAGCGATACGATTCCACGGGACCAGGTGATTTCAGTGGATCCCGAGGCGGGAACCCAATTGCACTGGGGCGATGCGGTCACGGTCACCGTCTCGCGGGGCCCTGAAATGGTGACCGTTCCCGACGTCACGGGCAAGAAGACGGAAGAGGCCAGGAAGATTCTTGAAGACCTCGGCTTTGAGGTGAAGGTCTCATCACCGTTGGGCGACCTCCTGCACACCGTGCGATTCCAGGATCCCAAAGGCGGCCAGCAGGTGCGTCTGCGTGGCGAGGACGGCAAGAAAACGGTGATCACACTCACGGTGATCTGAGCGGCGTATGTGCGTATATTTATTGTGCCCCATACCACCAGTGGTGGTATGGGGCACAATAAATATACGCATGCTTCCCAGCCAGGCTCAGTCCAGCCTATTCATGGTGGCGCTCAAAGTCTGCCGCTGCCTCTGCGCCAGCGGAATCGAGCACGTCCTGCTCCTCCTTCATCTGCTGCTTGACCACCTGGGCGTATTCGGGAACGTATTCCTGCCCGCTCATCGCCTGGATCCTGCGCGTGATCTCGTCGGTGAGCTCACGCAGCCGTTCATGCGTCACCTCGGCAGACGGAGTCTTCTCCACTTCGATGGGTTCACCATAGATCACCTTGGAGTGCCCCTTGCCCGGAATCACCTGCCCCGGCTTCTGCAGTTCGCGTGAACCGATGATGGCGGCGGGAATGATCGGGCAACCGGTTTCCAAGGCAAGACGCGCAGCACCGGTGTGCCCCTTGTACAGACGGCCGTCCGGGCTGCGGGTGCCTTCGATGTGGATACCGAACAGGTGGCCTTCCTCGATGATCTCGCGTGCATGCTCAAGCGCGCCGAGCGACTTCGACCCGCCCGAACGATCCACGGGGAACACGCCCACCGAGGTGAACCACCACTTCTTGAACTTGCCTTTGATGCCCTTGCCTTCGAAATACTCCGCCTTGCCCATGAAATGAATCATGCGCGGACAGGTGAGCGGCAGCAACGCATCGTCGATCACAGCCAGATGATTGGCCGCAATGATGCCCCCGCCGGTGCGTGGAATGTTCTGGAGCCCTTCTGCCACGGGCTTGAAACGATGCCGCGCCACCGGACCGAGCGTTCTCATGAAGAACCAATACAACATGCTGCCTCCTCCTACATGTCTCATAGCATCCGCTTGCTACAGTGAACCTATGACTGACCTCAACAATAGCAACGACGGCGAAGAAACGAAGCCACACGATTCCGGGCGCAACGGGGGTGATTCGAGCGAGATCTCCGAGGAGGCCGCCTGGAATCGCTTTCTCGACGAGTATTCCGACGATCTGGGCGACGTGGAGCGATCACACACCGCGAAGAAATTCGACCGGCATGCCACACGCCAGGAAAAGCGCGAGGAGAAGAAGGCGATTCTTTCGGTGAACGACCTCAAACAGGGCAGTTTCGTCGATTCGTCAGGCCCGCGTGATTTCACGCAATCGAGTTGGCTCGACACCGACGATGTGATGGATCGCGGCAGCGTGTTCACTCCCCCCAATCCCGATCTGGGTCAGATTCGCTGGTCGCGTCTCATCTGCGGCATCCTGCTCGTCGTGGGCATCGCCGGCATCATCGCCACGGCATTTCTGCCGGCCTGGGCGACCGTGCTCGGCATCGTCTTCGGCATCTCGATACTCGTCGGCGCCGGTGGCTTGTTCGTCACACACCGCGGCCATGACGAGACCAAGCGGGATGAGGAAGACGACGGCGCTCGCGTATAGGATTCACGAAAGAACAAGGTGCCATTCGGCTATGCACGGCCGAATGACACCTCTTGGTTATAGGGACCAGGTAATCCCCACACTCCTACAACTCAGTCGACATATTGGCTTGCGGCGGCGATCCACTCGTCAAGCAATGCGGCGGCACGACCGGAATCGACTGCCTGTTCGGCGATTGCATAGGCTTGGCGGAACCGTTCGCCCAGCGGGGCGGAGGCATCGATGAGCGAGCCATCCGCCACGATTGCGGAGGCGGCATTGAGCAATGCCGTCGTACGGAACGGCACATCCTTGCCGGCGAAGAGGTCGCGGGCGGCCTGGGCATTGTAATCCGGCTCGCCACCACGCAGATCCTCAATCGTGACCTTGGCGAGCCCAAGCTCCTCGATTGGGTCGAATTCCGTTTCGGTGACCTTGCCGTCCTTGAATTCCCAGACGGAAATCGGATCGGTCGGCGCCATCTCGTCGAGACCTTCGTTCGAGGTGTACACCATGCCGCTCTGGCCGTTCGCCGCGTAGACCGCGGCCATGATCGGGCTCATCGCACGGTTGGCGCAGCCGATTGCCATGTGCTTCGGAGTCGCCGGATTCGTCAGCGGGCCAAGCACGTTGAACACGCATGAGATGCCGAGCGCGGCGCGCACCGGTCCCACGAATCGCATCGCCGGGTGGAAGGTTTTGGCGAAGGCGAAGGTGATGCCCACCTCATCGGCCACCTCGGCCACGGCCTGCGGTTTGAGATCGAGCGGCAGCCCGAGCGCCTCCAGACAGTCGGCCGCCCCGCACTTGGAGCTCGCGGCGCGGTTGCCGTGCTTGACGATCGTCACGCCCGAAGCGGCGGCGATCACCGCCCCCATCGTCGACAGATTGACGGTATGCGCGCCATCGCCACCCGTGCCGACGATGTCGGTGCATTCACGGTTCACTTCCAATGGCACGGCATGCGACACCATCGCCTTTGCGGCACCCGCGACCTCATCGGCCGTCAATCCGAGCTGCTGTTGTGTCGCGAGCACGGCGCCGACGGCTGCCGGGTTGGCGTTGCCCTTCATGAGGTCATCGACAAACCACTCGGATTCCTCGGCACTCAGGTGATTGCCCTGCACGAGCTTGGTGAGAATCGATTTCCATGTGATGTCGGCCATGACCACTCCTCGTTTTCGTAGCTGCTACGCACAGTCTAGGGAACACAAGCAACAAACACATGTCGGGTCCCGCATCATGGTCAACACAAAAGGGGCGCCGCATGCGGCGCCCCTCGATATCGGGTTGGATATGCTCACTGCTCGTTCTGGCCGTGGCACATCTTGTACTTACGGCCGGAGCCGCATGGGCACGGTGCGTTCTTCGGCGTGCCCGGGAACGTGCGACCGTCGGACCATGGGGTCTTGAGCTCCTCGCTCTTCGGACGCTTGCTCGCCGGCACCTTGCCTTCGGCATGGCTCATCGGCTCCGGGCCGAGCAGACCGGATTCCGGAATCCGCTCGCCTTCCGCCGCTGCTTCCTTGACCGCAGCGATGTTCTCGGCGGTCTCCAGCTCGTCGGCATGATCGTCGATGCGCGCGGCCTCTTCGGGCTCGTGCTCCGACAGATTGCCTTTGCTCAGCTCGTCGTCCTCGCTCACATCGTCACCCATCTTGATTTCGGCGGAATCGACCGCCGCGTCGTCGATGGAGTCGGTGCCGTTGTCGTTCGTCTGGGCGATGCTGTCGAGGTCGATGTGGAAGAGCAACTGCACCGTCTCCTCCTTGATGGCCTCGATCATCTGGTTGTACATCTGGTAGCCTTCACGCTGGTATTCGACCAGCGGATCACGCTGGCCCATGCCACGCAGGCCAATGCCGTCCTTGAGGTAGTCCATCTCGTACAGATGTTCGCGCCACTTGCGATCGAGCACGGCGAGCACCACGCGACGCTCCAGCGTACGCAGGCCAGCGGCGCCGAGCTTGGTCTCGAAGGCCTCATACTGCGCATCGGCGTCGTCGACGAACAGTTTGACCACGGCATCCACGGCCTTGTCGCCCTTGAGCCCTTCGGCTGCCTCCTTGGCCTCGTCCATGGTCACCTTGGTCGGGTACAGGTCGTTCACTGCCTTGAACAGGCCGTTCCAATCCCAATCAGCCGGCTTGTCGGAACCGTTCTTGGCACCCCGCACATAGCTGGTGAGCGTGTCGGAGATGAAGGCTTCGATGTCCTCGTGAATGTCTTCGCCCTTCAACACGGCCTGACGTTCCGAGTAGATCACGGTGCGCTGCTTGTTCATCACATCGTCGTACTTGAGCACGTTCTTACGAATCTCGAAGTTACGCGATTCCACGGCCTTCTGCGCATTGCGCACGCCCTTGGACACGCTCTTCGACTCGATCGGCTCACCCTCGGGCATGCCCTTCGCCATCACGCGGGCGACGAGCTGTGTGTTGAACAGGCGCATGAGGTCGTCTTCGAGGCTCAGGTAGAACCGGGACTCACCCGGATCGCCCTGACGTCCGGAGCGGCCGCGCAGCTGGTTGTCGATTCGGCGTGATTCGTGGCGTTCGGTGCCGAGCACATACAGGCCACCGAGCTTCTTGACCTCTTCGTGCTCGTCCTTGACCTGCTCTTTGATCTTCTTCAGGGTCTCAGGCCACAGCTTCTCGTATTCCTCCGGGGTGTCGTCCGGCGAGTAGCCCTTCGCCTTGAGCTCGGCGTCGGCGAGGAACTCGACGTTGCCGCCGAGCATGATGTCGGTGCCTCGACCGGCCATGTTCGTAGCGACGGTGACGGCGCCCTTGCGACCCGCCACGGCCACGACTGCCGCTTCCTTCTCATGCTGCTTCGCGTTGAGCACCTTGTGCGGGATCTCAACCACGTCGAGCAGCGAGGAGACGACTTCGGAGGACTCCACCGAGGCGGTACCGAGCAGCACCGGCTGGCCCTTGCGATGACGCACAGCCACATCCTTGACGATTGCGGCGAGCTTCTCCTTCTTCGTACGGAAGATGAGGTCGTCCTGATCGATGCGGATCATCGGCTTGTTCGGCGGAATCGGCAGCACGCCAAGCTTGTAGGTGCCCATGAACTCCGCGGCCTCGGTCTCGGCCGTACCGGTCATACCTGCAAGCTTGTCGTACATGCGGAAGTAGTTCTGCAGCGTAATCGTGGCGAAGGTCTGGTTCTCAGCCTTGACCTCCACGTTCTCCTTCGCCTCGATGGCCTGGTGCAGACCCTCGTTGTAGCGACGCCCGGGCAGAATACGTCCGGTATGCTCGTCGACGATGAGCACCTCGCCGCCGGTAACCACGTAGTCGCGGTCGCGCAGGAACAGCTCCTTGGCCTTGATCGCATTGTTGAGGTAGCCGATCAGCGCGGTGTTGCTCGGCTCATACAGATTGTCGATGCCCAGGTAGTCCTCGATCTTCGTGATGCCCGGGTCGAGAATGCCCACGGTCTTTTTCTTCTCGTCGACCTCGTAGTCCTCGTCACGGTTGAGCTTGAGCACTAGCTTGGCGAACTGACGGTACCAACGGGTCACATCACCCTCGGCAGGTCCGGAGATGATGAGCGGCGTACGGGCTTCGTCGATGAGGATCGAGTCGACCTCGTCGACGATGGCGTAATGGTGTCCACGCTGCACGAGCTCGTCCTTCTCCCACGCCATGTTGTCGCGCAGGTAATCGAAACCGAATTCGTTGTTCGTGCCGTAGGTGATGTCGGCATTGTACTGCTTGCGACGTTCGGCCGGCTTCTGGCCGGTGACGATGCACCCGACGCTCATGCCGAGGAAACGGTAGATGCGGCCCATCAGCTCGCTCTGGTAGCTGGCGAGATAGTCGTTGACGGTGATGACGTGCACGCCCTTGCCTTCGAGCGCGTTGAGGTAGCTCGGCAACGTCGCCACGAGGGTCTTGCCTTCACCGGTCTTCATCTCGGCGATGTTGCCCCAGTGCAGTGCCGCGCCGCCCATAAGCTGCACGTCGAAGTGACGCTGACCCAGCGTGCGCTTGGACACCTCTCGCACCGTCGCGAAAGCCTCCGGCATCAGGTCGTCGAGCGTCTCGCCGTTGGCCAGGCGTTCCTTGAACTTGGCGGTCTGCCCTTTGAGCTCCTCGTCGCTCATGGCCACCATCTGATCTTCGAGCTTGTTCACGGCTTCGGCGACGTGTTCGAGCTTCTTGATCTGGCGACCTTCGCCCATACGCAGGGCTTTGTCTACGATATCAACCACATTCACTCCCTAACGGTGTTTGCAACAACACTCCTACAATAAGCGACTTGAGCCCCCTATTCCACTTTTTCCGGCTAATCTACGAAGATTTGCGCATTTTGGCATTCCTTCGCATTCCGCACACAAATGCATTGATGTCGCCCATAACCAACAAAGCAAAAGCGGCCCGCAACGCGAGCCGCTTTCCATTGAGGACGAAAACTGTTCAGGCCTTGCGCTCCTCTTCGAGCTTCTTGATATTCTCGGGGGTGTCGATCTCGAAGACGCCGTAGCTCCAGCCGTGACGGTGGTAGACGACCGACGGACGGCCGGTGTCCTTGTTCACGAATAGGAAGAAGTCATGGCCGATGAGCTCCATCTCATACAGCGCCTCATCGATGCTCATGGGTTCTGCAACATGCAGCTTGCGACGGATGACGATCGGGGTGTCGCCGACGTGAACCTCGACGGACTCGCCCGGACCGAGATCTCCGGCGACTGCGGAAGCGGGGCTGTTGTCGACGTCCTCGTCACCCATGATGTCTTCGCGCTCCTCGCTCGGCGGCACGAACTTGCCCGCATCGACCGGCACCGGCGTGTAGTTCTTGCGGTGATCCTTGCGGCGATCGCGCGCACGGCGCAGACGCAGCGTGAGCTTGTCAAGCGCCAGATCGAGGGCGCTCACCTCATCGAGGCTGGACGCCTCGGCGCGAACCACGGTCGGACCAGCCACAACGGTCAGTTCCACGCGGACGGCGGTGTCATGCAGACGTGGATTGCCTTCATGCGACAGCACGACCTGTACGCGCTGCGCGTCCGGCGCAATTGCGGTCACACGATTCATCTTGCTTTCGACGACGTCACGGAACTTCTGCTTGATCTGAATGTGACGGCCTGTCAGAACGATATCCATGTGGACCTCCCTAGACTCAAGCGGCTTTCACACCGCTATATACGGACCGAACGGCTACTGCCATTCGGATATGACTCATATTGTAACCGAGTTCGGGCAAGAATTGGCAAGACACGCCCCCGCTTTCCCCTATTTGTTGAAAAAACGGCGTCTTTTCCCACGAGTCGGAACGGATTGCTCACGTCGCAGACGCATATGCCGTGCCAAAGCACCGGTTTCGCCACAAGGCGCCTCCTCCAGCCACCACTGCAGGCAGTCACACCCCTTGCTACAATCGGACGCGAGACCTCTTGATGGCCGCGGCCACTTTGTGGCTGAGGAACTTCCGGGCTCCACAGAGCACGATGGCGGATAACGTCCGCCCAGGGTGACCTGAGAGATAGCGCAGCAGAGAACAGACCGCCTGCCTTCGGGCCGGTAAGGGTGAAACGGCGGTGCAAGAGACCACCGGGCGACTGGTAACAGGAGCCGCATGGCAAGCCTCATCGGGAGCAAGGCCAAGCAGAAGGCTATAGAGTTGCTCGCTCTGCCTTCGGGTAGGCTGCTAGAGCCTGACGGCGACGTCAGGTCGAGATGGATGGCCATCCATGCCTTCACGGCATGACAGAACCCGGGGTATAAGAGGTCTCACTCCTTATCTTTCGGTCTTTTCGGCATGATCGATTCGACTGTCATTCGTCGATCCGATGTCGAAACAACTCGTCGCTTACGGCGCGCAGATCCTCCGGCGCATGGCCCTTACGGCCTCCGGCGGACCAGAAGCGCCGTTTGCAGACCTCGACATCTTTACCAGCGTTCTTTTTCGCCACAGTCCTGCCGAGTTCCCACGCGCAGTCTTCGAACACCCCGGCCTGTGCGGTCTGCCGCACCATGCGTTCGGCCAGAGGGCGAGGAACACCCTTGCGCACCAGCTCCCGCATGACACCACGCGCACCCATCATGCGGGCGGTGCAGGAACGAATCACATTGCGGGCGTATTCCTCATCGTCAATAAGTCCGAGCTCCTCGAGACGCGTGACGACGCGCTCGATCACCTCGGCATCGTATTCCCGTTCGGCAAGCTTGTCCCGCAGGGATCCGCTGGACCGCGCGGCCGCGTCGAGCAGACGCAATGCGCTTTCCTTGCACTCATCTTCGTCATGCGGATCCGCCGCCACCAAATAGGCGAAACCCCCAGACAGCTTCCGACGCCGTTCCTTCGTCGGGCGCTTCCCCGGAACGCCTCGATTTGAGCTGTTGGGTGCCGACGGCTCACGCACCATCTGCTCATGGGAGCTCAGAAACTCCTCTGCACTGATCATGGCAACTCCTATTCCCCGCATTCCTTCGGTACGGCATGCAATACGCCGATGCCCCGTGGATCGGGTGTCAGCCGGCTGACACCCGATCCACGGGGCACCCAAAGAAGCACTCAGGCTTCAGCACCCGTCTGAGCCTCCGCATTCGACTCACTAGTGGTTATAGACTCACCGTTCTCCTCCTCGGTGCCGTCGATGCCGAACTGGTCGTCGGTGGAGATGAGCCCGGTCTTGACCTTCACCTGGGTGGAGATCTCCTCGGCGAGCTTCGGATTGTCGATGAGGAACTTACGCACGTTCTCACGGCCCTGCCCCAGCTGTTCACCGTTGTAGGTGAACCAGGAACCGGACTTCCTCACCACGTCGGTCTCCAACGCCATGTCGAGAATCGACCCCTCTTGCGAGATGCCCTGCCCATAGAGCATGTCGAACTCGGCGGTCTTGAATGGAGGTGCCATCTTGTTCTTGACCACCTTGACACGAGTGCGGTTGCCAATCGGCTCGTCCTTGTCTTTCAACGTCTGGATGCGGCGGATGTCCATGCGGACGGATGCATAGAACTTCAACGCCTTGCCGCCGGTGGTCGTCTCTGGGCTTCCGAAGAACACGCCGATCTTCTCTCGCAACTGGTTGATGAAGATGGCCGTCGTGTTCGCCTGTGCCAGCGCACCGGTCATCTTGCGCAGCGCCTGGCTCATGAGCCTTGCCTGCAGACCGACGTGGCTGTCACCCATATCGCCTTCAATCTCGACCTTCGGCACCAACGCCGCCACCGAATCGATGACGATGACGTCAAGAGCCCCGGAACGAATGAGCATGTCGGCGATTTCCAGCGCCTGCTCCCCGTTGTCCGGCTGCGAAACGATGAGCGAATCGGTGTCGACACCCAAGTGGCGCGCATACACGGGATCAAGGGCATGCTCGGCATCGATGAACGCGGCCACGCCACCGTTCTTCTGCGCGTTGGCGACCACATGCAACGCCAGCGTGGTCTTGCCCGACGACTCTGGGCCATAGATCTCCACAATGCGCCCACGGGGCAGACCTCCGATGCCCAAAGCGGTGTCGAGGGCCAACGAACTGGTGGGAATCACCTCAATGTTCTGTTCCGGCCTATCTCCCAAACGCATGGCAGAGCCCTTGCCGAACTGCTTCTCCACTTGGGCCAACGCCGAATTGAGCGCATCCTCGCGCTTCTTGTCGACGCCAGGCGCCTCGGTCTTCTCCGTCTCCTTGACGGAGGACTTGCTTCGTGCAGCCATCTGTACTCCTCACTTCAACAGTCAAACGCGCCATGATCGGCGAACACCCCAACCCTACCGGCACAGTGCCGGGCGGCACAAGCACACCTAGGCATTGTGGTCGGAGGACACCGATATTCACACATCATATGCAGCATACGCATGCAATCGATGCCGTGGCTTTCACGATATGCCCAGTATACCCTCTCATGCGAACATTTGTTCGAATGCGCCCATCCACCGAGCAATTCTCCGCATTCTCAACATGCGCCGCCAGACCACCCAAGCACCCCTAACGAAAATCGACGGGCAGCGGCGGCGCATTGTGATCCCGGCCCCAACGCTTCGCATCGGGCACATCCATCTGGTCGCACAACACATTCCACACTACACGAGGCTCTTCGCCGGCAGCCAGCGCCTCCACCACCGTCATGCCATGCAACTGGGTGAGCCCCTGATCATGGGCCAACGCCCTGCCATAGGAACGACCGAACACTTCTTCGAGCAACTGCCAGAATTCCCGTTCACGCATGGCCCCAAGCATAACCGCGTCAGCACAGCGCCGCAAGGCGAGCCGAACAACCCAGCTTCGACGCACCAGATTCGGCGCATAGATACGAAAAGGCCCGCCACCGAAGCAGCGGGCCGACAGTCACAGGCGAACGCCCGAATTTCACGCCTCGACGGAATCGAGGTAATCCGCGACCATGCGCAGCATCTGCGATGTGCTCAGACCCAGCGATTCCGAGATGGACGCCAGCAGCTCGGAGCTGGCCTCCTTCTGACCACGCTCGACTTCGGAGAGGTAGCCGAGGGAAACACCGGCCTTCTCACTCACCTCACGCAACGTCTTGTGATCGCGTGTACGAAGGTCGCGCAGCACATGCCCGATCGCCTCGCGCAAGGACACTTCCTTCACCTCGCCCATGGTCTCACGGCGGTGCACCATCGCACGCGGACGTGCGGTCTCGGCGTCTTCCTCCTGCCACATGCGAGCGAGGGCAGCCTGATGCTCGTCCTTGGCCTTCTTCGCGGCACGGGCACGGAGAACCTGCTGCTGGGCGAACATCACCGCGCGGCGCTGGGCCGGAGTGAGTTCGCGCATGCGCGCATTGCCCGAGCGCACCTGCTCCGGAGTCTCAACCGACTTGACTTCAACTTGCTCGTTGACCATTGTCATCTGTTCCATCACGAACACCTTTCCTTTCCTACTACCCCTCATGAGTTTTCCCTTGTCTCCATTATCGGAATTTTTTCCTGTGAAGAACCTGTGAATTCTCTCATTTTTCCCAGAACACAGGCCACCGTGAGATGTCTAACCAGTTCTCGCGAGCCGCGTAACGCTAATCTGAGCGCAAAATCATGTTCTTGGATTACGCTATGAGAAAAACATGGCACGTCGAAGCCGATATACACGGTTCCTGCCGGTTTTCCTTCGTCCGGGCCCGGCCCTGCGACACCAGTGGTAGACAACCCCACAACTCCATGCGCATATTGCTCTTGGTAAAACAGATGGGCGGCCCCGCGGGCCATCTGCCGCGCGACTTCCGGGTCGACCGCGCCATGGGTCCGTAAGAGTTCCGCATCGATGCCCAACACCGTCGCCTTGGCGTGAATGTCATACGTCACCGCGGAACCGAGGAACACACTCGACGCCCCCGGAATCCGCACAAAGGAATCCGCGAGCAGACCTGCGGTGAGGGACTCCGCGCACGCAATCTTGAGTCCCCGCGCGTCGCAGTGAGCAAGAATATGGCGCGCCTGTTCGTCGCAATACCGCTGTACATCGGCCACGTCGGTCACACCGGCGAGTTCGGCGACCTCGAAAAGCTCTGCCACACCTACTCCTTCCACGTCGTCATCTGCATGCAGTTCACTCTCAGTGTGAAAAATTGTGCAGACATTGTGAATAACGGCGTGTTGTCTGCATGTTTTGCATATATAGCGGCAAAGCAACGGGCCCGCACACCGAAGTGCGCGGGCCCGTATGCGATCGTTGCGACCGCTATCAGATATTCACCTATTTGCGCGTCACCGCAGGTTTCGCGAACACGCCTCTCAGATACTCGTAACCGGAATACAGGCACAGAATGAGCGAGAAGTAGATGAGCGCATACGCGACAATGAAGTACACGGTCAACCACGCCGGCTGCGACACGGCATGCGTGAAGCTCCACACCGGAATCAGCAGCAATCCGAGACCCAGGCAGAGCGTGAATGTCTTGTATTTGCCCGCCTGCGACGCCGCGATCACCTTGCCACCGTGGTCGATGACGAAGAACCTCATGATCGTGATGCCGATCTCACGCACCACATAGAGGCCGGTGACGATCCAGCCGATCCACATATTGCCGAATTCGTTGAAGCAGGCGGCCACGACGAGCGCACCAAGCGTGAGCAGCTTGTCGGCGATCGGGTCAAGGAGCTTGCCCAGTTCGGTCACCTGATTGTATTTGCGTGCCATCCAACCATCGATCTTATCGGTCGACGCGGCGATGATGAACACGATGGCGGCGCCCCACCGCATGCCGATGTTGCGGGCACCCCATGCACCGCCGCCGATGTAGAGTCCCAGGAACACGACAACGAGTATAATTCGGGCGAGCGTCACCAGGTTCGGCGGTGAACTCCACTGGCTCCACATCGATTGCTTGGTTGATTTCTCAGTCTCCATAGTGGCTAGCGTACTCGCTTACATGTCCATAGCGTTGCCGTGTCGGACAACCTGCACCATGTCCCGAGAAACATTCACACCGGCATGCCGCCGGGCACGCCCTGCACCAAGTACATCAGTACTCGGCAGTGCCGGAGGCACCAGAGGTCGGTTCAGCCGGGGCTCCAGCACCGGTCAGGCTGCCGCTCTCCCCCTTGATGAACGCAAGCACCTGCGGCAGATCCTGGGGCTGCACCAGCACCTCACGGGCCTTCGAACCTTCGGACGGCCCCACCACCCCACGCGATTCGAGCAGATCCATGAGTCGACCGGCCTTCGCGAAGCCGACGCGCAGTTTGCGCTGCAGCATGGATGTGGAACCGAACTGCGAACTGACCACGAGTTCAGCGGCCTGCAGCAGTTCGTCCATATCACCCCCGATGTCCTCGGTGGGATCGACCTTCTTCTGGTCCGCTTCCTTGGCCATCTGCTCGATATCCTCGCGGTAGTGCGGCTTACGTTGCGTGCGCACGAACTCGACGGCCTTGCGGATCTCGGACTCGTTCACCCACGCGCCTTGCACACGAATCGGCTTGGCCGAGCCCATGGGCAGGAAAAGCGCGTCGCCCTGTCCGATGAGCGTCTCGGCGCCGGTGGTGTCGAGAATGACCCTCGAATCGGTGGCCGAGGAAGTCGCAAAAGCCAGACGTGACGGAATGTTCGCCTTGATCAGGCCTGTGATCACATCGACGGACGGGCGTTGGGTGGCGAGCACCAGATGCACCCCCGCCGCACGCGCCAGCTGTGTGATGCGTTGGATCGAGCTCTCCACATCGTTCTTGGCCACCATCATGAGGTCGGCCATCTCGTCGACGACCACGAGCAGCGATGGATAAGGGGCCACATTGCGGTTCGACCCCGCCGGCGCATGGACCTTGCCGGCACGCACCGCCTTGTTGAAATCCTTCACGTCACGGAAGCCGAAGAACTCCAGATCGCTGTATCGGGCGTCCATCTCCTTGACCACCCATTCCAATGCTTGGGCCGCCTTCTTCGGATCGGTGATGATCGGTGTGATCAAGTGGGGAATGCCCGCATATGCGGAGAGTTCCACACGCTTCGGATCGACCATGATCATACGCACCTGATCGGGCGTGGCGCGCATGATGATCGACGTGAGCATCGAGTTGATGAAACTCGACTTGCCGGAACCCGTCGCACCCGCCACCAGCAAATGCGGCATCTTCGTGAGGTCGGCAGTCACGAAATGCCCCTCAACATCCTTGCCCACACCGGTGAGCATAGGATTGGGGTCGTTCATCGCCTTATCGGAGCGCAGCACATCGCCCAGATGCACGATCTCACGGTCGGCGTTCGGAATCTCGATGCCGATGGCGCTCTTGCCCGGGATCGGCGAGAGGATGCGCACATCCGAACTGGCCACGGCATAGGCGATGTTCTTGTCGAGGTTCGTCACCTTCTCCACCTTGACGCCCGGTGCCACCTCCACCTCATACTGCGTGACCGAGGGGCCTCGCAGGAAGCCCACCACCTTCGCATCCACCTTGAACTGGCGGAACGTCTCGTTCAGCGCATGGATCACCGTGTCGTTCGCCTGAGTGTGCGCGGCATGCGGTTTGCCCTTGACGAGCAGGTTCAGATCCGGCAGATGGTATGGTGTATCAGGCTGTTGCGGAATGTCAGGCATGCCTTCATGGTCTGCCGGCGTCGCGGAGGATGGCATGGGCCGCCGTACCCCGGAGCCGATTGGGGGCATGGGCGACGAGGTCGGCGACTGGTCGAGGATCTCGCCGGTCTGGGTGGAGACCACCATCGTCTCGCCCTCCGCATCGAGATGCGCCCAAGGATCGGTGCCGGTGGCCGTCGCCGCAGGCATGGAGCCGGATGGCAGCGGAATGGTGCCCGAGGGCTGGGCGTTCCATGTGCCCGAGTCGATGCTCCGCGTGGCGTCGTCGTTGAAGGCACCACCGCTGCTCACCCTGCGCGGGCCCTCGTGCAGATCCGTTTCGTTGGCAGCCCCATGGCGGCTCGCTGCATTGAGGAATGCCTCGTCGCCTGCATAGCGATCGAGTTTCGTGTCGGTGTCGGAGCCCTTCCTGCAGCGATGGAACAGCCTGGCGAGGAAGCCGCCCTTGCGGTCCGGTTCCGGCACGTCAGTGCCGTCATGCGCAGGCACGCCATCCGCGAACGCCAATGTGTCGTCGCCCACGCGCACCTCGTTCGGGAACTGCTCGACCTCGGGATCCGACTGCTGCGCATCCGCGGAATCAGCAGATCCCCGCCGAGAGAATCTACTCAGCTTCTGCGGAATCTCGGTCACATGGGTGCGCGTCATCAACAGCACGGAGAACACCGCGGCCACGACGAACACGATGATCGCGAACGTCTGGGAGAGCCCCCATGCCAGAGGTGATCCGACGACGAAACCGACCAGACCGCCAGCCTGCTGAATGTTCTGCCAGGAGAACTCCTTCGTGTCCGCAGCCATGACCACGTCGATGATCGAGCAAATCGACCACAGCAACATCACTCCACCGGCAATCACCTGCGTGTTGTGGGATTGCTTGCCGGAGTTGCGCATGAGGCGAATCGCCAACACGATGAGCAACACCGGCACCACCACGCTCATCACACCGAAAATCGCGGAGGCGAACGAGTGCAGCCCGCGTCCGAGTGCGCCGTCGACGCGGAACCACTCGGACCCGCAGAAGAACACAGCGAGGATGATCATGACGAAGCACAATCCGTCCCGACGATACGCCGGGTCGTACTCCCCCACGCTCACCTTACGCACGGCAGAGCCGAACGCCCGTGGCACACATAGCAATGCCTTGTGCCAGAACGGTTCCGCTCCTTGGTTCCGCGCACCGCCCCGTGAACTCTGCGCGGAACCGGACGCACGTGACCCCGTCCCGCCGCCGGAGGAGGAACGGGCGGTCCTGCCCTTCGATGATTTGGAAGATGATTGTGCCATAACGGTTGAATCCTACCTCAGACCGGTCCCGCACCAGACGGCCGGCGAATATCGCCCAGATGATGCTGCACGTATTCCTGTGCATGCATGTCGATGGCATCGTAGTCGCCGGCGTCGGCGTGGTCGATGACCGCCATCGCATTATCGACCAGAGCCGGGTTCAATGCCGAGAGCCAGTGGATGCGCGGGTCTCGGCCGAACCATCCCATTTGCTTGCGGGCGAGGCGTTTGGTCTTCTGCGCGATGTCTGCCATGGTATCGTCCAAATCGACCAGACCATCGAGATGGTCGATCACCTGCTGGTAGCCGAGCGCACGGGCTGCGGTTGGCCCCAGATGGGAACGCAGACGCGCCACCTCATCCACGAAGCCCTCGTCGAACATCTGCCTCGTGCGCACGTCAATGCGCCTATCCAGATCGGCACGGTCAAGGTCAAGACCCAATTGCACCGACGGAACCACATAACGGTACCGGGGCAACGTGGCCGAATACGGTTTGCCGGTCACCTCGATCACTTCGAGTGCGCGAATGATGCGACGGGGATTGCGCGGATCCATATGCTCGGCCGCCTGCGGATCCTTGACCGCCAGCTCGCGGAACAATGCCGTGGCTCCCTCGGTTCGCTCACGTTCCTCCAGATGCTCCCTAATCTGCGGATCGGTGCCCGGGAAGGAGATGTCGTCGATGGCCGCACGGGCGTACAGGCCGGAGCCGCCGACCAGAATCGGCCGTATGCCACGCGACTTGAGATCGGCGATGGTTTCACGCGCCATCTGTTGGAACCTCGCGACGGACATCGTCTCGCTCGGCTCGATCACGTCGAGCAGATGATGCCTGACCGCCGCACGTTCCTCGTCGCTCGCCTTCGCGGTGCCGATATCCATGCCGCGGTACATCTGGTAGGCGTCGGCATTCACTATCTCGGCACATTCACCACGATCGGCGAGTCTCTGGGCGATTGCGATGCCCAGACCGGTTTTCCCGGAGGCGGTGGGGCCGACGATCGAGATCACACGCGCGTCGTCATGGCGTTCAACTCCTGCGGATGGCATAGGTCTGTCCTTTGGCGAGATCGGGGTCTGCAATCAGGTTATGGCGCCCAGCATGGGTTACGGTGGCAGTGACGAAATCGCCGATCTGCGGTGCGTCATGCCCTTGGGGCACTCCCACATGCACCAGTACGCCGGTTTTCTCGCGACCGGTGTAGCGGTGCGTCTCGGCGTCCTTCTTCCCGGTCACACCGGTGATCATCACCTCGACGTCACGGCCCACGAACTTCTCGAGAATCTCCTCGGTAATGCGCTCCTGCACGGCGAGCAGACGTTCGAGCCTGTCGAGGGCCACGTCATAGGGCACCTGTTCCATTGCGGCTGCGGGCGTGCCGGGACGCGGCGAATAGATGAACGTGAAGGCCGACGAGAATCTGGCTTCCTCGACCACGCGCAAGGTCTGCTGGAAATCCTCCTCGGTCTCGCCCGGGAAGCCGACGATGATGTCGGTGGAGATCTGCGCATCCGGCATCGCCTCACGAATCTTCGCGAGAATGCTCAGGAACCTCTCGGAACGGTATGAGCGGCGCATGGCGCGCAAGATGCGGTCGGAGCCGGATTGCAGCGGGAAATGCAGCTGATGCATCACATTGGGGGTCTCGGCCATCGCGGCGATCACGTCGTCGGTGAATGCCGCCGGGTGGGGCGAGGTGAACCGCACGCGCTCCAGTCCCTCGATCTCGCCGCAGGCGCGCAGCAGCTTGGAGAACGCATAGCGGTCGCCTATGCCATAGCCATACGAGTTCACATTCTGCCCCAGCAGCGTGATCTCCTTCGCCCCGTTCGCCACCGTCTCGCGGATCTCGGCGAGCACGTCGCCCGGTCTGCGATCGCGCTCCTTGCCACGGGTGGTGGGCACGATGCAGAAGGTGCACGTGTTGTTGCACCCCATCGAGATGGCCACCCATGCGGAATGGGCGGAGGCGCGGTGTGCGGGCAGCTGACTCGGGAAGAGCGTGAGATCCTCGTTCACCTTCACCTGCGTATGCTGCGCTGCACGGGCCTGATCGAGCAATGCGGGAAGGTCCTCTATGTTCTTCGTGCCGAACACGGCATCCACCCATGGCGTACGTTTGGCGATGCGTTCGCGGTCGAGTTGCGCCATGCAGCCTCCGATGGCGATCTGGGCATGCGGGTTCCTGTATTTGAAACGTTTCCATTTGCCGATGGTGCCATACATGCGTTCTGCGGCATTCTCTCGCACCGCGCACGTGTTCATGATCACGACGTCGACATCGTGCGCCAGGAACTGCTCCTCGCTCGCCGGGCGGTAGCCGTTCTCCTCCATCACGCCCGCGATGCGCTCGGAATCGTGCACGTTCATCTGGCAGCCAAGCGTGTGCACATAATACAGACCGCGTCCACGGCCGGATGCTCCCCCGCACTGCGGGGCGTCGGGCTCGACCTGCGTCGTATGCTGTGCTTGCGATGTGTTCGTGCGGCGTTCCTCAGGCGTCATCATGTCTTCGTTCATAGAGGCCATGCTAACCGAAGCTCGGCACAGTACCCGTCTGCACGGCGTACTCACACATTGTTTTTTCAGATGCCCTTCCCTACAATGGGCCTGTGATACTCGACAGACAGAAACGAATGAACACCGCGGAGATTCGCGCCCGCCTGACCGCGGCCAAACGATCGCTTGGACTGAACGGCGACGAAGATGCGGACGACGACGTCGATCTGATCACCGATTTCATCAACCAGATGCAGATCTACGAGGGAGCGATGTACGAGCTGAGCACCAAGCTCGAGATTCTCGACTCCGAATTCCAGGTGCAGTTCTCGCATAATCCGATCCACCACCTCGAACGCAGATTGAAATCGACCGAATCGATTCTGGGCAAACTCGACCGGCGTGGCCTTCCCTATACGGTGGAGGCGATTCGCGACAACCTGTTCGACGTCGCTGGCATACGTGTGATCTGCAATTACCGGGACGATGTGTATTCTGTGGCAAATTATCTCTCGGCGCAATCGGACATTCAGGTGCTGCGCGTGAAGGATTACATACGCAGCCCCAAGCAGAACGGCTACCGCTCGCTGCATGTAATCTATGCGGTGCCGGTGTTCCTGTCGAGCGGCGCGCATTATACGCCGGTCGAAGTGCAGTTCCGCACGATCGCGATGGACTACTGGGCGAGTCTGGAGCATGCGCTGCGCTACAAGACCGATCTGCCCGACGACAAGCACGCCGAGCATTCACAGACGCTGCTGGACTGCGCGCGTGCATTGCAGAACGTGGAGACGCAGATGCAGACGATTCACCGCGACATCAATGGCGCACCGCAGGGTGGCGAGGCACCGACCGCGAATGAGGACTCCCCGATTCGCAATGCAACGCTTAAGGGGCAGTGAGCTTCCGCAGCGGGAAACAGATGGGGCGACCGTGTTTCCACGGTCGCCCCATCTGTTGGGAATGCTGGGACGGAACCTGTCGGTTCTAATCGCGGCTCAATCCAAGCGCCTGCAGAATGTACAGGAACAGGTTGATGAAGTCGAGGTACAGGTTCAGCGCGCACAGGATGGAGATCTTCTTGATTGCCTCCGGTCCCTGCGAGGCATAGGCGGCGAACGCCTTCTTCGTGAACTGCGCGTCGTAGATCGTCAGTCCTGCGAACAGCAGGATGCCGATTGCGGTGACCACCTTGAGCATCGTGTTGCTCGGCGCCACGAACATCATGATCACCTCGGCGATGATGAGCACGACCAGTGCGATCATGAGGATCGGACCTGCCTTGAGCATGTTGCCCTTCGTGGTCAGGCCGAACATGGTGAGCGCGAAGTAGAAGCCGGCGCTCACCAGGAATGCGATGCCGATGGTGCCCAGATCGTAGGCCAGGAAGATGGTGCTCAGCGTGACGCCCATCAGCGCCGCATACACGTAGAAGCACACGCGAGCGGCCGTGGTGGACATCTTCATCACGCGCATGCCCAGATATATGGCCAGACCGATCTCGACGATGGCGAGAATCCACATGCCCATACCGCCCGTAGCCTGCAGGAAGCGCATGTAGAAGCCGCTCATCTGCGTGAAGATCGCCATGGCGGCGGTGACGAGCAGGCCCAGGCACATCTCGCCGTATGCGCGCGTCACCGAGACATGCTCGGCGCGCTCGTATGACTGCGAGGCCTGAACATTGATCGTGTTGGCATAGTTCATCGGTTGCTGCCCATATGGTTGCTGGCCATATGGCGAGCCGTTCATAGGCTGCTGCCCATAAGTCATGTTCGTTCCTTCTGTCGTATGTGCTAACAGTATAGACTGTTCGTGCAGGGAATACCCCCAGAGGAGGCTGAAAGCCGGCTGGGAGCATATGCATCTTCACTCATTGTAGGCAACAGCCATGGAACGCAGGTATTCCGCAGACGACCTGCCGATTATGGAGGTTCCGCAAAGCCGGACGCCGGCGGGGTTTCGCCCGCTATAGTGGGAGTCACGGCCCGCACACGCAACGAGGCGTGATGGCCGCCAAGCAAAGGAGTGGTTATGGAACCTATTCGCGCAATCCAATTCGGCTGCGGCAAGATGGCCAAGTACACCGTCAGGTACATGCATGACAAGGGCATGCAGATTGTGGGCGCCATCGATGTGAACCCAGACGTGGTGGGCATGGATGTCGGCGAGTTCGCCGGAATCGGACCGCTCAACGTGACGATCAGCGATGACGCCGACGCCGTGCTCGACTCATGCGATGCGGACATTGCGGTCGTCACGCTGTTCAGCTTCATGGACGACATCGAACCGATGTGCGAGGCATGTCTCTCCCGCGGCATCAGCGTGATCACCACCTGCGAGGAGGCAATCTACCCGTGGACGACGAATCCGGCCGTGACCAACCGCCTCGACCGCATCGCCAAGGAGAACGGCGCCACCATGGTCGGCTCGGGGATGCAGGACATCTTCTGGATCAACATGGTGGCCCAGGTGGCAGGCGGGTGCAATTCTATGACGAAGATCAGCGGCGCCACCAGCTACAATGTCGAGGATTACGGCCTGGCGCTTGCCAAGGCGCACGGCGTGGGTCTTACGGCCGAGCAATTCGAGGAGCAGCTGGCGCATCCCGACGAGGTGGTGCCGTCATACGTGTGGAACTCCAATGAATCGCTGGTGCAGAGGCTCGGACTGACGATCAAGTCGCAGACGCAGCGTGCGGTGCCTTACTTCAGTGATGTCGATGTGTATTCGGAGACGATGAGCGAGACGATTCCGGCGGGGGTGTGCATCGGCATGTCGGCGGTCGTCACGACCGAGACGATGCAGGGACTCACCATCGAGACCTCATGCATCGGCAAGGTGTATGGGCCGGACGACGGCGATATGTGCGATTGGAGAATCGAAGGCGAACCCGACACCGAATTCCATGTGGTCAAGCCCGCGACGGTGGAGCACACCTGCGCCACGGTGGTCAACCGCATCCCCAACGTGCTCAATGCGCCGGCAGGCTATGTGACGGTCGACCAGCTGCCTGAGATCAACCATCTCTCCTACCCTGCGGCGATGTACGTCGCCTGACACGCTCCAGTTCAGGCGAGGGCATATCTGAGGGGCAGGGGCGCTTCGTCAAGGTGTCTGCGCGCTACGCGCGTAGCACGCTCCTCAGCGCCGCTGCCCCTCAGATATGCCCTCGCCTGTTTCGCTAGACCTCGGCCAATTGGGTCGAGGCCGGAGCCGCAAGGTTTGGGCGTAGACGGCGCATCTGCGACAAGGCGAGTCCCAATGCGATGAACGCCACGCCGAACAGAAGCACCAACGCAATACCCGGGAACCAGTTGGATACGCTCACGGTGCCTTCGGAATTCATCGCGGCGCTGATCGATCGGCAGAACCACCAACCCGGGGTGCATTTGCCTATGACGATCATCACCTTGGGCATCAGATCCACCGGGAACGCCATGCCTGAGGTGAACATGATGACCAGACCATACACATTGGCGATCGCGTTGATTGCCACACTGTTGACGGCGATCATGCTCACCATGAAGCCACTGGCCGCGGCCGTGAGACTATAGGCGACCATCGTCAATGCGCACAATAGGAATCCCCTCGGGTCGACGCCGGTGATCGGCAAGCCGACCGCCACAGGAAGAGCCAGGGCGAGCGCCAGATAGAACAGGCTCACGAGCACACCGAACAAGCCACAGCAGGCGAACTGCTGGAACAGCATCGAACCGGTGCGTTGCGGCGAGGCATACATGCGTCTGCGCACGCTTGCCCCCGAGAACGATCCCATCGTCATTGCGGTGATCGTGAACATTGCCGCGACCATCGGATAGGCTCCCATGTTCATCATCGTCTGGAACGCATACCGCCCGTTCGCCTCCCGGTCGTCGGTCCCTGCCGGGTCCTCGGCGATGGCGATCTGCGGATAGGCATCGGCATTGCCGGAGAGATCCGCGATCACCGAACCGGCCGCCGCATTCAATGAGGCGACGCTGACGGAGGAACCCGACGACGCTGCATCTGCAAGCGCAGTCATGCGGGTGAGGTTCAGGAAATCCTCCACCTGCAGTTTGGCGAGGGAGCCGTAGGCTCCGGTGAAGCTGGTGACCGTCTGCAGCTCGGGGACGGCGGAATCCGAGGCGAATGCCGCAGCCAGGTCATCGACATAGCGTTCGGGAATGATGACGATGAGGTCGGCATAGTTTGAGGCCGCGGCGGTCTGCAGGTCCTGGGAGGTGGTGCCCACATCGACGAGGTCGCAGTCCTTGGCCAGGAATTTCCTCAGCGAATCCGCGAACTCTGAGCCGGCGCCCCCATCCCGGTCGACCACCGCCACTTCGGGTCGCAGCGTCTCATAGGTGGTGGAGTTGTCGGTGTTCGAAAGGTTCTGGATGATGCTCCAGGACAGCCCGAACATCATGAGGCTCAGGTAGACGATGTAGACGAGAATCATGGTTCGTTGGGCGAACAGGACTCGCCAACACGTTCTAAAGGTGCTCATAACGTTGCCTCCTGAGGAAGATCGTGGACAGTGCCAGGGCGAGCACGGTCATTGCGAGGAGAATGCCCGACGTGCGTAGGAACGGGGCGTAGGAATCGTAGTAGAGCAGGTCGTAGAACAGGTTCGTGATCTGCTGGGTGGGATTGACGATGGCGAATCCGGGGGCGTTGCGTTGGATCCAGTCGCTCAGGTTCATTGCGCCGGTGCCGTAGAGTCCACTGAATATCGAGAGCACACACGACAGCGCGGTGGTGATGCCTATTTTCACGCCGGAAGTGAGCTTCGGCAACGATCCTATGAGCGTGCCGAGCGCATTGGCTGTAAGGGACGCGAGCAGCAGCGCCAGGACGAGCACGGGCCACCGGCCGCCGAAGTCGACCTTGCACACGAAATGGATGTAGAGCGTCGCCACCACCATCGAGACCGATGCACATAGCCAGCTGGCGAGGAAACCTCCCATGAGCTGGTTGAACCTGGAGAGCGGGGCCAGCGACCGTCTCATACCAAGCGTCGAAAGATTCGCCTGCGTGGCGCACACGGTCGTGGTGGCAAAGGTCATCGACATGAGTGCGGTCATGGCGAGCAGCGCATAGTAGAATCGGATGGATTCGGTCGGCTTGAAATGGGTGAGGCTCACATCTTTCGTGAACGTCGGGGTGTCGCCCCTCTCCTTGGTGAACGTGGCCTCGCGGAACACACCCGGATCGGTGTTGAGCAGCTCGGTCACGGTGATGGTTCGCCTATTGAACATGCCCACGGCACCATGCAGAATGTTGAGGGATGCACTGAAGCCGGAATTTCCGGTGTCATCGTTGACGGCTGCGACGCTGGCACGACTGATCGTCAGGTTCAGCAGCCCGTCTTCCGTGGCGTTGATGTAGCCGCGCACCCCATGGTCGGCATTGATGAGGCCCTTGGCCTCTTTGACATTTGGCACGGCCTGCAATTCCAACAGGTTCCCGAGTTCGGAACCCACCTGCCCGGACGCCGTATCGGGTGCGGTGCCTTCCATGGCGTTCCCGCACCCCTCGTTCCGCAGCGGATCCCGCTGCATCGCATGCAGCATCTGACGCGCGTTGGTCGCCTTGCAGAAGTTCGCGTCCGCGACCACCGCGAACCTCATCGTATGTATTTCGTAGACCTCGCCGATGTTGCCGAACATGCCCATGAACATCGTCGACAGAATGATCGGGAAGCAGAAGAGCCAGAACAACGAACTCTTCTCACGCAGATTCACGCGCATGGTGTTGAGGAATGTACTCCACATGTATTCACCTCCTTCGTCGTATGTGCCACACGCTCAATCGCGCAGGTCGGTTCCGGTGAGGGCCAGGAACACGTCGTTCAACGTCGGCGCACGCGAGCTCACATGCCCCACGGGGATGTCGAGCGAGCGCAGCACCTGCAGCACATCGATGAGATTGTGCTCGCCCTGCGAACAGACCACCACGAGCTCGTCGTTCTCGAACGTCACCTCGTGCACGGCCCCCAGCTCGCCCAACATCGAGGCGGCCCGTTCGCACAGGGTCTCATTCGCGCTCAACGCCGGCGCTTCGACGGTGATTCGCTCGCCGGCATCGATCATGTGCTTGAGCTCGTCTGCCGTGCCGATGGCGATCTGACGGCCGTGATCTATGATCTGGATGCGGTCGCAGATCTGCTCGACCTCCTCCATGTAATGGCTCGTGTACACAACGGTCGCGCCACCCTCGTTGAGCCGTTTGATGCCTTCGAGAATCGAGTTGCGGCTTTGCGGATCCACCGCCACCGTCGGCTCGTCGAAGAAGATGAGCTCGGGTTGGTGCACTATGCCGCATGCAATGTTCAATCGGCGCAGCAGGCCTCCTGAGAGCTTGCGCGGGCGGAATCTGCGGTAATCCTCGAGTCCCACGAATTCGATCGCCTCGTCGACCAGCCGCGCACGTCTCGTCTTGTCGGCGACGTACAGCGAGCAGAAGTACTCGATGTTCTCCTGCACGGTGAGCTCGTTGAATACGGCCACGTCCTGAGGCACCACGCCGATCCTGCGCTTCAGGTCGTAGGCGGTGGGGCCCATCTTGCCTCCGAATGCACGGATCTGGCCCGAATCATAGGTGAGCAACCCGAGAATGCAGTTGATCGCGGTGGTCTTGCCGGAACCGTTCGGCCCCAGCAATCCGTAAATCTCCCCAGTGCGCACGTTCATGTTCAAATAGTCGAGCGCGAGCTTGTCGGCATATCGTTTCACCAGTTCGCGCACCTCGATCGCCGGTGCGGCGTCGCGCTGTACGTTGTTCTCTGCTGTGTTCATGCTTCCATATTGCCGAACAGGCAACGGCCGACACGGTGCCGTGAATCACCGTTTTTGTACGAATGGTGACATTTGTCACCATTCGGCATGACATTCGCCCTGTTTTCATGAACAATGGAACAGAACAGGAAGGGAGAGACAACGGCATGATCATCTCCGTGGGAGCCCATGCGCTGATGTTCGTCGTCAGCGTGCTGTTCACGGTGATGCTGAGCGGCGACACCGACACCACCTTCGTCATCGGTCTGCTGTTTTGCGTGATCCTCTGCTCGTTGATCCGTCTGGCTTCCCTCAGATGCTGGATCGCGCTCGCCATGATGTTCTGCATGGTCTGCCTGTTTGTTCCGCAATGGATCGCGTTGATGCCGATCGTGGGCTTCGATCTGGGGTTGCGGGTGCAGTCGTTGGGCAGGTCTTTCCAAATGCTGGTCTGCGCTCCCCCACTGATCTGCGGAATCGTGGCCGGTCAGCACAGCCCGCCATTGCACGATCTGTCTGCCGCAGCCACCTCGCCGCTCGTGATGACCCTTTGGATCCTGTGTGCGCTCACCTCCCTGGCCGCTCTCGGCGGCTGGGTATTCGCACTTGTGCAACGAAGACAACGGTGCTTCCAATCGTTGGCAGACGACCAACGGGAACGTATCCGCCGTTCGCGCGCTCGTCTCGCCGATGTCGAATCCGCCAGATCGGCGGACCTGCAGCATGCGCGGCTCACCGAACGCACACGCATCGCACGCGAGATCCACGACAATGTGGGTCATCTGCTCACGCGTGCGATCATGCTGACGAATGCGGACCAAGTGATTGCCACCAGCACCGGTGACACGCTGCATGCCGATCAATTCGGGCAGCTCGGCCATACCCTCGACGAGGCGATGACGATGATCCGCAAATCCGTGCATGACCTCAAAGACGAAGGCACTGATTTTCGGGCGATGATCGAGGATGCCGTGGCCACCGCCAAGCAATCCGATGTCGAGATTCACCTCTCCAATGCCATCGATGCCGTGCCTTCCCATGTGGCACATGCATTCACGGCCGTGATTCGCGAAGCGTTGACGAACACGATCCGGCATAGCGCAGCTTCCGAGGCTCACGTGCATCTGATTGACCTGCCGGGGTTGTGGCAGCTGGTCGTGCAGGACAACGGCGGCGTGCCGGAACGCGGTCGTGTGGCGAGCACGGGCATTGGCATCGCCGACATCGAGGAACGGGCGCGCGCATTGGATGGCACAGCTACCTGCGGCTACCATAACGGCGGATGGCGCGTGTTCATGTCCGTCCCGAAAACAGCGGAAAGGAATATACGATGAAGGTTGCGATTGTTGACGACGACCCTATTGTCTGCTCGTCCATCGGCACGATTCTCACGGCCACTGGCACCGCCGAGGTCGTGTGGACTGCGCATGACGGGGGCGCCGCCGTGGTGGCCTATGCACGTCAGAAACCGGATGTGTTGCTCATCGACGTGCAGATGCCGGGCACCGACGGCCTTGAAGCCAGCGAGCGCATTCTCGCCGAGCACCCCGACGCCCGCATTCTCGTGCTCACCACTTTCGCCGATTCGGAGTACATTCGCCGTGCCATCGAATTGGGCACGAAAGGCTATCTCATCAAACAGGACGTGGCTTCGGTGATTCCCGCAGTGCAGGCGGTCATGGCCGGGCAGGTGGTGTTGGGTGCGGACGTGCTGCGCAACCTGCCGATGCACGATGCGTTTGGGAATGTGGAGGGACCAAAGGCGTCTCCGTTACCGGAAGATTCCAGATTCGCGCATCTCACCGACCGGGAGCACGACATCGTCGAGCTGGTCGCCGAGGGGCTCGACAATCGTGAGATCGCGGCGAAGCTGTTCCTGAGCGAGGGCACCGTGCGCAACCGCATCAGCGACATTCTGGCGAAGACGAACATCTCGAACCGCACGAAGCTCGCCATCGAATGGCTGACGTCGCATGACCCTCACATCCATGATCATCACATCGATGTGCGATAGGTCTTCCAGATATCGCTCAATGCACGGCCGTCGGATTCCCGCTTCCATACGTTCAGGCTCGCCGAGGAACCTCCGATGGCGCGGGCAGCGGACGTCGGTGTCGCATATTCGGTTCCATTCTCTCCCCGGAACCCGGACTCGGTGACGGTGATACGCCAGATCTCGTGCTTGCGTGGGCGGTTCCATACGAATCGGTCCCCCACCGTGAGCAGACCGGCGCGCACCACTTCACCCACCGTCACACGCTTCGACGTGCGTCTACTGCGATGCGCTGAGGCGCCTATGCGGTCGGACTGCCCCTGCGGCTCCGCCAAAGATCCCAGCTCCCCCGGATTGATGTTCCACGCCTGTGCGATCAGCTCAACGATCTGGTGCTGCCGCAATTGCAGGAACTGCGGCGTCAGCTTCTCAAGTTCGCCTATCACGCGCGTCAATGGAAACTGACGTGAGCTTGGGCTGCGCAGAATGCGGGCTCGTCGCGTCTGGAAGTCGTCGAGTCCCTCCATCGATTTGCGGGTGGATTGGGTGAGCACATAGTTGCCTATGCGCTCCGCCCAGTAATCGCACTGACCAGCAGGCCAATCCGCGAAATCCGACCCCGACTGTATACGTACGGGGATGAGCGGCACCGCATTGAGACTACGCGGTCGGGTGATCCGGCCTCCGGACAGCTGCTCGTTCGCACGGATCAGCAGCAGGCGTTTCATATTGCTGTCGATCGACAGTTCGCCGCGCAGATGCAGCATGGCGAGTCGTTGCTCGTCGCCGTCGACATGGAAGCCTGCAATGCGCTGCAATGGGACGCCTTTGTTCAGATCACGCACGATTGTGGACGAGCGTGTGCGCCGTTCGAGCTCGCTCTTGCCGTTCAGGCAATCGGTGCCGGTGACGCGGTCGAGCGAGGCGAGCACGTCACGCAGACGTTGGGCGTCATGCACCTTCACCTGGTGTTCGCGTTCATGATCCGTCCTCTGCCGTTCGAAGACGACGGTGTCGGGGTCGTCGAGTCCTTTGAGCGAATGCACGAGCACCCACATGGCGACTGGATGCCAGTCCTTGGAGGGGTAGTCATTGAGTCCTATGAGCAGATCGACCACGTCGTCCGGCAGCAGGCTCTCTCCGGGTCGGTGAATGATCTCATTGGCGATCGCGTATGGCCGCAGCACCTCGTCGATGTATTCGATGCCCTCGCCCTTGCGCATATAGCGCTCGAGCACATGGTCCATGAAGTCGGCGATGAGTGATTCGCATAATGGGGCCTTGGTGGCGATGAGGTCGAGATCCTTGAAGAAGCGTTCGATGCGTTCGGTGTCGTCTCCCATCGGCTCCATGATTTCGTCCCAATACCTGGCGTAGGCGTCGCGTGCCGCCGGTGAGATGGACGAGACCACCTTCGCCTTGAACACGTCGGAGGGGGTCAGCGGCATGCCACGCATGTTCATCACGTCGAAGATGCGGTAGGCGCCGGAGATGTCGTCGGTGGTCACGATGACGAACATGACGTCGTTGACCAGGTATTGCGCGAACTGGCGGCGTTCGTCGTCCTGCATACGCGCCAGAATGTCGTACGCGCATCTCGTGTTGCCCTGAATGTTGCGCTGGGCCTGCGTGTGGATATCGGTCTCGCGCAGGTCGAACAGCGCCTCGAGGTCGCCTTGCTGCACGTATTCGCGGAAGAACCCCTCGTCCTGCTCACGCAAGGTGAGTCTCGGCTCCGCGTTGATGCCGCGCAGCTTGTCGCCGACCTCCATAAGCAGTCCTTCCAGACTGGAGGTCAGTTGTGGATCCTCCTCCAGCGCAAGCAGAATCGAGAACAGGATCGACAGTGAGACCAGACGTTGCTGCCCATCGATCACCTGGTGCATGCCGCGCTCGTCATGCACGAGAATCAGCGACCCCAGGAAGTACGGTCCATCGTGCAACGCGCAGGCGTCCATGACGTCGTTGACGAGCTGCCACATCTGCGCATCATGCCAACTGTACGAACGCTGGAACGAAGGTATGGTGAACCGGTAGTCGGAGGTGAACACCTTCGACAGCGGCTTCTCACTGGCACTAATCGACATCACGTCCCCCTTCCGGCATACGCCGATCATGGCAGGGATGCGTGGTGCGTCCGCATAACGCCTGCCGGTCGCCCGCAATGATCGACGCTGTTCTTTGCTTCACGCTGTCATTGTAACAAGGGTGACGCGCCGGGGTCTGGGCCGGCCTTAGATTCCCTCTTTCCATGCACGATATTCACGTGACTTGCGATGCCACTGCTCGTGGTCGGCATCGGTGATGGCACGGATCGGACGGCACGGGTTGCCCACGGCAATGCAATGCGAGGGGATGTCCTTGATCACAACGGAGCCGGCACCGATCACCACGTCATCGCCGATCGTGACGCCCGGGCACACGGTGACGTTGCCGCCGAACCATACGTCGTTGCCGATGGAGATTGGCTTTCCGCCCTCCAGCTGTTCGTTGCGCACCTGCGCATCGATCGGGTGATAGGGTGTGAGCAGGCTGACCCGCGGGCCGAAGAACACGTCGTCGCCGATGTCGATGCGTGCCACGTCGAGGAAGATGCAGTCGGTGTTCGCATAGAAGTTTCTGCCGATGTAGGTGTTGCACCCGTAATCGGCGCGGAACGGCGGCTCGATGTACGAGCCTTCGCCGAAACTGCCGAACAGTTCACGGAACAGGGCTTCGCGCTTGTCGAACTCGTCGTAGTCCGAACGGTTGATCTCCTGCACGAGCCTGCGACGCTTGAGGCTGTGTTCCTTGAGGTACGGGTCGTCTGCGATGTACAGTTCGCCGCTCAGCATGCGTTCGTACTCGCGGGTGTCGGCACTGGTTCCGTTGGTCATGGCGCTCATCGCTCCTTGGGCTCACGATTCATTCTCTGGCTCAAGGATATCCGATGACGCACGGATTGCAATCCACGGCATCCCATGACATTCCAATCTGCGCAGATTGGTGTATTCTGTTCTATGAAAGCGTTTGCAATACTAAACGAACGCTCTTTCAAAGGAGAAAGATATGACATTGCTGTGGAGCAGTCTGTTCACGATCATCGTCGTGGGGCTGGCACTGTGGGTCCTGTATTACATCATCCGTGCCGCTGTGAGCGCCGGCATCAAAGACGCCTATGCCCAGATGGGGTTCATTCGCGAGCCCGACACCGAGGAAGACCAGCTGCAGCGCAGGCGTGAGGAACTGCAGGAAGAGCGCGTGCAGGCCATCGTGAATTCCGAGGTGGATCGAATGTCGAGGGAGAACGGCAAGCATTGAACAAGCGTTGAAATAACGGCTTATATGGGAAGGGGCGCACCTCGTTGGAGGTGCGCCCCTTCCCATATAAGCCGGACGAGTGCTCACTTCATGAGATTGCGCAGCACGTACTGCAGAATGCCGCCATTGCGGTAATAGTCGGCCTCACCCGGCGTGTCGATGCGCACAACCGCCTCGAATTCAGTCTTCGAGCCGTCTTTGTGTGTGGCCTCGACATGCACGCTTTTTGGCGTGATGCCGTTGTTCAGCTCGGTGATGCCGGTGATGCTGTAGGTCTCGGTGCCGTCGAGCCCCAGCGATTCGGCGGACTCACCCTCGGGGAACTGCAATGGCAGCACGCCCATGCCAATGAGATTCGAGCGGTGGATGCGCTCGAAGCTTTCGACGATGACGGCCTTGACCCCGAGCATCGCAGTGCCCTTGGCGGCCCAATCACGCGAGGAACCGGTGCCGTATTCCTTGCCGCCGAGCACGACGAGCGGCACGCCGTTGTCGATGTAGTCGCGGGACGCCTCGTAGATGGTCGTCGGCTTCATCGCCAGGAAATCGTAGGTGTAACCGCCGGGCCTGACCTCCTCTCCCACCGAGGCGAGGAGCATGTTGCGCAGACGGATGTTGCCGAAGGTGCCGCGCAACATGACCTCATGGTTGCCACGACGCGATCCGTATGAGTTGAAGTTCTTCGGCTCGACGCCATGTTCGACGAGATACTTGCCCGCCGGGCTCGAGGCCTTGAACGCACCCGCCGGAGAGATGTGGTCCGTCGTGACCGAATCGCCCAGCAGCGCGAGCACGCGTGCGTCGCGAATGTCCTCGACCGGAGCCGGCGTGGCGCTCATGCCGTCGAAGAAGGTCTGCTTGCGTACGTACGTGGACTCCGGGTTCCAGGCGAACAGCTCGCCCTCGGGAACATCGAGCCCCTTCCAACGCGAATCGCCCTCGAACACGCTGGCATAGTCGTTGAGGAACATCTCACGGCTCACATTGCCGCTGACCACCTGCTCCACCTCGGCATTCGTGGGCCAGATGTCTTTCAGATAGACGTCGTTGCCCTCAGGATCCTTGCCAAGCGCCTCATGCTCGAAGTCGAAGTCCATCGTGCCGGCCAGTGCGTAGGCGATGACAAGCGGCGGCGATGCCAAGTAGTTCATCTTGACATCCGGGCTGATGCGCCCTTCGAAGTTGCGGTTGCCCGAGAGCACGGCGGTGACGGTGAGGTCGTTCGCATTGATCGCCTCGGAGATCTCGGGCAGCAGCGGGCCTGAATTGCCTATGCAGGTGGCGCAGCCGAATCCCACCAGTTCGTAGCCGAGACGATCGAGGTCGTCTTGCAGCCCCGCCTGTTTCAGGTAGTCGGCCACCACCTGGGAACCGGGGGCCAGCGAGGTCTTCACCCATGGCTTGGGCTTGAGGCCCTTGGCGACCGCATTGCGGGCGATGAGGCCGGCGGCGATCATGACCGAGGGATTCGATGTGTTCGTGCACGAGGTGATCGAGGCGATGGCCACATCGCCGTTCGTCAATTCGAAATCACCCCGGAAGTCGGTGGAGACGGGAACGGGGTTGCCGTTCGTCTTCTCGGTAATGTAGCCGGGGAGCGTCTGCTCGAAGGTGGTCTTCGCATGGCTGAGTTCAATGCGGTCCTGCGGACGCTTCGGTCCGGCGATTGACGGAACCACGGTGGACAGGTCGAGCTCCAGGTACTCGGAATAGCTCGGTTCCACGAAATTCGGGTCATTGACGTCGTGCCACAGCTTGTTCGCCTTGGCATAGGCCTCGACAAGGGCTACCTGCTCCTCGGAGCGACCGGTGAGACGCAGATAGTCGAGGGTCACCTCGTCGATCGGGAAGATGCCACAGGTGGAGCCAAATTCGGGGCTCATGTTGCCGATCGTGGCACGGTTCGCCAGCGGCACCGAGGCGATGCCCTCGCCATAGAACTCGACGAACTTGCCTACGACGCCATGACGACGCAGCAGATCGGTGATCGTGAGCACCACATCGGTTGCGGTGACGCCCTCGGGAATCGATCCGGTGAGCTTGAAGCCGACCACGCGCGGCACCAGCATCGAGATCGGCTGGCCGAGCATGGCCGCCTCGGCCTCGATGCCGCCGACGCCCCAGCCGAGCACGCCCAGACCGTTGACCGTCGTCGTATGCGAGTCGGTGCCCACACAGGAATCGAGATAGGCCAGCGTGGTGCCCTTCGAGAGCTCCTTGCGCATGACCACCTGCGCCAGATATTCGATGTTGACCTGGTGGATGATGCCGGTTCCCGGCGGCACCACGCGGAAGTTCTCGAAGGCCTGCTGCCCCCAGCGTAGGAACTGGTAGCGTTCCCCGTTGCGCTGGTATTCGATGTCCATGTTGATCTCGACGGCATTCTCTACGCCGTAGGCGTCGATCTGCACCGAATGGTCGATGATCATGTCGGACTGCACCTGCGGGTTGATCACCTCGGGATCGCCGCCAAGCGACTTGACGGCATCGCGCATCGTGGCCAGATCGACCACGCATGGCACGCCGGTGAAGTCCTGCATCACCACACGCGAGGGGGTGAACTGGATCTCATGGCTCGGATCCGCCGCAGGATCCCATGCGAGCAATTCCCGCACCTGCTCGTCGGTGATGTTGGCGCCGTCGATGTTGCGCACCAGGTTCTCGACCAGCACCTTCAGCGAGTACGGCAGGTGATCGACGCCTTCAAGATCGGCGATGCGGTAGTAGTCATACGACTTGTCGCCCACCTTGAGGACATCCAGCTGTTCGTCGCGCAGAGACATAGTTCCTCCGAAATCTCATGGATGTTGCGTGCTATTAACACTACAGGGCGTTTGTGTCAACCCTTTTTCAGCCGTTTGTATTGTGAGATGCGCCACCAATCCCGGTCTCGTGGCCCGCCTCCCGCATCCACTTGGGCAGGAAGCGCGAGAACACCCAGATGCTGATGACGAACAGCACGGTGGCGACGGCCATCTGCAGCAACAGGATCCACACCGCGCGCCCCGCGGGCAGCCCGAATGCGAAGAAGCGCGCAATGAACGGGATGCACGCGCCGATCACGCCGGCGGCGGCGAAGGCGAGCACCAGCCAGCCGCGCCATGAATTGAGCGGCTTCGACACCCTGGACAGCACGTAGATACCCATGAGGAACAGCACGGTGGCACACATCGAACGCAACCAGAACAGCTGCTGCTCCGAGGTGAACACATTCCAGTGCATGAATCTGGGAATGAACCAGGCGCTCAGCAGCACCGAAAGTCCCGTGGCGATGCCGCAGGGCACCGAGAACGCGACCACCCTGCGTAGGAAGCCGGGAATATAGCGGCGCGTGTTCGGGGCGAGAGCCAGGAAGAACGCCGGTGCGCCGATCGTCAGCGCACCGATGTAGCTGATGTGGCGGGGCAGATACGGGAAGGGAATGCCCATGAGCACCACGCCGAGCGAAATCAGCGCGGAATAGGCGGTCTTCGTCACGAACAGGCTCGCCACACGCTCCATGTTCGCCATCACCTGACGACCGCGCGCCACCACGTCGGGCAGATGCGAGAACTTCGAATCGACGAGCACCACCTCGGCCACGGCCTTCGTGGCCGGTGCCGCATTGCCCATGGCGATGCCGAGATCCGCCTCCTTGATCGCCAGTGCGTCGTTGACGCCATCGCCGGTCATCGCCACCACATGGTCCTGCGTGTGCAACGCCTGCACAATCGCCTTCTTCTGTTCGGGCAGCACACGGCCGAGCACGTCCACTCCCTCGAGCACCCGGGCCAGCTCATCGACGTTCTTCGGCAGCTCACGTGCGTCCATCGCCACAAGCTTACGCTCGCCGGTCAACTGCACCTTCGCGGCGATGGCACCCACGGTCACCGGGTTGTCGCCCGAGATCACACGGCAACGCACGCCCTGTTCACGGAACCAGCGAAGCGTCGGCTCGGCGTCGGAACGAATGTGCTCCGAGCACAGCACGATCGCGACGGGCACCGCCGTACGCTCGAGTTGCGGGTTCGTTTCGAAATCGGCAGGCACATCGCCGCCGGGAACATGGGCGATGAGCAGCACGCGGTTGCCATTGTTGGCGTATTCGTTCACCTGCGCGAGAATCTGCTGGTATTCGCCGTCGAACCCGCTCAGCAGCACCTCGGGGGCACCCATGTACCACACGCCATTCTGGTCTTCGTCGGGAAGGTCGTGGAACGCGACCGCGCTCCATTTGCGCGCACTTGAGAACGGCACGCGCGCCAAGCCGGCGGAACCGGAGAAGCCTTGCTTGCTGAGCCCCTCCAACACCGCGCGTCCGGTGCCGTTGGGGCTCTCCTCGTTGGCGAGGTCGTATAGCGCCTGCATTGCATGTTGTTTGTTCCGGCAACCCGGCAGCGCTATGAAATCGTCGTACACGATACCGCCGTCGGTGATCGTGCCCGTCTTGTCGAGATTAAGCGCATCCACTCGTGCGAGAGTCTCCACCGAGTCGAGGTCCTGCACCAGCGTGTTCTTGCGGGCAAGGCGAATGGCGGCGAGCGCAAAATTGAGCGACGTGAGCAACACGAGCCCCTCGGGCACCATACCCACGACGCCGGCTACGGAAGAGACGACGGCCTGGCGCCATTCACCGGTCGCGATGGCGTTGTGCCAGCCGCCGACCGTGCACATCTGCGTGACAATGAGCAGCACGCACAGCGGCACCACCAGGAATGTCATGAACTTGAGGATCGTGTTGATGCCCTTGTTCAGGTCGGAGACGTTCTTCTTGTACGCCTTCGCCTGAGCGGTCAACGTGGCGGCATAACTGTGGGCGCCGACCGCGGTCACCTTGACGAGCGCCATGCCGGAGACGGCCGTGGAACCCGAATACACGGTCTCGCCCTCTTGCTTGCGCACGGTGCGCGACTCGCCGGTGATCATGGACTCGTCGAGTTCCAATCCCCAGGTATGCAGAATCTCGGCGTCGCACGGGATCTGCTCGCCGGAGCGAATCCACAGACAGTCGCCGAGCACGATGCCGTTATGGGGGACGTCCACATCCTCGCCATCGCGGCGCACGAGGTAATCGGAGGCGATGAGAATGGAGAGCCTGTCGAGCGTGCGCTTGGCCCGCAACTCGGTGACGATGCCGATGCCGGTGTTGATGAGAATGACGAAGCCGAACACCGCGTCTTTCCACGAACCGGTGATGAGCACCATGACCATGGCGGTGAAGATGATGCCGTTGAACAACGTGAACACATTGGCGCGCACGATGTCCGCCAGGGAACGCGACGTCGACGATTTCACCTCGTTCGTCTGGCCGTGCTCCACACGGTCGCGCACCTCGGCCGCGGTGAGCCCCCTCTCGGCAACGTCGGGCATATGCGCATGGTCGTCGCCACCTTGCGCGCCGGTCATCGATACACTCTGCTGTGCATTCGCGGAATCACTCATGTTCGCCAGTCTACTCAACCGTGCGCACGCAGGGGAATACGCCGGTGGTCAGGAACGCGTGCTGACGAAGATCTCCCGCTCATGGGGGTGGTCGAAGATCACCGACTGCAACGCCTCCCCCATGGGCTGCGCGTCCATCATGCGATCGTTGACGACGAAGGTGGCGGCGAACAGCTTGGTGTCGCCCGGCACATCGGTCGGATTGAGCAGCACGACCGGTATGCCCACATTGCGCGCGTTGGCGAGCGCCGTATTCCACTGCGACTCGTCGTCATGGAAGGTGAGCCCGCTGATGACGATGACCTTGGGATGACGGCTCACCGCCTCGTTCACCGCCTGCCGTGCGAAATCGGCAGCGCGTTGCGGGTCCGCCGAGTACTGTTGCACATCGGTGTAGCTCGCCTTGAACTCCTTGGTGGCGAGCGAGCGCATCACCAGCTCGTCCGCGCCACCGTGCGGCGAGCCAATCACCGCGACGTCCAGCCGCGCACCGGTGTTCTCATTGTGGTTGTGCTCATAGGCCCCGTTGTTTTGCGTGTCTCCCACCGCCGCACCTTTCGGCGTGCAGCCGGCCATCAGCGCCAGCGCCGCCACAGCGCATGCAATGGCCGCCAACCGTTTCGTTCTCCGTGCCATGTTCCTCCCGCCTGCCGCGCTTCCCGTGCCCATCTCACCCAGTCGTAGCTTGGATGCCGTGAGGTATAGCGTAGCGCGGTTTCGTCATATCTACGCAAATCTGCGACAGAACAACGCATATCGGCGTCCTATTTCGACAAATCAACGCAGATTGGCGCAAGTACGACGAAAATACGGGCATCTTTTCGTCCGTGTACCGCCAAAGTGCAGCGATATGACGAAAACAGCAGGTCTCAGCGAATGCAAGTACAGATTCGTGCCTGTGACCGGGACGAGCCTTGGATACAAGCCCGCACCGGCATGGCACCGCGGCAGATACGCGCTCCCCCTCATTTCACGAAGACTGCGACAGTCTCCACATGGTGGGTCTGCGGGTAGATGTCGAAGGCCGCGATGGAGTGGATCCGGTACCCATGCTCGGTGAGCGTCGCTGTGTCACGCGCAAGCGAGGCCGGATCGCATGCGATGTAGACGACGATCGGCGCGCCGCTGTTCGCGATCTTATGGCACACCTTGGCCTTCGCACCGGCACGCGGCGGGTCGAGCACGACGATGTCCGGGTGCGCGCGTTGCGGGTCGATGTCCTTGTCGAGCGTGTGCAGCACGTCGCCGCACAATGCCTGCACGGTATGGATTCCCGCGTTCCTCAGGTTCCGGCGCGCGTTGGCCACGGCGTCCTTCGCCCCTTCGATGCTCACGAGCTTGGCGCGGTCGTCGAGCAGTGTGGCGAGGGGCAGCGTGAACAGGCCGGACCCCGAATAGAGGTCCCAGATGACCAGATTGCGCCCGTTGCGAGGTGCACGGTCGCCGAGCGTCTCACGAATCTGATCGATCACATACTGCGGAAGCACCATCGGCGCCTCGCGGTGCATCTGCCAGAATCCGCCGGCATCCACCGTGTATTCGAACGGTTTGCCGTCCACCATGATGGTTTCCTTGAGCGCGCGGCTGCCGTGACGCACTTTGCCGTCCACCATGATCGCATAGTTTCTGCCGATTGCCTTGCGTAACGCTTCGGAATCCGCAATCTGCTCGGCATCCACGCGCGGTTCGGGCACGGCGATGCGAATCTGCGCGTTCTTCGGCAGATTCCCGTCCCACACGCCGTTCATTTCGGCAACTTCGAGCACGGCACGCGTCGCCAGTGGCATCGTGTCGATCGGCACCCGCACATGGGTGCCCCGGCGGCGCATCGACGGGCGTCCCTCGTCGTCGGTGACCATCTCGATGCGGGTGCGCCAGTGAAGACCATGCGCCTGCTCATCCCCTGGCATCGCATATACAGGCACATCGTCAAGGTCGACATGGCCGAGGCGCTTCATCACATCCTTGATGGTGGCTTCCTTCCAGCGTTCCTGGCCTTCCAAAGACACGTGGATGAGATCGGCGCCGCCTGCTCCCCCTCCCATCACAAGTGGTGCTGCCAACGGCCATAGCGGCTCCACGCGATCGGGGCTGGGTTCGAGCACCTCCACCACCTCGCCCGTCCAGAACCGGTCGTTGCGGTTCGTGGGTTCGTCGAGTTCGATGCGCACGCGTTCGCCGGGCAACGCGAACCGCACGAAGACCACTCGGCCGTCAATGTGCGCCACGCACCTACCCTGATCCGCATATCGCTCGATGTCCACCGTGGCTTCCATATTCCGCCTTTCCGCTCAATACCAAACGAACTTAAGAGTACCGCATGCCATACATACGCGGGGAGCCCGGTATTGCCGGACTCCCCATGACCCACTGTCGATGTGCCGCTGCTATTGGGCAGTCGGATGTGCGTCGCCGCCCTCAGTACTTGTGGATTCCCGCTCCTTCTCGAGCATGCGGTGACGATGCAATGGGTCGGCGACGATGAGGTAGGAGATCCAGATCGCCAGCGCCCAGAACGGAATGCCCATGACCAGCCTTGTGGTGCCGAGCCACCCCACCTGATTCGTCAGGTACAGTGGCACCTGCACGATGAGGCGCAACGCGAACAGGCCTATCCACAGCCATGTGATCTGGGCGTACGCCTTGTAGAGCGCCCTGTCGCTGCGCCAGCCGTTGAGCCACGCCTTGAAATGCTCGGTGGGCAGCGATCGTATGAACTCCACGAGGAATCCAAGCCCCGGAACCCGTACCGCCATCGAGACGAGCAGCAGCACAATGTAGGCGGCGTTCGTAATGAACCCGTACATGTAGTAGTTGCGGGCCTCGCCGCTCTTCCACGCCCAGAACAGGCATATGCCGACGGCGACGAGACCACCCAACGCGCCCATGACCGACTGGCGTTGGATGAGGCGTACGACCACCTGCACCACGGCAAGTGCGGCGGAGGCGATGACCGTCATACGCAGATCGGACGTGCAGATGAACAGCACGACGAACAGGAGTCCCGGAAGCATCGATTCCACGACGCCACGTACACCACCTATGGCAGCGATCACCGAGAACTCCCCGTTCTCCCCCGCATTCGCCAGTGCCGCCATGCCGCTTCGTGCGCGTGCCGGCCGGGTGTTGGAAGCGTGTCGCTCGTTCTGGTTGCTCATGACCTCGTTCGTGGGTGTTGATCTGTAAATGTCGGATAGATGAGATGAATAGGCGTTGCTAGGTACCCTCAGCGCACTTCGGAGAACATCGGGCCACGGCGCAACGTGGTCTGCTGCTCCACTTGCTGATCAGTAGACAACGGGCCATCCGGACGGCCGGGGATCTTCGAGTGGTCATCGCCTGTGAGATCGCCATCCTCCTCCTGGGCGGCGAGCGCATGGCGTTCATTCGGCGTCAGCGGACGAGCCATCGGAATGAGGTCGCGCGGCGACAACGGCTCATCGCCGCGCTCCACCACGATCTGGGCGAAGGCATCGTTGAGGATCTTCGTCTCGGTGCCGTCGGGGTCGGAGGCGGCCTTGCCGGAGAAGATGCCCCTCAGCATCCACCGTGGGCCGTCCACACCGACGATGCGGGTGTGGGCCGTCTTGCCATTCGGCAGCTTGACCGGCAGCTTCACCTCGGTGCCGAAAATGCCGTCCACGGCCTCGGCCTCCGGATTCGATGCCAGCAGGTCCTCGCGCACGTCGTCCCACAGTCCCATCGTCTTCGGGGCGGCGAAGGCCTCGACCTCCAGGCTCGAATTGCCAATCGTCATCGTGGCCCCCACAATCTCGTGGGTGGCGTTGTTCGCCTTGATGCGCAATTGGATGCCCTGCACGAATGGCAGGTAGTAGGCTCCAAGCGAGAGGTACTCGTCGTAATCGGGGGCGTTCACGTCATCCACATCCCACGGGCCGACCGTCTCGCCACGACCCTCATAGTCGGCACCGACCTCGGTGCGGGCACCCTCAAGTACCTCAGTCTGCTCGTCGTCCTCGTTGTCTTCGACGGCGACGTCCTCGGTCTGCAAGGCCACCGCCTCGGCCAGGCGCTCGTCATCCTGCTGCTTTTTCTTCTTTCTGCCGAATCCAAACAAGCCCATCATGCCTCCATGCAAGACGTATACCAATCGGTGAATAAGCTGTGTCCAACACTAGCACGCGCACTGGCAATGCACGTCAAATCAGGCCATCCCACGCCCAATCCACACACATCGACCATGCACGCTGCGCCTCTCATACGTCGTAGCTGATCGTCAGCGGCGCGTGGTCGGACCACCGGCTGTCGTACGACGATGCGCGGTCCACCACAAAGCCGCGCGCCTGCTGGGCCAGTTCGGGAGTGGCGAATTGGTAGTCCAAGCGCCATCCGGAATCGTTGTCGAAGGCACGCCCGCGCTGCGACCACCAGGTGTAGGGGCCTTGGATGTCGCCGGCGAGATCACGCATCACATCCACGTAGTCCATCTGGTCGATCCACTTGTCCATATAGGCGCGCTCGCGGGGGAAATACCCGTTGTTGTTCTCATTGGACTTCGGGTTCTTCAGATCGATCGGGTTATGCGCAATGTTGAAGTCCCCGCACACCACGGCCTGTCTGCCTCCGCTTGCCGCCTCGTCCTGCAACTGCTGCATGCGCTCGGTCATCGTGTCGAGGAAACGGTACTTCTGCGCCTCCTTCGGGTCGTCCACCAAGCCACCTGCATGCACGTACACGCACACGACGGTGATCACATACCCCTGTTCGGTGCGAACATCCGCCTCAATCCAGCGTCCCGAATCCACATCTTCCTCGAGTCCGGGCAATCCCACGCGTGTTTCGAGCACCGGCATGTCGCTGATCATGCCCACGCCGGCGCGCCCCTTGATTCTGCAGACGTCCACCAGCGTGTGCAGTTCCTCCGGCAACGCGATCTTGCCGGCATGCACATAGTCCGCCGCGAGCTCGCCGTAGATGTCGGCGATGATCTCCTGAGGCGCGCGTGTCTCCTGCATGCACCAGACATTCGGCGTATGCGCCTTCGCCCAGTGGTCGAATCCCTTGCGTTTGGCCGCACGGATGCCGTTCAGATTCGAGGTTGTGATTGTCAAAGTCATGCTTAAAGCCTACCAGCGCATGCAACATATGGTTCTGGCGAACGGGTTTCATGCGGTGTTTCACATAAGCTGACATATGAAAGTCCCCTCGTCCCGCTCCCAACGAACTACTGTGTGAGCTGGGCGATGCCCACACCCGCCATCGCCGTGCTGTTCGATTACTGGGAGTGGATATGACCAAACCAACCGATTCCCCTGCCGCGAAGCTGCCCGTGCCCCGCGGATTCAAGCTCTTCATTGCGCTCGCCGTGCTCATGGTGGTCGGCGCCGCCATCTCGCTGTTCGACAAAAGCGAGTTCTATGCGGACGTGTTCATCGAGATCTCGGTGTTCTGCGTGTTCCTCGCCGGCTTCTTCACGAATACGCGCACACTGCAATTCGCCTATCTCGTCGGGGCGAACATCTATGTGATCGTCTGTCTGGGCGCATTCTCCACCGTGTTCTTCACGAAGATGAATCAGGGTGTGGGCGTGCTGCTGATCATCCAGATCATATTCTCATGCCTGAATCTCGTGCCGATCATCATCTACCACCTGACCGAACGCGAATTCTTCTATACCTACCAACGCCAGCTCATCTACCCCACATTGTTCTTCGTGTTCGTGCTGTTGGGGCATCTGCCCGGCGGCGATGTGCTCACTAGCGAAGTCTCGCACGAGATCTTCTCCCTGATCATCTTCGCGCAGGCATTCGAGATCATGGACGCGATTCACAAGGTGGGCAAGGCGCACCATATGGCCGCCTATGCGATCAATACGCAGCCGCTCGGCACGAAGCTGGTTCCCGATACCGATGATGCAGATGATTCCGAGGGTTCCCTCGACGAACCCGAGGGTGTCGAGGAATAGACTTGCGTAAAAAGAGACAGTTCCGGTAAGGAAATTGTCCCCGATTACGCAAACAACCGTAGCGCACTCCCGTTTGCGTAGAAAGAGACAGAGGCCCATAGGGCAACGACCCGCTGCACGCAGATTATGCGTGCAGCGGGTCGTTGTGTATGTTCAGGAGTGCTCAGGCCTTGCCTTCGAGATTGAGACCGAGCTCGAGCTTGCCGCCCGGGATGGCGTCAAGCAGGTCCTTGGTGTACTGCTGCTGCGGGTGCAGGAACACCTCGTCGGTGGTGCCATGCTCCACGAGCTTGCCATGCTGCATCACGACCACGTCATCGGCGATCTGGCGCACCACGGCGAGATCGTGCGTGATGAACAGATAGGTGAGCCCCTGCTTGGCCTGCAGGTCGTTGAGCAGATGCAGCACCTGATCCTGCACGAGCACATCCAGGGCGGAGACGGCCTCATCGCAGACGATGACGTCGGGGTTGAGCGCCATGGCTCGTGCGATGGCGATGCGCTGGCGCTGACCACCCGAAAGCTCGTTCGGGTACCGTGCCATCACCGACTCCGGCAACTCCACCATGTCGAGCAGTTCCTTGACGCGATTGAGGCGGCTCCTCTTGTCGCCAATCTTATGGATGCGCAACGGTTCCTCGATGGAACGGTAAATCGAATACATCGGGTCGAGTGAGCCATACGGGTTCTGGAACACCGGCTGCACATGACGGCGGAAATCCAACAGGCTCTTGCCCTTGAACTCCTGGATGTCCTGACCGTTGTAGAGCACCTTGCCCGAGGTCGGCTCGAGCAGCCTCAACACCATGTTCGCCACGGTGGACTTTCCGGAACCGGACTCGCCCACAATGGCCAGCGTGGTGCCACAACGAATCTTGAAGCTCACGTCGTCGACGGCCTTGAACATCTCACGGCGTCGCGGCAGCTTGAATTCCTTGGTGAGATGGTCGACGTTGATGATCACATCGCTATGCTCGAGCTTGTCTTCATCCACCTTGTGCTCCATGAGCGAGGTGGCGTCCTCACCCTTCTCCTCCACGGAGATGATGCGCTGCGAGGCCAACGATGGGGCCGCGGCCACCAAACGCTTCGTATAGGGGTGCTGCGGGTTCTGAAGCACTTCGAGCGAGGGGCCGGATTCCACCACCTGCCCCTTGTACATCACGACGATATGCTGGGCGCGTTCGGCGGCCAGGCCGAGATCGTGCGTGATGAACAGCACGGCGGTACCGAGCGAGTTCGTGAGCTCCTGCAGGTGGTCGAGAATGCGCTTCTGCACGGTCACGTCAAGGGCGGAGGTTGGCTCGTCGGCAATGAGCAGCTCGGGACGGCAGGCCAAGCCGATGGCGATGAGCGCACGCTGTCGCATGCCGCCGGAGAACTCATGCGGGTACTGGCGTGCACGCGTGGCGGCATCGGGCAGACCTGCTTCATCGAGCAGACCCGCGATGCGGTCGGTCATCGTGGAACCGGTGACGTATTTCTTGGCGATATACCAAGCGTCGTCATCCTTCACCCCGCTCTTGATGAGGTCGTCGGCAACACGCCAGCGGGTTTCGGAACCCGGCATCCATTCCTCGCGGAAATACGCCATGCGCTTCTCGTACTTGCCGCCTTCCACACCGGCCTTGACCAGGGCCTGCCCGGCCGCTTCGAGCAGCTCAGGCAGCTCCTTGGAGCCGAGGAAGGTCTCATCGCCCTCGCTTTTGATCGTGATGTCGGCTTGGGCCAATGCCTTCGACAGGTTCGAGCGCTTCTCGTGGGCGACGTCCATATGGTTGGCCGTCAACGCCTCCTTGACCTGGGTGCCGATGCGGTACACCGGGTTCAGGTTGCTCATTGGGTCCTGAGGCACCAGGCCCATCTTCGAACCGCGAATCGAAGCGAACTGCTTGGACGAATAGTGGCTGATCTCCTGCCCCTCGAGTTTGATCGAACCACCGACCACATGGCCGGTGCCCGGCAGCAGGCCGAGGCATGCCATGGCCGAGGTGGACTTTCCGGAACCGGATTCGCCCACAATGGCCACCCACTGACCCGGGTACACGCTGAAGGAGCTGTCACGCACGGCGTGAATCGGCTTGCCCTCATCGGTGGTGAAGTCAACCTCGAGGTTCTTGACCTCCAGAAGCGGGCCGACCTCGCGCTGCATGTCTTCGATCTTCTCTTCGATCGTCTCCTGGTTGGACTGTGTCTCGTTTGTCATCGATGTCTCCTGTGCGCTCATGCGGTACGGCTCTTCGGATCAAGGGCATCCTTGACGGCATCGCCCATCATGATGAACGCGAGCACGGTGATGGCCAACGCCAGCGACGGGTAGAACAGCACCATCGGGTCGGTGCGCAGCACGGTCTGCGCCTTCGAGATGTCACCGCCCCAGCTCACCACGCTCGGCGGCAGACCGATGCCGAGGAAGCTCAGCGTGGCCTCCGAGACGATGTAGGAGCCCAGCGATGTAGTGCCGATGACGATGATCGGCGCCACGGAGTTCGGCAGAATATGGCGGAACAGATTGCGCATCGGCGTGGAGCCGAGTGCGGTGGATGCGGTGTTGAATTCGAGGTTCTTCGAGCTCAGCACGGCGCCGCGGGCAATACGTGCCGTCGAGACCCATCCGAACAACGCCAGCACGAGCACGACCTTCCAGATCGACGAGCTCGTACGGAACATCTGCAGCACGACGATGGCGCCGAGCAGCATCGGGATGGCGAGGAAGATGTCGACCAGACGGCTCAGCACCGCATCGACCCATCCTCCGAAGAAGCCGGCGATGGCACCGATGAGTGTGCCGACGGCGACGACGATGATCGTGGTGAGCACGCCGACGCTGATCGAGGTGCGCGCACCGTAGACCACGCGGGCGTAGACATCGCAGCCCTGCAGGTCGAAGCCGAAGGGGTGGCCCGGCTGGGAGCCGTCGAGGGAATTCTCGAGATTGCAGTAATTCGGGTTCGTCCTGGTGAACACCCCCGGGAAGATCGCAACGAACAGGATGAACAGGATCACGATTCCCGAGATGATGAACATCGGGTTCTTGCGCAACGTACGCCACGCATCGGCCCACATGCTCGTGGCCGGTGCGGATTCATCCACATTGTCCACCGAAAGCAGCGGGGTCTCATCCAGGGGGGCGACAAAGCGCTCCTGCCCAGGCAGCGGTTTGTTGGTGATGTCAGTCATGTCCCTCCCTCCTTCACACATAGCGGATGCGCGGGTCAAGCGCCGCGTAGAGCATATCGACAATGAGATTGCAGATCACGAACACGAGCGTGAGCAACGTGACCACCGACACCACGAGATTCGCCTCGCCCTTGAGGATGCTCTGGTAGGTGAGATAGCCGATGCCGTGAATGTTGAAGATCTGCTCGGTGATCATGGCACCGCCCATCAGTGCGCCGAGATCCTGACCCAGGTAGGTGACCACCGGGATCATCGAATTGCGCAGAATGTGACGGAACGTGACCGCGGTGTTGCTCATGCCCTTGGCACGGGCGGTGCGCACGTAGTCCTGTGCGATGTTCGACGAGATCTCGGAACGGGCCAGGCGAATGATGTATGCCATGGAAACCGACCCGAGCACCATGGCCGGCAGCAGCAGGTCGAAGAAGCCAGGGTCTGCGCCCGCGGTGACCGGGAAGATGTGTCCCTTGACGCCAAGGAAGTACTGTCCGACGAAGCCGGTGACGAAGGTCGGCACCGAGATGAGCAGCAGCGAGACGATGAGGATGACCGAATCGTACCACTTGCCTTTCTTGAGGCCCGAGATTGCACCGAACACGCAACCGAAGATTGCCTCGAAGCAGAACGCCATGATGGCGAGCTTCAAGGTGACCGGGAACGCCCGGCTTATCTCGTCGATCACTGGCTGACCTGCGAATGTGTTGCCGAAGTTCAGCGACAACGCGTTCTTCAAGAACAACAAATACTGAACAATGAATGGTTTGTCCAAATTGTATTCACTGCGGATCTGGGCTGCGACCGCCTCATTGACTGGCTTGTCGCCGAACATCGCCTTGACTGGATCGCCTGGCAGCGCGAATACAAGCGCATACACCAGCAATGTTGTACCAAGAACCACGGGGATCATCTGCAGAATACGTCGCAGAAGATACTTGCCCATCGGTTTCTCCTTGTAAATTCAAAGCCGATGCAACGCGGCGAGCTCGACACGCCAGCGGTTGCATCGGTTATTCAGTTCGAGCCTAGTTTACCGCATGCGTTGACTTACGCCGAGAAGAAGATGCCCCGCATGGGCTGTGGGAGTGTGGCCCGCCACGTAAATCACAGTGGCCTTCTGCCTGCAACCAAAATACGAGAAGAGGGCGAAACCATTGGTTTCGCCCTCTTCTCGGGGATGATGGCTCATCCGCTCACGCAGTTGTGAACAAATTGAGCATCACTTGGACATCACTTGGACATCTCTTGATAGATGGGCTGGTTCTGCCAATCCATCTGGAAGTTCTTGACACCCTTGGCTGCCACGCCGTCCGCATTGGAGTAGTACAGCGGGAACGCCGGAAGCTGCTCGAGCAGAATCTCCTCGGCATCGTGGTAGTACTCGATGGCCTTCTCCTGATTGGTCGATGAGGCGGCCTGATCGAGGAGCTTGTCGACGTCCTTGTTCGAGTAGTCGCCGTCGTTGGAGCCGTGACCATTCGCCGCAGCGGTGTCGTAGAGCTGGTACAGGTAGTTCTCAGCCGACGGGTAGTCAGGCTGCCAACCGGTGCGGAAGGCACCCTGGATCGTACGGTTCGAAACGGCGTCGCGGAACTCCTGGAAGGTCGGCATCGGGTTGATCGAGGCCTGGATGCCGAGCGTGTTGTTCACCTGGTTCACCACGGCCTCGTAGATCGGCTGGGCGCCGCCATCGGCGTTGAACGAGAACGTGAGCTTGCCGTCGTACTTCGAGATCGCGTCAGCCTTCGCCCACAGCTCCTTCGCCTTGGTCGGGTTGTACTTGAGGTTGTCGGAGCCCTTGAGATCCTTCGAATAGCCCGGGATCACCGGTGCGGTGAAGTCGGTGGCCACAGTGCCGATGCCATTGAGCACCTTCTCGACGATCTGCTCACGGTTGATGGCCATGGAGAGGGCCTGACGGCGCAGCTGGCCTTCCTCGGTGCTGGTCTTCCAGTGGTCGAGGTCTGCCGGGATGGTGAAGGTCTGGATCACGGAGCCGGCCTTGTTGTAAGGCTCAACATCCGGGTCGCTCTGGAAGGTCTTCGTGTTGGAGGCCGGGACGGTGTCCATCACATCGAGGTTGCCCGCCTGCACATCGGCATATGCCGAGTCCGGGGAGGTGTAGATCTTGAAGGTGACGCCGTTGTTGGCGACCTTCTGAGAGCCCTTGTAGTCGGCGTTCTTGGAAAGCACGATCTGCTTGCCGTGATCCCAGCTGTCGAGCTTGTACATGCCGTTGCCCACCGGCTTCTCGCCGAAGGCCTTCGGGTCCTTGTAGAACGATTCCGGCAGCGGTGCGAAGGCCAGGTAGCCGATCTTGACCGGGAACACCGAATCAGGCGCGTTGAGGTCGACGGTGAAGGTCTTGTCGTCCTTGACCTTCAGGCCTTCGAGCTGCTCGTCACCCTTGAGGGAGTTGGCATCCTGCAGCTTGTCGTAGCCCTTGATCAAGCTGAAGAAGGAGGAGCACTTCTGGGCGTTCTTCGCATTGGCCACATAGCTCCATGCCTTGGTGAACGACTCGGCGGTGACCGGCGTGCCGTCGGTGAACTTCCAGCCGTCCTTGAGCGTGATCGTATACTGGGTGGAGTCGGCATTCGGCTTGATCGAGTCGGCGACCTCGTTCTCCGCCTCACCCTTGGCGTTGAAGGCGATGAGGTTGGCGAACAGCAGCTGGCCCACCTTGCCGCCGCCGGTCTCATTGGTGTCGCCCGGGATCAGCGCGTTCTGCGGCTCGGAGTTGTATGCGGTGATGATGTTGTCGCCGGAGCCCTTGGTCGAGCTGCCACCGTTGGAACCACAGGCGCTCAGGCTCAGCATCATGCCCAGTGAGCAGATGCCGGCGATGAGGCCGAGTGTCTTCTTCTTCATGGTATCTCCTATTCATATGCAGACGAATACTCGCCTAATAGCAGCGGGGCTGAAGGTGGAACCCTCAACCCCGTTGCTGATTACCAATCATTATTGCCATACCTCCCGTCAAATCAAAATCCGCAGCAGATTCATTCCATCAATGCATCCCATTTGCGAATACGTTGCAATATGTGCTTTTGCCGAGAGTCCTTCGCCGATTCACGAGGAATGAAGGCCGTGGCATTGTTACCGATGTGTTAACTGTCAGCACCAACGGTCTGGATCAATGCGTCTTATGCGCGTGGGAAAGCCTGCCTATAGCGATCCTTGAGCTGCTCGATCGAGACATGCGTATACCGCTGCGTGGTCTGCAACGAGGAATGGCCGAGCATCTCCTGCACTTCACGCAGATCCGCACCGCCGTCGAGCATATGGGTGGCGGCGGAATGGCGCAACGCATGCGGCGAGATGTCGGGAACTCCCGACTGCTCGGCCTGCTCATGCACCACCTGACGCACCACACGCTGGTCGATGCGGCGCCCACGTACGCCAATGAACACCGCGTTGCCGCTGTGCCCATTCGCGAATACCGGCCTGCCCCCGTGCAGCCAGTGCTCGACTGCCTGTTGCGCAGGCATGCCGAACGGAATGACGCGCGTCTTGTTCCCCTTGCCGAGCACACGCACCGTGCGGTTCGACCAATCGAATGAGCCCATGTCCAATCCCACCAGTTCACCTACACGCATGCCCGTGGCATACAGCAATTCAATCATCGCGCAGTCACGGAGCGCCCTCGCATGAGCCTTCAGGGCGTCGTCCTTCGACTTGCCCGAGCCCCTCTCCCCCGCCTCGGCATCCACGGTGTCCATCAGCCGTTCGGCCTGGTCCTCATTCAGCACGGCCGGCAGATTCCTGTCGATCTTCGGCGTACGCAATGCATGCGCCGGGTTGTGGGCGAGCATCCCATGCTCATAGGCCCAAGTGAAGAAACCACGGACGGCTATCGTTTTGCGGGCGAGCGACGTCTTGCCCACGGTATGCGCCATACGCCCCATCCACATGCGCAGGTCGTCGAGCGTGACATCGTCGGGATTCCCGCGGCCGAGGGCATCGAGTGTTTCCAGGCACTGCAGAATATCGCCGCGGTACGCCATGCAGGTGTGCTCGCTGAGTCCCCGGTTGGAGCGCAGATATTCGATGAACCGCTCCATCAGCACTTGCGCATCCATGGCACCTTCCATCTCGTGAGATTGTGCGATCCAGCATACCCCGTTTCCGGTACTGTGGTCTGTGCAAACGACCCGTCCATGACCATATGCATACGCATACAGATGGAAGCGACGGCCGTGCAGTGAAGATGAAGGAGCCCGCGCTATTTCGCGGGGCGAATATCGCGCCATGCCATACGCATACGCAGATTGGCGCATCCCACCCATCGAATACCGAGCGACGCGTGCCCGGAGGAAAGGTTTCCATGAGCAAACAAGCCCGCACAGTCACGAATCCTGACGACCCGGTCGTCGCCCGCGCAGTCGATCTGGTCAAGACCTACGGCGATACGGACAGCCAGGTGACGGCGCTCAACCATGTCAGCGTCGAATTCCAGCGCGGCGAGCTCACCGCGATCATGGGGCCGTCCGGATCCGGCAAGTCCACACTCATGCACTGCATGGCCGGATTGGACGTGCCGACGAGCGGACAGGTGTTCGTCGAAGACCTCGAGGTCTCGTCAATGAAGCAGAAGCAGCTCACCCAACTGCGGCGCAAAGAGATCGGCTTCATCTTCCAGTCCTTCAACCTCGTGCCCACGTTGACGGCCGAGGAGAACATTCTGCTGCCGCTGCAGATCGCGCACCGCCCCATCGACCGCGACTGGTTCAACAAGGTCGTCGGCGTCGTGGGCCTCGGCAACCGTCTCGACCACCGCCCCAGCCAGCTCTCCGGCGGCCAGCAGCAGCGTGTGGCCTGCGCCCGCGCCATGATGGAACGTCCGAGTGTCATCTTCGCCGATGAACCCACCGGCAATCTCGATTCGCGCTCAAGCCGCGAGGTGCTCGGCTTCCTGCGCCAATGTGTGCAGGACTATGGCCAGTCGATCGTCATGGTGACGCACGACCCGCGTGCCGCGAGCTTCGCCGACCGCGTGCTCGTGCTTTCGGACGGTTTGATCACGCAGGACATGGACCACCCGACCTACGACGACATTCTCGCCGTCTTCGCGGAGCACGACGATCCGGACAACGGCCCGGTCGAGGTTGAATCCGCGGACGCCAAGGAGGTCTGAGCCTCCGATGTTCCGTATTGGATTACGAGATACCAAGGCGCATTTCCGTCGCTTCATCATGTCGATCATCGCGATCGCGCTCGGCGTCTCCTTCGTGGTGGGCTCGTTCTGCTTCCGTGAGATGCTCAACGACCAGGTCTCGCAGATGATGGGCTCGAACTCGGATGCCGACGTCTATGTGCGCGGCGCGACCGAGCAGAAGAAGGACGGGGAAGACAGCTTCGGCTCCTACAACAGCACCTACAACGAGATCAGCACCGATATCATCCCCGACATCGAGAAGGTCGATGGTGTCGTCAGTGCCGATGCGACGCACCAGCTGAGCAACGCCGTGCTGCTCGACCATAACGGTGATGCGATGGCGACGATCGGCGCCCCGACGCTTGTCATCGGCGTCGACGAGCACGACCCGTGGCGTTCCGCACATTTCGTCTCCGGCGGTTACCCGCAGACGGACGGCGAAATCGCTCTGTTGCAGGACACGGCGGATAAGGCCGGACTCGAGACCGGAGACAAGGCAAAACTCATTGTCGACGGCGAGGCACGTGAAATGACGGTCTCCGGAGTTTTCACAACCGATTCCTCACAGCTGGGCGCAATTCTCATCCTGGCTCGCCCTGGCTTCGTCGAGCACACACTGCAACAGGAAAACGAAGATACATCGAGCGTCCAGTTCATCGGCGTCTACGGCAGCAAGACGACACCACTCGATGAGGCGGCTCAGCAGCAGCTCGCCGACCGCATCAACGAGGAGCTGCCGAAAAGCGCCGACGCGCACGCCGTGACCGGCGACTCGGTACGCGACGACGCGACGAAGAGCATTCAGGACCAGCTCGGCTTCATCCAGCCGTTGATCCTGATCTTCGCGGCGATTGCGTTGTTCGTCGGCGCGTTCATCATTGCGAACACGTTCACGATGATCGTGCGCGAATCGATGCGCGGCTATGCACTGCTGCGCTCGGTCGGCGCCTCACCGTTGCAGGTGTTCGCCAGTGTGCTCGTGCAGGCCATCATCCTCGGCTTGGTCGGTTCCGGCATCGGCGTGCTGCTTGGATGGGGACTGCTCGAACTCATCGCCAAGGGGATGAGCAACAGCGGCATGCCACTGTCCGGCTCCCCCGCCCCATCGGCAAGCGATGTGGTCATCGGCCTCATCGTCGGCGTCGTCGTGACGATCGTCGGCGCGACTCTGCCCGCCAAGACGGCTGCGACCGCACCTCCGATCCAGGCGATGAACGAGACGGTCAATCCGGAGAAGCCGGTGAAGGCCCGCGGCTGGATCGGCATCGTGATGGTGGCCGTCGGTGCTGCATGGTGGGTGCTGTGCTACCTCGACGCGGCCAAACGCGTCGATTGGTTGTGGCTCAGGGATCTCGGCTCCGGTTGGACGCTCGGCCTTGGTGCCGCATTCGTCGTCATCGGTGCGATCGTCTGCGCGCCGGCGTTCGTCGCACCGGCCGCAAAGGTGCTCGGCTGGATTCCGTCAAAGATGTTCCCGGTCACCGGCAAGCTCGCAACGCGCAACATCGGGCGCGCGAAGCGCCGTACCGCGAACACGGCCGCCGCACTGTTCATTGGTGTCGCGATCGTCGGCTGCCTCGGCGTCGTCGCATCCTCGATGAAGACGTCGGTGAGCGATCTCGTCGACAACAACGTGAACGCCGACTACGTCGCCATGACGGCGAGCATGACCCAGCCGATCTCCACGAAGGCCGTCGACGCGGTCGAGGACACGGAAGGCGTGGGTGCCTCGTCGGCCGTCTCCATGCTGCCCACGGTGAAGGTGACGAACGCTACGAAGACCATCATGCCGACCACGAGCAAGGTCGATCTGTTCACGAAGATCGCACCGGTCGAACGACAGGATGGCGATGCCGTGAAGGCGATCGAGAACGGTGAGGCCGTGATCGGCCGTACCGTCGCCAATGATGAGCACTGGAAAATCGGTGACACGATTAATTTCAAATCCAAAAACACATCGGTCGACGAACAGGCCACGAATCAGGCAGCCGAAGCCCACCAGAAGCAGATCGAATCCCAGGCGACGGCACTGCAGCAGGAAGCGCAGCGGCTTGCCTCCTCGGGCGACGTCTCCGGCGCTCAGAGCAAAGCGAAGGAGGCGGAGAGCATCGTCAAGCAGGCGCAGAATACCGACCCGAAGCAGTTCGTCAGGATGAAGACCGAGACGAAGAAGGAGCAGGTCAAAATCGGCGCAATCGTCGATGACGCTCTGTACTCCGATGGCATCATGATCGCGCTGCCGACTGCGGAGAGGCTCGCGAGCAAAGACATGATGATGGTCACGCAGATGTACGTGCAGGCGAAGCCCGGTGCAAATGTCGAGCAGCTAGGCAAAGACCTGAAGAAGGCCGTGAAGCCGTTCTACACGGTCTCGGTGCTCACGCGCGACGAGTTCAAATCGTCGATGAGCTCGATGATCAATTCGATGCTCTCGATCATCTACGCGCTGCTCGCATTGTCGATCATCATTGCGATCTTCGGCATCGTCAACACGTTGGCGCTCAACGTGTCGGAACGCACGAAGGAGATCGGCCTGCTGCGCGCGATCGGCACGTCGAACGGCCAGGTGCGCGGCATGCTTGCGATCGAGGCGGTCATTCTCTCGGTGTTCGGCACACTGGTCGGCATCGTCGTGGGTGTCGCGGCTGGCGTCGTCATCCGCATTGCCTACGAATCGCAGGGCATGACGACATTGACGATCCCGTGGGACCAGCTCGTGCTGTTCCTCGTCGTCGCGATCTTCGTCGGCCTCATCGCCAGCATCTCGCCGGCGAGGCGCGCGTTGAAGCAGCCAGTGCTCAACGCCGTCGCCAGCGAGTGACAGCGAACACCGCCTGACAGGGCCCGGTCAATGCACGTGATTGGCCGGCCCCAGTCGTTATACGCACTCCCCAAAGGCCATGGCACGATGTCGGCGCAGCGTTGCATGTTGGGAGGGCATCGTTTTCGGGAAGGAGTGCGAATGAGATTGCCGGAACGAATCCCTGTGGGAGCGCGCGTGGTCGTGCGCGTCACCGATGGCGTCGACGAGTACACTGGTCGACCGCAGTACCGCGACTATGTGGGCCATGTGTGTGCGTGGGATGGCAGAACACTGCAGCTGACGCGCGATGCCGCGGCGAACGGCAGCAGACCCGCACAGAACGTGGATATATCGGCGACCGACATCGCCATTCTCAAACCGGTGCCAGAGCGCTCAGCTGCCCGTAGATGAGCAGCCGGCAACACATCAGGAGCGAATGCTCGGACGCTGCTCGGCAATCAGGCGATGCCCGGAGGTGAAGCGCACAATGTACTCACCCCGTTGGGCGGATTTGAGCAGCTGCTCGCGCCAATGCTCAGGGTCGATGCGCAGCGACTGGAAGATGGTCTCGGTGCTGTCGCTCACCTTCCCCGCATTGGTCTGCGCCTTGTAGTCGCGATACGGCTGTCCCTCGGCGAAGAAACGGCGAATCTCGGTCTCGTCTTCCTCATGCAGGGCATCGGCGAACTCGCTCAGCCGATCGATCATGCGATGCAGCAGTTCCTCCACATTATGCGCGTTCTCGATCACCATGGCACGCGTGCGATCCGGGTCGGTCAATGCCACGCGGGTCATGTCGCGCCAGGAGCCGGCCGAGAGTGCCGAGGCGATGGCGTTGTTTGTATCACTCGTCATCTCGTTGATGAGCGCTGTAGACAGCACATGCGGCATATGCGAGATGAGTGACGCCTCGCAGTCATGGGTTACATCGTCAATCACGATCATCGTGTTGCGCACCCCGCGTGTGATCATGCCGGCGATTTGCACGACCCTCCGGTACTGCGTCTGCGGACCGAACGTGACCGCCCACAGTGCGTCATTGAACAGCGTGGGGTCTGCGGACACCCAGCCGGAATGCTCGTTGCCGGCCATCGGATGCGCTCCCACGTAGCAGTCGAGCAGCCCGACTTCGCTCACCTGTGTGTGCACGGGCCCCTTCACCGAACCGACGTCGGACAGCGTGGTCTTCTGTGGATTGATAATCGGTTTGATCGTCTGCAGCACCTGCGGCATCGCCACGAGCGGATTGCACAGCATGAGCACATCCGGCTCCTCCGCCACCAGCTCCTCAAGCGTGTCCTTGCAGTCGATGCCGGCCGCCCGCGCATTCGCATACGGATGGTCGCGATGATTCCATGCACTCACATGGCAGCCGGACTCACGCAGACGGCGTGCCAGCGAGCCCCCGATGAGCCCGAGGCCCACTATGGCGACATGCTTGGGGCATTCGATGCCCTCCGGTGCGATTTGGGGTTCGCCGGCGTTGTCGCGATCCCACTGCTTGATCGTCTCCTCGTGCATATCCCGCTCTACCACAGCAATTCCTTTCGCACATCCGCGCTCTCACGCCAATTCGCCATGTGGGGTTCACCTTCGAATCGTACTCCACCCGCAGGAAGCATCCATTCCGAGACCGTTGGGTAGTTACGCTCGTCTCGCGGGTAGACCGCCAGCGTGCGCACCCAGTCGCCGTGCTCGCATATCTCCACCAGCGCGTTCACGAACCGTTCGTCCCACGGTGCCGCGTCGAGCGTCGCCAGGAAGCTGTAGGTGCCGTCGCGTCCCTTGACCGGCCGCGATATCAGGCTCACCATGTTCAGTTGCGCGTCGCGCAGCACGTCAAGCAGATTCGCGAGCACACCGGGCCCCGTCACCAGCGGAATGAACGCGATGACCGATTCGAATTCAGTCTGCGGCTCGCTACGTGGGATTCGCAACCGCTCCACCACCTGACTGCGCGGGGCGATCGTGAGGAACTCGGTGCGAGCGCCCTCGAAATCTCCCACATTGGCCGCCACGCGGTGCAGACCGTAGATGTCGGCACAGATCGAGGGGCCCAATGCAATCTGGAAGTCCTGAAGATCGCGGCAGGCGGCGGCATTCGATGCCGCGGGAACCGGGTTCAGTCCATGCTCGCGCGCGAATCGCCGGCATTGTGCGAGTCCGTGCGAATGTGCGCAGACCGCGGTGCAATCGCGCATCGCAAGCTCGTCAATCGTGGGCGGCGTTGCGGCGGAACCATAGGCATTCGCATTGTCGCGGGCTGGAATCTGCGCATCGTCGACGGCGATCTCACTGGCATACTGTTCGCACGCATGCCGGTAGGTGCGCTCGGTGACGAATGCGTCGAATCGCACATTCACGCCCACGCGCAGGAAACCGGCGGCATCGGCGACGTCCATCATGAGGTCGAGATTGGGGACCACGAATCCCTCGACATTGTTCTCCCAGGCGATGGTCCCCCATCCCTGCCCGAGCTCCACTGCATGCAGGATCTGCGGAACCGTGTCGCAGGCGACGAATTCGAAATCCGCGACGTCCATATGCAGTCTACGTGATGCCTCGGCGGCGGACTCGATGGCCGCCTGATGCGTGAACGAGCCCTGCGGGCCGAGATAATGGATGCGTGTGGATTGCCGCGTCATGGATTCCCTCACCTACCTGCCGTCAGTCGTCTGTGCCGGAGTCATCCTCGGATTTGCGTCTGCCCACACGTCGCGTCGGCATGCTGAAGAATCTCCTCGGGAACACGAGCAGCAGCAACTGCACGACAACGACGCCGAACAGCCAGCTGTAGCCCACATGCTGCGACCAGAATGGCAGCGAATCAGAGGCGAATCCGGCAGCGATGAGTACGTCGCCCGAACGCAGTGCCAGGAAATACAACACCGTGGTGCTGGCGATGAAATACAATGCGAAGCCGGCCACGCCATCCCTGCTGCGCGCACTCCATGCACCGAGCGCCACGAGCAGCAACGCCAGCACCAAGCCGTATGGGATGTTCTGTGCGGCACCCATGCGGTGCGCAAATGTTCCCACGATGCCGAGCGCCGCGCCACTGACCACATCGATGAGGTAACGCAGCCACGGCCGCTGCCTGTAACTCCATGGCAGCGCGGATTCCTGCGCATCATCGCCCGCCGTGACGTATTCGGTGACGTTCGTGTTCTGGCTCATGGCTCTATCGTAGGCGTCCCGCGGGATTTCAGAGCACGCACATATATGCATATACGAAGGAGGGCGGCTTGCACCGCCCTCCATTCCGATCACATGCGCGTCGCCGGCATCACTTGTTGTTCTGCTGCGCATTGGCGCGACGCTGCTTGGCGCGCCACTTGTACCAATCTTCACGGCCAAGGATGATCTTGCGTACACGGATCGATTCGGGCGTGACCTCCACGCACTCATCCTCGTTCGCGAAGTCGAGCGACTCCTCCAGACTCATCTTGATCGGCGGGGTGAGCGTCTCGAGCACATCGGCGGTGGAGGAACGCATGTTCGTCATGTGCTTGGCGAGCGTGATGTTCACGTCGAGCTCGTCCGGCTTGTTGTTGATGCCGACGACCTGCCCCTCATACACCGGCGACTGCGGTTCCACGAAGAAGTTGCCGCGGGCCTGCAGACGCTGCATGGCGTATGGCGTGGCCACGCCCTGGCGGTCGGAGACCATGGAACCGTTCTGGCGGGTCACGATCTCGCCAGTCCATGGCGCATAGCCGGCCGCGATGGAAGACGAGATGCCGGTGCCACGGGTGGATGACAGCAGTGCGGTGCGGAAGCCGATGAGGCCACGCGACGGCACGGTGAACTGCAGGCGCACCCAGCCGGAACCGTGGTTCGACATCGAGTCCATGCGGCCCTTGCGAGCGGCCATGAGCTGCGTGACGGTGCCCATGTACTCCTCCGGCACGTCGATTGTCGTGTTCTCCATTGGCTCGCACAGCTGGCCATCGATGGTCTTGGTGACCACCTGCGGGCGCCCGACGGTGAGCTCGAAGCCTTCGCGGCGCATCTGCTCGGCGAGCACGGCCAGCGCCAGTTCGCCGCGGCCCTGCACCTCCCAGGCGTCCGGGCGGTCGGTGGGCAGCACCTTGATCGACACGTTGCCAATGAGCTCGCGGTCGAGACGGTCCTTGATCATGCGGGCGGTGAGCTTGTGGTCCTTGCCCTCGGTGCCGGCCAACGGGGAGTCGTTGGTGCCGAAGGTCATCGAGATGGCCGGGTCGTCGACGTGGATGAGCGGCAGCGGGCGCGGGTCGTTCGGGTCAACGATCGTCTCGCCAATCATGATGTCGTTGACGCCCGCGACAGCCACGATGTCGCCGGGACCGGCGGACTCGACCGGCAGACGGTCGAGACCCTGAGTGCGCAGCAACTCGGAGACGCGGAAGTTCTCGATGGAGCCGTCCACGCGCGACAGGCCGTAGGTCTTGCCCTTCTCGAGCGTGCCGTTGTAGATGCGCACGAGACCGAGACGACCGAGGAAGTCGGAGGAGTCAATGTTCGCCACATGGGCCTGCAGTGGTGCGCCCGGCTCGTATTCGGGGGCCGGGATGTTCTTGATGATCGCGTCGAACAACGGTTCCAGATTGTCGTTGTCGGGCAACTGGCCATCGACCGGCTGGTTCTCGGAGGCATAGCCCACCTTGGCGGCGCAGTAGATCACCGGTAGGTCGAGCAGCGAGTCGAGGTCGAGGTCCACACCCTCCTCGATCACATCCTGCGCCAAGCCAAGCAGCAGATCGGAGGCCTCGCCCACGACCTCTTCGATGCGAGCGTCGGGACGATCCACCTTGTTCACGCACAGGATGACCGGCAGCTTGGCCTCGAGCGCCTTGCGCAGCACGAAACGGGTCTGTGGCAGCGGGCCCTCCGAGGCATCGACGAGCAGCACGACGCCGTCGACCATCGAGATGCCGCGCTCCACCTCGCCGCCGAAATCGGCGTGGCCGGGCGTGTCGATGACGTTGATCGTGATGCCCTCCGGGTGACCGTATTTCTCGGCGAGCGGGCCGGTGTACTCGACGGCCGTGTTCTTTGCGAGAATGGTGATGCCCTTCTCGCGCTCCAGATCGTTGGAGTCCATGACGCGGTCCGGCACTTCCTCGCGCTCGTTGAACACATGGGACTGCTGAAGCATGGCGTTGACCAGCGTGGTCTTTCCATGGTCGACGTGAGCTACGATTGCAACATTTCGAATATCGCCGCGAACAGCCATTCAAAGCCTCTCTCGATTATTCCTATGATGTGATTCACACTCAGGCATACGTATAGGTGTTGCGTTGACTCGCAAACCATCGCAATCGTACTCTCGCAGTGTGACAGCGGTGTATAATTATTCGTCCTATCTCGCCTGAGGAGTGGCTCGGCATATCTTTCACCAGTCTGTCTGCACGTCGACGACTGAGCTCGGCATATATGGTCGTTGAGCGGGCAATCTGTTCATAGAACGACCATAGTAGAGATAAAAAAGGTCGTTTACCCACATTGTTGTTAGGTAAACGACCATACTGAGCCAGATTTCGGTAGTTCAGTAAACGAGGCGTTCAGTAAACGACCAAAGTTGGCATGAACTATGGTCGTTCAGCGGACGCAGTCTGCAAGGAACGACCAAAGTCTGCAGATTAATCCTCCAGGGATTCACCGGTACGCTCGGGCAGGAACAGCGCGGCGACGCAGGCGAGCACGAAGGCGACAGCGAAGACGATGAAGGCGACGGACTTGTTGCCGCCGGACATCGTGAGGAACCACGGCACGAGCAGCGGCGCCACGATGGCGGCGATACGGCCCACGGCGGCGGCTGCACCGGCTGCGGTGGAACGCATGCGGGTCGGGTAGATCTCCGGCGTCACCGCATACATCACACCCCACGCACCCAGGTTGGAGGCGGAGAGCAGCATGCCGAAGCACAGCACCTGCGCCACCGTTGCGGATTGCGAGAACAGGAACGCGGCGAGCGCGGAGACGACGAGGAACACGCTCAGCGTCTTGCGCCGGCCCCAACGTTCCACGAGGAATGCGGCGAGGAAGTAGCCGGGCAGCTGCGCGATCGAAATGGCGAGCGTGTAGCCGAACGACTTCGTGAGCGAGCCGAACTGGTCTGCAAGCAGCGACGGCATCCAGGTGAACGCGCCGTAGTACGAGAAGTTGACGAAGAACCAGGTGGCCCAGATCGCCAGCGTGATGCCGAGGTATTTGCGGCCGACGAGTTCGCGCATGCGAATCCTACCCAGTTTCTTGGCGGGTTTCGATGGCACGGCGGCGACACCCGAGGCCTGTTCGAAGTAGCGCACGGAGGCCTCTGCGCGCTCGTTGTCGCCACGGGCCTCGAGGAAGCGCACGGATTCGGGCAGGTGGCGGCGCGCGACGATCGCATAGAGCAGCGGGATGGCGCCGATGAGCAACGCCCAACGCCAACCCCAGTCGCCGGTGTTCGGAATCACGAAATAGCCGATCATCGCGGCGAGAATCCAGCCTACCGCCCAGAACGATTCGAGCAGCACCGTGATGCGGCCGCGCTGCTTGGTCGGCGAGAATTCGGAGACGAGCGTGGAGGCGACCGGCAGTTCGGCGCCCAGACCGAGGCCGATCACGAAGCGTGCCGCCAAGAGCGCGAGCAGCGTCCACGAGAATGCCATGGCACCGTTGGCGAGTCCGAACACGATCATTGTGGCGGTGAACACCGTCTTGCGGCCGAACTTGTCGGCGAGGAAACCGCCCAACGCGGCGCCGATGGCCATGCCAATGAAGCCAATCGACAACACCCATGACTTCTGCGTGGCGTCAAGGTTGAAATGCGGGTCGGCGGCGATGGCGGTGACGACGAACGACACCAGGCCCACATCCATGGCGTCGAAGGCCCAGCCGATGCCCGACGCCATGAGCAGTTTGCGATGCGCCTTGTTGAACGGCAGGCGGTCGAGTCGTTCGTTGCGTGTGAGCGTGGTCGCTTCGGCATTGGCAAGCGGCTCGCGCTCGGGTGAGGGGCCGTCGATCGGCGTTGCGGCGCCGAGGCCCAGTTCTGCGGTGGTCATAGCACTCCCCCGGTTTCTTCTCTCGGTGTTCTCATTGCTCTATTCTGTGTTGGATGCGATGCCTATGCATGCGGCATGAGGGCGGAAAGCACGTCGTCAGGCGAATCTACCTGCAGCGTGCCGCGAGCACCATGAGGGTTCCCGGCTACATGCTCGGCGAAGAAGGCAAAGCCCTCCTCCTCGGCATGGTCGGCAAAGCGATACAGCGCGGCAGGCCGTCTGCGGCCCTCCCGTGCCACCTCGCCGGTGTCTTCCAACGTGTGCGAGGCGAGCATCTTGCGGCGGAAATTCGCCAGATCGAGCTCCTCACCCAGCACCGCCTCCACCACATCGCGCAACTGGCCAAGCGTGAACGGCTCGGCAATCAGCTGCCGTACCACATTCGGCGCATCCATGCGGTGACGCAGACGCCACAGCGCATACTCCACGATTGTGGTGTGGTCGAAGGCCAGTTCAGGCAGATCGTCCACCGGGAACCAACGCACGTTGTGCGCATTGGCCGCCGTGCCAAGCTCTGCGCCGAGATCGGTATGGTCAAGCAGCGCCCAGTAGCACACCGACACCATGGGAATGCCGTTGCTCGAGCGCATTGGATCCCCGAATGTGTACAGCTGCTCCAAGTAGGTCGGGTGCAGGTCGGTGGTGGAGGCCAGCGTGGCGAAAGCGGATTCCTCAAGCGAACGGTTCGCCTGCAACTGCCCTCCCGGCAGCGCCCACATTCCCTTGAAGGGTTCGCGGGTGCGCTGGACGAGCGGGAGCCAGAGTCGGCAGCGCGCATGCCCGTGCGCCTCCGATTCCAACGCCAGAATCACCGAGGTGACGCCAATCTGCGGCGGGGCGGATCTCCGTTCGCTCACATTGCCGTACCCCATACCTCTCCTATCGGATTCGTCTGCCTCGCGTGCATCCCTATGGCATGGCAGCATGCCCGGTTGCATCCACCCCAAGCGTAGCATTAATAGTCACCATGACTATTAATATGTGCCCACATGGTGGAACACCGTTTGCCCATACAATCCCGCGGGCAATGAAGAAAAGTGGAGGGGAAGGAGAGTGGAATCAGGCGACGATGTCGCGGTAGATCATCTCGCGGGCGACCTCACGGTACTCCTTCGCCGTCTTGTGGTTGTGCGCGAAGAACGTGATCGGCGCGGCGGCCACGTTGGCGTCGGGCAGCTTGATCGAACGCGAGATCACCGAGTGGAACACCTTGTCGCCGAACGCCTCGTAAATGCGTTGCAGCACCTCGTCGCTGTGCAGCGTGCGCGTGAACATCGTGACGAGCACGCCGTAGATCTCCAGCGACGGATTGATGCGCGACTGCACCTTCTCAATGGACTGCATAAGCAGCGCCACACCGCGCAATGCGAAGAACTCGGCGGCGACGGGAATGATCACGCCGTCGGCTGCCGTCAGCGCGTTCACGGTGAGCAGGCCAAGCGAAGGCTGGCAGTCAATAATGATCGCATCGTATTCGTTGATGATCGGCCGGAGCACTGAAGCGAGGATCTGCTCGCGCCCCACCTCGGTGACCAGCTGCACCTCGGCCGCGGAAAGGTCTATGTTCGCCGGAATGATGTCGAGCCCATCGAATTTGGTATGCTGAATCACCTCATGCACATCCATACGCGGATTGAACAACGCCGTGTAAATCGTGTTCTCAAGTGCGTTCGCATTGATGCCCAGACCCACCGTGGCCGCCCCTTGCGGGTCGAAGTCCACGATGAGCACGCGCCTGCCGTACTGAGCGAGCGCGCCGGCTATGTTGATCGAACTCGTGGTCTTGCCTACGCCGCCCTTCTGATTGCACATGGCAATGACCCGTGCGGGACCATGCTGCCGCAATGGTTCCGGCACCGGGAAGGTCTCGTATTCACGTCCAAGCAGATCGGTAGGCATATCGTTCACTTTACCAGTTCAATAACACAAGAGCGCCCGCATTTGCCCCATGCAAACGCCGCGTTCACTCACTGCATATCAGTGTAATGCGCCGAGTAGATTGCGCGCAGCGGTTACTTCGCACGGGGATGTGAGGTGATGTACGTCTCGATCAGCGTGTCCTGGCTGACGTGCGTGTATATCTGCGTCGTCTTCACCGAGGCGTGCCCAAGCAGCTCCTGCACGGTGCGCACATCGGCGCCTCCCTGCAGCATATGCGTGGCGAAGGAATGCCTCAGCGTGTGCGGATGCAGGGGTTTGCTCACATGTGCCAACGCACCGGCATGCTTGATGATCTCCCACACCGACTGCCGGGTGAGCCGCTTGCCGCGTTTGTTCAGGAAGATCGCGCTGCGCTCGCGCTCGCCTTTCGCCTTGTTCTCGAGTTCCGGTCTGGCATGCTCCACATACGCGCGCAATGCATTCGCCGCATACGTGCCAAAGGGCACGAGCCGCTGCTTGGCGCCTTTGCCGGTGAGTCGCACCACCTGAGCATCCATGTCGACGTCGGTGAAGTCGAGTCCCACCGCCTCGCTCACCCGGCAGCCCGTGGCATACATCAGCTCGAGCAACGCCGAATCACGCATCGACACCGCCTCGCTGGCGTCGTCATGCCGCGCCGCATCGAGCAGACGCTGCACCTCGTCCACGGTGAGCACTTCGGGCAATGTCTCCGCAGATTTCGGCGGACGCACGCTCTGTGAGACGTCGTCGGCCACCACACGCTCGGATTGCATGAACCGGTGGAACATATGGATACTTGCAAGCCTACGCGCCAATGAGACCGCGCTTGTTCCCGACTTGGACTGCGCGGCGACGAAATCCTCCACATCGTTCGACGTGATGGACGCGGCCTTGGCGATCCCCTGTTCGCCGAGCCAACGCACGTACTGGTCGATGTCGTTCTCGTATGCCTGCACCGTCGCCGCAGACAGGCCGCGTTCCACATCGATATGCGCGAGGAACCTCGCCTCAAGCATCGGCAGCTCGCCGTTCATCGCCACGCCTCCTTCTGCTCCCTAATCAATGTATTTGTATATCAGCATCTTCGGATTGTCATTGAGCGCTAGTTTTTCCCTGCGCCCCTTCTGCGAAAAAAGAGACAGATCGAGGACACCGGATGTCCCCGATTACGCAAAGGGGAGCTGCTTACGCAAAAAGAGGAACCACCCTACGCCACAGGCCCTCCACTGCGTAAAGAGAGACAGATAGGGGGCATCAGATGTCCCCAATTACGCAGAGGCGGAGAGATTACACAGCGGCAGGGGGATTATGCATAGCTGGAGAGACGGCAGAAGACGCTGATTGCGGCATACGAAAGACCCCGCCACATTGGACGGGGTCTTTCACATGGAGAACGCTATGGCGTCACCGTTGCGACCTGAAGCTCAGGCGTTGACCGGAGCGTTGACATCTTCAGGCAGAGCGGTCTTGGCCTGCTCGACAATGGTCTTGAAGGTGTCCGGATCGTTCACGGCGAGCTCGGCGAGGGCGCGACGATCGAGCTCGATGCCGGCCAGACGCAGGCCCTGGATGAAGCGGTTGTACGTGATGCCTTCGTTGCGCACGGCGATGTTGATGCGCTGGATCCACAGCTTGCGGAAGTCGCCCTTGCGAGCCTTGCGGTCGCGGTAGTTGTAGTTGAAGGAGTGGAGCAGCTGTTCCTTGGCCTTGCGGTACAGGCGGGAACGCTGGCCACGGTAGCCCTTGGCCCTCTCGAGAACTGTACGACGCTTCTTGTGTGCGTTTACTGCGCGCTTGACACGTGCCATGTGATTCCTCTTTCCAGTAAAGCTTTATTCGTTGTTGTCGATGCCGGTCTCAGCCGAGCAGGCCCTTCATCTTCTTGGCCTGTGCCGTCTGCAGCACGTCGTCACGCTTGAGTGCACGGCGCTTGCGAGCGGACTTGTGCTCGAGGTTGTGGCGCATGCCGCTGCCAGCGTGCATGACCTTACCGGTTGCGGTAAGGCGAACGCGCTTTGCTGCTGCGGTCTTTGTCTTCATCTTCGGCATTGCTGCCCTCCTTGTTGTTCTTCGTGTTTGAAGATTCCTATTCGCTACTCGTTGTCGATAGCGGCCTGGGCTTCCTTGGCCTCCTCGGCCTTCGCCTCCTGCTTGGCGGCGAGACGGGCTGCCTGGCGTGCCTGGCGTTCCGCGCGGGATTCCGCGCCACGTCTGCGCTGCTCGGACTGCGTGTGCACCTTCTTGCCCTTCGGAGCCAACGTCATGATGATGTTGCGTCCCTCCTGCTTCGGTGCGTGTTCCACAGTGCCCAGGTCGGAGACCTCCTCGGCGAGACGCTGCAGCATCTCCACACCGCCGATCGGGCGGGACTGCTCACGTCCGCGAAGCATGATGGTGACCTTGACCTTGTCGCCTGCGTTGAGGAAACGCTCAACGTGGCCCTTCTTGACTTCGAAGTCGTGGTCGTCGATCTTGAGGCGGAAACGAATCTCCTTGATTTCCGCGGTGCTCTGGTTGCGTCGCGCTTCGCGCTGCTTGATCTTCTCGTTGTACTTGAACTTGCCGTAATCGATCAGCTTGGCAACCGGAGGCTTCGCATTGGGCGCCACCTCGACGAGATCGAGGTTCGCTTCCTTTGCCAGGTTCAGTGCGACGGAAGTCGCGATGACCCCCACCTGTTCGCCGTTCGGTCCGATAAGGCGTACCTGGGAGACGCGAATCTCGTCGTTAATGCGTGGTTCGTCGCTAATGATGACTCCATTCCTCATATTGTGCCGGGGAACCTCTGGATGTCATACTCGCACCATGGCAGCAGCAAACCGGCCTTCGAAGACCTCATACATGCAATAGACATGCAATTCCAAAACGCCGTTTCCGCATGCCTATGCAGATTGGACGTCGCACTTGCCGTGCCGTGACCCGAAACCATGACAGGTTTCCAGGTGGGTTTCCCACTTTCTTGATTTCTCAAGCCTGTTAGATAATACCACACCCCTGGACTAAGGCGATTCCATTGCCACGCCCGCACGCAGCCGGCAGACTCACCGGATTCACATGCGCTTGAAAATCTACCACGGCAGGGGCTTTCATCCAGACATGCGCCGCGGTTTTACACAAGCGCGCAAAACCGCGGCATTCTACAATGGGGAGTAAGTATTCGGGTGCGCGGACAATGGCGTTCGTGCACCCCATACCCGGTTCAGCCCTCCCCCGCATTACCATGGGTGCAGGAATCATATGCGTAGCACGGCAGCAGTCGCCGGCAAGCCAAGCGGAGGGGGTCACCACGAACACCGCATCCCGAATCTGCGTCGTCTTCGGCGCCGGCGAGTATTACACGCGCCCATATTCTCTGCCAGAGCATGCGTTCGTCGTGGCGGCGGACGGCGGCTATGACCATGCGCGCGAACTCGGCGTGCATGTCGACGTGGTCGTCGGCGACTTCGATTCCACCGAGGCTCTCGCGACGGAATCCACCGGCGATCCCGGCATGCGCACACTCAGGCTCCCTCCCGAGAAGGACGACCCCGACATGCTTTCCGCACTCAAGGTGGGCTGGCGGCATGGGTCGCGTGAATTCCACATCTACGGCGGTCTCGGCGGCCGCGTGGACCACACGATCTCTGACATTCAGCAGACCGCCATCGTCGCCTCGCACGGCGGCATCGCCTATCTGCACGGCGACGGCCACATCGTCACGGCGATCTCGGACGCCGCACTGCACTTCGCCGCGCACGAGGTCGCCGGCACTCAGTATGTGTCGGTGTTCGCGCATTCCGACTCCGTGCGCGACGTGACCGAGCGCGGTCTCAAATACCGACTCGACCATGCGACGCTGAGCAATCTGCAGGTCAATGGACTGAGCAATGAGTTCATCGACGGCGATGCCGCGCAGATTGCCGTAGGCGACGGGATTGCGATCATCGTGTTCGACGATCGCGCACCGTTGCCTGAACTCGTCGGTGCGACTCCTCATGGCACACTCGGGGAACCGAGCACACACGTCACCGACGCGCTCGCATAGCGCGATATCTCGCGAACAGACATCACGGATTCGGTTCCGCGTAGCATATCGAGCGTTCAAACCGGGCATTGGGCGCCTCAATGTGAGACGTAATCGTTCACCAACAATTCCAACGACTTTCGGCGCGCGAGCAGGGGCTTGAAGTCAAGCAACGCCGGTAGAATGGGCAATGTTGGTTAACCAAGCCAGCAGATGCTATGCATCCGCCGGCATCCCCAAGGGAGAACTACATGACAGTAAAGATTGGTATCAACGGCTTCGGTCGCATTGGTCGCCTCGCCTTCCGCCGCATCTTCGAGCTGCAAGAGAAGGGTGGCGAAGCCGCCGACATCGAGGTCACCGCAATCAACGACCTGACCTCGCCTGCCGCACTGGCATACCTGCTCAAGTACGACAGCACCCACGGTGTGTTCAAGCACGTTGACGGCACCCCGGTCGACGTCAAGTCCACCGACACCGCGATCGTGGTCGACGGCAAGGAATACCCGGTCTACGCAGAGCGTGACGCCCGCGACCTCAAGTGGGTTGCCAACGATGGCGTTGAGTTCGTGCTCGAGTGCACCGGCTTCTACACCTCCGCCGAGAAGAGCCAGGCCCATCTGGACGCCGGCGCCAAGAAGGTGCTCATCTCCGCTCCTGCCAAGGACGAGACCACCCCGACCGTCGTCTTCGGTGTCAACCACGACATTCTGAAGAAGGACGACAACATCGTGTCCGCCGGCTCCTGCACCACCAACTCGATGGCTGCAATGGTCAAGCTGCTCAACGACAAGTGGGGCATCAAGGCCGGCTTCATGACCACGATCCACGCCTACACCGGCACCCAGATGATTCTGGACGGCCCGCGTGGCAACAAGAGCGGCCGTGCACTGCGCGCCGCCGCAATCAACACGATCCCGCATTCGACCGGTGCGGCCAAGGCCATTGGCAAGGTCGTCCCGGAGGTCAACGGCAAGCTCCAGGGCCACGCACAGCGCGTACAGGTTCCGGACGGCTCCATCACCGAGCTCTTCACCGTGCTCGAGAAGGACGCCACCGTTGACGAGATCAACGCCGCATTCAAGGATGCCTTCGCCGATTGCGCCTACTACGGCTACAACGACGATGAGATCGTCTCCGGCGACATCGTCGGCGACACCCACGGCGGCGTCTTCGATCCGACGCAGACCGATGTCAACACCGTTGACGGCGTGACCATGGCCCGCACCGTTGCCTTCTACGACAACGAGTACGGCTTCACCTCCAACATGGTGCGCACGCTCGAGTACTTCGCCGAGATCTCCGAGTGAGCTTTTAGACAAGCATCACGAGCATGAGGGCCCCGCTTCCACGCGGGGCCCTTTCGTATGCCGCTTGAATGCCGAACCAAATACTGCCACCTATTGATCCCACTATTATCGCGATATTTCAATATTTCAATATCCCAATACCTCAATCTTGAATCTTGCGTAAAAAGAGACAGATGGAATCCGCAATTGTCTCTTTTTACGCAGGGTTGTGCCTATGCGCCTTGGTACGTTTCTGCGTAAACAGAGACAGATGGAGCCCGCAGCTGTCCCCAATTACGCAGAATGGGCGCCGTAACCAGTCTCCCTCCCCTGCCCAGCTGTGGTCCTAGACTGATAGCATGGGTAAGAAGAAGCAGAAGGCGGCTGCGACGCCGGCCATCAAACAGCTTGAAGACGCCAAGGTCACGTTCACAACGCACGAATACGAACACAGCAACGACGATGCTGATGGGTATGGGCTCGAAGCCGCGCGCAAGCTCGGCTACGACGAACGGCAGGTGTTCAAGACGCTCATGGCCGACACCGGCGACGAGCGTGTGATCGGCATCGTGCCGGTCAACGGCCATATGAGTCTCAAGGAGCTCGCCCATGCCGTCGGCGCGAAGAAGGCGGAGATGGCAGACCCGAAGGTGGCCATGCGTGAAAGCGGCTATGTGGTGGGAGGCATCTCCCCGCTCGGACAGAAAACGCAACATAGGACGGTGCTTGACGAATCCGCGCTCGAATTCGATGAGATACTCGTCTCCGGAGGCAAACGTGGACTGAGTCTGGGCGTCAACCCGCACGATCTGCTCGCCGTGCTCGACGCCACCACCGCACCAATCGCCACACAGAAGAAATCGTACTAATATCCGCGTTCCCTGGCAGTGGGGCAGCCGGTGACCTTTCGTCACTGGATCGCAAGCGCCCTTTACGTTCCTCAATGTCACCGGCTGCTCCACTGCCAGGGAATGTGCGAAAGCGGCGGTGCGGGGAATGGCCGGCGACGTTGAGGAACGCGAGGGAGCTTGCGACAGTGACGAAATGTCGCCGGACATCCCCTGCACCGCCAAAGGCAGACCAGCGTGGTCGGATGTTCAGCCTCGTTTACGCAATGCCGCGGGGAGCACGAAATGCATGTTCTCCTCAATCGTCTCCACCGTGTCGACCTCGGTGAAGCCAAGCCGCTGCAGCGCGTCGATCACACCTTGCACCAGCTCGTCCGGCACCGACGCCCCCGACGACACGCCGACCGCAGAGACCCCCTCGAACCATGCGGAATCGAGCTCGCCGGCGTCATCGACACGGTGGGCGGTGCCACGTCCGCCAAGCGCCTCGTTCGCCACCTCCATGAGCCGCACCGAATTCGACGAGTTCGCCGAACCCACGATCACCACGGCATCGGCCTGCTCGGCCACCAGTTTCACCGCGGCCTGCCGGTTCGACGTGGCGTAGCAGATGTCCGAGCTCGGCGGCAGTTCGATCCACGGGAATCTGCGCTGCAATGCGGCGATCGTGCCCGTGGTCTCGTCGACGCTCAACGTGGTCTGCGAAAGCAACACGAGCTTCTGGTCGGGCGAGAAATCAAGATCGTCCACATCGCGCTCATGCTCGATCAGATGCACATGCTCGGGCGACTCTCCGATCACGCCCACGGCCTCGTCATGACCGCGATGGCCAATATAAACGATCTCACAGCCTTCCCGCACGAAACGCAACACCTCGCGGTGCACTTTGCTCACCAGCGGGCAGCTCGCATCGACGACGCTCATGCCGAGTTCGTTGGCTTCGCGCACCACCTGCGGCGACACGCCGTGCGCGGAGAACACGACCGGTATGCCGGCCTGCGCCGCCGCCTGGGGAATCTCGGAAAGCTCGTCGACGAACACCGCACCCTGCTCGGCGAGTTCGTCGACGACATGCTTGTTGTGCACGATCTGCCGGCGCACATACACCGGGGGCAGACCGTCTTCGCGCGGCGCGGCAGTGTTCAAAATGGTCTGCACGGACTGTATCGCGCGATCGACACCCGCGCAGAACCCGCGCGGATTCGCCAGAATGATTCGTTTCGTCATGCCTGCCTTTCGTCGCATCAATCATAACCGAATGAATGAACACCACACTTGGTTGAATCGCCGAATAAATAGGGTCCGCGCGCGCTACAATGGGCACACGTCTCAACAACGAGGCGATCAACGACGACTGGAGTCCTATGAGCGCACTTCCCCCTCGCACAGGTCAGCAATTCTCCATTTCACACGGCGATTACACCGCGGTGATCGCGCAGCTTGGCGCCACATTGCGCGTGTTCCGATACCAAGGCGACGACGTGACCGTGTCCACCGGTCCCGACGATGTGGTCACCTGCTGCGTCGGCCGCGTGCTCGTGCCGTTCCCGAACCGTCTCGAGCACGGCTCCTATGATTTCGACGGCGCGCACTACCAGTTTCCGGTGAACGAACCCGAGCGCGACAACGCGATCCACGGCTTCGGTATGAACTACTACTGGCAGCTCGAACGACTCGCCGAGGATTCCGTCACGCTCAGCTGGCGCGTGCCGCTCACTGAAGGATACCCGTTCTCGCTGCAGGTGTTTATCACCTACACGCTCTCAGATTCCGGCATGCGCATCGACTGCGACGCGGTGAACAACGGCGACGGCCCGGCACCTTGGGCGATGGCCGTGCACCCATGGTTCTCAAACGGCGAGGACGCCTACGGTGACGCCATCGACGCCGTCACTGCGCGCTGCAGCATCAAGATTCCCGCCAACACCCATGTGCTCACCAACGAGAATCTCATTCCGACCGGAACCGAAGCGGTGGATGGCACGAAATTCGATTTCCGCACACCCACGCTGCTCGACCAGCAACCGTACGACGACGCGCTGACCGACTTGGACCACGACGCCGATGGCACCGTGACCGCGGTGTTCACGCGGCCTGACGGCCGGCGGGTGGCAATCATCGGCGACGAGAGCATCACCTCGTTCCAGGTATGCACCGCAAGTGGCTTCCCGGAGGCGATCCACCCGACCGGCGTCGCCGTGGAACCGCAGACCGCGTACGCGAACACATTCCGCACAGGCATCGACCTCATCGAGATCGCTCCGGGAGGCACCGCGCATACGACGATTCGCTATCAGGTGCTTCAGTGACATACAAGCCGTCCGTCAACACGGCTACACTATGACCATTGTGCCCTGTGCAAAGCGTATGCACCCTGCAACGTCTGGGCGGCATGCGACAATGCATAAGGCATATGACGGCTTTAGAAAAGGAGTCCACTATGGGTATGCGCGGACGTAAGCGTAAGGCTCGCCGTAAAAAGGCAGCAAATCACGGCAAAAGGCCAAATGCCTGAGCAGCTGTGACCCGTCTTGAACGGAAATGGGAGAGGCCCGTGGAATACCACGGGCCTCTCCCATTATTCGCATATATGAAACCAATGCGCAACCACAACCAAAAAGCCGGCATCCGGGAAACCCGAGTACCGGCGATGCCACTCACAGTTCCTGACGGCGCGTGTGATGGATGATCGTATGCGAGGTGACCACGGTGTGCTCAGTGATCACTTCACCACAGCATTTGTCCAGCGTCATCTTCAATCGTTCGTACAGGCATTCCGGCGCCTGCTGGGGTCTCAAATACGCTTTCATAGCGGCGATCATCACCTGTTCACGCGCGTCGCAGCATGATGACGGATCGAAGCACTCCCCCTCCACCTGCGGCGCGGATGCATCATTCGAATGATGCAGATCGTCCAGCGACACAGGCTCATCATGCTCATCCAAAGGCTGCGATATGCCCTTGCTCATTGCCTCGCCTTTCCGTGAGCTCCAACTAGTTCCTTCTCGCGAGCGTCATCTCGCGTTTCATTGCTATTTGTCTCAACGGAATTCGCCTCCGTTTTATTTCCACGCTTCGCTTTGGCCGTCGAAGTGCCACGGGAGGTCTTCGTGGATTTGCCGTAGCCGCGGGCGGCGGCGTATTCGGCGAGTTCCTTGCGCAGTTGCGTGCGTGCACGGTTGAGGCGGCTCATCACCGTGCCAATCTTGATGCCCTGTTCATCGGCCACCTGCTGGTACGACTTGCCATCGATGGCGGCATCGATGAACACCTGGCGGCGCTCCGGGGGGAGCCTGTCGAGCGCAGCCATGATCTCCTCCGGCGCGAACGCCTCCAAATACTGCTGTTCGGCGGACTGCAGACCTTGCGAAGTATGCTCGGAGGCCGCGAAGATATCCCAGTCGTCGTATTCGCCGGTGGAATCGTTCGCACGCTGCGGGCGACGCTTCGCCTTCGCATACTGGTTGAAGAAGGCGTTGCGTTCGATCGTCGTCATCCAGGCTTCGAAATTGGAACCCGGCTTGAAGGTGTCGAAGGCCTTGAAGCCGCGCTCGAACGTGTCTTGCACCAGATCCTGGGCATCCTCCGGATTGTTCGTGAACTTCATCGCCTGACGGTAGAGCGCATTGACGGCGGGCATGGCAAGCTTCTCGAAGCGCGCCCGCTTCTCCTGCATCGTTTCGTGTTCATTCTCGCTTGTTTCGCTCACGCCTTCCATTGTACGGTACGCAGTGAAGGAAATCTGAAAGCCAGCTGGGGGCGCAAACACCGCGAGTGTCCGTCTGGTATTCGCCGCTCGCGCACATGCACGGCGCACGGTAGAATTCAAGCGGAATAAAGGAGAACCATGTCTTTGTCGTTGCAATCCGCAGCACGCGAGCTCTTCGCAGAGAATCTGCTGCATGAGATCATCACCCCACACATGTGGACCATGAACGCGGCCTCCGTAGAGAACAGCGAGGTGCCGTTCACGGCAATCACCTACGACACGCGCACGGTGACGCCAGGCACTCTGCTCGTATGCAAAGGGAACTTCAATCCGAAATACCTCGAGCAGGCGAACAAGCTCGGCATGGCAGCGTACGTGGCGACGAACGATTATTCGGCGTACACGAACGCGCCCGGGCTCATCGTCTCCGACGACAAGAAAGCACTCAGCATTCTCGCCCAGGCATACTACGACCACCCGGAGCGTCAGCTCACACTGATCGGCATCACCGGCACCAAGGGCAAGACCACCACCGCGTACTACACGCACGCCATCATCAACGCGCTGAGCGGAAACACGACGGCATTGTTCTCGTCGGTGGACAACTGCGTGGACGGCATGCACTACGTGGAATCCGACCTCACGACGCCCGAATCGCTCGACGCGGTGCGCATGATGCGCGAGGCGGTGAGCAACGGCATGAAATACCTGGTGATGGAGGTCTCCTCACAGGCATACAAAGTCAACCGCGTCTACGATTTCCATTTCGACGTCGCCGCGTTCCTCAACATCTCCCCCGATCACATCAGTCCCATCGAGCACCCCAGTTTCGAGGACTACCTGTGGTGCAAGCGGCAAATCATACGCAATACCGACATGCTCGTGCTCGGCGAGCGCAGCGACCACGAGCAACTGCTGCTCGAGGATGCCGAACTGAACCGCGTGCCCGTCTCCACGTTCGCATTGGCCGATTCGCCGGCACAGGTCGACATTGCGGACGTCACCTGCGCACCGACCAATACGGAGCACACGGCATTCGGCTACTTCGTGGACGGCGAGCGTCTCGGCAGCCTCACGCTCGCGATGGAGGGCGACTTCAACTATGCGAACGCGGCCGCCGCTCTGGCAATCGCGCGTGACGCCGGCATGAATGTGAGCGATCCGCGTGCGCTCGCCTCACTCGCCGACGTACGCATCTCGGGACGCATGGAGGAGATGCGCGACAGCAGGTCGAACACGCTCGCCATTGTCGACTACGCGCACAATTTCGCCTCGGTGAACGCGCTGCTCGATTTCGTGGAGCAGCGGTACGGCGCCGAGCATCCGCATATCACGCTGATCACCGGTTCGGCCGGTAACAAGGCATACGACCGTCGCGAGGGAATCGTCAAAGCCGCACAGGACCGCGTGCAGAAGCTCATTCTCACCGCGGAGGACACCGACACCGAGCCCATCGAGCAAATCTGCAGCGAGATGGCAAACAACGTGACGAACGAGGATCTCGATGTGCAGACGATCCTCGAGCGTGCCGAAGCCGTGAAGCATGCCGTCGACGAGGCGCGTGCGGCGGACGGTGGCCTGAACATCCTGCTGCTCATAGGCAAGGGCGACGAGCAGTGGATCAAGGACCGCAATATCCACATGCCATACGAGGGCGACTCGCAGATTATCCGACGTCTGTTCGCCTGATTCGCATGCGACGCGCCTACAATGGGAACAGACGCCTTGGAAAGGAACACATGATCATCATCGAACGCGTCACTCCGGCCACCATGGAGGAGGAAGCGAGCAAGCACAACATTGAACTGCCAATCGAGCAGACGTCGGTTTGGGCGGATTTCCAAGCAGACATCAACGGCCGCCGCCCATGGGGATGCCTGCTCATACGCCGTGACACCGAGCTCGTCGCCGTGATCTCGCTCATCGACATGGAGACGCACGGCTACCATTACCTGCGTTCCGTGCACGGACCGGTGTGGGCGAGCAAGCCGAGCGAAGAGCTTGAGGAGCAGATGATCGCCGCGCTCGTCGACTATGTGAAGCGCAACGACAAGCGCGTGGCGTTCCTGCGCATCGACACATGGACCAGCAAGGGCACGTTCCCCGTGCTCTCCACCGTGCCGTACAACGAAACCGTCGTGCTCGACATCACCGGCGACGACGAGGAGATCCTCGCGCGCATGAAGAAACGCGGCCGCCGCGACGTGCGCAAGGCATTGCGTGAATCGCCGGCCGTGATCGCCGACGAGACCGAGTTGGCGACCCGTGATTTCTCGGATTACTACGCGGTGATGGTGGAGACCGCGCATCGCGACGGCTTCAATCCCGCGCCGATGAGCGACTACACCGACATGATCAAGGCGCTCGGACCTGAGCATTGCCGTGTGTTCGCGGGCCGCATCGACGGCAAGGTCGTGGCATGGTCCATTGTGACCGTGCACGGCAAGACCGGCGTGTATTACTACGCCTCCATGCTCACTTCGGTGCGCCGCGAGCATGTGCCTGACAAACTGCTGTATTTCGTGGCCTGCGCGCTCGGCAAGCAGGGTTGCACGAAGCTCGATCTGATGGGCATAGGCAACGATTTCGCCCCGTCACTCAAGTCGCTCAACGAATTCAAGACGAAGTTCGCCCCCGAGACCACGCAGATCGCCGCCGGGCGCGACATTCCGATCAAGAAGGCCTTCTACCACATGCTGCGCATGATGCAAAGCGTGCGCAAGGCGTTGAAACCGAAACCGCACGGCAATGCGGAGAAGGTGCGGGCCGAGGAATCGGCCGCAAAGTGATGCAATTGTAATACGGTATTTCGGCACTTTGGCCGTTTATTTAACACGGCGTGAGATAAACGACCAAAATGGGAGGAACTACGGTCATTTACCTCGCACTGCGTGATATGAACTGCCAAAGTGACGGGGAACTACGGTCGGTTAGTACACAGACCGTGCAACACACGACCATAGTTGCCCGCAGTTTGACCGTTTACCGTACACCGTGTGAAGAAAACGACCAAATCGCGGCGATATCACTCGGATTCGAGATCCGCGGATTCGCCGTCTTCCGCGATCTTCTTCAGACCGAGCACGTCGTCGACGTCGAAATCCGGGTTCGCATCGGTTTCATAATCGATCTCTGCAGCGTCTGCTTCCTGCGCCTTCTGCCGATATTCCGGATCCACGGCGACCTGATGCACGCGCTCGACCTTCGGCTTCGTCAAATCCGGGTGTACGCTCTCCTTGAGCAGCATGCGCGCGTCGCCCGCGGTGACGAAACTGCCGCAGATGAGCACGCCATGCCCATAACCGACGCCGAGCTCGTCCTCGGCATCCACGCGGTTCACGGCCTCCTGAATGGCATCGGGCAGCGACGGAATGCAGGTGACGCGCTCCGGCCCGAACACGCCGCGCGCGATCTCGGCGAGCTTGTCGGCAGGCATCACGCGGTCCGCCCACGAATTCTCAGTGACGATGAGCTCGCTGACAATCGGTTCGAGCACGCCGAGATATTCCTCCACCTGCTTGTCTTCCATCATCGCGACGACGGCGACGAGCTGCGTGAAGTCGTAGTTCTCCTCGATCGCCGCGCGCAACGCCTCGGCGGCGTTCACATTATGACCGCCGTCGATGATGATCGTCGGTGACGAGCGCACCTGTTCGATGCGTCCCGGAATCTTCACCGAACTCAACGCCTCGGCCACCAGATCGCCGTCGAGCGCGCCGGTGACCGGGATGACGACCTCGGCCGCGCACAGCGCCGCGAGCGCGTTGTGCGCCTGATGCTCGCCGAACTTGTCGAGTGGCACGTCAGCGTAGGTGCCGTTCGGCGTGTGTAATGTGACCATCTGTCCGCCGACGGCGGGCATGCGCGAGACGACTTCCGCCTCCACGCCGTCGCGCACGAGCGTCGCGTGGTTCTCCGCGGCTGCCTGCTCGATGATCGGCATGACCTCGTCCTCATGCGGTTGCCGTTCGATGACCGCCGTGCAACCGGGCTTGATGATGCCCACCTTCTCCTGCGCGATCTGCTCGACCGTGTCGCCGAGCCATGCCATGTGATCCATGTCAATCGGCCCGATCACCGCCGCATCCGCGTCAAGCACGTTCGTCGCGTCCCATCGACCGCCCATGCCGACCTCGACGATCGCGACGTCGACCGGCGCGTCCGCGAACTTCCAGATTGCCATCGCTGTGAGCACCTCGAAGAAGCTCATGCGAGGCGCGCCCTCCTCGTCCATTTTCTTGTCGATGAGCGCGACGAAGTCCTTCACCTGATTCCACAGTTCCACGAAGTCGTCGTCGGACAGGCGCTGCCCGTCGATGGCGATGCGCTCGCTCACATGCTCGAGATGCGGCGACGTGTACAGGCCGGTCCGCATGCCGTATGCCCTGCAGATCGCCTCGGCCATGCGCGCGGTGGATCCCTTGCCGTTCGTGCCGGTGATGTGGATCACGCGGAACGAGTCCTGCGGATTGCCGAGCAGGTCGAGGATCATCTTCATTCGCTTGAGATCCAGGTTCGTCGTGTTCCGCTCGCTCGGACGGCTCATGATGTCGCGTTCGACGTCGTGGATGGTGGGTTGTGCGTCTGCCATGAAAACCTCGTGTTCGTTTCCCGAAAATACGTGAACCGTGTCCATTCTATGCACACATTCGACCGCTCGCCGCCCGCGCAAACTATAGTGGAGCCGGGAGAAGGAAGGGGCGGCATTGCACAGGACACGACGCAGGGCATGCACAGCATGACGCAGGAGACGGCACCTCTGAGCACACCGGACGGTGCAGACGCCGACAATACGCGTGAACAGCTCGCTGAATCGCCTGTCGCAGCAGGTTCGGCAATCCCCTGGTCGCCGCGCCGGCCGCTCCCGCTCAACCACTATTCGCTCGGCATTGTGGACAACGATCCGCTCGTGCTCGATCTGCTCGCCCGCAGTTTCGGCACGCTGAACGCGCCGCTGCACGTGCGATGGGCGTTCACCGACCCGCAACAGGCATGGCTTGCCTGCGACGACGAGTCCACACGCCCGCAGGTCGTGCTCACTGACATCGAGATGCCCGGCATGAACGGCCGCGAACTGTTCCACAGACTTCGCGCGCGCCACCCGAACGTCGTGGTCATCGGCATCTCCGCATTCCCCGACTCCGTTGAGGAGCCCGGCCTCGTGGTGCTGCCCAAGGAGTCGAGGATCGAGGAGATCGTGCATCTCGCAGGCATGCTGCTGCACGACGAATCGTTGATCCGCTGGTATGAGCAGCCCGCGCGAACCAATCCGCTCTCACCAAGCGAATTGCAGACGCTCGACCACTATGCGCAGGGCAAGACCACGCTATGCATCGCACACACCATGCACGTGAGCGAATCGAGTGTAAAAACATTCGTGAAACGCGCGTGCAAAAAACTTGGCGTGCACTCGCGCACCGAGGCGATCGTGATGTGCGTGCGCAACAACTGGATCTAGAGGCACCCATGCACAGACCATGGCATAGAGTTTCCGTTCGCCCCTCGATTCTCGCCGGCGTGTGCTACTGCGTCGCGTTCTACATCACGGAATGGGTGATCGTCTGGCGAGCACTGTCTCTCATTGAGACTGCAATCAGCTGGCTGTTCCTGCTGCTCACGGTTGCAATTGCATGGAAGCCAATCGTGTTCAGCGTGGTACTTTGTGCCGTCTCCGCAATCATATTCATGCTGCCCGTCACCGTGCACATGCCCACCATATTCTGGGGCACCTGGCTCGCACTCGGCATTCTCGGGGCAAAACTGCGCCCACGCTTGTCGATTCCCATCGGTGCACTCATCGCCGTCAGCACTGCGATACCCATAGTGTTCCGAGGTCAGCCGATCACCGCCAACACCATGACATTCGCGTGCTCGTTTCTGCTCGCTACGTTCGCGGGAATGCTGCTGCGCCGCCATCGCGAATACATGAGATTGAAAACAATCGAGCAGCACCAGCATGAGCAGATCCAGCTACTATCCACACTGCACGACGACGTTGCCGGATCGCTGTCGTATGCCTTGCTGCTATGCCGCAATGCACAGCATTCACCTGCCGAGCCCGCAGCACAATCAGCACTGCCGACCATCTGCGCAACCCTGGAGGAGACGCTGCAGATGCTGCGCACGCGTGTGATCGCACCGTTGTTGGCGAGCGCAACCGTTGATGCATATGATGATGAGCACGATTCCTCCAACGGGTACGCGAAACTGTGCCAGAACATGCTCAGGCAGCAGCGTAGGCTCGATGCCGCTCAATTCACCGGAGCCATCACGTGCACCGGCGAACCGGAATCCCAATTAGCGAGCGCCGTCAGCTCGATGCTGACCGAACTGTGCAACAACATGCTCAAGCATGGAACGGGCTCCTACATGGTGCAGATCACGTTCGCAAACCCGACCGCGGTGAGCATCGTCGCCGTCAACGACATCCGCGCCGATGAGCACGATGAGACATCGCATTCATCCCAGCCCACCCATCATGGTATGGCAATGCTGAAAGCTCGAGTGGAAGCGCTCGACGGCACCATCGCCATGGAGAATGAAGACAATACGTGGATGACGACCATCATCATTCCCGACTAGTTCTTGCCGCACAACCATTCAAGGAACGGCGGGCAAGGAACTATATATGCAACGGCATTTTGGGTGGAGGCAATACTCGTTTGTGAGTCATTGCCGACGCTGTACGGAACCGAACTAATAAAAGTAAGTGCCATCGACAAAGCGAACATCGCTATTTTCATTGTTTACTTTTCTCTCAAGTATTTCAAAGTAAATAGATAGAGTTAGTAAGGCGACATCATGAAGTTCATATGATGTCGCCTTACGAATTTGTGCCACACAAATCCACTAATTTAGGGAACGACTCAGCACAAACATGGTCGTTGTAACACAGGCGCAGGATAGAGCTAAGGCTGCTATACCACCGTAGAGGATTGTAGACATTAGCAGTTCGTGATTGATGAGCTCAATCATCGATGCTTCTACGGCTTCGAATATTCTGTGAAAACAATTTCCAAATGCAATGGAAAAACCAATGGTGGTAATCCATAGCAGAATAATCAGGACAAGCCACAGACCTCGTTTGTTCTGCATAAGACCATCTTGCCTTATTTGGTTATATTGTGGCATTGCTCACCGCGGTATACGCCTGACACATATACGCGAGCGCACTGCAAACCTGGTTTGAGATCGAAGTTACTGAATCCTTCATCCTTCACCTCGAAGGTGGCACATGTCCAATTCGTGCCTCTTGACCGGGTTGAATAGATGGTCGAACCGTATCGATTCTGATAATCGATACGCCAATTGCATACTTTCGGCAACGCCGCAAAATAGGAGTATTCTTGATCCACATGAGTTCCGCTTCCCATTATCTGATGGAACAACCGAGCGTTCGGCACGGTGAAGGACACTCCACCAAAATCGAATGAGAAGGAACCCAGGAACTGGGTTCCCCCAGCGGTTCTTGGCTGAATCGAAGGATTCTCTGAGCTTGGCTCCGGTACATAATCATATCGGGTGGGATCCGCGCTTTGCGTTGTACCACCTTCAATGAGGAAAGGCGTGCCAGCATCAGCACCCTCGATTGTTGCAGCGTGTGCGCCCAATGGGCACAGCAGGAAAACGAAGGAGCAAATTGCAGCTCCCATACTTACAACCAATCGATGCCACTTTGCGTTTCTTCGTAATGGTTTCATTTCAGTTCTCCTAATCTTCCTTGACCTCGTAAGCGGCCGCAATCACACGTCCGCTACCGGCGTCGACTGTGACTCCGGTGGCATCGGGAAATTGCTTCTCGGGCCCTGCAACCGTTCCCGTGTCGCCCGTCGCAGGGCAGCCTTCCACATACATCATCTGGTGGTACTGCTCACCTTTCTGCATGCCGATGCTGAATGGCGCATCGTGTTTCGAGTCGCAGTAATACGTGATGGCATACATGGAATCGGCGGTGCCGTCGGCCTTGGCAATCGGGAAGGTCTTACGCCCTTCCACCAGGGACGAGCCCAGGAACTTTCCCACCTTGTCGCCCTGCATATACTCGACGTATGCGCGAAGCGCCTCAGGCGTGAACTCGGTGCGCACCGCATCCCACAACGCTTCCTCATGCACGGTCTCACTATCAACCGTCACTGTTGACGACGACGGTTCCTGCGCCGAATGCTGTGCACACCCAGCGGACGGCACTACCATCAGAGCAGCCGACACGCTGGCGCAAACCTTGTATGCGTATTGTGCATGACGCATGGCACTCACCTCCGAGATCTTGTATTTTCATCTCAATCTGATGATTGGGATACCTCCATTTCACCATCGGTAAACTGCACATCCAAACTGGTTTTGTCCCCCAAACGGTCTTTTTTCAAGGGGTCATTTTTCCTACCAATACTTCAACTCAGCTCTTACAATACTCTAAGAGTATGGTATTATAGTAAACATGTGGAATGTGATACTTGATCCCATAGCCGATTGGCTACGGCAGATAGACGATGCTTCCGCCCGTCAGATACTCGCCGCCATCACCGTGCTTCAAGAGGAAGGCCCGAATCTCAAAAGGCCGCTCGTCGGCAAAATAGAAGGTTCTTCCACCATCAAAAACCTCTAGGAACTACGCCCCGGCTCCTCTGGACGAAGTGAAATCCGCATACTCTTCACCTTCGACCCACACAGAAACGCCATCATGCTGGTTGGAGGCGACAAGCAACGCAAATGGAACAAATGGTATCCGCAAGCAATCCGGCAAGCGGAAACCAATTACATACAATGGCTAGAACAACAAGAAAAGGACTGACAATGAGCTACACCATCGAAGACTTCGCACGAGGCCACAACATCACTGCCGAAGAGAACGCGCAGGCCGTTGCCCAACTTCGTCGCGATATGCAACTGTACGAACTCAGGGAGGCGCGCAGGGAAAACGGGTTGACGCAGGCGCAATTGGCCGAACGTATGGGTGTCAACCAGAAACGCGTATCCGCAATCGAAAATAATGGTGGAACACACGCGATGGTGGAAACGCTGCGCAAATACATGGAGGCACTTGGCGGTCATCTCGATGTCATCGGAACCCTTCCGGACGGTCGGCAGGTGAAGTTGGGCTGACCGAACGACTTGGCTGATTACACGATGTGGACCGTATGCGACAATTGTAATGTGTCGAGACATGGTCGACACATGTCTTGACACATTACAACGACGGTTGTTGACCATGACGCGTAAGTCTATTTTGCCGATCATCTCACAAAGGTTGCCTTCCAACACGTCGCGTACGGATTCGGAGATGTCCTCGGTCCCCCAGCCAAGGAAGTTCTGCGCGGCGGCAGGCATGTCGGGTGTGGTACCGATTTTGGCTTTCACCACGGCATCGGCTTTCACGTTGATGAAGTTGAGAGTGGGCACGAAATCGCCGGTTACCACACCCACATTGAACTGTTCAATATCTCAGTAGGATTTCTTCTCAAGGAATGGAACCCCCACACTGATTTGCCGATCAAGGTGCATTCCCTGCCCCGCGTTTGCTGCGCATGTCATCACCCCATTACCGCAATAGTCATAGATATTGTTGCAATCGTGCGCACACTTGCACGCTACCGTTCATATTCGCTCAACGAAGTGCCGATGGCCTGACTGTCCACCGATGTATCTCCCAGCGGGCGCGCTGCACCATCCTTGCTGATCTCAAGTACACCGATCTCGGGATTGATGGCATCGTACGTGCCGTCATCGAATGCGGAGAGCAGAAGCAGGAAACTGTCGCCCTCACCCAGCTCATGTTCGCTCAGCAGGGTCGTATGAGCCTCATGAACGCTTTGCCCATCGCTCTGCCCTCCCACCTGGGATACACGGATGATGTCACCGACATGTGCCTTTCCTTTGAGCACACGCTCCACACGCACCGAGGTGACGGTGACGGTGACGCCCAGCTCCTGTTGTGTGCCTGCCCCTTCCACGGCTCCATATTGCGGATTGGCATACGGGTCGTTCGAGCGTTGCGTCACCGACGGCTGCAACGTCTCCTCCGACGGCGCCACCGGCACGCCAGTCACAATGAGATCAGCCGCATCAACCGCCTGCTCGACCGACGAATACGTCGGGTAATCCGCCTGCAGCTGGTCCACGGTCGACGGTTTTCCTCACTGCGCCACGACGCAGGCCACAGCTGCGATCCCCACAATCACCGGAATCAGTGCGATCGCGACCTTCATCTGCCTCTTCATATACAACCTCCCATCACGCCGTCAGCATGGCATCAGTCCCAGCTCATCGCAGGATTCGCGGCGAACACCGTCGGGTAGAGTTCCTTGCGATTGCTCAGCAGATCATTGAGCGTGCCCTGTGCGTCGATGGTGTGTACGAGTGCCCAATCCGATGTGCGGTAGACGAAGATCTTCGCATCGTCTTTGGAACCGCTTGTCGGGGTGAAAATCATGTACGCGTAGGCATCGGAACCGGCGATGTCATACTGCGCAGTGCCCACATCGAAGAGCTGCGGCGGCTCCTTCGACCGCGTGATCCGCATCGTGCGCATGTCGATGAACTCGACATCGCCGTTGGTGCTCATCGCGATCATCTCACCGGCGTCGGTCGTCAGGTCTTGACCGTAGAAGAAGCTCGTCTCCCCCACGTACAGTTGCGGTTCGCCGTTCTTCTGGGTCGCATTCTCCTGCGTGAGCTCGTGCGTTTTCACATTCCACTTGAGCAAGGTGAGCGTCTGCGAGCCATAACCATTGCCTTTGGCACCGTCGCTCACACCGCCGAACAGTACCAGCTCGTCGCCCACACATGGCACGGCACCCGTGGACGTACCTGGCACGAACTGCTCGGTCACGGGTTTCGAGTCAACCTGCTTCATGCCATCGGTCTCACTGATTTCGTAGAGCACGTAGGATCCCGGATCGTCATTGCTTCTGGCGGTGGCAAATGTGCCGCTCGCGCATTGCGCCACGGCATCGGGCAACGCCGCTGGACTCGTCACGAGTGTCTGCGGCTTCGGTGTGAGCCACTGCATCTGCACGGTGGTGCTGTCATCGGCCTGCGCATACTCGCCTTGGTACATCGCCAGCACCGCATCGTCGCCTACGGGCGCCATGGTGATTCCCGCAGCAGAGGCATTGTCGCGCTTGCTCACGTACCCATGCCCAGGGTCACGGGAAATATAGAAGTGATTGTCGGAATCGTCGAAGAACAATCCCGAATCATTCCACGCCATGTTCTGCGGGGACATGCCCTTCGTGTCGATGAAGTCGGCCGTGCCGTCCTTATGCACGAGCGCCACGAGCCCCGTGTTGGCACGAATGACGTCCTTGGAATGCGGGTTCAGGCCGACCGCCAGCACCACATCCGCGAGATTCACACGATCGGGTTCGGTTTTCTGCGTGCCACACGCGCCGAGCATCGTGCATGCGCACACCAACGCCACCGCCTGCAGCACGGCTCTGCGAACCTTGCGCCACTGCTTATATCCACACATTCGGGGCCCCTCGCTCACTGCAACCGTTTCCTTCCCTCATCGTAAGCCGTGCAGCGTGGCGAATCCAGTCGGAACTGTCCCCCAAACGGTTGTATATCAAATATCAGTGGGTGCATCTCGCTTACGTACCCGCCAATTCCCGGAAAGTGACATCTACCAGCTGCGAAAGGCCGCCCAATCAGCGGGATTGAGAGCCCGATACTGGCATACTAAATAAGAATTGGCGGGTACGTAAGCGAGATGCATAGCAGTGGTAGCCGGTCACCAGATGCAGCGATGCTGTTTACCACGACTTACCACGACGTTGCGCACAATACGGACGGCACGTCTGCCTACAGCATTCCCAGTAGAATCACGCCCACCGCAACGGGAAGGGGAAGCAATGCAGACAAAATCAGGCCGTACACCGGCAAGAGGTTCTCCTTATCGGTGAATGCTCCCAACGCTACACCAAACACACAGAACGCCAGTCCCAGCGCTTGAATCAGCGGTGTGGAGGGGCCTCCTTTCCAGATCATCTCCGCAATGATCTGAACTGACCATATAATCAGAAAGATGAGACACACTCTGGAAAAAAGACGAATATTCACCCGTTTATTCAACTGTATCATTACACTCACCTCCTTCCCAGTGCCACCCAACTTCATGGCCACATCATGAATCGGACTGGCTCTTGTAGCCCTCCACCTTGATGATGCGGTACGCGACCTGGGCCATCGTGTCGTCCTGCGCCGTGTGCGTCATCGTACTTTCCTTGGCGTCATCGCCGGTGAAGATGGAATCCTCTGCACCGATCTGCGGGGAGCATTGCACCTCGGTCGTGTAGCTTAGCGTGTCACCGAGGATCCATTTCGCTTTCACGCTGCCGTGTCCCATGCACCACACGCCAATCTCATACGCATCGCCTGCATGGTACCCCTTCGAAGACACATTCATCGTCGACCCCTCGAGCAGGGTCGGCCCCATGGATTCCACGAGCGTCCCGTCATTCTTGCGCTGCCATTGGTCCATCGTCTCGTTGAACAGCTTGAGCTGATCCTCGGTCAGCGCGGGCCCCACGCTGTCTGTGCTGCTGTTTGTCTGTGCCGTTGTCGCCGAAAGCGTCGACTGCGGGGAATCCACCTGCCCGCACGCCGCAACCATTCCCGTAAGTGCCATCGCCGTCAGCAGCGATCCGATACGTTTGCCCCAACCCATCTCAACCACGTCTTCATGGTAAAAATAGTATTATTTCCCACATACTATGCCATGAAAAATCAACACGCAATCTGCTGCTGTCCCCACAATGGTCACATATGCATCAGGCGTACACCCAATAGTCGTAGTAATGCGTGCCATCGTGCCCGATGAGCGGCTGTGTCTTCGCCACATACCCGGCATTGGCGAGCGCCGCACGGCGTTCCACCGCGTAGATCGGCGCCTTCGTCGCGATCCTCGAGCAGCCGAACAGCCGCATGAACGGCACGGAGACCAGATTGAGCAGGTCTTCGATCACAGGCGTGGACTCGTATGCCGTACCCAGGTCGATGCGCAGGATGCCGCAGTCGTCGTAGAAATCGTCGGCCGTGCGGCGGAGCATCTCCAACGTTCCGATGACCGTTCCCGTCTCCAATGATTCGACGGCGAACCTCACGAACGCGTGGTTCTCATGGTATTCGATGAGCCAGTATTTGATGCTCTCCTGCACGTCGTGCAGTGTGCGGCAGTAGAAGTTCGCGCCGTGGCAGTTGTCTGAGTTGAAGAACGGGAGGGCGAGCCTGTCTCCATACACGCCGAGCAGATCGCCGGTGTCACGTGGCTCGATGAGTCGAATGCGGTATGCGTCGTCGCACAGTTCCGGGCAGTTCTCGTAGATGCTCATGCCACCATTCTACCGCCGCATTTCATTCAGTTCCGCGCCCTTACAGAATTCTATAGATTGGATGTTGCTGGAGATTGTGCACGAACGCACGACGAATGTGCTCCGAATCCGCATCAACCTTGGGATTTTCCACATAGGATTTTCGAATGAGATCCACTGGTCTGCCGAGGGAACTGCTGAGTTGATGCCGAAAATCAATAATCTTACGGTAGTTATCGGGAGCGTCAGGCAGATTGTAGATGAAATCAACATCCGAGCGTTCGGTTTGCGTGCCTCGCGCCATGGAACCAAAAAGATATAATTCATCAACGCCATACTCGCGTGCCAGGGAACCGCAATGTCGGCGATTGCATGCGGCGTCAGACTGCCCATGTCATCCGCTCCTCTCTGCGCATGTCGTTTCTCGCACTGTTATGGAGATATCTCTTTTCATTCTACCGCCGCACGAACAGTTCCGGCCCGTGACTACCATGTTGCGCAACGGATATGTTCGTATTGGAACCGAACCGCGCAGAAAGAGCAGATATGAGTGAAGTGATCACCGAGCAGGACAAGGAATACGAGGCGCGTGAGCAGGCGGCAGCACCCGGCGACGATCAGCCAATGAACGACCGCGTGAACAACCGTTCGCTGCGCCCGCGTTCCGACGCGTTCGTCGAGTTCATGAGCAGTGGCTGGAGCGACAACGAGCCCGAGATGGAGCGTCTCGAGTCGGCGGACTACATTCCCGCGCGACTGCAGGCGCTCAGCGAGGCGTTCTCCGGCGAGCGTCTGGTGATTCCGGCAGGCCAGCCGAAGGTGCGCAACAATGACTGCGACTACGCGTTCCGCCCGGATTCCGCGTTCTCCTATTACGCCGGTCTCGGCCAGGACTACGAGGCGGGCGCGGTGCTCGTGCTCGACCCGAACGAGGATGGCACGCATACGCCGATGCTGTTCGTGGCCCCGCGCGCAGACCACTACACACAGGACTTCTTCAAGGACCCACACTACGGCGAGTACTGGGTCGGCCCGCGCGCCGGATTGAAGGAGCTCGAGGCGATGACCGGCATTGAAACGCACGACATCGCCCAGCTGGATGACATGCTCGGCAAGGACGTCGGTACCGAGAACGGCGCCGTACAGCTGCGCGTGATCCGCGAGACGGATCCGCAGATCACGGCCATCGTAAACGAGCTGCGCGAGGGGCATGGTTTCCCGGATGAGGCAGACAATACGGTGCGCGACGACAAGCTGCACGAATTCGCCTCCGAAGCGCGCATGGAGAAGGACGACTTCGAGGTGCGCGAGATCCGCCGTGCCGTCGACGCCACCAAGCATGGCTTCGACAACATTCTGAAAAAGCTACCGAGCGCACTGGGCAAGCCACGCTCCGAACGCATTCTCGAAGGCGCATTCAATGCGGTTTCACGCGAGGAAGGCAACGAGGTCGGCTATGACACAATCATCGCCTCGGGTGCCCATGCGCCGATTCTGCATTGGATCCGCAACACGGGCACCGTGAACGATGGCGAGCTGCTGCTCATCGACGCCGGCGTGGAAGTCGATTCGCTGTACACCGCCGACATCACGCGCACGTTCCCGACGAACGGCAAGTTCACCGATTTCCAGAAGAAGCTGTACCAGGCCGTGCTCGACTCGCAGCAGGCCGGGTTCGAAGCCGCGAAGCCGGGCGCGACCTACTCCGACATCCACCATGCCTGCATGCGCGTGATCGCCGAACGGCTGCATGACTGGGGCATTCTTCCGGTGGACGTCGAGGAGAGCCTCTCGCCCGAGGGACAGCAGCACCGCCGTTGGCTCGCATGCGGCGTCGCGCATCATCTCGGCCTTGACGTGCACGACTGCGCGCAGGCCCGCTATGAGTCGTACCAAGGTGCGAAGATCGCGCCGGGCATGGTGTTCACGATCGAACCGGGCCTCTACTTCCGCGAGGACGATCTGATGATTCCGCCGGAGTACCGCGGCATCGGCATTCGCATTGAAGACGACGTGCTGATGACCGAGGATGGCCCGGAATGGATCTCCGCCGGCATTCCGAAGCAGATCGACGACGTCGAGGCCTGGATGGCGCAGATAGCGGCCGAGAACAACTAAGGAACACAGGAGCATGTCGACCCCCGATTTCATTCTCGAACTTCGCAAACACATCGGCCACATGCCGTTGTGGCTCATTGGCATCACCGCCTATGTGACCGACGGCGACGGTCGGGTATTGCTCGGACGTCGCCTCGACACCGGCGAATGGGCGCTGGTCTACGGCATCAACGAGCCCGCCGAGGATCCGGCGGACACCGTGGCGCGCGAAGTGAGGGAGGAGACGGGAGTCGACGTGATCCCCACCGATCTCGTCTCGGTCAAGGCGTCCACGCGCATGGTCACGTACGCGAATGGCGACCAGACCCAATACCTCGACCTCACCTACCTGTGCCGGCTCGACCCGAGCGGCAACACCGAGCCATTCGTGGGCGACGACGAAAATCTGGGCGTGGGCTTCTTCCCGCTCGACCAGCTGCCCGCTCCCCTTGCGCAATCCACGGTGGAACGCATGGCGTATGTGCGCGAGTATCTGCTCAACCGGGCCCACGGCGACGCACACGCGCAGTTCACATTCCGCGGTGAAATCGAACACCTGTGATGTATTCCATGTTTGCCAAGAGCTAGTTCAGCGAAAACACAGCTTCACGCGTCTATGATGAACCTCAGACTGGCGGAGACACCGCCGCACGCAGAGTCTGCGTGGACCTACGAGGTGAATATGACTAGAATCGCCGTACTCGGAGCAAACGGACGCATCGCACGCATTGCCGAAGACATGCTGCTCGCCCATGACGACATTGAACTGGCATTGTTCATTCACACTGAGAACGAACTCGGTGCCGACATCAAGAACAACCCGCGCGTGACGCTCGTCAAGGGCGATGCGAAGAACCCGGATGACGTGCTCGCCGCCATCAAGGGCGCCGATGAGGTGTACGCGAACCTCGCCCCGGGCCGTGACGGCAGCGCAGACATCGTTCCCATGGCCAAGGCGGTCGTGAGCATGATGGACAAGGCCGGCATCAAGCGTCTGATCTGGATCTCATCGCTCGGCATCTACGGCGAGGTCCCCGGCGAGTTCGGCGCATGGAACGCCAAGGTGCTCGGCGACTACCTCATCAACTACCGCAAGGCCGCAGATGTGGTCGAAGCCAGCGACCTGGATTATACGATCATTCGTCCGGCATGGCTCACCGACAAGGACGAGATCGACTTCGAGATCACCGCGAAGGGTGAACTCTTCAAGGGCACCGAGGTCTCGCGCAAGTCCGTGGCCAGCGAGGTCGTGGAGCTGCTGCTCAACCCGAGCGAGGAAGTCCGCGCCTCGATCGGCCTCGACAAGCCGGGCACCGAAGGCGACAAGCCGGAATGGATGCTCTCGAACTCCACCGAGCACCTGTCCGAGTAACGACTTGGCATAGATAGCCCAAGGCACCCGAATCGGGATTGGCATCGCGCATGTCACCCGATTCGGGTGCCTTGTTTTTTTGGGCGTGTCGATGTATTAACTGCGTTAATATATAAACATCGTTAACACATGAGTTCGCGGCTGCCCAGCGGCCGTACACAACGGAGTGAACGCCGAAGGAGGTGCCATGAACTCGCTGACCACCACCGAACAGCAAACCCTGAGCGAATACAATCGAGCCCGCACATTGCAGTATCTGCACCACCACGGCATCGCCTCACGCGCACAGATCGCCAAGGCACTGCACCTCACACCGGCGGCACTGAGCAAGATCAGCAACCATCTGCTCGCCAGCGGCGCAATCGTGGAGACCGGTGCCCTCGAAGGCAAGGGCAACCGCAGGTCAATCGGACTGGCGGTCAATGCCCGGGCGTTCCAGGTGCTCGGCGTCAAATTCGCGCGCAGTCTCATCGAGATCGGTCTGTTCGACCTCGCCGGCAAGCCGTCGTTCATACGCGAACTGCCCACCGTGGAGAACACGACGATTCCGCAGGCCATCGAAAGCCTGCATGCCGAAATCAAACGCCTGCTCGCTGAGCACCCGCACATCCTGGCCATCGGCATGGCCGTGCCGGGACCCTACCTGCGCGATCGCGGGCACACTGCAGTCGTCTCATCCATGGAACAATGGCGACAGGTCAACTTCCGCGCCGAATTCGAATATGCCTTCGACGTGCCGGTGATCATAGAACAGGACGCCCGCGCCGGCGCACTCGCCCAGTATCTCTTCGACCCGAATCCGGCGAATGAGAATCTGGCATACTATCTGCTCGGCGAAGGCATAGGCCTGGGCGTCATCGATCACGGCACTGTGATCAACGGCTCGCTCGGCGCGGCCACGGAGATCGGCCATGTGAGCATAGACGTGAACGGCAAGGCATGCGATTGCGGCAATGTCGGCTGCCTCGAACGCTACTGCTCGGCGGTCGCCATACACGAGGCGATGCTCGGCAACGGCATGCTCGCCACAGATTCCCGGATCACCCATCGCGAGGCGTGCGCCGAGCTGTTCGCACGGGCGCAATCCGGCGACGGGCAGGCACGTGAGCTGGTCGAGCGGATCGGCACGTTCGTCGGCTATGGCTGCGTGACCATCTGCAACGCGTTCAATCCATCTCGCATCGTGATTGGCGACATCGTGGCGCAAGCCGGCGAACCGCTGCTCCAGCGCGTGCGCGAGGTGGCCTGCGAGCGTGTGATCCCCGAGATCATGCAGTCCACGCAGATCGAGCTTTCGGCACTGCCCACCGATGCAGCGGTGACCGGCGCCGCAGCTGTGGCGATTACGTACATTCTCGACCATCCATCGCAATTCTTTGCCAACGGTACGTAGAATTGAATGAATCTGTTCACAAGCGACACAACCAAACAACAACACACAAGAAAGGTGACATCATGTCAAAGCCAATCGTAGTCTCCCTCGGCGAACTCCTGTGGGACATGCTCCCCACCGGCAAGCGTGCCGGCGGCGCCCCGATGAACTTCGCCTACCACGCCATGAACAACGGCTGCGAAGCCTATGCGGTCAGCGCCGTCGGCGAGGATGAGCTCGGCGATGAACTCGCCATCGCCGCGGAGAAGGCCGGCATCCACGCCGTGCTGCAGCGCAACGCATGGCCCACCGGCACCGTCGAGGTGGCCCTGAAGAACGGCATCCCGGAGTACACGATCGTCGAGAACGTCGCCTGGGATCACATCTCCTACACCCGCCAGCTCATCGACATCGTCGAGCAGGCCGACGCCGTGTGCTTCGGCACGCTGGCACTGCGCTCCCCCCAGTCGCACGACACGATCATCGAACTGCTCAAGCACACCAAGGACGGCGCGCTCAAGTTCTTCGACATCAACCTGCGTGGCGACATGTATTCGAAGGAACTCATCGAGGAGATGCTCAGCTATGCGAACGTCTTCAAGATCAACGACGAGGAGCTGCTGCTGATGCGCGGCATGTTCGGCATCGAGAACACCTCCGACGAAGAGGCCTGCAAGTGGTTCATCGAGCAGTTCGACCTGCGCTACCTCATTCTCACCGGCGGCGCCACCTTCTCCACGATCATGTCGAACGACGGCGAGGTCTCCACGCTGGCAACCCCGCACGTCACCGTGGCCGACACCGTTGGCGCCGGCGACTCGTTCTCCGGCACCTTCACCGGCCGCATTCTCAACGGCGACTCCCTCGGCCTCGCACACCGCGCAGCCGTGAACACCGCCGCATTCGTGTGCACGCAGGAAGGCGCATGGCCGACCTACCCGGCCGAGATCACCGACTACCTCGCCGAGATCAGCAAGTGAGCGTGACACTTCCCCGACATTGAACCGGAGTCTGCAGACTGCTGCGACTCTGGTTTTCTTATGCCCCACCGCGCTATAGTGCCGGTATGAGAATCGTATTGCAGAAAGTGAGCCACGCCGGCGTGACCGTGACCGATGAGGCCACCGGCGGACTCGACCCGACATTCACCGAACAGACCATCGCAGCCGGCTATGTGCTGCTCGTCGGCGTGAGCGATGCCGACGGCACCAGGCAGATCGACTGGCTCGCCCACAAGATCTCGAATCTGCGCGTGTTCGAAGACGAACAAGGCAAGATGAATCTGTCGATTCACGACGTCGGTGGCTCGGTTCTGTCGATCTCGCAGTTCACATTGTTCGCAGACACCAGAAAAGGCAATCGTCCGAGCTTCGTGCGCGCCGGCAAGCCCGAGCATGCCGAACGAATCTGGCTCGAATTCAACGAGGCGTTGCGCGCGCAGGGACTTCAGGTGAAGGAGGGCAGATTTGGCGCGCATATGAACGTGTCGCTGGTCAATGACGGCCCGGTGACGATTCTGTTCGACACCGAGGAGCTCGGCACATAGCGCCACAATCAATGATGGCGAGAGCATACGCCTCGCCATCATTCCCGTACTCCACCCGGAACGTTGTTCCAAGTCGCGGATACCCATAGTCTACACTGCGCCGCGATATATGCCGAAGCCGGTCACATATGCGAAAACCCACTGTTTCCAGTGGGTTTTCTCGTATTTTGTGGAGCCGCGGGGGATTGAACCCCGGTCCGGTGACCGTACCCTCGTCCTTCTACATGCTTAGTCTGCTGACTCGAACGAGCGTATTTTCGGCCCCCGCCAATGCCGCAGACAACTGGCGGCGAGCCTAGCCACAGCAAAATGTTCTTGCAAGACCCTGCAGTTCAATCTCACAAGTAAGTCTTCTCACGACACCTGACCTCTCCCCGAAGACGCGGGAGAGCAGATGGAGTGCTAACTCGCTGGATTAAATCTGATTACGTTTAAAATCAGGCAGCGAGAGCGAACTCAGTGCGATTAGATTTAGCACTTATTTTTATTGCAGAGAACATCACGAGCGGACTCTACATTCTCGGCATGCTTCTCCAAGGCGAACAGATCACCGTCGAAACCAATCGGCCCCTTTTGAATTATCAAACTCACCGGCGTAGCTCTCGCCTAGCCGGACTTTTCAATATAGCACAACACGAACGCACTCGCAATATTCCGGTTTCGCGCAGATAATCGAGCGCCCGTTCACATGCGTGCATAGCGGGCGCTCAATATATATCTGCAGATTCCCTAGGCCTCCTCGGCGAGCAGCTTGCGCAGCTCCTCGCGATGTGCGGCCTGCTCGCGGGGACCCGGAACAGGCAGCGACGCCAGCAGCTTGCGCGTATACGGATCGCTCGGATATTGCATGATCTGCGAGGCGTCGCCGTGCTCGACAATGCGGCCCTTGTGCATCACCATGATGCGGTCGGCAAGCATGTCCACCACAGCAAGATCGTGCGTGATGAACAGGCACGCGAAGCCGATCTCCACCTGCAGCGTCTTGAACAGCTCGAGCACCTTCGCCTGCACCGACACATCGAGCGCCGAAGTCGGTTCGTCGGCAATGAGCAGACTCGGTTTGAGCGCAAGCGCACGGGCCAGCGACGCACGCTGGCGCTGGCCGCCGGAGAGCTCGTGCGGGAAGCGGTTCATGTATGCACGCGGCAACTGCACCATCTCGAGCAACTCCCCCACATACTGCTTCGCCTGCGAGACCGTCTTGTATCGACCATGCACAATGAGCGGCTCGGCCACATTCTCGAGAATCGTCATGAGCGGGTCGAAGGAGCTGCCCGGGTCCTGGAACACGAAACCGATCTGCTCGCGTAGCGGCTTGAACTTGCGTTCCTTGAAATCACGCATCTCCATGCCCAGCACATTGAGCGAACCAGCGGAAATGCGCTGCAAGCCGGCGATGGCACGGCCTGTAGTCGATTTGCCCGAACCGGACTCGCCCACCAATCCCAGCACCTCGGATTTGTGAATTTCAAAGCTCACATCGTCCACTGCCTTGAAATCCGGTTGCATCAAGTGTCCCGGATAGGTGATGTCCATATGCTCGGCCTTGACCACCACCGGCTCCTCACGCCAATCGACACTGCGCTCGATCACATGTCCGGCGGCATCGCGCACAATGAGCTGCTGCCCGATGCGCGGCACGGCTGCCAGCAGGCGTTTCGTGTAGTCGGCCTGCGGATTGTAGAAGATCTGGTCCACGCTCCCCTGCTCGACCACATGGCCGCGATACATGACGACCACCTGATCGGCGAGATCGGCCACAACACCCATGTTGTGCGTGATGATGAGCACAGAGGCACCGAATTCGTCGCGGGCGAGACGCAGCAGATCGAGGATCTCGGCCTGCACCGTCACGTCGAGTGCCGTCGTCGGCTCATCGGCGAGAATGAGTCCGGGATTGAGCACGAGGGCCATGGCGATGACGATGCGCTGCTTCTGGCCGCCCGAGAACTGATGCGGGTAGTAGTCGATGCGCGTGGCGGCGTCCGGAATGCCAACCTTCTCAAGAATCTCGATTGATTTCGCCCGCAATTGCTTCTTGTCGGTCAAACCGTGCGCGCGCAGACCCTCCTCGATCTGCCAGCCGATCGTATAGACCGGGTTGAGCACCGAGTTCGGCTCCTGAAACACCATGGCCGCAGCGCCACCGCGCACCTGCTGCAGGTCCTTGCCGCTCATGGTGAGCACATCGAAGCCTTCGGCCCCGTCCTGTGCGGTGCGAATGTAGATCGCACCGCCAGTGGTGGCCGTCTCGGGCAGCAGCTTGATGATCGAGCGCGCGGTCACCGATTTGCCGGAGCCGGATTCGCCGACCACACCCACCACGGTCTTGCGGGGAATGGTGAAATCGACACCGTCGATTGCCTTGATCGGGCCCGCGTCCGTCACGAACGAGACGCTCAGACCCTTGATGTCGACCAGATTGTCTCCCATTGGCCCAGTGCGTTCCAACTCATCGCTCATCGTCGATCACTCCTTCGCTCTCATCCGGCACGTCTTTGTTCACCACGGCCATCTCCGGATCCTGCGTCACGAGGTATTCGTTCACATCCTCACCCAGATTGGCAGGTTTCTCGGTGGCATCCTTGATGGCCGCGTACTCCTGTTCCACAACGGCCTGTGGGGTAGGCCCGGCGTCAGGCGAATCCACCGAGGTGTCTTCGATCGAACCGACCACTTCGCCGGCGGACTTGCGCGCACGCAGGCGCGGATCCGCCAAGTCGTTGAGCGACTCGCCGATCAGCGTGATGCCAAGCACAATGAGCACAATGGCCAGACCGGGGAACACGGCGGTCCACCAAATGCCGGAGGTCACATCGGCAACGGAACGGTTGAGGTCGTAGCCCCATTCCGCGGCTGCCGTCGGTTCGATGCCGAAGCCAAGGAAGCCCAAGCCGGCAAGCGTGAGAATCGCCTCCGACGAGTTGAGGGTGAGGATCACCGGCAACGTACGCGTAGAGTTCTTGAGCAGGTGCTTGCTCATGATGCGCCAGGTGGAGGCGCCCACTACCTTGGCGGATTCAATGTACGCGGAATCCTTGATGCGAATCACCTCGGCACGGATCGTGCGGAAGTACTGCGGAATGTACACGACGGTGATCGAAATGCCGGATGCGAGAATGCCGCCCCACAGGCTCGATTGGCCGCCCGAGATCATAATGGCCATGAGAATCGCCAGCAGCAGCGACGGGAACGAGTAGACGGCGTCGGCGATCACAACGAACACCCGATCCACCCATCCGCCGAAATACCCGGAGACAAGCCCCAGGAACACGCCCGCGAAAATGGAGAGCAGCACAGCCACCACAATGGCGATGACGGCGGTGCGCGCACCCCATACCGTGCGGCTGAACACGTCGAATCCACCCACCGTGGTGCCCCAGATATGCTCGCGTGACGGCGCGGCCTGCGTCGGGAACGCAACACCGTCGTCACCCTTGATCTGCGCATATCCATATGGCGCGATCCACGGCGCGAACACCGCCACGAACAGGAAGAACCCCGTCAGCACCAGACCGGTGACGAGCATGCCCTTCTGCCAGCCGACGGCAATTTTCAGATCGCGCACCACAGGCAGTTTCGAGAACCATGACTGCGGCTTCTCTATGTTGAGATTCTCCAGACGCGCGTCACCCGGCACGCCGACTCTGGTTTCCGTGCTTTCACTCATTTCAGTACCTCACTCGCGGATCGATCAACGCGCTGATCACGTCGACGATGAAGTTGACCACGGAGACGATGATCGCAATCAGGATCACAATGCCCTGCACCGCCACGAAATCACGCGCCTTCAAATAATTGGAGAGCATGAATCCCAAGCCCTTCCATTCGAACGTGGTCTCGGTGAGCACCGCGCCAGCGAGCAGCAATGCGATCTGCATGCCCATCACCGTGATGATCGGGATCAGGGCCGGGCGCCAGGCGTGCTTCGACATCAGGCGCTTCTCGGAAACGCCGCGGGAACGGGCGGCCTCGATGTAGCCGGCATTGTAGGTGGAGATCACATTCGTACGCACCAGTCGAATGAACACGCCCGCCGTGAGCAATCCCAAGGCCAGCGCCGGCAGGATCGCATGCATGAGCACGTCGCCAAGCACCTTCATGTCGCCGAGTTGCAATGCGTCGACAATATACAACCCGGTGGGTGAAACCAATCTGGAGAACTGCATCTCCGATTGCAGCGAGGAACGTCCGGAGCTCGGAAGAATACCGAGTCCCACCGAGAAGATGAGTTTGAGCACCAACCCGAGGAAGAACACCGGCGTCGCATAGCACAGAATGGCGAACATGCGAATGCCGGCATCCTGCGCACGATCGCGGTGCTTGGCGGCGATGCGTCCGAAGCCGATGCCGACGAGCAATGCCACGACGAGCGAGAGCAACGCCAGTTCGAGCGTGGCGGCGCCATACCGTGTGAGCACCGAGATCACCGGCTGGTTGTCGGTGAGGGTGCGGCCGAGGTCGCCATGCAGCAAGCCACCCAGGTAATCGAAGTACTGCACGATGAGCGGGCGGTCATAGCCGGCCTCGTGAATGCGGCGCTGCAGTTCCTCCGGTGTGAGTCTGCCGCCCATCGCGGCCGAGATCGGATCGCCGGTGGCACGCATCACGAAGAACACGATCGTGACGAGAATGAACACGGTGGGGATAATGAGCAGGAAGCGACCGAGAATGAAACGGAAGAATCCTGCGGAAAGTCTGTTTTTATGCGCGGTTGGTTTCGATGGTGCGGAATCCGCCGGCGATGCTATTGCTTGAGACACCGGATCTCCTTGGAATAATGCGGGAATGAACTGGACAACGAGCCGGGAACAGCCAATGCCTGGTGCGTTCCGGAAAGAACGCACCAGGCTGACCTATGCGAAGGACCTCAGTTCTTCACCACGGAGGCGTAGCGGAAACGGAACGAGGGGTCGAGCACGACACCGGAGACGTTGCTGCCGGTGACCGCCACCTGGTTGCCCTGTAGCATGGGCAGCGTGGAGAGGTCGTCGGTCTCGGTCTTCTGAATGTCCTTGAGCATGCCCTCGCGCTTGGCTTCGTCCTTCTCGCCGGCCTGCGCCACAATGGCGTCGTTGACCTTCTTGTTGGAGTAGCCGTTGTTCACGAAGTTGCCGTCGCGGAAGAACGGAGAAAGGTAATTGTCGGGGTCGGAGTAGTCCGGGAACCAGCCGAGCTGGTACACCGGGTAGCTCCCGTCGGAGTCGTCGGTGACCACACGCTCCTTGTTGTACTGCGTCCATTCGGTCTGCTGCAGGTCGACCTTGAACAGGCCGTCGGCCTCGAGCTGGCTCTTGATGGCGGCGTATTCGTCGGCCGAGCTGGAACCGTAATGGTCGCCGTTGTACTGGAGCTTGAGATCCACCGGGGTGGGCACGCCGGCGTCCGAGAGCGTCTTCTTGGCCTTGGCGGCGTCCGGCTTGCCGTTGTCCGTGTAGGCCTTGAGCGTGTCTTCATGACCGGTCAGACCATCGGGAATGAAAGAATAGAGCGGGGTGTAGGCGCCCTTGTACACCTTCTGCGAAAGCTCGTCGCGGTCGATGAGGCTGGCGACGGCCTGGCGTACGGCCTTGGCCTTGACGGCGTCGGCGTCCTTCTGCGATTCGCCGTACGGCTGGAGCTTGAAGTTGAAGGCGAGCATGCGCACCTCACCGCCCGGGCCCTTGACGACCTTCACCTTGCTGTTCTTGCCGAGGTCCTCGATGTCGGTGGGCGAAAGCGAGCGGTATGCAACATCGACCTGCCCCTGCTCCACGGCCATCTTCAGATTGGAGGCATCGGCGAAGTACTTCACCTGCACACCGGAGTTCTTCACCGGCGTCAGCCCCTGGTAGTTGCCGTTCTTCGAATAGCTCACGGCCTCGTTGAGCTTGAACGAGTCAATCTGATAGGGGCCGGCGAATGCCTTGCCGCTCACGATTGTGTCGGCATCGGTGATCTTGTCTGCCGAGAACACCTCGTCGTCGACGATGGGGCCTGCCGGCGAGCTCATGACCTGCTTGAGCGTGACATCGAACGGCACCTTCGAATTGAACACGACGGTGTTGGCATCCGGGGTTTCAATCGAATCGATGTTGGCGAGCAGCGAGCTCGGTCCGTTCGGGTCGTTGATCGTGTTGATGCGGTCGTATGAGAACTTCACGTCCTTCGAGTCGAGCGTGTGACCGTTCGCGAACTTGAGGCCGTCCTTGATCTTGACGGTGAACTGCTTGCCGTCCTTGCTCCACGTGCCGTCGTCGGCTGCGATGTCCGGCGAAAGCTCGGAGGTGTTGTAATCCTGTGCGTACAGGAAGGGGAACACCTGAATCTGCACGGCATAGGAACCGTTGTCGTACGAACCGGCCGGGTCGAGCGACGTCACCTTGTCGGTGGTGCCGACAAGCACGCTGTTCTCACCCGCGGCGTTGGCGGCGTCGTCCTTCACGCCGCCGCAGGCGCTCACCGAGGCGAGCGCGGCCACCAATGCAATGGCGGCGATGATCTTCTTTGCGTTCACACTGAACCCTCTCTCTTCTGGAATTGCTCCACTCTCTCACGGAACAATTACCAAGCAGATTGTCAGCTTCACGCATTACCTACACGTTTCGTCTCAGCATACGTATGCGCATGAATAGGCATGCTGGAGGCAAAAGCATTGCAATTCAGCGCTTTTTTGATTTCCGGGGTGTTTCCGGTCGGTTTCGCATGCTGAGATTGGCCCGGGGCCACGCTCTCCCCGGCTTCGTTATTTGATGATTGGCCTTCTCGGCGCAGAGACGTTGATCTGCTTCTTGTCGCCGATCACATTCGGGTCGTTCATGATCTTGTCGACAATCGCCATCTTGAGTTTCAGTTCCGCGCTGTCGCCCCACACGATGGTGATGCCGTTGTCGAGTGTGGTCGTCACCGAGTCCTGCGTGTTCGCGCTCACCGCGGTCACTCGGGTGCGCCAGGATTCCGGCATCGCATCGAGGATCGTCACGGCAGCGCGCACCGATCGCTGGCCGAGTGCGTCGTCGATGTTCTTCACCTCAATCACCGGAATGCCCTTGACCGCTTGATTGGTCACGGAATTGAGCACACGCGTCTGGTTGTCGACAGCCGTCAGACCGTCCTTGCCTGCAACTTTGAGCATTGCCGCCGGTCGTTGCGCGGTCACTTCCACCTCGAGACCGTTCGGGAATTTCTTCGTGGCACGTGACGAGGAGACGCCCGGGATGTCATCGAGCTGTTGTTCCACCGACTTGTCGGAGACGATGAGCAACGATTTGCCGGCCTGCTGTTTGGCTATGTCGAGAATCTGCGTGCGGTTCACCCACTCGTTCGCGCCCATCACCGTGATTCTGTCTTGCCGCAATCTCAGTGCCGGCGAGAAGAACAGCAGCCAGATCAACGCGATGACCAGTGCGAAGACGCCCGCGCCAATGCCTATGCGCATGGCGAGCACGCGCAGATTTGCGGTTTTCCTTTCTCGTTGGCGCTCCTTGAAATCCACGACTTTCGGCCGGGTGGCGACGCCGATCGTACCGGCGGACTCATTGAGCGTGCGCGCTACCAAATCCTCGCTTTCCAGCGCCCGTGCATCGACGAACGAACCGGGCGCGGAGACGGCCTTTGACTGCGAGGACTGTGCGGTGCGCGCCGTGCGTTCCGATTCACGCCTGCGTTTGCGCACGAGTTTGCGGAAGCGGTACCGTGGGCGTTTGGCCGAATCATTCGGACCAGATGACGCCTGCGTGGATTCCACGGTGGCAGATTGCCGTTCGGCATCGTGGGTTCCGGACGTGGCTGTACGAGTCTGTACTGTTCGTGACTGGCCGCCACGCACACGTCTTTTCTTGCCGGCGCGCACCGATTGCGTGGCTTTTGCCGAACGGCCGGAACGTGCCTGCCTGCCACGCATCGCCTTCGGGTACTCTTCGAACGACTGCGATTGGGTGGGCGGCTGCTCATCGTCCCGCACGGCTGCGGTATTGTCTCGGGTGTGCGATTCCGGCATATCACGGCGCGAGCGGACGGCTCGGTTCCCCGATCCGGCGGACCTGACCGACCGACCGCGCGGCCACTGCGGTTCCTGCCGCTCCGAGTCCGAGGAATGACCGGAGGAGCTCACCGTACGTCTTGCCATATCGCCTTCCTATGCCGTGTTCTGCAGCTGCTCAGTCCTGCTGGGCGTTGCCGTAATGCGCTTCGAGCACATGCAGGATCACCGGCCCCATCTTCGTGATGTCACCGGCGCCCACTGTGAAGATCACGTCTCCCGGCTGCGCGCGCATAGCGAGCATCTGGGCGGCGAGACTCATATCGTCCACCGCCTCGATCTCATACGAACCGTCACCATGCGCCTTGTCCACAATCGTGCTCGGGGTCACCTGCGGGAAATCAGCCTGCTTCTCGCGGGCCGGGAATATGCCGGTCACAATCACATCGTCGGCCAGTGAGAGCGCATCGGCGAACTCCTGTGCGAAGAACTGTGTGCGTGAGAAGAGATGCGGTTGGAACAGCACGTGCAGCTGCGAATCGGGGTAGCGTCTGCGTGCGGCCTTGAGCAGTGCCATGATCTCGGTTGGGTGGTGTGCGTAATCGTCCACCACGGTGATGTCGCTCACTGTGCCGCGAATCTGGAATCGGCGGTTCGCACCGAGGAAGGTGCCGGCCGCGGCCGCCGCGCGTTCGGCGTCCATACCCAGCAGAACGGCCGCAAGAATGGCTGCCGTGGCGTTGCGGGCGTTATGCAGGCCGGGAATCCTCAAGCTCACCGGCAATGCGACGTCGGCACCGGCAAGCGCGGCGGGAATGTCGATCACGAAGTTCTCGGTGCCGCTGTTCGCGGACTCATGTTCGGAGGCGATGTGCACGAAGGTGGCGCCGTTGAGGTCGCCGAGCTCGTCGGCGGTGTGGGTGGAATAGGCGATCACCTTGCGTGCGTCCTCTGGGGCGAGCGAGCGGAGCACGGCAAGCGCCCCGGCATCGTCGACGCACATAATCACCGCGCGGCGGGCATGCGTGATATGGTCGGCGAATGCCGCGTGATAGTTCTCCTCCGTGTGGTAGTGATCGAGATGGTCGGCCTCGGCATTCGTGATGATCTCGATGTCGGGGTGGTATTTGGCAAAGCTGCCGTCGGATTCATCGGCTTCGGCGACGAGCACCGTCCCCTTGCCGACATGTCCCCCATCGAGTGTGGTACCGTCGGGTCCCTGAATGGAGCCGCCGATCGCATAGCTCGGGTCGGCCAGTTCGCCGGTGCCGGCATGCGTGAGTATGTGGGCGAGCAGCGAGCTCGTGGTCGTCTTGCCATGGGCGCCGGCGACGGTCACGGCGTGCTTGCCGTTCATGAGCAGGGCGAGAATGTCACTGCGATGCACCAATTGGGCGCCGTTGGCCACGGCTGCGACGATCTCGGGATTGTTCGGCTTGATCGCGCTGGAATATACCACCACCTGCGCATCCTGCACGTTCTCGGCGCGTTGGGTGAATTGCACCGGTATGCCGAGTGATTCCAACCGCTCGGTTTTCGCGCCCGGTTTGTGGTCCGAACCGTCGACCGGCACTCCCTGCTCATGCAGCATCTCGGCGAGCACGCTCATGCCGGCACCACCTATGCCAATGAAATGCGTGTTGCCCAGATCTGCGGCACGCAGGTCTTCGCCGAACTGTGCCACGGTCGGATCAAGCACAATGGATTCCTTCACCTTCAAGCTCCTTGTTCTGTGTCTCGCTGTTGCATGCGAATATGACCTAGCCGCGCAAGTCGGCGATGGCGAGGATTCTTCGGGCCATGCGGTCCGCCGCATCACGAATGCCATACTGCCATGCATGCTCACCATACGAACGCAATCTGGCCGGGTTCGACAGCAATCCGGGCACTTGCGTGGTCACCCACTGCGAGGTGAACGATCTGTCGTCCACAATGATGCCGCCACCTGCGTCGCTCACCGGAAGCGCGTTGAACCGTTGCTCGCCGTTGCCAATGGGAAGCGGCACATACACCGCCGGCAATCCAAGCGCCGTCAGCTCGCTCACCGTGCCGGCACCGGACCTGCATATCACCAGATCCGCGCAGGCGAACGCCTTGTCTATGCGCTCCAGGTACTGCGCGACGTGGTAGTTGCGTCCAGGTTGGCTTTCCTCGCCCAGACCCGTGAGCACATCGGCTCCGGCGTTCTGCACCACCAGATCACGTACCTCGTCAATCTTGCCCTTGCCTGTCAGATGCACGATCTGCGCCACTTCGGTGAGCTGCCTGGCGCTGCCGGCAATGGCACGGTTCATGCTCTGCGCTCCCAGCGAACCGCCGGTGACCACGATGATCGGCCGGTTCGGGTCAAGACCGAGTTCGGCGGCATTGCGGGTTCGGGCGCCTTCCCTGTCGCGTTCCAGCTCCTCGGCGAGATCCGCTATGGCAGGTCGCAATGGCAGTCCCACACGCTCGATTCCGCCATCCTTTGCAGGCTTGAGTCCGGTTGCGTCGTAGGCGGTGCCAATGAACTGCGCCCAACGGGCGCCCAGCTTGTTGGCCATGCCGGCACGGGCATTCTGCTCATGGATCACCACCGGAATCCCGAGCCTATGCGCGGCGGAATAGGCCGGCGCAGATGCGTAGCCGCCGAAGCCGACGACCACCTGGGTGCCCTGGTGCTCAAGGTACTCCACCACCTTGGCCTTCTCCGCCTTCCATTTGCGGGGAAATTCCAACGCCGCACGGTTGGGTCTGCGGGGGAACGGCACCTTCTCTATCGTCTCCAGTTGATACCCGGCCTGTGGCACCAGATCGGCCTCCAGCCCCACGGCCGTTCCCAATGCGATGATGTCGGCGTCGGGGTCGAGGCGCCGAATCGCGTCGGCCACGGCGAGCAACGGATTGACGTGGCCTGCGGTGCCACCACCCGCAAGCATGATGCGGTGCTGTGTGTTCGAACTCATATCTCCACTGTACTTGATTGTGCTCTCATATAACGGATTGCGAAACGGCGAATGCTATGCGCGCGGATGCGCCGCCCCGATCTGCGGCTGGGCGCGCATCAACGAGACGCATGCGCCTGCGGCCATCAGGCAGAAGATCATCGACGAACCGCCAGCCGAGACGAACGGCAACGGGACGCCCATCACGGGGAGAATCTCCACGACGACGGCAATGTTGATGAGCGCCTGACCAGCGATCCACATCATGAAGCACAGCAATGCGACGCTGGCATACCTGTTGTGCATCTGCATGGCCACCACCACCAGACACCAGGCGATGACCACGAAGAGCAGCACCACCAGTGCGGCACCCACAAAACCAGTCTCCTCGCCAATGATGGCGAAGATGAAGTCGTTATGCGCTGCAGGCAGGTAGTTCCACTTCTCACGGGAATTGCCGAGCCCCACACCCAGCAGGCCGCCCGAAGCCAACGCGTAGTTCGAGTGGGTGGCTTGGTAGCATACATCGATGTTATCGGCGGTGCAGCCCGTATAGGTCGCCATGATGCGTGACATGCGGTTGGAGCTGAACACCGTGAGAATCGCCACGCCCACCACGGCCACAATGCCCACCAGACCCACGTACTTCATAGGGAATCCGCTGACCACAATGGCCATGAGTCCTATGAGGATAATCACCAATGCGGTACCGAGGTCCTTGCCCAAAAGCACCGATCCCAAACCAAGCACATACAGGCCGAAGGTTCGCCCCCAGTCACCGAGGTCCCATGCCTTCCGCGACTGCCGTATCCCCGGTTTCAGCCGCATCATCGAAATCATGGCCAGTGGGAACCACAGGCAGATCGTGAACTTCATGAACTCGGCGGGTTGGAACTGGATGCCTGCGATACGCAACCAACCGCGGTTGCCGCCAACGTCGATGCCGAAGAAGAATGTGAACACCTGAACTGCCACACTGACCAAGTACATCGGCAGAGCCAGCCGCTTCAGCGTACGCCCCTTGCAGTGCGCTGCAACCAACGCGAGCACCAGACCCACCACGCTGAATCCCACCTGGTTGAGGGCCTTCGTCCACGGCGAGGAACCTGCGGCGACCATGTCGACCGACGAGCTCGAGAACACCATGATGATGCCGAACACCGTGAGGATGCCCACCGCGGCGATGAATCCATAGTAGCAGCCCAGTGGGTTGAGCAGCACGCGCCACCCTCTGTATTCGCCGGCGAAGTCGATCATGCCGAACTGTGGTGACGGGCGTTTGGAGGCGATTCGCGCCGCCGTGGCAGGGTCGTCGTGAGTGACGGTCCATGGTTGGGGCGCACCGCCCCGCCGGCTCCGGCGCACCAGCGGCTTCACCGACGGGATGTCTCCATTCGGTTTGCCGTCCTGCGCCGAACGCATCGAACGAGGTTGACGTTCAGGCTTCGGCATGTCCGTTCACCCACCGTTTCGCCTGGGCGGCGAACTGGTCACCGCGATCGGCATAGGATTTGAATTGATCCATCGAGGCGCAGGCCGGTGCCAGCAGCACCACGTCGCCCGGCTCGGCGAAGTCCGCCGCGGCATCGATGGCACGTTCCATCACTGTGGTACCATCGGCCGGGTCGATCACCGTCAACGGCAGCTCCGGCGCTTTGGCTTTCAATGCGTCGAGCATCGGTTTCTGGTCGACGCCAATTACCACGACCGCCTTGAGACGATCCCGCTCCTGCTCCACCAGCTCTTCGAAGGTGGCACCTTTGGCGAGGCCGCCGGCAATCCACACCACCGAACCGGGCGCGAAGCTGTTCAGCGAGGCACGGGCCGCATGCGCATTCGTGGCCTTCGAATCGTCGACGAAGCGAATGGTCCCTTCCGACGAAGCCAGTTCGGCCACCGTCTGAATGCGATGGTCTCCCGGTGCGAATCGCTTGAGCGCGTCGATCGCAGTAGCGACGTCTGCGCCGAGACCCACCACCAGAATCAACGCGGTCAGGGCGTCGGCGAGCAGATGTGGGTAGATCGTACCATCGGGTTCGGCGAGATGCGTGAAGTCCGCAATCGGCGCCAGCGCATATGCCTCGCCGGTCTGGCCACCGCATAGGCCGCTCATGTCGACGATCCAGCCGTCCTTGATGCCAATCTGCCCCGAAACCGGCTCCCCCAACGTGAAGCCGATGTGTTCGCAGCCCTCGGCGGTCTGCGCGGTACGTGCCAGCTCGCTCACCCGGGCATCCTGCGCGTTATAGGCAATGACCCGTTTCGCGCCATCGAACACCTTGGATTTGTCGGTGGCATAGTTCGCCATACCGCCGTGCCAGTCCAAGTGGTCCGCGGCGATGTTCGTGATCGCCGCGCAATCGAGCTCCAGCGAATAGGTGAAGTGTAGCTGGAAGGAGCTCAGCTCCACGCAGAGCACATCATTGGCCGGGTCGAGTGCGGCGGCAGAGAGCGCGTTGCCTATGTTGCCCACGGCAGGGGCCGTATACCCGCACGCCTTGAGCATCTCCGATGTCATTTCGGTGGTCGAGGTCTTGCCGTTCGTGCCGGTGATGCCAATCCACGGAGCGGGCGAACCGGTGCGTTCGCTGGGCGCTCGCATGCGCCAGGCGAGCTCCACCTCGGAGATCACCTCGATGCCGCGGCTTTGCGCCTCCACAATGAACGGCGTGCGCGGGTTGAACACCGGCGACGTGCATACCAGATCGACCTCATCCCAGTCAATGTCGTCGAAGGAATGCAGGTCGGCCGCTTTCAGTTTCTCATCGACCCCGATCACCGTGGCGCCGGCATCACGCAGAATCTTCGCCATGCTGCGTCCGGAGATGCCCAGACCTGCCACCACCACGCGTTTGCCCGCCGCGTTGAATTCCTGATTACTCATTTCCCACCTCGCATGTCTTGCTGGAATACCTCATGTATGTCTCTCTACCTATACCGTCGCGGTGTTTCGGCCACATCGCCCGCTGCGCCGCAAGCTTGCGATCAGTGATGCCAGAGCCCCGACAGCCCCACCCAGTTGCCATAGAAGATAATGAGCCCGGTGATGACGGACATGAGCTCGACGATCCAGAAGCGCACGACCACCTTGCTCTCGCTCCAGCCGCACAATTCGAAATGATGGTGAATCGGCGCCATCTTGAATACACGCTTATGCGTCGCCTTGAAATAGCCCACCTGAATGACGTCGCTCAGAGTCTCCACCACGAACAGACCGCCGATGACCATGGCGAGGAACTCCGTGTGGGTGATGATCGAGAGTGCGGCGAACAAGCCGCCCAATGCCAGGGAGCCGGTGTCGCCCATGAAAATGGAGGCTGGATTGCAGTTGTACCACAGGAAGCCCAGGCAGGCCACGGCCGCGCAGCATGCGATGATGCCCAAGTCGAGTGGGTCGGAGACGGCATAGGTGAAGCCGGAATGGGCCTGCCCCTTGAGATGGTACATCTGCCACATGGCGATGATCGCATACCCCACGAAGGCGATCATGGAGGAACCGGCGCACAGACCGTCGAGGCCGTCGGTGAGGTTCACCGCATTGGTCCAGGCGGCCATGAGGAAGTTCACCCAGATCACGAACAGAATGATCGCCACAATCCTACCGGCGAACTCGAAGCTCAGGAACGGCTTCTCTATGAAGCTCATGCCTGCCTGCGCCACGGGGAATCCCGACCGGGTGGGAACAATGAGCGCAAGCACTGCGAATATGGTGGCAAAGACGACCTGACCGAAGAACTTGCCTCCCACTGTGAGGCCCTCGTTTTGCTTCTTGCGTACCTTGGCGAAATCGTCGATGAAGCCGAGGACACCCATCGACACCATGGCGAACAGTGCGAGGATGGCCGCCCAAGTAGGCCGTGCCCCCGTCGTGCAGAAACGGTACAGGGCAGAGGCACACCAGCCGAGCACCACGGCCAGCACGATGACCACGCCGCCGAGCGTTGGCGTGCCGCGTTTGACCTGATGCGACTTGGGGCCGTCTTGGCGGATGTACTGACCGTAATTGAGCTTGTGCACAATGCGGATCAGCAAAGGGGTACCGACGAGCGTGATGATCAACGACGTCAGAATTCCTATGATGAGGGCGATCACGAGGTTACTCCATTCGTGGGTGTTGTTGCCTTGTAGTTGTTGGGTTCCGTGTTATTCGGCCTCGGCGGCCCACTGTGTCGCCAACGCGCTCAGACCTGAGGCGTGGGACCCCTTGAGCAGCACCAGCATGTCGGGGTGTTCAGCGTTCAGTGCGCGAATCAGATCGTCGGCCTGCTGAGTGGTCTTCACCGCCCGAACCGGTCGCATGTCGTCAGCACCCCTCGCCTCTGTGCCGCCGTCCGCAATGTCCTGCGCCAACGCGTTGAGTGAGACGTCATCGCCGCCACCCACGCAGATCAGCGCATCCACACCGCCATCGAGCGCATAGGCGCCAATCGTCCTGTGCAGGTTATGCTCATCGGAGCCGAGTTCAAGCATCGAGCCGAGCACGGCCACACGGTAAGGCTGCTGATCCTCCTGGCTACGCCATGCCATGAGGCCATCGATTCCCGCGCGCATAGAGTCCGGATTCGCGTTGAAGGAATCGTCGATGAGTGTGAATCGTGCACCATCCCGTTCCACCTCACTCACCGCCATGCGATGCGGGCTGATCCTGCGGGTGTCCGCCAACACCCGGGCGATGCGTTCGAGCGGCATGCCCAGCAGCTTGGCCACGCTCGCCGCGGCCAACGCATTCATCACGTTGTGGCGGCCGCCGATGCCGAGCGACACACGCTGTTCCACTCCCTGCGAAGACACGAGCGCGAACACGGGGTGCCCCAGATCGTCCAGTGCAATGTCGTCGGCAGCCATATAGCTGTCGATATCATGGGCCTGCGCCTTGTCGATGCCGAACCAGAACACATCGCCCTTGGCGATGCCGCTCATCGCCGCCACACGCTCATCGTCGGCATTAAGCACCGTGACCGCATTCGGCGCCTCCCCACGTATGATCTCGCTCTTTGCCTGGGCGATGCGTTTCACCGAACCGAATTCACCCAAATGAGCGACGCCCACCTTGAGCACCACAGCGATGTCGGGCGGTGCGATCTTCGTGAGTCTGGCGATCTCACCGATGTGGTTGGCCCCCATCTCAGCCACCAGGTATCGCGTGCGTTCCCCCACTTTCAGCGCCGTCAAGGGCAGCCCGATCTCATTGTTGAACGATCCCTGCGGTGCCACGGTCTCGCCTTGCGTGCTCAGCAACGCATGGAGCAGGTCCTTCGTGGTGGTCTTGCCCACCGAACCGGTGATGCCGATGATCGTGAACGGCTCATCGATGGCCTTGCGCGACTCGAGATTGGCTTTGGCCAACGCCCCCAACGCCGCCACCGTATCGGGAACCACAATCTGCGCGATGGGAGCCGACTCGATCTCACGCTCCACCAACGCTGCCACAGCGCCTTGCCGGGCCGCCGCATCCACGAAATCATGACCGTCCACATGCTCGCCGGCAATCGCCACGAACAGCGACCCGTCGACGACCTGCCGTGAATCGGTCACCACGCTCGTGGCGGTCACCGTCTCCAGATCATCGCAGTCGCAATGCTCCGCAGAGCCATGCACGGCCTGCACCATCTGCGCCAACGTCATTCGCATCATGTCTGTTCCTCACTGTTCCTTTCGGAAAATCCTGCGCTCAGTGCAGTTCCCTCGACACCCGCAGGGCGCTGCGAATGTTCGCTTTCTTCACACCTGCGGCCATCACCATGGCAATCGCCAGCGACAGCGACCTCACCTTGTCGAGCCCGAAATCCGCTTGCACGGCCATCTGATCGGTCTCATCGGTGCGGAAGGCGATATGCGTGCCTTCATCAATGCCACAGCCATACCGTTCGCTGGCCTGCTCCACTAAGTCCTGCCCCGCCATGGGGTCGGCCACACTGTCATAGCCGATCACATCGGCCCCCACCGATTGCAGGGCGTCAGGCTGCAATGTATTGTCGTCCAAGGCGAGAATCACTGCGGCGGCGCCGTCCTCGGCACATACCGAGAGCACCCGCTGCGTGGAGAGAATGTCCATCGGGTACCTCAAATCGAGGAATCGGTCCAACGACTGCGAGTCGCCGGCGCAGATCGTGCCCACAGGATTGCCGAGCATGTGCAGGAACTGGGAGAGCATCACCACATTGGCATGGATCTGGTCATCGTTGATCCCGGCGACGGCAAACACCGCCAAGGTTCCCGCCGGATTCCCGGTCATATTCGATGCGATCTGGCCTATCTCGCGTGGGGTCGGGTCGGCGTACACCAAAGGGATGTCGGATTCCAGGTCGCTCGATCTCATCGACTTCGGGAGCATCACCGCATAGGCGCCTTTCCGTGAGGCGGCCGCCACCCTGGCGGCATCGATGCGTTTGCCCGGCATGAACAACGACCCGGCGGTCACCGAATCGATGTCGCTGGCCAGCGACGTGACGGTGACCGCACGGGAGAACTTCGGCGAGAGCTCGTACCCGTACCGGTCTGCAAGCATGCCCAATGTGGTGCGGTGCGTGGCCGCTTCGCTCAGTGAACTCATATGAACTCCTTGCCTCACCATTTCACCGGGAGGGCGTCCTTGCGCGGCGTGGATGCCGGCACTTCGTACTTCTGCATGAGGAACTGGCCTATCTCCGCGGTGACCGGGCCGGCGGTCAGACCGCCATAGTTGCCTTCCGGGTCACGAAGCACCACGGTGACCACATAGCGTGGGTTGTCGGCTGGGATGATGGCCGTGTAGTCGCTGATCAGCGATGACAGCTTGCCGTCGTCGCCGACGATCTCGGCGGTTCCGGACTTCGAGGCAACACGGTAGCCGCTCACGCCGGCGAACTTCTGGTAGTGCTCCGCCACCGATTCCATGGCGTTGAGCAGCTCATTCGCCGCGCTTTCGTCGACGACGCGTTTGGATTCGCCGGGATCGACCTTCTCCTCGCGCCCGTTGGAGGCTGTGACCGATTTGATGATGCTCTGGGGCTTCATCACGCCCTTGTTCGCCACGACGGCTATGGCGTTGGTCAGCTGCAGCGCGTTCGTGGAGTAGCCCTGACCGAACAGCACGGTATTGCGGGTACGGCCGTCCCATGCGTTGGCCGGCGTGAGCACGCCCTGCGATTCACCGGGAAGGTGCAGGGAGGAGGGTTGGCCTATGCCGAATTTCGAGAGATACTCGTAGCGCTTGTCGTCGGGGAAATTGTCGGAGGCCTGGATGGTGCCCACATTCGAGGATTGCTCGAGCACGCCGGCAAGCGTCCAACGTTCGGCGCCATGGTTGAACGAATCCTTGTAGGTCTGACCGTCCAGCGTGATGCTGTCGGGCACGGTGAAACGGTCACCCATATGGTGCAGCTTCTCCTGCAACAGACCGCCCATGGTGAACACCTTGCCAATGGAGCCGGGCTCGAACACCTGGTTGACGCTTCGCGCCACCTGCACCTTGGCATCGTCGGATCCGGCCTCGATCTTGTCGGTGTCGGCCAGAGCGATGATCTCGCCGGTGCGGACGTCCTCCACCACGCCAATGCCCCAGCGTGCCTTGTACTTCTCCTGTGCATCGGCGAGAATCTTCTCCACACGCCATTGCACGTCACGGTCGATGGTCAGCGTCACATTCGAGCCGTCCACCGCCTCCTTCGAGTCGGTCATCGTGCCGGGGATCTCCTCACCGCCATTGCCCTGCTGATACACCTGATAGCCGTCGGTACCGGTGAGCGTCTTGTTCTGCAGTTGCTCGATGCCGGCGACACCTTCCCCTTCGGCATTGACGCCCCCGAGCAACGCTCCCATGAGCGTGCCGTTCGAATACAGGCGTTCATTGCTCAGCTCCGAATAGACAATGCCCCCCAAGTACAGCTGCGAAATCTTGCGCTTGACCTCAGGCGTCACGTCTTTCTTCAGTACGGCGTACTGGCCGGTGCCCGACAGCTTGCCGCCTATCTCCGAGGCGCTCATGCCAAGCAGTGGGGCGAGCAGCTGGGAGACCGCGGCCACACCTGTGGTGGTCAGCGGCTTGCCGTCGATCTGCTGGCAATACGGTTTGGTCGCTGCCGTGCATGCCGTCGGCTCGAAGGTCTGCGCCGCATCCGGATTGCCTATGATCGTGTAGCGTTCCACGCTTTGGGCCAGCACCACGCCGTTCGTGTCCATGATCTTGCCACGCTTGGCCTGCAACGTCACCTTGAGCGTGCGGCTCTGCTGTGCGGCCATGGCCAATTGCGGGCCTTCGATGAGCTGAATGTACACCAGTTTGCCCAGACAGCACACGGCCAGCACCGCCATCACCACCGTGATGACGAGGGTGCGGCGCATCAACTGCGAGGCGCCGTTCCATTTGGCTTTCAGGCCCTTCATTCGGTGGCACCTCCCTGGCTGGTGTCATGCTGGTTCGATGTCGGATGCTGGTTGGCCGATTCCCCGGTTGCCGCCTTCTCGTCCTTTGGGGGCTGGTAACCGTTGAGATCTATCGTGAGGGAGCCCGAGGCGGGCACCATGTTGAGTTTCTGCGCGCGATCCGGCAGCGTGGCTTCCAGATTCGAGAGTTTCGCCTGATCATCTTCCACATCCTGCCGAAGCATCGTGATGTTCTGCTCCACTTGCGACGATTCGAAGGAGTTCTCCACCATCTGGGTGCGCAACATCAACGTGCCGATCCAGCACAGCACCAGAAACAGGATCGCAATGGCGGTGTGCAGCCATGGGCGCGGGCGGCTACGCGTCCACGCGATGACGTTGCCAGCCACATGGGCGCCATGCCCCGCCTCCTTGGCGTGGTGCTCTCCGGACTCCACCACATGCAGGTGTGGGCGCTTGAGCGCCGGATCCGATTGCCTGCCCGCAGGTGACACGTTCGAACGTGTCGATCGCATTGGAACCGCCATGTTATCCCCTCCTCGCATGGGTACGGCGCCGGTGGCTGTGCGCTCCGCGAGCACCGTCATCCGGCCCTTGAGATTCCAGTTCGAAGGTATGGAGCCAACGCTGCGGCAGCGGGCGCGTGAGTTCGACCGCGCGCAACCTTACGGACGCGCTGCGCGGATTGTAGGCAATCTCGTCGGCATCGGCTTTCACCGCTCCCTTGGTGAGTGCCTTGAAGAACGGCTGCATATCCGGCGGGATCACCGGCATATCGGCCGGAGCGTCAACTCGCAGCCCCTGCGCCATGAAATTCTTCACCGTGCGATCTTCCAGCGAATGGTACGACTCCACCACCAAACGGCCGCCGACAGCAAGATGGAGCCCGATCTGCGGCAGCGTACGCCGAAGCTTGTCGAGTTCCCCGTTCACTTCGATGCGCAGTGCCTGGAACACACGTTTGGCCGGATTGCCGCCACCACGCTTGGCAGCCGGAATCACCGCATCAACCAAGGCAGTGAGCTGGCTCGAGGTTTCGAGAGGACTGGTCTGGCGCTGCTGCACAATGCGCTTGGCTATCGGCCTGCTGAAGCGCTCCTCGCCATACTCCTTGAATATATGCGCAAGCCGGTCCGCGTCGTAGGTCGCGAGAATCTCGCGGGCCGTCAACGACTGGGAGGTGTCCATGCGCATGTCGAGCGGGGCATCATGCGCATACGAGAACCCGCGTTCGCGTTCATCAATCTGCAAGCTCGACAATCCCAGATCCATGAACACAGCCTGCACCTGGCTCACACCCTGTGCACGCAACACCTCGTCAAACTGGTCGAAAGCGGCGTGCACCGGAATGAATCGTGCGGACAGCCCCTCCTGGGCAATGCGTGCGGTGGCCTTCTCCAATGCCTCCTCGTCACGGTCTATGCCGATCACCGTGGCGTTCGTGGCGGCCTTGAGGAACGCAATCGTATGCCCGGCCAGCCCGAGCGTGCAATCCACGGCGACGGAATCCAAGGCATGCAAAGCGGGAGTGACGAGATCAACGCACTCCTGAAGAAGCACCGGCTTGTGAATCTGCGAGAAATCGGTCATCAGAACTCCAAGTCCGGCAGCACATCGTCGGCAATGTCCGAATATTCCGGCTCGTTGTCACTCAAATACTGCTCCCACGCCTTCCTGTTCCATATCTCGGCGCGCGTGCCCACGCCGATCACCACAATGTCGTCACCGAGATCCGCATACTCGCGCAGCATCTGCGGCACCACCACACGCCCCTGCTTGTCGGTGTCCTGATCGACCGCGCCGCTGAGAAACACGCGCAGATACTGGCGGGCCGCCTTGTTTCCCACCGAGACGCGCTGAATCTGTGCAGCGATGCGGCGGAACTCAGACTGCGGCAGCAGATATACGCAGCGTTCCTGCCCGCGCGCCATGACCATGCCCTCACCGAGCTGCGCACGCATCTTCGCCGGGATGGCCATGCGCCCTTTGGCGTCGATCTTCGGGTTGTACGTGCCGAGTAACAGCGGAGGAACCACGGGCGCGGAGGAGTCCGGCTCGACTGGTTCGTCAGTCATGGCTCCTCCTATCAACACGCATGCGAACTCTTCGTCTCTCCACTCTACCCCACCACTCACCTAAATTCTCCACTACACACCCAAAACCGACGAAACACGCGTTTCTTCACAAAAAACTCCGCTTCCGACACCACTCATGGCGCACTGGCAGCGGCGTCCGCCGCCTCAGGCACTCGAAAAGAACCGCATAGAATACCTGAAAATTCATTTTTTCCACTCAAATTGCAATCCGGAAAGATTGATTTCGCCCATTGCGATGCCATACGGATTGTTCTTCCGGGCATACGCCCCTGCGGTAGCCGTCGATTGGTAAGATAGTGTGGCTTCAGTCAGACTAGGGAATGTACGGGAACATGTCACAGTACTCTTCGCAGATTCAGGAAGAACAACAGGTAGTGGACCGCGCCTACGGCAGGCTCGACGACCTTCGCACACAGGCGCGCGAACGCCTGAGCGACGTGCGCGCGGCCGGATCCCACGGCTCGCCCACGCAGCGCACCGAACGTGACTCCTTCGCCACCATGTACGAGGACCGGCTCACCCAGCTGCGCGCCGTCGAGGACCGTCTGGTGTTCGGCCGCCTTGACGACGAGTCGGGGAACCGACGCTACATAGGTCGCATCGGCCTTTCCGACGAGAACCATGAGCCAATGCTCACGGATTGGCGCGCCGAGGCTGCACGCCCGTTCTACGAGGCGACTCCGTCGCATCATGGCGACATCGTGATGCGTCGCCATATCACGTTGCACTTCCGCGAGGTCGTGGGCATTGAAGATGAGGTGCTCGACGTGCATTCACCCCACGTCAACACCGCGTCCGAGCAGGGAACGCTCACGGGCGAGGGCGCCCTTCTGGCCTCCCTCGGGTCACGACGCACCGGCAAGATGACCGACATCGTGGCCACCATCCAAGGCGAGCAGGACCGCATCATCCGCGCGGCACTGCGCGGGGCCGTCATTGTTCAGGGAGGACCGGGCACCGGCAAGACCGCAGTGGCCCTGCATCGCGCCGCCTACCTGCTCTACACGCATCGCCGTATGCTCGACCGTTCCGGAGTGCTCGTGGTCGGCCCCAGCGAGGAGTTCCTGCACTATATCGATCAGGTACTGCCGTCGTTGGGAGAGACGGGCGTGGTGAGCCGCACGATCGGCGAACTGATTCCGGGCATGGTGGCCGAACGTCACGACGAACCGCATGTGGCACAGATCAAAGGCGAACGCCGCATGGCCAATGCAATCGCCAACGCGGTGGCGGCGCGCGAACGGGTGCCGGCCAATCTGCCCACCGTGTATTTCAACGGCATTCCGGTCACCATGAGGGCAGCCGACGTCACCGAAGCCATCGCTTCGGCACGACGCACCCGTCAGCCGCACAACAAAGCGCGTGAGACCTTCGTGAACGAAATGCTCGAACGCATGCGCTCCCAGTACATCGAACAGCTCGACTACACCCCGGAGGCGGCCGAGGTCTCCGACTTCATGAACCAGCTGCGTCTTTCCGATCCCATCCGCATCGCGCTCAACCTGGCATGGCTTCCCATGGACGCCAAATGGATGCTCGACCAGATGCTCTCGAAACCCGCACAACTCAAGCGTTACGCCCCGTGGCTCACCGAAGCGCAGGTACGCATGCTCACACGTCCCCGCGGAGCCGCATTCACACGTTCCGACATCCCGCTGCTCGACGAGGCCATGGAACTGCTCGGCGCCGACCCCCGCGAGGTTGCACGTGCCGCGGCGCGCAACGCCAAACGGGAGGAGGAGGAACGCTTCGCCGCCGACACCCTGGCACAGAATGGCATCGGCTCGGGCATCGTCAACTCGAAGATGCTGGTGGATCATATGAATGGTGACGACGCCGAACTGGTGGCACAACGTGCTGCCGCCGACCGCGAATGGACCTATGGCCACATTGTGGTGGATGAGGCGCAGGAACTCACCGCCATGGACTGGCGCATGCTCATACGCCGTTGCCCCTCACGCTCATTCACCATTGTGGGCGATGTCGCTCAGACCTCGGCTCTTGGCGGCACGCGCGACTGGAAGACGACGATGACACCGCTCTTCGGCGAGCATAACTGGAGCCTCAATGAACTGACGATCAACTACCGCAACCCGCAGGAGGTCTCGAACCTCGCCTCGTCTTTCGCCGAGCGCGAAGGACTCTATATTTCCACAGTCAAGGCGATTCGCTCGATTCCCGACTCGGTGCAGCGTCTGGTGGTGGACGACGACACGACGATGTACGACGAACTGAGCTTCCACGCGGCATCGCTCGCCAAGGAATTCATCGACAGCGACGGCAACGGCCGCGTGGCAGTCATTGTGCCCCAGGAGATCAAAGACGCCGCCCGCAGTGCCATCTCACGGCGGTTCAAGCGCATCGCCGACACCAGTCAGATGCACATCGAGGATTCCCAGTTGCTGGTCTGCGACGCCCAGTCGGTGAAAGGCTTGGAATACGATGCGGTGATTGTGGCCCAGCCGGGACTGATTGCACAGGAGGCCCCGAGTCGTCTGGCTGCAGCGGCTGATCTGTATGTGGCGTTGACACGCCCGACCCAGCGTCTGCTTATAGTACGGACAAGAGAAGATGAAAACCTACTGACCCTTTAAGGTGGGAAGCATGCCTAAAGCTCTACTGTTGGAAAACATTCATCCACTCGCCGCGGAGAGCCTTCGCGCCCACGGGTTCGAAGTGGAGACCCGCAAGGGTGCGCTCTCCGAACGGGAACTCATCGACGCGCTCGAGGGTGTCGACGTGCTTGGCGTGCGTTCCAAGACCACGGTGACCCGAGCGGTCATCGATGCACGCCCCACCTTGACCGCCATCGGCTGCTTCTGCATCGGCACGAACCAAGTGGACCTGAACCATGCCGCCAAGAACGGCATCGCCGTATTCAACGCACCATATTCGAACACGCGTTCCGTGGTGGAACTGGTGATCTGCGACATCATATGCCTGATGCGACGCATCCCCGCCCACACACACCATATGAAGCATGGTGTATGGGACAAGTCCGCTTCCGGCTCCCATGAGGTTCGCGGCAAGACCCTCGGCATCATCGGCTACGGCAACATCGGTTCACAGCTCTCGGTGCTCGCCGAGGCGCTCGGCATGAGTGTCATCTTCTACGACCTCGAGGAGAAACTCGCGCTCGGTAATGCACGTCGATGCGAAACGCTCAACGAGCTGCTCAACGAGGCAGACGCCGTGACCATCCATGTGGACGGCCGCAAGTCGAACACCGGCTTCTTCGGCGAGGAGCAATTCTCGCAGATGAAGCAGAACGCCATCTTCATCAACGCCTCCCGAGGCTTCGTCGTCGACCTCGATGCACTGAAGGAGCACCTGGATTCAGGGCATCTTTCAGGGGCCGCCATTGACGTGTTCCAGAACGAACCGAAGAAGACCGGCGACCCGTTCTCCACACCGCTGGCCGATGAGGACAACATGATCCTCACCCCGCACATCGGCGGTTCGACGCTGGAGGCGCAGGAGAACATCGCGCAGTTCGTTTCCCAAAGGCTTGAGGATTATTGGTTCAAGGCATCGACCATGCTCTCCGTGAACCTGCCGCAAATCACCACCGGCCCCTGTAAAGGAGCGGCACGTATCGCCCATCTGCACGCCAACCTGCCGGGCGTGCTGGCCAAGGTGAACCAGGTGCTTGGCGAGCAGGACATCAACATTAGCGCACAAGCGCTCGGCACCGAGGGTGAAATCGGCTATGTGGTGACTGACGTGACCAAGTGTCCCGACGAGGTCACCATCGACGCGCTGGACGCCATCACCGGCACAATCCGCACCCGGGTCATCGAAAGCTGATATCCAGAGCTGATGCTGGTTTCCGCTTGCTCAGCTGGGCAAGCGGAAACCAGCATCATTCCGAATCCCTCAGCGCATCGATGGCGTGCTGGAAATCCTCGAGATCCTCGAAGTTCTGGTACACGCTGGCGAACCGCAAGTAGGCGACCTCGTCGAGGTCTTTCAGCGGCCTCAGAATCGCCTTGCCCACCTCGTCGGACGGAACCTGCGCCACGCCGCGGGCACGGAGGTCCTCCTCCACCTGCTGACCTAGCCGTTTCAGATCATCCTCGTGAATGGGTCTGCCCTGACATGCTTTGCGCACACCGGCAATGACCTTGTTCCTATCGAACTGTTCGACGTTGCCGGATCGCTTCTTCACCAACAGCATCGTGGTCTCAAGCGTACTGAAGCGTGCCCCGCAATTGGGGCATTCACGACGCCGGCGAATCGAGTGGCCGTCGTCGCTGATTCGGGTATCGATCACCTTGGTATCGGGATTCTGGCAGAAAGGACAATGCATACTCCAAGAATAGCGCGCCCACGGCCCATGTTCGCATTGCCCCGAATGTATTTGCACATGAAATGCCATGCCATGACACTTGGCAGAGCACTCACAGCGGAATCACCAGATGCTGACCTGCCTGAATGCTGCCCCCAGGCAGATTGTTCACCTGCTTGAGCCGTTCCACCCGCTGATAGGCACTGGACGAATCACCGGGGAACCTCGAAGCGATGCTCCACAACGAATCTCCGGGTTGCACCGTGTAGTGCACGACTTCCGAGGAAGCCGCCTCCGAAGGTACAGTGTTTTCACGCGCGCCAGCAGTCACACAGCACAGCGCGAAGCATGCCAGCATGGCCACCACCACGGCAAGAATGCGGTGATGTGCGCGAAGGAAGGAATTCCGATATCGCTCGTTCACCGTTTTCGCCTGCACCTGCACAATCGACTTCGAACGCATGACCACTCCTTCGAACAAATGTTCTAACAGATGTAGCCCATATTCGCACATCTGTTCGATGATGTCAATCCGCTCGAACATCTGTTTGATTTTTCAGGCGTTTCGCGGTAGGGTATGCACATAGGAAAGGACACGACATGAGCAACCTCGACGCACCCACGCCGGCCGGCGGCCGACCGAGCCTGGAATCACTCACGCAACGGCAGCTGCAGGTACTCGATGCCATCCGCAAACTCTTGGAGAAGCAGGGGTTCGCGCCGTCGCTGCGGGAAATCGGCAAAGCCGCCAACCTCAAGAGCACATCATCGGTGCAGCATCAGCTCCATGCATTGGAAAGCAAAGGATTCATCCGCCGCGACCCCAACAAAGGCCGGGCCATCGAGCTTGTTGAGACACAGGACGACACATCCGGCGGCAATCCCGTCGTTCCCTTCGACGGCATGGCTTTGGAACCATCCGACTTTCTCGACGTTCCTCTGGTCGGAGCCATCGCCGCAGGGCAGCCCATCACTGCCGAGCAGCATGTGGAGGATGTCATGCGTCTGCCTGTGCGGCTCACCGGAACCGGCAATCTGTTCATGCTCGAGGTCAAAGGCGACTCGATGATCGACGCGGCCATATGCGACGGGGACTTCGTTGTCGTGCGCGAACAGCACAATGCAGAGAACGGCGACATTGTGGCCGCGCTGCTTGACGACGAGGCCACCGTGAAAACATTCCGGCAGGAGCACGGTCATACTTGGCTCATCCCCCACAATCCGAACTATGCGCCCATCGACGGCACCCATGCACAGATCATGGGCAAGGTCGTCACCGTACTGCGCAAAATCTGACGAATCAATATTGCCGGAAGGGACCGGCGACTACAGACTTACCCCTGTGTTGACCTAAATGGGACCCCCAAAGCACCTTGCCGCGGGGTCCCATTCATATTTCTTGCCCTCTTTCCTACCCTCATATCGCCATCCATTCCACATCGGGGACGCGTCCCATCTGCAGGCGACTCGATAGGGTCATAGCATGTCGTGGAATATGGTCGGTAGGTAAACGCGAATAGTACAAAACGACCATACTTGGGCCAACTATGGTCGTTCAGCGAACGCATCCATCACTCAACGACCATAATCCTTCAAAGTATGGTCGTTTATGCAACAAGTCCGTCACGAAACACCCATGGCAACCGCTCCGCCAATCTGCATACGGCGACGATCATTCATGGATCTGCCCCACGTCGACGTTCGAATACCCCTCCGGTTCCAACTGGAACGTGGTATGCGCGATCGACACCGGGAAATGCTGTCGCGTGCAATCCTGCAGCTGTCTGAGCACCTCGCCCGCCTGGGTCATGGTCAGATTGGGCTCAACAATGACGTGCGCGGTGAGAATGGGCATGCCGGTGGAGACGACGCTCGCATGCAGATCATGCACGGCCAGAACGTGCGGCACGCCCAACAAGTGCTCACGCACCTTGTCGAGATCGAGACCATCCGGCGTCTCCTCGAGCAACACGCGCATCGCATGGTGGAGCAGCCCGTAGGCCCGCGGAATCATCAGCAATGCGATCAGCGCGCCGGCGATGGCGTCGAATCCGCTCCAACCCGTGCACATGAGCACAATGCTCGAGATGATCACCGCAACCGAGCCGAGCGCATCATTGCACACCTCGAGGAACGCGGCGCGCATATTCATGTTGTCATTCGACTGTGCGCGCAACACGAACATGGATCCGATATTCGAAGCCAAGCCGAGAATGCCGAAGAACAACAGCAACCGAACATCGTGCACCGACTCCGATTGCACACCGGTGAGCCTGAGCACCGCCTCGATGAGCGCATACAGGCCCACAAACATGAGCACCAGTCCTCCACCGGCGGCGGTGATGATCTCCAGACGGGCCCAGCCCCACGTCTTCGACTTGTCGGGCTTGCGACGCATGAGCGCGGCCGTGACGGTCGATGCGGTGAGCACGGCGACATCGGTGGTCATATGCCCCGCATCAACCAACAACGCCAAGGAACCTGTGAGCGCAGCACCCACGACCTCGGCCACCAGGATCGTAGCCGTCAGCACCAAGGTGACCATGAGTCGTTTGAAGTGCCCTTCGGTGCCGTTCACCGGTGCGTGGGAATGCTCGTGCGCCATCTCTCCCCCATATTCTCGTGTCAAGTGGTGTATCCAGTATGCGCCGGGCATCCGTGACACGCCAGAAAAAGAAATGCCGCCGGAAAACCGGCGGCACTCATATCATCGCGAATCAGAAGCCGAACTGGGCGGCCGTCTCACGCAGCGTCTCGGCGGAGCGCTTGAGGGCTGCAAGCTCGCGGTCGGAAACCGGCGTGTTGATGCGGGAGTTCACACCGTTGCGGTTGAGCAGCGTAGGAACCGACATGCACACGTCGGAAATGCCGTGGAAGTCGCTCAGCAGCGACGAAACCGGCAGAATGCGGTTGGAGTCCTTGAGAATAGCCTCGATGATGTCGACGCCGGACATGGCGATGGCGTAGTTCGTCGCGCCCTTGCCGTTGATGATCTTGTAGGCCGCGTTCTTCACTTCCTGGTGAATGCGCTCGCGAGCCTCGGCATCGAGCGGCTCATGGCCCGGCAGTGCCTGCCAATCGCACATCGGAACGCCGCCGATGGTGGCGGAGGCCCACAGCGGGACCTCGGAATCGCCGTGCTCACCGGCGATGTATGCATGCACGTTCTTGACATTCACACCGGTCTGCTGGGCGATGAGGAAGCGCAGACGAGCAGAGTCGAGGTTGGTGCCGGAGCCGAACATACGCGATGCCGGCAGACCAGAGAGCTTCATGGCGACATGGGTGACGATGTCCACCGGGTTGGTGATGAGCATGTAGATCGCGTTCGGGGCGACCTTGAGCATGTTCGGGATGATCGACTTCATGATGTTGATCGTGGCACCGGCGAGATCGAGGCGGGACTGACCCGGCTTCTGGCGTGCGCCGGCGGTGATGACGACCATGTCGGCGTCACGGCAGACCTCGGGGTCGTCGGAGCCCTCGATGGAAACGGTCGGGAAGAAGCTGGAACCGTGCTGCATGTCGAGCACCTCTGCCTCGACACGCTCCTTGGCGATGTCCTGCAATGCGATCTCACGGGCGATGCCACGCTCCGCAGCCGCGAACGCAAGTGTGGAACCGACTGCACCGGCTCCGACGATGGCAAGCTTGGTTGGCTTAATTGGCGAATTCACCATGCTGACGACCTCTCATACTACCCGCTTATGGCGGGATTCACATATCTTTCACCTGTACTTTAGCAGAATCGCGCCACAGCGGTGCCTCTCGCGATTCTTTTTATAGTTCAACGCGAACACGATACGAGCATGTTTCAACGAGCCGTATACACCACAGCATCGGTGTGATCTGCATCACTCCCCGGTATCCCCGTGCTCCGGGGCATTCGGCTCGTGCAGGGCCACGTCCATGATTCGCGCCGCCAGTCTTTCGTCCACGAAAGCCTGCAGCATAATGCCGTCATCGCGGTATTCCAGCGACTCCAGACGCCCATACTCGCGGACCTTCGCCAGCAACGACCCCTCGGTGTACGGCAGCAACGCCTCGACATGCACATCCGGATCGACGAGCATCGACTCGACGTCGGCACGCAATGCGTCCACGCCCTCGCCAGTCGCAGACGAAGCGATATGCGCATCGGGTGCGAGCGCATGCAGACGCTCGCGTTTGGCGTCGTCAATGAGGTCGGCCTTGTTGAACACGGTGATCACCGGCAGTCGCTCCACACCGTCTATGGTCTGCAGCACCTCGTTCACCGCGTCGATCTGAGAGAACGGATCGGGGTGCGAGGCATCGACCACGTGCACGATGAGGTCGGCATCGGCAATCTCCTCAAGCGTCGATTTGAACGCCTCCACCAGATTCGTGGGCAGGCGGCGCACAAAACCGACGGTGTCCACATAGGCATAGAGTCGGCCGTCGCGCGTCTGCGTGCGGCGCACCGCCGTGTCGAGGGTGGCGAACAGCGCGTTCTCCACCAGTTCGGTCGAACCCGTCAGCCGGTTGGTCAGCGACGATTTGCCGGCATTCGTGTAGCCGACGACGGCGATGGTGGGCAATCCGTAACGTCGGCGTGATCCGCGCTTGACCTCGCGCGTGCCCGACATCTCCTTGATCTGCTTGCGCAGTCTCGCGATGCGAGTGCGGATCACACGACGGTCCATCTCGATCTTCGTCTCGCCCGGGCCGCGGGAGCCGATGCCGGCGTCGGCACCGGCGGCACGTCCGCCCGCCTGCCGTGACAATGCGGCGCCCCAACCGCGCAGACGCGGCAGCATGTACTGCAACTGCGCGAGCTCCACCTGGGCCTTGCCTTCACGAGAGGTGGCATGCTGTGCGAAGATGTCGAGGATCACCGCGGTGCGATCCACCACCTTGACATGGGTCAGATCCTCCAAGGCACGCCGTTGGCTCGGCGGCAGGTCGGCGTCCACGATGATCGTGTCCGCGTCGTTCGCGGCGACGATGTCCGCTATCTCACGCGCCTTGCCGGAACCCACATATGACGTCCCATCAGGCCGTGACCGCTGCTGCAGCACGCCGTCGCACACCTCGGCGCCCGCCGTCTCGGCGAGTGCGGCGAGCTCGCGCAACGACTCCTCGGCCTGCGCGAGCGTCCACTCCCGGGAAGACCACACCCCCACCAATACGACCTTCTCCAGTCGAACCTTGCGGTATTCGACCTCGGTGACGTCTTCGAGCTCTCCCAGACCGGCCACATGCTTGAGCTCGTTGTGCCCTTCACGCTCGCGCCAGGTCTCGTCCTCACCCTGCCAGCCGGCGTGGTCGTCGTCGAGCAGCACCTGCGACTTCCCGTCGAGCACGTTCTGCGAATCTGTGGTCTGCGGATCCTCGGTATATCTCGGGTTGCCCATGCGGCCCCCGTTCTCGAATATGGTCAAAAGCGCCTTTCTTTTGAACTGCAAGCGTTCTTATATCATGGTACGTATAGTGAACAAGACAGGTATGGCAAATATTTCAGTATTTCATGGAAACGGGGATGTCATGGGCAAGTCGAACGGCACGGCGAACGAACAGTACTTCAGCTCCGCGCCACAGTCCGCCGATGTACGCAAGACACTCGAGGTGACATTGCGCGACCATCCGGTCACCGTCGAGACATCCAATGGCGTCTTCTCAACGCACCGCGTGGATCTTGGCACCTCCGTGCTGCTCCGGCATGCGCCCATGCCCCCGCTTGAGGGCACGTTCCTCGATCTCGGTTGTGGTTGGGGTGCCATCGCGCTCGCGCTCGCATTGGAATCGCCGGAGGCCACCGTATACGCGGTCGACATCAACGAGCGAGCGATCGCACTGACACGTAGCAACGCCCAGGCGAACGGCTGCGGGAATATTCACGCCGGCACTGCGGCTGTAGTACCTGGTGACGTGCGCTTCGACGTAATCTGGTCGAACCCTCCGATCCGCATCGGCAAGGAAGCGCTCCACGAACTGCTCATGGAGTGGCTTCCGCGCCTCGCCTCCGGCGGCCATGCCTATTTGGTGGTGCAGCGCAATCTGGGCTCCGATTCGCTCATCCCCTGGCTCGCCGAACATCTCGGCGACGGCTACGAAGTGGGCAAATACGCCAGTTCGAAGGGCTACCGGGTGATTGACGTGCATAAGCTCGCCTAGCACAGCGCAATACCTGAACACCGATTATCTTCAGAAAGACGTTATGAAATTCGAATACCCCGATCAGCTGCCTGTCTCGGCCGCACGCGAAGCCATTGCCAATGCGGTGCGTTCCAGCCAGGTGGTGATCATCTCCGGGCAGACCGGTTCCGGCAAGACCACGCAGCTGCCGAAGATCCTGCTCGAACTCGGTCGCGGCTCGCATGGCAAGCAGATTGTGCACACGCAGCCACGCCGTCTCGCCGCGCGCACCGTGGCCGAACGCATCGCCGATGAGATGGGCGTGCACCTGGGCGACGAAATCGGCTACCAGGTGCGGTTCACCGACGAAAGCTCGCCGAAGACACGCCTGCGCGTGGTCACCGACGGCATTCTGCTCGCGCAGATCCAACGCGATCCGAAACTGACACGCTATGACACGATCATCATCGACGAGGCGCACGAACGCAGTCTCAACATAGACTTCCTGCTCGGCTATCTCACCGCCCTGCTGCCGTTGCGCCGCGACCTGAAGCTCATCATCACCTCCGCGACGATCGATTCGGTGAAGTTCCAGAAGCATTTCGAAGACGCACTGCACACCAAGGTGCCGGTGATCGAGGTCTCCGGCCGCACGTACCCGGTCACGATCTGCTATGAGCCGCTGGGAGGCACCCCCGCGCTGATGAGGCATGTTCCCGGGTTCGCGGACGGAACGTCCGGCGACGACATCACGAACCCGGACGTCGAGGCAATGGACATGCCCACCGCGGTCGCGCGCGCATGCACCGAATTGGCGATTCTCTCCACGCACGACCAAGGGCCACGCGACATTCTCGTGTTCGCCTCCGGCGAGCGCGACATCCGCGACTTCGAGCAGGCGCTCCGCCATCATTTCGGCCCGCGTGCCGCCGACATGCGCAGGCCGGACGCCATTGAGATCGTGCCGCTGTTCGCACGTCTGAGCGCCAAGGAACAGCATCGTGTGTTCGAACCGCATACGCACCAGCGCATCGTCATCGCCACGAACGTGGCCGAGACGTCGCTCACGGTGCCAGGCATACGCTATGTGGTGGATCCGGGTAACGCGCGTATCTCGCGCTATTCGAAGCAGGCGAAGGTACAGCGGCTGCCCATCGAGCCGATCTCACAGGCAAGTGCCGATCAGCGTTCGGGCCGCTGCGGCCGCATCGCCGACGGCATTGCGATCCGTCTGTATTCGAGTGAGGATTACGAGTCACGCCCGCGTTTCACCGAGCCGGAGATTCTGCGCACATCGCTCGGCGCGGTCGTGCTGCACATGCTCTCGGTGGGCGTGGCGAAGACGGCGGAGGACATCACCGATTTCGGATTCATCGACCCGCCTGACATCAAGGCGGTTTCCGACGGCATCAACGAACTCACCGAATTGCGTGCGATCTCTCGCAAACGCGGCGTCATGCAACTGACGCACACCGGGCGCCAGCTTGCGCGCATACCGATTGACGTGCGTCTGGGCCGCATGGTGATCGAGGCCGCCCGCTCCACCACACCGAACACCTTGGCCGCCGTGCTCGTCGTCGTGGCGTTCCTGAGCCTGCAGGATCCGCGTGAACGCCCCGAGGAGAAGCGCGAGGATGCGGATCGCATCCACAACCGCTACGCCGACGAGACCAGTGATTTTCTCACCGCACTGAACATATGGGACCGCGCATATGGGGCGGATGGCGAGATGAGCAGCCATGCACTGCGCAGGCTGTGCAAGACTGAATACCTGCATTTCCTGCGTATGCGCCAGTGGAGGGATCTCGTCTCGCAGCTGCGCGAACTGTGCCGCGAACTCAAGTTCAATGTGGGCGAACCGATTCCGGTGTCGCGACCGCCGCGTGAGATCCGGGAACTGCCGATCAACCAGCAGGCTGCGCATTCGCTCGCCTGTTCATGGGACAGTCAAGGCATTCACACTTCCATGTTGGCCGGTCTCCTCTCGATGATGGGCATGCAGGTCGTGCATGAGCCGAAGGCGTCCGATTTCACCGGTCTCAAGGGTGCCGCCCGAGCGCGGGCGATGAAACGTGCACAGAAGATGGCGAAGAACGATTACTTGGGTGCGCGAGGCACGCATTTCGCGATTTTCCCGGCGTCGGCACTCTCGAAATCCACGCCGAGCTGGGTGATGAGCACCGAACTCGTGCAGACGAGCCGGCTGTGGGCGCGCTACTGCGCTGCGATCGACCCTACGTGGGCGGAGCCGCTCGCCGGCAATCTGACCCGCACCACGTATGCGAACCCGCACTGGTCCGCCTCACGTGGCTCCGCAGTGGCGGAATCGAATGTGCTGCTGTATGGGCTGCCCATCGTGCAGGGGCGCACCGTGCAGTGGGGGCGCATCAACCCGCTCGAGGCACGTGATTTCCTGATTCGTCAGGGACTTGTGGAAGGTGAGATTCAGCAGCGGTTCGCGCACGACGAGTTCATCGACGCCAACCGGGCGGTCATCGAGGAGGCTCAGGAGGAGTCGAATCGCACACGTCAGGTGGCGCAGACGGTGAGCGACGAGGATCTGTACGATTTCTATAACGAGGTGATCCCGAACACGGTGACCTGCGTGGCTGACCTGGCGAAATGGTGGAAGGGCGAATTTGAGGCTCACCCGCATCTGCTTGATTTCGACCCGTCCAAGGTGGAGCGGCTCCTCGATCAGGAATCGGTGAGCATGGAGGACTTCCCCGACCACTGGGTCACCGTCGGTTCCGACGAACGTGTGATCGAGCTGCGGCTGAGCTACGTTTACGACACGCACGATCCGGCGGACGGCGTCACCGTGCACATTCCGCTCGGCGTGCTCTCACGCATCTCGGCACCGCAGTTCAGCTGGAATGTGCCCGGGCTGCGTCATGAGCTCATTGTGGCGATGATCAAGGCATTGCCGAAGGCGCTGCGCGTGCAGTTCGTGCCGGCGCCAGACACCGCGACGAAGATCGAGGACTGGATCGACTCCCATTTCGAGTCCGACCCGGGTTCCGGCACACTGGACTCCCCCGCACAGGTTGACGGAGGCGTGTGGCCGGATTTCGCGCACGTGTTCACGCAGGCCGCCATCGAGGTGGTCGGGGCGCAGATTCACCCGGAGGTGCTCGATGGCCTCGCCGACAAGCTGCCGCCATACCTGCGCATGAATTTCGTGATCGAGCAGCCGAAGCCTCGGCCGAAGCGTGCCCACCGCCGCCGTTCGTACGACGATGGCGTGGTGGTGCTCGGCACAGGCAAGTCGCTGGTCGAGCTACAGCGCCAGTTTGCCAAACAAGCGCAGGAATCCGCACGCAAAATCGTGCACCGGCAGGCTCAGAAGGCCGCCGAGCAGGGGCAGGTGGTGGCCGAGGCGGATCTGCTGCGCAAAGCCGGTGCCACCACGGAGGCGCGTGAGGAGATGCTCTGGCGAGGGGCGCTCGATCGGCTGCGCCTGCCCGCCGAACGCATCTCGTCACGCTGGCTCGGTGCCGAGGCCCTCATGCTCGCATCGGCGCCGTATTCGACCACGAAGGCGCTCGCCGACGACCTGCAGTTGCAGACGGTGAAGCGATTGCTGCCAGATATTGCGAAACTGAGCTCCGACGAGGCGTTGAGCGAGGCCGTGGATGGCGTCAAGGAAGTGTTCGAGGACGCCGTGTATGAGGTGGCCAAGGACGCGATCGAGGTGCTGCGGGCCTATGCGCAGGTAAACAAGGCGGTCAGCGGCAAGGCCGACCTGCCCATGCTCTCGGTGCTGCAGTCGGTGCGCGAACACATCGCCACACTCGTGCATCCCGGTTTCATCGGTGCCACGCCGCCCGATTCATTCCGCAGACTGCCGGTCTACCTGCAGGCCGACATGAGCAGACTCTCCAAGGCGAAAACCGACAAGAATCGCGATGTGCGCTGGGCGTGGCAGGCCGACGAAGCCAAGCAGATCGTCGACAAAGCGCTCGAAAAGGCACGCAAGGAGCCGGCCGGAGCCAAGCACGACGAGCTCATGGCCAAGGCGCTTAAGGCACGCTGGATGCTCGAGGAGTTCTACGTGTCGCTCTGGGCGCAAGAGCTCGGCACTCCTTACCCGGTAAGTGTGCAGCGCATCCAGAAAGCCTTGCGATAGTGTCCCCCATGTGCATGCATATGCAAGCGGCGGGGTGTTCCGAATCACATTCGGAACACCCCGCCGCTTTTCTCGGCATATTCGCATCGACAGCTCAGAGCTTGGCCAGGTACTTCTTGAGCTCGAAGGGCGTCACCTGGCTGCGGTACTCCTCCCATTCCTTGCGCTTGTTACGCAGGAAGAACTCGAAGAGATGCTCGCCGAGCACATCGGCCACGAAATCGGATTTCTCCATGATCTTCAGGGCCTCGTCCAGCGACTCGGGCAGCGGCTGAATGCCCATCGCCTGGCGTTCGGCGTCGGTGAGCTCCCACACGTCGTCGCTCGTAGGCTCGCCCAAGGTCATCTTCTTTTCGATGCCGTCGAGACCTGCCGCCAGCAGCACCGAATAGGCAAGGTACGGGTTCGCTCCCGGATCGAGCGCGCGGAACTCGATGCGCGCGGAATTGCCCTTGCCTGGCTTGTACTGTGGAATGCGAAGCAGGGCCGAACGGTTGTTGTGTCCCCAGCAGATGTAGCTCGGGGCCTCATTGCCTCCCCACAGACGCTTGTAGGAGTTCACGTACTGGTCGGTGACGGCGCAGATCTCGGCGGCATGGTGCAGAATGCCAGCAGCGAACTGACGGGCCGTCAGCGACATGTTGAATTCCTGACCGGCCTCGTAGAACGCGTTCGCATCGCCTTCGAACAGGCTCAGGTGCGTGTGCATGCCCGAACCCGGCGCGTCCGCGAGCGGCTTGGGCATAAAGCTCGCATGGATGCCACGTTCGAGGGAGATCTCCTTGACCACCGTGCGGAAGGTCATGATGTTGTCGGCAATCGTCAACGCATCGGCATACCGCAGATCGATCTCATTCTGGCCGGGACCCGCCTCGTGATGCGAGTATTCGACCGAGATGCCCATCTGCTCGAGCATGTTGACGGTGGCGCGGCGGAAATCCATGCCTGGGCTGCGCGGCACATGGTCGAAATAGCCGCCCTGATCGATCGGCACAGGGGTCTTGGACCAGTCGTCCTGCTTCTCGAACAGGTAGAACTCGATTTCGGGATGCACGTAGAACGTGAAGCCCTTCTCCTTGGCCTTCGACAGCGAGCGCTTGAGCACATGGCGTGGGTCGGAGAGCGACGGCTCTCCCTCCGGAGTGAGCACGTCGCAGAACATACGCGCCGTGCCCTGTGGACCTCCGCGCCACGGCAGAATCTGGAAGGTGCTCGGATCGGGCTTGACGATCATGTCGTCTTCGGACACACGCGTCATGCCCTCGATCGCGGAGCCATCGAAACCAATGCCCTCCTCGAATGCGGCCTCCAGCTCTGCAGGCGCGATGGCCACTGATTTCAATGTTCCCAATACATCCGTGAACCACAGGCGAATGAAGCGAACATCGCGTTCCTCAACGGTTCGGAGCGCAAATTCTTGTTGTTTGTCCATAGCACCCCATCGTTTCAAACCGATGTTACGGCACGCGTTAACAGACGGTATGTGGACACCGCATCGACATACGGACGGAATCCGTACGGAATGCCGTATAAACGCGGATTGTGTCTGCCCGCACGGTATTGTGCAAGTATGAGCGATGGAAATCTCGTAGAGTCAAGCGAAGCGCATCCGATGTTCGACATGAGCGCGTGGACGGAGTTCAAGGACCCCGAGGATCGCACGAACGCCGGTCTCAAACTCCGCGAACGCTTCCCGCTCTCCTCGCATGCCGTATGGCGCGTGCGCACGAAGCGCCGTGACGTGATCGGTCTGCTCGAGGAGCAGAACAAGATGCGCGTTCCCGACCTGGTGCCGCTGCGGTTCAAGCGCATGAGCGCAAACGCCTTCACCTTCTACCGAGGGGGCGCGGCGATCATGGCGAACGATCTCGCCCGCACCCCTACCACCTGCATTCCGGTGCAGTGCATAGGCGATGCGCACATAGGCAACTTCGGCATCTTCTATTCGCCGTCCAAACGTCTCGTGTTCGACATCAACGACTTCGACGAGACGGCCACAGGCCCATGGGAATGGGATATCAAGCGACTTGCCGTTTCGGTGGAGATTGCGGGGCGCAACATAGGGCTCAAGGAGAAGGAGCGTCATGATGCCGTCTACCGCTGCGTGAAACAGTACCGTGAAACATTACGGGAATTCTCGCAGATGGGCTTCCTTGACACGTGGTACACCCATTTCGATGTGGAGGACAGCCTCGCCCATCTGGAGAAGGCGATGAAAGCGAAGCCGTCGAAAACGTTGCACGGCGCCATAGCCAAGGCGCGTTCGAAGGACTCCAAGAAGGCAGCCAACAAGCTCACCTATCTCGACGGCAACCGACTCCGGTTCAAGACCGAGCCACCCGAGCTCGTGCAGATCAACGACATTCGCGGCTACGAGGACATCGATGCGCTGCGCGGCCGCCTGCGACAGCTGTTCGACACCTACCGCGATTCGCTGTATGAGGACCGTCGCCATGTGCTCGAACAGTACCATTATCAGGACACAGCGCGCAAAGTGGTCGGCGTCGGTTCTGTTGGCACCCGCTGCTGGATCAGCGCGTTCATAGGCCGTGACATAGACGACCCGCTCATTCTGCAGATGAAGGAGGCGGTGGCCAGCGTGCTGGCCAAATACGTGGGCCACTCCCCCTACAGCACGCACGGTGAGCGCGTGATCCAAGGTCAGAAGCTCGTGCAGTCGACCGCCGACATTCTGCTCGGGTGGTCGCAGTTCGTGGCCAACGATGGTCTGCCACGCGACTATTACGTGCGACAGCTGTGGAATGGCAAGGGTTCCATTGATCTTGATACGCTGCATGCGGATTCGTTGAGCAATCTGGGTTCGCTGTGTGCGTGGTGTCTCGCCCATGCGCATGCGCGCAGCGGCGACAGCGTGGCGATCAGCGGGTATTTGGGCGACAGCGACGAATTCGAGACGGCGATGATGAGCTTCTGCGATTCATACGCCGACCAGAACGAAGACGATTTCGAGCTGTTCACCCAACTCATCGCATCCGGTGAGCTTCCTTGCGCATAGCCCGTTATGCGGTGACGCAAACAACTCGAATGCATATATGACATATATGAAGTGCGTCAATGGGGACATTTTCCGGCAGAAAGATGTCCCCATTGACGCACTATTCAATTGGCGCACTGTGCAATATCAAGCATTGGCTACAGCAAGTGCCTCCTCGAGCGTGAAGGCGCCCGCGTAGAGGCTCTTGCCCAGAATCGCGGAGTCGACACCGAGCGGCAGCAGCTCCTTGATGGCACGAAGATCGTCGAGCTTCGAGATGCCGCCGGAGGCGGTCACTCTGGCCTCGGTGCGCTTGGCCACTTCACGCAACAGATCGATGTTCGGCCCGCTCATCATGCCGTCGCGGGTCACGTCGGTGACCACGTAGCGCGAGCAGCCGGCGTCGTCGAGGAATCTCATCGTCTCGAACAGGTCACCGCCCTCCTTCACCCAGCCGCGGGCGGCAAGCGTATGCCCACGCACATCGAGGCCAACGGCCACCTTGTCACCGTATTTGTCGATCACGCGGGCCGTCCACTCCGGATTCTCCAGTGCGGCGGTACCGATGTTCACGCGTGCGGCGCCCGCGTCGAGCGCGGCATCCAGAGAGGCATCGTCACGCACGCCGCCTGACATCTCGATGTTCACCTTGTCTCCGAGCTGCCTGACGATCTCACGCAATTGGGCGCGGTTGTTCCCCGTGCCGAAGGCGGCGTCGAGATCGACCAAGTGGATCCATTGTGCTCCGGCCTCCACCCACGTGCGTGCGGCGTCGAGCGGCGAGCCGTAGTCCGTCTCCGAACCGGACTCGCCCTGACGTAAACGGACGGCCTTGCCGTCACGGACGTCAACGGCCGGCAACAAAGTCAGTGACATGTTCTACCCCAATCTGGAATCTGAAAATATGGCAAATAACAACACAACTAGAGTATGGCGGCCCAGTTCGCGAGCAGTCTGGCACCTGCCTGCGCGGACTTCTCCGGGTGGAACTGCGTGGCGAACAGAGGTCCGCGCTCATAGCTGGCCACGAAATGGCTACGGCTGTAATTGCAGAACGCCACTTTCTGCTCGGCATCGCCGAGGTCGATGTCGAACTGCGTCAAATCCGCGGGGGCCGCGGTGAAAGCGGCGTAGGAGTGCACGAAATAGAACCGTTCACCCTCCACGCCATTGAGCAGCACGGAGCCTTCGGGGGCATCGACGGTATCCCAGCCCATGTGGGGCACCACGTCGGCATCGAGTCTGCTCACCTCGCCGTCGATGAGCTGCAGCCCAAGCGTGTCAAGGTCATGCTCGGTGCCACGGGTGAACATGATCTGCTCGCCCACGCACACGCCGAGCACCGGGCGCCCCGCACGCAGACGGTCGTAGATCACGTTGTCGCCATTCACCTTGCGCAGTCCCTGCATGCAGGCACCGAATGCGCCTACGCCCGGCACGACGAGCCCGTCGGCCTCCAAGGCCTTGCGGTAGTCGGAGGTGAGCGTGACGTCAAGGTCCTGATTGGCGAGCGCGCGCATCATGGAGCGCACATTGCCGAACCCATAATCAAACACGACTACAGATTTCATAATCTCACTTTCTTCCCTGTGCCCCGTGCACTCAGTCAATCGACGAGCCGTCACGCCCGAAGTTCGTATGCTCGGCGATGATTTTCAATGCATGGTCGTGATCCAGATCCGCGGAATTGACAATCCTCACACCCTGCTGCGCGAGCGCATCGACTGTGGTGAGTCCGAGCATGAGATCCTCCACGAAATGCGCGAGCGTCTCCAGCACGAACGGCGGCGGCAGTTCCGCGTCCTCGGCGGCGCCGTTCGCATAGGGAACGGCGGTCATCTTGTCGGCGCGATCCACGAGCAACAGCACGCTCAGCCCCGCCACCACTTCGGTGAGGTCCTTCGCGGCCGCCTCGGGACCGTCCCCGTTGAGATTGCGCAGCACTGCCACCGCCCCCTCATGCGAATCGATGCATTGCGCGGTGATGTCGGCGAGCGAGCAGAAGGCGGCGAGCAGATCGGCCGAGGTGAGGCGTGTGACCAGAATCGCACGCTTCGCCTTGTTGCCGAGAATCCCCTCGAGTTCGTCGTCGAAGCTTGTCTCGGCGTTCGCGTTCATGATCTGCGAGAATTCGTCGGACACGTCTTCGGGAGCATTGCCGTCTTCCGATTCCCCGGTCGTGGATTCCCCGGCATCGTCGGTGCTCACATTCTGCTCGAGATTCGCAAGCTCCTGGTTGAGGCTTTCCATCTCACGTGCGAGATCCGGGTCGCTTTCGAAGGCCCAGAACGCGTCGTTTTCGTCGCCGGGGTTATCGGGATTGTTGGGATTTCGCTTGTCGTCGTCTGACATCACAGCGCGCCCTTCGTGCTCGGAATCAGTCCCTGAATGCGGGGATCGGGTTCTATGGCGAAGCGCAATGCGCGGGCGAGCGCCTTGAACTCCGCCTCTGCAATGTGGTGTGGGTCACGGCCGGCAATGAGATGCATGTGCAGGCAGATCTGCGCGTGGAAGGCGATCGATTCCATCACATGGCGTACAAGTGAGCCGGTGAAGTGGCCGCCGATCATTGCGTACTGGAAGCCTTCGGGTTCGCCCGAGCACACGCAGTATGGGCGCCCGGAGACGTCGACGACGGCTTTGGCGAGCGCCTCGTCGAGCGGCACTGTGGCATCGGCGAAGCGACGGATGCCGCGCTTGTCGCCGAGGGCCTGGCGCAACGCCTCCCCGAATACGATCGCCGTGTCCTCCACGGTATGGTGGGCATCGATATCGGTGTCGCCGCTTGCCACGATGTTGAGATCGATGAGCGAATGCTTGCCCAGTGCCGTCATCATGTGATTGTAGAACGGCACAGTCGTTTCGATGTTCGTCTTGCCGGTGCCGTCAAGGTTGAGTTCGAGGTCGATGCTGGATTCGCTGGTCTGGCGAACAATGTGCGCGGTACGTGCCATGTGTCTCCATGTCTCCTTTGCGGGTATACGTATGTCTGCAGCCTAGGCGTTCTCGACGGCGCGCATCGATTCGACGAGCGCCTCGCGGAATCGGCGCATCTCCTCGTCGGTGCCCATGCACACACGCAGCCAGCCTTCCGGCCCCACCACGCGAATGAGCACGCCACGCTGGAGCATCTGGTCGAAGATGGCTCCGCGATTGTCGAAATGGCCGCCGAACAGCAGGAAATTCGACTGCGAGGGGGCGACTTCGAGTGGCTGGCCCTTATAGGTCTGTTCCTTGAGCCAAGCGGCGGTCTGCTCGCGAATCTCGCGCAGGTGGTCCACCTGGCCCAGCTGTTCCTTCGTATGATCGAAGGCCGCCAGCGCCACCGCCTGCGTCACGGCAGACAGGTGGTATGGCATGCGCACGATGCGCAGGCAGTCCACAATACCTTCGCTGGCCGCCAGATAGCCCACTCGGGCTCCCGCGAACGCGAATGCCTTGCTCATGGTGCGGCTCACGGCCAGATTGTCGTAGTCGTTGATGAGCGTCGTGGCCGACGGCGTGCCCGGGTTGCGGAATTCAATATAGGCCTCATCCACAACCACGATCGGGTGCACCCCATCGTGTGCACCAGCGACCTGAGCACTTTGGCAATGTTCGAGAATGCGCTTGAGATCGGTCATGGGCAGTTCGGTGCCGGTCGGATTGTTCGGGCTGGTGAGCACCACCATGGCCGGCTGGATCGCATCGATGTCCTCGATGGTACGGTCCACATCAAGGGTAAAGTCCGGCTTGCGGTGCGTGGTGTGCCAACTGGTGAACGTGTCGCGTGCATACTCGGGGTACATCGAATAGGCCGGGTCACAGCCCAGTGCGGCACGGCCAGGGCCTCCGAAAGCCTGAAACAGCTGGAGCATGATCTCGTTGGAGCCGTTGGCGCCCCACACCTGTTCCACCGTGAGCTGCGCCCCCGATTCCTCCTTGAGGTACTTGACGAAGGCCTCGCGCAGTTCGATGTGTTCGCGGTCCGGATAGCGGTTGAGTGTGGGCGCCACCTGCTTGACGCGCTCCACTATGCTGCGAACCACGGCGTGATCCGGCGGATACGGGTTCTCATTGACGTTCAGGCACACCGGAACGTCAAGCTGCGGGGCGCCGTAGGGCACCTCGCCAATGAGGTCGTTACGCAGTGGCAGATCCGCCGGAATCATCGCTTCGCTCATCGTAATCCTGCTTCTTCTTCCTGTTCGGTAATGGTTTCCTTGTTGTACGGATCGTCAATGAAGCGCGTCAGCACGCTCTCGCCGTGCGCCGGGAGATCTTCCGAGACGGCGAAGGCGTTCACCCTGGCGGCGAGCTCCTTCAGTCCCTGCTCGTCGTATTCGATGACCTCCACCGGCTTCATGAACGTGTGCACGCCGAGACCAGCGGCGAATCGTGCGGTGCCCGAGGTGGGCAGCACATGGTTCGAGCCCGACATGTAGTCGCCCAGCGGCACCGGGGAATAGTTGCCGCGGAAGATGGCGCCAGCGTTGCGGATCTTCGCGATCACGGCATCCGGGTCTGCAGTCTGCACTTCAAGGTGTTCGGCGGCGTAGGCGTTCGCCGCGTCGATCGACTGCTCGATGCCGTCGGTGAGAATGATGCCGGACTGCTTGCCGGAGAGGCTGGTGGCTACACGTTCGGAGTGCTCGGTGCGCGGCACGCGCTTGTTGAGCTCGGCCTGCACCGCCTCGGCCGACTGCTCGTCGTCGGTGATGAGCACCGATCCGGCGAGTTCGTCGTGCTCGGCCTGACCAATGAGGTCGGCGGCGACATATGCCGGGTTCGAGGTCTTGTCGGCGATGATGGCGATCTCAGTGGGACCGGCGACCGCGTCGATGCCCACAATGCCCGAGACGAGACGCTTGGCCGTGGCCACGAAGATGTTGCCCGGACCAGTGATCTTGTCTACCGGCTCGCACAGCACCGGGGAGACCGGATTGTCGAGGTCGGCGGCGCCATAGGCGAACATCGCGATGGCCTGTGCACCGCCGACGGCGTAGACCTCGTCCACACCGAGAATGGCACAGGTGGCAAGAATCGTCTTGTTCGGCCAACCCTGCGCATTGTCACGGCTTGGCGGAGTGGCGATGGCGAGGCTTTCGACACCGGCGGCCTGTGCCGGCACCACGTTCATGATTACGGAACTCGGGTACACGGCCTTGCCGCCGGGCACGTACAGACCCACACGCTGGATCGGGATCCAGCGCTCACTGACGCGCGCACCCTCGGCCAGATCGGTGTGGAAGTCCTCCGGGACCTGCGATTTCGCGACTGCGCGGGCACGGCGCACGGATTCCTCAATCGCTGCGCGTACTTCCGGGTCGAGGCTCGCCACGGCGGCATCCATGACGTCGGTGGGTACACGGAACGACTTGGGGACGATGTGGTCGAATTTCTCGGCATATTCACGCAACGCTGCGGCGCCGTTCTCCCTCACGTTGTCGAGAATCGGCTGCACGATCTCGCTCGCTTCGTCGGTTCCCATCTCAGCTCGTGGCATCGCGTCGAGCATCTCGGCGCGTGTCAGTTCCTTGCCGCGCAAATCAATGATGCGCATATAGTTATCTTGGCTCATAAGCCACTATGGTACCAAGCGCCTGTCACGAGAAGGAAAACGAGAGCATCGGGCCTTTTGCATCGTGAGATTGCCCGCTGACGTGTCCCGACGAGTCCCCATGTTCGCGTCAATCCAGCAAATTTGCGTAGTCGGGGACGCGCTCCGTGTGGAATTTGTCCCAGATTACGCAAAACAATGACAACGATCAGATGAGAAGATGGCAGGCATCCGGTTTGCGTGAACGGAGACGGCATGCGATGGCATGCCGTCTCCGTTCACGCAAACCGCCGTTCAGATCATAGGCAGTGCGTTGGCGCCGAAGAGAACCTTGATATCGGCGAACAGGCCGGTCTCACGGCGCACACGGAAACGATCGCCGAGGGTCATGAGGGTCACGCCGCCATTGTCATCGACGATGGCAAGCCTGACCTCGCAGGCACCGGGATGATTGGAGAGGATCTGCGAGAACTGTTCGAGCCGTTGCATATCGAGGGCGTGCGCAGGCAGCTGGACGAAAACAGGACGGTCCTCACCGGCTTCGATGACGGGCACCATGAGGTCGGTGGCGCGCAACGAGATCGTCTCGTCACGTGCCTCGACCATGCCACGCACCTGCACGATCGTGTCGACGGCGAGTTCCGCCGCATGCGCCTCGTACACCTTGCCGAACAGCAGGCATTGGATGGAGCTCTCCATGTCTTCAATCGTCACGATCGCCCATCGGTTGCCCTTCTTGGAGACGCGTGAGTCGACGTTGGTGATGAGCCCGGCGACCATGACCTGACTGCGCTCGGGCATCGTGGGAGCACGGTCGATCAGTTGCGCGATGGACATGTCACGCAGGCTGGCGAGCACGGACTGCATGCCTGAAAGCGGGTGGTCGGACACATACAGTCCCAGCATTTCGCGTTCGAAGTTGAGCTTGGTCTTCTTATCCCACTCCTCCACGTCGGGTACGCTGATCGACACATCGCCGAGCGCTTCGGCCTCGCCATCACCGGCACCGGCGTCGAGGTCGGCGAAGAGGTCGAACTGCCCAGTGGCCTGCTTGCGTTTGAGGTCGGTGACCGAGTCGATCGCAGCCTCATGAATCTGGTAGAGGGCACGCCGGTTGGGGTCGATTGAGTCGAAGGCACCCGCCTTGATCAACGATTCGACCAGGCGCCTATTGAGTGCGGTCAGAGGCACACGGCGAATGAAGTCCATGAAGTTGACGTACTTGCCATGGCTGCCCTGACGTTCGGCAATGATGTCGGCGACTGCCTTCTCACCCACGTTCCTGATGGCGCCAAGTCCGAAACGCACCACGTCTCCGACGGCGGAGTAGGCGTACACGGATTCGTTGACATCCGGCGAGAGCACCTTGATGCCCATGCGGCGCGCCTCGCCCAGGTACAGGGCGGTCTTGTCCTTGTTCGTGGAGGCACCTTGCAACAGAGCGGCCATGAACTCAGCCGGATAGTGCGTCTTCAAATAGGCGGTCCAATACGAGATGAGCCCGTAGGCGGCAGAATGTGCCTTGTTGAACGCGTAGCCCGAGAACGGCACCAGCACGTCCCACACCGCCTGTGCCGCCTCGCGGGAATAGCCGTGCTCCTTCATGCCCTCGAAGAACGGCACCTGTTCCTTGGCCAGCACCTCGGGCTTCTTCTTACCCATCGCGCGCCTGAGCACGTCGGCCTTGCCCAGCGAGTAGCCGGCCAGAATACGGGCGGCGGATTGCACCTGTTCCTGGTAGATGATCAGGCCGTAGGTCTCGTCGAGCACCTCCTTGAGCGGCTCGGCAAGCTCCGGATGGATCGGCTCGATCTTCTGCAACCCGTTCTTGCGTTTCGCGTAGTTCGTATGCGAGTCCATGCTCATCGGGCCCGGCCGGTAGAGGGCGATCAATGCCGAGATGTCGTTGAAGTTATCTGGCTTCAGCTGCTTGAGCAACGCACGCATGCCGTCGGAATCGAGCTGGAACACACCCAGCGTGTCGCCGCGCGACAGCAGCTCGTACGTCTCCTTGTCGTCAAGCGGAATCTTCGTATGGTCGATTGGCTCCTTGCCGTTGGCCTCGATGTTCCTGAGCGTGTCACCGATCACCGTCAAGTTGGACAGGCCCAGGAAGTCCATCTTCACCAGCCCCAGCGTTTCACATGTGTGGTATTCGAATGTCGTCGTCACCGTGCCGTCCGTACGCTCCAGCAGCGGCGACGTGTCCGTGATCGGCTCCGATCCCATGATCGTGGCGCATGCGTGCACACCCGTCTGGCGAATCAGGCCCTCGATGCCCATCGCCTCGTCGGTGATTCGCTTGGCATCGGGATTCGACTCATACAATTCGCGGTATTCACGCGCCTCCGCATAGCGTTTCGCACCCGGATCGAAAATGTCATGCAGCGGCACGTCCTTGCCACCCGTTGCCGCCGGCGGCAACGCCTTGGTGACCAACTCGCCCATCGAGAACTCGTAGCCCATGATGCGCGCCGAATCCTTGAGCGCCTGCTTCGTCTTGATCGTGCCGTAGATCACGCATTGCGCCACCTTGTCGTGCCCGTATTTGTCGCCGCAGTACTCGATTACCTTCAGACGGCCCTCCGGGTCGAAGTCCACGTCGATATCCGGCAGTGACACGCGCTCCGGGTTCAGGAACCGTTCGAAGATCAGACCGTGCTCCAACGGATCCAGCTCGGTGATGCCCATTGCATAGGCAACCATCGATCCTGCCGCCGAGCCACGGCCCGGCCCCACCATGATCCCATGGTCCTTGGCCCACTGGATGTAGTCGGCCACCACCAGGAAGTAGCCCGGGAACTGCATCTGGCAGATCACACCGCACTCGTAATCCGCCTGTGCCAGCACATGCGCTGGTACGTTGCCCTCGTACCGCCGTTCGAGGCCCTCCTCCACTTTCTTCAGGAACAGCGACGTCTCGTCCCAACCCTCCGGGCATGGGAACTTGGGCATGAACGCACCGTCCTCGTGGTCGTCGAACATCACATTGCAACGTTCCGCCACCTCGATCGTATTGTCGCATGCCTCGGGCAAGTCGCGGAACAGCTCGCGCATCTGCTGCGCGGAACGCATGTAATACCCTTCACCATCGAACTTGAACCGGTCCGGATCATCCAGATGCGAGCCTGAATTGATGCACAGCATCGCGTCCTGCGCGCCAGCATCCTCCTCGTGGACGTAATGCGAATCGTTCGTGGCCAGCAGCGGCGCACCGAGCTTCTTCGCGATCTCAAGCAGGTCCTTCGTCACCTTACGCTCGATCTCAAGATTATGGTCCATCAGTTCAATGAAGAAGTTGTCTTTGCCATAAATGTCCTGCAACTCACCCGCCGCGCGCAAGGCCTCATCGAACTGACCGAGGCGCAAACGGGTCTGCACAATGCCCGATGGGCATCCCGAGCTGCAAATCACGCCCTTGCTGTAGGTGGAGAGCACCTCCTTGTCCATACGCGGATAGCGCATCACACGTCCTTCGAGATTCGCCACCGAAGAGGCCCTGATCAGGTTCCTCAATCCTTCGTCGTCCTCGGCCCACAGTGTCAAATGCGTGATCAGGCCGCCACCGGACACATCATCACGCCGTTGCGCCTCCGTGCCCCAATGCACGCGCGATTTGTCTTGCCTCGCCGTCTCCGGCGTCACATACGCCTCGATGCCGATGATCGGCTTGACATCCTGCTTCACCGCCTCGGTGTACATCTCATACGCGCCATGCATGTTGCCATGGTCCGTGATGCCCACGGCGCCCATTCCCAATTCCTTCGTGTACTTCACCAAATCGGGAATCTTCGATGCGCCATCGAGCAACGAATAATGCGTATGGTTGTGCAACTGCACGAAATCAGCGGAATTGGTCATAGTGTTCTAATGTACCTTGAAATCCGCTTGCTGTACAGGGCGCAAGCAGAGGTGCCCCGCAACCCTTCGAACACGCCATTTCCGTTTCGACACGCGGCATTTCCAGCGCATCAATCGCTTCATATGGAAACAGCGCCGCATCGTCGCTAGAGTGTTGGCAACATTGCCGAGTAAGCCGACGCGAGGGAAAGGAGGTTGTCTATGGCGGCATCGAAGCCGGTCCACGGCAGGCGCATCGCCGTATATGTCGCGCTCATTCCACTCTGCGCCCTGCTTGCCCTTCCCGGAGCCATCGGCATGGCGCAGGCCATTCGCATACTGCTTGGCTGCGATCATGCGGCCGGCTATTCCACCGGGGTGCGCGAGCTGGAGGCGTGGATCAGTCTGTTGTTCACCACGCCGTTGGCAGTTATACCCACCTGCACGATGATCATATTCGTGGTATTGGCGATCGCGGAAGCCAGTCGCGGGAAATCACCGCCATCGTCATCCTCGCGACGACTCTAACCGCTGGTGCTCCCGTTGGGCGAAGCGCTCACGCTCCGTCTCCAGCGCATGCTGCAGATCGGCGGGATACCGCGAGGTGACCACAGTGTTGATGTGCGTGCGCGGATGCCGGAACTCCAGTTCCATGGCGTGCAGCCATTGACGTTGGAGCCCCAGTGCCTGCGACAGACGGGGATTGGCACCGTACATCGGGTCTCCTACAAGAGGGTGCCCGATGGACGAGAAATGCACGCGAATCTGGTGGGTGCGTCCGGTCTCGAGATTGATCGATGCGAGTGTGGTCTCGCCGAAGCGTTCCATCACGTCCCAATGGGTGATGGCCTCCTTGCCCGCGGGCGTGACCGTGAAGCGGAAATCGGAGACCTTTGCCCGCCCGATCGGAGCTTCGATGGTGGCCTTGTCTTCCTTGAGATTGCCTTGCACGAGCGCATGGTAGGTCTTTTTCACCTCGTGCTCGGAGAATTGCCTGCGCATTTCTTTGTATGCGAGGTCAGATTTGCATACGAGCATGAGCCCTGAGGTTCCCACATCGAGCCGCGAAACAATGCCCTGCCGTCCTGCAGCCCCCATCGATGTGATGTGCACACCGCGCTGGATCAATGACCCCAGCACTGTGGGCCCGGTCCAGCCGACTGAGGCATGCGCCGCCACACCAACCGGTTTATCTACTATCACGATGTCGTCGTCCTCATAGGCGATTCCCATTTCAGTCGAGACGGGTTCGGGTTCCCGTCTCTCTTCCCGCACGTCAATCTCAACAGTGTCGCCGTCCTGCAATGTGGCGGATTTATGAATGTCACGCCCGATCACACATGCCTGCCCGGTTTCGATGAGTTCAGTGGCCTTGGCCCGTGAGATGCCCATCATCTTGGCTACAGCCACATCGAACCGCTTCCCGATCAGTGCATCGGGCGCCGGAATGATCGTGCTCATTGCGCTCCTTCCATATGCCTAGTTATCGGAATGCCCGGCATTCGCTGTTTCAGCCGGCTGCCGCTCGTCGCTCCCCCTATATGGCACTCCGCACAAAATGAGCACGATGATGCCTATTCCCGCGATCATGAGGAAGATGTCGGCCACATTGCCCACCGACCAGCCGTAATTGAGGAAATCAACGACCTTGCCATTGAGGAATCCTTGGGCATATGCCACGCGATCAATCAGGTTCCCCAACGCCCCGGCAAAGGCGAGTGCCAGAAACACGGTCCAGACCATCGATGTGGTGCGCCAAGCCAGCCAGACAAGCACACAGCATGCGGCGATGGCGAAGAGGCTGATTACCCAAGTCGAGTTGGCCCCCATGCCCAGCGAGGCCCCGGGATTATGGACCAACGTCAGGTGCAGGAACCGTGGGATCACCTGAATGTAATCGGTTTCGGTCAGGTAGGTCTGTGCCAGATATTTGGTGAGCTGGTCTATTCCAAGGGCGACGATGGCGATAGATGCAAAGACGGCCACGCGTGCACGCGGCCGTCTTGGTTTCGAATTCAACATTGGCTAATGGTATCAGTTGGCCTTGTCGATGTCCTTGTAGTTGTTCGTGTCGGAGACCTGTGCCTGCAGCTGGCCGAGGAATTCGGTGAGGCGTGCGCGGTATTCGGTCTCGAAGGTCTTGAGGCCCTGAATGTTGCCTTCGATCACCTTCGACTGGGTCTCGAGGTTCTCGCGTACCTGCTGGGCGTAGTCGTCGGCCGCAGTGCGGGTCTTCTCCGAATAGTCGTCGGCACGCTTCTTGGCCTCGGCCTCGAAGGCGTTGATCTCGTCGTGGCGTTCGACCACGTACTGGTCGGCCTCGCTCTTCTTCTGCTGGGCGTAGGTGTTGCCTTCGTCCTGCTTCTTCTGAGCGTACTCGTCTGCCTCATGGGCCTTCGAGTCGGCATAGGTGTCGGCCTCGTTGGTCTTGGCGGCGGCGTAGTTGTTCGCCTCTGCGGTCTTCTGATCCGCGTACGTGTTCGCCTCATTGGTCTTGTCGACCACGTACTGATCTGCCTCGGCGTGCTTGTTCTTCATGTACGTGTCGGCATCCTCATGCGTCTTGGCGCTGTACGAATCGGCATCATCACGAGTCTTCGCACTGTAGGCATCGGCAGCCTCGCGGGTGCGGGCATTGTAATCGTCGGCCTCGGAACGAGTGCGGTTCGAATAGTCGTTGGCCTTGGAGATGAGCTCCTCATACTTGCGCTGGGCCTGCTCGGTGATCTCCTTGGCGGTCGCCTTGCCCTTGTCGACGTACTGGTCGTGCAGCTGCATCGCGAGGGTGAGCATCGCGGTGGCGCGCTCCGGCTCGCTGTTGGCCGCAGCGGCTGCGCTCTTGATCTTCTGCAGGCTGCCCGTCTCGGTGTTCGGCTCGACCTTGGCAACCTGGTCACGCAGCTGTTCCTCACGCTGCTTCGATTCCTCGAGCTGCTTGGTGAGGTCCTTGACCTGGGCTTCGGCCTGCTGGGCACGCATCGTCTGCTCGTGGGTAGCAGAGAGCTCATGACGCAGATTCTCGCTGTCAGCGCGGAACTGATCACGCTGGCGAGTGATCTCCTGCAGCTCCTTGGCGAGATCCGGCTGATCGGAGTTCTGTGCCGCCTGTGCGGTGAGCTGATCGACCTGCGCGGAGAGGCGTTCGATCTGGTTCTTCAGCTGTTCGTTCTGAGTGGAAAGCGCCTGATTGTTCGACTCGGCTTCCTTGAGCTGCGCCTGTGCAGCCTGTGCGGCCTGATTCGCCTGAGCAATCTGTGCTGCTGCCTGCTCACCCGCACCCTCTGCGGCAGCGGCCTTGAGCGACTGGTTTTCCTGCTGCAGGGACTGGACCTGCGCAGTCAGATCGGAAATCTTCGTATTCAGTGCGGAGACGTCGGGGCCGAGTGCCTGCGTGGACTGACCACCTGCAACTGCCTGCTTGCCCAAAGCCTCCACGGTTTCGGTTACCTGATCGAGGAAGTCGTCGACCTCATCGACATCGTACCCTTCCTTGAAGCGCACCGTTTGGAAGGTGTGCTCCCGAATATCCTTTGGCGTCAAAAGAGCCATTATCTTACCACCTCGCTTTGGGATAGACCCAGCTTAGTTGACCTTATTTTTTGATGCTATCACGACACCTGCGCAAGCACACCGCATGGACGGCTTTTTCACATGACAAGCGGACTTTTTCCATCGGTCAGATCAATATACGCAAGATTACCAGCACGAAATACAACACCAAGAAACTCACATCGAAGTAAACGCGCCCCAAGGGAATCGGCTTGATGTATCGTCTCAGGAAGCGCAGTGGCGGCTCGGTGAGCTGGTAGATAATGCGCAGCAGGGTCGCCACAAAACCGGTCGGCCGCCACCGCGGCGCCAGTACCAGCACCCAATCGAAGATCATGCGGGCGAACAATACCGCGATGTAAGCCTCGATGAGCAGGTCGATAATATGGAAGAAGAAGCCGAATAACGTCGAAAGCATGCTCCCAGCCTATCGAATGACTAGGAACATGCTTCCTCGAACAGCAAATGACGCGGGGAGGTCCTGTGCGGACACTCCCTCAGTTTTCGAACAGATTGTCTGACATACCCGATTCGGTGTCCTCCGCCACAATGTCCACACGCGCGGGACTCAGCAGGAACACACGCTCGGTCACGCGTTCGATGGAGCCGGAGATGCCGAACACCACACCAGACGAGAAGTCGATGATGCGGTAAGCCTGTGACTGAGAGACATCGGTGAGATTCAGCACCACCGGGATGCCGTCTCGCAGTGCACGACCGACCAGCTGGGCGTCTTCGTAGCTCTGCGGGTGAATCGTCGTGATGCGGTTGATGTTCGCATGGAACGGTGCCACCGACTTGCGCTGGCTCGTGGAAGGCTGCGTGGACGCGGCCGGGATTGGCGTGACGGAACGATCGGTGTCGAATGACGACTCCGGCTCCTCGTCGATGACCTCGTCATCTTCGTCTTCCGGCACGACGTCGGACATTCCCAGATAAGACATGGTCCTCTTCATGAATCCGGCCATTCGCGTTTCCTTCTTTGCTGTCCTGTTTCAGGTTGACTCTATGGGTTCTACAGGTATTGTAATTCGGACCGTGCCGTAAACGGATCGACTACTGCAGGAATTCCGGAATGTCGAGGTCACCCAGATCACCAAGTGCCGTATACGGATAGCTGCTGGTGTCGGACGAGGCATCGTATTCGGAGCGTTGCTTCGGCGTCGGCTGCTGGGCCACGATCTTCTCATCCGTCTTCTTCTCCTCTTCGAATACCGGACCGGTGGAGGGAATAGGAGACGTGAGGATGGTGGGTTGCCCTGAAGCGACGGCCGGCTTGGTCACCGGCTTGACGGTGTGCTGAGGCGCCGAAGCGGCGGCCTGGGCGTCCTCATTGGCCTGAGCGAGCTTCTTCTTGTCGTTGAAGCCGGCGGCAATCACGGTGACGCGCATCTCATCGCCATAGGCATCGTCGAGTGCGAGACCGAAGATGATCTGCGCCTCCGGATGTGCGGCTTCGCGAACGAAGCCGACGGCCTGGTTCACCTCGGCGAGCTTCAGGTCGTTCGAAGCCGCGATGTTGATGAGCACGCCGCTGGCGCCGTCGATGCTCTCCTCGAGCAACGGCGAGCTGATGGCGATCTCTGCGGCCTGCGCTGCACGATCCTCGCCCCGTGCGGCGCCGATGCCGAAGAGTGCGGTGCCGGAGTTCTGCAGGATCGACGTGATATCGGAGAAATCGACGTGAATGTACGGATTGATCGTGAGCAGGTCCGTGATGCCCTGAACACCGGCGAGCAGAGCAGTGTCGGCCGTGCGGAATGCATCCACGATGCCAATGGAGCTGTCGTCGAGTTCAAGAAGTCGGTCGTTCGGAATGACGATGAGCGCGTCGACCTCTTCGCGCAGATTGTCGATGCCCAGCGCTGCCGAGGCGGCACGCTGCGGGCCTTCGAAGGAGAACGGACGAGTGACGACTGCAATGGTGAGCGCGCCCTGCTGGCGTGCTGCGCGGGCGACCAGTGGGCTTGCACCGGTGCCGGTGCCACCGCCCTCACCGCAGGTGACGAACACCATGTCGGCGCCCTTGACGGCTTCTTCGATCTCGGACTGGTGGTCCTGGGCGGCCTTCGCGCCCTTCTCCGGATCCGCCCCAGCGCCGAGCCCTCGGCTCGAGGCGTCACTCAGCGAGATCTTGACATCGGCGTCGGAGCGCAGCAAATCTTTCGCATCCGTGTTGATTGCCACGAATTCCACATTCTGCAGACCCTCGGCAATCATTCGGTTGACTGCATTGCCACCTGCGCCACCGACACCAACGACCTTGATAATCGTGGTGTCGTTGAAATTGTCGGTCTGGGCGATCTCGCTCACGTTAGTCTCCTGTCACTCACGGTTGTACACAACTGTACCGCAGATGGGTGAGAAAACAGGCCTCCCTCCACTGGACAAGGCCAATCCGCTCACCCTCCTTTTCACATTCCTCGTAGACACCGTAGACCCGATTTCCGAAAGTTTTCTTAAAACGTGTCGCTCAGTAGCTCGCATCCATCGGGTCGTCGCCGAACAGTCGCTCGCGCTCCTCATGGGTCGTGGTCCGCGAATCGAGCCAACCATATGGCAAATGCACCTTCTTCGCAAAGCGAACACGACCCCTCGGCTGGTCCACCACCCGTTCAGGATACTCGATGTTCGGGTCAAGCGCGTCCACCTGCTCACGAACATCCTTCAAACTCTCGCATTCCATGAACGCGCGCCTGGTGAAGCCTCCCACCGGGAAACCTTTCAGGTACCATGCGACATGCTTGCGCAGGTCGTGCACAGCCATCCGCTCGTCCCCATCGTAGAACTCGGTGAGCAGCTCGGCATGGCGCATGATGATGCGCCCCACCTCGCCGAGGGTGGGGTTGATGCGCACGTCGCTGCCGGCGAAGGCGTTGCCTATATTGCCGAAGAGCCATGGCCGCCCCTGGCACCCGCGCCCGATCGCCACTCCAGCACACCCGGTTTCGTTCACCATCGCGATGGCGTCCTCGGCGCCCCAGATGTCGCCGTTGCCGAACACCGGTATGTCGAGTGCGCCCACGAGCTCACCGATCCGGGACCAATCCGAATGACCGCCATAGTATTCTGCAGTGGTGCGGGCGTGCAGGGTCACCGCGCTGCACCCCTCCTCCTGGGCTATATGCCCGGCTTCGAGGAAGGTCTCATGCTCATGGTCCAGCCCCACGCGAATCTTCGCGGTCACCGGAATGTTCGCCGGCGCGCACACCGTAACCACGCGCTGGACAATCTCGGTGAACAGATCCGTTTTCCATGGCAATGCCGATCCCCCGCCACGCCGGGTGACCTTGGGAACCGGGCATCCGAAATTGAGATCGAGATGGTCCATCATGCCGTTGTCCACCAGGAACCGCGCCGCCTGTTCCATAATCGACGGGTTCACGCCATACAGCTGCAGCGATCTGATGCGCTCGCTCGGTGCGAACCTGCACAACCTGAGCGCCTTCGGATTGCGCTCGACCAGCGCGCGGGCAGTGACCATCTCGGCCACGTAGAGGCCGTCGGGCCCATATTCCTCGCACTGCACGCGGAACGGCCAGTTCGTCACACCCGCCATCGGGGAGAGCATGACCGGCGTGTTCACCATGACATCGCCGAGCCTGATCGGCGCCAACGGACCGGCCGAAACCGGCTCATGCCGTGCACCGGCATCTGCGCAATCCCTGGCATCTTGGCTTGCATCGCCTTGCCGGGATGTGTTCAGTATCGTCTCCTGCTCGCTCATATCCCCTCGTTCATGTGTTCGAATTGTACAGAATACCGTATGGATTATTCGCACGCACACCTCATACGCAAAATCGCCTGCGTCCCGCAATCTCAGGCATACGGGGCGCAGGCGATTGATGCATGGCGGATCAGTACAGACCACCGGCCTCGGCGATATGCACGGACTCGGACCATTCGGCGCCACCCATCGACACCGGCTTGAGCGGCACGCGCGTGCGCTTGTCGTTGATGCGCTTGGCCACGTAGTCGGCGACCTGGGTGAGCGCCACGCGCTCCTGCTGCATCGTGTCACGTTCGCGAATCGTCACGGCCTGGTCGTCGAGCGTGTCGAAGTCGACGGTGATGCATAACGGGGTGCCGATCTCGTCCTGCCGACGATAGCGGCGGCCGATTGCACCGGATTCGTCGTAGTCGATCATCCAGTCGTTGAGTCGCAGATCCTGCGCGAGGTCCTGGGCCACCGACTGCAGTTCCGGCTTCTTGCTCAACGGCAGCACCGCGGCCTTGACGGGAGCGAGACGCGGGTCGAGACGCAGCACTGTGCGCTTGTCGACGCCGCCCTTGGTGTTCGGGGCCTCGTCGACGTCGTAGGCATCCACAAGGAAGGCCATAAGTGAACGCGACAGACCGGCTGCAGGCTCGATGACGTACGGAATGTATTTCTCGCCGGTGGCCTGGTTGAAGTAGCTCAGGTCCTCACCGGAATGCTTGGCGTGGGCGCCGAGATCGAAATCGGTGCGGTTGGCCACGCCCTCGAGCTCACCCCAATCGGAGCCCTGGAAACCGAAGCGGTATTCGATGTCGACGGTGCGCTTCGAATAGTGGGCGAGCTTTTCCTTCGGATGCTCGTAATGGCGCAGATTCTCGGGGTTCACACCGAGGTCGATGTACCACTGTGTGCGGGCGTTGATCCAGTACTGGTGCCAGTCCTCATCGGTGCCCGGCTCAACGAAGAACTCCATCTCCATCTGCTCGAACTCACGGGTGCGGAAGATGAAGTTGCCTGGCGTGATCTCGTTGCGGAAGCTCTTGCCGGTGTTGGCGATGCCGAACGGCGGCTTGGAGCGCGACGAGGTCATCACGTTCTTGAAGTCCACGAAGATGCCCTGTGCCGTCTCGGGGCGCAGGTAATGGAGGCTGTTCTCATCTTCCACCGGACCGAGGTGCGTACGCAGCATCATGTTGAAGTCACGGGGCTCGGTCCAATTGCCGCGGGTGCCGCAGTCCGGGCACACGATGTCCTTGAGACCATTCGGGGGCAGCTGGTCGTTGTGCTTCTCGGCGTACGACTCCTCGAGCTTGTCGGCGCGATGACGCTTGTGGCAGGTGAGACATTCGATGAGCGGATCGTTGAACACCGATACGTGGCCGGAGGCGACCCACACCTCGGACGGCAGGATGATCGACGTGTCGACACCCACGACATCTGGTCGGGTGACGACCATAGAGCGCCACCATTCGCGCTTGATGTTGTCTTTGAGCGCCACGCCGAGCGGGCCATAGTCCCACGCGGAGCGGGTGCCGCCGTAGATCTCGCCGGCCGGGAACACGAAGCCGCGACGCTTGGCGAGGGAGACGACTTCATCGATTTTGGAATTAGCCACAATGCACCTTCTGGTTTGAACGGTTTGGGGTCTTATACAAGGCTTCACCCTACCGTTGGCGGCTGACACGCAGGCATCCCGTTCCGGTGCCCATGGCGGGGCGATGACACGCATGCCCGCAGCAGGCGTCGAGAGTGTTCAATACGTTTGGAATACACATGTCAGGGGAGCTGATAGAGCTGAGAGTGGCTTCGCGCCTAACCCTTCGAACCTGTTGGCTAGCACCAGAGTAGGGAGTACAGATGACCACAGCGTCGACCACGCCGAATTCCGGCACATCCAATCTACACGAGGTCGCACCAGACGACCCCATTCGTGAACGCATACGCCAGGCGGCACAGGATGTTCGCGAGCAGACCCCGCTTGCGCAGTCGTTCACCAATTTCGTCACCATTAACCTGGTGGCCAATGCGCAGCTCGCCGCGGGGGGCACCGCCGCCATGAGCTTCCTTCCCAACGATGTGACCTCGCTGGCCTCTTCGTGCGGCGCCACATACATCAACGTGGGTACGCTGCTGCCGTTCTACCGCGATGCCCTGCAGGAGATTTCGGAGCATCTGAGCCGCCATGGCTGCAAGTGGGTGCTCGACCCGGTGGCAGCCGGCGTTGGCGTCGCACGCACCGAGATTCTCGAGGGGTTCAAGGACTACCCTCCCACCGTCATCCGCGCCAACGCATCGGAGGCACTGGTGTTGCACGATATGTGGCAACTGGGCGATGCAGCCGGAACGGATGAGCACAATGGGCCCGCAGGTGTGGAGGCCGCCGACAGTGTGGATGCCGCCATCACCGCCGCCACCGGTCTCGCGGCGTATCTGGCGCTCCACTCCCCCACCCACACCGGTGCCGTCGCGGTCTCCGGCGAAGTCGATCTCGTCACCGACGGACGACTCGTCTACCGCCTTCCCGGTGGAAGCGCGATGATGACGAAGATCACGGGTGCCGGATGCTCGCTTGGCGGTGTCACGGCCACCTACCTCGCGGTGGCCGATCCACTGGTGGCATCATTGGCCGCCTCGATGCTCTACAACGTATCTTCCGAAGCCGCCGAACGAGCATCGCATGGGCCGGGATCATTCCAAACCGCGTTCCTCGACGCACTGTGGAACGTTACGCCGGAGGAAATCGCCTCCGCACCGCTCTATTTGGCCTAGAATCTGCCATGGCACGGCATGCCGACACACAACACACGAATCAGGTGACACAATGAACTCGTTCCCATACCCATCCATGCGCGGCCGTTTCGATCTGCGCTTCTATTTCGTGGTCGGCCCCGACGATTGCGGCAACCGGCCGATTCTCGACGTCGTGGCCAAGGCCCTTGACGGCGGCGCCAGTTTCATCCAGCTGCGCGCCAAAACCCAGGATGTCGCCGAGATCGTCTCCCTGGCGAATGACATCACCGAAGAGATCGCAGGCCATCACGTGGAGGACTCGGTGGCCTTCGTGATCGACGACCGGGTCGACGCCGCGCTCGAGGCCCGTGCCAAGGGCATCAAGGTCGACGGGGTGCACATAGGTCAGGATGACCTTGATCCAGTGGTCGCACGCAAGCTGCTCGGCCCTGACGCGATCATTGGACTGTCGGCGAAAACCGTCGACGAAGTGCGCGAGGCCAACCATCTGCCCAAAGGCACCATCGACTACATAGGAGCCGGCCCATTGCACATGACGGCCACGAAGCCCGACAGCATGATCGTCGACGAAAACGGCGATATCACCACGCTGGACGCCTCCTCCATCGACGAAATGCGCACGATGAGCAAATACCCGCTCATCGTGGGCGGTGGTGTGAAAGCCGACGACATTCCTATGCTCGCCAAGACGAAGGCCGACGGCTGGTTCGTCGTCTCCGCCATTGCCGGCGCCCCCGACCCGGAGCAGGCCATCCGCCGGCTGGTCGATGACTGGACCGCCATTCGCGGCGACGAGAAGCCCCGGTACGCCGAACGCAAGCCTGCTGCGACCAAGCTGCCGGCCGTGCTTACAATCGCCACAACCGATTCCTCCGGCGGTGCGGGCATTCCCGCCGATCTCAAGACGATGCTCGCCAACGATGTATTCGGCGAATGCGTGGTGGCGGGCATCACGGCGCAGAACACGACCGGCGTGCAGGCCATTGCCGCCGTGGACCACGACATCGTGGGCGCCCAGATCGACTCGGTATTCGACGATATTCGACCCACCGCAGTGAAGATCGGCGTCATCGTGGGCGTTGAATCCGTGAAGACCGTCGCCCACAAACTCAGGGACCACCAGGCCACGAACATCGTGGTCGACCCGGTCATGGTGGCCACAAGCGGGTCGAGCCTTGCCGCGGATGACACAATCGCCGAGGAGATCAGCAGTCTCTTCCCGATTGCCACGGTGATCACCCCGAATATTCCTGAGGCACAGGTGCTGGCCCGGATGCCGATCGGCAACCAGGCTGACATGGAGACCGCGGCCGTGCAGCTCGCCAAGGACTACGGCATCTGCGTGCTGGTCAAGGGCGGTCATGGTGTGAAAGACGCCGACGACGTGCTTGCATTCCCGACCGGTGCCGTCACGTGGTTCGAAGGGGAACGCATCGCCAACGACAACACACACGGCACGGGATGCACACTGTCGTCCGCCATCGCCTCGTACCTTGCCCAAGGCGAGGATCTCGAAGATGCCGTACGCGATGCCAAGGCATACCTGAGCGGAGCCCTGCGCGCGAATCTGGACCTCGGCAAAGGTCACGGTCCGATGAACCATGCCTGGGCGATGCACTGAGCAAAAGAATCTGAAATGTCCGTGCGGCCGAGCGACGCAGAAACATGCACGGTCGCACGCCTGCGACGAAGGAGAAGACACATGAACAGCCCCGATCGCAATGCGGTGCGGCAGGAAGTGCCCGTGGACGAGCACGGCAAACCGATCATCAACACGGTGGCGGCAGTGGCGATCGCCCCCAGCGGTGTCGGCGCCGAGCTGAGCGAATACGTGGCGGAAGCGGTGGAGGTAATCCGCGAATCCGGATTGCCGAACGAGACGAACGCCATGTTCACGAACATCGAGGGAAACCTTGACGATGTGCTCAAAGTGGTACGTGATGCCACGATGAAACTCGCCGAACAGGGATACCGCACCGGCGTGACGCTCAAGCTCGACATTCGCCCGGGCTTCTCAGGGCAGATCAGCGAAAAGCAGCAGCTCGTGAACGAGATCCTCACCAAACGGTAAGCAGACGTGAGGATCCGAGCCCACATCGGTGTGTCATACGCATCTGCGGCACGGGGCGTATAAGGTGGAATCATGACGACGATGAAGGAAATCGCACAAGCGGCCGGAGTCTCTGTCTCCTCGGTCTCACTCGTGCTCAATGGGCGTGATTCAGGGCGCATCAACCCGCGGCTTGCGAACCGCATACGCGAAACCGCAGAGCGAATGGGGTACCAGCCCAATGTGCTGGCCCGCTCCCTGCGCACCAACCGGACGCATATGATCGGGTTCATCAGCGTCGAGGTGGCCACCACGCCGTATGCAGGCGGCATGATCCAGGGTGCACAAGACGCCCTGAGCTCGCTTGGATACATGCTGCTCACCGTGAACGGAGACACCGAACAGGCTCTGGAAAGCGAGATCCGTGCGCTGAAACGATACGGCGTGGACGGCTTCCTGTACTCCGCGATGTCGAACCGCGTGATGACGGCGCCCAAATCACTCGCCAAATTCCCTCTGGTGCTCGTCGACGCTGCAGAGGAAACCAGGCGCTTCCCGTCCATCGAACCGGACGAGTTCCGCATTGGCTATGACGCCACCACCAGACTCATCGAAGCCGGATGCTCCCACATAGCGTACGTGGGATGCGCCGAACCCATGGTGGCGCAGACTGGCAGGCTCGCCGGTTACCGACAGGCCCTCACGGACCACGGCATGTGCTTCGACGAACGACTGCAATGCGATGTGCTCAACAACGGGCCGGCACTACGTGCCGTGGAAGCGCTATTCGACACCGAGCAGCCCGACGGATTCTTCTGCTTCAACGACGCACGCGCCTGGTATGTATACGAGACGGCTGCACGACATGGACTGGCCGTGGGACGCGATATCTCAGTGATTGGCGTGGACAATCATCGCGTATTTGCCGAGACACTTGAGCCGCAACTCACCACCATTGAGCTTCCCCACTACGAGATGGGCTACTGGGCCGCGAACAAGCTCGTGTCGATGATCGAGAACCGCCCGCTCAATGAAGGTGATTGGCCGCATACGACTGCGGTGATGCCGTTGCTCGACACACCATCGCCGGTGAAGGTGCACTGCACGCTGATCGAGAAGGGATCGGTGCGCGACACGCCGACGACCACGTGACACATGGTCACTGCGGCACTAAAAAATGCGTCAAACGATTGACATTAAGCGCTTCAGGAAATGTGTTGGTTTTATGAAGAAGTCAATCGTTTGACGTAAATCGATTTACGCTCTATTCTGAGAGTATGCGGAACACCACAACCGACACAGACGACGCGAATGGTGCTCCCCTAGCAGACCCAGCGAGGCCTGTCCCCTCCTGCGCACAACACGGGCACACGGTGCACAAACCGAGGCAATGCGCGGGAGCCGTCATGTACAACGCAGCTTAGGCTCAGACAACGAGGTTCACATCATGGCAACAACCGCGAAGGTGTGGAGGAACCCCTCCTACCTGCAAAGCTCAACCGGCATCTTCCTGTTCTTCTGCTCCTGGGGCATCTGGTGGTCGTTCTTCCAGCGCTGGCTCAACTCGATGGGACTCAACGGCGCGGAAGTGGGCACGATCTATTCGATCAACTCGCTGGCCACGCTCATCCTCATGTTCGGGTACGGCCTCATCCAGGACAATCTCGGACTCAAGCGCCGTCTCGTGCTCGTCATCTCGGCGATCGCCGCACTCGTCGGCCCCTTCGTGCAGTTCGTGTACGCGCCGCTGATGAAGACGAACATGATGGCCGCCGCACTCGTGGGCTCCGTCGTGCTCTCCGCAGGCTTCATGGCAGGCTGCTCGCTCATCGAAGCCGTGACCGAACGGTACAGCCGCCGCTTCAACTTCGAGTACGGCCAATCCCGCGCATGGGGCTCCTTCGGCTATGCCATTGTGGCGCTTGTCGCCGGCTTCGTGTTCAACATCAACCCGATGATCAACTTCTGGCTCGGCTCCGCATTCGGCGTGGGCATGCTCATCGTGTACCTCACCTGGTATCCGGCCGAGCAGCGCGAAGCGCTCAAGGAAGCCGCCGATCCGAATGCCGCGCCCACCAACCCGACCATCAAAGACATGCTCGGCGTGCTCAAGATGCCCGCACTGTGGGTGCTCATCGTGTTCATGCTGCTCACCAACACGTTCTACACCGTATTCGACCAGCAGATGTTCCCCACCTACTACGCCTCGCTCTTCCCGAATGAGGCCACCGGCAACGCCGTCTACGGCACGCTCAACTCGGTGCAGGTGTTCTGCGAATCCGCGATGATGGGCGTCGTGCCGATCATCATGCGCAAGGTGGGTGTGCGCAACGCGTTGCTGCTCGGATCCACGGTGATGTTCCTTCGCATCGGGCTGTGCGGCATCTTCCACGATCCGGTGGCCATCTCGATCGTCAAGATGTTCCACGCCATTGAAGTGCCGCTGTTCTGCCTGCCGGCGTTCCGCTATTTCACACTCCACTTCAATCCGAAGCTCTCCGCGACGCTCTACATGGTCGGCTTCCAGATTGCCTCGCAGATCGGCCAGGTCGTCTTCTCCACCCCGCTCGGCATGCTGCATGACCGCATGGGCGACCGCACGACGTTCCTGACGATCTCCGCCATCGTGCTTGCTGCCACCATCTACGGATTCTTCGTGATCAAGCGCGACGACGAGCAAGTGGACGGCGATCCGTTCATCCGCGATTCGAAGAAGGTGCCGTCGCTCGCCACCGACGAGGCGATCCTCTCCGCGGATTCCGAGGATATGTAAAGCCCCATCCGCACCTCTCCCCCGTCACTCTCTCATATCCCTGCCCCTCCTCTCCCTCCCCTCATTTGCGTAAATGGGGACAGATGGCAGCCTCCAGCTGTCCCCATTTACGCAAATGAAACCCGTATATCTTGCAATCCTGCGCAAAAGGAGACAGATGTCGACTGAAAACGTCTCCGATTACGCAAACGAAATCAGACAGCCGAATCCGAAAGGACAACGACGATGGCAGCCCTTCCCACCAATATTCCCGCCAACGGCATTCTGACCCCCGACCCGGCGCTCGACCCTGTGCTCACGCCGATCTCAGACCATGCCGAGCAGCTGTCACTCGCTGAAGCAGGCGCGTCGGCACTGGAAGCCACCCGCAACAACCGCTGGTACCCAAAGTTCCACATTGCCTCCAACGGCGGGTGGATCAATGACCCGAACGGCCTGTGCCGCTACAACGGACGCTGGCACGTGTTCTACCAGCTGCATCCCTACGGCACACAGTGGGGCCCGATGCATTGGGGCCACGTCTCCTCCGACAACATGGTCGACTGGCACCGCGGACCCATCGCCTTCGCGCCAAGCCTCGAACAGGAACGCCACGGTGTGTTCTCCGGTTCCACCGTGATTGGCGACGACGGCAAGCCGTGGATTTTCTACACCGGTCACCGCTGGGCCAACGGCAAGGACAACACCGGGGGCGACTGGCAGGTGCAGATGCTCGCCAAGCCGAACGACGACGAGCTGAAGACCTTCACGAAGGAGGGCATGATCATCGACTGCCCCACCGACGAGGTAGACCACCACTTCCGCGACCCGAAGGTGTGGAAGACCGGCGACACCTGGTATATGACCTTCGGTGTCTCGTCGAAGGAGCATCGTGGCCAGATGTGGCTGTACACGTCGAGCGACATGGTGCACTGGAGCTTCGATCGGGTGCTGTTCGAGCATCCGGACCCGAACGTGTTCATGCTTGAATGCCCCGATTTCTTCCCGATCCGCGATGCACAGGGCAACGAGAAGTGGGTCATCGGCTTCTCCGCAATGGGGGCCAAGCCAAATGGCTTCATGAACCGCAACGTGAACAATGCTGGCTACATGGTGGGCACATGGAAGCCCGGCGAGAGCTTCAAGCCGGAGACCGAGTTCCGCCTGTGGGACGAAGGCCATAACTTCTATGCGCCACAGTCGTTCAATACCGAAGGGCGCCAGATCATGTACGGCTGGATGAGCCCGTTCGTCGCCCCCATCCCGATGGAGGAGGACGGCTGGTGCGGCAACCTCACCCTCCCCCGCGAGATCACGCTGGGCGATGACGGTGACCTGGTCACCGCCCCCACCATCGAAATGGAGGGGCTGCGCGAGAACACCATAGGCTTCGACTCGCTCGACCTCGGCACGAACCAGACCTCCAGGATCCTCGACGATGACGGGGGTGCACTGGAGATTGAGATGAGCCTCGATCTGCATAAAACCACCGCCGAACGCGCCGGACTGCATGTGCATGCCACAAGCGACGGCCACTACACGGCAATCGTGTTCGACGCGCAGATCGGCGGCGTCGTCATCGACCGGCAGAACGTGGCGAACGGCGACAAAGGCTACCGGGTGGCCAAGCTCAGCGACGCCGAGCTCGCAGCCGGTACGCTTGACTTGCGCGTGTTCATCGACCGCGGATGCGTCGAGGTCTACGTCAACGGCGGCAAGCATGCGATGAGCTCGTACTCGTTCCCTGGCGATGGCGCACGCGCCGTCGAACTCGTGAGCGAATCCGGTACCACGCACATCGGCACCCTCACCATGCACTCGCTCAAGTCCATCGGACTCGAGTGAACGAACGCAGCACCGTACCAGCGGCGGGGCACAGGCATCGGCCTGCGCCCCGCCGCTGTTCTTCGTGGGCGCATGCCCACAGGATGGCCTATACTGTTGCAGTCGCCATGCACAAGCATGGCAGAGTTAACTTTTCTGGTCGTTCGGCGGTAGACTCCTCACCTTGCTGCCTGAAGCCGGCGACCTCACAGCGCCACACGCGCAGAAAGTAAGGTGCCATGGCTTTTCACAGCTCATTGCGCAATCACACGGACCGCCCACGCCGACCTGCGTGGAGGTATTGGCCCACCGTCGCCACCATCGTGGCACTGCTGCTCATCTGGCAGGTCTGGGTTGATGCAGCCCATCCGCCCGTCACGATGATTTCCTCCCCCACACAGATCGTCCGCTCAGCCATCATCTCGTGGCCCACCCTCTGGCCAGCCACCTGCATGACGTTCATCGAGGGCGTGTGCGGATTCACCATAGCCTGCGTGCTCGGCGTGCTCCTCGGCATAGGCATACACTGCTCGCGCACCGCATATGCAGCACTGTTCCCGCTGCTCACCGCCGCCCAGACGCTGCCGCTCATCTCAATCGCCCCGCTGTTCCTCATCTGGTTCGGATTCGAACCGGTGGGCAAGATCGTCATCGTCGCCGTGTTCGCCATCTTCCCCATTGTCGTGCAGACCATGCGAGGACTGGCGGCCGTCCCCGCCTTCTATGACGACGTGGCGATGACCTGTGGCGCCTCGCGCGCATGGACACTGTTCCATGTGGATCTGCGGGTGGCCGCGCGCCAGATCTTCGGCGGCGTACGCGTGAGTGCCGCCTATGTGTTCGCCACCGCCGCCACCGCCGAGTACCTCGGCGCACGCAGCGGTCTGGGAATCTGGCTGCAGGCCGCCTACAATTCCTTCCAGACCCCGCGCATCTTCGCCGCGACCTTCGTGATCATCATCATGACCGGCTTGCTGCTGCTCGCCGTGCACGCCGTCGAGCGACTCACCATCGGCACGCCGGCCGACGACGCCGACCCGGACGCCCAGTGAATCCACAAATCTGCAAATCCGAGTACCAATTCGAAAGTGACCATATGAAAGCCCTCCGCCATATTCACCGACATCTCACTCGCATCATCGCCATGCTCGCCACCCTGCTCACCATATGCGCAGTCACGGCGTGCGGTTCCGCAGGCAGCGCGAACGGCAGCAACGACGGCCTCACGAAGGTCACATTCATGCTGTCCTGGGCGCCCGACACCAACCACATCGGCGTCTACGTGGCGAAGAACAAAGGGTACTACCGGCAGGCAGGGCTCGACGTGAACATCGTCGCCGTCGCACAATCCGGCGCCGAGCAGGCGGTGAACAACGGCGTCGCGGATTTCGCGCTCTCCAATCTCACCAACGTGAGCACCTACTCCACCAAAGGAGCCGAACTCCGGCAGGTGATGCAGATCCAGCAGAAGACGAGCGCGATCTGGTGCGCGCTGGCCTCGAATACATCCATCACACGACCACGCGACCTCGACGGCAAGACGTTCGCCACCTTCGGCTCAAGCGAGTCCGACGCCGTGGTGCGCCGCATGATCCAGCACGACGGTGGCAAAGGCAACTTCGACAAGGTGACGGTGGGCACCTCCACGTTCCAGACACTCGAATCCGGCCGCGCCGACTTCGGCGGCTTCTACTCCACCTGGGAAGGCGTGCAGGCCAAGCTCAACGGACCGAAACTCAACTGCTTCACCGAACCGGAATACGGCGTGCCCGGCAACGCGGATTCGATCGGCATCATCACCAGCAACAGACTCATCGCGCAGAATCCCGACCTCGTGAAACGCTTCGTGCAGGCGACACAACGCGGCTACGAGTATGCATATGAACATGGTGACGAAGCCGCCGACATTCTCGTCAAGGAGGCACCCGAAGCGAATCTCAACCCCGAATTCGTGCGCGAGTCAATGACGACGATCATCGACGGGCAGTACTGGGGCGATCGCGAACAGATCATCTCCGGCAAGCAGACGTTCGGATTGGCGGATTACCAAGGCACACAGGAGTATTTCGACTTCCTCGCACAATCCGACGCGTACACGGACGCGGACGGACGCGTGGTGCATACAGCGCCGCAGTCGAAGGACCTCGCCACCGACGAATTCCTGAAACAGACGCACTAGCGGCACGACGGCAGCGCGCAGCAACCGCACACAGCAACAAGGAACGCAGACATGGGCATGACGAATCCGCAGACCGACATACACCACATCGTGGCGAGCATGGACACCGGCATCGACGATGCGCTCGCATTGGCGTTGCTTCTCGCACAGCCGGACGTCCGGTTGCATGGCGTGAGTGCCAGCTACGGCAACGTGCTCGAGCAACAGGCGGCGCGTAACACCCGTGCTGTGCTGGGTCTGCTCAGGCGTTCCGATATACCGGTGTTTGACGGCGCAAGGCATCCCTCATGGGCACCGTATTTCATCGCCGACGCCGGCTGCGCGCGATTCCACGGCAGCGATGGTCTGGGAGGTGTCGGCATCGAGACCGGCAACGGCGACAATGCCGACTTCACGCCGACTACGCCCGGCGAGGCGCTCGCCAGTGATGCGAATGGACTCGTCACACTCACCGCGCCACAGATTCGCAACCTCACCGAGTGCGGCACTGCGATCTCGGTAGGAGGTTACCAAGTGGGCGAGGCGCACGCCGATCTGCCCACCATGCCAGAACTCACGATTCCCAGCGGGTCTGCGCACATCCCCACTCCCGAGAAACTCGAATTCCCGCAGGAGAGCTGCTCGCAGGCCACCGCCGGTGCGCGCATGATCGTCGACGCCGCCCGCAGATTCGGCCCCGACCTCACGATTCTCGCCACCGGGCCGCTCACCGACATCGACACCGCGCTCACACTCGACCCGGAAGCGGTGAGGCAGGCGCGCATCGTGTTCATGGGCGGCACCCTCACGCAAGAGGGGAATTGCTACGACCTCGTTTGTGAAACGAACATGATCCAGGATCCGGAAGCCGCAGATCGCGTGCTGCGCAGTAGCGCGGACGTGACGATGGTCGGGCTCGACGTCACCCACCGCTGCCTTCTGGGTTCCACCGATGTCACCCCTTGGAACGCGGCGCATACCGAGGCCTCACGGTTCCTCACGGCGATCGCAGAGTTCTCCATTCGCGCGAACGCGGCCAGCGACCCGATCTTCGCCGCCGGCATGCCGTTGCACGATCCGTTGGCCGCTGCGGTGGTGCTCGATTCGACGTTCGTCGGCACGCTCGACCTGCCCATGTGTGTGGAGACGAGAACCGACGACGGCACCGGCGTGCGCGGCCGCACCATCGGTAATCCGCAGGGATTCATCGATGCTTCCTTACGCCCCACGCATGTGGCCGTGGGCGTCGCCCGCGAACGATTCCTCGCGCGGTTCACGGGCGACATCGCGAATCTGCTGGCATCGCGTTGCTGACACCCGGCACAGCCCACGCGTCTATCATGTACATGGCTCATTTGCATAGCGGCACTCCGGCTTCGAGCAGCTTGCGAATGAACTGCGCGCGGTCGTAGGTCTCGCGAACACGGAAGCGGACGATCCGGTCGACACCGTTGCGCAACAGCAGACGTTCGCGCTCACGCTCGGCATCGACGACCTGTTCCACCGAGGCACCGCCAGTCATCTGAGCATTCACATATTTCTCGTTGCCGTCGAGCTCGCCCACAATCACGAACCTGTCATCACGTACCCAGTAGAAATCTGGACGAGCATGCCGTCCGGTCTGGCCATCTGCAATGTTATTGCAGCAAAGGCGGTGCCACTCCCTCGTCGAGCATGACGCCGTACGCGCGCGACTCACCGCCATTCTCACACCGGTCACTGCCATATTCAAGCACCCGCCAAGCTGACGCGCCACAGTTGCCGAGCCGGCTCATGCAGTCTCCAATCTCCTGCTTGGTGAGTCCGTGCCGAAGCGCGCAGTTGGCAATCTGCATGCCATTCACAAAATCAAAACTGCGTAACCCCATGGCCACAGTCTGTGCAAGGGGAAGCACCTTCACGCCATCTATCACTGCATAGTTGCAATTCGGCATGCATATGTGAGTGATCCCGTGCACAGGTTTTGCCTGTGCGTGTGTCGGGGAAAGCACCGTCAAATTGGAGGAATGCAATGCGTAATCATGATCCAACCCATGTATGCACACTGCTTCCAGACCGCCAAACACCCATTCCGGATGCTGCCTGCTCTTCGCACGGACCACATGCCGATTCCGTTCCACGGTGTCCAAAGATTTCCAATACGATGCACGCGCATACAATCCCCGCATGGGCGACACGATTTCACCTGTACGCACGCGCCGCAGCAACGCCTGACGCACCGCACGTGTCGGCATGACGGCACACCGGCGCTGCTGCTGCGCCTCGTCGAGGAACTGGTTCATCGCAATATTCACTCTCATATGTGCAGACTAGGTTCCTCGCACTCTGCAACACAAGCCGAATCGCGATATGTGCACTGTTAACTGCGTTAATTCATCTCACCTGAGCTTCGTTTTCCGCTTTATTGCCGCCGTGTGAGCGAATAAACCAAATAACAGCCACTTACTTCGTCTTGGGCACACGCTCCCCGCGAGACAAACTAAGTGCGAATTACTTACCTGATCTCAAACATCCCCTCCCAGCGAAACGAAGTAAGTAATCTGCACTTAATAGATTTCGCTTGCAGACCCCTTCATGAGATAAACCAAGTAACGGCCGCTTGCTTGGTCTCAGACAATCCATCTCCGTGAGACAAACCCGGCACACGCCACTTGTTTCATCTCAGACAGACACTCCCAGCGAGACAAATCAAGTAACATCTGCTTGCTCCGTCTCAGGTATCTCTTCCCAGTGAGACAAATCAAGGAACGGCTACTTGTTTTATTTCACTGGAAGATCCAAATTGAGACAAAACAAGTGGCCGACCTGAGTCTGTCTCGCAGAGAAATATTAATCCGCGAGTGGAGGCATGCGAAAGCCGCACCCTTACTTCTTGACGCCCCCGAAACGACGGTCACGATGAATATAGCGGTCGATGGAACCCCACAGCACTTCGCGGCCGCAATCCGGGAACAGCTCGGGCACAAAGTCGAGCTCGGCATAGGCGGCCTCCCACGGCAGGAAGTTGCTCGTGCGCTGCTCGCCGGAAGTGCGGATTACCAAATCACAGTCCGGAATATCGGGATTGTACAGATGTTCGGAAATCATCTTCTCGGTGACGCGGTCGCCTTTGATCCTGCCATCGCGCACCTCGCGTGCGATTGCCGCGGCGGCGTCAGCGATTTCGGCACGGCCGCCATAGTTGATGCAGAACACGACATCGATCACCTTGTTGCGCTTGGTGCGCTCCATGGCCACCTCGAGCTCGTCGATGACGGATTTCCACAGCTTCGGCCTGCGCCCCGACCAGCGTACGCGAACGCCCCATTCGTCCATCTGCGCCACACGGCGGTGGATGATGTCACGCGAGAACCCCATGAGGAAGCGCACCTCCTGCGGCGAGCGCTTCCAATTCTCGGTGGAGAACGTGTACAGACTCAAGTAGCGCACGCCGGCTTCGATTGCGCCGGCAATCGTGTCGAACACCACCGGTTCGGCGGCCTGATGACCGTCCGTGCGAATGAGACCGCGCTGCTGCGCCCAGCGTCCGTTGCCATCCATGATCACGCCGACATGACGGGGAACCTTGTTCTTCGGGAAGTCCGGGATAATCGTGGGGTCGGAGAACGGCGCGGCCGGCACGCTCAAGGATTTGTAGTCCACTGCATCAAAAGCCATGGTTCTAATCTAGCAAGCGCAGAGAACGAATCGGTCGCTCAAGATAGTATTGCGCCCATTCGCGAACGATGTTCTCGCACCGCGGGTCGAGCGTCTGCAGCATGTCGAGCTGCGGCCAGTCCCCCTGTTCGAGCGCCCGCAACTGGTCGAACACATGCGCCGGCACGCGCACGGCGTCTGGCGTGTGGTCATTCGGGCACATTGCGCCGCCTGCCGAAGCCGAGAAGAACTCCACGTCCTGACTGCCGCACACCACGCATGAGTCGAGGCGAATAGTCCAGCCGGCCAATGACATCGCGCGCAGAATATACGACAGTGCAATGGCCTGAGGGTCATGCAGATGCCTGCTCAATGCGCCCAATGCGGCGATGAGCAGGCGGTACTGCGCTGCTGCGGGCTCGTGCTCGGCGGGGAGCAGATCGGTCGCGGTCTCGCACATCGCGCTGGCCGCAGTGTATGTGGCATAATCTCCCGTGATGCCGCCGGCATACGCACTTACGGATTCCGCCTGCCGCACGCTGTCGAAAGTGCGACCCTCACCCAGCAGGAGATCGATGCGCATGAACGGCTCCAAGCGCGCCCCGAATCTCGATTTCGTGCGGCGCACGCCTTTCGCCACCGCACGCACCTTGCCGTGGTCGCGGGTAAGCAATGTGATGATGCGGTCGGCCTCGCCGAGTTTGGCGGTGCGCAGCACCACGGCCTCGTCCCTGTATAGCGCCATGCGACGGGCTCCCTAGAACCTGAACAATCCCCAGAAGGAGAAGCACAGCAGCATCGAGATCAGCGTGATCGTGAGGATCCAGAAGAACACGCGGCCGAATCTGCTGGTCGCGATGATCGGATCGTCGTTGTGCACGAGCGCACGCCACGCGTCGCGATTCATGGGCCATTGCAGCAGTCCCCGCTGCGACCAGATCTCAATGATGTGCTCGATCATCGACGCCCATGCCCACAGCACGAGCACGCATGCGAACTGGGTGACGGGCCAGCTCCAGTACATCATGCCGGCACTCGGATCGGGAGCCTTGCCCCACGCCAATTGCACGACGGCGATCACCACTTCCGCGAAACCGCCCAGGAAGAGCAGACCGGCCGCCGCCGTCATTATCGCGGTGAATCTCAGAGCGCGTGCGAACGGCTTGCGCATGCCCATGCCATGTGACTGGTGGCGCACCCGACGCATGATCGCGCGTATGAGGGTGACCACGAGCAGAACGGCCGATATGAGCATCATGATGAGGTTCAGCCCCATCACCACAATGCCATACCACGTCATCGCAGGGCGTGAATGCAGTTCCAACGGCACTGCGATCGACTGGTAGAGCGGCGTTCCCGCAACGGGCTCGCTTGTCTGTGTGAGGCCCCGCGAAGTGCCGGCCACCCACGACACCGTGTCGCGCACGTAATCGTCGGCGAACGGCGTGTTCTCCATCGCCTCATCTCCCAGACGCAGCACATGGTTTGCAATCGGGTAGCTGCGCAGCGTCACATTGTAGTTGCCGGCTTTGTGGGCCTGTTCGAGAATGTCTTTGAAGCCCTGCACCTGTGCGGTCATCACATCCTTCGCCCCATAGGCCACGAGGGTGGGAATGCGGTAGGCGGCCGACACCGACGTGTTGAGGTCGGCGTTCGTCAATCCCAGGGCCGGCAGGTCTAGCGAGAAGACGCGGCGCACTATCGACTGGTACCCCTCGTTCGCGCCAACAAGGGCGAAGTCCTGCACGGCGAGGAATGCGAGTGCGTGCCGGGCAGAGAACACCATGGGCGAAAGCAACACCTGGAAGGCGAGATTGTCGTCGCGCTGCACCACATACGACGCGATCCATGCGCCTTCGGACGTCGCATAGAGTCCCACGCCCTTCGGATTCACGTTCTTGAATCCGCGCATCATGTTGATGACCTGCTCGTAGATCACCGCGGAGCCCTCATAGTCACGGGTCATGTCGTTCGTGTTCCACACCGGCTTGTCTATGACCGCTGTGACGAAGCCGGCGGATGACATGGCCGTGGCGATGTCGCCGAACGAATTGTCACATGTGCCGTAGCCCGCGCCGTGGAAGAAAATCACCGCCGGCAGATTGTCTCCGGCCCCTTGGGGCTCCCGGAAGTTGATGTTGATGCGCTGCACATCACCGGTGCTCGGCTGCTTCGCATCGATGGCCTGATGCCATTCATGCACCTTGTAGGCGCCCTGTTTGGGCAGTTGCTCACGTGTATCGAAGGTGACCGCCGTGTTCGGCGACAGCGTGGCGAATGTCTGCCCGGTGGGCGTGTTGCCTGCCGGCAGGCGCGTGTAGTTCGACGCCATGACGAGCACGCCGAGCAGAATGATGAAGATCGGCAGTGTGATCATGAGCCGACGTGTGCGGCTGAAGCCCTGCCTCTCCGGTACTTCGTGAGCTTTGGACACGCTGAATCCTATCGACTTGTCTGTTTCCTGTTCCCGTTCCGGCACATTCGCGTTCGCATTCCGCATGCGGCGCAGTCGTCTACCGGTGCAGATTCTCGCCGGTCAGCGGCATGACGACGGGGCCGGTGCCCATGCCGTCCTCACTCTCGCCCATGGTCTGCGCGATCTCATGGGCGTATTTGAGCAGTGTCTCCACGATTCTGTCTTCCGGCACGGTCTCGACCACCTCTCCCTTGATGAAGATGCGCCCTTTGCCATTGCCTGACGCCACGCCGAGATCTGCTTCCCGTGCCTCGCCCGGACCGTTGACTATGCAGCCCATCACGGCCACGCGAATCGGTGCGGTGATGCCTTTGAGCCCCTCGGTGACGGCGTTCGCGAGCTGGATCACATCCACCTGCGCACGGCCGCAGCTCGGGCAGCTGATGATGTCGAATTTGCGCGGTCGCAGACCGAGGTATTCCAGGATCTTGCAGCCCACTTTCACCTCTTCGACAGGGGGCGCGGAGAGCGAGACGCGAATCGTGTCGCCGATGCCTTCGGCGAGCAGCGCACCGAAGGCCACGCAAGACTTGATGGTGCCCTGCCAGGCCGGACCTGCCTCGGTGACTCCCAGGTGCAACGGCCAGTCTCCTTTGGAGGCGAGCAGCCGGTAGGTCTCCACCATGGTGACCGGGTCGTGGTGCTTGACCGAGATCTTGAAATCGTGGAAACCCACATCTTCGAACATGCGCGCTTCCTTGAGCGCGGACGCCACGAGTGCCTCGGGCGTGGGGCCGCCGTACTTGGCGTAGAGCTCCTTGTCGAGCGAGCCGGCGTTGACTCCGATGCGCAGCGAGATGCCGGCGTCTGTGGCCGCCTTGCAGATCTGCGGACCCACCTCGTCGAATTTGCGAATGTTGCCCGGGTTCACGCGCACTGCCGCGCAGCCGGCGTCGATCGCCTCGAACACGTACTTGCTCTGGAAGTGGATGTCGGCGATCACCGGAATCGGCGATTTCGCCACAATCTTCGGCAATGCATCGGCATCCTCCTGGTTCGGCACCGCCACGCGCACAATGTCGCAGCCCGCTGCCGTGAGTTCGGCGATCTGCTGGAGCGTGGCACCGACATCGGATGTCTTCGTGTTGGTCATGGACTGCACGGAGATCGGCGCTCCCCCGCCGACCGGCACCGGCCCCACCATGATGCGGCGTGACTTGCGGCGCGCATGCAGCGGGCTCTCGCTTACCGCTGCCTCACCTGTCTTACGGAACGTTGGCTCACTCATACCTGTTCTGGAACTCTTTCTGCGGTACTGCACGGCATGCCCGCGCCAGGTCCCGCGTGTTCTGTGTCTGGTGTGCTGTGTCTTATGTATGCAGACTGTTGTCTGCGCGGATGTCGAAAGACTATCCCTTGGCGGCGATGATCTCGTTGGCGCGCACGCGCGCCTCCCGCTCGAGCTCCTCGACCTCGGCCACCGATTCGAACAGTGGATTCGCGCTCATCTGCGCATCCATCTGTTCAATCGTCTCAGCCACACTCGGCACAATGTCAAGATAGGCCAGTCTACCGTCGAGGAAGGCGTGCACCGCCTGCTCGTTGGCCGCATTCAACACCGTAGTGTGTTTCTCGGAGGCTTTCAAGCATTGGCGCGCAAGATTCACCGCCGGGAACGCATCGTTGTCGAGAGGCTCGAACGTCCATTCCGCGGCTTTCGTCCAATCGCATCCACGTGCCACGTCATCGAGACGCACCGGGGCGGAGAGTCCCAGAGCGATCGGCAGTCGCATGTCGGGCGGCGATGCCTGGCTGATTGTGGCGCCATCGCAGAATTCGACCATCGAGTGGACGATGGATTGCGGGTGCACGGTGACTTCGATGTTGTTGGCGGCCACGTTGAACAGTCTGCTCGCCTCGATCACTTCAAGACCTTTGTTCATGAGCGTCGAGGAGTTGATGGTGACCACTGGCCCCATGTTCCACGTCGGGTGGTTCAGCGCCTGCTGCGGGGTGACGGATTTCATCTGCTCTCGTGTCCAACCACGGAACGGGCCGCCCGAGGCAGTGACGATGAGTTTGGCAATCTCGGCATGCGTACCTGCGCGTAGGCTCTGCCAAATGGCCGAATGCTCGGAATCCACCGGATTGATCTGGTGTTCACGTGTCTGCGCATCGAACAGGAGGTGGCCTCCGGCCACCACCGACTCCTTGTTGGCCAGAGCGAGCTGGGAATCGGCCTGCAACGCGGCAATCGACGGTTCGAGTCCTATGGATCCGGTGATGCCATTGAGCACCACGGGAGCCCCGGCACCCGCCAGTGCCACCACCTCGTCCTGTCCACTGCGAATCTGTGTGGCGTGGGCGCCCCTGGCGTCCAATGCCTGCCGAAGCGGCTCCTCGGCCTGCGGGTTCGACACCACCACAAGCGGTACATGGAACGAGGCGGCCTGTTCTGCCAGCAGCCCCACATGGGAGCCCCCAGCAGCCAGACCGGCCACCTCGAACCGATCCCTATGGCGATCGATCACGTCAAGTGCCTGGGTGCCTATCGAACCGGTGGATCCCAGAATGATGACTCGTTGATGCTCTGCTTCCATTGAGCGTTCCACCCCCGGATTTCAATCGTTATGCGAATACGTGCCCGCTGACTCACTGCCTCGGGGCCAAGTCACGTCCTGACGGCGCATCGGGGAACGCCAGATCGGGAATGTCAATGTTCATCTGGCTCTCACGAATATAGCGCCGCACGGCGTCGTCGTTCCTTTCCCCCGAATTCTGCGACTGATCGGAGGAATCCGTTGGGGCGTGGGTCGACGATGGCATCGGCAGGTCGGGGATCGAGACACTCGTGAGCTTCGGCACCGACAGCGTGTCGAAGATTGACTTGGCCTCGTCCAAGGAGCTTGAGCTCTGCGGAATGCTCGAGGTCTCATGCGCCATCAACGCCAGCGACGACAACGTTTCAGAGGCCTGTGGCTGTTCAGCGACAAAAGGTTTCGTCTGTGCCGGTGCAACCGTCTCGGCATCGTCGGTTTTGTCATCCGCTGTGTTCGGGGCACTCGGAGCCTGGGCAACGGATGTGGATGGCGTTTGGCTGGCCGCCCTTTCGTACGACGGAATGGTTCGCGGCGCGGGCGTGATCGGTTGAATGGACGAAAGGGAGGCATGCGCGGCACTATGCGTTCCCGGCCCCAATGTGCTCGCAGATGGCGTGTCGTGATTCTCCACCACCACCGGGGCAATCGTCTCGGTTGGCGCGGAGTCCTCGGAGAACGGCAACGCAGCGGCCGCGACTGGCGCGGCAGGCGTCTGGCTGACGGTAGGCGGCACAATCACCGGTGATGGGCTGACGGTGCCCGTGTTGAAGATGGCCTCCTCCTGGGCATGCAGTTCGTCAAAACTGCCGTGCGTGGAATCCGGCTGCTCCGCGGCTGCCTGCGCCGGCGTCCCAGAGACGCTCGCCATGCTGTTGGTTGATGAGGCCGAATTCTCCTGCGTACCTGCCACGGGTGCCTGCGGCACATTGGCGAACAATGGCTTGACGCCATTCACCGGTGTCGACGGAGCCGCGCTTTCCACCGTGCCAGCGGCTGGAATGCTGCCATTCTCATTGAGACGCTGGTAGGATTCCAACCGGTTAAGCAGATCGGCGCAAGTGGCCAGGTAATAGTCGACCTGTCGCTGGTCGTAACCGCGCGGCCCTTTCACCACGGTGAACGCCGCGTTCTCTATGGCCTTCGCATTGAGATTCGGGTATGGGTCGTCACCCACGGCCGGATGCGTTCCGTCGGTCGTCACCTCGGACAGCTCGTAGGCAGCCTTGTCCATGATGTCGTCAATGAGCCGATCGACCTGCTTGCGCTTGTATGAGAGCGCCTTATGCTGTCCCGAGGCGAATCGGGCACCGTGGTCGCGGTCTGCATGCCGCTGCAACTCATGCAGCGAATCCTCCATTTGCGCTTTCCACGCCACCCGTCCGAGTTCACTGATCTCAGCAAGGGTCTGTTTGTCGCACAAGGCGCTTTTCAGACGATCGAGCATGGCATCCACCTTCGCCGGCACATAGCCACCCTTCACCATGGCGAATGAGGCGTTTTGGATGCTGGCGAGGGTTAGCGACGGATCACCCTCGTCGTAGAGTCGATGGGCCTGGGCCACGAAGGCGTCCACCTGACGTGGATCATACCCCTTGGAATGCTTTCCAACGCGGGGAATGCTGGTGGATGTGCTGCTCGATTCCTGTTCCTGCGCCATCGACGTTCCTTCCATACTGTGTTCCGTGGGCTGTCCGGGCATGCCACGCAGCTCAACGAGCTACAAGCCTAGCTCAAGAATACGTTCGCTCACAGACCCATTACGCTCGTGGTCGCGTACACCGCCATCGCGGCTGCCCACGCTCACGATTCTAGTCAGTTGGCGTACATGCCGCATCCGGGCCGCCGCGTCCGCCGCGGCTCTTCCACCCCTCCTGTATAGTGGTCTGTTGCGGGCGATTAGCTCAGTTGGTTAGAGCGCCACCTTTACACGGTGGATGTCGGGGGTTCGAGTCCCTCATCGCCCACGTTTCTTCTCCGTAAGCCATATCGTCTCCGGCGCCTCTTTTGATTCCTATACTCGGCAATATGACCAATATTTTCGAAAGCGTTTCCAACCAACTTTCCGCACTGCCACAGCTGCTCCCCTCCTTCGTGCGCAAACCGGACCCGAACGACGAACGCATTGACGATCTGGAGAACCAGATCGCCCGTCTTGACCGCGAGTCCAAATGGTGCGACGTCGAGCTCGACCGCCGTATCAAGGAGCTCACTGCCGAGGTCGATGCATTGAAGCGCACGCGGCATCATGACCATTCGCTGCGCACGGCGGACCGTGTGCTCGCAATCGTGTTCATGTCGCTTGCCGCGTTGATCCTCGTGCCGATGTTCCTCACCCTGTTCCATGTGATCAATCCGGCCGGTGAGACGATCCGTTGGGTGGTCTTCGCACTCTTCGCCGTCGCGGGCGGCATGGGCGTGGCGATCACCATTGCACATGGCAAGCTGCCGCGCACACGCGACTCGCTCATCGTGTTCATCTGTGCGGCATTGCTGCTGCTGGTTGCCTGCCTGCTCTAGCGTCGTCCACCGTGTGATTGCGAATCCCGTCGTCGCATACGAAAAGACCCGGCACATGCCGGGTCTTTGATGACTATGCATGAATACTCCATGAAATTCGGATTCATTCCAAGGAGTCAGCCGTTCATCTGCCTTTGCCGAATGCGCGCAGCAAAATACCGTTCCAATCATCGCTCACGGTGAGCGGGGTCGCCGCATTCATACCCGCGGTCTTCGCGGCGTTCTGCACCGTGCTCGGCGACGGAGCCCCTTCACGGCCGGGCTTGGGGGTGAGCACCCACAATGGGCCATCGTCGCCCAACACTGCGTAGGCATCTACGATTGTGTCCGACAGTTCATCTTCGTCGTCGCCATCGCGCCACCAAATGATCGCGCCGTCGACCGCGGAATCATATTCCTCGTCGACCAGCTCTTCATCGGTGAGTTTTTCGATTTTTTCTCGGATCGAGTCATCCACGTCATCGTCCCAGAGCCATTCCTGGACTAGGTCCCCTTGGCGGAAGCCGAACTCCTCAGCGTTGTCTGATGCTGTTTGATTCACGCTCGTAAATATACCAAAGCCATGGAACAGGCCTGTTTGCAAGCCATGCGCGAATGGGTCGGGACTGTTTGGACATCGACGGCCACCCTCCGCCAACTATGCCGATCATTCCTCGATGCCACTGTGCTCCGCGGATTGCGTCACCGTGCAGCGGGGCAGCGAAGCCGCCTCGCCCTTGCCTATTTTGACGAGTGCAGTGTAGGCCTCCTCGAGCGTCGAGACCTTCACATCGCGCAATCCGTTCGGCACATGCCCCACCACCTCATCGCAATTCTCCGCAGGGGCGAGGAACCATGTGGCGCCGTCCTGCTGGGCACCGATCATTTTCAGGTCGATGCCGCCTATCGCCCCCACCTTGCCGCTCTTGTCGATGGTACCGGTGCCGGCCACGGTGACGCCATTCGCCTCGTTCTCCGGCGTGAGCTTGTCCACCAGACCAAGCGCGTACATCATGCCGGCGGAAGGCCCTCCGATGTCTTCGATGTGCATCGAGACGTCGGCATCGGACACATTGGCCCCCAGCTGCCTCGCATAGGCCAAGCCCGCGGCGGTGGCGGCCTCCATTGAGGAATCCATGTCCGCCTTGGCTTCCTGGTCGTATTCTTCACTGCTCTGCCCCACCGGGAACACCGCCTCACTCGGCAGCACGTTCATATGGGGCTCGAGCCAGCCGATCAATGCCCAGATGTTCGAGATCGGGTAACCGGGCACACCGCTTGCATTCACCGTGGTGAGCAACAGTTTGCCCCTATCGGGGTAGGTGGTTGCATTTCCCACGGAGATCACTTCCTTGCCGTCTGCCTTGCCGAGCACGTTCTCGGTGGGGCCCGGACTCTCCACCACGTACGGGCTCGGTGCGAGCATGAGGCACAACGCGAGCACAACAGTGAACAGGCCTATGAAATAGCGTTTGGGTCGGTTATGCCAGCGCACGCGAAGACGCCGGAACATGCCATGATCGGGCTCGTTCGTCTGCGAGCCATTGGAATCGGGGTGCACGATCGACTCATGTGGGTTCAACGAAGACATGTCTCCATAGTATGGGCAGGCCTTGGCCTCCGCATTCCACGGCAATCCACCACCATGACACATCCGGAATATTTAACCCGTATTGTGAGTAGAAATGCTAGATACAGACTTAAGACTTATATGACATACGACATACAGGGAAGGATCTGCCATGAGTGAAGACGCGATCCGTCAATGGCTTATCGAATGCTTCGGACCAGTGCAGGGCGAACAGGCGTTCCAACAGCTGTCGATGTTGCCCGATGCGCTGCGCGAGCAGCTGATGAGCCAGGATCCCTCATCTCTCCCGAGCCCGGAACAGATGAAGCAGATGATGCAGATGTTCATGGGCGGCAACGCCTCGATGGGCTCCATGTTCGGCATGAGTGAACCGGGCAATGGGGCGCCAACCAATCCGGTCGGCTTCCATAGCGCCAAGGCAGGAGCCTCCGCGGACGACGCCCAGAGCACAGCGCAGCCTCCTATGGCCGACGAAAACGCGGCCATCGACGTGAACATCGCGAAAACGATCGCCGGCCAATATGTCAACGGCGAAGACAGCGAGCAAGTGGTCACGGCGAGCGAAGGCGAGACGATGCGCCGGGCAATGAGCGAGGCGAATCTATGGCTCGACACCGCCACCGAATTCAACCCGGTGGACGGCGAAGCGAGTGCGCTCACCCGTTCCAGCTGGCTCAACGGCACCATCGAGCAGTGGGTCAAGTTCGCCTCTCCGGTCGCCTCATCAATGGCCGACGCCATGAACGCCGTGATCAACGAGCGTCTTGGTGACCAGTTCGGAGGCGAGATCACCGGCATGTTCGCCGGGCCCATCCCGATTCCGATCCCGGAAAGCATGCGCGACCCGAAAAAGCTGATGAAGCAATTGGCGAAGGCGACGTTCAGCATGCAGCTGGGCAATGCGGCCGGCGCGCTCTCCCACGAAGTGCGCGGTTCCTTCGACCAAGGCCTTGCCCTGCTGAAGAACCAGGCTGGCGGCCTTATCATGCAGAATGTGGAGGACTACGCGAAGTCGTTGGAGATCGACGCCGACGAGGTGACCACGTTCCTGGCGCTCCACGAGGAGGCCTATGCACGCCTCTTCGCCACCGTGCCGTGGCTCATGCCAAGGTTCGAAGCGTTGTTGGGCAAGTATGCCCGCGGCATCGCCATCGATCTGGATGCAATGGAGGACGAGCTGCGCGACGTCGAGGGGCTCGACCCCGATTCACTGTCGAGTGCACTCAATCTCACGAATGTGGGCATGGGCGAAGACACTCCGGAGCAGAAGGACGCGATGCGGTCGCTTGAGACGCTGCTCGCCCTCGTGGAGGGATGGGTCGACTGCGTGATGTGGCGTGCCGGCATGGCTCATCTGCCCCATATCGAGCAGCTACGCGAGATGATGCGCCGCGAGCGCGCCGTCGGCGGACCGGCTGAACGGACGTTCGAGAATCTCATCGGCCTGCAGCTACGCCCCAAGCGCATGCGCGAGGCGGCCCAGCTGTGGGAACGCATCACCGCCGAGCAGGGCATCGAGGCACGTGACGCAATGTGGTCGCATCCCGACCTGTTGCCGGCACTTGAGCCGGAGGTCGATGCAACGGACATGGACGCAGATTCCGAAACAGTGCAGACGGCAACCGAACACGGAGACGACATCGATTGGGACGCCGAGCTGAGCAAGCTGCTCGACGAATCCGAAAACGGTACCGATGAGGGCGAATCCGCAGAGGATGCCGGTGATAGCAGCACCGAGAGCAAGCACGAATCCGGCGATTCCGGTGACAATACCAGTGAAGACACGGATAGCGGCACTCCCGAGCAATAATCCAACCTCATACATGAACGGGGCCTTCCACTGTAAGGTGGAAGGCCCCGTTCGCATTAGTGTTGCCGAATTCACGCACTTACTGCAGGAATCGGCTCAGACGCCGCACATAGGTGGTCTGCGAATCCGATCGTTTGGCGAACGACAGGTGGAGGGTGTCCTCCGCACGGGTCAGTGCCACGTACAGCACACGCCGTTCCTCCTCCACATTGCCGTCATCGCTTTGCGGCTTGTAGGGCAACAATCCCTCCGACAGGCCTATCACGAACACATGCTTGTATTCGAGGCCTTTGGCCGCATGGATCGTCGAGATTGTCACGCGTCCCTTCTCCACGCCAAGCTGCTCCACCCCGGCATTCGATGTCTCCGCGGTCTCCTGCCGTGCCGTGCCGGCGAGCGCAGATGACTGCCAGTTCATGTTCCTGCGCAGCCGGTAGGGTATGTTCGCCTGTTTCAACGCCTGGGCGACAATGGTCTGTTGGCCGCCCACGCGCGTGAGCACCGCGCAGTCGCTCGCATTGGCTCCCTGTGCGAGAATGCGCGAGATCTGCCGTGCGACCGCCTGGGCCTCCGCTTCGTCGGTCTCGTAAATGCGGCTCATCACGCGCGGGCCCGTTCCGCGCCCAGATTCGAGCCTGATGTAATCCTGACGTTGCGCGGAGCCGCCAAGTACCCGGTTCGCGTAGCCGACAATGGGTGAAACGGATCGGTAGTCGCGGTTCAACGCGATATCGGCGGTGAGCGGAGCGAACTCCTTGCCGAAATGCTCGAGATAGTAGCTGGTGGCTCCGGCGAACGAATAGATGGTCTGCGCGGGGTCGCCCACAACGCAGATGTTGCGGTTGCTTTCCAGCCAGCGCGTCATGAGCAGATGCTGCAATGGCGAGACGTCTTGGTATTCGTCGACGGTGAGCCAACCGATCTGCTTGCGGATGCGCTTGGCCACGTCGGGGAAGGCGTCGAGCACATGGCACGCCAGCAGCAGGATGTCGTTGAAATCAATCTCGAACCGGCCGTTCTTCTCCGCCTCGTACTGCTCATAGACGGTGGCGAACTGCCCGGGCTCAAGACCGGCCGGCGGTGTGCGGTGCGTCGCCGCGCACACGCGTGCATAGTTCTTCGCGGTGATCAGCGAGACCTTGCACCAATCGATTTCGGCGCCCACCTCGTACACGGTCTGTTTCGGTTGCTCCTTCGGCTTGATTCCGTTGAAGCGATACAGTGCCTGGGCCACGAGGGAGCCCTTGTCTTCGGCGACGTCGGGGAAAGGCCCTTCGCATATATCGGGCCACACCTCGCGCATCTGACGCAATGCGGCCGAATGGAACGTGGATGCGCGCACTCCACGAGGCACTTGCAGTGCATCCAGGCGTTCGCGCATCTCGTTGGCTGCCTTCACCGAGAACGTCACTGCGAGCACCCGGGTGGGATCCCATGCCCCGCTCGCACACGCGTATGCGATGCGCCGGGTGATCGTGCGGGTCTTGCCGGCGCCGGCGACCGCGATGATGCGCACGGGGCCGTCCACGGCCAACGCGGCCGATCGCTGGGTGTCATCGAGCGTGGCGAGAATGCGTTCGGGGTCAGCCATGTCCGTCTCGGCTGCGTCATGTGCGACGGTGTGTGCCTCACTGCCTGCGCCCTCTTCCGGCTGTGCTGTTTCGCTCATGCCGCCATTGTGCCACGGGAGCGCCGAAAGTTGTAGCAGGCGTGTGGCCCAGAGGAGCGCATACGCGGTGTGCCGTTCCGTTCACAACGAACGTAAAGCGTTGCAATCATTGGATTTTGTACCGTGCGCATGCCATGATTGCACTGTGAGTGAGCGAAGCAATCTGAAGTTGGCGGCATTGGCATCTGCCACGATGCCGAACGTGTCCGTGGCGGGGGTTCGCGATAGCGAGCAGGATAACGACACCGACCGTGCGGTCGGCATTGAGCAGGCCGTGGTGCAGGATATGCGTGGGCGTCTGTTCAATGTGTACGCGGCATACGATCCGCGCGGCAAGAAGCGGCTCCATGCCCGTGGGCGTGCCGCGGCCGTGGTCGACCGCTCACGTGAATTCGCAGGCCTTGGGTTCGGCACCGAGCATGTGCTCGCATTCCATGCGGGCAAGGACGGCCCTGAAGACGCGGCCGTGCTCATCACGACGCATCCGGACGGCGTCGCACGCTCCCTTGAGCTGCTGACCATAGACGACTGTTCGAGTTTCGGTACCGCGCTCGGCGCGATCCATCGTCTGCGCCCGAATTTCATCACCGATGCACATTACCCGGTGTTCACCACCGGCCAGATCCATGCGCAGCTCACCGCGTGGATCAAACGCCTGCGGCAGGCAGGCCATGTTCCTCAGGAGATTACGAGCCGCTGGGGTGCCATCATGGAGACCGAGGGACTGTGGTCGTTCTCCACACGTCCGGTGCACGGCGGTTTCTCCGACGGCGATCTGATCTATTCGGGTTCCTCGATCACGGCGATCACGAACTGGCAGGACATGCAGATCAACGATCCGGCCCGCGATCTGGCATGGGTGTTCGCCAAGCTCGACGAGACGCATCGCAACGCCGTGATCACCGCGTACGGCCGGGTGTTGGGCAATCGACTCGACGATCTGATCATGCTGCGTGCGAATCTGTGGGTGCAGATGGAGCAGGTGGGCGATTTCATCAAGGCGCTCAATGCCGGCGACAACGACCGCATCATGGAGTTCAAGGCACAGGTGGACAGGCTCGCCCACAAACTCGGCGTCTCCGCCCGCGCCGCGCACACCGCTCGCCCGACCTCCGGTGCCGCCACGGCTCTGGGCAACGCACCGAGCACCGTCACCGTGAACACGCTGCTGCGTGAGGATCCTCGTACTGCGGCACCGACGAACGCCTCGGGCTTCCCGGATGATTCTACCAACGAGACCGATGTCACCGGTTCGCGCTCCTATTCGCAGGTCGTGGATGACCGCACAAACTCGCATCCGGTGGCTGCCGTGGACGATTCGACGAACGATTCGCCCGTGCTTTCCAGCGAAACCGTGATCATAGGCATCAATGACAGCTCCTCGCGTGGCACGCAGATCGTACGCGAAGAGGACTTCCACTATGCCGACGACGATACGATCGGCGACCGCACCGATTCCACCGCCTCCCCCGTGGCCGCGAGCCGCTCCGATGCCGAGACGACGGTGATTCCGCTGCTCGAGCGTGAGGAGCGCGCGATGCGCGACGCCCGCGCCGGTCTGGAAGGCACGCAGGGTCCGGATTCGCAGACGGGCACGCAGGCCGTCTCGGCCGACGGGTCGTCCGACGCCCTCGACCGTACGAACGGCTGAGGGCAGGCCATTCGCGTTCGGCTGCCGGGAATCTGAAATAACTGGCGAGCAATGCGATTGTATATAACGTAGCTGTTTGCAGCGGAAGGCAACCGCCGCATATCGAAAGGACTCGAAATGGACATTGAAATCGGCATCCAGAACGTCGCCCGCACCGTCACCTTCACCACCGACGAGGCCGCGGAGACCGTCACCGCCACCATCGACCGTGCGTTGGAGGAACACAAGCCGGTCGTACTCACCGACAACAAGGATCGCCGCATCGTCGTGCCGGCGGATTCGCTCGGGTACGTGATCGTCGGCTCCGAACAGCGTCACACCGTCGGTTTCGGCAATCTCGGCTGATTCGTGGGCTTCGGCATTCGCAATGCGTGGGCCGGACGGTTCCTCCCGAACCGTCCGGCCCACGCATTTCAAGCCAAGAGGAGGCAGTGCTCAACGGCATAACGGTAGCTCAGTGACACAGCGATAGCTCAACGACACAGCGGAATCGCAGCGCGCCGCACGATCTCGGCCACGGTGGCGTCATCGGTGAGATTCTCACCGAGCGCGTTCGGCTTGCCCGCCCCATGCCAGTCCGAGCCTCCGGTGACGAGCAGGTGGTACCGCTGTGCCAATGCAAGCAGGCGCGCACGCTGACCCTCGGGATTGCCACGGTGCCACACCTCAAGACCGTCAAGCCCCTCATCGGCGAGGCGTGCAATCTGTTCGTCGGAAAGCAGCACGCGATTGCGGCTCGGATCGGCTGCATGCGCGATCACCGAGACACCGCCGGCGCCCTCCACCGCACGCACCACCTCTCTTGTGGATGGCGACGGCGTGGGAATGTAGTATTTGCTGTGCGTGCTCACCGCATCGGCGAACGCCTCGTTACGGTTCGCGTACACGCCTGCGGCCACGAGCGCGTCGGCGATGTGCGGGCGTCCGATTGTCGTGCGCGAGCCCTCCTTGGTCTGTTCGAGCACGCTCTGCCAAGAGATCGGGTAATCCCTGGCAAGCAGTGCGACCATCTTCTTCGTGCGCTCCACACGCGAGCGCCGTGTCTTCTCGAACAGGTCGCAGATATGCCTGTTGCGTGGATCGTAGAGATAGGCGAGCATGTGCACGGAGACATTGCCATCCTGCGCGGTGATTTCCGTACCGCGCATCAGCGGCAGATGGAGGTCGTGCGACGCCTGCCCGGCCTCCTCCCATCCGGCGGTCGTATCGTGGTCGGCGATTGCCACACCATGCAAGCCGAGCGACTTCGCCTCCTGAACCATTTCACGCGGCGTGCGCGTGCCATCCGAGAACACGGTATGGCAATGCAGATCCCAGCCCTCCTGCGGCGGTCTCGTTGGCATGACATATTCACTCATGATTCCATCGTAAACGAATGTAACCGCCACATGTGCAGATTTTGAGATTCTGACCGGTATTTTCTCCCAGAATGCGCACTTGTGCCCCGACGTTCAGGTTGCATACGGTATCGTGAACGCCAGAAACGTATTCGCCCGGCGGCATGAACGAATGCCCCGCGCAGACTGGAGGATCATATGGCACACCACACGAAACAGCTGCCCCAACCACAGTCATCGTCGATTTCCACCGACCTTCAACCGCATGGTTGGCGCAATGGGGCCACATGGACCTATCTGGTCATGCTGCTCGCCTCGGGCGTGGCATTGCTGGTCTCCTTCGTGCTGTCGGCGGAGACGCTGCAGATGGCCAGGCACCCGGGTCAGTCGCTTGGATGCGATGTGAACGCCGTGCTCTCCTGTTCCACCGTGGCACAGGCTTGGCAATCGGAAATCGTCAAATTCGGCGAGTTGAGCTTCCCGAACGCGTTCTTCGGCATCGCCGCGGAATCGGTGTTCGTCACCATCGCCGTGATCGGTATGGCCCGTATGACCATGCCGAAATGGTTCGCAACCTGTACATGGTTCGGCTCGTTGGCCGCACTGGCATACTCGTACTGGCTCACGTCGCAGTCGTTGTTCGTCATCAACGCACTGTGCCCATGGTGCCTGGTGCTCATGTTCGCCACGACCATCCAGTTCATGGCGGTCTCGCACGCCACCGTGACCGTGCAGCATCTGCCGCCGCATGCGCCCTCGCTGTGCACCTACTACCGCCTCAACATCGATCTCATGGTCGATGCAGTGTGGATCGTGGCGCTCATCACGCTGATCCTCGTCAAAGACGGCGCGATGCTGTTCCGCTGAGATGGTGGGTGTCGTGCGCCGGCCTACTGCAGGAGCCTGAACTCGGCGGTGAGCGCGGCGGCGCCGGTGAGCATCACCGAGTCATCGGTCACATCGACGCGCACGATACCGCCGGGGATGCGGATGCGCCAGTGGTCGATCTGCGTCTTCGCACGCAGCACGATCGCCGTTGCACACAGGCCGGTTCCGCATGCCATCGTCTCACCGCAGCCGCGTTCGTATACGCGCATTGAGGCGTCGCCCAGATCACGCTCGGTGTCGAGGTTGTCGATGCGCGCGAACTCCACGTTCTGCCCGTTCGGCAGTTCTGGACTCACCTGGGGGGCACGGGTCAGATCGAGTTCGCCCAATACCGGCAGCGTCGAATAGGCGTCCTCCACCACGGTCACCACATGCGGGTTGCCCATGTCGACGAACGTTCCTTTGCCTGAACCGGTGTCACCCGGAATCGTGACGGTGTATTCGTCCTTCGCCCCCATCGACCACGAGCCCATGTCCACGCGCCACAATTGGCGGCCCAATTCGGGGTTGTCCGGCATGCGCGTGATGCGCTTGACTCCGGCGCGCGTGCCGAGCTTGAACGCATCACCCTCCTCAAGCTTCAGCATTCCCTGCTGCACGAGGAACTGCGCGGTGGCACGCGTGCCGTTGCCGCACATCTCGGCAAGCGTGCCGTCGGCGTTGCGGTAGTCCATGAACCACTCCACGCCCTCCTTGCGCATCTCCTGGGCATCGTGGCCGTCCAGATCGGCCACATGCCCCGGGTGCGTGATGCGGATCAGGCCGTCGGCACCGATGCCAAAATGACGGTCGCACAATTGGATGATGTCCTGCTTCTGTGGCGCGTGTTCCCCACTGCGGTCGGCATACATCACGAAATCGTTGCCGGTGCCCTGCGCCTTGATCATATGTTCTGGCAAACTCATATCGCCCACTCTACCGCAACCGGCGCTGAGATGTACATATACGCGTAGCGAAGCGGGGAATACGCGCAGGTCTGTAGACTGGAGACTTGCAATATCACCCGCATGCAGGAAAAGAGACTCCCATGACCTCCAGCGCACCGGTAGGCGTGTTCGATTCCGGGCTCGGCGGCATCTCCGTGGTCAGGCAGATTCGAACGGATCTGCCTCATGAGCGAATCCTCTATTTCGGCGACTCGGCGAACGCTCCATACGGCACAAAGACTCCCGAGCAGGTGCGCGACCTCTCGTTCCGCATTGTCGAGGATTTCGTCGAACAGGGTGTCAAGGCGGTCGTCATCGCCTGCAACACGGCCACGTCGAGTGCCGTGCAGAAACTGCGGGAGCACTATGGCATTCCGATTATCGGCATGGAACCGGCGCTCAAGGTGGCCTGCGACCGCGGGCATGGCGAACGCCAGAGCGTCATCGTCGCCGCCACCCCGCTCACATTGCGCGAGCGGAAGTTCGCCGCGCTCATGCATCGTTTCGAGGATGCACACACCATTCATAAGCAGCCGTGCCCACGTCTCGTCGAAATCGTGGAGCGCGGAGAGCTCGACGACCACGACCTCGTCATGCGCACGCTGCACGATTATTTTGACCAGTACGACCTCGCCCACACCGACTCGGTGGTGCTCGGCTGCACGCATTTCGTGTTCTACCGGGACTATTTCCGCGAGTTGCTGCCGAACAATGTCGCGATCATCGATGGCAACGAGGGCACTGCACGCCATCTGGAGGTCGTGCTCGAATCCCTCGGCAAACTCGCCCCCGAGGAACAGGACGGTAGCGTTATCCTGCGCAATTCCGACCCAGGCGAGCGCATAGCCGAACTCGCGCAGCAACTGCTGGAGAGGTAGTCTGCAGCCATTCCCGTAAGACCCAAGCAGATCAGATGAGGAGACCCGTATGACCCACACCGCACACACCACCGGAATCATTGACGTCGGCGGCGGCTTCCGCGCCATCTTCGGGGCCGGTATCGAAGACCGCTGCCTCGAGGAGGGCGTCGGTTTCGACCACTGCTACGGCATCTCAGCGGGGTCTGCGAATCTGGCATCATATTTGGCGCGGCAGCAGGGCCGCGCGCACACGTTCTACACGCAGTATGCGTTCCGGAAGGAATATGCGAGCATGGAGAACTACATCACGAAGCGCAACTTCTGCGATCTCGACTACGTGTACGGCACGCTGAGCAACAGCGACGGCGAGAATCCGTTGGATTACGCCGCGTTCAGCGACAATCCGGCGACCTTCACCGTCGTGGCGGCAAACGGCGAGGACGGCTCGTCGCGCTATTTCGACAAATCGGACATGCGACAGGACGACTACACGATACTCAAGGCGAGTTCCGCAGTGCCGGTGGCATGCCAGCCGGTGGTGATCGACAACGTCCCGTACTTCGACGGTGGCATCGCGGACCCGATTCCGGTGCAACAGGCCATTGACGACGGCTGCGACCGCATCGTCGTCGTGCTCACACGCCCGGTGGACGTGGCCCGCGAACAGCAGAAGGACGTCGCGCCGGCACGCATTCTCAAACGGCACCATCCCGCCGCAGCCGAACGTCTGCTCAACCGCTACCGCACGTACAACGACGAGGTCGCGCTCGCCAGGCGGTACGAGCAGGAGGGCAAGGTGCTCATCCTCTCCCCCGAAAGCCTGTACGGGCTCTCGACCATGTCGAAGACCTTCGAAGGCCTTGAGCGCATGTACCGCGCAGGCTACGCCCAGGCAGCGCGGATTCGCGAGTTTCTCGACTCCTGAATATCGTCCGGACCACATATGCACAAATGCCGGGGCCGTGGAGATTTCCACGGCCCCGGCATTTGTGCATATGTGCGTATGAGATCAGTTCTGGGGACTGGATTCCTGCGTGGTGAGCATCGCCTGCGTCATCTGGTTGAACAGCTCCGAATAGCCGCCCGGCGTGGCCGCCGGCATCACCAACGTCTTCGCGTTCTTCGATTCCGAGAGCGAGCGCAGCACATCGAGATACTGGTTGAACAGCACCACGTTGTTCACCGCGCCAATGTCCATGCCAACTTCCTGCAGGCTCTTGATCTGGTCCACAATGCCATCGGCAATCTCGCGGCGGTAATTCGCCTGGCCCTCGCCCTGCAGACGCACCTTCTCCGCTTCGGCGGCCGCCTGGGTCTCGATCTGGATGCGCATGGCCTCGGCATGCTGGCGAGTCGCCTCCTTTTCGCGCTGGGCCGCGTTAATCGAGTCCATGGCTGATTTCACCGCGGGGCTCGGGTCGATGGCCGTGATCAGCGTCTTCACCACGGTGAAGCCGAAGCGCGCCATTTCGGAACCCACCGTCTGCTGCACGTCGGCCGCCACGGAATCCTTCCTGGCGAAGGCGTCGTCGAGCGTGAGCATCGGAATGGCCGAACGCAGTGCGTCTTCCATATAGGAACGCAGCTGACCCTGCGGATCACGGAGCTCATAGTAGGCCTTCGCCACGTTGTCCGGATTCACGCGGTACTGCGTGCTCGCCACAATCGTGACGAACACGTTGTCGAGCGTCTTCGTCTCCAACTTCACATTGAGCTGCGAGACGCGCATATTCGTCTTCATCGCAATGCGGTCGACGAACGGAATCAGCAGATGGATACCTGCGAACCTCACGGAGCGGAATTTGCCGAATCGTTCGATAATGTACGCCTGCTGTTGCGGCACCACATAGATCGCCATGCACAGCAGCACAATCACCACCAATGCAACGACGCCGATTCCGATAAGCGATGGGCTCATGTTCTCCCTCTTTCTGTGTCCCGTACCCGGTATTCATTCGGGCACCTCCTCCAACCGTATCGAACCGCGGATTCCACTCCCATCGCGTTTTCGGGAGATGGAATTTTTACGACATGTTTGGTCCACGAGCTGAGATGAACGGTCCGCATACAAAACGGGCGTCTCCCGTAGGGGAGGCGCCCGCCCTGTTCCCCGCGATCACACGATGTCATCGCCGAGTCGAATTCGACTCATTTCTCGATCACTCCGGATTCCACCACGATGTCGTCCGGATTGACCTCATCGCCGTACACCGGCTTGAGCGTCTTCTCGAAGTCCTTGTGGAAGAAATTCTCCTTGCCAAGCTTCACGATCTCGTCGTTGATGTAGTCGAGCAGCTCCTTGTTGCCCTTCTGCACCGCGGCGGCGATCACGTCGACGTCGCCGATCTCAGTCACGTCCACACGGTAGCCTTTGTTCGCCTTGGCCCATGCGAGCACCTCGGTGTTGTCGGTGCTCATCGCGTCGCCACGGCCGTCGAGCAGCGCGTTGTAGGCGTCGGCGTACTGGTCGTACTTCTGCAGCTTGATCTCGGAGTGGTTCTTCTCGAAGTAGGTCTCGGCGGTCGTGCCCTTGGCCACGATCAGCGTCTTGCCGTTGAGGTCCTTCACGTCCTTGATCGGCGCCGCATCCGGTGCCACGATGCCGAGCGCGACCTTCATGTACGGCTTCGAGAAGTCGACCTTCTCGGCGCGTTCCGGGGTCTCGGTGAAGTTTGCAAGCGTGACGTCCACCTTGTTCGACGCGAGCACGTCCACACGCGCCGCCGGATCGACCGACGTGTACACGGGCTTCACCCCGAGGCCGTCGGCGAGCGCCTGGGCGAACTCGATGTCGTAGCCGGCGTACTTGCCGTCTTTGTCCACATAGCCAAACGGTGCCTTGTCGGAGAACACCGCCACACGCAGCTCGCCCGACTTCTTGATCTCGTCGAGCGTGCGCGCCTTGGCGTTCGTGCTGTTCTGCGTATTGCCGGAGGCAGATCCCGCCTCGCTCGGCGTTGAAGCGGACGGACCGCAGGCCGCCACAGCGGTGATCATCATCACTGCGGCTCCCGCCGCCGCGACTGCCTTACCCAACTGTTTGAAAAGTGAGCTCATATTTCCCTTTCGTGCCCGGTTTTTCCTTGTCTCTTTCCTTGTGGAAATCTAATTGTGTTCAGGCTGGCCGTCTCCCGTGCCATCCTCGTCGAACGCTTCAAGGCGCTCATGGGCCTGTGCGCTGCGATGGCGTTCGAAGTCGAAGGAATGCAGGAATTCCTTGGCGCGCTCGGTCTGCGGATCGGTGAAGAACCGCTCGGCATTCGTGGAGCGGTCTGCAATCTGCCCGTCGGCGAGCAGAATCACCCGGTCGGCGATGGCACGCGCGAACTGCATCTCATGCGTGACGATGAGCATCGTCTGACCGGCATCGGCCAGTTCGACGACCACTTCAAGCACTTCATGCACCATCTCAGGGTCGAGTGCGGCGGTGATCTCGTCGAGCAGCAGAATCTCGGGGTGCAGAATCAACGCGCGGCAGATCGCCACACGCTGGCGCTGGCCGCCGGAAAGCTCATGCGGCTTGGCATGCGCGCGGTCGGCGAGATGCACGCGATCGAGCAGTTCCATCGCCTCCCGCTCCACTTCGGCCTTCTTTCGCTTCTGCACGAGCATCGGCGCCATGGTGATGTTGCCGAGCACGTCCTTGTTCGGGAACAGCTCATAGCTTTGGAACACCATGCCGAACTTCGTGCGCAGCGACTCGGGCCGCTTCGCACGGCTGGATTTCTCGTTCCCGGGCTTGCCCGTTTCGATCACCTGGCCGTCCAATGCGATCGTGCCGCCCTGAATCGGCTCCAGACCGGCGATGGCACGCAGCAGCGTGGATTTGCCGGAGCCCGACGGTCCCACAATCACCAGCACCTTGCCCTTCGGCACCGAGAACGAGATGCCGTCGAACACGTTCCGATCGGCGTCCGCATAGTGCTTGAGCAGGTCGGTCACCTGCAGTGCCGGCACGTCGGCCGGTGCCGCGGCAACGGAATCTGTACGCTCAGTCATTTGCCCACCTCTTTTCGAGTGCGTGCGCCACCAACGACAACGGCCAGCACACGATGAAGTACATCAGGAAGATCACGCCGTACACCCACAGTGTTCCGGTCGGGTACTGGAATCGGTTCGCGTCAATGATCTGCTGCCCCACCTTGATCACCTCGACCACGCCGAGCAGCACGGCAAGCGAGGTCGTCTTCACAATGCGGGTCGACAGGTTCACCGCACCCGGCAGGAGGCGACGAACCGCCTGCGGCAGAATCACATGGACGAATGCCTGCCAGTTGCTCAGTCCCAGCATGTAGGAGGTCTCGTATTGGATCTGCGGGATCGATTGGAGCGCCCCGCGCACGAGATCACCAAGCTCGGCACCGCCCCACAGCACGAACACGAACACGCATGACGCCGTGGCATCCATATTCCAGTTCGACATTCTCGCAATGCCGTAGAATGCGATGAACAGCAACGCCAGCTGCGGCATGATGCGAATGAAGTCGAGATACACACGCATGACGAAGCGGATGACCGGGTTGCGCAGCGTCATCAGCCAGCCGCACAGCAATCCCACCGGAATGCTCAACCCGACGGAGACCGCGGCAATCCAGATCGTCACCCACAGGCCCTGCAGCAGGCGGGGGAACACGCCCGGTTCGAGCAGAATGTTAGCGCCTTGCATAGTCGAACCTCCTCTCAAGCCAAGTGCCGAGAATGGAAATCGGCAGCAGAATGATCAGATAGGTCACGATGAGCATGAACAGCGCCTCGTAAGTGTTGTAATACATGCCCATGAGGTCCTTCGCCATGTACATGACGTCGGCGAGTGCGATGGCCGAGACCACCGACGATTCCTTGATGAGGAAGATCACATTCGCCACAATGCCCGGCGTGGATATGCTCACCGCCTGCGGTACGATCACCCGCGTGAGCGTCTGCCAGGTGTTGAAGCCGAGCATGTACGCATTCTCGCGCTGGATCTGCGGCACGGATTGCAGTCCGGCGCGCATCGATTCCGCCATGTAGGAGCCGCCGAGGAACCCGAGTCCCACAATCGCGCAGAGTTCCGCGGACCAGACGAAGCCCATCTTCGGCAAACCGAAGTAGAGGAAGTACAGCTGCACCAGCAATGGCGTGTTGCGGCTGACCTCGATGTAGACGGTGGTGATCTGCCTGAGCACCGGGATTCGCGCGGTCTCTATGGCCGCGCAGATGATGCCGGTGAGTAGCGCGAGCGCAATGCCGAACACGGAGATGAACAGGGTCATCCACGCACCGTTCACGAAGAACGGGGCATATCTGGCCACGAATGCCCAATCGAACATGTATGGGCCTCCCTTTGCTGCTGTCTGTGCTGTATTCTTTGGCTGTGGCTGCGTCTTGCGCCACGCCAAGCGTGTATGAGTCACGTTACGCGCGCGCCACGCCACTCACATACTGAGATTGCATGATGAGATTGACGAATGCCATATGGCATTCGAATTGGAATGCGACAATCAACAACAACAGGTACCGATGCGCTCGACCGCCTCGGCCAGGCGCTCGTCGGGCTGCAGCAGGCTCAGGCGCACGTACTGTGCGCCCACGTTGCCGAAGCAGGTGCCGGGTAGCACCGCCACGCCCGCCTTGTCGAGCAGGTCGTCGGCGAACTCCTCGCCGCTCCTGCCGGCAGGGGCATGCATCCACACATACAGTCCGCCCTGTGAATCGAACAGATCGTACCCGAGTTCGCGCAGGCCATCGGCCACGATGGCGCGGCGGCCCGCATAATGCGCGGCCTGCCTTTCGACGCAGGTCTGGTCGCTGTTCAACGCGGCCACACCGGCATCCTGCACGAACGAAGTAATCATAGAACCCATTTGATAGTGGAAATTCTTCGCCACGTCAAGAATGCGTTCGCCACCGGCGATGAATCCGGCACGCCATCCCGCCATCGCATACATCTTCGAGAGCGAGCAGATCTCCACCGTGCACTCCCACTCCGGCGACCCGACCGGCGTATGGGCCACGACCTCGAGCAGACTGTGCTGCTGCTCCTCCACTCCCAAGCCGACGTAGGCGAAATCGTGCACGACCACGAAGTCATGTTCCACGGCAAGTTTTACGGCCTGTTCGAAAAACGCCAACGGCGCCTGCGCGCCGGTGGGATTGTTCGGGTAGTTGAGCACGAGCAGCCTCACGCCATCCCACACCGAAGCAGGCACCGCATCGAGGTCCGGCAGCCAGCCCAACTCGGCCTTCGCGGGAAGCAGCACCTCATGCGCGCCCCGCATATTGGCCATGCAATGGTAGGAGGGGTAGTACGGGTCGGCGAACGCCACCGCGTCACCCTCGTCGAGCAGTATGCTGAACAGGTCGGCCAGGCCGTCCACGGCGCCCTCCACCGCGAACAGTTCGCGGTTTGCATCGAGTTCGACGCCATGCACATTGCGATACCAGTTCGCCGCCGCCTCGAGGAACGACGGCTTGCCGTCGAACGGTGTGTAGCATGCATTGAGCGGATCGTCCACGGCGGCACGGGTCACCTCGCGAATGAACTCCTCGGGGAAACCGTCGGGATTGCCTTTCGACAGATCGATCACATCGACGCCCCGACCCCGTGCGGCGAGCACCTTCCGATCCATGCGCTCGAACACGTTCGGCGGAATCTGCAATGCCACCTTGGCGAAATGAATGGCCATGCCTGCTCTCCTCTTTCTCGTTCCTGGTTCCTTGTTCCTTGCGTTTTCCCTTGCGTACAAAGCCCTCAGGCCCATCTGCCCATGCCGCGCATGGCATGGACGGAAAGCGACGGACAGTGCGAGCGTAACCCCGCAGTGTTGCGTGCGGATTGTGAATGCGTTGCAGGGAACCGACTATTCCATAAGCGCATTAAGCGCGCACCCGACTTTCGCGGATGCGCGCCATGGACGTACGGACTCAGTGGGTGACCCTGACGGCGATGCGATCGCCGACCCACTGGATCACCTGTACGAGCACGATGAGCAGCAGCACGATGGCGACGAGCACGCCGGTTTCATAACGGTTGTAGCCGTATTGAATGGCCAGATCGCCGATGCCACCGGCACCGATGGTGCCCACCATGGCCGAATAGCCGAGCAGCGAGATGATCGTGAGCACAATGCCGCGAATGTAACTCGGCAACGCCTGCGGGAAAATCGCGCCGAAGATGATCTGCCGCAACGGAGCGCCGGTGGAGATGGCCGCCTCGAGCAATCCTTCATCCACCTCCTGGAATGCGTTCTCCGCCACGCGAGCGAAGAACGGCACCGCGGCAATCGACAATGCAATCGCGCCACCGGTGGGCGTGTATGGGTCGCCGATGAGCAACTGGATGAGCGGAATCAACACGACGAGCAGAATGAGGAACGGCATCGAGCGGATCGCGTTCACCACGAACCCGACAATCTCATTGACCGCATGGTTCGGCGTGAACAGTCTGTGCTGCGTGAGGTAGAGCAACACGGCGAGGGCGGTGCCGAGCACCACGCCGATCAACGTGGCCACACCCACCATGAAGAACGTGTCCCATAGCGCTTTGCCGAGATTGTCTTGCAGAATCTCCAACGTCTCGCTCATGCGAGCACCTCCTCGTTATCTGTCCGAACATCGTTTACGTCGCCGTATGTGCCAATCAACCGATTGGTCGCCGCTTCGCCAGCGAATGCCTCATCCACCGAATGCCCCAGATCGTCGTTCAGGTCTTCGCTCAGTTCACGCCACGAATGGACGTGCTCGGCGAGCTCGTCGATGGCGTCCTGCACGATCTGCGCCCCCTGCTGGCCGCCCTGTCGCGCACTGACCAGCACGATGAGCGTGCCCACGGCTTGCGTGCCGAAATAGCCTACATTGCCGTGCAGCACGTTGATTGACACATCGTGGTGTTGAGCGACCTCGCTGATGAGCGGACGGAACGCACCATCGTCCCTGTAGCGCAGCTCGATCAATCGCCCGGGCGGCAATTGCGGCACCAGCTGTTCGGGAATCGCAATGCCCAGGTAACGCTCCACCAGCGCCTGCGTGGTCGGGTGATGCGGTGACGAGAACACGTCGAAGGTGGTGCCCTGCTCCACAATCACGCCTTGTTCCATTACCGCAACGTCGTCGAAGATGGCCTTCGCCACATCGAACTGGTGGGTGATGAACACGATCGTGATGCCCAGTTCGGTGTTGATGCGCTTGAGCAGTGTGAGAATCTCCTCGGTGGTTTCCAGATCCAGTGCGCTCGTGGCCTCGTCGCACAACAGTATGCGCGGCGAGTTGGCAAGGGCGCGCGCTATGGAGACACGCTGTTTCTGGCCTCCCGACAGACTGGATGGGTAGCTGTCCACCTTTTCGGCCAATCCCACGATGCCCAGCAGCTCCTCCACACGGGCGCGACGCCCCTTCTTCGGCCAGCCGCCCGCTTGGAGCGCGAATTCGACGTTCCTGCCCACCGTCACATTGTCGATGAGATTGAATCCCTGGAATATGAATCCGATCTTCTTACGAAGCTCACGCAGCGCTCCGCCCTTGAGATCGGTCACGTCGTGGCCGTCTATGATCACCTGGCCCTCGGTAGGCCGCTCGAGCAGGTTGATCGTGCGCACCAACGTCGACTTGCCCGCGCCGGAGAAGCCCACGATGCCGAAGATCTCGCCTTCGCGCACATGCACGGTGACGTCCTTGACGGCTTCGACCGTGCGCCCGCCCTCACGGAAGGTGACGGAGATGTGGTTCAGTTCGATGATCGTGCTGGAATCTGTGTTCTGTACACCCATGTTCCCTCGTTGTTCATGCCTGCGATGCATTGTCTCGGTCACTTGAGCCGCTCACTCGGCCCACGATGCCGGCTTGCCGAAGTCCTTGAACTTGCTGGCGGCGATAGCTTGCCTGAATTCGTCACTGCCGAGCAAATCGCGCACAGTCTTGGCGAAATGCGTGTCTTTGTTCTGGCCGGCAATGGCGAACACCTCGATCACCCCGTCGTCCTGCTGCTCCAGGGCAAGTGCGTTCTTCGGGTCGAGACCGGCGGCCCAGGAGTAGTTGCCGGGGACAAGCGAGACGTCCACGGTGTCGAGCGATCGGGCCAGCTGGGCAGCGTCGATTGGCTTGATGTTCAGGTGTTTCGGATTGCTGGTGATGTCGTTCACCGAGGCCTTCGTGGCATCCACGCCGTCTTTGATCGTCACGAGCTTGTTCTGCTGGAGCACGCCGAGGCTGCGGGCGAGATTCGAACCGTCGTTCGCAATGGCCACGGTGGCGCCGTCCGCAATCTCATCGATCGAGTGGTACTTGTTCGAATAGATGCCTAGACCGAGCGTCGGCGTCTGGCCCAGCGAAATGAGATCCAGACTGTTGTCGGCGCTGAACTTCTTCAGGTAGTTGCCGTGCTGCATCAAGTTCGCATCGATTTTGCCGGAGGCCAACGCCTTGTCGGGCTGCACGTAGTCGTTGAACACCTTCGTGCTCACCTCGTACCCCTTCTCTTTGAGCAGCGGCGCGAACACCTCCTCGACCATGTCGCCATACGGTCCCGCGCATACGCCGATCATCACCTTCGTCGTCTTGCCATCCACAGGTTCGGCAATGCCCTCGGCGCTGGCGTTCTGCGCAGTACCGCAGGCGGCATTGCCAAACAGTGTCGCCGCGGCGAGCACAGCGGCGAAGGCTCGCGTGAGCGTCCTACGCTTCGATTTCAGGGTGGTGAATGCGGTTGCGATGGTCATGGGTCTTCTCTTTCTCTCGTGACTGCGGATTTCGAGCAGTGTCGGCAACGCAGCGTCAGGCAATCTGTGAATATGAAATCTGGAATCTGTGAATATTGAATATGGCGATGGGGAGGCCGTGTCAGTCTGCGAGTTCAACAGACTGCGAGGCCACCTTGGCGGCGATGTCGGGATGGTGGATCGCGAACGCATGCTCGGCGAGATGCACCTCCTGCGTCACGAACTCATGCAGCGGGCAGATGTACCCGTGTTCGCGTCCCAAGCGTGCAATGTAGCCGTTGATGTAATCCACTTCGGTCGGGCGGCATTTCGTTAGATCCTGGTACATCGAGGGATAATGCAACGGATGCGCGATCGACGCCGTGTGCATTATCGTCTCCACCTCGCTTTCCCGTGTGCCGAGCAATTGCACGCCGGCGGCCTCGGCAGCGCCATACGCCTCGTCGACCAGCCGTTCGGTGAGAATCGGAGCCGCGGGGTGTGAGGCGAACTCGCCGAAGCGAATCTGATACATCGTGCACAACGTGTTGAGCACCGAGTTGAACACGATCTTCGCCAAACACATGCCGAGGAAATGCTGCACGATGGTCGGATTCAGCGTGGCCGCCTGGAATTCGGCGAACAGCTGCCGCTCGATTGGATCCTCCTCCACATCATGCTCGTCGTACGCGCACAGGTTCATCGCCTTCGCATGCGCGCCGCCGGTGAAGTTGAAATCACCGGGACCGTACACATACGCGCCGATCAACGCCGTGCCGCCATAAATGCGATGCTTCGGGAAGTACTCGGCGAGCTTTTCGAAATGCCCGTACCCATTCATCGCCGAGAACACCACCTGATGCTCGCGGAAATGCGGCGCGGTGCGCTCAAGGAATTCGGGAAGCTGATGCTGCTTGACGAACACGATCCATACGTCCGGGTCTCCGGCATACTCCTCCGGGTAGTACACGTTGATCGGCACCAAGTGACGTCCTTCGCCGTCCTGCGACACATAGGCACCACCCTGCTCGCGAATCTTCTCGACGTTCTCGGTCCAGGTGTCCACGAAATCCACCTGCTGATGTGCGAATTCCTGCAACAGCACGCCGTACTGAATGCCCATGCCGCCTGCTCCGAGAATCGCGTATTTCACTGAGATCCCTTCCTTTCATTGCTCTCCGCCCGTTCGGCCTTGCATCCTGTTCTTGAGGAGCTTTGCTCGAACCGACAGTTGACACTGTACGAAGCGGCGCCGGGCGATTCACCGGCGTGGCTATAGCCAAAACTGATATGCGGCTCAATACTGGTGAAATCACAGGCATCTGCCTAGGTATAAGCAAATTCGAATACGTGTTATATCTATGCAGTCCAGTTGGGCACTCACGGCATCCCGCGGCATCGCTGCCGCACCATTCACGCCTCGGACGCCGCCATTTCAGCTCGCGGGCGCAAAAACACCGCTTCGCCCGCAATTGGGTATGCCCTGAGAGAGTATGTTCCTTATGCTTGTTCGACATGCGACGCTTGACGACCTCGACGCGCTGGCGGCAGTGGAGGCCGCGTGCTTCCCTCCGCAGGAGGCGGCCGACATCGACCAACTGGCCAACAGAGTGGAGAGCTATCCAAACCACTTCTGGCTTCTGGTGAATCCCGCCGAGCCGGACAATGACTGCTTCCCAGCCCAGGTCGACGACGGCATGCTCGTCAGCTTCATCGACGGGCCATGCGTGGGCTCACCCGACCTCACCGACGATATGTACGCCTCTACGGCTCTGCATGCGGACGATGCCCCCTGGCAGATGATTCTCGGCGTCAATACCGCACCCATGTACCAGCATCGTGGCTGCGCCTCGTTCCTTATGCGTCACGTGATTCTCGACAGCGCACTTTCGCACAGGCACGGCATCGTGCTCGCCTGCAAGGAGAAAATGCTGCCATTCTACAGCTCGTTCGGGTTCATTGACGAGGGCCGCAGCCAGTCCGTGCACGGCAATGCAGTGTGGCACCAGATGCGTTTGCCATTCACCGTCTCCGCAGACGCCCGTGACGATGCTCCCGGCGCGGATATTCGTCAGGCAACGATCACCATGGCCATGCATGAGACGACCGCATATATGGATCACGAGCGCACGATCACATCACAGTTCCCGCAGCTGGTTTAAGCGCCATCTTTATAATCTATACACATATTTTTTACTGCACGCGCACATTTGCCCCACGTTTATAGTGGAATCGTGAATAGTTGCGTATGAATTGCGACGATAATATTTTGCCGCGTATTTTCATGGTGTGTTCCGATAGACTGGTAGACAAGAAAAGCGAATATTTTATTGCGTACTACAATGGAAGTGGTAATTTATTCGGCAAGAAGAAGGGTGCAGGGAACTGCAAGCGGACGGTAGAAACGAGGTGGCCATGAAGCCAGCATCGCGAATCCCCATGAATTACATCTCACTTGATCTGGAGACGACCGGCTTCAGCGCACAGCATGACCGCATCACCGAGATCGGCGCCGTCAAAGTGCGCGACGGCAAGATAGTGGATCGGTTCACGCAGCTCGTCAATCCCGGCAGGCGCGTCTCCGCACGCATTACGGAGCTCACCGGCATTTCCAACGAGATGCTCGAAGACCAGCCCGTCATAGACGACATACTCGGGGATTTCATACACTGGACCGAGAATGACCGTTTGGTGGGGCATAACATCAAATTCGATCTCTCATTCCTCATTGCCAATGCGGAACGCGTGTTCAGCGACTCCACACGCTTTGCCGTGCGTCCCATTGACACCATGCACATAGACAGACTGCTGTTCCCCTCTGAACGGCATCGTCTTGTCGATCTGATCCAGCGCTACGGCATTGGCGATGTTGAGGAGCACCGCGCGCTGTCCGACGCCACGCAGACGTACCAATGCCTGGAATGGCAGCGGCGTTACATTGGCGCCCGCTCGGCAGATATCTCCATGCGTACGTGCGTGTGACCTGTGTGCACAAGATTTCATATGCAATTCGCCCATCGCTCACGCGGTGGGCTTTTGCTTTATCGAATAGGCATGCCATTGCCGATATGCTGGCAGGGGGCAATTTCAGATTGCTGCACAGGTGCGACTTCAGACCCGTGCAATGGGTGCTGCTCCCGCGCTGGAGGCGCGTAAGTGGGAAGAAAATAGTCAGGAGATGTTGTTCTTCTGGTTTGGTGTGGTGTTCGTGGGGTGGAAATCGCGCGGTGTGATATGTTCCTCCCGTGTGGCGGTGCGGGCGGTGGGGATCGTCCGCCCGGGCCGGGGAACGGCGCCCGCTTGCCCG